>Ga0209487_1000012_pt1 | contig 238530 bp, 213 predicted proteins | sample Poulit2012_FD_187524 | JGI IMG/M metagenome (GOLD analysis project Ga0209487, IMG submission 187524) | Agricultural soil microbial communities from Georgia to study Nitrogen management - Poultry litter 2012 (SPAdes) (version 2) | ecosystem: Environmental > Terrestrial > Soil > Agricultural...
GGACTCGGGAGCCAATGGACGCAGGGGCAGGGGCGGGGTGGGACGGGGGGTGAGGGGGGTGTGTAAAAGTGCGCAGAGGTCAGCCTCCATTTCGACCTCTGCGCACTTTTACACCTCAGAGGTGGTCAGCCAGCCACTAACCCGGACAGCCGGCGAGTCCTTGCGCGGTTTTACACGCTAGAGGTGTAAGATCGACCACAGATCTCCTACCCATGGGTAGAATGCGCACTTTTACACCCACCTCTCTTCCTGTCCAGGTACTCTACAACGAGCCCTGCCCCCAACTCTCGCCTCTCCCTGACCCTGAACCCTTCGAAGAGCGTTGGGGGCAGGAAGGTATCGGCCCCCTCGGCCACCTCTGGGATCCGCGTCACGATCCACTCCTCGATCATCGAGGCTGCCGCCTCATATACCTCTGCGCCCCCGATTATGTAGAGTGGTCCACTCTCCCACCCTTGGAGCTCCATCAGCTCTTCGAGTGAGGCGATAGTCTCTGTCCCCGGATAGGTACGGCCCGCGCGTGAGAGAATGATATTTCGTCGTCCTGGTAGTGGTCTTCCGATCGACTCGAAGGTCTTCCTCCCCATGACTATCGGGTGCCCCATCGTCGTCTCTTTGAAGAACTGGAGATCGGCGGGGTAGTGCCATGGGAGCTCGCCCTCTCGTCCGATCGCGAGTTTCGGATCGGTCGCGACGATCCCTCTGATCACCCTATCAGTCATCAGACCGCTACCGGCGCGGGCACCCTACCATGCGACTCGTAGCCGGTGAGTCTCAACTCCTCGGTCGTGAAGGCGAGGAGTGCTTCGAGCCCCCCACCCCTGAGTTTGCCATCGGGATCGACGATCTCGAGCTGTGGGAGGGGGAGTGGCTCCCTGCGCAGGACCTCTTCGACCTGCTCGAAGTGGTTGAAGTAGATATGAGCATCCCCGAAGCTATGGATGAAGCTCCCGGCCTCGAGGTCGGTCACGTGAGCGATGAGGTGTGTCAGGAGCGCATAGCTCGAGATATTGAAGGGGACCCCGAGGAAGAGGTCGGCCGACCGCTGGAAGAGCTGGCAGTGCAGCCTCTTCCCACGCTCTACATAGAATTGGAAGAGGGTGTGGCAGGGTGGGAGGTCGACGTTGTCCGCCTCCCTGGGGTCCCAACCCGTCACGATCATCCGGGTGGAGGCCGGCCTCGTCCTGATCTCCTCGATCACCCGCGCGATCTGGTCGATCCCATTCCTCTCGGGGTAGTCACCCCCGAAGCTCCGCCAGAGGTAGCCATAGATCGGACCGAGGTCGCCAGGCTCCCGTCCGAACCGGCTCGTATGCTCCTCATCAGCCCACTCCTTCCAGATATCGACGCCGCGCGCGCGCAGGGTTCTCTCATCCGTATCACCTGAGAGGAACCAGAGGAGCTCCTCCGCGACCCAGCGGAAGGGGACCCGTTTGATCGTGAGGATCGGGAAGCCTATGCTCAGGTCGTAGACCTGTTTCGGGGCGCCGAGGTGACGACGCCGTCCCACACCCGTCCTATCCTGGGGTTCATCCCAGCCATCCTCATACACCATTCTGAGGAGTTCCTGGTACTGTCGCATCTTACGGCTCTCGTCTCGAGGGTCGAATTCGGAAGGTATATAAGCTCTCTCCCCGGAAATATATCACCTTCGCCGCCGTCTGGCAGCCTCGACCTGGACGATATTCTTCGCCTGGGCGAAAGCCTCCACCTGGACGATAGCCTCGACCTCGATGACGCCCCCTCGCCGATCCTCAGCCCATCACCCCACCCATCACCGGTAGGACTACCCCCGTGATATAGCTCGACATCGAGGGCGCGGCGAGGAAGACATAGGCGGGCGAGATCTCCTCGGGCTGTGCTGGCCGCTTCATCGACGTATCGCCGCCGAACCCGACGATAGACTCCGCCGGCTGATCCGCAGGGTTGAGCGGGGTCCAGACTGGGCCCGGTGCGACCGCATTGACCCTGATCCCGCGCGGTGCGAGACTCGTCGCCAGGGCACGGGTAAAGGCATGGATCGCGCCCTTCGTCGCCGAGTAGTCGAGTAGGTAGGGCTGGCCAAAGATACCTGTCTCGGAGCCTGTATTGATGATCGCCGAGCCACTCTCCAGGTGCGGGACCGCGGAGCGCGCCATATACACGTACCCGTACAGGTTCGTCCTGACCGTCATATCGAGGTGCTCATCGTCGAGGTCCTCGAGCCGTTGGACATGCTCCTGGAACCCTGCATTGTTGACCAAGATGTCGAGTTTGCCCCACGCACTGACCGTCTCGGCGACGACGTCCTCACAGAACCTCGAATCGCGCACATCGCCAGAGAAGAGGAGGCAGCGCCGACCCTCCTTCTCGACCGCCCGCTTCGTCTCCTCGGCATCTTCATCCTCATCGAGGTAGACGACGGCGACATCGGCACCCTCTCTCGCGTATAGGACCGAGACCGCCCGCCCGATCCCCGAGTCGCCCCCAGTCACGATCGCGACCCGGTCGAGGAGCTTCTCCGAGCCCCTGTACCCAGGCGCCTCGAATTGGGGCTTCGGCTCGAGTCTCGACTCTAGCCCCGGTTTGTCCAGGTGTTGGGCAGGCAGGGGATTAGCCGGGTACTCCCTCATACCCGCCTGGACCGCGCCCCTCTCGTCTCGGTCATTGCCCTGTTCCTCCTCATCCCGTCGTCTGATCCGTTCCTGGATCCCGCGCTGTACCTCGACCGCCCGTGCTGCTGCCGCGCGGTACTCCTCCATCCTTTCACCGTAGGGCCCAGCCATGATATATCTCCGGAAGTAAGGGTAGGCGACACTCGGCCACTGCACTACGCAACCGATACGCCACCAGTCACCCGATCTGGTCGAGCTAGGTCCTGAACAGCTATATTCCCCAGAGTGAGACCGTCCCCTTTCCCGAGCAATTCACCCTCAGTGAGTCGAGTGTTGAGATAATGGGAACGCACGATCGAGTGGAGGCCCCCGAGGGGGTTAGGGTCAGGAGGCCAGACCGGAAACTCCTCCACTACTATGTCTTGAACTCACTCCTCCTCGGACCCCTATTCCCCTTCTTCTTCCTCCCCTTCTATTTCCGTTATCGGACCCTCCAGTACGAGTTCGATGACGAGGGGGTCACGATGCGGTGGGGCCGGTTCTTCCGCCGAACGATCACCCTGACCTACGCCCGGATTCAGGATATCCACCTGATCAGTAATGTCGTCGAGAGGTGGCTAGGCCTCGCGCGGATCCAGATCCAGACGGCGAGTGGGAGTGCAACCGCCGAGATGACGATCGAGGGGCTGACCGACTTCGAAGAGATCAGACGCGAGCTCTACCTCGAGATGCGCGGGGTCACCGAGCGAGATACGATGCAGAGGGGTGAGATAGAGGACGGGGGACTCTCGACCCTCCGCACCGCAATCGAGGAGACGACCGTCGAACTCCGTCGCCTGCGAGAGAGCCTCGCGGCACATGCGAGTCCAGCTAGTGGAGGACACGATGACACCCCATAGGATCGGGCTGGCACTCCTCCGCCTCCTCCATGTGCCACCTGAGCCCGAGATCATCGCAGGCGAGACCGAGGTCCAGATCTTCCGAGCCGCGCCCCGCTATCTGACCTGGAAGCTGGTCAAGTGGGGGCTCGGCCAACTCATCCTCCTCAGCGGGCTCGTGGTCATCACTCTGCAAAGTCAGATATCCTCACCATACTCGGCCTGGGGACTCGTCATCTTCGCTCTCCTCTGGACCGGCTGGGTACTCCAACTCGTCGTCACCTATCTGATCCTGCGGCTCGACTATGAGCAGAGGTGGTATATCCTGACCGACCGTAGTCTCAGGATCAGAGAAGGTGTCTGGAGGGTGACCGAGAAGACGATGAGCTTCGCGAATATACAGCAGCTGACGGTGACCCAGGGCCCCCTGCAGAAGCTCCTCGGGATCTCCGATCTCGTCGTCAGGAGTGCGGGTGGAGGTGGCTCCCCGGGTGGGGAGACGGGGAGCACCTTCGTCTCCGCGAAGAACCCGCATATCGCCTTCTTCCGTGGGATCGCCGAGGCCGAAGCGATCCGGGCCCAGATCAGAGGAAGGATCAGGGAGTTCAAAGATACAGGGCTCGGCGATCCCGACGAGGTACACAGGGCCCAGCACAGGGGGGGACTGACCTCCCCCCTTACGGCTGAGACCGGACCAACAGCCCTCGCTGGCGCGGTCAGAGAGCTCGGGAGGGAGGCGCGCGCCCTACGTCGTCTACTCGAGACCGGAGGCCCGGCGCTCGAAGAGTAGGTCGAAGACCCGGCTCGCCCCTATACTCAGCGCATCGACCGCACCCGAGTCATCGCGCCTGAACCTGATCTCCCACCCATTCGAGGCACGGAAGGTGTCAGGTGAGACCGGACGCAGCATGATAGTGACTCCAGGCCTCCTCTGGAGCGCGAGGCCTCTGTCCGAGAGGGTCACCTCGTACTCGACCTCGGCCTCACCACTCCAATACTTGGCGGGGTAGGCCTCGAGCTCCGTAGGGCTCGGCTCGAAGGGGTCTGGTCCCTCCTCCCTCGCTGCTCTGGCCCGGCTCGAGACCGCTGGCTGCTCCCGCGGCGTGAGGAAGACCGCCGCGGTATGACGGGCGAGGGAAGTCGGGTTCGTGCCCGTAGCATTGCACAAGACCGCGACCGAGAGCTCGGCCTCGGGGTAGCGAGTCAGAAAGGCCTGGTAGCCCGCTGTCGAGCCGCTATGGTTGATCTCTTCATAGCCGAGGTACTCATCGTAGCGGAGTCCGCCTGCGTAGGTGATCGTCGTCCCATCATTCAACTTGCCCCGGCGGTGTATCGCCTCGACGAGAGCAGGGCCACCGACCCGACCACTCTCGAGGTTCTCATTCCAGATCAGGAGGTCGCCGACCGTCGTCAGGAGCCCACCATTCCCATAGACATCCTCGTTCGGCATCAGGATGGTGAAGCCATCCCGACCGGTCCGGTATGCCTTCGCCCGGTCCCTGACGATCCTCGTGAAGTCATCTCGCCATTCTGTCTTCGTCATCCCGAGTGGTCCGAAGATCTCCTCCTTCGAGAAGTCAGCGAGGCTCTTCCCACTGACTCGCTCGACGATGATCGCCATCATATTGTAGCCCGAGTTAGTGTACGAGTACGCCGCCCCAGGCTCATAGTTCAACGAGCGCTGCCTACTAATGATATCGAGTGCGTGCGCATTCGTATGGGCACGACGGGTACGCGGCCACCCTCCGATCGAGGCGACCGTGCCCCAGTCTCGGAGCCCACTCGTGTGGTGTATCAGGTGCCTGATCGTGATCGGTGTCCCATAGTCAGGCACCTCGGGTAGGTAGCGTCGTACATCGTCGTCTAGGGAGAGGGCACCGCGCTCGGCTAGGAGGAGGATCGCTGCGGCCGTGAACTGCTTCGAGACCGAACCTGCTTCGAAGACCGTCTCGACACTATTGGGGACGCCGAGCTCGAGGTCTGCCATCCCATAAGCTCTGGAGAGGACGACGTCGTTACCCTCAGAGACCCCGACCACACACCCTGGCGTCTCAGCAGAGTCCCACCGCGCAAAGATCTGGTCGACCTCCACGACCTTCTCGGGACCGATCTTCGTCACCTGTGCGTTCAGTCCAGCAGGCGAGAGGAGGAGGACGAAGAGCGCCCGATATAGAACCGAGGTCGATAGACGACGATATCTCATGATCCAACACCTATCGTAGGAGATGTATAGAAGAGTCAGGTCCCGATGAGACCATCATCATATTGTACCCGGCTCATCCGAACCGGTCAACGAGACCTTGGGTTGCGATCCAGCCTATCCAACCATACCTTTCGACCTTCCCCGATATATGGCGAATAGTGGCAACCTGATTCATAGGTGCCACTCTGCCCGCTCAGATCACAACAACCCGACGACTAGGAGTCTGCGATGTCCCGGTTGCCGAGTGGCTCGCGAGTCCACCGACCCGACCTCCGATCAGGGGGCCGAACCCTGATGAGAACCATCGTGGTCGGTGCCTTACTCGCAATGGCCCACCCACTCATTGCGCAGGATCAGCCGACACACCCCACCTTTCCCCCACACTTCGCGATCACCGATGCGCGGATAGTACCCGTCTCCAGTCAGACGATAGAGAATGGGACGATCGTCGTCCGCGATGGTGTCATCACCGCCGTCGGCCCGAGGGCAGAGGTGCCTGCAGACGCCTGGGTGATCGATGGAAAGGGACTGACCGTCTACCCGGGGCTGATCGATCCCTTCACCACGATCGGCCATACCGCAGACCGGGCCCAGACGAGTGCACAGCGACCCACAGGTCCGGCGGGGCCCGGCCAGTTCGCTGCCCAGACCGCATCGCCTCCGGGCCACTCCTGGGGCGCTGCCGACCGGCCAGGGACCTTTACCTGGAGGACAGCCGCCGACGAGCTCGACCTCGATGACTCCCGGATCGAGAGGTGGCGGAACGCAGGCTTCACCACCACACTCAGCACTCTACCAGTAGGTCTCCTCACCGGTGAGGCCGCCGTCATCAACCTCGCCGGCAAGAGGGGACGCGAACTCGTAGTCGAGCCCGCGGTCGGACAGAGGGTCAACCTCTCGGGACGCGGAAATGGCTATACCGGCTACCCTGGCTCCCTCCTCGGGGTCTTCGCCTATATCAAGCAGCTACACCTCGATGCTAGACATTATGACGAGCTCTGGACCGCCTACTCCCATGACCCGCGCGGGAAGAGGCGCCCCGAGTACGACCCCGCTCTCGAGCCCCTCCGCCAGATCAGGCCACTCTTCTTCCCCGCAGCTGATCGGGTCGAGATCGACCGGGCGATAAGAACGGCTAGGGAGATAGATGCGCCCCTGATCATCTATGGCGCCCAGAATGCCTACGAGGCCGTCGACCTCCTCGCTGCGGCGAAGGTCCCTGTCCTCGTCGACCTGAATTGGCCGAGTCCACCGAGTGGGGGACCAGCTAGTGAGCCGACCCTCTCCACCCTCCGTAGCTGGGAGCATGCGCCGACCACACCGGCGCGCCTCGCAGAGGCTGGGGTGTCCTTCGCATTCTATACCGGCAGAGAGGGGAACCCCGCCGACTTCAAGGAGCATGTCCAGAGGGCGCTCGATGCTGGACTCGACCCCCAGACTGCCCTCAGGGCACTGACCCTCTCCGCTGCCGAGATCCTCGGCGTCGCCGATCGGCTCGGTAGTATCGAGACTGGGAAGATCGCGAACCTAGTCATCACCGATGGCGATCTCTTCGACTCCTCTACGAGGGTCGAGAGGGTGATCATCGATGGCCAGCCCTTCGAGATGCCGAGGGCGACCGAGCGAGTCGCGCGCGCGAGCACGAAAGGGGCGGCTGCCACTACCGCTGGTACTATCCCACTCGCCGAGATCAGGGGACCATATCGCTCTGATGCGGTCACCCTGATCAGGAATGCGACGATCCTGACCGCTGTCGGTCCCGCACTAGAGGGGCATGACCTCCTGATCAGGGATGGGAAGATCGCTGCGATCGGCGAGGGCCTCGACGCTCCGCGCGGCGCACAGATCGTCGATGCAACCGGTCTCTATCTGACACCGGGGATCGTCGATGCGCACTCCCATATCGCTGCTTCCGGGATCAATGAGGGGAGTGTCGCCGTCTCCGCGATGGTCGGGATGAAGGATGTGATCAACCCGAACGATATCGCGATCTACCGCGCCCTCGCTGGTGGTGTGACCACGGTCAACCTCCTCCATGGGAGTGCTAACCCGATCGGTGGACGGAATGCGATCCTCAAGCTCCGCTGGGGCGCAGATGCCTACGAGCTGATCATGGAGGGGGCACCCGAGGGGATCAAGTTCGCACTAGGTGAGAATACGAAGAGGACCCGTAACCCCGCTCGCTATCCGAATTCGAGGATGGGGGTCCAGGATGTGATCCGTCAGGCCTTCCTCGATGCCCGAGAGTATATGAAGGAGTGGGAGGAGTACGAGAGTAGACGACGTCGTGACCGGAATGCGGTCGCGCCCCGTCGTGACCTCGAGCTCGAGACCCTCGCCGAGATACTCCGGGGCGAGCGGCATGTCCATGCGCACTCCTACCGCGCCGACGAGATCCTGATGCTCATGCGCGTGGCCGAGGAGTTCGGCTTCCGACTCCAGACCCTACAACATGTCCTCGAGGGGTACAAGGTCGCCGATGAGATCGCCGAACATGGTGCTGGCGCCTCGACCTTCTCCGACTGGTGGGCTTATAAGGTCGAAGCGAATGAGGCGATCCCACACAATGCCGCGCTGATGACCGAGCGCGGAATCCTCGTCTCGATCAACTCCGACGATGCCGAGGAGATGCGGCACCTCAACCAGGAGGCGGCCAAGGCGATGAAGTGGGGCGAGCTCTCCGAGTTAGAGGCCCTCAAACTCGTCACTATCAACCCGGCGATCCAACTAGGGATCGAGGACCGGGTCGGCTCGATAGAGGTCGGGAAGGACGCCGATCTGGCCCTCTTCGATGGACACCCCCTCTCGATGAGAGGCAAGGTCGTCCAGACCTACGTCGATGGTAAGCTCTACTTCGATATCGAGCTCGACCGCCAGCGGCAGGCCGGACTGGAGAGGGAGATGAACGCGCTCATCCAGAAACACCTGCCCGCTCTCGGCGGGACCGGTGATCGAGTGACCCAGCTGACTAATACCCTCCACGATGAGGAGGTAAGATGATGACCCTCCGTAAGAGTATCCTCTGGGGTGCGACCGCCCTCCTCCTCACTGCTACGAGCGCCTCTGCACAGGAACGACTCGTCATCAGTGGGGGCACAGTACACCCAGTCGCAGGTGAGTCCTACCAGGGGACCATCGTCATCGAGGATGGAAAGATCGTAGCCGCGGGACCGAACCTGAGTGCGCCCACCGGCGCAAAGACGATCGATGCGACAGGGCTGCACATCTATCCCGGTCTCTTCGATGCCGCCTCGAACCTCGGCCTCGTCGAGGTCGGGGCGATCGAGGTGATGAATGACTCCCGTGAACTCGGGGGCTATACACCACACCTCCAGGCCCGGACTGCGATCCACCCCGCCGGTGAGCACCTCCCGGTAACGAGAGCAAATGGGATCACACACGCTCTCTCGATCCCACTCGGTACCCCTGGATTCGCTGGGCAGGGTACGATCTTCAACCTCGCCGGCTGGACGATCGAGGAGATGGAGATCGAACCAGCCGCTGTGATGGTCATGGTCTGGCCAACACTACAGCAGAGGGGCGGGTTCTTCATGGGCGGCCAGAGCTCGGCACGTTCACGGAGGGAGAACTACGACCGGACGGTCGCACAGATCGCTGAGTGGCTGAAGGCCGCCCGCGAGTATGACCGGGTCATCGGCTCTGGCGCGGAGATACCACCTGACCTGAGGCTCGAGGCACTCGCCCGGGTGACCAGGGGCGAATTACCGGTCCTCGCACGGGTCGAGTACGAGGACGAGATCCGCGATATCGTCGCGTTCGCCGAAGAAGAGGGGATCCGACTCATCCTCGCCGGCGCGCGAGAGGGATACCGGGTCGCAGATCTCCTGGCAGAGAAGGGGGTGCCGGTCATCCTCGGGCCGACGCAGTCACTCCCTGTCACACCCGATCGGCCCTACGACGAGGCGTACACGAACCCTGGCCTCCTTCACGCTGCTGGGGTCGAGATCGCCTTCGGTAGCTTCGGGTCCGCCTACTCCCGGACCCTGCCCTATGAGGCGGCGATGGGTATCCCTTACGGGCTACCCACTGAGGTCGCGCTCCGAGCGATCACGATCAATCCAGCCCAGATCTTCGGACTAGGGGACCAACTCGGGACGATCGAGCCAGGGAAGATCGCGAACCTGATCGTGACCGATGGTGATCCGCTAGAGATCCAGACCCAGATCCGGCACCTGATCATCGCCGGTCAGGAGACGAGCACGATGAATAAGCACGAGGAGCTCTACCAGAGATACAAGGCACGGTAGCTCGAGTCGTGGGGGTGGGTCACTCACTGACCCGCCCCCGAATGAAATCCTCGACGAGTGCTCGTGCGATACTGAGTGGCGCGGGCAGTTTCGGCAGCGAGTCAGGCCGGAACCAGCCTGCGTCCTCCAACTCGCGCGGGTCGATCTCGATCTCGCCTCCAGCATACTCTGCAGTGAAGGCGATCATCAACGAGTTCGGGAAGGGCCAGGGTTGGCTCCCGAAATATTCTATCCCATCGACCTCTATCCCGACCTCCTCCCTCACCTCTCTGACGACTGTCTCCTCTAATGACTCACCTGGCTCGACGAAGCCAGCGAGGACACTATAGACGCCTGGCTGGAAATGAGGCGCACGACCCAACAAGATCTCATCGTCTCTCCGGACCGAGACGATGATCGCTGGGTTCAGCCGGGGAAAGTGACGGGCGCCGCACCGGGTGCAGGTCTTCGCCAACTCATTTTGGCTCGACCTCGTCGGCTCGCCGCACCTACCACAGAAGCGGTGTGACCGGTTCCATTCGAGGAGTTGCGAGGCCCGGCTGAGGAGGCCGAAGAGGTGCTCAGGGACCCGCCCATAGAGCTGACGGAGCCCATACGCGGCAAAGCCGGGGGGCGGCTCCTCAGGACCCTCTAGGCTCATTGCTCGGCAGGCCAGGCGGCCATCTGGGGCCTCGACGCCCTCGACCGCATCTACACGGTACCCAAACCTCTCCAGGGCCTCAGGGGCTGGGAAGTCGAGGCCATTCTCACCCTCGCGGACGATCACACGCCTGCCCCTGAAGGAGAGGTAGAGGACTGGCGCGGACCCAACCCTCTCTTCCATATCGGCTCCTAAACCCTCTCTTCGAATTACTATACCACCGGGTCGGTACTACCCCTACCTGCGCACCTCGTGCCGGAACCCGGCCCCTGGGTGTCAGATCTCGATCTGGTAAAACGTCATATCATATGAGTAGGGTAATCAGGGACTCCTTAGCGAAGGAAATCAGATGCGTTCATACAGACTCTTCTCCTCAGCCTTTCTCCTCGTTCTAGCCTTGAGCGCCCCGGCCTGTTCCCAGCCCGAACGGCCAGCACAGCCTGAGCCGGGGGTGCTCTGGGAGAGCCGGCCGCACCCCGAGGGTGATCTGACCTACTCGGTCCAGACACTCGTGAGGGAGAGCTTTCCCGTCCAGATCGAGACGATCGTGAAGGTCGAGAATCGGAGTGGCAAGGCCCAGACCTTAGAGTTCCCCGATGGTTGCCCCCTCCTACTCCGGGTCTATGAGGAGAACGCGCGCGAGCGGACCCCGGTCTGGGACCAGAGCCGCGTCCTCTACTGTACCCAGGCGATCCAGCACTTCGATCTCGAGGATGGAGAGTCGATGCGCTTCTCGACCAGGACCGATGCGGAAGAGATCCTGGGCGATTCCATACCCGCCGGACGATATGACCTGACCGTCGTCGTCAAGAGGATCGGGTGGCCGATCGAGCTCGATGCGGGAAGCGTCGACCTCGAGGGAGGCGCTAACTACCTAGAAAAATAGCGCAGTGCCGGTACAGTGATCGCACGCATCGCCGCACCTCTCGATCTCTTCATCGAAGTAGCGGACTATCGCCTGATGCCGGCACCCACCGCGCTCGACGAGATCGAAGAGGTGCACCGTCTTGCGCCACTTCAGGCGCCTGACCTCGGGGTCGTCGATCTCGTCGAGGAACCTCTCATGCACCTTGACATCGGCCCACGAATAGAAGAGAAAACAGTCGCTCGGTAGCCCGTCGCGACCCGCTCGCCCGATCTCCTGATACCACGACTCGATATCCTTCGGCATATCACGATGGATCACATACCTGACATCGGGTTTGTCGATCCCCATACCAAAGGCGACCGTCGCGACGATCAGGTCTACCTGTCCCCCGAGGAAGGCCTCTTGGTTCGCTGCCCTCTCGGCATCGGGGAGACCAGCATGGTAGGGTAGGGCACGGATACCATTCCGCCTGAGGAAGCGTGCGGTCTGCTCCACACCTCGTCGAGAGAGGCAGTAGATGATCCCACTCTGCCCCTTCCTCTCTCGGACGAGACCGAGGATCTCACGACGTGTTTCACCCTGACCCTTCTTCCGCGCATGGATCCGTAGGTTCGAACGGAAGAAGGAGCCTTTGAAGCCCTTCGGCTTACGCATCCCGAGTTGTCTCAGGATATCGCGCGCGACCTGACGGGTCGCCGTCGCCGTCAGGGCCAGGACTGGGACGCCGAGTTCATCCCGCAGACCCGCCAGACGACGATAGCTCGGCCGAAAATCATGGCCCCACTGCGAGATACAGTGTGCCTCATCGACTACTAGGAGTGAGATAGGACAACTCCGCAGATGCCGGCGCAGCGATCCATCCAAAGCCTCGGGGGCGAGGTAGATCAATTCATAGCGCCCACGTCGTAGACCATCGAGGTACTCGACTCGTTCCTCGAAACCGATCGTCGAGTTCCACGCTATCGCCTGGAAACCGAGCGCGGTCAGCGCATCGACCTGGTCCTTCATCAGAGAGATGAGAGGCGAGATCACGAGGACGGCGCCAGGGAGGAGGCGGGCCGGGAGTTGAAAGGTCAGAGATTTGCCCGCACCAGTCGGCATTACCGCGATACAGTCATGACCCCCGAGTACCGCCTCGATCACCGTCTCCTGACCAGGCCGGAACTCCTCGAATCCAAAGACCTCACGGAGTACCCCTCGTATCCGATCTCTATCTATCACCCCAGCACGGGGAATCGTCGATTTCATCTATGACCTGAGAATGGGACTACTACCCGACCCCCATTGGGGCCCCAGACCCACGAGACCTGGAGCTTGAAGGTATACGGAATGGCCTGACGAAGCCACCACTCGCCTGCCCCCTGGATCCGCAGGGCTTCCCCATGAGCCCTGAGTCTGACATCTTCTCCCTTACCGGTCTTTGGGGCCGTAGCTTTAGAGTGATGAAGAGGAAGGACCAAGGAGAGTATGGAGCAGACCGATACCAAGCACCCGATCGTCGTCATCGGGGCCGGCGCCGCTGGGCTGATGGCCACTATCTTCGCAGCGACCCACGCTCAGGACCGCCCCGTCCGACTCCTGGAGAGGACCCGGGACGGGGGCCGCAAGATCCTCGTCAGTGGAGGTGGACGTTGTAATGTACTACCCTCTGAGATCGATCTGGCAGACTATAATACCTCCTCCTCGCCGAATATCATGCGTCGGCTCCTCCGGTCCTGGCCCCTCCACGAACAACGTGAGTTCTTCGAGAGGGAGGTCGGACTCCAACTCGTCCTCGAACCAGAGACCGGCAAACTATTTCCCGCGGGGAACCGAGCCCGCGAGGTCAGAGACCGGCTCGTCCAACTCGCGACCGAAAGGGGCGCAGAGATCACCTTCAACACAACCGTCGTCGCACTCGTGCCACCAGCGGGGAAGCTACCATGGCAGATCCTGCACGAGGGTGGCGAACTGACTTACGCCGATTCTGTCATCCTGGCAACTGGTGGCCTCTCCGTCCCCAAGACGGGGAGTGATGGGACTGGCCTGAGGATCGTCGAAAGACTCGGCCATACCCTGAACGAGACCTATCCTGCACTCACTCCTCTCACCGCTGAGCCACCGAAGCATGCGCACCTCGCTGGTCTCTCACTCGAGGTCCGACTACAGGCACCACTCGAGAGGGGGAGGGCAGTGACCGAGGGAGGGTTCCTCTTCACCCACCGGGGCTATAGTGGGCCCTCCGTCCTCAATATCGCACACCATGCGATCCTCTCACGGCTACGCGGCGCGGGGCACCAGCCGATCCTGGTCCAGTGGACCGAGTTGGATGACGAGGGGTGGGACCTAGCCCTCCAAGAAGCGCGCGGCCAACTAGTTACCCTCCTCCGTCGCCACCTGCCGAACCGCCTGGCAGATACGATCCTCGATGAGGCGGGCCTCGACCCCGAGACGAATCTGGCCCAACTACGCCGAGATGATCGACGACGTCTCGTCGAACTCCTCGCCGAGTACCCTCTGCCCTGGACGGGGGATGAAGGGTACAAGAAGGCCGAGGTCACCGGAGGGGGCGTGGACCTCAGCGAGATCGATCCGCGCACGATGGAGAGTAGGGTGCACCCTGGTCTCTTCCTCTGCGGCGAGATCCTCGATACCTTCGGCCCGATCGGGGGCTATAATTTCTACTGGGCTTGGGCCACCGGACGCGCCGCGGGACTCGGCGCAGCGAATCGGTCCTTGACGTGATTTGTGTGGGGGCCATACCTTTCCCCTCTTTCCCCACCGCGCCACGCACGGTAGCAAAGTTCGATCGAGACAGGATGTCAATGAGTGAACCACTGGTCGGGCTGATCATGGGCTCCCAATCCGATTGGGAGACGATGGCCCACGCCGCAGAGATCCTACAGCAACTCGGTGTCCCCTTCGAGACTCGGATCGTCTCCGCACACCGGACCCCTGACCTCCTCTACGAATATGCGAGTTCCGCAGAGGACCGAGGGCTCAGGGCCATCATCGCGGGCGCAGGGGGAGCGGCACACCTCCCAGGGATGGTCGCCGCGAAGACGAACCTGCCCGTCATCGGGGTGCCCGTCAGATCGCGCGCCCTCAGTGGGATCGACTCACTCCTCTCGATCGTACAGATGCCAGCCGGTGTCCCCGTCGCGACGATGGCGATCGGACCGGCGGGCGCCACGAACTCCGCAATCCTCGCTGCATCGATCCTGGCCGGCACACACCCCCCGATCCGAGAGGCACTCGCCGGGTACCGCGCCGAGCTGACCAGGCAGGTCACCGAACAGGGTACACCCCTCGATGAACCCCTCGAATAGACGACGCACGACTAGACGACCTCCGATGAGCCCCCAGAGACCGCAGAAGATCGGGATCCTCGGCGCCGGCCAACTAGGCAGGATGCTCGCCCTCGCTGGCTATCCACTCGGATTCGAGTTCCGATTCCTCGACCCGAATCCTGACTCTCCATCCCGGCATCTCGGTGAGTTCATCAATGCTGACTACGATGACCGCGCAGCTCTCACTGAATTCGTCGCTGGACTCGACCTCGTCACCTTCGAGTTCGAGAATGTGCCAGCGAGTGTCCTCGACTTCCTCGACGAGCAACTGCCGACCGCGCCTCCGAGCGCGGCACTCGCTACCGGCCAGGACCGGCTACATGAGAAACGGCTTTTCACCGAACTCGGAATCGGGACACCACCCTTCGAGAGGGTAGACTCTTACGAGGAACTCGAGACTGCGGCGAAAGGGCTAGGCTTCCCAGCGCTCATCAAGACACAACATCTCGGATACGATGGCAAGGGCCAGTACCTAGTCAGGGAGGAGTCCGACCTCCAAATGGCGTGGTCCGAGCTCGGTGGGGTGCCACTGATCCTCGAGGGCTTCATCGACTTCGATCGGGAGCTCTCGGTCATAGCCGCGCGCGGAGCTGATGGCGACATCGTCGTCTACCCCCTCACCGAGAACCACCATGAGGGGGGCATACTCAGGGACTCGAGGGCACCCGCCCCCGACCTCGATCCCAGACTCCAGGAGAGGGCCGAGGGCTACGCCCGACAGATCCTCGAATACTTCGACTACACCGGGATCCTGACTATCGAACTCTTCCAGATAGGTGACGAACTCCTCGCCAATGAGTTCGCACCACGAGTCCACAACTCTGGACATTGGACGATCGAGGGCGCGGTCACGAGCCAGTTCGAGAACCACCTCCGCGCGATCACAGGGCTCCCACTCGGGAGCACAGATCCACTCGGCGAGTTCGTCATGCAGAATATCATCGGGTCGATCCCCGACACCGCAGATCTACTCGCCCTCGAGGGAAGGCACCTCCACCTCTATGGGAAAGCGCCGAGACCGGGCCGTAAACTCGGGCACATCACCTGGCGCACCGATCGTCCCTAGGAGACTAGAACGCACTAGATAGTGGTAGAGGGTCAGATACGGAAGGTGCGGAGTAGGCGCTTCTCGGTCTCTCCCTCGATATTCGCCTCCAACTCGATATAGGGCTCGAGTCCACTGCCCCTCAACTTCTCACGGAAGAGTTGATCGAGTTGGAAGAGCCCAGCGGAGTTCGACATCGAGATCGAGAGTCTGATCGCCTTCTCCTCACCAGGCTCGATCACCACATCCTCGATCGCCTGGGCCGAGACCGAGTGGATACTCGCTGAGCCTGCCTCGAAGGAGATGCGGGACCGGCCCTTCGCCATATCGAGTGCATCGGCTACCCGTACGATCCCCGCCTCGACGGTCAGGGGACTACCACCCGAGCGGTGTGCGATGATCGCATGCAAGATCTCGCTCCTGATGATCGTCGCCGTCGCCGTATCGTAGACACCCTCCAAGAGCTCGTGTAACTTGGCCTGCGCTACGAAGAGTGAGTATGCCTCATGGTCGATCCGATGGATCGACATCCCGACATCGTGGAGGAGTGCGGCGAGAGCGACTACGACCCCGGCATCATCGATGTCGAGGCCATAGTTGTGTACCACAGAGGGCTCGACCCCATGCTCTACGAGGAGACGGAGGAGCTTCGCCGCGATATTCATGACGATCTTCACATGGACCGGCCCATGATCGGTCATCCCGAGCCGTTCCATTGCATTCACATTCGAGGCGATCCAGAGCGCGTACAACTCATCATCCTCATTCACCCGCTCGAGGATCTCGGCTAGTCGCTCATTCTCCCGGTCAGGGAGATTCATCAGGACGCGCCTGCTGAACCGGTCCTCTATCGTACGACCCCTCTCAGGTGGGTCGACCGGCACTTCGAAATCTATCGTCATCCCCCCTCCACCAGTTCTGGTCCCAAAAGATAGTACTGAGTTACTCTTACCCTACTCAGCGGCTATCGGCTCCACTACTGAAGTGCAATGAGGGCACCGCCGCGCCCCGAGCGCGATCGTCATGCAACAGAAGGGACACTCCCTCGTCGTCACCGGCTCGGGCTCCGCCACTACCTCGGACTCGGCCGACTCCCGGGCGGTAGCAGCCTCGATCCTACGATGCAGACGGTTCACACTCCTCACGATCATGAAGACCGCAAAGGCGACGATCAAGAAACTGACGACCTTGTTGATAAAGGTCCCATAGTTCAGAGTCACCGCTCCGACTGCCTGCGCATCAGCCAGCGTCGCATAGGGACCCGCCTCTGTCCCCTCCCTGATCACGAGGAAGAGATTCGCAAAGTCTACCTTCCCCAGGACTAGCCCTACAGGTGGCATGATCAGATCCGATGCCAGCGACTGAGCGATCGCGCTAAAGGCCGTACCTACAACGATACCGACCGTCATGTCCAAGACATTGCCGCGCGCGATGAACTCCCTGAACTCCTTCAACATCTCTCTCTCCGAGTTAGAAAAAAAACACTCCGATCGCTACTCCTACCACGATCACAGAGCTTCGTGCCGATAGCTAGATGGTGCAGATATTGCAACGGGCCCCGCGGCATGATTCCATACTCTGTAGTCGTCGCCATCACAGGACTCTTGCTCGGCCTCATGGCGATTGGCGCCTTCGCCTGGGCCTGGAAGCGTGGTGTGTTCGACGACATCGACCAGCAGGCGCTCGTTATTCTCGACCCACGGGACCTCAGACTGAGTAGGCCCTGGGAGACCGATGAAGAGCAGGCGGAGCGCGAGGAGCTCTACGGCGAGCTCATCGAGCCCGCCCCCGGCGAATGGGGAGGTGCAGAATGAGTTCTTCTCCCGCTGAACTCGCCTACCGCGAGGATGTGGAGGTACGGCTACGTGCAGATGCGACCACACGAAGACCGGTACTATTCGTCTTCACACTCTCGATCTTCTGGCTCCTAGTAGGATCCTTCTTCGGGATGCTCGCCAGCCTGAAGATGCACCTCCCCGATTGGCTCGTCCAACAGGGGTGGCTGACCTTCGGTAGGGTCAGGACTGCCCATCTCGATGTGATGGCCTACGGCTGGTCATCACTCGCGATGATCGGGGTCGCTCTCTGGATCTTCCCGCGCCTCCTCCATGTCGAGCTCAAGTGGCCCAGGGTCGCGACCGTCGGTGCGATCCTCTGGAATATCGGCCTCATCATCGGGCTCTGGCTCCTCCTCATCGGGCGTAACAATGGGATGGAGTGGCTCGAACTCGACCGATACTATAGTGTGCCCTTCCTCGTCGTTGGGGGCGCTTGTGTCGCTGCGACCCTGATCAGAACACTACTCGATAAGAGGGCGCCACACCTCTACGTCTCGGTCTGGTATGTGATCGGCGCCTTCATCTGGTTCCCAGTCATATATGTAGCAGGGAACTGGCCCACACTGAAGGGCGTCGAGTCCGCCTCCACCAACTGGTTCTACGCCCACAACGCACTCGGGCTCTGGTTCGCACCGATCTCACTCGCCGCGATCTACTACTTCATGCCCAAGGTACTCGGTCGACCGATCCATAGCTACCAACTCTCCCTACTGGGCTTCTGGACCCTCGCATTCTTCTACGCACTCAATGGGATGCACCACCTGATCGGCGGTCCGATCCCGACCTGGATGATCTCGACATCGATCGTCGCGAGTGTCCTCATGGTAATACCGGTTCTCGCGGTCGCAGTCAATCACCATATGACGATGATCGGGAGGTTCGGGGCCCTGCGCTACAGCCCGACACTACGATTCATCGTCGTGGGCGCGATCTCCTATACCGCCGTCTCACTACAGGGGAGCTTCACCTCATTGCGAGAGGTGAACCGGATCACACACTTCACACACTGGACCGTCGCACATGCGCACGTTGGGGTCTACGCCTTCGTCACACTCTCACTCTTCGGCGCGATCTACTATATCATGCCCAGGATCATGCGCCGCGAGTGGCCGAGTCCAGCACTGATCAGGTGGCACTTCTGGCTGGTCCTGATAGGGATCTCGATCTATGTGATCGTCCTCACGATCGCTGGGGTCTTCCAGGGGATGGCCCTACTAGATCCCGATACACCCTTCCAGGTCTCCGTCCACCGTACGATCTGGGCACTCTGGGCCCGGTCAGGTGCAGGGCTCATGATGACCGCCGGCCACATAGTCCTCGCGATCAACTTCGCTCTGATGACGCGCGGTCCAGAACCAGCGTGGAAGATACCACCCCTCCACGAGGTCCAACCTGTCATCTATCGTGGTGAGGAGGAAGAATGACCAGAACCTGGCTCCTGATACTCGGCGCCTCTGCGACGATCGGCTTCGCACTCCTCATGCTAGTAATCGTGCCCCAGATAATGCTCGTCGAGATCCCCGCGCCCGAGGGACTCGAGCCCTATACGCCAGAGGAGCTCCGGGGCCGAGAGGTCTATATCGCCAATGGTTGTCTCTATTGTCACTCACAACAACTCCGTGATGACGCCTTTACCACCGATGTCCTCCGGGGCTGGGGTGATAGGCCGAATGTGCCCGGTGACTATGTCTACGACCACCCACACCTCCTAGGGACGATGCGGACAGGGCCCGACCTGATAAATGTCGGGCTCCGCCTACCCGATCTGAATTGGCACCTGATCCACCTCTATGATCCACGGGCAGTCGTCAGCTGGTCGATCATGCCAGCCTTCCCCTTCCTCTTCGAGGAGAAGGAGCCCGCTGAGGTAGGGCCAGATGACCATGTCGTACCGGTCAGCGGGGATAGGGCACCAGAGGGCAAGGTCGTCGTCGCGAGTCAGGAGGCCCTCGACCTCGTCGCCTACCTCCTCTCCCTCAAGCGGAACTACCCCGTCAGCCCGACTGGTATCGATGACGGCACGGAACCCGCAGATGGATCGAGACCACTCGAGCCCGAGCCAGAAGGGGTAGTGGGGGCCGAGCCCATTGACTAGTACGGAAGACGATGGTGGGAAAGGGAGACGACCAGCGCGAGGAGAGGGACGCGCCCCGGAGAGAGGAGTGGCCGCGGTCACCAAATGATGAGGAGGCGCCCGTAGAGCCAAGGGTGCCTCTCCGTGAACAGAGCTACGACCCAGCCGAGGTCAGTGGGCGTGAGCAGGCCATCCCAAGCGAGGACGACCTCGACTTCGAGACCGATGTAGAGTATCTCCACCGTGCTATCTACCGTGAGGCCTTCGAGCCAGCTGAGGGCCGGGAGCCGACACCCTGGTGGGTCTGGGCGATCTCGGCACTCGCCCTCTTCTGGGGGGGGCTCTACCTCGGCCGACATGGCGGCACCTTCAACCCTGCGGTCCATATCGCCTACCAACATGTCCAGGGCCTCGTCACCAGAGAGGCAGCCGAGCAGAGGAGCCTCGCCCTCACCGATCCGATCGCGGCAGGCGAGGCTATCTATCGGGCTAATTGCCAAGTTTGCCACCAGGTCGATGGGACAGGCGTCAGTGGTGCCTTCCCACCCCTGATCGGGGTCGATCGGGTAGTCGGTCCCCCTGAAGGTCTCATCCTCATCCTCCTCCATGGTCTGATCGGTCCCGTCGAGGTCCTCGGCGAGATCTACAATGGCGCAATGCCCGCCTGGGCCGGTCTCCTAGATGATGCCGAGATAGCCGCCGTCGCGACCTTTATACGCCAGTGGGAGGCGAATGACGCCCCCCCAGTCGAGCCCGAGGTGGTAACCGCACTCCGCGAGGCTACGACCGACCGTACCACACCATGGACCGAGCCCGAACTCGATGAGGCCCTCGCCAGACCCGAGATACAGGCCGCAACCCAGGGCGTACCAGGCGCTGAGGACGGGGCCGGAGCTCGCCCCGGGGCGGAGGGAGAGGAACCTGACCGGGAGCCAGAATCATGAAGGATGCCGATCTGACCCTGGAGATGAGAGACGACGACTCGCATGGGCCCGACCCCCGGAGCCCAAGGCCGCATGTCGCGACTGCTAGCTTCCGCGATACCGATGCTGTCCAGCTGGCACTCGAAGAGCTGATCAGGATGGGGGTCCCACGGGACCTGATCGATATCGTCGTCTCTCCAGAGGCGGCAGAGGAATACTACCCGAAGATTGCACGAGACCCAGGTAGCGATGCACTCCGCTTCGCAGGGGGTGGAGGATTGATCGGCCTCATCGTCGGCTCCATCATCTCCCTCGTCCTCATAATGCTCCCCGGATTCTTCGATGATGGGATCATACCCTATGTCCAGCTCATAGGCCCGAACTTCGTCACCGTCCTGGGCGCGATGGTTGGAGCACTGATCGGGCTCCTCCGCCACCACCGGCCCGATCCCCGGTTCGAACGGGCAGCACGAGAGCCAGACTCTATCATCGTAGTAGTAACACTCCGGAGTGAGGGAGAGGCGGAGCGCGTCACCAGGATCCTCGGAGAGGTCGGTGGCAACGAACCGGTCGTAGAGACCTGAGCGCGAGCAGAAGGGGGGCCAGCCCCCAGGTTGACACCCGGTGGATCCCACTCACATCTTCCTGGTATACCAAAGACCGAGGAGACCGACGATCGGGGAAACCTAGGAGATGAGGGCCAATGATCGGCCGAGTGGGGGAGTAGATGAACGAGGCAGGCGAGAGAGGTAGAGAAAAGGGAATCAGGGGATGGATCATCGTCATCCTCATCGTGCTCATCGGGCTCGGCTTCTTCATCGCCGGAGAGCAGGCCGTAGACTCCCTTACCGAGAGCGGTCAGATCACCAACCCTCGTAGTGGACCGATCGAGGAGTGAACTCGTAGGGGGCATAGCCCTCATCACCGCCGCGAGTGCGGCACTGATCTGGGCCAATATCTGGCCAGGGCCATATGAGCGCCTATGGGAGGGGAGCTGGACGATCGGAATCTCACCAGCTCGTCTCGAACTGACGATCAGAGGATGGATCAATGAGGGCCTGATGGCCCTCTTCTTCTTCCTCATAGGAATCGAGGTCAGGACCGAGATCAGGGAGGGCGAGCTCTCCTCTCTCAGACTCGCAGCACTACCAATCGCAGCCGCAATTGGGGGGATGATCGTACCAGCGATCGCTTATATTACCCTCAATGCCGGTACACCAGCACTCCGAGGGTGGGCGATACCGATCGCAACCGATATCGCCTTCGCACTCGGGGTCCTCGCGCTCCTGAGAAAGAGAGAACCAAAAGGGGCACGGCCCTTCCTCGCAGCATTGGCGATCATAGACGATATCGGCGCAATAGCAGTCATCGCAATCTTCTATACCGCGACCATCTCGCCACCCGCACTCATAGCCGCAACCCTGACACTAGGGCTCCTACTCCTACTGACCAGAGTCGGGGTCGAGAGCCTCATACCCTACACCCTCCTCGGACTCGGGCTCTGGATCGCTATCCTCTACTCGGGGATCCATACGACGATCGCCGGCGTCCTCCTCGCCTTTGCGATACCAGGGAGGAGTGGAGCTGAGGGAGGACCAGCCGCGAGGGCCGAGAGCCTCCTCGAGAGACCAGTCGCCTTCCTCGTACTACCACTCTTCGCTCTCGCGAATGCAGGCGTACAGATCAGGGGCGCAGGGGGCGACCCCCAGACCACGAAGGTCCTTCTGGGAACGACTATAGGACTCCTCATCGGCAAACCAGTCGGGATCGTCGCCGCAGCTGCTCTCGCCCTCAGATTAGGCGCCGAACGACCAGGAGAGATCGAGGGTAGATCGATCCTCGGCGCGAGTTTCCTCGCCGGGATAGGCTTCACCATGTCGATCTTCATCGCTGGCCTCGCCTTCGAGCAACGGACACACCTCAGCGCTGCCAAGCTCGGGATACTCGCCGCAGCACCGATCGCAGCGATCGCTGGATATCTCACACTCCGGAGGTGACGGCGCCCCTCTTGCATCCCAGCTAGGAATATGTCGATAGATCTCCTCGTACCCCTCGATGCCTCCCCTTTCGCCGAGGCCGCGATCCCCCTCGCGAGTAGACTCGCTCGCGATATACCCGCTCGACTCCATCTCATCCATATCGTCGAACCCCTCGGTGAGGCCGACCCTAGACGGGAGACGGAGGACGAGGAGTACCCGCGCCTCCTAGCCCAGGAGATCGGCGCAGAGATAGGTGTCGAGACGATATCGGTCAGACGCGAAGGCACGGTGATCGACGAGCTCCGCGACTATATCGAGGAGGCTGGGATCGATCTGATCATCATCGCGACACATGGCTGGGGAGGCCTGAGAAAGCTCTGGCTAGGAAGTATCCCCGAAGAGTTGATCAAAGGACCCGAGGCCCCGGTGATCACGGTCAGGCCTGGCCATGCCCCGATCAGTGACGCCCCACTGCGACATATCCTCCTCCCACTAGATCGCTCTGAACTCTCTGAGTCGATCTTCACCCAGATATCCCTCATCTCTGGGCCCGAGACTCGCCTCTCCCTCCTCCATACCGTGCCCGGCCCCGTGCCGAACGATCCCGCTTCGATCAGCTATGCCCTGACTACCGACTCGGAGGAGCTAGAGGATGAGCAGGCCGAGGGCCTCGCCTACCTCGAGCGCCTCGCCGATGCTTTCATCGACCGGGTAGGAAGGATAGATACGATAGTAGTGACCGAACCGGAGATCACAGAATCGATCCTAGACTACGCTGACGAGAATGATGTCGACCTGATCGCGATCACGACCCATGGCAGGGGAGGACTGAGGAGATCGAGCATAGGGAGTGTCGCTGACGAGCTCCTCAGGACCGCACAGATACCAGTACTGGTCTTTCGACCACCTAACCCCTAACTTGAAGGTCAATGTCGATCCAAGGAGGAGGGTGGGATGAAGCTCGAGAGAGTCGTGGTCGGGATGGATTTCAGTGGGCCCTCGATCGCCGCTGCCGAATGGGTCGCACAACACCTAGTACCTGATGCCGAGTTGATCCTGGTCCACTCGGTCGAGATACAGCGGCCCCCAGTCTTCCTCAGGGCGGTCCTGCCAGCCCCGACCGAGCTCGAGGAGACGACGCGACAGGGCGCCGAACGTCGCCTACGTGAGGTCGGCCTCTCCCTTAGGGCAGACCGCATCTGGCCCGAACTGAGGGAGGGCCGGCCCGCCGATCAGATCGCAGAGGTCGCACGAGAGTACGACGCCGACCTGATCGTAGTCGGCGAGCATGGACACTCGGGAGGGCTACGCGGTCTCCTCGGTAGCACCGCTGAGCAGTTGGCGCGCACCTCGCCCGTACCAGTCCTCCTCGCCCACCACCCCCCGGCTAGTAAACCTGATAGGATCCTCCTGCCAGTCGAAGAATCGCCACTACTCGAGACCGCACTCGCCTGGGGCAAGCTCCTCGCAGGGACCTACGATGCTGAACTGATCGGATACTACGTAATCAGCTCCTCCCTCCTCGGAAGGATGCGTCTGATCTCCTCGGCAGAGCGTGGAGACGAACTCGAGGATAAGTTGCGGAAAGATGCGACCGAGTGGCTCGATAGGCACCTCGATAAGGCGGGACTCCCAAGGGAGAGAAGGGTCGCCGAGGTCGCAGTGGGTGACCCTGGTACCGAGATCATCGCCGCTGTCCGCAGATTTGGAATCGACCTCGTCGTCCTCCCCACCCGCGGCTCAGGTGGTGTAGGTGATGCCCTCATCGGGAGTGTAGCGCGTTCAGTACTCAGGGGCGCGAACACCCCGATACTCGTCGTCAACCGACCGGATTGAGATCGGCATCGAGGACCTCCCTCACCTTCCGGGCTAGTTCATCAGGTGAGAAGGGCTTCCCGATGAACCCTGCATGGAACTGGTCGACACCCCGTCTGATCACCTCCTGGTCGGTATAGCCCGACATGAAGAGGACACGTAGTCCCGCGATCTGCGGGGCTAGGACCTCGACGAGTGCGGGCCCACCGATATCCGGCATCACGACATCGGTCAGGATCATATCGATCTCGGTCCGATACGCCTCGGCTATCTGGATCGCCTCCGCCCCATTCGTCGCCTCCAGCACGGTGTAGCCCCTCCTCTCGAGGACCTTCCGCACTAGGCTCCTGACCGCCGCTTCATCCTCCACGAGGAGGACGACCTCTGAGCCAGTCGCAGGCACAGGTGCCTCCTCGACCGGATCAGTAGGCTCGATCGTGGTGCTACTCCGCGGGAGGAATATCCTGAAGGAACTGCCTTTGCCTGGCATACTCCTGACCGTTATATGCCCACCACTCTGTTTGACGATACCCCAGATCATCGAGAGCCCTAGGCCCGTCCCCTTGCCCTGTTCCTTCGTCGTGAAGAAGGGCTCGAAGATCCGCTCATGTAGCTCTGGAGGGATCCCAGAACCGGTGTCGGTCACCTCGAGGAGGATGTAAGAACCAGGACGGGCCAGCCCCTCCAACCGTGCTGCCCGTCGGTCGAGTGTGAGATTCTGCGTCTCGATCGTGACCGTTCCACCCTCGGGCATCGCATCCCGAGCATTGATCAGGAGGTTCATCAGGACCTGTTCTATATGACCTGGGTCAGCCTGGATCGGGCCGAGGTCAGAGGCGAGTCGGGTGATCAGGATGACATCCTCACCTATCAGGCGCCGCAACATCATCTCGACGCCACGGACGATCTGGTTCAGGTCGAGGGTCTTCGGCTCGAGTACCTGACGACGGCTGAAGGCGAGGAGTTGACGGGTCAGGGTCGCTGCGCGGAGGGCCGCCGCCCTGATCTCCTCGAGATCGGAACCTATCTCCTCCTGGCTCCGGTCATCACTCAGGAGGAGTTCGGTCCGGCCTTTGATCGCAGTCAGGAGATTGTTGAAGTCATGAGCGATACCTCCAGCAAGGCGACCAACTGCCTCCATCTTCTGGGCCTGCTGTAGTTGCGCCTCACTCTCTTGGAGTGCCTCCTCGATCCTCATCCGATCGAAGGCAGCAGCGAGTACACCGGCAGCTATACGGAGCGCCTCGATCTCATTGTTCGACCAGACCCTCCTGACCAATGATTCGAGACTCAAGATACCGGCGAGCTCATTCCCCAAGAAGACAGGGATCAGAGTCACCGACTCGACACCTGCACTCTTCAGCTCCTCCCGGGCAGGGCGCGGCAGCCACCTGCTCCTCACTATGACAGGCCGGCCCCGGGCGAGTCGGTCTCGCCACCGGCGTAGTCCAGGCATATCGAGGAGGAGGTCGCCATAGACCTCGACGATCGAGCGCGCCTCGAGTCCAGGCTCGACCCATTCCTGGATCGTCCGCAGGTCTGAGCGGCCATCCTGCTCATCGATCCTCTCACTCAGGCTCACCCGCGCAGCGCCTGTCGCAAAGGCGAGATGTTCTAGGACATCCTTTATGCTCTCCTTCCAATCGGTACTCCGCAGGAGGTGACTCGAGGCGAAACCGATCGCCTCCATGATCGCATCCCGGCGGCGTAGCTCCCTCTCTACGCGCGCTCTCTCGGTCACATCTCTACCTACCCCGACGATCCCGATGATCTCACCCTCGCCATCCCGGAGGGGTGAGAGTGCCGTCTGGAGGTGCCGTACCCCATATGCGAGCTCGACGCGCCAGTCGTGCATGAGGTGCTCGCCTTCGAGGACACGCTCTGAGAGACCCGCCAACGCGCGCGCTGCCTCCTGACCAAAGACCTTGCCAGGAGGGAGAGCGCGAACCTCGACAGGATCGGCGCCCATCGCGATCAGCCATTGTCCATGGACCCCGAGGAAATGCAGCTCAGGATCGAGAGCAAAGACCAGGTCAGTCATCGAGGTGACTAGCGATTCGAGGTAATCTCTGCTCTCACGTAGGAGCTGGCCTGCAACCACACGATCGGTGATATCCTCATCCATCACCGCGACTGGTGCACCCTCCCCACCTTCTAACCTCTTCACTCGCATCAGGCGCCACCTCGTCTCACCATCGACGAGGGTAGGGTACTCCAGCTGGAACTCCCTCTGCTCACCCTCTAGGACCGCATGTAGCCCATTCCAGATAGCGCGCGCCTGCGGAGTCGGATCCTCCCTCAGCCCCTCGAGGTCGGGGACATAGGCGATTCCGATCCGGTCCTCCAACTCGCTCTCGATACCCTCGAGAGATTCGGAGGCGAGACGGCTCCTCCCACTCGTGTCGATCACGCGAGTCGATGAGAGGACCCGGCCCGCTGCATCGAGGACCGCGACCCTCTTCTCGAGCGCCTCGACCGCACGACGCAGGAGACGCTCAGAATCACGGAGCTCCCGCTCGATACGGTCACGCCGCGCCAACTCACGTCTGATCGCCAAGAAGAGGGTAAGGATACCACCGAGGAGGAGGACCGTGCCCAGGAGGACTACCTCTGTCTCGCTGAGGAGGGAACCACCTGACCAGAGTGTAGGAGGCAGGGCAAGGATGGTGACGAAGGCCATCAGACCGAGCAGGAGAATGAGGAAGCCGACTCGAATGGCCCTTATGCCAGCGGTCTTCACTGAACCCTTCACCATAGCCCTCTGGGATGAGCGATCATATGAATGGGGCTCCGGTCCGACTCATGCAGGCCAGAGTAGTGGGCACCGCGTTGCAGTGCTCACCCCATATTGTTATATTTCGGCAGGTGATATGAAATTCTAAAGTCCAGCGCGCCAATGCCTTCAAAACTAGAAAAGGAGGTCGAGCCCAGTGGCCGGGCACAGTAAGTGGTCTACGATCAAAAGGAAGAAGGCCGCCAACGATGCCAAGCGCGGCAAGCTCTTCACCGCCCTGATTAGGGAGATCACCGTAGCAGCGCGAGATGGGGGAGGTGACCCCAACTTCAACCCGCGCCTACGGCTCGCGATCGATAACGCCAGAAACGCCAATATGCCGGCGGACAATATCGAGCGCGCGATCAAGAGGGGCACCGGCGAGCTCGAGGGTGTATCGTACGAAGAGGTCACCTACGAAGGCTATGGTCCAGGTGGGGTAGCGATCTTCATCGAGACCCTGACCGATAATGCGAACCGGACCGTCGCCGAGATCAGGCATATCCTCAGCCGCAATGGCGGAAGCCTCGGAACGACCGGATCAGTCGCCTGGCAATTCGACCGAAAGGGCCAGATCTATATCGATGGCGACCGGTACGATGAGGAGGCACTACTCCTCGCCGCCCTCGAGGCAGGAGCCGAGGATATGCAGAAGGAGGGCGACACTTATATCATCTCGACCGATGTCGCCTCCTTCCACACCGTCCAGGATGGCCTACGCAACCAGGGTATCAGGCCGGATGAGGCCGAACTCGCGATGGTCGCCAAGGCGACCGTAGAGGTGGAGGGCGAGGAGGCAGAGCAACTCCTCAAACTCCTCGATGCCCTCGATGATGCTGACGACGTCCAGAAGATCTACTCCAACGCCGATTTCGACGACGAGGTCCTCGAGGCGGCGACTGCGTGAGCAATCAACGCCGCGTAACCCCCGGAGCTAGAGAGATGATCATCGTCGGTGTCGACCCGGGGACTGCAGTCACCGGTTATGGCGTCGTCGCACGAGGTAGCGGCGGCGCCACCTCCCTCCTAGAATGTGGCGTCATCCGGACCAGCTCCTCCTCTGAACTCGCTGAACGACTCGGAGAGATACACCAGGGGATCACCGAGGTACTCGAGCGACACGAGCCCGATATCATGGCCGTCGAGGGAATCTTCTATGGGAAGAATGTCCGGACGACGGTCGTCCTCGGCCATACACGCGGCGCGATCCTCCTCGCCGGCGCTCAGCAAGGGGTCCCGATCTTCGAATACTCACCCGCCGAGGTCAAGAATGCGATCGTCGGGACAGGCAGAGCTACGAAGGAGCAGGTCCAGTTCATGGTCAAGCGCCTCCTGCAACTAGAAGAGGAACCCCGCCCCGCCGATGCGGCCGACGGCATCGCGATCGCACTCACACACTGCTATTCTGGAACCTTGCCTAGACTCCCCGAGCCAGTACAACCCTCGAGGTCGGTTTTCCCCTCGAGGTTCGGGGGGGAGGGGAGATAGATGATAAGTCGTATCCGTGGCACCCTCCTCAGGCGCGACCTAGAGCGCGCCGAGGTCATGACACCAAGTGGTGTTGCTTACGAGATCGAGATACCACTCTCGGTCTACGAACGCCTTCCAGCTGAAGGTGCAGAGGTCGAGTTCAGGACGCATTATCTCGTCCGGCAGGATGGGGTCTCACTCTATGGTTTCCTCGGCGAGACCGAGAGGACCCTCTTCGCCCGGCTCATCACCGCCTCTGGGATCGGGCCGCGGCTTGGGATCTCGATCCTCTCGACCCTCTCAGCCGAGAGGACTGTACGCGCAATACAGGAGCGAGACCTAGCGACCCTCAGACAGGTACCAGGTCTCGGAGTCAAGAAAGCCGAGAGACTCGCCCTCGAGCTAGGCGACAAACTCGATGACCTCACCTTCGCTACCCCAGCGCGCGGACCGGCCAGTAAGGATGCTGAGTCAGCTATCAAGGCCCTCGTCGCCCTAGGCTACTCCTCCGCCCAGGCGGCCGAGGCGGTCAGAGAGGTCCTCGACGAGAGTCCGAGCCTCGAGGGGACCGAACTCATCAAAGCAGCACTCACCCGGGCGAGTTAATCCCAGACTCGGGTCGAGATGAAGGCGAGAGAGCCACCCTCGACGCTCACCCGACCTATCTCTAGACGCCGCCCAAAACTACCGACCCCCAGCTCGACAGCGAGCTGATGCTCTCCGGCAGGGAGACGCAGCCGAAGGAGCTGGATCTGATCGGGGAGGAGTTGCCATGACCTCGTATCGGCCTGTTCCAGTACCGCACTCCCGAGATTGAATACTGTGCCGAGGATACGGCCTAGCCTCCCCGAGTCCTCCTCTGAGCTCCCCTCTAGTTTCCGGGTCACTGTCACTTTCGTGGCCGCGCGCAGGATCGTCCGGGCGAGGATCCCACCCCTTTCCCCCTCGAAATCATTGAGGACTCCCCTGGTCAGATCGGCACGTAACTGGACGACCTCCCTAGGCCCATCTATAACTCGTACCCACCTCTGTCCACCCTCATCCTGACGATAGACCGGCCAGGCGATCTTGAGGAGATAGGGGGTCCTCACCTCCCGGCACCGACGCCGAGCCTCTCTCTGATCGCGTCGTCGCCCACTACTCTGTACACACTCCCTCTCGACCACTGACCGGGGTAGGGGATCGACCTGGAGTGTCCTGGGATTCGTCCCATAGTAGATCAGGTCGCCACCCTTTCCACCCCCTGCGAGTGCGGTGGCGAGGACGCGCGCCGTCACCGAACCGGCTGCCCGGAGCCGCTCCCCACTCTCGCCTCGACTCAGCCGGTCCATCTCAAAGTTATATATAGGGATGACGACAGCCTGCTCTACCCGGTGCGCGATGAAGCCACCCTCGATGAGGAGGATCACCTCCCCACTATCTGCGCGGACCGAACCGCCGAACTCGAGGCTAGAGCCTAAGATCTGTCCCGCATTCCTATAGGCGACATCAGCATCATTTCGCTCACCTGCCGCCTCGAAGATCGCGCCAGTGAAATATCTCAGCCACCCCTCTAGCTCACGCTCTAGTGGATCGGAATCCCGTTCCAAGAGGCTCGCCAACCGACGGGCCTCCACCACCGCACCCTCTAGGTCGTCCCTCCGGAGGAAGTTGAGTGCAGCATAGTAGTGGATCAGGGCCCTCTCTGTTAGGCTCGGCTCGTAGGGTAAGACCAGGTCACTACTGACGAGGGAGAGGGTCGCACGGGAGATCCGCTTCGTATACCTGTCCTCTGCTAGATCGACCGCACGTTCCAGCGAGTGCGTACTACCCTCGTATGCACCGGTATAATGTGAGATGAGCCCACCATAGAGGGCGCGTAGCAATTCGTCCTCAGGGGCGAGTGGCTCCCTCGAGGTGATTCGCACCAGCGCAGAGTCAGGTTGACCCGACCGAAGGAGTTGACGTAGGGTCATCTCCCGGCGCGGCATCCCATTCGGCGCTAGGTCATACGAAGCAAAGATCTGGGCGCAACTCGTAGCCCAGGATACCAGGCCGAGGAGAGCGACCAGGCCTATAGAGCGCCTAGCGCGAGCTCGCCTGCGCACGGGATCAACCGCCCCCACGCTCCAGGATGACTATCCGCTCCCGCGCCCTTGCGATCGCATCGGCGAGCTTCGCATAGGCATCACCACGTGCCTCGATCTTCTCCAACTCGAGCCGGTGTAGGAAGAGACGGTACCTGATCAGCGCCTCGATCGGGCGGAGTTGCTTGTCCAGGACCGTCGCGATCCGATAGTCGAGCTCGGGATCATTGCCGCCACTCAGTATATCAGCCCTATCGTACCGATTGAGCGCCCCATCTAGATCACCGCGCGCCGCCAGGTCATCCCCCTCCCTGATCAGCATCTCGGCGAGGGCTGCAGCCCGCCCACTCAGGGTCGCATCCTGAGGGGACTGCACTAACCTGAGCCCCTCGGCCTCATTGTAGCTGTAACTCTCTACTCGCCCATGTCGGAGTTGGATCAGCGCCAATTCACCGATCCGGTCCCTGGGCCTCAAAGACTGGGATGCGGGGACGAGTACCACTGCCGGACCCGCACGGCGGATCGACCAGGAGGCCGATGTCGTGCCCGTCGCCGCGAGGACACCTGTCTCACTCATACCGAGAGCTACCTCACCCCGCGAGATAGCGTCACAGGCCGCCCCCTCACAATCGCTCAGCGCTTCGGCCCAGATCGAGTCGAGCTCCTCCGCGAGCCGGTCATGATCCACTGCACCTGCACCCTCGATCGCAGCGAGTGGCACCCCACTCTCCGGGACCCTCTCACCCTGCTGGATGATCGGGCGCTCTCGCACCCTCTTCGGCGCACAGGCGGTCAGGAACAATAGGGATAGAAGTATGATCTCACGGCCCATCGGAGCCTCCCGGTCTATAGACCAACGATACTACGAAGAAAGATCTGATCGACCCAAGCTTAGGGGCCGACGATCACCACCTGAAACGCCGTCGCTCGATGTACTTCTTGATCTTGTGTTGACCTACCCAGACCTTCTCATTGGACTCGAGATCGACTAGGGAGGCATCGACCTGGTAGTAGACGATCTTCTCGCGGCCCTCCTCATCCTCGATCGCTTGGAGCTCGCCCTGTAGCATATACCTCGCACCGAGCTCCCGGCCGAGCCGGGCCCGAGACTCTGCGCTCGCATGCTCCTGCTGATCAGCGCGCTCAGCACGCAGTTCCTCGCGTTCATCTGAACTCGCAACTACGCGGACGAGACCAGAGTTGACGAAGGCACGTTCCAGATCACGGATGAAGGTCCCGACAGGGATATGCTCCAGGGTCCGATTTCTGAACCCGCCCACGATCACCGCAGGTGATCTGCCACCATTCAGCGCGGCATAATGGCGCGCCCAATCTGCCGTCAGACTCTGCTCGATCAACTCATTGGCCACGAGCCGGGAGTCGGTATCATTCCAACGACCGGAGAGATCGGTTACCGCCGCAGGATCTATACGAGAAACCTTCTTCGTCGAACAGCCGATCGGAGTGAGCGCTAGCCCTGCCAAGAGGAGGAGCCGGACCGGGTGGCGCACCCGAAAGATAGTGTGGGGGAGCATAATGCCTCCTGGAAAAGGTCCATATCTCCTACACGGACCAACGGATGAAAGTTCGAAAGATAAGGAAAGTTTCCTTACCCTCGGGGTACTAACCCCCCGGCGGTGCGACCTAGTTGCCGCTCACCCCCAACATTCTCGCAGGTTAGGAGATGCGGTCAGAGATAACCACACCCGAAGAATTGAGTGAGGAGAGTACCGTCGACTTCTCCCTCCGACCCCAGCGTCTCGCCGAATTCGTCGGCCAGCCGAAGGTCAAGGAAGGACTCAGGATCGCGATCGATGCCGCTCTAGCTCGCCTCGAACCACTAGATCATACACTCTTCCATGGGCCACCTGGGCTCGGGAAGACGACCCTCGCGATGCTGATGGCGCGCGAGCTCAATGTCGATATCAAGACGACATCGGGACCAGTCCTCGAGAAACCAGCCGATCTCGTCAGTGTCCTCACCAATATCGGGCCCGGAGATATCCTCTTCATCGATGAGATACACCGACTCCGACCGATCATCGAGGAGTTCCTCTATCCTGCGATGGAGGATTACAAGATCGATATCAGACTCTCCGATGGACCAAAGGCTCAGACGATCACGATGCCTATCGAGAGGTTCACCCTCGTTGGGGCAACGACTCGATACGGTCTCCTGACACCCCCAATGCGAGCGCGCTTCGGGATCGTCCAACGCCTCAACTATTATAACACCGAAGAGCTGGCCTATATAGTCGAGCGGAGTGCCGAGATCCTCGGGGTCGATTGTAAGGAGGAGGGCGCACTCGAGATCGCCAGACGCTCCCGAGGTACACCACGGGTCGCAAACCGACTACTCCGCAGGGTCCGAGACTATGTCGAGGTCAGGGCCGATGGCATCATCACAGCCGAGACCGCCGATGAAGCACTCAAGATGCTCGACGTCGATGAGTATGGGCTCGATGAGATGGATGCTCGCGTCCTCGTCACGATCATCGAACACTTCGATGGAGGACCAGTCGGACTAAATACCCTAGCCGTAGCAGTCGGGGAGGACGCCGGAACACTCGAAGAGGTATACGAACCATTCCTCATCCAGAATGGATTCCTCATGAGGACACCGCGCGGAAGGGTCGCAACGAAGCGCGCCTATGAGAGGTTCGGCTACCAGTTGCCCGCTGAACGAGCCACCGATGATGAGAACCAGCCCACTCTCTTCGAAGGATGACGACGAAGAAGACCTCAGCCTTCGACTACTACCTCCCACCAGGGGCGATCGCACACCTCCCCCTCGCCGAGAGGGACCAGAGCAGACTCCTCACCCTCGACCGCAGATGTGGGGAGATCAGACATAGGAGGTTCAGAGAGCTCGTCGACCTGATACCACCTGGTGATGCCCTGGTCCTCAATGAGACAAAGGTCCTGCCAGCCAGACTCCAGGGGAGGAGGAGTGGCGGTGGCGCCGCCGAGATCCTCCTACTCAGACCCCTCCCGGTCGGATCAGAGACGCCGAATCCAGAGGCCGATTACCCCGAGACCTGGGAGGCGATGGTCAGACCAGGATCCAAACTCCGCCCAGGACGGGTGATAACCGTTGGAGAGGACCTCTCAGTCGAGATCCTCGAGGTCCAGCCCACGGGGACGAGGATCATCAGACTCGAAACCAAGGTCGGGGTCCGTCGGGCCCTCGACCAATATGGCGAACTCCCACTCCCACCATATATCGAGAGGAGACCAGATGAGCGCGATATAGAGCGCTACCAGACTGTCTTCGCCAAGACCGAGGGCTCAGTCGCAGCACCGACCGCTGGCCTGCACTTCACACCCGCGATGCTAGCTCAGCTCGAAGAGAAGGGCGTCGAGATAATCCGGGTCCTACTCCATGTGGGGGCCGGGACCTTCCGACCAGTAGAGGTCGAGGACCCTGACGAGCATGAGATGCACTACGAGTATTATGAGGTCGGGGAAGAGACCGCCGAGAGACTCCAGGAGGTCCGGGCACGCGGCGGAAAGATCTGGGCGGTCGGCACGACCGTGGCACGGACCCTCGAGACGATCGCCAACGATGACCGAAGCTTCAGAGCAGAGAAGGGGATGACCAACCTCTTCATCAGACCACCATACGAGTTCCGGGGGATCGATCACCTGGTCACCAACTTTCACCTGCCCCGCTCGACCCTGCTCATGCTCGTCGCCGCCTTCGCCGGCTACGAGAGTACGATCGCCGCATATGAGGAGGCGATCGAGAAGGGCTACCGCTTCTACTCGTACGGTGACGCAATGCTGATCACGACCACCAGCGAGTAGTTGCCAGAGGACCCCAGATGCGACATCTTAAAGGGCTATGGCAAGTATCAGGAGAGCTGCATTCAACCGGTGAGTAGACTGGCCCACGAGTTCGAGTTCGAGATCCTGGCCACCGAGGGGGCTGCGCGGACCGGTCGCCTACACCTCCCCCATGGGGTGGTCCGGACCCCTGCCTTCATGCCGGTGGGTACCCAGGCAACGGTCAAGACGATGACCTCTGAGGAGGTGGCCGGCCTCGGTGCCGATATCATCCTCGGCAATACCTACCATCTCTTCCTCCGCCCCGGTCATGAGTTGATCGCTGAGTTCGGTGGGCTCCATACCTTCATGAACTGGAAGGGGCCGATCCTCACCGACTCTGGGGGGTACCAGGTATTCAGTCTGGCGGAGATAAATGAGGTGAGGGAAGATGGCGTCCTCTTCCAGAGCCATATCGATGGCTCGAGACACCTCTTCACCCCCGAGAGGGTGATAGAGATAGAGAGGGCGCTCGGTGCCGATATCATCATGGCCTTCGACCAACTCCACCCTGGTGGTGCGTCGAGGGAGGTCGCTACTGAGGCCCTCGAGAGGACCCTACGCTGGCTCGTCCGCTGCCGGGACCACTTCTCGAAGCTCGAAGCTGAGGAGGAGGGGCCGCGGCAGACACTCTTCCCGATCGTCCAAGGCGGGATCTATCATGATCTCCGCCGCTCTGCCGCACGACAGATCCTAGAGATCGGGGAGTGGGATGGGATCGCGATCGGAGGACTCTCGGTCGGGGAGCCTAAGCCGGTGATGTACGAGGTCCTCGAGGAACTCGAGCCCGAACTCCCAGACGAGTTGCCCAGATACCTGATGGGGGTCGGCTACCCCGATGACCTCCTCGAGGCGATCAGACGAGGTGTCGACCTCTTCGATTGCGTCGCACCGACTAGGAATGGGAGGAATGGGACCGCCTGGGTCGAGGGAGAGGGCCAACTCAACCTCAGGGCAGGGAGGTTCAGAGATAGCTCTGGTCCAGTCGATCCAGAGTGTGATTGCCACACCTGTCGTAACTATTCCCGGGCCTATATCCGGCACCTGCTAGTGGCTGGTGAGGTCCTCGGGATGCGACTACTATCAATGCACAACCTCCGCTTCCTGATCCGGCTCGCGGAGAGGGCGCGAGAGGAGATCGCTGCCGGCGAGTTCGACCGGTGGAGTCGTGAGTGGCTCGAGCGCTACAATGCAGCTCGGGCGGTAGATAAGGGAGAATCGAATTGAACCCAGGAATACTGGCACTATTGCAGGCCGCACCGCAGGGGGGTAACCCACTCCTCCAGATGATCATCATGTGGGGAGCGATCATCGCAATCTTCTACTTCCTCCTGCTCAGACCACAGAGGAAGGCGGCCCAGCGCCACCAGGAGGTCCTAGCCAAACTCCGCCGGGGCGACAAGGTGATGACCGAAGGGGGCATCCTCGGGGAGGTCATCCACCTCAAGGAAGACCAGGTCACGGTCAAGAGTGGGGAGTCGCGCTTCGTCGTCGCCAGGGCGAAGATCGCTCGCGTCCTGAATGAGACCGAGGAGGCGGCCTCCTCCTGATCGGAGGATCGAGTACGATGGCTGTACATGAGATAAGACTCCTCGGCGACCCCGTCCTGCGAGAGGTCGCCGAGCCAGTCGAGAAGGTAGACGAAGGGATACGAACCCTCATCACCGAGATGTTCGAGACGATGTACGACGCCGAGGGGCTAGGACTCGCCGCCCCGCAGATCGGTGTCACCAAGAGGATCATCGTCGTCGATGTCAAGGAGAGTGGCGAGCCACCCTTCGCACTGATCAATCCTGTCATCCTCGAGAGGAGCAAGGAACTCGAGCGAGCTGAGGAGGGATGCCTCAGCATCCCAGGGCTCCGTGAGATCGTCGAGCGTTCGGCGCATGTCGTCGTCGAAGGACTCGACCGAGATGGTGAGCCAAAGAGGATCGAGGCAGAAGGACTCCTCGCCCGAGCCTTGCAACACGAGGTCGATCACCTCGATGGGATCCTCTTCGTCGATCGGGTCAGCCCTCTCAAGAGGCAGATGCTCCTGAAGAGGTGGCAGAAGGTCAGGCCAGCGTAGCAAGTCGACCACGGTATACCGAACTCCAACGAGATCCGATAGATGAGAGTACTCTTTTGGGGCACCCCGGACTTCGCTCTACCCTCCCTCCGCGCACTGCTCGGGGAGGACCATGAGATCGTCGGGGTAGTCACCCAGCCCGACCGACGGGCGGGCCGAGGAAGGAGACTGCGCCCCTCACTCGTCAAACGAGAGGCACTCGAAGAGGGGATAGAGGTCCTCCAGCCTGAGAGGGCGAGTGACGAAGAGTTCATCGCAGAGATCGCGGCGCTCGAGCCTGAGATCTCGGTCGTCGTCGCTTACGGCCAGATCCTGAAAAAAGAGGTCCTCGAGCTCCCGACCCACGGCTCGATCAATGTGCATGCCTCCCTCCTACCAGAGCTTCGGGGCGCCGCCCCGATCAACTGGGCAATCATCCGGGGATACGAGGAGACGGGGGTAACGATCATGCAGATGACCGAAGGCCTCGACTCGGGCCCGATCCTTGCCCGGGCCGCCGAGCCAATCGCACCAGATGAAAGGGCGAGTGACCTCTGGGCCCGGCTCAGCGAACTCGGGGCGGGACTCCTGATCGAGACCCTGACCCTGATCGAGGCGGGAGCGGTCGAACCGATAGAGCAGGATGATGAGGCCGCTACCTACGCGCCGCGCCTCACCCGTGAGGATGCGAGGATCGACTGGAGCCAGGATGCGACTACGGTCGATAGGCTGATCAGGGGACTCGATGCGGTGCCGGGGGCCTGGACTACCTGGAATGGCTGGGACCTCAAGCTCTTCCGGCCTCAACCTCTCCCCGATTATGAACACGACGCCGTCCCGGGCACGATCCTCGAGACGAGTCCCTCCGACTCGACGAGGGGACTCCTCGTCGCCTCCGGGGAGGGGGCTCTCTACCTCAGAGAAGTACAGCCTGGTGGCAGACGTAGGATGACGACCGCCGACTGGGTCAGGGGCAGGGGCGCAAAGCCTGGCGATCTCTTCGAATGAGGAGGTGAGAGTGGCACCCGAGCAATTGCCCAGACTCCACCTGATCACCGATGACGAGGTCCTCCGTGCACCTCACTTCCTCGATGCGGCACGGACGATCCTCGCCGAGTTCGGGAGGAATATCGCGCTACACCTCCGCGGACATGGCCTGACAGGAGCCGAGCTATACGAACTCGCCTCTGAACTCAGGCCACTCGCAGAGGAGGGGGGAGCACCTCTCCTGATAAATGACCGGGTAGATCTAGCCCTCGCTGCAGGGGGCGCTGGCGTCCAACTCGGAAGACGCTCACTCCCGGTCACTCCAGTACGGCGACTCCTCGGTGAGGAGCGTTGGATCGGATACTCTGCTCACTCGGTAGAAGAGGTAGAGAGGGTCGGGCAGGAGGGGGCAGACTTCGCCGTCTATGGTACGATCTTCCCCTCGGCTACCCACCCTGGTGAGCCGACCGCAGGGCTCGGAGGACTCCGGAAGGTGGCAGAGGTCTCGAGTCTACCCCTCATCGCAATTGGGGGGATGAGACCCGAATCGGTCCGGGAGGTCAGGGCCGCAGGCGCCTATGGCCTCGCTGTCCTCGGCGCGGTCTGGCATGAGCGTGAGCCCGCTGCAGCCGTCGCGAGATTCCAACGAGAGATCGAGGAGGTATGACGATGACGCAGACAGATACTACGAAGACGATAGAGGTCACGATCAATGGTGAGGCACGTACGATCACGGCGGGCCAGAACCTCGTCGAACTCCTCACCGACCTGGGGCTACACCCCCAGCTCATCGTCGTCGAACACAATCGGGAGATCCTCGAACGCGACCAGTACGCAGAGGTCGAGGTCAGGGAAGGGGATACACTCGAACTGGTACACTTCGTCGGTGGCGGTTGAGGTGAACCACTGCCACCTTGGCTGATAAGAAGGCCGCACTATACACCGTATTGCGAATCGATAGATCATGACTACTACGACGGCAGAGAAGGCCCTACGGGACGAGCCACTCATCATCGCCGGGCGAGAATTCGAGTCGAGACTCATCGTCGGGACCGGAAAGTACCGGACCAATGAGGAGATGGTCAGGGCGATCGAGGCGTCGGGAGCCGAGATGGTGACCGTCGCCGTCAGAAGGGTAGACCTCGATAGAACGAAGGAGGAGGGGATCCTCTTCCACCTCGATCCCGAAAAGATCGTCCTCCTACCTAATACCGCCGGCTGCTACACCGCAGATGAAGCGATCCGATACGCTCGGCTAGGGAGGGCAGCAGGGCTCAGCGACTGGGTCAAGCTCGAGGTGATCGGTGACCAGCGGACACTACTGCCCGATGTGACCGCGACGATCGAGGCCGCCAAGGTCCTCGTCGAGGAGGGATTCAAGGTCCTTGCCTATACCAACGAAGACCTGATCACCGCACTCCGGCTCGAGGACGTCGGCTGCGCCGCAGTCATGCCACTAGCCTCGCCGATCGGGAGTGGGCTCGGACTCGTCAACCCCTACCATATCAGGGAGATCAAGAAGAGACTCTCGGTACCGGTCCTCGTCGATGCAGGTGTCGGTACAGCCTCCGATGCGGCCCTCACAATGGAGCAGGGGGTCGATGGGATCCTGATGAACACCGCGATCGCAGAGGCTGGTGATCCGGTCAGGATGGCGCGCGCGATGAGGCTCGCAGTCGAGGCGGGAAGACTCGCCTGGCTCGCCGGGAGGATGCCAAAACGAGAGATCGCGGCACCCTCCTCACCACTGACAGGGATGCTCGGGTAGAGGAGAGTTGAATGCGAGGGTGACTCCCGCAAGGAGCGCAGCACTAGATGTCATGCGCGCCCTCAGAGATGGGGAGCTCGCCGACAATGCGCTCGAAAGGGCGTACTCCAGAGTCCCACCAAGGGATAGGGCGTGGCTACAAGAGCTCGCCTACGGTACTATCAGGCTCAGGGGCAGGATCGACCACCTCCTCGATCAACTGGTGCGCAGGGGGATAGACTCCCTAAGGCCAGATCTCCTCGATCTCCTCCGACTCGGGGTCTATCAACTCCTCGAGATGCGGAGTGTGCCACCCTACGCGGCGGTATCACAGACAGTCGAGGGCGCGAAGCTAGCGGTCGGAACTGGGGCCAGTCGCCTCGTCAATGGGGTCCTCCAGGGGCTCCGCAGACGCCTCGGCCGAGGGCTACAGGGGGACGACCCCTGGGAGGGAGTCCGGGACCTCTTCCCCGATCGAGAGGGGGAACCACTAGCTTACCTCTCGACCTGGGGGTCACACCCCCGATGGCTCGTCGAGAGGTGGGTCTCTAACTTCGGGGTCGAGGCGACGAGCGCACTCATCGAGGCGAACAATCGGCGCCCAGAACTGTATCTACGCCCTGTGGGACGGGGTGTCGCTGAGGCACTCACTGCCCTCAGAGAGGTGGGACTCGAGGGAGGACCAGTCAGGGGCGCACCCGACGCTATCAAACTAGACGAGCCAGGGCGCCTACTCGAGGCTTTCGAGACGATACCAGCGATCGTTCAGGATCCGGCGGCGGGCCTCGTCGTCAGGTACGCCGCGCCTAACCGAGGATCAGTGGTCGCCGATCTCTGCGCCGCACCCGGAGGTAAGGCAATCGCCCTCGCTGAGGATGCGAGCTACCTCGTTGCGGGCGATATCAGCCTCGGACGGTTGGAGAGGCTGCGGGCGAACCTCGACCGGATCAGAGATCTGCCGGTAGGGGTGATCGTGGCCGATGCAAGGGTACCACCGGTCGAGCCACTCGATCTCGTCCTCCTAGATGTGCCCTGTACCGGGACGGGGACCCTACGGCGGCACCCAGATGGGAGATGGAGGATAAGTGAGGCAGACCTCGCCTCCCTTACCACCCTCCAGAGCGAGATCCTCGAGGGGGCCGCAACGAGGGTGAGGCCGGGTGGACTGCTGGTCTATGCGACCTGCTCCTTGGAGCCAGAGGAGAATGTGGCACAGGTCGATGCCTTCCTCGAAAGGCACCCAGAGTTCACCCTCGAACCACCACCCACTGAGCTCCTAGAGAGGGAACTCCTCGACCAGGAGGGACGGTTGGCGGTCTACCCATGGGTGCATGGCTTCGATGGTGCCTTCGCAGCGCGACTGCGGAGAGACCGCTAGTTTGGGAGAGATATGCTCGGAGATTCTATGCGCCGGCGAAGGGGCCGGAGAGGGAGGGGGGGGAAGGGTCGCGATCAGACGACCCGGAAGAGGCTCCGCTGGGGACGCTGGATCCTGTCGATACTGATCCTCTTGCCCCTCTCCTTCGGAACAGGGTATGGACTCGCTACTATCGTCCTCTTCCCCATATCGGAGACGGCCGCGAATGACCTCGTCGTCATACCGGAACTCATCGATCGACCCCTCGTTGAGGTCGAACGAGAGCTCGCCGAGTTAGGACTCGAACTCGAGGAGACGACCGAGCTGCCCCACCCAATCGAAGAGGAGGGGGTCGTGATCGCACAGTCTCCCGTGCCAGGTCAGAGGATCAGCCCCGGAGCAGGGGTCAGACTCGCAGTCAGTATGGGCCGCGCCCGGCTACAGGTCCCTGATCTCGTAGGACTATCCTACGAGACCGCCGCCAGCCTCGCTGAGGACCTCGGCTTCACGATCATGCGCCGAGAGGAGGAAGGACCGGGAACCGATGACCTCGTCGTCAGGGTCGAGCCGACCCCGGGGACGATGACTGAGTTACCGGCGACGATCGTACTAGTAGTAAATGTCATACCTGAGATAGAACTGCCAGAGATAGATCCTGATACCTGATGCAGATACCTTCACGTCTCTTCGCGCGGAACTGGATCCTCAAAGGGATCGCACTCGGCCTCGCCCTCCTTATCTGGGGGGTGGTCAAGGCCGATGAGCCGGCGCGCGTGACGGTGAGGGATATACCTGTAGAGGTCGTAGTCGGCGATACCGAATGGGTCCTCGCCGCACCACCAGCGCCGGCGACAGCTACCGTCGTCTTCTCGGGCCCCTTCCGTGAGCTCGCCCGGCTGGCAGTCGAGAGGCCGAGGATCATCGTCCCCATCGAGGAGGTACAAGACTCTGTCGAGATGAGACCCCTCCGGACAGGGTGGGTCCAGATCGATGCCGATCTGACGAGGACGAGGATCGAGGATATCAGGCCGCCAGGCTCCGTCCTCCTCATCTTCGAGAGGTTGACTACCAAGCTCGTCCCAGTCGCGATCAGGACCAAGGGGCAACTCCCCGCTGGGACCCAGTTCGCCGGCGCTCTCAGGGCCGACCCACAGGTGATCAGGGTGAGTGGGCCGGCGCACCGACTCCCCGCGCTAGATTCGATACCACTCGTACCCGTCGATCTCTCTGAGCTGAATGGGCCGACCGCGATGACGGTCGAACTCGATACGACCGGGCTCGAGGGGCTGATCCTCTCCCCAAGGAGTGTCGACCTCGCGGTCCCGATCATTGCATCACCTCTAACTGAACCAGATGAGCCGATCGGTGGCCCCAAGCTCAAGAGACCAACGACCTGGTTCTGGCCATGAGGAGTCGACGAGTGAATGACCGACCGATCGTCCTGGGCCTCGAGACCTCCTGTGACGAGACTGCGGCGGCCCTATTGAGAGGACCTGAAGAGGTGCTCGGACATATCATCCTCTCGCAGGATATACACGAGCTATATGGTGGAGTAGTACCCGAGCTCGCCGCACGAGCCCATATCAGGACCGTGACCGAGGTCGTCGATGCCGCACTCGAGGAGGCTGGCCTCGAGATCGACCAGGTCGACCTCTACGCCGCGACCGCAGGACCTGGGCTGATCGGGGCACTCCTCGTTGGACTAAACTGGGCGAAGGGAGCTGCATACGCCGCGCAGAAACCACTCATCCCGGTACACCATATGGAGGCACATCTCTTCGCCGTCAGCCTCGAGGAGAGGGATGCCGAACCACCCTTCATTGGGCTCCTCGTCTCGGGGGGGCATACGATGCTCCTCTGGGTACCAGAGTGGGGCGAGTATGAGTTATTAGGCGAGACGAGGGATGACGCCGTAGGTGAGGCCTTCGACAAGGTCGCACAGATACTAGGGCTCGGGTACCCTGGTGGGCCCGAGATCGAACGGATCGCAAAAGCTGGTGATCCAACCGCCTTCCACTTCCCGCGGCCCCTCCTCGCAGGGAATCAGAGGGAGGGCGAGCCCGATTACTACGACTTCTCATATAGTGGACTCAAGACCGCGGTCTTCAACCAGGTCCGACGGCTCGAGGAGAGGGCTGAACTCGAGGGCGCAGTCGCAGATCTCGCCGCATCCTTCCAGGCCGCTGCGGTCGACCTCCTCGTCGCCAAGACGATGAGAGCCGTCGAGAGCCTCGATTGCCAACGGGTTGTCCTCGGGGGTGGGGTCGCGGCGAGTAGGGAGCTCCGGACCAAGTTGGCCGCTGCACTCGGGCCCGAGGGCGAGCTCTACTATCCCGCGCCTAGGCTCGCGACCGACAATGCGGCGATGGTGGCACGTGCCGCCCTCTTCCACTACGATCGAGGTGTCGTCGCACCACTCGATCTGACCGCGCGCGCCGATCTACCCTTCCCCGGGCTCGAGAGGAGGAGCTAGAGGTGCAGGCGGGGATCTCGAGGTCACGAAGGACGAGATGCTGAGGATACTACATATATCTGACCTCCACTTCGGGCCCCGCTATATCCCCTCTGTCGGGGAGGCGCTCCTGAGATCCGCGGCCGAACTAGATCCAGCGATCATCGTCATCAGTGGCGACTTTACGCAGCGGGCTAAGAGGGCGCAGTTCCAAGAGGCCCGCGAGTACCTCGAGCGGCTCCCTGATAGACCAGTCGTCGTCACACCAGGGAACCACGATATCCCGCTCTACCGGATCCATGAGAGGATCTTCACGCCTGAGGCCCTCTACCGCGAGTATATCTCCGACGAGTTGAACACCGTGCTCATGAGGGAGGATGCTGTCATCGTCGCCCTCGACTCGACTAGCCCGCTCCGCTCGATAACGAATGGACGGCTCTCTAGAAGACAATTGGAGTTCGCCAGAGAGGCTTTCGAATCTGCTCCGAAGGGGGCCATCAGGATCCTCGTCACCCACCATAATCTCGCTCCCGCCCCAGATTGGGAGGGGGGCTCGGTAATGCATGGCGCAAAAGGTATCCTGCGGTTCCTCAATGAGATCGGCGTAGAGATCGTACTTGCAGGACACCTCCATAGAGCATACAACGCGAGCTCTCTAGATATCTTCGACCAGCACCCCCCAGGCCAAGGGGTCAGGATCGTGCAGGCGGGGACATCGACCTCGGCACGGGGACGTGGACGGGAAAGGAACCGTAACTCATTCAATCTGGTAGAGATCGACGACGGTACTATCATGGTGACCCCACACCTCTACTTCGAGGAGCTCGGTGGGTTCGCACCATTTAGCCGGAGTCTCTATCCTAGGGCCCTCTACTGGGCACCCTCTGAAGGAGTCTACCAGTTGGGGTGGGGTAAGGAGTGATGAGCCGACTCGTGATCGCCCTCACCATGGCGATAGCCGCCATCCTACTCGGGCCGGGCCTGAGGTTCGCCGATGCGAATCTGAGTGCACAGCTCGTCGGGGATGGGGGTGGGCCACTCGAGGTCAGGTCCCTAGACTTCCGAGGCAACCTCGTCTTCGAGAAGGCACTCCTGCGTGATGCGATCGCGACTGAGGAGACCGAGTGTAAGCTCCCCTTCCCACTCTCCCTCATGACCTGCTCCCTCGGACTCCTCGAGGAGAGACACGACCTCGATGAGCTCACCCTCCGCAGAGATGAGCTCCGCCTCAAGCTCTTCTACTACAGCAGAGGATATCGAGATGCAGAGATCAGGTCGGAGGTGATCGAGAAGAAGGGCGATCGCGTCGAGGTCCTCTTCCATATAGAAGCTGGTGAACCGGTCAGGGCTACCTCGATCGGAATCGAGGGTGGTGAGGGGATCCTACCCCCTGGTCTCGAGACACAACTCCCCCTTCGCCCCGGCGCACCCTTCGCTCTCGCGGTCCTCGAGGCCTCACGAGACTCCATCACGACGGCCCTCCGGAACCGGGGCTACCCCCGTGCTGAGGTCCTCATCCAGTACGTCCTGCCCCGTGAGGCGGAGAAGGAGGCCTGGGTCGAGTTCGAGGTCATACCTGGAACGCGCGCTCGGTGGGGTAAGATCGAGGTCCATGGTAATGAGAAGATCGATCCCTCGATAGTGCACCATCTCCTCACGATCAGGGAGGGCGATCTCTACCGGCAACACGAGCTCCAGAAGAGTCAGAGTAACCTTTTCGCACTCGATATCTTCAGGTACGCTGCGATACAGCCCGCTCTCGACGAACCGGGGACCGATAGTATCATCCCAGTCACCGTCCAGGTCGTCGATGCCGATCTCCATCGTATGCGACTAGGTGCCGGGCTCAATCAGGCAGACTGTATCAACGCCGAGGGGAGGTGGACGAGTAGGAATTTCCTCGGCGGAGCGCGTCGTCTCGAACTGAGGGGCGCACTCTCGAATGTGCTCGCGGATCAGATCGTCGGCCTACCATGCGATCAGACAGGTGGGGGCCGGTACGACGAATTGAATGGCACACTCGCCCTCGACTTCACTCAGCCCTGGCTCATGGGCCTCCGCCACTCTCTCGGGATGGGCCTCTTCATCGAGAAGATGAGCGTGCCCGAGGTCTATGTGCGGCACGCACGCGGCGGCTATCTCTCTCTGACCCGGAATATCGGTTCTCGTACAGCGGTCTCACTCGCCTACCGACCTGAGCTGACCTGGCTCGATGCCGAAGGTAGTCTCTTCTTTTGTACCAACTTCATCTTCTGCGAGACCGAGGAGATCGAGATCCTATCGAAGCCACACTGGCTCGCACCGATCCAGCTCTCCTTCAGCCGTGACCACTCGAATGCGCTCTTCTCACCCACCGAGGGGTATATCGCCCGGGTCGAGATCGAGCGGGCCGGTCGGAGCCTGGGCTCTGACTTCTCATACCTCAGGGCACTAGGCGATCTGAGTCTCTACAGGAGTCTGGGCCGTGGAGTCGTCCTTGCCACTCACCTCCGACCGGGGTGGGCTCGCTCACTCGAACGGGGCGATGAGGCAGAATCACTCGGCCTCGACCCACAGCGCCGCTTCTTCGCCGGGGGGCCTAATAGTGTCCGGGGTTTCGCACAGTACCGACTCGGACCGAAGGTCCTCAAGGTCGATGGGACTAGACTAGCTGCGCCAGTAGACTCTGGGGGGGCCGGTTGTTCACCGATAGAGATCAATACCGGGAGCTGTTCAGCAGCCCCGATCGGGACTGATCACTTCGAGCCGAGGGCGGTGGGGGGCGCCGCACTCCTCGAAGGATCGGTAGAACTCAGGATCCCTTTCAGGAGCGAGCGGTGGAATGCCGCTACTTTCCTCGACTTCGGACAGGTCTGGAGATCGGAGCGAGACCTCGACCTCCGTGACCTGATCTTCACCCCTGGGGTCGGGGTCAGGTACCATAGCCCGATCGGACCGATCAGGATCGATATCGGTTACAATAGCGCGGGAGGAGAGTCACTGCAGGTCATCACCAATGAGGTCGCAATAGATGAGACAGGGATGAACGTCACCAATACCGGGAACTTCAAGGTCCTCCAAGAGCCAGTCTTCTGGGATCCGAGGAAGACCTTCTTCGATAGGCTACAGTTCCACTTCTCGATCGGACAGGCCTTCTGATATGAGTCGTGCCTGGAGAGCTACCCTCTATCTGATCGCAGGGGCCCTCATCATGGCCCTCCTGATCCTCGCGACCTTCCTCTTCCTCACCAGGACGAGTACTGGTGTCAACCTCGTCGCACGCTTTGCGATCGAGAGGCTCGAGAGAGAGATCGAGGGTGAGCTACAGGTCGATAGTGTCTCGACGAGACGGTTACTCGGCGGCGTCGTCATCCATGGACTCGCACTCACCGACAAGGCAGGACGGCCCTTCGTCCGTGCCGACAGCGCACGAGTAGGATACCGAATCCGGTCATTCCTCGCCGGGCAGATCGTCTTCGATAGGGTCGAGCTATATCAGCCGACCGTCGTCCTCGAAAAGCTGCCTGGTGACACACTCTGGAACTTCGAGCATATCTTCCCACCAGGACCACCAGAGCCCGATAGAGAGCGAAAGCTGATCGAGATCGATCGGGTCAGCGTGAGGGATGGAACCGCAATCATCAGGACCCCACTCGAGGCTGGAGCTGATGACGATGATCGGATGATAGTGCGTGAGGTGCCCGGGGGCCTCGTGCGGGAGATCCGTTTCGACGAGATCGATGGGAATGTGCCCAGGATCATCTGGGAGACTCCAACTGAGCCTGGTCGATTGATCGAGGTCGCGAGCCTCTCCCTACGGGGCTTCGTCTGGGAAGATCCTTTCATCCTCGACGAACTGCGCGGTGCCGTAACGATCAGAGATTCGCTCATCACCTTCGATCTGCCCGCCTTCGCACTCCCAAACTCGAGGGGATCGGCGATCGGTGAGGTGATCACAGGGCCCGAAAGGGTGAGATACGATATCAGGGTCGAGGCCGATGACATCGCACTCACCGACCTCCGATGGCTCTACCCACCACTCGCTGTCGATGGGAATGCGACGGGTACCTTCAGGATGCAGACCCAGCCGGTCGGCACCCTCTACCTCGTCCAGAACGCTCGCATACGTGCGCCAGGGACGAACCTCGCCGGGAACTTCGGGATCGTCCTCGAAGATACCCTCTACTTCACAGAGGTTGCGCTCAGAGCGGCACCCCTCAACCTCGAACTCTTGCACGAGATCATACCCGATGCTCCTATCCTGGAGGGCCTACTTGCGGGGACTATCGAGGTCGAAGGCCCGATCTCCGCACTCAATACTAGAGGTGAGTTCACCCTCAGCCAGGCCCGTAGTGAAGGACGACCAACCTCACTCCGTTGGCATGGGACCCTAGACCTCGACGAGGGGGTCGGGGCCAATGCCCTCACCCTGGACCTGGACGACCTCGGCCTCGAACTCCTGACCGAGTTCTGGCCCGAGCTCGCACTATCTGGCGGCCTCTCGGGTCGTCTAGAGGCGACCGGTAGACTCGATCGGGGGCTCCGCCTCAATACCAGGCTCAGCTACCGAGGGGGTAATGAGAGGGGCTCTGATCTCGGGGCGACTGGGACTATCCAGATGGCTCGTGGTGGAGTACCCCTGATCGACCTTGCGATCGATGCCGAGGAGATCGATCTCGCGAGCCTCGCGGGTCTGATACCGGCACTCGAGGGAGTCGAGGGTAGGGCGGTCGGGAGGGCTAGAGCACAGGGCAGAGTCGATGATCTCGATATCTCCGCAGATCTCAATGCTGATGGTGGGAACCTAAGGGTAGATGGGCATATCGCCCTCATCAAGGGCGCACCCCACTACCAGTTCGAGGGCACACTCGATGAAGTGCTGGTCGACCACCTCCTCGCGGGTCGGGTCCCGAGAGAGACGAGCCTGAGCGCGAGCTTCGACCTCAGTGGGGTAGGGATCGACCCGAGGAGAGCTAGCGCACAGATCGGGGTGCATGTCGGAGAGGCGCGCTTCGCAGGGATCGGGCTCTCCTCACTCAGTATGGCCCTCAGGTTGGATGATGGGATCGCTCACCTCGACTCCCTGATCGCGACCTCTACTATCGGAGCCCTCTACGCCGCAGGATCGCTCGGACTCGATGATAGGGAGAGTGGGACGATCGAGTTGCAGGTCAATGCCGACTCGGTATCGGCACTACAGGCGATCTTATTCCCCGATGCACCCGCCCGCTTCGATCCTGACTCGGTCAGGGGCCGACTGGGGGGTAGTATCCGAATCGATGCCGAACTACGAGGCGCGGTCGGTGCACTCGATCTCGAGGGTAGCGCGCGGATCAGGAGACCGACGATCGATGGAGTAGAGGCACACCGGGTAGACCTCTCCTTCGAGGCATCAGGGATTGGGACTGATTCACTCCTCGCCTATGATCTACTCGCGCGGATCGATTCCCTCGATATCTACGGACACCGGGTCGACGCCGCGACCGCACATATAGATTTCAGCCATGGCGGGGGCTGGTTCGAGCTCGAGGGGGGAGCTGAGGGAATGACCCAGACCGCATACCACCTCATCAGTGGGTTCAGACCCTTGCCGCACGGGCTCGAGTTCGACCTGCGAGAGCTCCGTGCCCATGTCAATGGCGAAGAGTGGGGCCTCGCTGAGCCGGCCCTACTCCGGATCGGGGCGAGTGGGATAACGATCGATGACCTCCTCTTCTCTCGGACTACCGGGGCCGGCAGGGTACTGGCACGGGGTAGACTCCCCTGGCAGATCGATGAAGAAAGGACGAGTACCAAGGTCGAAGGTCTGGAGACCGCCGACCTCCGCCTCGAGTTCCAACAACTCCCACTACTACCCATCGCTATCGGGGAGGAGGGGCAGACCGTTGAAATAGCCGATATCACCGGCGCAGTCCAGATCAATGGTACGGTGATGGCGCCTCGGATAGAGGTCGATCTCAGGCTCACCGATCTCGGTATCGGTGGCCTACACTTCGAGAGCGTCGTCGCCGATCTCGAGTATATCGATCAGGGCCTCGGACTGACCCTCGAGGTGATACAGGATGATATGACCGTCCTCTTCGGGGCCGGGAAGATACCACTCGACCTCCGGTTGATGAATATCGATGAGCGGAGACTCGACCAACCACTCGACTTCACACTCCGGGCCGATGGTGTCCCGGTCGCTGTGCTCGGCCCGGTGCTCGAAGGCTTCCGGTCGATCGAGGGGCAGATCGATGGGATCGTCACCCTCAGGGGCACGACGAAGGATCCCGTCCTCGGTGGTCAACTCGCGGTCCGGGACGCAGGTGCGATCTGGATCGAGTCAGGGGTCAGATACCGGGGCGTCTCTGGTACCGCACAGGTCAGGGGAGACCAGGTCGTCGAGATCGATCTCACTGCCCGTACGACCGGTGGGTCCGCGACAGTTGGCGGCACACTGGACTTCCAGAGTCTCACCGACCCGAAGTTCGACCTCCTCGTCCTCGCACGGAACTTCCAGGCTGTACATCGACGAGATGTCGAGATGAATGCGAGTGGGCAGGTCAGACTCGAGGGGAGCTTCACCAGGCCTGAGATCACTGGACGGGTGCGAGTCGATAGGGGGACCCTATACCTCGATGAGGTCTGGAGACAGTACCAGATCATCACCCTCGATGACCCACTACTCATCGATGTCATCGATTCGACCTTCGTCGTCGATGACCACCTCCTCGAGGAGTCGGAGAGTGAGTTCGTCAAGAATATGAAGGCCGACGTCGAGGTCGAGATCCAGCGAGGATCATGGCTTCGGAGTAGACAGCTCAATGTCGAGGTGAGTGGCGACCTCAGGGTCGAGTTCAACCGCAGCAGGGAAGATATCAGGTTGACCGGTACCCTCAATGCGGTACGCGGAACCTATGAGTTCTATATCGCCGAAGATCTTCCCGCCCGACGGTTCATCGTCCGCGAGGGGGTAGTCGAGTTCGATGGGACTCCTGGTGTCAATCCTGCCTTCGATATAACTGCTAGCTATCGGGTGAGGACGACCGATCGGCAGCCCCTGAACGTCCTGGCGAGTGTGACGGGTAACCTAGAGAATCCAAGGGTCAATCTCCGGAGTGAGGATGATGAGACCCTAGGCGAGTCCGATCTCCTCAGCTACCTCATCTTCGGTCGCCCCACCTACGCACTTGCTGGTGGGGAGGTCCACCAACTCGATTCCTATCTGACCGGGCTCGGAGCTGGACTCGTCACCCCAACCGTGCTAGGCTACTGGGCGATGCTGAGTGAGACGATCGCGACGAATCTCGGGATCGCCGACTATGTCTCGATCACCCCGATGGAGGCTGATTCTCTAGATTTCGGTGATGGCGGTCTCCGAGCATTCGACCCCTTCACTGCCCTTGGTCGTGCACAGGTCGAGGTCGGTAACTACCTCGGTGACGCCTGGTATATGGCGGTAACCCGTCGGTTCGGGCATGGTGTAAAACCATACGATCTCGGAGTCAGACTCGAGTGGCGCCTTGCCCCTACCTGGACTGCAGAGTTCTTCGTCGAGGATAGATTCGCCAGGACGGGTAGACTCGGATTCGACCAGCCGATCGAGTCCCGAAAGGTCGGGGGCCTCTTCCTCTTCCGAGAGTGGGGGTTCTAAGGAGGAGAGTGGGGTGCAGAGGTGGACCGCTCTCATACCTCGGGGGTATCCTAGAGCATGGAAATACGTTCGATTCAGGAGATGGTGATGATATGGAGCGGATGAAGGTATTCCTCCTGATGGCGGGGTTGACCGCTCTCCTCGTCGTACTCGGAGGAGCCATCGGCGGGCAGAGTGGGGCGATAGCCTTCTTCATCATGGCCGCAGTCATGAACTTCTCCATGTACTGGTGGAGTGACAGGGTCGTCCTCAGGATGTATCGCGCCAGGGAGATAGGGCCTAGCGATGCACCCGAACTCTATGAGATGGTCGACCGACTACGCCGCCGGGCCAACCTCCCGATGCCGGTAGTCGCGATCGCGCCATCAGAACAGCCGAACGCCTTCGCTACGGGAAGGAGCCATGAGAAGGCTGTGGTCTGTGTCACCGCCGGACTCCTTCGCCTCGTCGACCGTGCCGAACTAGAAGGGGTGATCGCCCACGAACTCGCCCACATCAAACACCGGCATATGCTCGTCGGGACAGTGGCCGCGACTATGGCTGGAGCGATCGCAATGATCGGGCGTATCGTGCAATGGGGCGCGATCTTCGGTGGGTTCGGGGGGAGGGATGGCGATGAGGGCGGCAACCCGATCGCACTCCTCGCGATGGCGATCATAGCGCCGATAGCAGCGATGATCGTACAATTCGCTATCAGTAGGCAGAATGAGTACCAGGCCGATCGGACCGGTGCCGAGATCTCGGGCCAGCCACTAGCACTCGCCGGCGCACTCCATAAACTCGAGGCCTACGCACGACGGATACCGATGGATGTCAACCCAGCGGGCGCACAACTGGCGATCGTGAACCCACTCGCTTCGGGGCGAGGACTCGGCCTCCTCAGACTCTTCAGCACCCACCCCTCGACCGAGGAGAGGGTCGCTAGGCTGCAGGCACTCGCTGCCGATCCAGCTTTCAGAGACCTAACCTCCTGATGGGTAGCAAACGATGGGTGCCAGAGTGAACAGTGGTGCGGTCACTCCATATGGTGATCGCACCTTCATCATTCTGAACCCAGTCGCCGGGCAGGAGAGTCCCAACCGGCTGAGGCGCCTCCTAGGGGGCGCCTTCGCTGTTCGGCACGCACCCTTCGACCTCGTCGAGACCCAACATACTGGTCACGCCACTGAGCTCGCGCGCACTGCCGCCGAGAAGGGATACCGAGCCGTCTGTATAGTAGGCGGCGATGGCACACTCGCCGAGGCAGCTGCTGGGCTCATCGGGACCGATATCCCACTCGCCATCATCCCGCGCGGGACGGGGAACCAGGTCGCACAGAACCTACAGATACCGACAGAGCTAGAGGCCGCAGTGGAGGTCGCGGTCAATGGTGTCACTACCGACCTCGACCTCGGACGGATCGATGGCAGAGCCTTCGCACTCGTAGCCGGTGCCGGCTACGATGCACAGGTGATGGCTGCAGCGACGAGACCACTCAAAGATCGCTGGGGCTTCGGAGCATATGTCTTCGCAGCGGTCAAACAGGCACTCACCGCCGCACCCGTCGAATTCACTATCATAGCCGATGGTAAGGAGATAAGGGTCAGAGCAGTCTCGGTCATGCTGGCCAATATGGGTGAGCTCTTTGCCCAGTTCATACCCTTCGGACTACCACTAGCGCCTAGGCCAGAGAGATCCTGGCAAGATGGACTCCTCGACATTGTCGTCATAGCACCACGTAACTTACCAGAGTTCGCGGCAGTACTATGGAGGGCCGCAACGAAGCAATTCGCCGGTGACAGCCGCCTCATACACCTCCAGGCAAGAGAGGTAGAGATCTACTCCGACCCACCGATCTCTGTCCAGATAGATGGCGATGCTACCGGAACCATGACACCTGTCCGCGCAGAGGTCGAGCACAGAGGGATACAGGTCATCGTACCCGAAATACTCAGACCCAAAGAGGAGAGCGACGACGAGAGCGACGACGAGAGCGACCAACACCAAGCCGACTAGATGAAGACCAAGGAGACCAGGGTACTCCTCATCGCCGAGGAGAGTAAGACGACCGAAGAACTCAAGAGTGCACTCGAAGAGTACTACTCGACCGAGACCGAGAGGGCTGGAACCGCCGAGTTCACTACCCTCCCAACCCTTGCAGAGGGGATCGAGAGACTCGCAGATGATGAATTCGATATCATCATCGCCGACCTCGATCTCTCCGATGCCAGGGGACTCATGGTCTTCGCAACTCTCTATGCACAGGCCCCAGAACTCCCTATCATCGTCCTGGTCCAGCCAGAGGACGAGCTCCTCGCCCTGAAGGCCGTCCAACACGGTGCCCAAGACTATATCATCAAGGACCAGATACACGCCGGGCTGGTTGCTAGGGCTACACAACATGCGATCCAGCAACGTGCCACCGAAGAGGCCCTCGCACGTGAGAGGGAGCGGCTCGCAGTTACACTCAGGTCAATCGATGAGGGACTCATAACCGTCGATATCGAGGGACGAATAGGACTCCTCAATAGGGCCGCCGAAGAACTGACGGGATGGAGCCAGGAGGAGGCCGAGGGCCAGCGGCTCGACGAGGTCTTCCACACCCTCCACGAGACGACAGAGAGTCGAATACAGCCCCCATTGACCGAGCTCCTGGCTGGGAGCGGACGCACCGATTATGGCACCGCAATCCTACGAGCTAGGGATGGGACCAAACACCTCATCGCCCTGACTGGCGCACCACTACGCGAGAGGGAGGGGACCGTCACCGGCGCAGTCCTGACCTTCCGCGATATAGCTGCCGAGCGCCAACTCCAAGAGGAGCGGCTCCGTGCCGACAAACTCGAGGCGATCGGCAAACTCGCCGGTGGGATCGCTCACGATTTCAATAACCTCCTCGTCGGTATCGTCGGTAACCTCTCCCTCGCTCGGGGTGAGAGTATCAGACCGAACGATCGGTCCGCACTCCTCGAGGAGGCCGAGGCAGCAGCACTACGGGCGCGCGCCCTCGCTCGTCAACTCCTCACCTTCGCAACTGGGGGCGCACCGATCAAGGAGAGGATGACGGGGATCGCTGACCTCGTCGCCGATCTCCTCGAGCGGACCCTCCGCGGCTCCGACCTCGAGGTCGATCTCAGATTCGATAGCGAACTCTGGCCCGTCGAGATCGATCCCGCACAGATCGATCAGGCACTCACCCACCTCGTAGAGAATGCACGCTACGCGACTGGCGATAGGGGTAGACTCACGATCTCTTGTAAGAACCTCTCAGAGGGGGATGCACACTATCTCCATCTCACCGTAGAGGACGATGGGGTGGGGATCAGACCCGAGAAGCTACCCCAGATCTTCGATCCCTACTATACCACCCGGGAAGATGCTCCTGGGCTCGGACTCGCCGTTGCACACTCGATCATCAATAGACATGAGGGGAGGATAACCGTCGAATCGAGACCGGGAAGGGGGACCTCCTTCCAGATCTACCTCCCCGCTAGACCAGATCAGATCCCGGCACGAGAGAGAGAGGAGGAGACGGGACCAGAGGAGGGGGAGCCGATAGGGTCCAGGATCCTTCTCATGGATGACGATGAGATGGTGCGGAGTGTCGCTACCAGGATGCTAGAGGTACTCGGGTACGAGACGACTACCGCTAATGATGGCGCCGAGGCGATCGAACTCTACCAGAGGGGGCTCGAGATGGGAGAGCGGTTCCACCTCGTCATCATGGATCTCACCGTTCCAAAGGGGATGGGAGGACGAGAGGCCATGGCAGAGATCAGGAGGATCGACCCCGACGCTAGGGCAATCGTCTCGAGTGGCTATTCGAACGACCCCGTCATGTCCAACTACCGGGAGTATGGATTCGATGGTGTCCTCACCAAACCATATCTACTCGAAGATATGAAACGAGTCATCACGCCACTCCTCGCCCAAGAGGGGGGATGAAGGACCTGAAAAACCTTGAAATGATAGGGTAAATGTGCGATATTCAATAGTCTATGGCCACCACCGATCGACCACCGATCGACCAAGGCTAAGGGGGGTGAGCCTGGTAGTCTCAGGGTATGGGAGGATTGAGATATGACTATGACTGCCACACAGATCCGGCGCGGGAATGTCCTCGTTCTCAATGGAGATCCCTGCAGGGTCCTCGATTTCCACCACCACACCCCAGGTAACCAGCGCGGATTCGTCCAGACCAAGCTCAGGAATATCCGGACTGGGATCAGCTTCGACCAGCGCTTCAGGTCGACTGAAACGGTGGAGCGTGCCTACCTGCAGACGCAGGAGCTGCAGTACCTCTATAGTGATGGTACACACCACCACTTCATGAATAGCGAGACCTTCGATCAGCTCGAGCTCGATGATGAGACCCTAGGGGATGCCGCCGCTTGGCTGACCCCGAATATGATCATCGAGGCCGAGTTCTACGAGGGGCGCCCGATCGGTGTCGAGCTCCCTGGATCCCTCGAACTCGAGGTCGTCGAGACCGAGCCCTCCGCACGAGGCGATACTAAAACCGCTGGTACCAAGCCAGCCAAGCTCGAAAATGGGGTCACGATCCAGGTCCCACCCTTCGTCAATCAGGGCGACAAGATCCGCGTCGACCCTCGAGAGGAGCGCTATCTCGAGCGTGTCCTACGCTGAGCGGAGAGCCGGGGGGGTGAGGATCGCCAGATTCCAAGTCGATCAGAGGGATCAGATCGGCGCCTCCCATGGTATCACCTAGATCATGCGTGAAGAGAAACTGGTTGTCCGCGGCGCACGCGAGCACAACCTAAAGAATATCGATGTCGAGATACCCCGTGACCGACTAGTCGTCATCACGGGGCTCTCTGGGTCGGGGAAGTCGTCACTAGCCTTCGATACGATCTACGCCGAGGGCCAGCGACGCTACGTCGAATCACTCTCCGCATACGCCCGACAGTTCCTAGGTGTGATGGAGAAGCCCGATGTCGACCTGATCGAGGGCCTCTCCCCAGCGATCTCGATCGAGCAGAAGACGACGGGCAGAAACCCGCGCTCGACCGTCGGGACCGTGACCGAGGTCTATGACTACCTCCGCCTCCTCTGGGCCCGGTGTGGAACGCCGCATTGCTCCTCATGTGGCCAGCCTGTCGAGCGCCAATCAGCCTCCCAGATCGTCGACCGGCTCAGTACCTGGCCCGAGGGTAGTCGCATCGAGGTCCTCGCTCCCATTGTCCGGGGCCGGAAAGGCGAGTTCCGTGATCTCTTCGAGGAGTACCGCCGGCGGGGCTTCATCCGTGCCCGGGTCGACGGCGAGGTGTACGACCTAGAGTCGCCCCCGACCCTGAACCGATACGAGAACCATGATATCGGGATCGTCGTCGATCGGCTCGTCATCAGGGAGGAGGACCGCTCCCGCCTCGCCGATTCGGTCGAGACCGCGCTCCGGGCCGCCAATGGGATCGTAGAGGTCATCCTCCACACCGATGGCGAGGAGGAGAGCCACCTCTTCAGTGAGAGGTACGCATGTGTCCACTGTGGGACGAGTATGGAGGAACTCGAGCCGCGCCAGTTCTCCTTCAACTCGCCCTATGGCGCCTGCTCCGCCTGCAGTGGGCTCGGGACCCGGCTAGAGGTCAGTGCCGACCTCGTCGTCGGCGATCCGATCATCTCGATCCTCGAGGGGGTGATCCTCCCCTGGGGTGAGCCGACTGGCCACCTCAGACGCTCTATCCTACCCGGTCTCGCGGAGCACTATGGCTTCGACCTCAATGCGCCCTGGGGCGAACTCTCACCTGAGATCAGGGAGATCGTACTCTACGGCTCGGGTCAGACCGAGATCTCCTTCCCCTACCGGGCACGGGGCCGGGCGGGCCACTACTCTGAGCCCTGGGAAGGGGTACTTGTGAATGTGATGCGGCGCTATGAGGAGACGACCTCTGACACGATCAGGGAGCAACTCCTCGAGTTCATGACGACCCTCCCCTGCAAGGTCTGTGAGGGCGCCCGTCTGCGCGCCGAGAGCCTCGCGGTCACTATCATGGACCGCTCACTCGGTGATATCGTCCGGCTCAGTATCGCCGAGGCGCGCGCCTTCTTCGATGAGCTCGATGCAGCGCATATCCTCTCGACCGAGATCGCGGGACCGATCCTGAAGGAGGTCCGCGAACGCCTGCACTTCCTGAGCAATGTCGGACTCGATTACCTGACCCTCGGCCGGAGCGCCGAGACCCTCTCAGGTGGTGAGGCACAGAGGATCAGGCTCGCGACCCAGATCGGGAGTCGCCTCGTCGGCGTCCTCTATATCCTGGACGAGCCCTCGATCGGACTACACCAGCGCGACAACGAACGTCTCCTCGAGACGCTCCGCCAACTCCGCGACCTCGGTAATACCGTCATCGTAGTCGAGCACGATAGGGAGACGATCGAGTCGGCCGATCATATCATCGATCTCGGTCCTGGCGCGGGTAGGCATGGAGGAGAGATCGTCGCCGAGGGCGCCCTCGACGAGATCGTCATGAGTGAGGAGTCGCTGACCGCCGCCTATCTCAGAGGCGAGAGAGAGATCGCAGTCCCAACGGTCAGGAGAGAGGGGACGGGGCAGAAGCTGATCGTCAGGAATGCGCGCCAGCACAACCTGAAGGGGATCGACCTCGAGATCCCACTCGGGACCCTGACCTGTGTGACCGGAGTCAGTGGCTCGGGTAAGAGTACGCTGATCAACGAGATCCTCTACCAGGCCCTCGCCCGGCACTTCAACCGAGCCCGGACGATACCTGGTGCGCACGACCGGATCGAGGGGCTCGAGCACCTCGACAAGGTAATCAATGTCGACCAGTCCCCGATCGGGCGGACACCGCGCTCGAACCCGGCGACCTACACCGGACTCTTCACCCCTATACGTCAGCTCTTCGCCGAACTACCCGAGTCGAAGATGCGAGGGTACGCACCTGGCCGTTTCTCCTTCAATGTCAAGGGCGGCCGCTGCGAGGCCTGTACAGGGGATGGGCTCGTCAAGATCGAGATGCACTTCCTACCCGATGTCTATGTGCCCTGCGACCTCTGTCGGGGCAGACGCTACAATCGGGAGACCCTCGAGGTCTACTACAAGGGAAAGAATATCGCCGACGTCCTGGAGATGACCGTCGCTGAGGCCCTCGAGTTCTTCGACCAGGTCCCGACGATCAGGAACCGGCTCCAAACCCTCTACGATGTCGGGCTCGGCTATATCCACCTCGGCCAATCCGCCACCACACTCTCGGGGGGTGAGGCACAGCGAGTCAAGCTCGCGACCGAGCTCGCCAAACGCGATACCGGAAACACCCTCTATATCCTCGACGAGCCGACCACCGGGCTCCACTTCGAGGATATCAGGATGCTCCTCGATGTCCTGCACCGCCTCGCCGATCGGGGGAACACCGTCGTCGTCATCGAGCACAACCTCGATGTCATCAAGACAGCCGACTGGATCGTCGATCTCGGCCCGGAGGGCGGGAGTGGTGGTGGTGATATCGTCGTCGAAGGCACACCTGAGACCGTCGCTGCGAACCCCGTCTCGCACACCGGGCGCTTCCTCGCCGAGGAACTGCGACTCGAGCCAGTCGGCTGACGAGGTAGCGCGCTCGAATCGCCTCAGAGAGCCGCTATAGAGCGGGTGGGAGCTCTACTCGAGGGCGCCAACCAGCTGCGGGACCCTTGCCGAAACCTTTCCCTCGGGTGTAGCGTATTGATCAGAGACCTGCACCCCTAGCGGAGTGAGCGAAGATGACGAAAGATGACCTGGAGAGCTATCTCCTACGCCTCGGAGATGAGTACGAGGAGATAGACGACGCGATGTGGCTCCTCCGCCCAGCGGATGGACCCGTCATCGTCGTCCAAGCATCCCCACCGGTACTACTATTGCGCCTCAAGATGCTAGAACTCCCACTTCCCGGCGATGATGCACGGCTCCTGCCCCTCTACCGGAGGCTCCTCGACCTCAATGCGAGTGACCTCGTCCAGGGGAGCTATGGACTCGATGGGGACGACGTCATCCTCTCCGAGGCTCTCGACTTCGAACGACTCGACTTCGAGGGGTTGAGAGGTTCATACGAAAGCATGCTCTTTGCGGCCACTAGCCATATGGCGGAGTTGGCCGATCTCGTCATGGCAGCCCATGGGGATGGATGATATGGGTATCTTCCAAAGACTCTCAATGCTCCTCCGCTCGAATATCAACGATATCATCACCCGAGCGGAGAACCCGGAGAAGATGCTGACGCAGATCCTCCAGGATATGCGTAGCCAACTCGCGCGCGCCAAACAGGAGGTCGCAGTGGCGATCGCCGACGAACGGAAGCTCCGCGTCCAGGTAGATGACGAGAGGGGGCAGGCCAGAGATTGGGAAGAGCGCGCGATCCTCGCCGTCCGCGAGGGAAGGGACGACCTCGCCAAGCAAGCTCTACTCCGACAGCAGGAGCATACCGAGCGAGCCTCGATCCTCGAAGCGACCTGGAGACGTCAGGCCGAAGAGACCGAGAGGCTCAAGGAGTCGCTCCGCCAACTCAATGAGAAGATCGAGGAGGCACGACGGAAGAAGAGCCTGCTCATCGCGAAGCAGAAGAGGGCACAGGCCCAGAGGCGGATCCACGAGACGATGGCCGGACTCTCCGACCGCTCCGCCTTCGAGGCCTTCGACCGAATGGCAGAGAAGATCGAGGACGCCGAGCGGAGGACCCTCGCCGCTGCTGAAGTCGCAGAGTCACTCAGTGGTGATACCCTCGAGGAGGAGTTCGCTCGACTCGAGGGCGATGACTCGGTCGAGCAACGACTCCTCGAACTCAAGACCCAACTCGGACTCGCACCGGGGACCGAGACGAAGAGGTTACGGCCCGCCCATATCGATGAAGATGAGGTCAAGGACGCGATCTTAGACGACGAGGGGTAGCCGTACGATGAGGCGGAGGAGCCTCCGGATCCTCGTGGGAACGATCTCCGCGATGTTGCTCCTCCTCTTCCTCTACAGTATCGCAGAGGTCCTACTCCTCTTCTTCCTCGCTGTCCTCGGATCACTCTACCTCGGTGCGATCACCGACAAACTCCAGCATTGGCTCGGGATACCCCGGCACCTCGGACTCGCGGGCGCCGCACTCGCGACCCTACTCATCCTGGTCGGTACAGGACTACTGATCGTCCCACCCGTCGTCCGCCAGGTCGAGGACCTCTGGCATATCCTGCCAGAACTCCTCGAACTCTGGGACGAAGGGCTACACCAACTCGCCGAGCGCTCGCCGACGATCGGGCAGCTACTCGGACCGATACACGACGGAGATAGCTACCTGCCAACCGTCCTACCAGAGATCGGGAGCTCCTTCCGCGGCGCCGTCCCCTACCTCTTCAGTGGACTCCGCCTCAGCGTACAGATCGTCAGCGTCGTCACCATGGCGATATACCTCGCCCTAAGACCCGCACTCTACCGTGAGGGGCTGATCGCACTCATACCACCCGTACACCGCGAGCTCGCGCGCAACCTACTCGCCGACCTATCCCGTTCGCTACGGGCCTGGATCGTCGGACAACTCATCATGATGTCATCACTCGGGTTCCTGACCTGGGTCGGGCTCCAGATCCTCGGCGTGCCCTACGCCCTCGCGTTCGGGGTCTTCACCGGGATCGTTGCGATCGTACCGGTCTTCGGGACCCTGATCTCGATCATCCTGCCCGCCCTCTTCATCCTCGGGACAGCGAGCCTACTCCAGGTCTTCACCGTCCTCCTCCTCGGGATCGGAGTCCATATCCTCGAAACGAATATCGTCTCTCCGATGATCATGGAGCACCAGGTCGATCTCCCCCCGGTCCTGACCCTCCTCAGCGTCCTCGTCATGGCACACCTCCTTGGGATGATCGGTCTCCTCGTCGCGGTCCCTACACTAGCGAGTCTGATCGTCATCCTCAGGTGGCTCTACCTTCACCGTCTCCTCGAGGGCAAGGGCTTCCGCCGGACTCCGCGCGAGACGCCGATCGAGATACGGTTGCCTGCAGAGGGCGTCCTCATCCACCCCCTCGCCCGTGGCTCGACCCTCCCAGCCCTCCTCGAAGGGGGCGAGTTGACTGGTGAGAAACCCGGGCAGCACTCTCTCGGGCACCGCCCGCCGGCTGAGGGGGGACCAGTTGGCCCTGAGGGGAGGGAGGCCGCCTGATCCCGACTCGGCGCGAGAATTGCACCCCACGCCCTGCGCACCACAGGCTAGAGGAGTCTCGATAGATGCCCCGTTATGACGAGTTCTATGATCGCCCTGACGCCTCTGATAACTACCGTCGTTGGCATTCCTATAGGCGTCTGGTACCCTATGGGCCGAGAGTAGTCTACGATGACGCCCTCTACGACGACGATTTTGGTGAGCGCCGGCCGATGGGCGCGGTTTCTGAGGAGAGGTGGAGGATGGGGATGCGCGATTTCTCCGAGCGCTATGGTAGGTACAGTGGGGGCTCACCCTATAGTTACGAGTACTCCGAACGGACTATCCTGAACCGTCCACGTTACCCAGGCCCATCGGGTTTCTCCCGACCACTCGGCCGAGAGTGGGCTTACCGGGATGAGCGGTCCCGGGGCCGGAGGTACCCCCCTGGTCGGGCCCGGAAGAGGTGGTACCGTCGCCGTGAGCGTTACTGAGTATGACCCTCATCGATAGAGGAGGTAGCGCGCCCTTATCGCCCCGAAGTGTTCTAGCTCCCTCTCCCAACGGATCCTGATCTCCTCGAGATCCCGGCCCTCGATGATCTGGCGGCGGAGACGCTCGGTCCCGGCAAGGCGATCGAAGTGCGCGGCGCGCCAGCCCAGTTCCTCAGGGTGTAAACGTCTGATCTCGAGGAGGAGAGCGACCGCGGCGAGGGTCGGGTCGTATACCTCACGGTCGGTCGAGATGAGCCTGATCCCACGGACCTCCTCACCCTCGAACTTTCCATCCCCTGGATTCTCGGGGCTAAAGACGACGGGCTCGAACCTGACCCCGGCGAGCTCGTAGCCTTCGAGGCGTTGGACCAACTCTTCATGGTCGAGCCAGGGCGCACCGATCTGCTGGAAGGCGAGCTCGGTGCCGCGCCCGACCGAGAGGTTCGTGCCCTCGAAGAGGCAACTGCCTGGATAGTGGAGCGCACTCTCGAGGGAGGGCATATTGGGTGAGGGCGCGACCCAGTTCAGTCCCGTCTGATCGAACCAATCCCCCCGGCGCCATCCCTCGACCGGGACGACCTCGAGCTCGACATCGATCCCGTACTCACCGACGAGGAGGTGGGCCATCTCCCCGACCGTCATCCCATGCCGCATCGGGACCGGATAGAGCCCGACGAAAGATGCCTGCGCCGGCTCGAGTACATTCCCTTGGACGAGGTGCCCACCGATCGGGTTCGGCCGGTCGAGGACTACGAAGCCCAGCCCATTCTCCGCCGCCGCCTGGAGCGCCAGTGCCATCGTCCAGATATAGGTATAGTAGCGGGTCCCGATATCTTGTATATCGAAGATCAATATCTCCAACCCATCTAGCATCTCGGGGGTAGGACTCCTCGTCTCACCATAGAGTGAGTGGATCGGAAGTCCTGTCGCCTCATCGACTCCACTCGCAACCCGCTCACCTGCCTCTGCACTCCCCCTGATCCCATGCTCAGGGCTGAAGAGGGCGACCAGGTCGACCCCTGGCGCACTGTGCAGGAGGTCGATCGTACTCTCTCCACCCCGGGCTAGACCAGTATGGTTCGTGATCAGCCCGACCCTCTTCCCCTCGACGAGATGTGCGAACTCCTCGAGGAGCCGGTCGGCACCGGCCCGCACCTCGAGACGAAGCTCTGTACCCTCACTAGGGACCCAAGGACTCGTATCGGTCGGACGTAAGAAACTCGTGTCACCGACGAGGGGTGGGGCCCCGGTATCGGTACTAGCCGCCCGGCCGCGCTCACTCGCCGCACCCGAGGGACCACAGCCGAGTACCAACAGGGAGACGAGTATGAATACCCTAAGGATGGGAATGACAAGAGATTGCCCTATCAACGGCCTCTCGCTACCTTTACCCATAGTACTCTCTCTCATTGGACCACCCCCGGCGACTGCCACTGACCACGGCTCAGAATGACAAGAGATCCCAACGCTGAGATGATGGTAGACCCTGCGGTCGATTCGGTTCCCCACTCCGGACCTCGAGGCCCGAGGGCGTTGACCCCCCTAACCACCCTCCTCATCCTCCTCGCTCTCGCGACCTGCGCTCCGATGACCAGGACAGAACCGAGCCCTGACCCAATCGAGCGTACTGAGCAGACCGAAAGGTCCCGTACCGAAACCAAGGTAAGCTCACCCGAGGAGTGGGTCGAGACCAGCCTCGCCCGTCTCACCCTCCGCCAGAAGGTCGGACAGCTGATCGCGCCCTGGCTCGCTGGCAACTATCTCTCGACCGACTCCGATGAGTACGAGAAGATCTACGACTGGGTCGTGAACCAGGGAATCGGTGGGCTCGTCATCTCGATCGGGCCGCCCCTCGAGGTCGCCGCGAAGCTCGATCTGATCCAGGATCTCGCCGAGATCCCACTCCTGATCACCGCTGATATGGAACATGGGCCCCGGCAAAGGCTCGATGGGGGTGTCATCCTCCCCAATATGATGCTCAATGGTGGGGGCACTGCCTTCCCCCCACTGATGGGGGTCGGTGCGACGGGGGACCCTGCTCACGCCTACGAACTCGGGCGGATCACCGCACTCGAAGCGCGCGCGGTCGGGATCGGGATGATATTCGCGCCCGTCGTCGATATCAACAACAACCCCTCTAACCCCGTCATCAATACGAGGAGTTATGGCGCCGACCCCGAACTGGTATCCCACTTCGCGGCCGCACATATCAGAGGTCTCCAGGACCATGGTGTCCTCGCTGTAGCCAAACACTTCCCGGGGCATGGGGATACCGGGATCGACTCGCATATCGACCTCCCGATGATAGGGGCCGATAGGGCGCGCGCCGATTCGGTCGAGCTCGTCCCCTTCCGCGCCGCGATCGCTGCCGGTGTTACGGGGGTCATGAGCGCACATATCACCTTTCCCGCTCTGACCGGTGACTCGACACCTGCGACCCTCTCACCGATGATCATGACCGACCTCCTGGTCGACGAACTCGGATTCGATGGTCTCGTCATCACCGATGCCCTCGATATGGGCGCGATCGTCAGACGCTATGGCGCAGGGGAGACGATGATCAGAGCACTCGAGGCGGGCGCGGACCTCCTGATCATGCCGACTGGCCTGCCTGATGCCATCGATGAGGTGGTCGACGCCGTGAGGGAGGGACGAATCACCGAGGAACGGATCGACCAGTCGGTCCGTAAACTCCTGCACCTCAAGGCAGGACTCGGCCTCCACGAGCGGGAGAGGACCGATCCAACGAGGATCGCAGAAGTGGTCGGGACGAGGAGTCACGAGTTGGTCGCCGAAGGGATAGCCCGTGCATCGATCACCCTCCCGAGGGATGATGGGGGACTCGTACCACTCCTCCGAGGGATCGATGAACCGCCGCGCATCCTGAGTATCACCTACGCCGAGGGCGTCGACCCACTCGCGGGCCGGACCTTCGATCAACGACTCCGGCGAGTGATCCCGAAGCTGAGGAGCGAGCGGATCGGACCAGAGACCGCGCCCTCTCGACTCGACTCGCTCAGGACCGAGGCCGAGCGCGCGGATCTCGTCCTCTTCTCCTCCTACGTCAGGGTCGTGACGGGGAGGGGGAGAGTCTCACTCCCTGAGTGGGTCGCCGAACTGGTCTCTGATCTGACGGCACTGCGTCCGACGATCCTACTCTCCTTCGGGAACCCATACCTCCTCCAACAGGTGCCCGAGGTCGGGACCTACCTCACCGCCTGGGGACCAGGTGCACTCTCGCAGGAGGCCGCCGCTGCCGCTATCCTCGGCGAGGCGCAGATCACCGGACGACTTCCGATCTCGATACCACCATACCACGAGATCGGGGAGGGGCTGACCCGGAGCCCGACACACCCTGGGGTCAGAGCAGGGATCACCGTCGATCCCGAGGAGGTGGGGATGGATCCCGAGGGCCTCGCCGAACTTGATCGGATCATCGAAAATACGATCGCACGGGGTGCGATCCCTGGAGCGGCTATCGCGATCGGGCGATACGGCCACCTCGTCAGACTGAGGGGCTATGGTCGGCTCGACCCACGACCAGGGTACGGACCTGCGACCGATTCCTCGATCTATGACCTCGCCTCCCTAACCAAGGTGATCGGTACGACGACGGCGGTCATGATCCTGACCGAGGAGGGAGAACTCGACCTCGACGCACTAGTCAAAGAATACCTGCCCGAGTGGGGTGGGCGAGATCCAGCCAAGGATAGGGTCACCATTCGACACCTCCTGACCCACACCGCAGGCTTCCCACCCTTTGAACCCCTCTGGCGAGAACTCAGGGGACGAGAGGCCTTCATCGAAAGGATCGCCTCTGCACCACTCCAGTACCAGCCGGGGGAGAGGGAGGTCTATAGCGACTTCGGTCTCATCCTCCTCGGGGTGATCATCGAACGGATCGCTGGTAAACCCCTCGATGAGTTCCTAGAAGAGCGCCTCTTCCACCCCCTCGGACTCCGAGAAACGGGCTTCAACCCACGCACCTGGGAGGCCGACACACTCGGTATCCTCCTCGCTCGGAAGGCTAGGCCCGAGCCCGCAGAGGTCGCCGCCGTCCCTGCAGTACTCGCCCGGATCGCGCCGACCGAGATCGATACCATATACCGGATGACACATATCCACGCCGTCGTCCATGATGAGAATGCCTATGCCATAGGCGGTGTCGCTGGCCACGCAGGGCTCTTCTCCTCCGCCCGTGACCTCGCGGTCTTCGCCGAGATGATCCGTAGCGGTGGACTCTACCACGACCCCGAGACGGGGGAGAGCCGGCGCCTCCTCAGACCCGAGACGATCCGACGCTTCGCGACCAGGCGGCCCGGTGGCACCAGCCGTGCACTCGGGTGGGACACACCCGCTGGGAGATCGAGCGCGGGTGACTACTTCACGGCGCGTTCCTTCGGCCATACCGGATTCACCGGCACCAGTATCTGGATCGACCCGGAACGTGACCTCTTCGTCGTCCTGCTCACCAATCGGGTCAACCCATCGCGCGAGAACCGGAGCCATATCGAGCTCCGACGCGCGGTACACGACGCCGCCCAGCGGGCGATCACCGATCAGCCGGTCACGAGGAGACGCTAGGGGGCAAGAGATGGGCGCGAGCCAGAGGGAGCGAGTCAGAGTCGTCGTCATCCCAGAGGAGGAGGGGATGGCGACACAGATCGCAGGACGGATCGCCGAACTGATCAGGGAACGGAACGCCGCAGGACGTACCACTGTCCTCGGGCTCGCTACGGGATCTACTCCGATCGGGATCTATCGAGAACTCGTCAGACTACACCAGGAGGAGGGGCTCGACTTCTCTAATGTCGTCTCCTTCAACCTCGATGAGTACTATCCGATGGACCCCGACAGTATCCATAGCCTCCGCCGCTTCATGGCCGAAAACCTCTTCGACCATGTAAATATCAGGCCCGAGAACTTCAATATCCCGCGCGGCGACCTGCCCCGTGAGGAAGTGCCCGCACACTGCCGCGAGTACGAGGAAAGGATCCGAGCCGCAGGGGGGATCGACTTCCAGATACTCGGGATCGGACAGACAGGGCATATCGGCTTCAATGAGCCCGGCTCCGCAGTCGACTCGCGGACCCGCCTCGTCGCACTCGACTCGATGACACGACGGACCGCGGCCCAGGACTTCTTCGGCGAGGACAATGTCCCGATCGAGGCGATCACACTCGGCGTCGGGACGATCCTCGAAGCGCGAGAGATCGCGCTGATCGCGACCGGTGAGCACAAGGCCGATATCGTCAGGCGCGCGGTCGAGGGGCCGATCGATACGAATATCGCGGCGACCTACCTCCAGGAGCACCCGAACGCGACCTTCTACCTCGATGGCGCCGCGGCGGCTAGTCTCGCCCGTATCGAACAGCCGTGGGCACTCGGACCGGTCGAGTGGGACCCTGATCTCGAACTCCGTGCCCTGATCTGGCTCAGTCATACCACCGGCAAATCACTCCTCAAGCTCGATGATCTCGATTACCATGAGAACTACCTGAGCTCTCTGATCGCACAGCATGGCTCGGCCGAGGTCCTCAATGGTTGGGCCTTCAACACCCTGATCTCCCGGATCCGGGGGCGAAGCAAACTCGCCCGCAACAAACGGATCATCATCTTCTCCCCTCACCCCGATGACGATGTGATCTCAGCGGGCGGGATCCTGCACAAACTCCAGCAGAATGGGAACGATATCATCGTCGCCTACCAGACCTCGGGGAATATCGCGGTCTTCGACCATGAGGTCAGGCGGTACCTAGACTTCATCCGTCGTTCTATCGATGACTTCGACCTGAAGGACGAGGAGCTCCGCGACCTGATCGAGGAGGTCGAGGCCTTCCTCGATGAGAAGGTGCCGGGCCAGGTCGATAGCCCTGAGGTCCAGAAGATCAAGAGGAATATCAGGGAGGCCGAGGCGGTCTCGGCGATCGAGACCCTTGGGCTCGACCGGGATCAGGCGCGTTTCCTCAACCTCCCTTTCTACCAGACCGGGAAGGTTCGTAAAGACCCAATCGGACCGCGCGATATCGAGATCACCCTCGAGCTGATCGAGGAGCACCAGCCCGAACTCGTCTTCATCGCGGGCGACCTCTCCGATCCACATGGGACACACCGGATGTGTAAGGAGGCGATCGAAAAGGCGCTCGAGGAATACTCCGGCGAACCACCAGAGGTCTGGTACTACCGCGGCGCCTGGCAGGAATGGCCCGTCGCCGAGGCCGATATCCTCGTGCCCCTCTCTCGCGATGAGCTCAAACTCAAGATCATGTCGATCTTCAAACACCAGAGCCAGAAGGACAAGGCACCCTTCCCGGGGATCGATGACCGCGAGTTCTGGCAGAGGGTCGAAGAACGGAACCAGAACACCGCCAAGGCCGTAGACCGTCTTGGGTTGCCCGAATACTATGCGATGGAGGCCTATGTCGTACGGAGGGACGGCAAACCCCTCGAAACTATGACGATCCCGACTAGCGCCCTCGCTGCCTGGCCCGAAGAGCCGCCACCACCTGGGACCTCGGGGATACCCGCCGAGCCGGCAAGGGAGGAGATCTGAACCCAATGACGAACTTCACCACCCTCGATCTCACCGTCCTGATCGCTTACCTCGCTGGCATCACTATAGTCGGCCTGATCCTCGGGGGAAAGCAGCGTGGTGCGCGCGATTACTTCCTCGCGGGACGTGGACTGCCATGGTGGGCGATCTGCCTCTCGATCGTCGCGACCGAGACGAGTGCATTGACCTTCATAAGCCTACCTGCGACCGCTTACACCGGTGGGCTCTGGATGCTACAACTCACCCTCGGCTACCTGATCGGGAGGATCGGAGTCGCCGTACTCCTCCTGCCTGGATACTTCAGGGGCGAGTTGACGACCGCCTACGAACTCCTCGACCAGCGTTTCGGCCCGGAGACACGTCGCTTCGCCTCCCTGATCTTCATGCTGACCCGTGCCCTGGGTGATAGTGTCAGGATCTTCGCCGCCGCGATCCCGATCGCCCTGATCCTCGGCCAACCCTACTGGGTCGCGATCCTGATGACCGGGGTCCTGACCCTCATCTATACCTACTTCGGAGGGCTCCGTGCAGTCGTCTGGATCGATGTGCTACAGTTCGGGCTCTACCTCTTCGGGGGGATCGCCGCACTCTATATCCTACTCGACCTCGTCCCAGGGGGCTGGACAGGGATCCTCGAGAGCGCAAGGGGTGCAGGACGACTCCAGATCTTCCACCTCGAGGGTGGACCTGCCGACCCAAAGTGGATTCTGACCGGGCTCATCGGGGGCGCCTTCCTCTCGATGGCATCACATGGGGTGGATCACCTGATCATACAGCGGCTCCTCGCCGCACCATCCCTCGGGGGCGCACGGAAGGCAATCATAGGGAGTGGGATCCTCGTCATCGTACAGTTCGCCCTCTTCCTCAGCGTCGGGGTCGCACTCTTCGTACACTACGGGGGGCAGAGCTTCACCGCGGCCGATGAGGTCTTCCCCCACTTCATCCTCGAGGGGCTACCACCTGGTATCTCAGGGCTGATCATCGCAGGGATCCTCGCCGCAGCAATGTCGACGATCTCCTCATCACTCAACTCCCTAGCCTCCTCGACCACCCATGATATCTACGCCCGGATGAGTGGGCGTAGCTCAGAGGAGGGGCACCTGCTCCGCGCAGGACGGGTCTTCACCCTCATCTGGGCGGCGATCCTGATCGGGGGCGCGGTACTATTCCAACTCCTGGCGAGTGATACACCGGTCGTCGTCATCGCGCTACAGATCGCCTCTTTCACCTATGGTGGCCTCCTGGGCGGCTTCCTCCTCGGGCTCGTCTCTACCCGCGCCGACCAACGGGACGCTATCACTGGGATGAGTACCGCGATGCTACTGATGACCACACTCTGGGCCGCACAGCAGAGTGGGCTGATACCACACTATATAGACACCCTCTGGTTCGCCCTGATAGGCTCGGGCCTCACCCTCCTGACCGGGACCCTCAGCGCCCGTATCAGGGACGCGCTCAGAGAGCAGGTCGCACTAACCGAGGTCGATAGGGGATGATAGATACCTTCATCGGGATCGATGGTGGGGGGACGAGGACGGTCGCGGTCGTGATCGACCGGAGTGGGGCCGAACTCGGTCGGGTTGAAGGGGGACCTAGCCTCGTGCGACGGGGTGATCCGACCGCCGGTGTCTCGCTCCTCGCCAACCTCGCCGAGCGCGCCCTGACCACGGCGGGGAAGGCGCCACCGGCACGAGCGATCTGCTTCGCACTCGCCGGCGCGGGGCGGGAGGCCGATAGGATCGAGATCGCAGCCGCACTCCAGAGGGAGGCACTGACCGAGAGGATAAGGGTCGTGACCGACGCCGATGCCGCCCTCTACGATGCCTTCGAAAATGGGCCAGGCATCCTCCTCATCGCCGGCACCGGCTCGATCGCTCTCGCTCAGAGTGAGAGAGAGGGGACCACTAGGGTCGGAGGGTGGGGCGCACTCCTCGGGGATGAGGGGAGTGGCTACGCTATCGGGCTCTCTGCCCTCCAAGCGGCGATCAGAGCCTACGACCTTCGTGGCCCTGAGACGAGACTCCTCCACGCACTCCTCGATGAACTCGAACTCGAGGGGGCACCAGATCTGGTCGATTGGACCGCGCGAGCGGGAAAGGATGAGATCGCCGCCCTCAGCCGGCTCGTCAGTGAGCTGGCCAACTCTGGCGATCAGGTCGCCGATCAGATCCTGACCCTCGCGGTCGAGGCCCTCATCGAGCATATTGAGAGTGCTTTGTGTAATGGATCACCCTGGTCCGAGCCCCCGGCTCTTGGTCTCAGTGGAGGACTCCTCGAGCCTGATGGCCTCCTGAGGGAGCGCTTGCTCGAGAGACTCTACGAGACTCGTGCGGCGCAGCCCAGGGATGGAACAGGGGGTCCGGTAGTGATCATCAGAGGAGAGAAGTATCGATCGATGTATATCTTGAGTCGACTCCCACTCAGGGATGAGCCTATAGATGCCGCTCGTGGCGCGGCCAAGATCGCGTTGGGGGGCTGAATGTCGAAGATCTTCCCACCCGTCCAGGAACAGCTCGATGAGATCAGGCGCGGCGCCGAGGAGATCATCCCCGAGGAGGACCTCGAGAAGAAGCTCGAGAGGAGCCTCGAAAGGGACGAACCACTCCGGATCAAGCAGGGCTTCGACCCGACCCGGCCCGACCTCCATATCGGCCACGCCGTCTCGATCCAGAAGCTCAAGACCTTCCAAGAACTCGGTCATGAGGTGATCTTCGTCGTCGGCGACTACACCGCACGTGTCGGTGATCCGAGTGGGAGGAGTGAGACCCGGCCCCGACTCTCACCCGCCGAGATCGACGCGAATGCCAAGACCTACGCCGAACAGGTCGGCCAGATCCTCGACCTGAGCAGGGTCCGGGTCGAATACAACTCGACCTGGCTCGCTCCGATCGATCTCGCTGGGCTCCTCGAACTAGCCTCCCGGTATACCGTAGCGAGGATGCTCGAACGGGACGACTTCGCCAAACGCTTCCAAGAAGGTCAGCCGATCTCGGTCCTCGAGTTCATATATCCCCTCCTCCAGGCCTACGACTCGGTCGCACTCAAGGCCGATGTCGAACTGGGGGGGACCGATCAGAAGTTCAACCTCCTAGTCGGACGGACGATACAGGAGAGGTACGGCCAGGAGCCACAGGTCTGCCTCATCATGCCCCTCCTCCGAGGGACCGATGGTGAGCTCAAGATGTCGAAGTCATTCGACAACTATATCGGGATCACCGAGGAGGCGAACGAACAGTTCGGCAAGACGATGTCGATCCCCGACTCCCTCCTCGAGGAGTGGTACCGCCTCGCCTCGGGCCTCGGTGGTGCCGAGCTAGAAGAGGCACTCGCCCTCGTCGAGACCGATCCCTACCAGGCCAAACGACGCCTCGGAAGGACGATCGTCACTACCTACCATGGGCCCGATGCCGCACGCTCGGCAGAGGCACACTTCGACACCCTCTTCCGGAGTCGTGACCTGCCCGACGAGATCCCAGAACTCGAACTCTCTCTCGAGGAACCCCGTCTCCGCTACACCGAGGAAGAAGGGGTCAGGGTCCTAGGACTCCTCGTCGCGGCCGAACTCGCCTCCTCGAACTCTGAGGCGACCCGACTAATCGAGCAGGGAGCAGTCAGTATCGATGGCGATAGGGTAGAGAGCCGGGATGATAGGCTCCCCGCACGACCAGGGGATCGGGTCGTCGTCAGGAGGGGGCGGCGACGCTTCGTCGCAGTGAGCTTCACCGACTAGATGAGCGAGGGAATGTGAAGAGGACGATCAGAGACTGGTTCCAATTGCTCGGGGGACTCGTCCTCCCCCTCCTACTCCTCCTCACCGCTTGTGATAGGGGCGCACCGAGTACAGAGGAGCTCGAGGAGATCGCGGCAGCACTCCTGCCCCGCCTCGAGGTCCTCAGCGGACTCGAGGCACGTGAGCCGATCAGACTCGCCTGGCAGAGTCGCGCCGAGATGCAAGAGTTCGTCGAGCGTCAACTCGATGAGGAGCTCCCACCAGAGTACCTCGACGAGATGAAGGGGGCCTACACAGCTTTCGGCCTCCTCCCCGATACCCTCGACCTCCGTGCTCTACTCCTCGAACTCTACTCCGAACAGGTCGTCGGGTACTATGATCCGGCCGCGGAGACACTCTATATCGTCGAGGGGACCCCGACCTCCGATATCGAGACCGTCCTCGTGCACGAACTCGTTCACGCCCTCCAGGACCAGCACGCCAACCTCGATTCCCTAATCGCTCGGGAGAGAGGGAATGATGCCCAGACCGCTGCCCAGGCCGCCCTCGAGGGCCAGGCGACCCTCGTCATGTTCGCACTACTGATCGAACGACAGCTCGGCCGCGAGATCGATCCCGCCCAGATCCCCCCGATCGGGGACCAGATGCAATCCCTGCTCGACGCGCAGAACTCACAGTTCCCAGTCTTCCAGAATGCACCCCGCCTGATCAGGGAGACCCTACTCTTCCCCTATATCGGGGGCGCATCCTTCGTCCAGACACTCTGGGAATATGAAGGACGACGTGACCCCGATGATCCCGGGCCGCACTTCACCGCGCCACTAGGGGAATTCATGCCCCAGTCGACTGAACAGGTCCTCTACCCCCTCGAGCGTTTCCTAGAGTACCGGGACCCACCTATCGGGATAGAGATCGAAGGGGGACCCACTGGGGCGAAGACACTCCTCGAGAATGATCTCGGCGCCTTCGAGATCGGGATCCTACTCGATGAACACCTCGGGGCCGATACCAGGACCAGAGTGCGCGGTTGGGCAGGCGATAGGTACCGCTATATCGAGCTAGAGGATGGTCGGACCGCCCTCATCTGGTACACCCTCTGGGATGATGATGTCTCCGCCGACAGCTTCGCCGATGCCTACCGCCAGATCCTCGAACGCCGACCGGAGAGGAGGGGCAAGATCACGAGGACCGAGATCGAGGGCGAACCAGCTGTCATCATAATCGATACTGAAGCGAGCCTCGATCCCGAGATGATCGAGGCCCCACCTGTACGACGACTGGTACGAGAGTGAGCCAAGCCATGACGACTGCCTGGCTCGGCCTCGGCACCAATCTCGGTGATAGGAGGACGAACCTCAGGAGGGCTCTAGACCTGATCGGAGAGATAGGGGTGATCGAAGCCCTCTCCTCGGTCTATGAGTCCGAGCCAGTCGGGTACAGGGCTCAACCCGACTTCTGGAACCTCGTCCTCCGACTCAGGACCGAGCTCACACCCTGGGAACTGCTCAGGGCGACCCAGGAGATCGAGACCCGACTCGGGAGGGTCCGCTCCTTCGAGAATGCACCCCGTACGATCGATATCGATATCCTCCTCTACGGGGATCAGACCACCGATGAGCCAGAACTCACCATCCCACACCCACGGATCGGTGAGCGCGCCTTCGTCCTCAGACCACTCCTCGAGCTCGATCCAGAGCTCCACGACCCCCGCACAGGACGGCGCATAGCCGAGCTCCTGGAGACAGGAGAGCTGGAAGAGATCAGGAAATCGTTCCCTGGAACAGAGCTGTGATACCCCTGGCCTGAATGATAGGCCCGACGATAGATTGTAGCCGTGAAGAAGATAGAGATCGCACCCGCAGTCGAGGCACCACCGAGCTACGATGTCATCATCGAGCCCGATGCACTCTCTCGCCTACCAAGACTCCTACCTGAGATCGCACCCGCACATCACTACCTGATCATCGCCGACGAGAACCTCGCCAAACACTATGGCGCCCGACTCGAAGGATCGATCAGGGGGACGGGGCTCCAGGTCAGTATCCATACCTTCACCCCAGGGGAGGATCAGAAGACGAGGACGACCTGGGCTAGACTGACCGACTCCTGTATAGCAAGTGGCGCGGGCCGGGATAGTGCCGTCATCGCCCTCGGGGGAGGGGTCACAGGAGACCTCGCCGGGTTCGTCGCCGCAACCCTCTTCCGTGGCGTACCCATCATCCAGATCCCAACATCCCTCCTCGCGATGCTCGACTCCGCGGTCGGGGGAAAGACAGGTGTCGATACGAGGGCAGGCAAGAATCTCGTCGGAGCCTTCCACTCGCCTCACCTCGTCCTCATCGATCCCCTCGTACTCAGGACCCTGCCGCACCCAGAACTCAGGGCTGGGACCGCAGAGGCAGTCAAACATGGGGCGATCGCCGACCCGACCTACTTCGAGTGGATCAGTGACTCTAGCGCAAAGATCTTAGCCATCGAGCCCGAGACGATCGCGCACCTCGTCGAACGATCGATCGAGATCAAGGCAGAGTTCGTCAGTCTCGATCCCTTCGAGAGGGGGCCTCGGCAGGCCCTCAACTTCGGCCATACGATCGGCCATGCGATCGAGACCCTCAGCGACTATCAGATACTGCATGGCTTCGCCATCTCGAGAGGGATGATCCTGGAGGTGGAGCTGGGCGCGGCGGTCGGGGTCACCAGGGAGGGGACCAGAGAGGTGCTCCAGGGTGTACTCAACCAGTTGGAGCTCCCTACCACGCTTCCACCTGGCTCTGAGCCCGAGAGGATCATCGAGCTCATGAAGACCGATAAGAAGGCGCGCGGTGGAGAGACGAGGTATACCCTCATCGCCGATATCGGTGAGGTGGCCAGAGGTAATGACGGCGCTTGGAGTCACCCTATCGATGATGCGACAGTCCTCGAGACCCTCGCACTATCTATCGATGAGAACGAGGTTTGACGATAGTGGACCATAGCACTATACTTCATGGTGAGGGCGGTGAGTACACCGAGAGTTGGGTTGGGCAGAGTCCAATAACCCCTGATGGAGGTGCGATGGCGCTCTACGAGCGCTTCTCAGGTCGATCGGTAGCGGAGGTGCTCGAGATCCAAGCGAGAGAGCGCCCCGACCACCCATTTATCATCTATGGGGACCGGACCCTCACCTACGGCCAACTCGATGCCAGGGCAAGAGCACTGGCAGCAGGGTTGCACCACCTCGGGATAGGAGTCGGGGACCGGATCGCCCTCGACCTGCCCAATTGGCCCGAGTTCGTCATCTCGACCTTCGCAGCCGCGAAGCTTGGAGCCACTATCGTCCCACTCAACCCTAGGTTCACCCACCCCGAGCTCCAATTCATGCTACGGCACTCCGAAGCAGCGGTAGCGATAACGGTGGAAGAACTCAATGGGGTCGACTACCTCGAACTCTTCGAGGGACTCATACCAACCCTGCCCGAACTCCAGTACCTCGTCACCGTCGGTGAAGAAGACCTCTGGTACGATGATAGGATCTATCAGTTCGAAGACCTCCTCTCGAGTGGAGAGGGAAGGGAACTGCCAGAGGTAGAGATCGACCCAGACGAAGATGTCTTCGCCATCCTCTACACCTCCGGTACGATGGGGAAGCCGAAGGGGGTAGAACTCACGCACACCAATCTGGTCGGTACAGCAGCTAGTACCGTCGACGCGATAGAGCTCTCACCGGAGGACGTCATCTTCGGAGTCACTACCATCTTCCACGTCTTCGGATTGGGACCGGGGATCCTAGGCACCACGATCGCCGGAGCAAGCCTAGTCCTACAGGAGCAGTTCCTGCCAGATGAGGCACTCCAACTCATCGAGGAGCACCAGGTCACAGTCCACTACGGTGTCCCAACGATCTTCATCACCGAACTCCGTGAACAGGAGCATGAGCAGAGGGACTTATCCTCACTCAGAGTCGGGATCGTGGCCGGGGCACCGATCGGAGATGAGGTCCTCAAGAGACTGCGCGAGGGGCTCTGCCCGAACCTACAGGTCGCTTACTCACTCGTCGAGACTGGATCGACCGTATCGGTAACCAGACTCGATGATCCACCAGAGAAGCAGATCTTCACCGTCGGCAAGCCGATACCAGGGACTGAGATCAGGGTCATCGAGGACGATGGCACGATCCTGCCACCCGAGAGTATCGGTGAGATCGCCGTCAAGGGACCCGGCGTCATGAAGGGCTACTATAGACAGCCCGGAGAGACCGCGCGCGTCTTCGATGAAGATGGCTTCTTGCATACAGGTGACCTCGGGATGATCGATGAGGAGGGATACCTCCACGTCATCGGACCCCGGAAGGAGTTGATCATAAGGGGTGGATTCAATGTCTATCCTAGAGAGGTCGAAGATCGACTCCATGCACACCCCGCGGTGCAGCAGGTAGCTGTGGTAGGTCTACCACACGATGTCCTCGGTGAGATAGTATGCGCTTGCGTCATACCGATCGAGGGCGCAATCATTACAGGCGATGAACTCAAAGAGTGGTGCCGTGAGTCACTCGCGGACTACAAGGTGCCAGACCTCGTACGTTTCTTCGACTCATTCCCCCTCACCGGGAGTGGGAAGATCAGGAGGGTCGAGTTGGCACGGATGATTACCATCGAGGAATCATCGCGCTGGCTATAGGGTATCAAGTAAATGAGAAGCGAGACTCCTCGACTCGTCTCGCGGTATCGCAACCCCCGGCTCTACCCCGCGACCGACGTGGGTGAGAATAGAGTGGGAAGCGGCGTCAGGTTGGGTACGGAGGCCCGCGGCTAAATGCCGCGCTGCCTGCCATGACTGAGCCGCGTCGGATCGGGTTAGATAGGGCGCGCGCGACCGCAGAGAGAGGGAGGGGCCTCGCTAACGAACGACAGAAGAAAAAGGAAAAGCGAGGCAAATGGCCGCTCGATTCGCAAGGCCACACCATCAGTTGTGGCCCAATGGTCCGAGCCATACGGCTCCCAATGCTGCACTCCTCATCGATTTCGACAATGTCACGATGGGGATCCGTAGCGATCTATCGAAAGAACTAAAGAATCTCCTCAACAGCGACATCATCAAGGGCAAGGTCGCCGTGCAGAGGGCCTATGCAGACTGGAGACGATACCCACAGTATATCGTCCCCCTCTCAGAGGCCTCCGTCGACCTGATCTTCGCACCCGCATATGGGAGTGCGAAGAAGAATGCGACCGATATAAGACTCGCGATCGATGCCCTCGAACTCGTCTTCACCCGTCCGGAGATCGGGACCTATATCCTCCTCTCCGGCGACTCTGATTTCAGTAGTCTCGTCCTCAAACTCAAGGAATACGGGAAGTATGTGATCGGAGTCGGGATCAGGGAATCCGCCTCCGACCTCCTCGTCCAGAACTGCGATGAGTACTACTCCTACTCGATCCTCTCCGGTCTGACCAAGGAGAGCGAGGAGGAGCGCCAGCGCCAGGATCCTTGGGAACTCGTCGAGAGAGCGGTCCGGCAGATGGTCGCCCGGCGCGATGTCATGCGGTCCGATCGACTCAAACAGGTAATGCTCGAACTCGACCCGACCTTCAATGAGAAGGAACTCGGTTATAGTAAGTTCAGCAGATTCCTGACCGAGGCGGTCTCGAAGCGCAAGGTCAGGATCAGGAAGGCCCCTAATGGCCAGATGGAGATCTTCCCCGCAGAGGAGAGGGACGAGACCCAGGCCACCGAGCCCACCTCGAAACCAGAGCCAAAATCAGAGTCGCGCACAGAGACCCGGACAGCCCGTGAGCAACGCTCTGGGCGGGATGAACCGCGCAGCCGGCGTGGAGGGCGCACGAGGGAGACCCGTGAGCAGGCGCGTGCGCAGGATAGACCCCAGGAGAGGGGGGAGACCCCTGAGGTTAGGCGCCAGCCCGTACCAGAGGAGGTCGTTGCCGAGGCCGCCGGCGAGCCGCACGGTGATCTCAGGGCTGCATATGATCTCCTCCGCAGGGCTACCGAATTCCTGATCAAGCGAAATGGTGATCCCGCGCGAGACTCCGATATCAAGAGGAGGATGCTAGAACTCGAGCCAGGATGGGATGAATCGACCCTCGGCTTCAGTAAGTTCAGCAGGTTCCTCCGTCAGGCACATGATGCAGAGGTCATCGACCTACACCGTCTCGAGAGTGGCAACTACGAGGTCGCACTCGTAGGGGGCAGGGCACCGAGGAGGTCGACCCGAACCACGAGGGGCAGAGCACGGGCGGAGGCACACTCCCAGCCTGAGAGGCAGTCCGAGAGGGAGCAGCCACAGCGCGAGCGTACCCCCAGGGCCGAGAGGACAGAGGAGTCTGAGAGGCCCGCCAAGACTCGGAGAACAGCCAGAGTGGAGGAGCCCAAGGCAGAGGAGCCGAAGTCTAAGGATGAGGCCCCTGCGGTCCAGGAAGTCTCCGCCGATCAGGGAGCTACTCCCCGTGGTATCGGGGTGAGGCTCGGGACCCGTGGCCGGAATATACCGGCTACACCCCCGCCGATCCTCCCTGGACAGGTAGTCGGACCACCGACGGAGACACCCGCCACGAGTAGCACCGAGGGACAAGAGCCGACTCCGAAGTCACCTCCGAGTGAGGAAACCCTGACCGAGAGGTTGGGGCTACCCACCGATGAACGTGGTATAAGGAGACACATCCTCGGCCGCTACAAGGGTGTAGGAGTCAAGACGATCGAGGCGCTCCTCGAAGCCTTCGGGGCTGAAGACCTCTTCGGCCAGATCGATGAGAACCCAGAACGGGTACGTGAGGTCCTCGGAAGGACGAAGAGGGCAGAGCACGTCATCGAGGGCTGGAAGGCCGATAAGAAGGCGCGGGAGAAGGAGGCCGCCAAGAAGGTCAGAGCATGATGAGAGGATGACCTGAGATGGAGCGAGCGCCTCAGGGACTGAGGAGAGGGGCAGGAGAGCCACTGCCCACGATAGAGATATCAGAAGAGGCACGAGAACTCCACCAGAGGGCACTCGTCATCGATGCCCACGCCGATACCCCGACCGAGTGGTTCACTCGGTCGGGGTATGATTTCTCCAGGAGAAATGAGCAGGGACATATCGACCTCCCAAGATTACGGGAGGGTGGAGTCGACCTCCAATTCATGATCGCCTGGATCACCGATGACAGGGAGAGGATCGGGGGAAGATCCTTCTTCGACCACACCGTCGAACTCATCGAACTGATCGTAGAAAGAGTCGCAGAGACCCCTGGCACCGAACTGATCACCGAGAGTGTAGAGTTAGATGAGGCGAGAAGGGCAGGACGAACCGCGATCATGATCGGCGTCGAAGGGGGACATGCGATCGAGAACTCACTCGAGAACCTACACCGACTCCACGAACTCGGAACTAGATACCTCACCCTTACCTGGAATCATAACAATGATTGGGCCGACTCGGCGACCGATGCCCCACAACATGGTGGATTGACACCATTCGGGAGAGAGGTCATCAGAGAACTCAACGAACTCAGAATACTCATCGACCTCTCCCATGCAGCGGAGACTACCTTCTATCAGGTCCTCGAGACTAGCGCACAACCAGTGATCGCTAGCCACTCATGCGCCAGGACGATCGCCGATCACCCAAGAAACCTCGATGACCAACAACTCCGAGAATTAGCTAGGGCAGGAGGAGTCGTAGGAGTGAACTTCTTCCCACTATTCCTCGATAGCGAGTACGCAGAGATCTACGAGAGAGAAGGACCAACGAGTAAGAGGCTGCCACAGATAGGGGTCGAGAGAGTGATCGACCATATCGAAGAGATCGTCGAGGTCGCAGGGATAGACCATGTCGCACTCGGAAGTGACTTCGACGGGATAACCACTACCCCGATAGGCCTACCAGATATCGCCGCCCTACCAGTCATCACAGAACTACTACTCAGAAGAGGATTCCACCACCACGAGATCGAAAAGATACTCGGTAAGAACCTCCTCCACCTCATCGCTCATGTCATCGGCTGAACCCTGGCACGTCTTCTGCGCCATTTGTTTGTGAGGCCGGGACAGATTGATCGATCCAGGCTCAGATGATCGATGGAGGTAGTATTCATGGCGACTGTACCGGGTCCGAATCCCGACAAGCCCTTGCCCCGGCCAGGGGCTCCAGCGGAGGAACCACCGCATGAGCCGATAGAGGAACCAGACCATGTCGGCCCCGATCGTGCGGACGACCCACGTTGGTTACCGCAGCCGTACGATCCGGAGCGGGAGCGTGATGAGCGCGGTGTTCCGATCGGTCTCTAGGGAGCGGGGCTCTGGCGGGATCTACTGATTACCATTCACTATCGACGACATCATATCTCATATCGCTCTAGTAGATCGGCCCGGCACCCCGAGGTGCCGGGCCATTCATCAACTCTCCTCTTCGTCTCCCTCTTCTCGGAGCCAGCGTTGCATCTCTCGCTTCTGCTCCTCGCTCCTCTCCTCCCCTATATCGAGGTTGGTCCCCGTCCTCTTCCTCTCTCCCTCTTCGACCGCCTCTCTACTCGTATCGTAGGGTCTCCCGATATGGGTTGGTTTGCCCTTCTTTTCGAGTTCCTGTCTCTTCTCTTCGAGTTCTCTACTGATATCCCTCTCTTCTCGCTCTCTATCCATTGTTGCCCTCTCTCCGCTCTCTGATTCTACCTCTGATGGTGGGTCTCGATAGAATCTGAGGGGCAACAATCATTCCCCAGATGATCTCTGACTTTACAGGCTCGTCTTCTACAGATAGATTGGCCCTTGCTAGTGAACAGTATGGTTCCGACCCAGGAGCGAGACGGGTGAAGATCATAGTCTGCGTGAAACGTGTCCCCGATACGGAGGCGCGCATTCGGATCGGAGAGGATCGTAGTACGATCGATCCCTCTGGCCTGAAGTACATTATCAGTCCATATGACGAGTTTGCGGTCGAGGCCGCTCTTCGGACGAAGGAGTCGAATGGTGACGGCGAGGTGATCGCCCTGACGCTAGGTGACTCGGCGGCGAGTGAGCAGCTCCGCTCGGCGCTGGCGATGGGTGCTGATAGTGGTGTCCTCCTCCGTGGTGAGTCCTCTCTCGACGGCCTGGCGACTGCTCGTGCACTCGCTGCCGAGCTCGAAGGTGCGGAGGCCGATCTCCTCCTCTTTGGTATGAAGGCGGTCGACGACGACCAGCAGCAGGTCGGTACGATGGTCGCCGAACTCCTCGGCCTCCCCGCCGTCACGATGGTGAGCGAGTTCACTATCGAAGATGGTAAGGCGGTCTGCCACCGTGAGGTAGAGGGTGGTGTCGAGGTGGTCGAGGTCACCCTCCCTGCCGTTCTGACGATCACGAAGGGACCCTACGAGCCGAGGTACGCCTCCCTCAAGGGGATCATGGCCGCACGTCGCAAGCCCCTCGAGGAGAAGGATGCCGAGGTCGTTCCGAGTCGTATCGAGGTCGTCGGGCTCGATTATCCACCTGAGCGGCCCAGTGGCAAGGTCGTAGGTGAGGGTCCAGATGCTGTACCAGAGCTGGTGCGGCTACTGCGAGAAGAGGCTAAGGCGCTCTAGGAGGGCGAATGAAGATTCTAGCGATTGCGGAGCAGCGCGATGGCTCGCTCCGTAGGGTTTCCCATGAGGTCGTGACTCAGGCGCGCCGGCTCGGGACAGCGCTCGGCGCTGAGAGTATCGATGTCGCTCTGATCGGTGCCCCTGGTCTCGGGGCTGAGGCAGGTGGACTCGGATCCTTTGGTGCCGACCAGGTCATCGTCCTCGAGAATGAAGCACTTGGGAGCTACCATCCCGAGGGTTACACCTCGGTTCTAGCCGAGTTGATCGAAGGGGGGGACTACTTCGCCGTCCTCCTCCCCGCGACCGGTGAGGGCAAGGATTACGCACCGCGTCTCGCTGCCCGGCTCGATCTCCCCCTCGCAACCGATGCGACCCGTCTCGAGGTAGAGGATGGCGAGATCCTGATCACCCGTCCCCTCTACGCCGGGAAGGTCTTTGCGACCGTCAAGTTGACTGGCAGTCCACGTCTCATCTCACTCAGGCCCAACGCCTTTGGCGTAGAGGAGTCTGAGGGGAAGGGTGAGGTCATCGAACGGTCTGTCGAGGTCGACTCGAGTGGTTGGCGGATCACGCATCGTGAGACGATCGCGGCGGCAGGGGAGCGGCCTGATGTCAGTGAGGCACCCGTGGTCATTAGTGGTGGTCGTGGACTCCAAGGCCCCGAGAACTGGAAGATCCTCGAGGATCTCTGTGACGCGATCGGACCCAACTGCGCCCTGGGCGCCTCACGTGCCGTCGTCGATGCGGGTTGGAGGCCACATGGTGAGCAGGTCGGCCAGACCGGCAAGATCGTCGCACCCCAACTCTACTTCGCCATAGGTATCAGTGGCGCGATCCAGCACCTTGCCGGTATGCGGACCGCAGGGACGATCGTTGCCATCAACAAGGATCCCGATGCCCCGATCTTCAAGGTCGCAGACTATGGTATCGTTGGAGATGCCTTCGATATCGTGCCCCGTCTCTCTGAGGAGATAGCGAAGCTCCGTGCCGAATGAGTAGGGGCTCGTCTATAGCCACTTAGGTACTCAACTCCGGGGGGTGGGTGGTGATCTCGTCGTCACCACCACCCCTTTCCCTCTGGCATTACGGTTGCATCACCCTCTCACCCTCCAGCGATCCCCATGAGGAAGAGGAGGCACAATGAGGGTCAACCGGCTCTTTGGTCGAGGTAGTATCCTTGCGTTTCTCCTATTTCCCCTCACCCTGACATCGGGACTCCGCGCCCAGAGTCCTGAGCACGAGGGTGTTCATCACCCCAAGCGGTGGGACCTCCCGCACGAACTGATCGTCGATACCGAGCGGCGAGAGGTGGTCATCGAGATCGGACCCTTCGATATGGAGGCCGATACCGATCACCACGACCAGCCTCAACCCCTGACGAGGAGTGTCTTCCTGCCGGTCGATCTGTATCTACATGGCTTCGAGGTAGAACTGGTCGACAGGTACGGCCAACCTGTGCCCCAACAGATCTTGCATCATATCAATGTGATAGCAGCGGAGCGGCGAGAGCTCTTCAGCCAGATCATGCTCCGGGTCGCCGCAGCGGGCCAGGAGACGGGTGCCGTGACCCTACCGCGCCTAGTCGGGATGAAGGTCGAGGAGGGGGAGGAGTTCCTCGTCGCGACGATGCTACACAACCCAACACCATCCGACTACGAAGGAGTCGTCATCAGGGTCAGGATGCCCTATACTCCCGCCGATGCGATGGTCAAGCCGATCTCGGCCTATCCCTTCTACATCGACGTGATGCCACCAGCAGGTGAGACACATGCCTACGATATACCGCCTGGCAGATCGGTCAAGAGTTGGGAGGGGAGTCCAGCTGTACCAGGACGGGTCCTCGGTGTAGGGGGACACCTCCACAAATATGGCGTGACACTCCTCTTCGAAGATCTGACAACCGGGAAGGTGCTATGGGAGGCCGAGCCCTTCCTCGATGAGGAAGGAGAGGTGATCGGGATGCCGATCAGGAGATTCTTCTGGAGGTTCGGGATCCCACTGCGTCCCGACCATACCTACCGACTCACCGCTATCTATGAGAACCCGACCGGTGAGACGATCCCCGAGGGCGCGATGGGCACCCTCGGGGGCGTATTCATCCCGAAACGGGGTACTGAGTGGCCCGAGATCGATCCAGATGACCCCGAATACCAACTCGACTACTTCGTGAACCGTGTCCTTGGAGCGGGTCAGGTCACATCGTCCGATACCGGGGCCCACTCCCACCCTCGCGTGGGGTCCAACGGGGACCGACTACATCGGTAGCCTTACAATCGATGCAGTTCGGCGCATTTACGATCAGCCGGTCACCATCCCGTTCGTAGACCCCGGCCGGACACATATGAACGTAGAACTCTGCAACCTCGGCCGAGATATCCTCTCCTACGATCAGGTGGGAGGGGATATCGTCCCTCGTCGCATTCCCCGACTTGAAGACTGCATCGACCTTGTTGAAGGTCAACTTGCCATCGGGCACGAACCTCTCTCTTCGGCTGAGCCGGCGCGGCGTCTCGGCATCGGCCTCCTTCTCGATCTTTCCACCCGGGAAGGCGCCCTTGGTCAGGCTCATGAGCGCTGCCTTTGCCCCCCCTAGATAGAACCCATCCTTGAAGGCGAGACGCATATTCCGCCTCTCGTAGAGGTCCTCGACGATATAACTCTCATCGACGAGACGGTCATAATGGGCGAGGCGCTCGGCCGAGTAGTCTTCCGCCTTGAGCGCCTCGAAGATCGCGCGCGCGGCGTAGATCCCCGACTGGATCGCGTAGTGGATACCCTTCAGTGATGCGACCTCGACGAAGCCCGCCGAATCGCCGAGGACGACGACGCCCGCACCCGATCGCCTCTCGGGCAGGGCGTAGTACCCACCCTCTGGAATCGTCTTCGCGCCCCACTCGAGGAGTTCACCACCCTCGAGGTACTCTCTGAAGAGGGGGTGCAGCTTCATCCTCTGGAGTAGCTCATGTACATCGAGTTGGAGCTCTGGATAGTCGAGGCCGACGACGAGTCCGATCGCGACCTGGTTCGATGAGAGGGGATACATGAAGCTTCCCCCGAAGGCATCATTGGGGAGTGGCCAGCCAAGGGTGTGGATGATCGAGTCGAGTGGCTTCTTCGTCTCCCAGACCTCCTTTACTCCGAGTGCAAAGATCTGCGGATTCTCCCTCCCGATCGCCTGCCATTCGAAGTAGCCCTGTGAGAGGTAACCACGTGTCCCCTCGGCGAGGGCGGTGATCTTCGCGACGATATCGGTCGGGGGCTGGTAACTGCCTGTCGGTTCGCCATCCCTTCCAAGTCCCGAGGGCGCCGTCCTGACACCTATCACCCTATCCTCATCGACGAGGAGCCCCGCGGCGGGGAAGCCGGTGAAGAGGTGGACACCGAGCCCCTCGGCCTGTTCGCCGAGCCACCTCACGATCTCACTGATCGAGGCGATGAAGTTCCCTTCGTTCCTCATCGTCGGGGGTGCGGGGATCCTGATCGAGCCCCTCTCTGTGAGGAGGTGCACCCTCTCCCCCGTCACTGGTCCTCGGAATGGGAGGTCCTCATCCTTCAGGTCGGGGAAGAGCTCCCTGAAGGCACGGGGATTGACGACGGCTCCAGAGAGACAGTGTTCACCTAGTGCCTCTGACTTCTCGAGGACCGCGATCTCGATATCTCCGAGCTCGCCGCCCTCCTCCCTATCCCTCTCTATCAGACGCGCTAGCTCGATCGCGCCTGCCAGCCCCGCAGGGCCGCCACCGACGAAGACCACATCCATCTCGACATGTTCCTCCTCCGGTGGCTCACTCACTATCACCTGATCGAGTGGTAGCCCAGGCTGGTAGCGCGCCGGGATCACCGGGCCACTACCGAGTCGTACCTCATCGTTCGGTTTATCCGCCATCATTAGCTCCTTGAGTATGGGATCAGGCCTTGAAGTCCAAAGCCGTTACCGCGGGATCACCCACCAAGAGTGGTATCGCCTCTGCGAGCTCACCCTCTCCGATCGCTGGTACCCCTTCTGGGACCACCAGTAGGGCATCGGCTGCGCTCATCGAGGTGAGGATACCAGAGCCCTGGGGACCAGTCAGAGAGGCGACCCAGTGGCCAGCGGGCGCGCGCTCTAATCGGACGCGCACGAAACGGGTCAGGCCGCGTGCACCGGGGATCTCCTCACCGGTGCGGACATGGATAGTCGGACTATAGAGTGAACTACGACCTTGCAGCTTCCGCAATGCGGGCCGGAGGATCACTTCGAAGGTCACGAGGACCGAGACAGGGTTACCAGCTACCCCGAAGACTGGTATCCCACTCAGTGTCCCGAAGGCGAAGGGGCTACCGGGCCGCATCTTCACCCTCCAGAAATCTGGAGTATAGTCTAGTTCATCGAGTGCATCTTGGACGAGATCGAACTCACCTACACTAGCCCCCGCTGTCGTGATCAGGGCATCGACCTCTAATTCTAGTGCCCTCTGCAGGTGCTCGAGCAGACTCTCCTCATCATCAGCGGCGATCCCGAGTGGGATCGGCTCGCAGCCTGCCTCCAGGAGTGCTGCAACTAGCATCGGGCTATTCGAGTCGATGATCTTACGGCCCGCGATTACCTCCTCGAACCGATCGGGTCCGACGAGCTCATCACCCGTAGAGAGGATCGCGATCCGCGGCCGACGTCGTACGATCGCCCCTCGTCGCCCGACCATCGCTAATAGGCCGACCTCCCCAGGCCTGAGTGGGCGCCCCCCTTCTAGGACGAGGTCACCCTTCTCCAGGTCCTCGCCCTTCAGTCGGATATTCCTATACGAATCCGAGTATGCCAGGATCTCGACCCGGCTCCCGACCACATCCCTGGTCGCACCACCCCTGGTATGCTCTACCCTGACCACACTATCTGCACCGACTGGGACCGGTGCGCCAGTCATGATCCGGGCCGCCTCACCCTCCCCGATCGGGAGGGAGGGAAAGGCACCAGCTGGGATATCATCGATGACCTCGAGCTCGATCGGGAAGTCGGGACCAGCACCCTGGATATCCCTGCCGCGGAGGGCATAACCATCCATCGCACTATTGTCCCAGGGAGGATGATCGATCGGTGAGGTGACCTCCTCGGCAAGGATACGGCCGACCAGCTCAGAGAGTGGGAGCTCCTCAGTACCAACAGGCTCGATCACCCCCAGGATCCTCTCGATCGCCTCGGGGATCGGAAGCCAGTCTGCCTCTCTATCCCTCATCGACTATCTCCTCCGCCCTAGCATGCTCATCGGGCGTGTTCACATTCATGAAGATGATATCGAGTTCACCGATCGCCCTCACCTCATCGATCGGTATCCGCCGTACCTCGAGGCCATCGTAGAACCCGATCACCCTTCGGTCACCCCTCTCTAGCTGAGCCTCGATAGCTGGGATACACAATGTCGAGTAGTAGGCACAGAGGGGTTCGACACCCCGGCGACTCTCACTCTCGGGCACGACTATATCGACCCCCTTCGCACCAGTGACCAACCTCTCTAGAAGTGGTACAGAGAGGAAGGGCATATCACAGGCAACTGCGAGGATCCCAGGCCGACCCTCCTCCTCAGCCCACTTCAGAGCGCTATAGATCCCACCAAGTGCACCGAGCCCAGAGATCTGGTCAGGCCGTTGCCGCAGGCCTACACCAGCGTATTCCTCAGGCTCATTCGCTATCAGGATCAGGTCAGGGGTCACCCTCTCTAGTGACTCCCTGATCCGCTCGATGATCGGTCGGCCACCAACTTCGGCTAGAGCCTTGTGAGAACCAAATCGGGTATTCCGACCCCCAGCCAGGATCGCGCCGAATGGGCGTCTCATACTCATCCCCAACCCTCCACCGAGACCGGTCTCGGCTCATGTAGATACCTATCTCTACCCATTGTGCGAGCAAGGACGGGGAGCCCCGCGGTACCAGCGATAGCCAAGGCGAGGGTCGTTGGGACAGAGCGGCTGGCTATCCAGGAGAGGCGCGCACGGGCAGCCTTCAATGCTATCTCACCACTGACACGGGCGGTGAGTATGAGGCCTAGTCCCTCAGTCGAGCGCCCCTCGAGGAGGGTACGACCGATCGCCTTATCGACCGCATTGTGTCTCCCTACCTCGAGGATCGGGTTGATCAACTCGACCCCATCAGTCAGGGCCGCTGCATGTAATCCACCTACGCCACCCTCCCTCGTCAGTTCGAAGAGCTGTTGGAAGAGGGGTACGAGGAGTTCTCCATCTGGTGGCTCCCCCTCCCAGCTCACCTTTCCGATCCGGTCTGGTGCGCAGCTGATATAGTAGAAGAGTCCACACCCATGCTCCCTCCGGTGTCTCCTCTCGAGGTCTCCCTCGAGGGCGCCCTCGGCAGCTATTTCGACCTCGACGCCGAGGACACCATCGTCGTCTACTATCTCTAGTCTGGGTAACTCATCACCCGGTCTGAGGTATCCCTCGGCGATCAGCCAACCCACCGCGAGTGCAGGCAGATCATCGGGTGAACAGGTCCAATTTCCGACCCTTCGCCCATTGATCTCCACCCAGAAGGGGACCTCAGGCACTGAACGGGGATACCTCATCGGCTCGGGCACCTCTCCCACTAAGATCTCTCATGGCTACGATTATCACTACGACCTCAATCTCAAGATATGGTCACCCCCCTCTGATCGAAAGAGAGTGCCCCCGATACTCTGATACCGGCACTGATGTTGCTACCCGTCCGCACGGTGTTCCCAACTTATCAGTCATTCTAGGAGGCACCGAGATGGCAGAATATGGGAGAGACTGGTCTCGCCGTAGGGGAAGGGGTTGGAGATCGCGCCGTGGCTTCGCTCACGATGACGACTTCGAACGACGCGCCGAACCCTATGGCATCGGGAGACCGCGCCGAGGGAGGCGGCCCTACTTCACCGGTTTCCGCAGAGAGCCAGGGATAGAAGAGGGGTTCGGTTATGGCGCCGGGGTCGGGATGACCGAGTACGACTACGAGTTCGGACCAGAGAGGGGCCGACGGCGCCGGAAACTCGCCTATCCACCCGATTACCAGTACGACGAGCCCTTCCAGTACGGCGAGTCCTTTCGGAGGCAGCCCTTCGAGCGATCAGCGCGCGGCTACCCACCACCCTATCGGCGGAGGAGAGGGGGCTACTCCGCACACCACGACCCCCGACATAGCTCCTACTATGGCCGTGAATTCACGAGGTATGAGGAGTTCGAGCCGTATAGCGAGGACTATTATCCCGGGGCGGAGTTCGGGCCACGCGAGTACCGCCGCACTGAGCCGAGATATGGCTATACCCCTACAGATCGTTGGCCGAGTGATGGCCATGATATCGAAGCCGAAGAAGAGCTCCACTTCGATGATCGTGAGGTCAGGGAGGCCGTCCTAGAGAATCTCTTCCAGGATAGCTGGATCGACCCCGAGAGGATCGATGTCCATGTCGATGGAGGTGTCGTCACCCTGACCGGTGAGGTCAGAGACTTCATGGAGGCGCGTTACGCCTGGGACGATGCCTGGGAGAGCCCAGGGGTCAGGGGCGTCATCAACAACCTGACCGTTCGTGCTGACCTCCCCCAAGAAGGGATGGAGCTGCCCCAGACGACGGGACGTGAGCTCGACGACTACCGACGGCGATAGTCAGCCCCGTCCCCCGGATGAGTGTGAGGGGTGGGGACCTCTACCCGATAGAGGTGGAGTGTCTCCTCCCCCACTACCGCTACGACCTCAGAACCTGGTCCGATCGCGAGGCGATCGAGGTCAGAATGGAGGATCGTTGCGACCAGGCGCATTCCCCCCTCCAACTCTACCCGGACACCTCCGCCGAGGGGCGCGAGGTGTGCGACCCGGAGTCGGAACTCATTGGCCCCGCACCGGCTACCCCTATACGAGGCGGCCGGCAGCAGTACGACCTCCTCAGGACGATAGGCGAGCTCGACCCGGTCACCAGCCCCTACCTCCACCCCCCTCCTCGAGAGGTCGACCACTTCCCCACCAGCGAGGCCGACCCGTACCCGGTCACCCTTCAGGGACTGGACTACACCCCCGCCGAGGAGCTCGGCACCGAGAAAGGCCGCTATGAAGGGAGTTGCAGGAGATCGTCTTACCTCCTCCGGGCTCCCTGACTGCACGATCCGGCCATTCTCGATGACCACGATCTTATCCGCTAGGGTGAAGGCCTCGATCGGATCATGAGTCACGATGAGTGCGCCCCGTGAGTGGCTTCGGACAAGACGGGCGAGATCAGCCTGGAAGTGACGCTGGACAGTGATATCCAGACTCGAGGTCGGCTCATCCAAGATCAGGAGATCAGGACTCAGAGCGAGGGCTCGCCCGAGGGCGACGCGCTGAGCCTCTCCACCAGAGAGGCTCTCGACAGGGGCATCGGCCAGTCTCTCGATCCCGAGGGATACGAGGATCTCGCCTACCCTACGCTCGCGTTCCCTGCGTCCCCAGCCCCTTACCCTCAGCCCATAGGCCAGGTTAGAGGCTACCGTCCCCCTGAAGAGGATCGGATGCTGGAAGACACCTGCTAGACGACGTCGTGCCTCTAGATCTCCAGGCCCGACCGCGCGCCCCCCAAGTAGTATCCTGCCCGCATCGGCCCTCTCGATTAGGAGGAGGAGCCGACAAAGGGTCGACTTTCCCGCTCCATTCGGCCCGAGAACTGCCACGACCTCACCTGATCCGATCGAGAGCTCATCGATATCGAGGACGGTCTGGCCACCATATGAACGCCTCAAACCCGAGGCCTGGAGGAGACTCATACCCCGACCTCCTCCACGAGCTGACCCCTCCGATCCAGGACCTGGCCCTGCTGTGCTCGGGTTAGGATGAGATTGACTCCAAAGGCGAGTACCAGGAGGATCAGGCCGAGAGCGAGAGCGACCCCGAAGTGCCCCTTCCGTGCCTCGAGGACGATCGCCGTCGTCATCACCCTCGTCTCATCCTGGATATTGCCCCCGACCATCATCACTGCCCCGACCTCAGAGATGACAGCTCCGAATCCCGCGACGACCGCTGCGCCGATCCCTAGCCGTGCCTCACCGACCTGTGTGAGGATTGCTCGCCACCTACTCGCACCTAGGGAAAGGGCCTGTAACCTGACTGCGGTCGGGACCGCCTGGACCGCCGCTAGGCTGATCCCTGCGACATAGGGTGCGGCCAAGATCGATTGAGCGATGATCATCGCCGTCTGGGTAAAGAGGAGTTCCCAGGACCCAAGGGGCCCCGAACGTGAGAGGAGGATATAGACGAAGAGCCCGACGACGACTGGTGGGAGGGCGAATCCGGTATGGATGAGTGTGACAATGAGCTCCCGACCCCTGAACCTCGAGATCCCGACCCCTATCCCTATCGGTAGTCCGATCAACGAACCTAGGAGGACTGCTAGGCCCGAGACTCTGAGTGAGAGGAGTACAATACCATAGATCTCGGCGCCCCCACTAGTCAGGAGCTGAATGGCCTCTGCAAATAGGTTACCCAAAGATCCCATCACTCTCTCCCCTCGATCACCCCTGCACTCGGTACGAAGAGGGGCTCACCAAACTCCTCACGTCCATATTCTCCGATCACTCTCTGCGCCTCAGGTCCGGTGAGCCACTCCATGAAGGTCTTCGCGCCCTCGACCTTCGGGCTCGATCTGACCGGGATCACCCCGTAGATATTGAGGAGCGCACTGTCGCCCTCGACCAGGGGGATCAGATCTAGACCAGAACGCAGGTATAGATAGGTGCCCCGGTCGGTCAGAGTGTAGGCTGACTTCTCGTCCGCTATCCGGAGGACATCGGCCATCCCCTGGCCTGCACTCGAGTACCATGCCCCATCTGGCCGGGCCCCTATCCTCTCCCAAAGGGCGAGCTCTCGCTTATGCGTCCCACTGTCATCCCCCCTCGAGATGAAGGGGGCACCGCCCTCAGCTATGCGGGCCAGTGCGCTCAGGAGTTCTGAGCCACCTATCCCTACCGGATCGGTCGAGGGGCCGACGATCATGAACTCGTTGTACATGACCTCCCTCCTCTCGATCCCATACCCCTCGGCGACGAAGACCGACTCAGCCGCCGGAGCATGGACGAGGAGGAGGTCCGCATCCCCCCGTCTCCCCATCGCGAGGGCCTCACCGGTCCCAACTGCCAGCACGACGATCCGATACTCTGGGTGCGCAGCTCTGAAGGTAGGAAGGAGGACGCCCAGGAGCCCCGAGTCCTCTGTCGAGGTCGTCGAGGCAAGGATCAAGCGCTCGCCCTCGACTCGCTCTGCACAGCCCAGTGGGCCGAAGGAGATCAGGAGGATGATGATCGATAGGAATCGCTGGCCCACGGTCTCGGCCCCCATTCATCAGGGGATTGAACGACCCCTCACCAAGTAGATATTCGCGGCTGATCAGAGACGACCATGCGCCCACTCGAGGATATGGGCAGTATTGATCAGGGCGATATGTGTGAAGGCTTGGGGAAAGTTCCCCAGAAATTCACCACTCACCGGATCGAGTTCCTCGCTATAGAGCCCAAGGTGGTTGGCGTGACGTAACATCCTGCGGAAGATACGTTCACCGCGCTCGAGGTCACCAGAGAGGATCAGAGCATCGGCGAGCCAGAAGGTGCAGATCGAGAAGACACCCTCATCACCGGGGAGCCCATCGGGATTGATATAACGGAAGACCAGCTCCTGGTCCTCACTGGTCAACTCATGCAGGGTCGCCGCGATCGTACTCTTGACCCGGGGGTGATCGCGCGGGAGGAAGCCGACTATCCCGATCAGGAGATTCGATGCATCGAGGGCTTCCGTATCATAGTGCTGGACGAAGGCGCCCTTCCGCTCACTCCAGCCCCTCTCCATCACCTCGGCATGGATCGCCTCCCGTTCGAGCTCCCAGGTCCCGATATCTCCCTCTAGGCCATGCCGGCGCGCCATCCTGATCGCTCGGTCGAGGGCGACCCAGCACATCACCTTGCTGAAAACATAGTGCTGTTCCCCGGCCCTGACCTCCCAGAGCCCTGAATCCTTACGCCGCCAGTTCTCTGAGACCCAGTCGGCCAACCGGGAGAGTACCGCCCAGAGCCCCTCTGTCATCTCATTGTTCTGATGCCAGAGATACGCCGTCTCCAGGACTTCACCATAGACATCCAACTGGAGCTGATCATATGCCCCATTACCTATCCTGACCGGCCTCGAACCACGGTATCCCTCGAGGTGATCCAACTCGATCTCGGTCAGGACACGTTCACCCCCGATACCATACATTATCTGGAGGTGATCAGAGGATTTCCGACAGACCCTCTTTAGATAGTCCATGAAACGATCGGCCTCATCGTACTGGCCGAGGACATGGAGAGCGTATAGGGTGAAGGCCGCGTCTCTGAGCCAGGTGTAACGGTAATCCCAGTTTCGGACTCCCCCGACCTCCTCGGGGAGGGAGGTCGTCGGCGCCGCTACTACCGCACCGGTCGGGGCATAGAAGAGGAGCTTGAGGACGAGGGCACTCCTCTCGACCTCCGCCCTGAAGGGACCATGGTACTCGATCCGGCTGACCCACTCATCCCAGAAGGCGATCGTCGCCTCCAACTTTTCCTCAGAAGAGTATCCCTCGACCGGGTAGACCTCATCATCATCGTAGCGGAGCACATTCCAAAAGACCTCACCGGCCTCGATCCTGAACCGGGCTCGCGCTGCGCCACCCACCTCATCGATCTCCCACCAGATCGCATTAGAACTCGAGAGAGCTACCGCCTCATCCTCCATATCAGTCGCCATGAGCCCATGCCGGCGGGGATAGATAGCGACATCAGAGAGTGCATAATCGAAGCGGGGCTCGAAATAGGCCTCGACCTCGACCTCGCCCCGCGTACAGGTGATACGCCGATGGATCTCATGATAGGCCGAGAGTTCCTTGCCCCTCTCTAGGGAGGGCATGAAATCGAGGACCTCGATCACACCCTCATGCTCGACATGGAATGTAGTGACTAGGACATTCGTCGCGGGTAGATAGCGTTGGGTAGATGTATAGGGCGAGACAGGCGCGATCCTGAACCGACCACCCCGCTCGGCATCGAGGATCGCACCGAAGAGACTAGCCGAGTCGAAGCGTGGGAAACAGCACCAATCGATCGAACCATCGAGCCCGACGAGGGCGCAGGTCCGCATATCACCGATGATACCATACGCCGAGATCGGCTTATACCTCTCCTCGATCAATGATCCTCCTCTGACCAATAACCCTCCTGGATCGGACGATCAGGGGGCTCATAAGCCTCGCCCTCCTCGATCGCGCGCATCATATCCTGGGTCCCATCTTGCTCACTCTGGATGTCCACCAAGAGATGCGATGCCGAGGGCTCGGTCTCATCAGGTGAACCTCCGAACTGAGAGTCCTCGTCGGCCGCCTGCATCTCGAAGTGCGCCTCATCGGCCGCTTCACTCTGCTCGAAACGGACTAGGCCACCGATCACTATCTCATTCGAATAGTTGGCGATACCGAGGATATCGGTAAGAACGTTCTCTACGACTTGCAACTCGTACTCAGTTCCGACCTGCCCACTGAGGGTCACGAATCCATCGAGGACATCGATCTCGAGGAGGTCGACATCTATATCACCGTACTCCTCCAACTCCTCTATGATCAGGTCATGGATCTGATCGTCGTCGAGATTCTCTAGATCATAGAGATCCTCAAAGTCTCCAACCATCACTCACTCCAGCTCGATCGTCGAATCGGTTCGGCACCGCACACCGTGGGGCCCGAAAGAGCCGGATCTCGTGTGGCGGTGGACTAAAAGTTGTAAACCACTCCGATAGAGATCGCGAGGTTCTGGACCCACTCACTCCGTGCCATCTCCTCACCTACGAAGGCCTGCGGCGTGCGGAGCTTCCAGAAGACATCACTCGCATCGAGTCTGAGAGCGACCCGTTTCGATGCGTGCCACTCGATCCCTGCACCGATCTGACCGGCGAATCTCGTGCCGAAGCCAAAACGTGCCTCCGGCGCTATCTCTGACTCTATCGGTGCAGAACTCGAGAGGTCGAAGGTCGCACCACCACCGACTATCAGAAAGGGCATTAGGTTGTGATAGGTTCGGGGGCCAGTCAGATCGAAGCGAACCGAGGCAGTCAGGACCGCAAGATCGAGATTCGTCGAGCCGATCGACTCGAACCCGCCACCTACCGAGACCGTATCGAAGACCGCCCGAGTACTCGGGAGGTAGAGACCCGTCGCCTCGACACTGAAAGGACCGCCTAGACGGAGGGAGTAACGGAGCCCGCCAGCCTGCATCGAGCGGGGCCCGAGACCCAACTCCCCACGGTCGGTGAAGAACTGGCCACCGAAGACGGTGAAAGACTGCCTATGCTCGAGGTGGCGGTAAGGTGATGAAACCGTCTGTGCCTCCGCAGAGCGTGGGATCAGGCCCAAGAGCGCTACGATTGTGAAGAGTCCGAGGATCCGATACATACTGACGCTTCCAAATGAGGTTCCGATACGCAGAGCACGATGCCGAAAAGAGTAGACCAGTGGCTCCTACGACGCAAGCCAGCTCTGACGTTGACAGAGAGATCTGTATCGACTAACCTTCGGGAACGGACTAGGCCGACTCACCGATAAGTGGTCACGACTTCTCTACATGCGGGCTACACTAATACTCCTCCTTTGGATCCTCACCACCCCCGCAATGGGACTCGCCCAGGGAGAGATCAGACTATCCGAGAATGAGAGTCTAAGGGCTGAGCCCGCCGGGAGTGAGATAGCGACCCTCATCTCAGGCGCCGAACTCGAACTCGGGGAGAGGGACGGAAGATGGCAGGAGGTCAGAGTCGAAGGCTGGATCTGGGCGCCATCGGTCAGATCCGATGATCGACCTGGATTCGACCTCGTCGTCGCCGCACAGAATGGCGAAAATCTCCGCGCCACACCCAATGGGAGAAGGATCGCACGGCTGCGTGCGGGGATGCTCCTAGAGGAACTCGGCAGAGAGGGTCGCTGGGTACGGGTCGGCCGAAAGGGGTGGATCGAGCGAGATCCAGAGCCTACCAGACCCAGCGAGGATGAGGTGGGCGGAGTACCAGAGAGAACCCTCCACCAGGCACCAATCCTCGATAGGACGAGTGGCGATACTATCGCGACCCTGCACCAGGGCTCGGCGATCGAATTGATAGAAGACCAGGGGGAGTGGGTCAGGGTCCGTGTCGAGGGATGGATACCCCGAGAACTAATCCCCGATGACACCTCGCTCAGTGCGGTCATCACCGACCTGACACCGCAACTACTCGCCTCCGAACCGGAGAGGTTCAAGGGACAGGTCATAGAGTGGGAGATCCAATTCATCGCCCTCGATCGGGCAGAGGAGATTCGGCGCGATCTCGAACCCGGTGAACTCTTCATCCTCGCCCGGCCCCCAGGCGACCAACCGGGATTCGTCTATATCGCCGTGCCAGAAGATCTTGTCGACCAGGTCCAGGGACTTGCTCCCCTAGAGCGTGTCAGGGTCCGTGGCCGAGTACGGACTGGTCGTTCCTCGCAGATGGCAGTCCCGATCCTCGACCTCATCGAGATCCGATGAACCGGCTGACCACACCTCTGCGTCTCTCGGACACCTCACGGGAACAGATTCTGGTCTAATAGGTTACATCGTTTCTGTCAGCGATGTAAAAACCCTAGATCAGAGTGTAGTAATACGGGAGACAGTGTGGTGTTGGAATCCCGAATCGGACGGTTCGTTGCCGTCAGTCTCGTAGTCATCGGGCTCCCCTTAGCGGGAGATCGTATCATCCAGGGGGGCCTCATCGGTGCTGTCGAGGCCGCGTCAGAGTTAGAAGAAGAGGTCGAGATCGAGCTGGCAGAGGTGGCCCTCCCCCCCGAGCCACGCGATCCGTCGGAGTTCGAGGTAGAGTTCGACCCCGAGGTCTTCGGGCTCAGTGGCGCCCTCCGCACGATCCAGTCCCTCCCCGGCGCGATCCTGACGATCCCCTTCACCTGGAGCCCTGAGCCACCGCCAGAGAGTTGGTATCGCTGGATACCCAGTTCTGGACCCCGAGGCTCTATCAAGGCCTCCCTCGATCTCGAGGGGCGCTCCAACCTCACAGCCCCCGAGGAGCCAGGTACCTACCACCTCGAAGTCGGGATAGGCGATGAGAGGAGCTGGATCCTAGATGATCTGACCCTCATCGTCCTCGTCCCCTTCGAGGAGAAGGAGGGGACCCACCTCAGAGGATACCATATCGGGAGATATCCTACCGAGGGGGAGGGCCGGACCGACCGATACGCACCACCTGCAGGCTTCATCGAGGTCACCCCGGAGAACCATGGCCTCCGTCTCTCCAAACACCTCTCTATCCGGGAGTTCATCACCAAAGACCAACACAATGTCTGGCCGAAGTTCGTCGTCATCGATCCCCTCCTCCTCGAGAAGATCGAGCTCATGATGCAGGAGCTGAATGAGATGGGGGTCCGGGCCGACCGGGTCCATATCATGAGTGGGTACCGGACGCCACAGTACAATGCACGCGGGATCGGCCGTGGGAGGGCTACTCTCAGCCGCCACCAATATGGCGATGCCGCTGACCTCTGGATCGACAATGAGGCGCGCGGCTATATCAGTGACCTCAATGGGGATGGGAAGAGAGATACCGGCGATGTCCGCGTGATGCTCCGAGCAATCGAGAGGGTGGAGGAGAAATATCCCGAACTGATCGGTGGGGCGGGGATCTACGCCGCAAACTCAGTTCGGGGTCCCTTCCTCCACATCGATGTGAGAGGTAAGAGAGCGCGCTGGTAGACCTGGTAGCTCTCGAGCTGGCGACTCGCCCGGACGAGAGACCCCAAAGGCGCGGTATACCGGCCGACCTGCCCAGTCGGCTGGTATATCCACCCCAAGGAGCCAGAGGACGGTCGCCGCAGTATCCATCGTCCTGATCGAGTCAACTACTAGCTCGCCAGGTACGACACCCTGACCCCAGGCGATCCAGGGGATCGTCATATCTCGCGGATCATCACTGCCATGACTCCGACCATGGCCCCCATGGTCAGCGGTCACGATCAGGGTGAAACCGCCCTGGCCATAGACCACCTCCGCCTCCTCGATGATCCGACGGACGGCAGCATCTGCTCGCCTGGCCCCAAGCCGGTAGAGCCAACTCATCCATCCGACGAGGTGTCCCGCATAATCGGGCTCCGCTATATGGACGAAGAGGAGATCGGGTTTCTCGTACCGCAGATAGCGCGTTGCAGCCTCCACCACCTCGGGCGCCATCACGAACTCATACCCGAGGGGCGCCTCACTATGATCGAGGGAACGGGGCCGCTGCAGATGCCTGAACTTCGATTTCGCGAAGAAGGCAGCGGTCTTGAGACCCTGGGCCCGGGCTACCTCGAAGAGGGTCGGCACACCGACGAGCCCCTCACTCCTCGTCCGGTCCTCATTCCAGGCGATACCATGCACCTCAGGGGGCACCCCGGTCAGCATAGAGGTATGCGAGGGGAGGGTCTTGCTCGGATAGATCGTGCGCGCTTCGAGGGAGTAGGCGCCCCACTCTACCAGATGGCTCAGGGTCGAAAGCCCATATCTCGAGATCGCATCGGGGCGGAGCCCATCGATCGATACCACGATCACTCGGTCGGTCGGAGTATCGAGACGTCTGCCCGCAGATCCGAACGCTGAACTCGGGAGTGGAGGATCAGGACGCCAACTCCGACAACCGCCCGAGAGCAATGTGATCAGGATCAGGAGGCCGAGGAGGGATAGGCGAGATCGACCCCTCACCACTCCCTCAGAGGACCCTCTCCAACCGCGGGTTCGGCCTGAACTCACGGCCAGTCTTCGCGCAGGGCTCCCCATCGAGGAGGACGACATCAGCAGTGAAGTCGTACCGGTCCTTGAAGAGGGAGGAGCCGACACCATATGAGTCGACAGGTACACCGAGCTCCTCGAAATATCTGATCTTGGCGGCATCGAAGCCACCAGATGCGACGATCTGAACATCAGTGAAACCCTCCCGGTCGAGAGCCTCACGAACATTCCAGATCAGTTGCGGATTGACTCCACGTGGGTCGAAACGACCCATCTGAGGGATGATCGACCGGTCGACTAGGGTCTCAGAGGTGTCGACCCGGACACCATGTAACCGCGAGCCGAGGGCGCGCGCGACCTCGAGGGAGGTCTCGACACAGTCATTGTCGAAGTCGACGAGGGTGACGACCTTCACATCCTCAGGGGTATGACGAGCAAAGGCTAGCGTCGCCTCGATGGTATCTCCGCCATATGCCGCTATCAGAGCATGAGGGACCGTGCCGATCCCCTCCGAACCCCACCAGGAGGCCTGAGCATCGGTCGAAACCCCGATCGCACCGACGACATGCGCCGCATACCCATCACCAGTCTGGACGAGCCAGTGGTCATGACGCGCAGGGAAGAACATGATAGTCTTAGGCCACGCAGCCTCGACTACCTTGCGAGTGTTCGTGCCCACCTTCGTCCTCCGACTCAGGACCCCGAGGTAGAGAGTCTCTAGATGCGCAAAGGCCGCATAAGGCCCCTCGATCAGCATCACCGTCTCCCAGGGCTCGATACGGTCGCCATCGTAGAGGGCGTGCACCTCTAGATCATCCCAGCTATAGCCCTCGCTCAGACAGAGTTTGAGGATCGCGATCGCCTCATCCATACCGCCGAGCCAGGCATGCTTCTTCTGGAAGACCTGCATCGTGACCGTCGGGTTGTACCCATCGGCCAGGAGCACCTCCCTCGCGCGCGTGAAGTACTTGTCCGAGTAATAACCACTGCGCATCCGCTCGACCGGGAGCTGAAAGATCGATGGGTCGAGCCGCTCAGGTGAGCGGAGTGGGGGCGGCGCCTCCGGGCGGGGCCGAGACGACGACTCTGAGGATCTCTGCATCGTGACCTTCTTAGAGCTGTTCATTCCATGGGTCTGATTACCTTATAGATCGATCCCGATTCGCGCAATCTCGAGGCGCACTCCGGAGCGTGATTCGAAGGAGGATCAACCCAGCCAGGGACATAGCACCAGCGATCGGCCACATCATCGGGTACCCTTCATACTGCGGGAAGAGGGGACGACCAAGGTCGATAGCGGCTCCTACCATGACAGGTGCGACTATCCGGCCGAGGCCGAGAGAGAGGATGTAGAGACCAGTGAACCTCCCGATCGCACGGCCACCGACTAGTTCCGCAAAGAGTGGGTACGGAAGGGCGATCAGCGCCGCCGCCCCGATACCAGAGGATAGGAGGATCACAGTCGCACCAGCTACCGTCCGTACACCCACACCTGCAAACATCGCTACCGCCGTGATCAGGGTGCCCCACACGAGGGGACGACCATGACCATAACGGTCACCTATACGGCCGAGAGCGATCGAGCCGAGACCGAGTCCGCCGACGAGTAGGAGGAGGATCAGTGAGGTCTCCGCCGTATTGATCCCGATCACGACCGCCGCAAAGATGAAGACATATGGCCTGATCCCATCTACCGCCCCAGTCCAGAGCGCATTCGCCGCCAGGAAGGAGTGTAGGTCACGCCTCTCTTTGACCTCCTGCCAGACCCCAGGCTCGCTGCGCGCCTCCCGACTACCTCTCTCCGCGGTACCTCCACCCTCCTCGACAATACCATCCGAGCGCGGCAAGACCCCGATCGTGATCCAGGTCGTAATGAGGACGAGTGCGCCCGCGATGATGAAGGGAAGGGGTGGCCAGATCGCATACAGGAGGCCCGCCGCTACGAGTCCATACGCGAGCCCACCCGCATGGAGCGCGCCTCGGACCCCATGTACTCGTCCCCACCTCGAGTCGGGAACTAGATCGACCATCAGCGCCCAGAGGGGGGTCAGATAGGCATGGAAGAAGGCGAAGAAGAGGAGGGCAATGCCCGCCAGGGGCCAGTAGCCCTTCAGGAAGGGCGCGATCACTAGAGTGGCCGCCATCAGAGGTGCCATCAGGAGGAGGAAGAAGGCTCGCCTCCCAAACCGGGCGGCAAGACCAGCGGGCAGGCGGTCACTCAGGAGACCAGCCCAATAGGGCACCAGGAGGGCGAAGACTCCCTCACCCCCGATCGCGATCCCGATCCAGATCGCAGATGAGACATACTCCGCCAGAAGGACGGGGAGGAGGGTCACCATGATCGTCTGGCCCGCAGTGGAGCCGAGGGTGCCCGCCGTTATACCGTACTCACGGATCGTCGTCCTCAGATCTGGCATCGCGCCGCCCGTGCCCTAACGCCTGATAGCGTGCCACTCAGGCCGCACGTCCGAGATCCTCGTCCCGGGCCCTCTCTAGACTCTCGCGGAGCCGGTCACCAAGATCGATCACTGGAGTCGGGTCAGGTGCGGGTAGGGGATGGGGCACAACTCGGGCCCTGCCGGCAGCTCTCTCCTCGATCAGACCGAGGAGCCGCTCACGATATTCATCACGATAATCGCTCAACTCGAACTCTCGCCGTGTCAGCCTCTCGATCAACTCGGTCGCCATCCCGATCTCGCCCTCGCGCAGAGTAGCACTCGCGGGGGGGGCGAGGAGCTTCGGGTCGAGTAACTCAGCAGGGTAGTAGAGTGTCTCGAGGGCGATGAGCCCGCCATAGGGCCGTAAGAGACCAAGGTACTGCCTCCTGAGCAGGACGAACTCGACGATCCCTACCCGACCACTCCGCCGGAGCGCCTCCCGCAAGATCAGGTAACCTTCGGGCTCTTCCTCGTCGGGGGCAAGGTAGTAGGGACGACGATGGTAGATCGGGTCGATCTCTGTCTCCGAGACGAACTCCCTGACCTCGATCGTCTGCGTCGGGAGCGGGGCGAGGGCGTCCAACTCCTCATCCTCGAGGATGACCCACTCCCCATCGTGATCATAACCACGGACGATCTCCTCGGGGGGCACGGGCCGACCTTCCTCGACACAGATCCGCTCTAGCCGGATCGGCGAGTGATCGTTCGCATGGAGGAGGCGGAGCTCGACTCGTCGACTACCCGTCGCAGCATAGAGACGGATCGGGATAGTCAATAACTCGAAGATCAGATTGCCACGCCAGATCGGCTTCATCTCTGCCCTCAACGACTCTCCTGGAACACCCGAATGCAAGCCGGGCGAACACCTAGAGGGGCCAGGTGGCGCAAGAGGTGTTCCGGGGCCCATACTCTAAGAGAGTTGCCAAGGGACCACTAGTTGGGCTACCTTCGCGACCATGAGTCGCAGGAGAACTGAGCGGGAGGAGAGATGGTCGCCGCCGTAGTACTCATCATCGCAGAGCGAGATCGGATACCACAGACCGCACAGGAGATCGCAGATATACCTGGTGTCGCCGAGGTATACTCTGTCTCCGGTGAGTGGGACCTCGTCGCTATCATCCGAGTCCCGACCTGGGAGGAGATCGCCGAGGTCGTGACCACGAGGATCGCAAAGGTCGAGGGAATCGAGAGGACCAATACCCTCACCTCCTTCCGAATCTACTCTAGGGAGGAGATCGAGACCGCTCACGATATGTTCGAATGATTCTACAAAGAACGAACGCGTAGAGATCAACTCGCAGAGATTAGAGGATCGAGGCTAGAGATGACTAACCAGAATCGACTGCTCGAAGGGAAGAGGGCACTCATCTTCGGAGTCGCCAACCAGAGGAGTATCGCGTGGGGGATCGCCGAGGCACTACACGGCGCCGGCGCTCGACTGGGGTTCACCTATCAGGGCGAAACCCTCGAAAGAAGGGTCAGACCACTAGCCGAGGGGGTCGATGCTGACCTCATCCTACCATGCGATGTGACCGATGAAGAACAGGTGCAAGATGTCTTCCAAAAGGCACGAGAGACCTGGGACGGTCTCGATATCCTCATCCACGCCGTGGCCTTCGCCAACCGGGAGGACCTCGAAGGACGTTTCGTCGATACGAGCCGCGATGGGTTCCTCACGGCGATCGAGATCAGTGCCTACTCACTCGTCAGCCTCGCACGCCACGCAGCACCCCTCATGAATGATGGAGGGAGTATCATCACCCTCTCGTACTATGGCGCAGAGAAGGTCGTCCCCAACTACAATGTCATGGGGGTAGCCAAAGCGACCCTCGAGGCCTCCGTACGGTACCTGGCCAATGACCTCGGACCCGAGGGGATCAGGGTCAATGCGATCAGTGCCGGGCCGATCAAGACACTCGCCGCATCGGGCGTCCGAGGGTTCCGCGGGATGCTCGGAACCGTAGAAGAGAGATCACCACTCCGCCGGAATGTCACCCAGTACGAGGTCGGACACACCGCACTCTACCTCTGCAGTGATTGGGGCGCAGGGACGACCGGTGAGACGATCTATGTCGATGCCGGATACCATATAATGGGGATGTGATCCGAACGGTAGTACGATGAATGTCCTCGTCTTGAATGCGGGCTCTTCCTCCCTCAAATTCCAACTGATCAGGACCGATCCCGACCGCCTCGCCAACGATAGCGACGAACGACTCGCCCGAGGTGCGATCGACCGGATCGGAGGAGAGGCACTCCTCACCTTCGAAGCTCTCGGTCGGCCCGTACAGAGGGAGGCGGCGACGATACGCGATCACCGGAGTGCGGTCGAAAGGGTCCTGCGCTGGATAACGAGCCCCGATTCAGGGGTCCCGATCGAGGGGGTCGGTGAGATCGACGCCGTGGGCCACCGTGTCGTCCATGGTGGCGAACACTTCCGCCGCTCGGTGTTGATCGACGACGACGTGATCCGCCGGATCGAGGATACGATCGAACTCGCACCCCTCCACAACCCGCACAACCTCCGGGGCATCATCGCCGTCCGTGAGACCCTCGGGCCAGGGGTGCCACAGGTCGCGGTCTTCGATACCGCCTTCCACCATACCCTCCCCGAGGAGGCTTACCTCTACGCGATCCCCTACTCCCTCTACCGGAGGTACCGGATCAGGAGATACGGATTCCATGGTACCTCGCACCGGTACGTCGCCTACCGGTACCGGACCCTGACCGGGACTCCGAGGGACGAGACCCAACTCGTCACCCTCCACCTCGGAAATGGCTGCTCCGCCTGCGCGATCAGGGATGGGAACTCGGTCGATACTTCTATGGGCTTCACCCCCCTCGAAGGGTTGGTCATGGGGACCCGGTCTGGAGATCTCGACCCTGCGATCCTCGAATATATCGGGCTCAAGGAGGGACTCGATGTCGTCGAGATCGATACCCTCCTCAACAAACAGTCGGGTCTCCTGGGGATCTCAGGGTTGACACATGATATGCGCGAGCTCCTCGATGAGGAGAGGGAGCACGACGATCGGAGGGCCAAACTCGCGATCGAGATCTTCGCCTACCGTGCCAAGAAGTATATCGGCGCCTACCTCGCTGCCCTCGGCGGCGCGGCAGCGGTGATCTTCACTGGAGGGATAGGTGAGAACTCACCTGAGATCAGGAGGAGGATCACAGAGGGCCTCGAGTGGATGGGCATCGAGATCGATCCCAAACTCAATGAGAGTACGACGGGGGGCGCCGAAGGACTCATCACGAAGGCCGATTCGCGCGTAGAGGTATGGGTCATCCCGACCGATGAAGAACTCCTCATCGCTCGAGATACAATGCGTATCGTCCTCGGGATCACTGGTCGATACTGATCACCTCTCCCCCTCCAGCTCCTAGCTCCTCAGCCGGAGGGGGGACCTTCCCATCGATCTCCTCCTCATCGCCCTCTCCACCGAGCCGTCGGCCCCTACTCCTCTCGTACCACTCACGGGTCAACTCCCCTGCGACCTCACGTCCACCGAGGCCGAAGGCGATCCCAGCTGCGAGCGCCGCCGCTCCAAAGACGAGGATGAAGGCTGCCAGGACCACATCCCGCGCTAGACCGAGTTGCTCTAGTGCCATGAAGATCGCGAGGGTGATCACCGCACCCTTCGCCGCCCGGGAGAGGGTACGACCCCCAGAGATCCCACCTGCCGAGGCAAGGACGAGATCGCGGACGAACTCGCCGAGGACGATCCCTAGCACGAGGACGATGACCGCCGCGATCACACTGGGTATATACGCCAGGAGTTCGGCAAAGAGCGCACTCACGACCGTCAACCCGAGCGCATTTGCCGAGAGGAGGATCACGAGGACCATCACCGTCCAGAAGATCAACTTCGAGATCACGACCGAGGGCGCGAGACTAGCTCCACCCGCTCGCTGTAGCGCCTCGGTCACACCACCATCACTCATCCACCGGTTGAACCCGATCCTCCGTAGCACCCCATCGGTACCCCTCTCCACCATCTTCGCAATCGCGAATCCGGCTAGGAGGATACCGAGAGCAGCTAGGAGATGCGGGACGATCGATGCGATCAGATAGATCCCATCTTGTAGCCGAAGCGCCAATTCCTCTGACATCCCTCTACCTCCAAACCAGGCGGCATCACCTAGGACCGCCACTAGTTGCGCAACTATTCCGATTGTGTCAACTTATACCCCATGCGGCACTTTTTGGATCGGGACGGGAAGGGATGGGAGGCGGTCGTCGGCCGTGGCTCGTGGGGGGAATACCTCATCCTATTCGTACCCCGCGAGGGGGGCGGTCCCGTACTCGAAGCCAGCCTCGAGGCAACTAGCTTCGATGAGGCGGTACTCGAATTGGACCGCCTCGACGACGAGCAGCTCGTCGAACTCCTCGAGGAGGCCAGCCCAAAACGAGATTGAGGAGTCGAATCGATATGCGTACTCTAGTAGATAATGAGGGTAGAGAGTGGCGAGCCACCGCCTGGGAGGAGGAGACTACCAGACACCATGGGAGATGGTACCTCGTCTTCCACCCAGAAGGCGATGAGGAGACCGCACTCCCTATCGAGGATCTGAGGTGGCAGAACCGTGAGACCGCCGAGCGGACGATCACGACGATGTCAGAGGCAGAACTCCTCCGCCGGTTCCGCCTCGCGCGCGCGCGCCTCCCGCGGGCGGGGTGACCTGCCCAGCCCGGGGCTGGGAATATACCTTGCACCACCCAGTTGGGTAACTCTGGTCAGGAGTGGTACCCAAAGCGCAGGAGGGGAGATGCGAGCCCGTCTTTATAGCCGGACCTGGACCCGATTCGGGTGGCGCGACCGGCGAGTGATAGAGGCACAGTTGGCCGAAGGATGGGGTTATACCTGCCCCCGCTGCCATGGACCACTGATGGCAAGGCCAAAGACTCGCCTCACCGCTATCCTACCCGGCGATGTCGAGGGCTTCGACCTCGACTGCCGGGGCTGCCACCAGTTCTACCCCCGCCTCATTCATACCAGAGACTCACTCTACCTCCTCCGCATCAGACGGCTCGCCGCCGCAGTACAGAGGAGTGGATCCTACACACCTTCACCAATATAGACTAGAGAGGATGAGAGAGAACGAGAGGGGAACTGGGTGGGACATGCGAGGTGAGCCGAGACACGCGATCGCCCGAGTGGCGGTAGTTCCTGTACTCGCTGCACCAGAGATCTCTTCTACCCAGACCTCACAATACACCCTGGGGCATCACCTCGAGCTTACCTCCAAGGAGGGCGATTGGTGGGAGGTCAGGGGCGAGGATACCTACGAGGGCTGGATACACACCGGCTACCTCGAACTCGGTGATGAGCGCTGGGCCACGGAATGGAGGGAGGGTGCGGATGGCCAGCCCGCCGTCGGCCTCGGCGCTACCCTCAGCGATGAGACCGAGCAGACCCTAACTCACCTACCTTGGGGCTCTAGGGTAGTCGCTGAAGACGACGGTTGGTACCGCCTCCCCGACCGGAGGCGCGGCAGACTCGCTACCGGTGAGATCGTACCCGCAGCCGAACTCGCCGCGCGCTTTCCAGCCGATGGACAGGAGATCCTAGAGTCAGCCCTAGGATGGTATGGGACACCATACCTCTGGGGAGGAGTCACCCCCGGTGGCGTGGATTGCTCAGGCCTGGTCCAGGCGATCTACCGGATGCATGGCATCCCCCTCCCACGCGACTCCTATCAGCAGGCCGAGGTCGGGGCCGCGCTCCTCGACGATAGCCCAGGGGAGTCTGACCTCTCGAGCCTAGAGCCGGGGGATCTACTCTTCTTCGCCGAGGGTGGCGGAAGGGTGACGCATGTTGCTATCTCTATGGGAGGTAGTGAGATCATCCACTCCGCACTCTCGAATGGCGGGGTGGCAACGAATGATCTCGAGGGGGACCTCGAGCTCGAAAAGAGATTGCGCGATTGCCTCGTCGGTGCTAGGAGGGTGATCAGCCTCACTCAGGGATGACGATCGTCGTACCTGGGAGTAGACGACGGGGCTCGATCCCTGGGTTCGCAGCACGAAGGGCGCCCACCGTCGTTCTATACCTCTTGGCGATCCCATCGAGGGTGTCACCCCTCCTGATCCGGTACTCCCCGCCCTTAGTAGCCCCTCCCCGATCGACGACCTGACTCGCCTCTGCACTACTACCCGCCGAGGTGGCTGGGGAGTGGGCGAGTGGTGGGGAGTGGGCGGGACGGGTAAAGGAAGCTAGCCTGGCGCCGATCGCATCCTCTATCCGCTTCGCTCTCCAGGTCGAGGGGACATTGTTGCTGATGATACTAAAGGCTAGACGCTCCCCATTGGCTGAGACGACATAGCCGGAGAGGGCAGAGACCCGGTCGATAGTCCCTGTCTTCGCCCGGAGGTTCCGCTCCGCCCTCGTCCTATGCATCCTCCTCAACCCCTCAGAGGTCCCCGCCGTGGGAAGGGTCGCCCAGTACGACTCCCACATCGGTGACTCAGACATATAGGAGAGGAGCCTGATCATAGTCCGGGCATCCGACCGGTTAGCTGCCGAGAGACCCGACCCATCATAGATCTCGAGGCTCGCTGGGTCCTCACCTGTCTCACACCCGATCATATAATGAACCGCCAAGGCGCCACCCTCGAAGGAGCCCTGACCGGTGACTACTCGTCCTACGGTGCGGAGGACGACATCGGCATAGAGATTGTCGCTCCGATGGTTGATTATTCGCAAGATCTCCTGTAGGGGAGGGGACTGATGGATCGCGAGGACCCGAAGGGGGAGCTGGTCCTCGAAGGCGGGAGCGAAGACCGAGCGACCACTCACCGGCGATTCCTTGGGATCGTCTATCGCACGAACACCACCATGTACCACTATCCCACGGCTGAGGAGGATCTCACGGAAGACCGCCGCCGCGAAACGGGCTGGGTCAGCGACCGGGACCCGACGCCAGAGACCCTGGGAGCCGAGTGCGATCTGGCCACGAACTACGATCGGACCATCATACCCAGCGCGAGTGACCACTATCCTCGTCCTCTGACCAGCAGGCACCGTCCGTGCCTCATTGACCAGGGCAATGCCCTCACCACCTGGAAGGTACTGGATCGAGGGACGCCACCCCGCCTCCTCACCGGGACGGATATGGAGAGTCACCAGATTGTCATTGTAGGAGAGGGCCCCAGAGAGCGCGGCATACGAGGCATTCACATAACTCTCCTGCCAACCCTCGCCTGAGCCCCGACCGACGAAGTAAGAGCCATCGCCGACTATATCGCCCCTGATCTCACTGATACCCAGGGCTGTGAGCGAATCGGCAAAACTCTCCCAGATCGCAGTCTTCGACTCATGAAAGCGATCCGAGAGGGTCGGGTCGCCCGTACCATAGAGAACTAGATCGCCATCTAGGACTCCCCCCTCGAGTGGCGCATCGGTCATCAGATAGGTACTATAACGAAACTCTGGGCCGAGATAGTAGAGACCCGCCGCCGTCGTGTACAACTTCAGGTTCGAGGCTGGGGCCAACGGTAGATCGGGTTGATGAGAATAGATCGTATCACCACGATCGAGCGAGACTACGAGGACACTCCAATTATCACCCCGCCAACCTGGACTCCTTATCAGACGGGTCAGCTCAGAGCTCAGGCTCCGGACCGCGGCCTCACTCGCCTCAGTACTCGAAGACGTCGCGACCTCGGCCACACTAGTGATGGGAGAGAGTGTGAGGAACTCTCCCTGGATCGATGGCTGCAATAGGAGGAGGAAGAGGGTCAGGACCATATCGTCATTGCCCAAACGGCGGTAGGGAAAACACCCGAACTACTTCGCCAGAATCTAACTCTCGCGCGCCGAAGGGTGCAAGAGCGAGACCAGTATACTATATTCCCCCACCTATGATCATAGGGAATGGTATAGATATCGTCGCCGTCGAGCGCCTCGAACGGCTGAGAGAGAGATTCGGTGGGAGGGGGCTCAGACGGCTCTTCACTGAGGCTGAGCTCGAGTACGCCCTCCAACTAGCTACTCCGGCACCATCACTCGCCGCTAGATTCGCAGCCAAAGAGGCCTTCTACAAGGCGCTCGGGACCGGGGTCGGGAGTGCAGGAGCATGGGTCGAGGCCGAAGTCGTTAGGATGACCAATGGAAGACCATTCCTGCTCCTCCATGGCAGAGCCGCCGAGAGTGCAGCAGAGAGGGGGGTCACAGATATACACCTCGCCCTCTCACATACCGAGGAGTTCGCAGTCGCCTCGGTCATCCTAGAGGCCAGGGGACCATCAGCTGAGGGACGAACCACACAGTAAGGGGGAGATCTCGCTGAGCCAGGGACCCCGATCGGCCTGCCCCTTGCGCAAGGGAGATGGATCGATAACTTTGAGGGACGAAAACCGGAGCGACAAGAGTCGATCGGACAGATAGGGCTGAGGTCACGGCGTGCCTACCCTCCACCGAGGAGGGGGTCACGCCGTTTTTCTTTCTACATCGGGTTACGACGTGTGATGTTGCACGATCTATAGACCACCAGATGACCTGACGATAGGAGACCGAGTCAGGTACCCAAGAGGGGCTGGTGGGATACGGTTGTCAGCACAGTCACCCAACTCCCGGAAGGAGCCGTTACATGGCCGATTCGCTTCGAGTGCTTATCGCAGATGATGAGGCGCTGCATAACCTGGCACTGAGTAGCCAGCTAGACAGCCTGGGACACCAGGTGGTCGCAACCGCCGCCAATGGAAAGGAGGCGGTCGAGCTCGCCCGCGAGTTCAAACCCGATCTGGTCTTCCTCGATATCAGGATGCCAGTCATGACCGGACCTGAGGCAGCACACCAGATAACCGACGAGAGGCCAACTCCCATCATCATTCTCTCCGCCTACAGTGATACGAGAACTGTAGACGAAGCGACTCGCTCACCGATATTCCACTATCTCGTCAAGCCGGTCGATCCAGATGACCTCGCTCCGGCTATCGCCGTCGCCCGAGCTCGCTTCTCCGACTGGATAGAGGCGCGCCGCCAGCGTGACCAACTCGAAGTCAAACTAGAAGAGCGTAAGCTGATCGAAAGGGCGAAGGGATTACTCATGGATACACGTAACCTATCCGAACGAGAGGCATACAGATTCCTACAGAAGACGAGTCAAGACAAGAATACGCCAATGGTCGAGTTGGCTCGAAAGATCCTGCTCGCGGCACCACTCTTACAGAGAGACTGATGTGGAGACGGGGTGACGCTGGCCCGCTTGGGATAGCCGCATATTATCAGATGAGAGAACGGACGAATGGGAATGGGCTGGGCAGGGATGAGTCCCAGCCCACCAAGGTGCTCATCGTTGATGATGAGGCGACCGCAAGGAAGACGATGGTCGATCTCTTGGAGGTCAATGGTTACGAGACGATCGCCGTCCAGAAGGGAGAGGAGGTCTTCCAATGGATCGGAAAGATCGACCTCGTACTACTCGATGCAATGCTGCCAGGAAGGGATGGCTGGTCGATCTGTAGAGAGATCAAAGAGGTCCACGATCCATTCCTGCCGGTGATCATGGTAACAGCGAGATCAGCAACCGCAGATATGGCCAGGACCTTCGAGGCCTACGCTGATGACTACGTAACAAAACCATTCCAGCCCGCCGAGTTGATGGCGCGGATAGAGAGTAGGCTCCGGGTCAGAAGACTCGAGCAGGAATTGCAAGACCTCGCCGTACAGAACTATGAACTCTACCAGCAGGCCGCAAAACATGCGGCAGAGAAGGAGGCGCTACTCCGCGAGCTCGACCATCGGGTGCGAAATAATCTCGCTATCATAACAGGGCTCGCATCACTAGAACGCTGCCGACGTCCTGCAAGATCCGCCTGCGATGCACTAGCCTCACTCGAGAATCGGTTCCGGGTCTTCCTGCTCGCCTATGATATCCTCAATCAGGAGACGACGAGATCGGCACCGATCAGGAAGATCGTCGACCCGGTACTACAGAGACTCCGAAATATGGCGCTCATGCAGAAGGCTATCGAGATCGAGGTCAGGGGTAATGCCGGCGACCTCGATGAGAGACAGGCCCTCGCATTGGCGCTCATCTTACACGAACTCGTTGGTAATGCAATCGAGCACGCTTTTCCCGGCATGAAAGGTGGGAAGATAACGCTCGATATCGAGGAGGACGACGAGGAGATAGAACTCACGATCACCGACGATGGGATCGGCTTCGCCCCATTGGAGAGCCCCGAGGTCCTCGCTAGTGGTCACTCGATCGTAAGGGCACTCGCGCATGGAAATCTCATGGGTAGGGTAGCCTACGAATCGGGTCCAGGTGGTACCACCGTTAAGATCAACTTCCCACGCATCTTACCCGATCTCCCCACCTCTGACCTCGAACTCTCGCACCTCGCGGGATAGGGCAGGGATCAGGGAACTGACCTTGACGAGGACTCGACGACCAGGTATCCTGCCGAGTATGAAGACCGATCTGACAGCAGCTGCGCATAGAGGGTGTGAACCGACTGGGCCCCAGATCCTCCAACTCCGGCCCGACCGGAGATTGGGCCACGAGTGGGATGACTGGGATGGCAACCCTGTCCCGAACGATGGGATCTACCACGAGCCCCCTGGACTCTTCTTCCGCCTCTTCGGAGCCTGGGCCCTCGCCCTTGCCCTCGGGGTCGCTGCAGTCATCTGGCTGGTCGAGCCAAGATTGGCATCATTCTGGTCGCCACTCCCCAAGATCGCTTGGATACTATTGGGGACGGCCTTAGGGCTCACACTACTCTGGACCCTGATCCTCGATCTCTCACTCAGGCTGAACCGGAATCTCCTCCCTAGGAAGTTGGCCGAGGGAGGGCTCCTCCCAAAGGTGATGCCGATCGCCGAGAGGTCAGGACGCTGGTTCGGGATCTCGAGAGATAGGGCAGGGAATGCCGCACTGAGGGTCTTCAATGGACTCGCGACGGCACGGGCTCGTTCAGGGTACCGGCCCGACGAACTCCTCCTCCTCCTACCACGTTGCCTCGATAAGGAGGGGATGCAGGGCGTCATGAGCCTCGCCGCCCAGTACGGTGTACCACTCTTCGTCGCAGCACGGGGAAGGTACGCTCGAGAGATGATCGGTAGGGTCAGGCCGAAGGCCGTCGTCGCCGTTGCCTGCGAGAGGGATCTCGTCAGTGGAGTCCACGACGTCGCCGCGCGTCTACCCGTACTCGGGACGACGATCGGGTTGCCACAGGGGCCCTGCAAGAATACGACGATCGATATCCCTGCCCTCGAACTGCGGATAAGGACCTTCCTCGGCATCGCTGGTGCCAACTCGTCCTGATACCCTTGAGAGACTCGAGGAGCCTGGCTCTACGAGTCGATCCCTCTGGCGGCGGCTCACTGGACCACAACTTCTCGCCGCAAGTTTCCTCCTACTCATCATCATCGCCACGATCATACTGATCGCGATACCAGGTATCTATATCGACCACAATAGACCTAGCATCATCGATGCCCTGATGATGGCGACCGCAGCGGTCTGTATCACCGGACTCACCGTCATCGATGTCGCGACCGAGATGACGACCCTCGGCCAGGTCATCTACCTCATCCTGATACAGATCGGTGGGATAGGGATCCTCACGATCACCACGATGATCATACTCTGGCTCGGGGGGAGGATTAGGCTGAGGAGTGAGGCGGCACTAGGCGCACCAGATCGGATAGGGGGGATCGGAGGAACACGAGCACTATTCCGCGCGATCCTGAGGTACGCCGTCGGGATAGAGGTAGCCGGCGCCATACTCCTCTGGCTCGCCTGGCTAGGTGAACTCGGACCAAAGGGCGCTATCTGGCCCGCAATCTTCCACTCCATCAGCGCCTTTACCAACGCAGGTGTATCCAACCTCGAGGGTGGACTCGCTCCCTACCAGAACGACCCCCTAATCCTCACGGTGATCATGGCACTCATCATACTCGGAGGGCTAGGATTTCTGGTCCTAGAAGAATTGAGTACCGCTGCACGGGAGAGGAGAAGGACACTCTCGCTGCATACCAGACTGGTATTACTCACCACGGCTGTTCTGATCATCGGGGGGACAGTCGCCTTCGCACTCCTCGAATGGAATGTCGCGCTGCGAGAAAATCAGGTCGTCGAAAGGATCTTTCAGGCAGCATTCCTCAGTATCACACCAAGAACCGCAGGATTCACTATCGTCGACTACAAACTCCTCAGCACTGCGTCGATAACCCTGACCATACTCCTCATGATGATCGGGGGATCACCAGGTTCGACCGCAGGGGGACTCAAGACCACCACCCTCGCCGTCTTGGTCGCACTCGCATACGCTAAACTCAGAGGTGAGACAACGACACATGCCTTCAAGAGAACGATACCAGAGACGACGATACAACGAGCAACCGGACTCGTCATCATAGGTATCGCCACACTGGCGATGGCAATACTCGTACTACAAGTCGCTGAGACGAGGGGGACCCCCCACCAGACCTCGAATACCGCCTTCCTCGACCTCACATTCGATGCCGTCGCAGCATTCAATACTACAGGATTGTCACTCGGGGCAGCGAAGGGAATGACTACCCTCGGGAAAGGGACCCTCGCCCTGCTGATGTATATCGGAAGGATCGGCCCCCTCACCCTGGCTGCATCAATGATGATAGCAGCAGGAAAGAGGAGGCCGAAGTTGAGATATTCAACAGAAGACCTCATCATCGGTTGAGCGACAGAGGACGGCTAGACCTCGACCAACCGACTAGAGACTCAACTAGAACAGCTCTCGCAATGCCCTACCAACTCGAGACGATAGCCCTCGACCTCGAAACCATGAACCGGACCAAGATCGGAGAGCAACTCCCCAGACAACTTGCCCGGGACATCGAGAACGATGCCACAGGTAAGACAACGAGCATGGGGATGCGGATCGGTACGGCCATCATAACGAGCTGAGCCATCACCATAAGCCAGCTTCGTCGCTAGACCGCACCCAACTAGAGTCTCCAACGACTTATAGACAGTCGCTAGAGAGATATCAGGGATATCAGAACGAACAGCGGTGAACACCTCATCCGCTGTAGGATGATTCTCCGCCGTCAAGAGATAACGATACACGGCCGCACGCTGTTCCGTGAACCGTTGACCATTCGCCTCGAGCGCCTTGCGAAGTGTCGCCTCCACATCACCATGCGGAGACTCAGATGCTCGAGCCAGTGTGAGCGTCGACATCGGGAATCCTCTCCTTTGCGGTGGTTAGCACCACCGGACACAACCGATTAAGATATATCTTCCATCACGCCACATGTCAATAGAGATTATCCTTTTCCGAGGAGAGTAGGGTCGAGATGCAGAAGAAGAGAGATGAACTGGTAACAGCAATCGCACTCGTCGCTGATATGATATTCGCTTCGCGGATCAGAGGCGCCGCAGAGATCGTCGGGAAGAGGGTCCGAACGGTGGGGACACCAGAGGCACTCCTCGAGAGAGCACGCGAGGAGAAGCCGGGGCTGATCTTCATAGATCTCGATAGTCGAGTAGGCGATAGTGCAGCTCTGATCCGCGAACTGAAGGCGGACCCCGAACTCGCGGAGATACCCCTCATCGCCTTCGGTGCTCATATCGAGACCGAGGCCCTCAGGGCCGCGCACGAGGGGGGCGCAGATCGTGTCCTCGCCCGCTCTGCACTCGTCAAGATCTTGCCCTCACTCCTCGAGGGGACCGAATCCGATGATCCCACTCCTAGCTGACCCCCTGGAAAAGGCTATGCCCGAGGCAGAGCTGTGCCTCGGGCAGGGGTGGGAGTGTGATTAGGGCAACCGGTGTGGGCTGGTCAGGCTGCGTCAGCCTCCTCCTTCAACTTGCAATCGATGCAGTACCTCGCATGAGGCAGGGCATCGAGACGATCAAAGTGAATCAGCTGCCCACAGTTGTGACAGAACCCGAAGCCCTCCGGATCCCGGTAGAGGCGACGAAGAGCATCCTCTATACGGTAGAGGTACCGTCCCTCCTTGCTCGCGAAGAGGAGCATCTTCTCTCGCTCCATCGCATCTGTTCCCAGATCGGCAATGTGGTCAGAATAGGAGTAGAGATCAGAATCAGCCTGTTGTGCCGACTCCTTCGTCTGCTCCCCAAAATGACCGAGAGACCTGAGGGCGCGCTTCCGCTCCCGTAAAAGCCTCTTCTGAAGATGTTCGATCTGTTCCTTGGTGAGTCTACTCATTATGGGCCCCTTCACCTCGCTGGACAAAAAGACTCGGCAAGTGCCGCCCACAACCCCCGTCGGCAGGGGCGAATAGCCCCTATTATGCTAAACGGAAGTAATCATTGAATCTAATGAGGAGTCGGTATAAATGCAACCTCAATGGGGGTTGTTCTATCTTTGGGTTGAACTCTCTACTATCCTATAGATATCATTGCTGGAGCTGTAACCGATCCCTCTCAATAGGGCTCTGGGCCACTATACTCCTCTCAAGGTCGGGTAGGATGGCGGTACGTCGTTTCATCGTCGTTGGTCTCGGTAACTTTGGCTCGGGTGTGGCCGAGATGCTCCATGCCCACGATCATGATGTGATAGCGGTCGATCTCGATGAGGAGAAGGTCGATCGTGTGCGACCCTATGCGGCTCGAGCTGTCGTCCTCGATGGGACTGATCTCGAGGGGCTGAGTCGTATAGGCGCCGCTGATGCTGATGCTGCGGTCATCAGTCTCGGCTCGGACCTCTCGGCGAGTGTCCTTGCGGTCTTGGCCTTACAGGAGCTTGGCGTAGAGGAGATATATGCGAAGGCGATCACCAGAGACCATGCAAAGATCCTCGATCTCCTAGGTGTGGTCGAGGTCGTCCGCCCTGAGCGTGAGACAGCCTTCCGGCTCGCCTATCGTCTCTCCCTCCGCCTCCTCAATCATATGCCCCTTGCTCCTGGCTATAGTATCCAGGAGCTTCCCACCCCTGATCCCTTCATAGGTAGGTCGCTCTTGGAGCTCCAGCTCCCCCAGCGTTTCGGAGTCTCGATCGTCGCGATCCATGATCTCTTACATGATGAGGTCCATGTCGTCCCCCCGGCCGATTATACTCTGACAGAGTCCGATACCCTAACGGTGATCGGGAGTGATGAGGCACTAGAGGACCTCGCTCGTCTCTCTGGCGATTGAGTGGCTCGATCTAGGGAGAATAAGAGGGATAGAGGGGTATCACCTTCGACTGCCGCTGGCTGGATCTGAGGGGCTAGCAAGGTCTAGCATCTGGTTGGTTACTGGTGGAGGCGAGATGAGGAGATTCGAAGTGATTTCTGATAGCGCGGGCGTTGGCCTCGTGATGGGATGGTTCGGGGAGCACCCGGTACTCGGGCCCCTCTTCGCGATCGGGGGCATCCTCCTGATCTCATGGCTCTCTCTAGTCATCGTGCAGCGTTACCTCCTGCGCCTCGTCCATCTGATGGCGCAGCGCGTCACTAGTAGGTGGGGCGTCGAACTCCTAAGCGATGAACTGATCAGGAGGGTCTCATGGTTCGTGCCCCTGATGATCATACATCGGACGCTAGCCTTCGTCCCGAACCTTGCGCCTGATCTCTTGACCCTCTTGCAGAGCTTGGCTTTCTCGACCATGCTTCTCCTTGCGGTCAGGGCCTTTAGTGCTCTCCTGAATACGGTCCATGAGATCTACAACCGGCATCCGGTCTCGAAGGACCGTCCGATCAAGGGGATCCTGCAGGTCATCAATATCATCGCCCACCTCGTCACGGTGATCTTCATCATCGCGGCGTTGATGAGTAAGTCACCATGGGTCCTCTTCAGCGGGCTCGGTGCGATGACGGCGGTGTTCATGCTCGTCTTCAGGGACACCCTCCTCTCCCTCGTCGCTGGTATACAACTCACGACGAATGACCTGATCCGGGTCGGTGACTGGATCGAGATGCCTCAGTTCAATGCCGACGGTGATGTCATCGATATCGCCCTCAACTCGGTCAGAGTCCAGAACTGGGATCGAACGATCACTGTCATCCCTACCCACAAGTTCCTCGAGCACTCCTTCAAGAACTGGCGCGGGATGCGAGAGGCTGGTGGACGCAGGATAAAGAGGTCAGTCTATATCGATATGAGGGCCGTCCGCTTCCTCACCTCTGAAGAGATCGAGCACTTCGGACGGTATGAGCTCCTTCGTGACTATATCGCGCAGAAGAGGGCCGCCCTCGAGGAGCACAACCGGAGCCGTGCGGACGACCCCGATCTGATCGCCAATGAGAGGAAGTTGACCAATATTGGGACCTTCAGGGCTTATGTCATCAACTATCTGAGACAACACCCTGGTGTTCACCAGGGGATGACCTTGATGGTGAGACAGATGCAGCCGACCGCCGAGGGGCTGCCACTCGAGATCTACACCTTTTCGAACGATACCACCTGGGCGATATACGAGGGAGTCCAGGCTGATATATTCGACCATATCCTCGCAATCCTACCCGAGTTCGGGCTGAGGGTCTTCCAAAATCCATCGGGCCATGATCTGCAGGGGATAGTTGAGGAGAGGGTAGCACTACAGCCTGCCTAGAGGAGAGTTGGAGCCAAAGGGTCGGCTCCGACTAGAAGAGAGAGGATGAGATGCACGATATCATGCGTAAGCGCCTCATGAGAAAGCTCGAGGCACTCCCAGACGAGAAGCTCTATCAGGTCCTCGACTATATCGAGTTCCTCGAATCCAGATACGCGGAGAGAGAGAGGATAGAACCAGACCCGATCCAGCGCTTTGCAGAGAGGTTCGAAGATAGAATGCGAATACGATCACTCGCCCCGAGGGCGATGAGTGGGACGATGAAGGTGATAGGGACTGCAGGCCGCGTCTGGGACAACCTCACCGGCGCAAGCCAGGGACTGATCGAAGGGATTGGGTCTGGGATCGACTCCCTGAGAGCGGGGGAGGATGACGAGACGAATGACGAGGCGAAAAACGGCCTAGAAGACTCCGATGGTGGTTGACCTATAGGGGCACCTTATATATCTTTCCACATGGAATATCGTAGGACTGTATCGAGCAGAGATAGTGGAGCCCGGGGAGTTGGGGAGCGAATCAGTCGCGTCCCCCTCCTGCGGGCTCCCCTTGCATATGAGGGGTGAGTCATGATCGATCCCGAAAGGCACCCTCGCTTCGTCGGTGAGGGCTTGACCTTCGATGATGTACTACTCGTACCAGAGTACTCCGAGGTCCACCCTCGTGATACCGATATCCGCACCCGTCTGACAGGCGAGGTCGAGCTCCAGATCCCGATCCTCGCTGCAGCGATGGATACCGTCTCCGAGTCTAGGATGGCGATCGCGATCGCGCGAGAGGGTGGACTCGCCGTGATCCACAAGAATATGCCGATCGACCGCCAGGCTGCCGAGGTCGATAGGGTCAAGAGGTCAGAGAGTGGGATGATCCTGAATCCGATCACCCTGGGCCCAGATAAGCCTCTACGTGCGGCGGTCGGGCTGATGGCACAGTTCTCTATCAGTGGTGTCCCGATCATCGTCGAGGACTCGAGACTAGTAGGTATCATTACCAACCGGGACCTACAATTCGAGACCGATCTGGAGCGCCCGATCTCGGAGGTGATGACGAGTGAGGGGCTCATCACCGCACCGGTCGGGACCTCCCTAGAGGAGGCGGAGAAGATCCTTCACCGGGAGAAGATCGAGAAATTGCCTGTAGTCGATGAGGCTGGTCGACTCCGGGGCCTGATCACCGTGAAGGATATCTTCAAGAGACGGCAGTTCCCCAGCGCCTGTAAAGATGCGCATGGCCGGCTCAGGGTCGGCGCGGCGGTCGGGACCTCGAAGGAGGATTTCGATCGGGCAGCCGCGCTCGTCGATGCTGGTGTCGATGTCCTCGTCATCGATACTGCACATGGGCACTCGGCCGGGGTCCTCGATGCACTCGATCGGATCCGTAACCGGTTCCCTGAGGCGCAGATCATAGCTGGTAACATCGGGACCGCCGAGGGGGCGCGCGCCCTAATGGAGAGGGGCGCAGATGCGATCAAGGTCGGGATCGGACCGGGTAGTATCTGCACGACGAGGGTCGTGACCGGGGTCGGGGTCCCACAACTCACCGCAGTGATGGAGGCAGTGAGAGGTGTAGAGGGCAGAGTCCCTATCATCGCCGATGGTGGGATCAGGTACTCTGGTGATATCGTCAAAGCGATCGCAGCAGGCGCGAGTGCGGTCATGGTCGGATCACTCCTAGCTGGAACTGAGGAGAGCCCAGGTGAGAGCTTCCTGCTCGAGGGCCGGAGATACAAGACCGTCCGCGGGATGGGCTCACTCTCGGCGATGGAGCAGGGCTCCGCTGATCGCTACTTCCAAGATAGGGAGAGAGAGGCACGTAAACTCGTCCCAGAAGGGATCGAAGCCAGGGTGCCTTATAAGGGGCCGGCATCCGACGTCGTCTACCAACTCGTCGGTGGGCTCAGGAGTGGGATGGGATACTGCGGCTGTAAGGATATCGGTGAGCTACAGACCAAGACTCGCTTCACCAAGATCACCGGCGGTGGGTTGCGTGAGTCACATCCCCATGATGTCGTGATCACACGTGAGGCTCCTAATTATCATATGTAGCATAGTCTAGTGCCCCCCAGTGTGCCTGGGGCTCTGGCCATTGGCCCTGTGATGCCGACCGGAGGGAGAGGACCCCGGTCGGCATATTCTTTGCCCCCTTCTAGCTGGTAGTCACCAACCACTCGAGATGGGGATAGGGATGATCTCCAAGTTGGATATCCAGAGACTCTTGCACCAGATCGATGGGGATGAGCCGATCCTCTCACTCACTCTCGATATGTCGGTCAATGAGGAGAACAAGAGGACCTACCAGATCTTCCTCCGCCAAGCCCGGTCAGACTACCTCGGTCTCGGTGGTGATCGCCCCGCGAACCGGCACGATAAGCTAGGCGCAGCCTTCGATCGGGTCCAGGGATGGATCGATGAGGAGTTCGACCCCGCGAACAAGGGAGCGGCGATCTATACCCCCATAGATGGAGAGTGGGTCTTCGGCCTCCAGTTCCCTGTCCCTGTCCAGAACAATGCGGTGATCGGCGACCACCCGCACCTGGGAAGGCTAGTCGGGCTCCTCGGCCGGCCCCATCACTATGGGGTGATCGTGGTCGATCGAGAGTCACTTCGCCTGATCGACCTTCGCCTCGGGACCCCCGTGGCCGAGCACGAGGTCAAGACTCGCCCCTACCCGACCCCAGGTGATATCAAGGCGGGAGGAGAGGCAAGTGCCGGGTACCAGAGGCATAAACTGGATGAGATGAGGGGCTTCTTCGAGGTCTTCGCCCTAGAGATCGAGGCCTTCGTCGAACTCTACCGACCCCATGGGCTGATACTCATGGGGACGGAGGACAATATGAAGCGCTTCTCCGAGGTCCTACCCCTCGAGTTACGGGAGATGATCGTGCACCGTGAACACGCCCCAGTCGTGCCAACAGGTGCGGCGGTCGCAGAACGGCTCGCGCCCTTCCTCGAAGAACATGCGCTCGAGTGGGAGGCGAAGGTGATCGATACCCTCCGCGATAGAGTCGCCGGAGGATTCCATGCTGTCGCCGGTCTCCAAGAGACCCTCGAGCGACTCCAGGAGGGGAAGGTAGATACCCTAGTCCTCGGCGACCGACTCGAGGAGACCGGACAATTCTGCCTCAACTGTCATTTCTATCTCGCCAACTCGGACCAGGTCTGCCAGTACTGTGGAGGCCAGGTCGAACCAGATATCGACCTGGTAGAGGCGATGCTACGTGTCGCAGCAGAACAGGATGTCGAGATCGCGATCGTCGACCCAACCGCGCTCTCTGATCTCGGGAATACCGGAGGACTCCTACGGTACTGAGAGCATTCAACTTGACACCAGCCGCAGAACACTTCTAACTTCCCGAGCTCCTGGGGAGAGCCCACCTTCCCCTCCACCCTCCCTCCCGTAGGGTGGGGCCGAGGGCCTCCCCCCACCATACCAGACGAAGGCGCCAGCTGAGAGTATGCCCAAAAGGTTCTTCCTGATGGGGGCGATCGCCCTCATATCGATCCAGACTGCCTGTGCGAGAGCACACCGGCCAGCCCAACCCACACCAGGGGAGGCCGAACTAGCTGAAACACCGAGAGAGGAAGTCAGCGTAGGAATCTCCGAGGAGGAGGTAAGGGCCTTCCTCGCCGCAGAGGAAGAGGAGAGGAGGGCAGAGAGGGAGGCGGATCTGGTCGTAGAGGATGAGGAGGAGATAGACGACGAGGGGGGCCCAATCCCCTCCTTCGACCCCGCTGACTTCGACCTCCCGATAACGATCAATGAGAGAGTAGAGTACTGGATCGATTATTTCCGCGGGAGGAGCCGCGATAGGTTCGAGATCTTCCTCACCAGAATGGGACGCTATGAGGGGATGATCCGCAATGAGCTCCGCTCGAGGGGGATGCCAGAAGATCTCATCTACCTCGCACTGATCGAGAGTGGGTTCTCACCAACAGCGATCTCTAGCGCCCGAGCTGTCGGTGTATGGCAGTTCATGGCACCGACCGCCCGACAGTACCAACTCGAGGTCTCACACTACATCGATGAGAGACGGGATCCGATCAGAGCAACGAGTGCCGCACTCGATTACCTCGAGGAGCTCTACGAGCGCTTCGGAAGCTGGTACCTGGCCGCCGCGAGCTACAATACCGGAGAAAATCGGGTCGGCCGACTACTCAACCGCCATGCCGACGGCGCAAGTGGGGCCGACTCGCTCTTCTGGACGATTAGCCCTTACCTACCCAGTGAGACCAGGAACTACGTCCCCAAGCTGATCGCCGCAACCATCCTCGGTACATATAGAGATCACTATGAGTTCGATCAGATCCAACCCGAGAGACCGATCCCCTTCGAGGTCGTCAGGATACCCGATGCCACCGAGCTCGAGATCATCGCGCGCGCCGCTGGAGTCGAAAAGGAGGAGATCGAAACCCTCAACCCACACTTCGTCAGGGGAGTGACACCACCAGGGAGAGAGGTCGACCTCAGGGTGCCAGTAGGCCATAGGGAAAGATTCCAGATCGCATACGCCAAGATACCACCTGAGGAGAGGGTCACCAGGGTAGAACACATCGTCCAAAGGGGAGAGACACTATCCCATATCGCCAGGAGATATGGAACTACCGTCAGGGCAATACAGCAGACCAATCAGATCAGAAACGCCAACTCGATCAGGATCGGGCAGAGACTCGTCGTCAGATATGGAGGAGGGAGCAGGACGAGTAGAGTGGCGGCAAATACTGCAACTAAGACCAATACGACCCCAGCGCAGAAGACCAGACAGAGTTCAGGGGAAACTACAAAGAGAGAGTCCGTCACGACTACCTATGAGGTCAGAAGAGGAGACTCGCTCTGGACGATCGCTAGAGCACATGGCGTATCCATAAGAGAAATTCGAGAGTGGAATGGACTCGGAAATAGTGACAGGATCGTCCCAGGACAAGAACTAAGGATCCAGAGAGAAGAAAAGGTGATCGTATACAGAGTCCAGCCAGGAGATACCATCTGGGAGATCGCTAGGAGACATGGAATAAGACCAGACCACCTGATCCGCTGGAACCAGCTCAGCGAGAGAGCGACGATCAGACCAGGAGAAGAGATAGAGGTGCCAGTGGTCCAGTAGCCCCTTTCTCCTCTCTATCTCTCCCAGGGAACATGTGTTTGTGTGGGGGTACGAGGCATGGTAAGTGCCTGAACGGCAATGGGTTCGGCTGGATGGGGCCGGCCATGTGTGGACGTACCTCCCACCTGAGACATGAATAGAGAAGAGTACCTACCTAGACTTGTCCTCGGTCTTGCTATCCTCGTCCTGGCACTCTCTGCGGCCTGGTCATTTGGTCGTGGTCGTGGTCCAGTCGAGGAGTCGATAGTCGAGGAGTTGGTTGAGCGCATCGAACCGGAGCGTGAGCCTCGGCGGGTGAGTTGGGATCTGAATGTCATCCCCCATGAGCGGATCGATTACTGGATCGATTTTCTGAAGGGTCGTAACTATGATCGGACGCGGCTCTGGCTCGAGCGCTCAGGTCGTTATGAAGGTCTTATCCGCGAGCAGTTACGTGCCCGTGGGATGCCTGAGGATCTGATCTATCTGGCTCTCATCGAGAGTGGATTCTCCCCGCGTGCCTATTCTCGTGCACATGCCTCAGGTATCTGGCAGTTCATCGAAGAGACTGGTCGCAGGTATGGTCTCCGTGTCTCCTCGTATCTCGATGAGCGTCGTGATCCGATCAAGTCGACGACTGCTGCTCTCGACTATCTCGAGGAGCTCTATGATCGGTTTGGTAGCTGGTACCTTGCTGCTGCTGCTTACAACACCGGTGAGAACCGGGTTGACCGTCTCCTTCGCCAGCGCGCTGGTGGCCAACGTGGTGATGATGCACTCTTCTGGAAGATCGCGCCCTACCTCCCTCGGGAGACCCGTGATTATGTTCCCCTGATGCTTGCTGCCGGGCATATCGCCAAGGAGCCGGAGAAGTATGGTTTTGAGGGATTAGAGTACCATGATCCCCTCTCCTTCGAGACGGTCTCTGTGCCAGGAGCCACGAATCTTCGGCTCATAGCAAGGGCTGCAGGGGTCTCATACGAAGAGGTCCGTGAACTCAACCCACACCTGGTACGAGATATAACTCCTCCAGGCACAGGTTGGCTCGTACGGCTCCCCGAAGGTCGGAGTCAGACCTTCGCGATGAACTTCGAGAGAGTCCAGGCCGAGGAACGCCTGGCCTCCAAGGTCCACACCGTCCGGCGTGGTGAGACTCTAACCCATATTGCACAAAGGTATGGGACCACGGTGCGAGCCATCAGGGATGCGAATGTCGGGATTCAGCCCCATCGGATCCTGGTCGGCCAGAAGATAATAGTGCCAGGCACAGCTTCTACCACCCTAGCCTCTACCACCAAGAGGGTCGTCGAGCCGCAGTGGGTAAGCTATAGAGTACGGCGCGGTGATACTCTGTGGGGGATCTCGAGGAGATATGGGGTTAGCGTCCGGGATCTCCAAGCCTGGAATGATATGGGGAGGCGGAGCAAGATCCTCGTCGGTCAGAGCCTGCGGATCAGGTCGGGGATCGGCTGATCGATGGGTAGACGACCTATTAGATCTGACACTGGGTCAGAGGCAGCCCTCTGACCCAGTGTCAGACCTTCCGACTCGGAGATCTCGGAGATCAGTATCCCAGGACCATCTGATCGTAACCATTTGCGGGATCGCCCCCGGTCCTTCTGATCCGGTCGACCGTCCCCGGCCCCCGATTGTATGCGAGGAGTGCGAGGCGCATATCACCTTGGTACCGTTCGAGCATCTGGCGGAGATAGCGGAATCCTAGACGGAGATTCGTCTCCTGGTGGAAGAGATCCGCATAGGCGAGTGTCGGATCCAACTCACGCGCTGTAGCTGGCATCACCTGCGTGAGTCCGACCGCCCCTTTGTGGCTGATCGCACCACCATAGAAGCCACTCTCTACTCGCACGAGGCGATAGGCGAGTGAGGGGTCGATACCCTCTGCTAGTGCGATATCGTAGATCTTAGCAGCCAGATCAGCTGGAATCTTGTACTCAGAAGAATATCTCATTACCGAACGCACCCGCTCTAACTCCATGCGGGCAAGTTCTAACTCTCCTTGTCTTGCCTTGAGCTCGACCTCCGACTCCCGGAGCTTGCGAGCTAGATATGGATCTGCACCAGTGCCCTCTCCAGAGGATGCGGTGTAGACCCCGAGTGAGAAGGCGAGGGCACCAAAGAGGAGACCCCAGAGGGGCATCCCTGCACCAATCCAGAGGAGGCGGAGCGCCTTGCGCCACCCCCCCTCCTGCTCTCGTTCCCACTGCTCCAAGGCCGATGACGTAATCATATCTCTCCTGCCTACGGCCATAATCGATCTAACACACTACTACTGAAAAAAACCAAAGGCGTCCCTAGGGCAAGACCTGTGCCCAACGGAAGCACCTTAGGCCCCAAGATCAAGTGTGTCTTGGGGATACCAGGGATGGCGGCATCTAGGCTACCTCTGAGTCCGCCTCAATCCTGGCAGTATGAGTGTCACATCTGCACCTCACTCCGAGGCAGAGATGTCCCAGTCACCACTCCTTCCACCCTTCTTTTCGAGGAGGCGAACCCCCTCGATCTGCATCCCTCTATCGATAGCCTTGAGCATATCGTAAGTCGTCAGGAGGGCCCCCATGACAGCGCTGAGCGCCTCCATCTCGACCCCAGTCTTTCCAACCACTCTGACAGTCGCGGTAACTCTGATGCCCGGAAGGTCTTCATCTGGTACGACCTCGACCCTAGAACCCGTAATGGGTAGGGGGTGACAGAGTGGTATCAGGTATGGTGTCAACTTGGCAGCCTGTATCCCAGCCAACTCAGCGACCCGGAGTGGATCCCCCTTAGGGCCCCTCCCCTCGAGGATCGCCTCGAGGGTAGCTAGCTCCATCATGAGGCGTCCCTCTGCGGTCGCGCTCCTGACCGTGATCTCTTTCTCGCCGACATCGACCATCTGTGGTCTGCCGGTCTCATCTAGGTGTGTCAGTCTATCTCTACTCATAGACCCAAATCTATCAGAAATAGGAGAGGGGGACCAGTCGTCCCCCTCTTCCGTCCTTCATCCAGTCAGTACCTGACGCAGCCGTTTCAATAACCAAGCCATTATCAACTGAGGATTTACATTGCCCAGTGCTAGGTCCTGTGCCTCCTCTATAGTGAGGAGCGCCTCTCCGATCCGACGATCGGCACCCGGCAGTTGGCGAGCGGTCCTGGTCAGGAACTCCTCGGCATCGCTATTCACAATCAGGTCATTCGCCCCATTGGCGACCGCGCCTAGGTCCCTTATCCAGGTGGAGAGCGCCTCGAGTTTCGCGGTGAACTCGCCTCGAGCTCCTGAGGGTGAGATCCTATGTGCGGCAGCGAGGCGTCCTGTCGAGGTCCGCTCTGCGATCACCTCGAGGAGCTGGCGAGCCTCTGACCTCACCCTCTCCAGTGGGCCAGCCTTGCCGCCGGTCGGGAGGAAGCCGATTGCTCTTCCGATCGCGCCTCCAGCGAGTCGAGCTGCCGAGAGGGCCGTACCACGATCGATCTCCAGCTCCTCGACCAAGATCTCGATGATCTCCCCCTCGCTCAGAGGGTGTACCCTGATCGGTAGGAGTCGAGAGTGTATCGTCGGGAGTAGGGTGTTTGGTCCACTGGCGGTTACCAGGAAGGTGGTCTGGGGCGGTGGCTCCTCCAGTAGCTTGAGGAGTGCGTTCGCCGCTTCAGGGCTCGACTCTTGGGGGACGAGATGCTCCGCATCGCCTATGATGAATACCTTCTGGCGGCCCATTGAGGGACGAGGCTGTGCGAGTCTTCTGATCGTCTGAACCTGTGCAACATAGAGTCCGACCGGCTCTCCCGTCATCGGCTCACGCCACGGATCTCTTCGCCGCTCAGCGAGTCGTTCGGCGCGCGCGGTCTCTAGCGCCTCGGCGAGCCGCTCCGGACCACTCGTCCCCTTAGGGCGCGGCAGGGGGAAGAACCAGTGCAGGTCAGGGTGTTCGAGGCGGCGTACGAGCCGACATGACCTGCACTCACCACACCCTCCCCTGTTCTGGTCGGCGTTCTCGCAGAGCAGAGTTTCGGCGATCCACAAGGCGAGGCGTTGGCGTCCCACCCCTACTGGTCCATGTAGCAGGAGGGATCCAGGGAGTTCGCCAGCTGCGATCGTCCGTGCGATCGAGCGCCTAAGTTCTTCTCTACCACGAATCTCTGGGAGCATCTCAGTCGGTCCCACTCCTCCTACGCAACCACTCTAGGGGGTCGACCGGTGTCGGTGGCCCATTCCTCACCGGAGCTCGGACCTGGAATTCGATGTGCGGTCCCTCTGGTGTTCTCTCCCCTCCGACCGTTCCGATCACCTCTCGCGCCTCCACATCATCACCCTCTCGTACCTCGATATCCTTGAGGTAGAGGTAGAGTGTATAGTAACCACCCCCATGGCTGATTACTACCGAGGGCCCGTACCCTTCGAATGGCCCGGCCATGACGACCCTCCCACCTCCCACCGCTCGGACCGGTGTCCCTGGCTCTGCGGCTATCCCGATCCCATTCCAGCGGAGTACGACCCCATTCGGTCTCCGGTCGGTCCCGAACCGGTAGGCGAGTCGGCCCTCGACAGGCCATTCCAATGCACCAAGATCCCGGGTCGTGATCGTCGCCTCTGGCGCGGCACGTCTCCCCTCCTCGGCACGGCGCCGCTCCTCTGCCAGACGCCGTCTCTCGAGCTCTGCTATCAGATTCGCTACTCGGGCTTCGTCCCGGGCGAGTTGCTCGAGTCTGCGCTCGGTCTCCTTTTCCCTCTCCCTGAACCTTTCTAAGGCGATCTCCTTCTCGGCGCCGATCTCCCTCAGCCTCTCGAGTTCGATCTCTTTCTCATCCTGTAGCCTCTGCAGTTGGGCGAGCTCAGAAGCAAGGCGCGCCTCTCTCTCGATCAGTTCTCCCTCTAGGGCGGAGACCTGATCGATCAGGGCACGATCGGAGAGTGCGACCAGGTGGAGGTAGCGGTACCGATTCAGGAGTTCACTGAAGCTCTCTGCGGAGAGGAGTACTCTGACCGCATGGAGTGGTCCCCTCTTGTAGATCGAGCGGAGTCGGTGGTGGAGAACGGCACGCCGCTCCTGCAGACGGTCACGGGTATGGAGGAGCTCCTTCGTCGTGGAATCGGCGATCACCCTTAGCGCGGTGGTCTGGAAATCGATCTCCCGCAGGACGAGGCTAGAGGCCTCGATCTGGCGTTCGATATTCACGAGTTGGCTACTGACATCATCGAGCTGGTCACGCAAAACGACCATCTCTCGCTCCAACTCCTCCCTCTCCTGTCGTATCCTCTCGAGTCTTGCCTGGCTCTCTCGTAGCTCACGTTCGGTCTGTGCCCACAGAGGCTCTATACCAGAGGAGAGGAGGACGAAGAGCCCGAGCCACCAGATGAGTCCCCACCTGGTCATGGCTGGCGGAGGTGGTGCCTGACGGCCAACCCACTGGCGGTGAGTCCAAGGAGTGCACCAGCGGTCACACCATAGATCACCCACTCGTCGGGTAGCCAGGCGAGTGGGAATACCCTCTCGCCTAGGATGCGGTAGATCAGGTAAGTCGCCCCGAGCGCGAGGCCTGAGCCGAGGAGACCGGTAAGGAACCCTTCCAGCAGGAAGGGGAGCCTGATGAAGTTGTTCGTCGCCCCGACTAGGCGCATGATCTCTATCTCCTCACGACGAGCGAAGATCGTCATCCTGATCGCTGCGCCGATGATCAGAGTCGCGACGAGGGCGAAAGCTCCTCCTACCGTCAGTGCGGCAGCCGCTGCGATCCGCCGTAGGAGATGGATCCGCTCGACCCACTCCTTCCCATAGTCGGTCTCCTCTACTAAGGGGTAGCCACTGATCCTCTCCGAGACCTCCCCTACTATCTCGGGGGTCCGGTGTCCAGGCAGCAGTCTGACCTCGATCGAGGCTGGGAGTGGGTTCGCCTCCTCCCCGGAGAGGAGGCCACGGAGCTCAGGGATCTCTTCTCGCGCCCTTTCCAGTGCCTCATTACGTGAGATATAGATTACCGACTCGACCTCGGGGAAGGCTTCGATATCGCTCACCATCAGTTGCGCGACCTCTGGTCCGGCCTCATCCCGCAGGTAGGCGACTACCTCGACCCTCGACTCGATCTCATTGAGGACCCCCCTGATATTGTATGTTCCGACCCCAAAGAGTCCGAGTACTAGGAGTGAGAGGCCGATCATCATCACCGAGAGGAGTGTCAGGATCGGGGTCCTGGCAAAACCCGCTAGCGCCTCACGTAGAGCGTACCTCATCGGTCGAGACTCGCTGAATCATAGACCAGGTTCCCCTCATCGAGTTCGAGCGTTCGGAGCTCTGGGCTCCCCCGGATCAGGCCGACATCGTGGGTCGCCATGATGACAGCAGTTCCCCCCGCATTGATCGATCTGAAGAGTTCGAAGATCCCGCGTGATGCCCTCTCATCGAGGTTCCCGGTCGGCTCATCGGCGAGGAGTACGAGTGGATCGTGGACGAGGGCCCGAGCGATCGCTACCCTCTGCTGTTCACCGCCAGAGAGCTCAGCGGGGTAGGATTTTCCCTTGTTCGTCAGCCCCACCTGGGAAAGGAGCTTTCCCACTCGCGCTCTGATCACTGAACGTCGTGCTCCAGTCACTTCGAGCGCAAAGGCTATATTCTCTGCAGCCGTCCTATGTGGCAGGAGCCGGAAATCTTGGAATACGAATCCGATCTTGCGGCGGAGGAGCGCGACCTCCCGCGGTCTGATCCGCGAGCTGTTATGACCACTCACCTCGAGGTGACCACGGGTTGGACGCTCGGACATATGGATCAGACGCAGGAGAGTCGATTTGCCCGCTCCACTATGGCCTGTGAGGACACAGAACTCTCCCTTCCCGATCTCCAGATCGATCCCGTAGAGTGCATGTCCCGAACGGGGATACTCCTTGTAGACACCTTCGAGTCTGATCATCATCGCATCTGCTGCGGGCTCCCCCAGTTCCGGCCGAGACGCTCGGCTAACTCTATCGCCGCCACCATCGAGCGTGGATCGGCCCTACCAGTGCCAGCTATCCCGATCGCCGTCCCATGGTCGGGTGAAGTACGAACGAAGGGCAGTCCGACGGTGAGGTTGACACCCCTTCCGAAGGAGATCGTCTTGAAGACGGCCATCCCGAGATCGTGATAGGGTACGATGACGAGGTCGAACTCCCCACCAAGAGCACGTAAGAAGATCGTATCGGCTGGGATGGGCCCAGCCAGAGAATAGCCCTCTGCGCTCAGGGCCTCGACCGCGGGCTCGAGGACCCGTGCCTCCTCATCCCCAAAGAGCCCACCATCGGAGGCATGAGGATTCAGGGCACAGACCGCGATCTTGGGGTCAGTGAGTGCCCATCCCCTCTCGAGAGCATGTGCGGCCAACCTTGCCTGGCCACTGATCAACTCGATCGTGAGCCGAGTGGGGACCTCAGCGAGGGGGATATGCGTAGTCGCTAGAATGATGCGGAGTGGCCCACCGAGAGGTGTCTCTTCAGTGACCATCATCATCGCGACCTCTGGGGCACCAGCGAGCTCCGCGAGCATCTCGGTATGACCAGGGTAGGAGTATCCCGCCAGATTCAGCGCGGCCTTGTCGATCGGGGCCGTTACGATACCCGCCACCTCACCCGAGAGTGCTAATTCGGTTGCTCTCTCGATCGATCTGCCAGCTAGGCGCCCAGCCTCGATGAGATCGCCACTATTATCCCAATCGCCGATCGGGATGAAGTGGTCAGCGAGACCCTCCGCCCCAGTCCCATTCGGTCCGATCAATATGAGCTCAGACCTCTCGGAAGACCGACGGTCGAGGAGTTGACGGACCGCCTTGGCGACGACCTCGGGCCCAATACCGCGCGGATCTCCCAATGTGACTGCGAGCTTCATCGCCTCCACCTAGTTTCCTATATCCTACTGGATCAGGGCCTGATCTCTACCAGTGTCCTCTCCCTCAACTCGCCGAGGAGCTCCTCCATCAGGAGCTCTCGTTCTAGCTGTTGGCGGATCTGGCCCCGGACGATCGGGTCATCCCAACTATAGGGGCCCCTCTCTGTCCGGTTCGTCACCTTGACCACTGCCCACCGATCGCCCTGAGGACCAGGCAGTGCGACTGGCCCGACGATCTCACCCTCGCCGGTATCCCTGAGTACTCGATCGAATGGGGGTGGCAAGTTCTCGATAGGGAAGGGACCTAGCTTTCCCTGGTCCATATCCGATGGGTCCCCATACTCGATGACGAGGGTATCGATCGGGGTACCACGTTGCATCTCGGCGAGAGCCTCTTCTGCACGTGCTCTCGCCCGATCGGAGTCAGTATCAGTCAGGCCCGGGGCGATCAGGATATGCCTTGCCTGGCGCTCCGCACCCTTCGTCTTCTCAACCTTGATGATATGGAACCCGTAGGGCGTCTCGACGACCCCACTGATCCCTCCAGGTGGTAGAGAGAAAGCAGCGCGAGAGAACTCCTTGACCATCTGGCTCTCACGGAACCAGCCGAGATCACCACCCTGCTCCTTCGAGCCTGGATCATCAGAGTAGCGCCGGGCTAGTTCGGCGAAGTCCTCACCCTCTCTCAATCGCTCGAGGAGGGATTCGGCCAGCGCACGGGCTGCCGACTTCGCTGAATCACCTGGAGTCGGGGGGATGATCACCAACTCGAGGTCGAGGGTCGCTGGCCTCTCGCCGAGTTGATCCTTCTGTCGATCGAAATACTCCTTCAGGCGCTCCTCGGTGAGAGGGGGGGGCCTCCTCTCACGCAGCTTGCCCGCGAGATAGGTCTCGATCAGCCCCCGAGCGCGAACTTGTTCAGTCAGCTCATTCCGATAGCCAGGGAGAGTCAGACCCTGGGCACGGAGTGCCTCCTCGAAGGCAGACTCACTCCCGAACGCCTGTCTCTGCTGCGAGATCTGTCGCTCTACCTGACGCTGGACCTCCTCTGGATTGACCTGGACCGAATCCTTCTCGGCCGCCTGGAGGAGGATGAGGTCGTCGATCTTCGATTCCAGCGCGCGCTGATAGAGTCGATCTCGTTCGGCCCGACTCTCGGGGAGTCGGTTCGTGCCCATACTCGCCAGGATCCTGAAGACCTCTTCATCGAGTTCGGTCTTGAGGATAGCACTATCACCCACCACCGCTACCACTCGATCGACGACCTCTCTGGTCGAGTCGGGCCCCTGAGCCAGGACCGAGAGTGGGGTCATGAGTGAGATGAGCAGTGCGAGAGTAGTCGTCCGCAGTAGGTCCATGGTCTATAGGTTACTTGCCTCAGAGGGAATGAGTCGGGGCCGGCGCAGCTCGCGCCAGCCCCCGTTTATATCCCGATCAGAATACCGGTGTTCCTAGATACTCCTTACTCACCCTCGGTCTCTCCCAACTCAGTAGCGTCATCGAGTGGACTGCGGGGGGAGGGGGCCGAAGGGGTGGAATCCCTGTTGAGCAGCTTCCGGACCACCTCGGGATAAGAACGCTCGAAGATCTCGCCGGCGAGGGTGGCGCGGAGGGAGAAGGAGATCGGGCCGAGCTCCAGGAGATCCTCCTCACCACGGATCACTGCCGCGAGGAAGGAGTTCACCTGTCTACCGATCGCATCGGCCTCGGTCTCCCCATTCTGCGGCTCGATCTCTCGGAGCCCCGTCTCATCGAGGGTCGCCAAGATCTGGCCCCTGACCTCAGCGCTCATCGAGTCTCGTTCCTCCTCTGAGATAGTGATCCCAGCCTTCTTGGCCTCGGCCATGATCATCTCATTACTCGCCATCGCGATCAGGACACTCTCCAGTTCCTCATCACTTGCCATCGCAAGCTGTGCCCGAGTACTGGCATTCGTCCTCGACCTGATGAAATCGAGGTACTCGGAGGCGGTCAGAGCACCACCCTTATAGTCGACTAGCTTTCGCGATGCCGCCCTCCCCGACAACTTCGTCTCCGGCTTGGAGGCGAGGTCACGGGCGATCGACTGTGCCCCAGACTGTACCTCGAAGTCGAGGGAAGACGTCAGCTCCTCGATGTAGGTCTGGGTTGCCTGCATCACCTTATTGGCCCGAGCCTGCTCCCGGAATGAATCCTTGATCTCGTCGAGGGTGGGCCCCCTCCTCTCCTCCAGCTTGATGATATGGAAGCCGAATGGGGTCTCGACGACCTCACTGATCTCACCGATCCCGAGGTTGAACGCCGCCTCATCGAAGGGCCCTACCATCTGTCCTCTACTGAAGAAGCCGAGGTCACCACCCCGCCGCGCACTCCCCTGATCATCGGAGTGCTCCTCAGCGATCTTGGCGAAGTCGGCACCCGCCACGACCTGTGCGCGAAGATCCTCGGCCTCCGCCAGCGTCTTCTGCCTCTCCTCTGCACTCGCGTCGGGCGCGACACTGAGAAGGATATGACGAGCCCTGATCTCAGTCCCCGGCCGCTCCCTCTGGTAGATCTCGAGAAGCTCCTCATCGGTCAGGGTCGTGTCAGGCTTGATGACCTCCTCATTGAACCTGATGAAGACCTGTTGCTCGAGTATTGGATCGACGATCGGACCGACATCGACGAGGGCGAGGCTCGAATCCCGCGCGGCAGCGGTCGTCAGGAGGACATAATCGACCCAGAGATTGGCAACCGCGTTGACTACCTCTGGTTCCGCCATCAGCCTCTCGTTCTGCGCGATCAGATCCGCGGCCTCGTCGACAGTCAACTCGAGGCCAGCAGCACGGGCCACTACACCGGTGTGTGAGGTCATGGCCCTATCGAGGCCATTGCACCCGAAGCTCACCAGGAGCAGTGCCAGGGTGCCGAGCAAAAGGAATCTCTTCTTGGTCAAGCCTTACCCCCTAGATACAGAGAAGCGCAGGTTGCGTAAGGATGTGCAGGTTACCCCGTTGGCGCAAGACCAGTTCCGGGGGGCGAACCCTGCAGTGGTGGACAACGATTCTAATATAGTCATGCCGCCTTTCTTACCCCCCTCGTGAGTATCTGGAGCGCCTGGACCAGAGTCTCGGCTAGGGGCTCGACACCCCATCTCCTGATTATTAGTGAGAGGGGCATAGCCCGGCGGACTTCTGCCTCGAGTTGACGATCGCGGAGAGCGTCCTGGAGCTTTGAGAGTCGTGGCATCGCATGCTCACGGAAGTTGATCCGGGCCTCATCACCGCGGACGATCAACCTTTCGACACCTAGCTCGGTCCCGAGGAGCCTCAGCGCAGCACTACTGAGTAGACGCTCGACCTCCGCTGGAGGTGGACCGAAGCGATCTCGCAGCTCATCACGCAGTGACTCTACCTCATCGAACTCCTCCAGGCGAGACAGACGACGGTAGAGATGCAGCTTCTGTGAGGCCTCCGGCACATAGCTATCGGGCAGGTACGCAGCACCCTCGAGAGAGACCTCGGGCGCATGGAAGCGCTGGGCCTCATCCCCATCCTTCATCCTCCTGATCGTCTCTTCGAGTAGACGAGTGTAGGTCTCGATCCCGATAGCATGTACGAAGCCCGACTGCTCGGAGCCGAGGATATTACCCGCGCCCCTTAACTCGAGATCTTTGAGTGCGAGGGCATAACCACTCCCGAGCTCCGTCAGATGCTCGAGGACCCTCAGCCTCTTTTCCGCCTCATCAGGGATCTGTTCAGGTGCGATCAGGTAGCAATAGGCCCTCTGGTGCGACCTGCCAACCCGTCCCCTGATCTGGTAGAGTTGGGCGAGGCCGAAGAGATCGGCCCGATCGACGATCAGGGTGTTCGCATTAGGGACATCCAGTCCATTCTCGATGATCGCCGTCGAGACGAGGACTTCGGTCTCACCAGCGATAAAGCGACGCATCACCCCATCGAGCTGGCTGGGCGCCATCTGGCCATGCGCGATATCGAGCACTGCGTCGGGAACGAGGCGTTGCACCCTCTCGGCGATAGACTGGATCGATTGTACACGGTTGTGTACGAAGTAGACCTGACCCCCTCGATCGAGTTCTCTCTGGATCGCGTCCTCTATCACATCATCGACCCAGGGCAAGACATGCGTCGTGATCGGCATCCGGTCCCGGGGAGGCGTCTGGATCTGGGTTATATCTCTCAAACCCGCGATCGAGAGGTGTAGTGTCCTCGGAATCGGTGTCGCGGTGAGGGTCAGGACATCGATCCCCTCCTTCAACTCCTTGAACCTCTCCTTGTGTCTGACCCCGAACCTCTGTTCCTCATCGATGACGAGGAGGCCAAGGTCTTTGAAGATGATATCGGGCTCGAGGAGCCGATGGGTTCCTATCACGATATCGATTTCACCACCTGCGAGGGCGGAGAGGAGCGCCTCCTGCTCCTTCTTCGTCCGGAAACGAGAGAGGGACTCGATCCTAACCGGATAGTCGGCGAGTCGCTCCCTGAAGGTATGGAGGTGTTGCTCGGCGAGGACCGTCGTCGGAGCGAGGACTGCGACCTGGGCGCCATCCTGTACTGCCTTGAAGGCCGCTCGGATCGCGATCTCGGTCTTCCCATAACCGACATCCCCACAGATCAGCCGGTCCATCGGCCGATCTGACTCCATATCCCTCTTCACATCGAGGGTGGCCTGCCTCTGGTCGGGCGTATCCTCATAGAGGAAGCTCGACTCCATCTCTTTCTGCCACCGCGTATCGGGTGAGAAGGCACGCCCCTCAGCGGTCTGTCGAGCGGCATAGACCTGGAGGAGCTCGGTAGCCATCTCCTCGATCGCTCTCTCGGTCCGCGCCCGTAGTGAACGCCAACTCTTGCCCCCGATCTTATGTACTCGGGGGGGCTCGGTCATCTCCCCCTGGTCGGGTATCCACCTCTCGACCAAGTCGAGCCGGTAGATCGGCACTCGTAAGATCTCACCCCCCGCATACTCGACTGCGAGTGCCTCGATCTCCTCATCGAGGATTTCGATCTTCTCGAGGCCCATGAATCTCCCGATCCCATGATCGAGGTGGACCACATAATCACCGGGTTTGAGTTGGGCTAGGCTCTCGATCGCGACCGCGCCACGGAACCGACGTCTCCGGCGCAGTCTCCTCTCTCGCCTGAAGATCTCGTGATCGGTCAGGACCCGGAGGGGTGGCTCACTACCTTCGAGGATGAAGCCTCGGGCGAGGGTCCCGATCATCAGGGTCGTACGCTCGGGGCGGCCACCACCATTCGAGAGGAGTTCATCGAGCCGCTCGAGTTGGCCAGGGTTGTCGCAGAGGATGACAGTATCCTCACCGCGCGCCGCACTCGACCTCAGGAGGGTCAGGAGGTACTCCATATCCCGATCGACCGGCTCCGGCTCCCTGATTTGGAACCGGATCTCAGCCTCGGGCGCGGGCATGACCTGGATCCGTCCGAACTCGTCGAGGCGTGTACCAGCCTCACCTGCAGGAAGACATAGGTGGTCTGGCGGCTCAGGGCTACGTCCCCGCCGCCGCTCCTCCTCGTATAACTCCCTTACCTGTGTCCAACTCCTCTCGAACTCCAGTTCGACCCGCCCATGATCGATCTCCAAGAGTATCGAGTCTGGAGGGAGGAGATCGAGGAGAGAGCGCCGCACTATCTCTCCGGGGCTATTGGTGGACCCTGTGCTCTCGAGCCGGATCGGCAGGACCTCTAATCTCTCGACCTCTGCAGTCGATCGTTGATCCAGGATATCGAATAGCCGAATCGAGACGATCTCATCGCCCCAGAACTCGATCCGTGCTGGATCGGGCGTTCCGAAGCCGAAGAGATCGATGATCCCACCACGAACAGAGTAGTCACCTACCCCCTCGACGAGTGGGGTCTCTGTGAAACCGAGGTCCGCTAGTCTCTCTGCAAGGTCCAGTGGTCTGATCGTAGCCCCAACCTCGAGGCTCAGCCTCAACTCGGCTAGATCGGCTGGGGTTTCATTGACCTCCTGGAGCGCCCTAGGTGTGGTGACCAGGAGGCGCGCTCGGCCAGCAATGAGTGCCTCTAGAGATTCGACTCGGGCACCACTGACCTCGAGGTGGTGGTCATCGGTCTCGTAGGGGAGGACCTGGCGCTGCGGATAGAGGAAGCTCCAGCCGTCAGGGGTCAGCGCCTGGAGGTCGGCCATGAGGGTCTCCGCCTCGACTGGTCCCGGGGCGATGATGACCCAGGCTCGGTTCGGATCACTCTCGGCGAGGGCTGCGGCTAGGAGTGCTGGTGCGGAGCCTGGTAGGGCGCCGATACTGAGCGTACCTCGGCGCCCCGGGAGAGCTCGCTCGAGCTCCCGGAACGCCACCTGTCGCTGCATCGCCTGAATCAGAATAGATTGTGACACGCTCTGAAAGTTCGCCTATTTGGAGCTCCTACGCCAGTCCCCACTACCGACATGTCCAGTCGCAGGGGCTGGTATACCGCTGAGGGTACCCTTACCCCCTCCCTTCGGTCCCAAGTTGGGGTCCCTATCCCTCCGTCCTCCTACCCCTGAGGATGCCACTAGTCCCTCGATGAGCAGGATAGCGAGTGCGATCAGGAGGATCGGGCGCCAGATCTCTCGTCCATGGCGCTCCCTAAAGATCGTTGCGGTCCACTCCGCTGGATTCTCGACCCTCTCTATCTCCCATCCAGCGAGAACGTTGCGTAACGCGGTATCGTCTATCCTTCGCAGGTCAGACTCGAGGGGGGAGGGGTTCACTGCGAAGGCGTGTATCAGCCCCTCTTCACCATAGATCTCATAGATCCCGGCCCTCCCCGGGACACGATAGGCACTAGTGCCCTCGGGAAGCTCCTCCCTCACCCCATCGGGTCGAAGGATCGCGCGGCTCCCTTCAGGGAGTTCGACTACCTCACCTGGAGCCAACTCGTATCCTTCAACGGACCGACTAGCCCACGCCCCTATCATCTGGTCGAGGAGTGGTATGAGTGCAGGCGAGGTCGGGACCGTCGTCGCCTCCTCGGTCAGGGGTGAAGCGAGGAGGATATATCCCCTCCCATCGGGTAGTTCACCTTGGAGGATCCATGGGCTCCCACCCTCCTCCCTGATGAGGACTCTCCCCTCAGCCCCACTCTCCCCTCTGAGCTCGTAAGTATCCCGGATTCGGGCTTCACCTAGGCTCGCTAGACTCTCCGATCCTAGCGCTTCGATATCTAGTCGACCCTCTCCCCGTCGGGGCTCGTAGTGGTACCGCCATGGGATCCCGGCTCCACCGAGTCTTTGGTTGAGTGCGGGCAGTTCGGTCCGGCTCGCTGGTGGTACAACGATCGCTACGCCACCCTCTGGTAGTCCTTCGAGTCCTATCCCACCAGTCGCGATGACGATATCAGCCTCCTCACCTGGCTGAGCGAGCTGTACCCTCCCCGCCTCGTGGAGGACAGCGAGTGCCTCGGCTAGGAAGGGTGGTGAGCCATAGAGTCCCACGACAGGTGGCTCCTCGGGCTCGTAGACAAAGTACCGGAGATCATCGGCACGGAGGTCGTCAGGCTCTATCTCGACATACCCCTGCACGATCCCGCCCTGACGGGAGGGAAGGGGGAGGGGTACTGCCTCACCGATTCTAGCCCGGCTCGTTGCCACGACTCGGTCGCCTATGACGAGGCGTGCACTGACCGTATCTCGTTCACTCTCCCCCTCCAGATGGAGGCTCAGGGTAGACCTCTCGCCTATCCGGGGTGGGATGCCGCCACCGATTTCCAGTCTGGTTATCCCGAGGTTTGCTGGGGGCGGACCAGTCGGTCCCCAGATTAGGAGTGGTGGCCCCTCGGTAGGGCCCGCGCCTGTGTTCCCCTTACTGCCAGCAAAAGAGTTTGCCTGGAGATCGGTAAGTAGGTGGATCTCGGCCGGCCGGCCCTCTGCACCAGTAGCGAGTAGGGCGCGCGCCCTCTCGATCGTAGAGATCAGATCAGCGCTCCCAGCGGAGACTTCGGTCGCTTCGACCCGGCTGATCGCCTCCCTCGGCCCGCTCATTACTGCCGGCTCCCATGGGGCCCCAGCCCTTAGGACCCAGAACCTATCCTCAGGCCGCGCCCTACTCAATGTCTCTAGGGCGCGCGCCTTCAACTGATCGAGGACTCGCTCCTCTCCTACTATCAGACCTGTGCTAGGCGAGTTGTCGAGGATGATCGCGACCGCAGTCGGCTCATGGTCCGTCCCACCACTCCGGAGGAATGGTCGTGCCGCAGCGAGAACGAGGAGTATGATCAGACCGAGCCGAAGCGCCATCAGTAGGATCTGCCTCAGCCTTATCCTCCGCGCATTCTCCCGCTCCGCTCGTTGTAGGTACCGCATCGCGGGGAAGATGACCCTGGGCCCCTGTTCTCGTTGCAAGAGGTGTAAGATCAGAGGGACCGAGACCGCAACCCCTAGGGTGAGGAGGAGTGGTGCCAGAAAACCCATTATCCCAACCTCTCCCTCTTACGTAGGTAGGCCCTGAGTGCGTATGCCATCGGCTGGTCGGATTGCAGGACGAGGTAATCGATCCCGAGGGGAGTGAAGAAACTCCTCCACTCCGCGATCGCCCTCTCGACCGCCTCTCTATACTCCTGCCGCAGATCAGCGACACTCACCGGGAGCTCCTGGCCCGTCTCCGGGTCGACGAACCGAGCATCCCTCATACCTGGTAGTTCGCGCTCCCCAGGGTCGACGATATGGAAGACCAGGACCTCATGTCCACGGTGTTTCAGGAAACGAAGGGCCAGCTTAGTCGCCTCGGGTTCGACCAAGAGATCGGAGAAGAGGATGATCAGACCCCGCCGGTTCAACCTACCGACGACCTCCTGCAGTGCCGAGGCGGCGTCGGTCTGGCCAGAGGGGACGAGGCTCGCCGCCGCTCGCATCAGGTCGTACCAGTGGCGCCTCCCCCCACGTGGCGAGACCTGGCTCCTCACAGATGTGTCGAACCCGATCAGGCCAACACTATCACCCTGTCTCAGGAGCAGGAGAGCTAGACTCATCGCGAGTTGCTTCGCATACCACTCCTTCGCTGGGAGTTCTCCAGGCCGGGACGACCAGGCCATCGAGGCACTCATATCCAGAAAGAGATAGGCGCGAAGGTTCGTCTCCTCTTCGTACTGCTTGATATAATAGCGATCTGAGCGGCCGAACATCCTCCAGTCGATATGGCGGAGATCATCCCCAGGCTGGTAGGCCCGATGCTCAGCGAACTCGACCGAGAAACCCCGATGTGGGGATCGGTGCAACCCTGCAAGGAACCCCTCTACGACCTTCTCGGCGATGAACTCCATGCCCCCAAGTAGTGCCAACTGCTCAGGTGCGAGGAGGTCTGGACGCTCTCTCTCGTCGGTTTTGCCCAATGTGGCGTTCTCCTTTACTCACAATGACTTGGCTCAAGGAGTGGTCGTGCCGATCAGATACGATGGCCGCCTCGTTTGGGACTACACCGACCCGTGCCGGAAGATCACATCACCTCATCGATAGAGGTATGGCCAGGGGATACATTTCCAGGCCTCGGGTGTAGTGAGGGCATAGGTGGTGCGATCCTCGATTAGGCGCTATCTTCCATTACCGTAAACCAACCGAACCGGCTCAGATCCCCGCAAGGGACAGGCCGTAACCTTCAACCAGGTAGACCATGAGACCCCTGATTGGACTATCCCTGATGGTGGTGCTCGCCGCAGGCTGTGCTGCCCCCGCCCTCGATGGGGGGAGCAATCAGCATGCTGGCGTCATCTCCAGGAATGGGCCCGAGGCCGCCGCGGCCCTCATCACACCCGAGACCATTCATGCTCACCTCGCCTTCCTAGCGAGTGATGAGATGAGGGGACGCGATACGCCGAGCCCAGAGCTCGAGATCGCAGCCGAGTACATCGAAGACCAGTTCAAGAGCTATGGCCTCCGTCCCGGTGGTGAGGGAGGGGGGTTCCAGCAGCGCTTCGCCCTGCAGAGGCGCGCACTCGACCCAGAGGCGACACGGCTCAACCTGATCGGATCCGGCGGGAGTTCGACCTTCGAGCACGGTGTCGACTACGCCGCCTTCCAGGGTGTGCCCAACTCGATCAGGGCAGAGGTCGTAGAGGTGGATGGAGAGATCACCCCCGAGACTGCGGGGATCAGGGGTGCGATCGCCCTCACTCACCTCCAGGGTCCCGATATGACTCGGGACTTCGCCCTCTCCATGATGCAGCAGAGGCGAGCGGCTCAGGCGGCTGGGGCTGCAGGTGTCATCTTCGTGGTCGATCCAGGTTTTCCCCAGCGCACCCTCCAGGTGACCGCGGAGCAGAATGCGCGGCCACGTGGATTGGCAGTCGGTGAGACACGGGATATTCCCGCCTTCCTCCTGACTGATGCAGCTGCGAAGAAGGTCGCGGAGGCAAATGGGGGGGCACTCCAGGGGGTGATGGCAGAGGCAAGTGCGCCGGTAAAGGTCGTCGAGCATGCGGAGGCACCGAATGTCATCGGTATCCTCCCAGGTAGTGATCCAGATCTGCGCGACACCTACGTCGTCTTCAGCGCACACTTCGACCATATCGGGGTCGGGAGACCAGATGAGACCGGCGACTCGATCTACAATGGCGCTGATGACAATGCTTCGGGCACCTCAGGCCTACTCGAGGTAGCGAAGGCATTCGCCGCACTACCCGAGGCACCCGCTCGCTCACTCCTCTTCCTCGCAGTCAGTGGCGAGGAGAAGGGACTACTCGGGTCAGAATACTATAGCGACAACCCGACCGTGCCCATCGAGAATATCGTTGCCAATATCAATGTGGATATGATCGGGCGGAATGCCCCCGATAGTATCGTCGTGATCGGGCAGGAATATTCCTCACTCGGACCACTAGTCCAAGAGGTCGCTGCGGCACACCCCGAACTGGGGCTCACCGTCGCGGAGGATATCTGGCCCGAGCAAAGGTTCTTCTTCCGTAGTGATCACTACAACTTCGCTAGGAAGGAGATCCCCGCGCTCTTCTTCTTCGCCGGGGTGCACGAGGACTATCACCGCCCTTCAGACCATGTCGAGAAGATCGATCTCGACAAGAATGCACGCGTCGCCAAACTCGTCTTCTACACGGCGTATGAGATAGCGAGCCGCGCCACCCCACCCGCGTGGACTGAGGAGGGACTCAGAGAGGTGCGCGCGATGACCTCTATGGGACGCTAGGAGTTACTCAATTCATCTGGGAGGATTCATACGATGTCGTTTCTCGGATCTCTTTTCTTCTTGGCCAGCCTGGTCTGTGGTGTCTTCGTCCCAGTCTACTTCGGTAGGGGACTGGCAGATGGAGACCCTGCGCGTATGGCGATGTCGCTAGTCTTCGTCGCCCTCGCCGCCCTCTGCATCTTCATCTTCTCGAGGATCGAGAGGAGGAGGACATAGTTCGAGGGAAGATAGAGGTCAGGGGGAGGGGGCATCACCTCAGCCCCCATCCCCCTGACTCTCCAACTCCTCACATATTGCAGTTGGACCCGGTTCTCCTATCTACCAAAGGAGACGACGAACATCCCTATCCCTCCCTCACCAGCATCCCCACCCCTTACCGCGCCACTCAATCCTATCTCGATGATCCCGAACTCGAGGCCTATACCTCCACTGACCTGGTGTCCCCCCTCGATCCTAGCTAGACCGCCCCTTATCGGGAGGAAGGAAAGGAGTCGGTACTCAGCGCCCAGGCCGAGGTGTGTCGCTGACTCAGCTCGGATTACCTCACCCCAACGATGTCTCAGCTCCCCTACTAGTGTAAGCCCCTCGATCGGAGTATAAGCTGCGCCCAGGGCGAGCTGAGGCCGGTACTTAGAATCTTCAGCGAGGCGTTTCGCCTCCGTCCTGATCAATGGTGAGGCCTCGGAGATATGACGTGACTCGAAGTCAGAGCCTGTCGTATCGGAGGTCACGATCGCACTCCCAGAGTTGTAGAAGAGATTGGCCTCATCCCAAGAGAAGGTGTTGATCAGGTTTTGCAGGGCGAGGCCAGCTCTGAAGGGCCCCATCGACCATGCCGCACCAAGGTCGAGACCGAAGCCCTGACCATTGTTCAGTTGGCCCGTCGTGTCGGTATGGACGATGGGAAAGGTGATTGCGGTGGAGAGGGGATCATTGTCGAAGAAACTTCCCCTGTCCTGGCCACTGAGTAGAGCATGGCCGATCGTATACTTGAGTGTTATTCCGAGGGCCAGTTCATGGCCTGCGATGAGCTCCAAGGGGTGGCCATAGCTGAGTGCCGCCGTAGAGGTGAGGGCTACGGTGAAGCCCGAGTCATCGAAGGTAAAACGTCGGGGCTCACCTGTCAGGCCTGCATTCCCGAAGAGGAGGAGTTCAGCCGCGCCAGGGCTGAGATCGAGATTGGCCGCTCCTCTGGTGGAGAGTTGGAAGCCTATCCGGCCGAGGTTGAGTGAGAGATAGGTCGCATCGAGACCTAGGGTACCCCTCTGCCTCCCCATCTTACCGATCCTTTCGAGCCAGTGAGTTTTCTCCTGATGGGTCATGAGACGCTCACCGACCTCGACTAGATCCTTGGGTCCTACAGGACCTATAGCACCTGTACCCCTGAGGGGGGCGACCGAGATCGAGAACCATGGACTACCAGACAGCCCTAGCCCTGCAGGGTTCCACGAGACCGCATTCCGTCCCCGGGCAAGGGCGGTGAAGTTGTCACCGAGACCTAGGGCGACACCACTTGCATCTGGAATCTGGCCGAAGACTGGTGTCCCGAGGAAAAAACCGATGAGGAGGGAGATTGGTCCGAGCACCTTTAGTACGCTGAGCACTCGCCAGCTATCCAAGGCGCCGTTGGAGGGACTGAGTAATTGGTCGATCGAGGTCGTACGATCAGTGGTCATTCTCAGTCCTCCAGGTTCGCGATGATCAGATTGAGCCGGCTACGAGCATGCAGCACCTGACCAGGTCTTACCAAGACTGTAGAGTCCGTCGCCATCCTCATAGTACCGCGTGCACTCAGTCGTGTCTCCTCATCGGCTACGAAGACCGATCTCAACTCTGGCCCAGAGTACTCGACCTCCCTCGTCGCATGGCCCGGAGAGATCCCGATCTCACGACTGAGTGAGGTACTGGAATCATGCGAACTCAAGAGGAGGTCTATCGAGCCGGTTATCGGGAAGGGATTGTCAATATCTAAGATGAGAGAGCCTCCCCGGATACGGTTGATCAGTGCCTCACCCCCGACGAACTCGAAGCTGAGGTCCTCAAAATCTACCTCGAGTTCATCCATCTGGAACTCTACCTCCGAGACACGGATAGGACTCTCTAGGATCTCGATCCGGAACTCATCACCACTCTCGATCAGGGTCGGGGCGCCCTCCGGGGAGTCTACCTCGACTCGCACGATCAGGGGGCCGCGGAGTGTGACACTGCGTAGAGGGAGCCGTGCTCGACGTAATGTGCCCGGGGGGAGTGCCTCCAGCTCGCCATCGATCACCTTCGAGGTCAGGGTGTCACCCGCAGCGAGTAGGATGATCTCGATCGAGCCCCGAGCCCATTCATCTGGCCGGAGGGGATCGAAGGAGAAGCCATGCGAGAGTTCTATCTCTAAGCCGCCACCGATCGCCGGGGCCGATACGAAATCCGCCGGTAGGGGGACCGAGCTCTCCACTACACCAAGAAAGGCCGGCTTGGGAGCAAGACTCCCATCCAGAGCCTGACAAGGGGTACAGAGGTTGCCTAGATCTTTGCCGAGTGAGCGGCCTCGGGTGAGGAGCTCGAAGTAACTCTCATCGGGGCCGACCAGGATACGGTCGGGGAGGAGTGACTCGACTGAGAGCTCCAGCGCTTCGACGGGAAGAGCCCAATCGGTATTCCACCTCGGTACCCCCGTCGGGATATCGCAGGCCAATAGTGACATGAGGATGGCGCCTAGGAGAAGGCGGAGGGAGGTACTGCCTCTTTTCGAGTACATAAGTGGGTCTCCTGAGATATAGGGGGTCCGGGAGTCGGACCCAGGTGGTGCCATGACTGCCCAGGTAGGAGGCACCGGGCGAGTAGGGTATCGGGTGAGACTCGATCCATTAATCATAACACTGGCCCTTCAGTGGTGAAAGGGGGGGACGAGAGAGATTGATTCATCTCCCGAAAAGCATTATAATTCCTTGATTCTCAACCACCTTGACCTAGGGGGAAAGCGAGCGCGTGAGCACTGATCGGATCAGGAATTTCTGTATCGTCGCCCATATCGATCATGGTAAGTCGACCCTCGCGGATCGGCTCCTAGAACACACTGGCACCCTCCAGGAACGCCAGATGATGGAGCAGGTCCTCGATAGCAACGAGCTCGAACGTGAGCGGGGTATCACGATCAAGCTCCATGCGGTCCGTATGCTCTATGAGAGCGCTACGGGTGATGAGTATGAGTTCAACCTGATCGATACACCTGGGCATGTCGATTTCACCTACGAGGTCTCGCGCTCCCTCGCCGCATGTGAGGGCGCGATCCTCGTCGTCGATGCTGCTCAGGGTGTCCAGGCGCAGACCCTTTCGAACCTCTTCCTAGCGATGGATGCAGGGCTCGAGATCATCCCCGTCCTCAACAAGATCGATCTCCCAGGTGCGGAACCAGAGCGGCGGCGGGATGAACTCGTAGAACTCCTTGGGGTCGATCCTGAGGAGGTCCTCCTCGTCTCTGCGAAGACGGGGCTAGGTATCGATGAACTCCTCGAGGCGATCGTCGCGCGTATTCCCCCACCCGAGGGAGATAGGGAGGCCCCACTCCGCGCCCTGATCTTCGACTCTGTCTACGATCAGTACCAGGGCGCGATACCGCAGATCAGGATTGTCGACGGGGTCGTACGGCCGGGGATGCAGATTGCCTTCGGCGCCAACGACGCTACCTACGAGGTCGCAGAGGTCGGGTACATGCGACTCGGTAGGACCTCAGTGGAGGAACTCGGCCCCGGAGATGTCGGCTACCTCTCGGCGGCGATCAAGAGGATCGGCGACACACGAGTCGGGGATACGATCCTCGATGCCGATAGACCAGCCGAAGAACTCCTACCCGGATACCGGGATATCAAGCCGATGGTCTTTAGTGGGCTCTATCCTACTGACTCCGATCAGTACGAAGATCTCCGGGATGCACTCGAGAGGCTCAAGTTGAATGATGCGAGCCTCCAATATGAGCCCGAGACCTCGACCGCGCTCGGCTTTGGCTTCAGGTGTGGCTTCCTCGGACTCCTGCACCTCGAGATCATCCAGGAGCGGCTCGAACGAGAGTTCGACCTCGACCTCATTACGACTGTCCCGAATGTGGAGTACCACGTCATCCTAACAGATGGGACGCAACTCGCGATCGAGAATCCGACCTCGCTCCCAGATCGGTCGAAGATAGAGCGGATCGAGGAGCCATACGTGACCGCCCGGATCATGTGCCCTACCGATTATATCGGGAATGTCCAAAAGCTCTGCCATGACCGTAGGGGCGAGTTTGTGTCGATGAACTATATCGACCCGACTAGGGTCGAGTTCATATATGAGTTACCCCTCGCCGAGATCGTCCTCGACTTCTACGATCGACTAAAGGGCTCGACGCGCGGATACGCCTCTCTCGATTGGGAGTTCAAGGAGTACAGGGAGAATGACCTGATCAAGCTCGATATGCTGATCAATGGTGATCCAGTCGATGCCTTTAGCGTCATAATCCATCAGGACAAGGCCTACGAGTATGGCCGTGAGGTCGCAAAGAAACTCCGTGAACTCATCCCACGACAACTCTTCGATGTCGCGATCCAGGCGACGATCGGGAACCGTATCATCGCGCGAGAGACGATCCGGGCGATGCGGAAGAATGTGACCGCCAAGTGTTACGGCGGTGATATCTCCCGGAAGAGGAAGCTCCTCGAGCGGCAGAAGGAGGGGAAGCGTAGGATGAAACAGGTTGGGACGGTAGAGATACCCCAAGAGGCATTCCTAGCTGTGCTGAGGGTGGACGACTGATCGTGGATGTCGCGGTCATACTCTCTACCTACCAATGGCCTCGTGCCCTAGAGCTCACCCTCTGGGGCTATGCGGTCCAGAGTCATAGAGACTTCCAGATCGTTATCGCAGATGATGGATCGGGGGATGAGACAGCCGATCTGCTCGAGAAGGTCAGGGCCGAGACTGGTCTCGAGATATTGCATGTCTGGCACGAGGACCGGGGCTTCAGGAAATGTGAGATCCTCAACCGTGCGATCCTGGCCACCGATTGCCCCTATCTGATCTTCTCTGACGGCGATACGATTCCCCGCTCCGACTTCATCGAAACGCACCTGTCGTACGCCGAGCCAGGCCACTTCCTCGCCGGTGGCTATATCAAGTTGCCCCGCTCAGTCAGTGAGTGTATAGGGATAGAAGAGGTGCGGAGTGGGGAGGCGACTACACTGAGTTGGCTCCGCCGCCGAGGGTTCAGGCCGGGACGACGTGCGCTCCGCTTCGTGCCCCGACCCCTAGGCCTCATCCTCGATTGTATCACGCCGACCCCAGCACGTTGGCATGGGAACAATGCTTCCACCTGGAGGGAGTACCTCCTGGCCGTCAATGGTTTCGATATGGATATGGGCTACGGTGGACAGGATGCAGCCCTCGGCGACCGGCTAGAGAATCTGGGTATCAAACCAAAGAGGATCCGGCATCGTGCCCCAGCCGTCCATCTCTATCATGAGCGCCCCTGGCGTGATCCTGCTATGGTCCGTCGTATAGCGGAACTGAGGAAGGAGATCAGGTCCACTGGAGATCGGTGGGCGCAGAATGGGATCACCGAAGTAGACCAGAGCACCGGTCGAGTCCATTGGGTCTGAGCCTCAACCCAGATGCCGGTCTAGCCCTACGACCGCTCTCGTCCTCCCACTCCTGCGGGTCTCTCTCCTGATCCTGATATTCTCGCGCAAGATAGCCTCATCCCGGTATCCTCGACTATGGTCGAGGTGGACCACATGGGCGCGGTGGCGGATCTGTTTTCCTCTGATACCTGCATTCTCTAGGCGCTCACCTAGCTCCCGGTCGAGTCCTCCATACCCCAGTCTCTCATCATATCCATTGACTGCTATCAGATCGTCTCGCCATGCGGAGGCATTATGCCCATTCCATGTAGGACTGGTCGGGGTGAGGAGGTCTAGGAGTCGGGCTAGTCTCGGCCCATGAGAGAGGCGAGCGACCCGACGGTTGCGAGGCGCACCCTGTGAGATCAACCAGGCACTCTCGAGTGCGCGGCCCTCTAATATGTCAGCTACAGTGATCGCCTTACTCACCGACAGTGGGAGCTTGATATAACCTCCAGAGAGAAAATGGCCATGCTCCGCTTCAGAGTGGTGGACCCTAAGGAAATCGCGACGGGGTATGCAATCACCATCGGTGAAGACTAGATAGTCGCCCTCAGAGGCAATGATCGCCTTGTTCAAGATCTCACATTTCCTGAACCCACGATCCTCATGCCAGACATGGGTGACTCGTAGACCTGTCTCAGCTCTGAAACGATCGATCAGGGTCGCCGTCTCCTCCTCGGAGCCATCGTCGGCGATCACGAGCTCGAAGTTCGTATAGTCTTGCACCGAAAAGCCCCAGAGGACCTTCTCGAGCCATTCAGGGTGGTTGTATGTGGTGATTATGACCGATATCACGCTGGAGAGCCCCGTCCTCAGGTCCAATCTCTGTCCCACATGACCACCACGGGGTGGCCCAGGGGTATCAACGACTTTAAGTTAGCAGGGTGGGGAGGCCCCGGGAAGGCTGCCTCGACCGGGTGTCCACCTCTAGGGTGACCGATCCCAGCAGGGGGTGTCTTGAGATGCAGGAACCGAAGGAGAGGCCAGCCCAGGCCAGGTGGTTGATAGGGCTAGATCTGGGGGGGACGAACATAGTCGTCGGCGTCCTACCACTCGATGGGGGGGAGGTCCTCGCCCTCCGGTCCCTCCCTACCGAGTCACACCGGGGCGCCAAATTCGTCGTCGACAAGATGATCGCGATGGTCGAAGCTGCGATCGAAGAGGTGCTCGATACCGAGGGCGGCTCCCGTGAAGATTTCGCCGGGATCGGGATCGGATCACCTGGACCACTCGATAGGGCGACGGGGACGGTCATCAATACCCCAAACCTCGGTTGGCGGAACTTTCCACTCCGTGACCTCGTCGCCAACGCGGTAGGCCTGCCCGCGACCTTGGACAATGACGCGAATTGCGCGACCTTCGGCGAGTGGTGGCTCGGGGCAGGACGCGATGTCGATACCCTCGTCGGGCTGACTCTCGGGACCGGGATCGGTGGGGGAATCGTCCTCGACGGTGAGATCTTCCATGGTGTCAGTGATGTCGCCGGCGAGATCGGTCATATGACTATCGACTCGACCGGTCGCAAGTGTAAGTGTGGGAACTACGGCTGCCTCGAGGCATATGCCTCGGGACCGGCGATAGCCGCGCGGGCAGTAGAGGGGATCGAGGCGGGAGCAGAGAGTATGCTCACCGATATGGCGGGGGGCAGACTCTCGGAGATCTCAGCCGCAACGGTCTACGAAGCGGTCGTCCTCGGAGATCCCTATGCCAACGATGTCATGCGCGAGACCGCAAAGTTCCTCGGCGCTGGTGTCGCTAATATCATAAATGTGCTCAACCCAGCGATGGTCGTCATCGCCGGTGGGGTCACGCGCGCAGGGGATCACCTCTTCGTCCCCCTCAGAGCAGAGGTGAGGAAGAGGGCCTTCCGGAGCGCCGAGGAGGCCTGCCAGATAGTCGCCGCTAAACTCCCTGGGACAGCGGGAGTGATCGGGGCCGCAGCGGTCTTCAAGAAGGAGTATCTCGGACTCGACTTCGATTGATGGAGATGCCTCGTCTCGGTGTTATCGGCACCCTGGTATGGGATCGGATCTATGCTCGGGATGGATGGAGAGAGCCGGTCGAGGAGTGGGGAGGGATAGGCTATGCCCTCGCCGCTCTCTCCGCTGCACGACCCGACGAGTGGGAGATCGTCCCGATCCTCAAGGTCGGGGAGGACCGCGCCGATCAGGCATCGGCATTCCTACAGAGCCTCCCTGGACTCGATCTCAGCCTCGTCCAGAATGTCCCCGAGCCAAACTTCCAGGTCGAACTCCGATACTACGACGAGGACAGGCGGACTGAGCGGCTCGAGGGGGGTGTCCTGCCCTGGAGTTGGGAGGAACTCGAGCCTCTCCTCGCCGAGATAGACGCCCTCTATATCAACTTCATATCGGGACTCGAACTCGACCTCGAGACCGCCCTGCAATTACGTCTCTCCTTCCCAGGCCCGATCTACGCTGACCTCCACTCCCTCTTCCTCGCTATCGGGCCAGAGGGTCAGAGGTCTTATCGACCACTCGAGCGCTGGAGAGAATGGCTACGTTGTTTCGATATCGTTCAGATGAATGAGGACGAGTTACGCTGGCTAGCTCACAATTGGGGTGACCCCTGGCACTTTGCGGCCGAGGTAGTAGGGGATCAACTACGCCTTCTGCTAGTCACACTCGGTCCACGGGGTGCGGCCTACGTCGCCGCCCCCTCCTTCGAGCCCAATCCTATCCTCTGGCACGAGCGCGGTGTTGCGAGACCGCCAACCCTCGGAACACCGGGGACGACAGTGAGTGGGATCGTCCAGGCCGAGGGCCGGGAGATAGGCGATCCAACAGGATGTGGTGATGTCTGGGGCTCCACCTTCTACCAACACCTCCTCGCAGGGGCCGAACTCGAAGGGGCGCTGCAGAGAGCGAATGAGGCAGCCGCACGCAATGTCAGGTACCGAGGGGTGACTGGCCTACACGATTTCCTACAGGGACGAATTGCTAGATGAAGATCATCACTGTGCCCTCTACCCTCGAGGAGAGGAGTTTCGATCGGCTGATACAGGGACTCGAGGAGGACGAGTCCGATAGGCACCTCTTCGATGCCCGGCACCTGCGGTGGATCGATCCACATGGGATGCTCGGACTCCTGGCCGCTGGAACAGTCGCAAAGGAACGGGGGGCCAGGCCACGCCTCGAGTTGCCTGAGTCCCAAGATGTGGTGAGCTACCTCACCAGAATGGCATTCTTCGAATACGCACCGGAGATCTTCGCGATCGAGGGGGGGACGAGGAGGCGCACAGGACAAGACTCAGATGTCCTACTCGAGATCACACCGATCGAATCACATGGCGATATCCACCACCTCCTCGACAGGATACAGGAGAGGCTGGCTATCCTCATGAGACAACTGAACTACCCCTTCGTCACCGCGATGAATTTCAGCGTGATCCTCTCCGAAGTCTGCCAGAATATCCTTGAACACGCGCAGGCGCCAGGTTGGGTCGCTTCTCAGACCTACCATTGGCGTCGACGTCTCGGGAGGAGGGCCGCAGTCATAGCAGTGATGGATCTCGGTATCGGATTCCGGGCCTCACTAGCTGGGACACACGCCGGAAAGTACGGTGAGAGATGGGATGACGTGACCGCACTAGAAGCAGCATTCATACATGGGATGACCAGGTTCCACGATCCCGGAAGGGGACAGGGAATCAGGCAGATAAGGAGACAGGTCGGTAGGATGCAGGGAAGGGTATCGATCAGGAGTGGAACCGCTAGGATCGGGGATGTGCCCGAGTGGGACGATGCACCACCACTCGAGGAGGGACTCCCTGAGTTCCCAGGGGCGCAGATCGGAATCGTCCTGCCAGCACGGGCCGCCGAAGAGGAGAGAGATGGCCAGGAATGGAGGGGGAGATGAGGACCAGATCAGAGAGACCTAAGGTCGTCCCCCTCTCCTTCGACCTCGGGGGAATCGTCAGGAGATCGGTCGCTAGCCTCTACTCGCACCTCATAACCAGACCCACTGGACAGGCCCTCCGATTGGGGATCGAGAGCCAGATCGGAGAGATGGGAGAGGTCGGGGAGTTCTGCCTCTCCATACTCGACTTCTCAGGGGTGACTATTATCGACTACAGCTGCGCAGATGAGACTGTCGCAAAGTTGATCCTACGGTACCAGAGTGAGGATAGACCCACTGATGCATTCTTCATCATCAGAGGGCTCGATCAACACCACCACGAGACGATCGAGACCGTTCTAGAGAGATACCAGCTAGTGGTAACCGCCGAAGAACCAGATGGAAGACTGACCCTCATAGGTGAGATCACACCCCTAGAAAAAAGAGTTTGGAGTAGAGTGGGAGAGATCGGGAGGGGAGAGGCCAAAACGATCGCAGGAGACCTGAAAACCACCGTGGCAGAGGTCGACCAAGCACTCGAAAGACTCGCGCACCAGAGAGTACTGGTCCGAAGACCAGAGACAGAGAGATACTATGCCCTGAGATACCTGATCAATGGTGAAGGATGACGACGAGGAGACCAAACACCAACCGTATCCCGCCCACCTGAAACCCCACCCCTGACGAGACGGCCACGAGTAGCGGCGCGAGCCTTGCAATGAACCCGCCGGCGCGATCGCCTCGAGCGAATCGCAAGCCACCAGTCCTAGATCCAGAAACTCATTATGTCGGGAGGGCAACGTGAGTGGGCCTCCAGCTACTGTAGTGTCGGTGTCGCACTATTCGTTACTGCAAGGGAGGGGTGGGGTAGGCTCTCGATGGGGGGTGGTATGAGGGCAGTGATCATGGCGGGTGGCTTCGGGACTCGTCTCAAGCCCCTGACGATCCATCGTCCCAAGCCGATGGTCCCGGTCGCTAACCGTCCGCTGATGGAGCATATCATTGATCTCCTGCGTCGTCATGGGATCTGTGATATCGTGGCGCTCCTCTACTTTCAGCCGGAGGCGATCAGGAGCTACTTTGGTGATGGTTCTGCTTTCGGGGTTCGTATCTCTTACCATACCGCGAGTGCGGACTTTGGCACTGCCGGTGCTGTTCGGGATGCGCTCGATCTCCTCGGTGGTGAGCGGGTCCTAGTACTCAGTGGTGATCTCCTTACCGATTGCGATCTGAGTGCTCTCATCTCTGAGCACGAGTCTCGCGGTTCGGAGGCGACGATCGCTCTGACCTCGGTCGAGGAGCCCCTCTCCTTCGGTATAGTGATCGCTGATGAGTCTACTGGTCGGGTTGAGCGTTTTCTAGAGAAGCCGACCTGGGGCGAGGTTTTCAGTGATACTATAAATACTGGTATCTACCTCTTGGAGCCCTCGGTCCTCGATCGCATTCCGCCGGGCCTGAGCTATGACTTTTCTCGCGATCTCTTTCCTAGCCTTCTGCGGGAGGGCGTCCCGATCCATGGCCATCTCACCAGTGGCTATTGGCGCGATATCGGGAATCTCGCTGAGTATCGCCGTGCTCATGACGATCTCCTCTCGGGCGCGGTCGCGCTTCCCCTGAGTGGCGAGCGACGAGACCTGGAGAGGGCGACATTATGGGGGGACCGGGGCGCATTCGTGGGGAGTGGCGCTCGGCTCGGAGGTGTCGTCCTCCTCGGTCGAAATGTAGAGGTTGGGCGCGGTGCAGTCCTGGAGAATGTGGTTGCGGGGCGGGGCACGGTAATAGGCGAGGGGGCCGAGCTGCGGGATGTCGTCCTCTGGGAGGGCTGTGAGATCGGGCCTGGTGCCCGGCTCAGTGAGGTGATCTGTGCGAGTGGTGTCCGGGTCGGGAGGGGGGCTCTCATCCGGGAGAATACGGTGCTCTCTGCGTCCTCCGAGGTCGGTGATCTCGCGGTGGTCGGCCCGAATGTGAAGGTCTGGCCTGACAAGGTGGTGGAGGAGCGTGCTGTCCTTGCCCACTCACTCATCTGGGGGGAGGCATGGGAGAGGAATCTCTTCCATGGCGCACGAGTCAGTGGGATCCCGAACTCAGAGCTGACACCGGAGATCGCCGCACGACTTGGGGGCGCCCTCGGCGCGATGCTTGGTCCTGGATCCTATATTGCGACATCACGGGACTCCGACCCCGCGTCGAGGATGATCAACCGGGCGCTCACCACCGGATTCCTCTCGGTCGGAGTCAATGTGGAGGACCTACGCGAGCTCCCGATCCCCGTCGTCCGCCACGCCGTAAACCATGGCCGGGAGGCTGGGGGAATTCATGTCAGACGCTCGCCCTTCGATCCGAAGGTCGTAGATATCCTCTTCTTCGATGGCGATGGCAAAGACCTGCCCCCAGTCAAGACCCAATCGATCGAACGGCTCTTCAGTCGGGAGGACTTTCCGCGAGCGGGGCCGACGGGGACTGGGGGACTCAACTTCCCGACCAGGATCGTCGAGGGGTACCGTGAGCACTTCCTCTCTGAAGTAGACTGGAAGCTGATCGAAGGACGTGGTTTCACGGTCGTCGTCGATTTCGCCTATGGGACGAGTGTCGCCGTCTTCCCCAGTCTCCTCGGTCACCTCGGGATCGAGTTGGTCAGCCTCGATACCTATGCAGTGCCAGGCCGGCTCAATAGGAGTGGTGATGAATTCAGGGCAGGTCTCGACCGACTCGGTGGTATCGTTCGTTCTATCGATGCCGACCTAGGTCTTTCGATCGATCCGGGCGGCGAGGTGATCCATATCGTCGATGACCTCGGTAGACCACTCTCAACCGCTCTGGCTCAGGTCGCCTACCTCGATCTCGCCCTCGATCACCTAGGCGTCGAACGAGTCGCGATCCCTGTCACGAGCCCTGTCCTCGCTGCCGAAAGGATCAGAGAGAGTGGAGCAGAGTTGGTCTGGACGAAGACCGAACATCATGCAATGATGGGTTCAGCGTCTGGAGTCGACCTGGTCGCCGGCGCCAGGGGCGAGTTCATCTTCCCTCACTTCATTCCTGCGTACGATGGGATGTTCGCCGCCGTCCGTCTCCTCGAGGCCCTTGCCCGGGCGGGACTGCGCCTCAGTGAGGTGACTGATCGATACCCCCCGATCACGATCAGAGAAGGGCGCGTCGCCTCACCTTGGGGACGGCGGGGGGCGGTGATGCGTCGTCTGATCGAAGAGACAGAGGGTGGGGAGCGCCAGCTCGTCGATGGTGTCAAGGTCTGGATCGCCGAGGGCGAGTGGGTACTCCTCATACCAGATGCTGACAAACCCTACTTCGTCGTGACCGTCGAGGGCCAGACCCCCGCTCGGGCGGAGCAACTCCTCGCGGAATATACAGGTCTCCTAGAGCGATGGTCTGACGAGGGCTGAGAATGGAGCCGTGAGGATGCGGAAACTCAAGGTAGTCGGTGCGGTAGTCCTGATCTCTCTATTCCTCGGTAGTGGGGCGGGGTACCTCTATCTCCGCTCGGCGCTCCCACCCCAGGAGGGGGTGTGGGTCGTGGATGGGGTGGATGACCAGGTCGAGATCTGGCGCGATTCACTCGGGATCCCCCATATCTGGGCGAGCTCGGAGGAGGATCTCTATCTTGCCGTCGGTTATATCCACGCCCAGGACAGACTCTGGCAGATGGATCTCTTCCGACACCTCGCTGAGGGCCGGCTCTCTGAACTCTTCGGTGAGAGGCTCTTAGATACCGACCGTTTCCTCCGTACGATCGGACTCGGACGCGCGGCCAGGGAGAGCGCTGTACACCTCGATGAGGATGGGAGGAAGAGTCTAGAGGCCTATGTAGCAGGCGTGAATGCTGCGCTCGAAAATCGGCGCGGCGCGCTCCCACCAGAGTTCGTCATCCTGCGTCATGAGCCCGAACCCTGGGAGATCGAGCACTCTCTGATGCTCGAAAAGATCATGGCATGGGATCTCTCGACCTACCAGAGTGATCTGAGTCTGACTCGCGCCTTCCAGCTCCTCGGCCCTGAACGGGGCACCTACCTCGTCCCCGATCTGCCCGAGTGGTACACCGATATACTCGGCTCCGACACTACACTGATGACCCTCTCCCTCCCAGAGCCAGTCCCTGACGCCGCTGCTACCCTACTCGAGTCACTGAGTATCACCAGAGCGTCGAACTCATGGGTGATCTCTGGCGAGAAGACGAGTTCTGGTCGACCGATCCTCGCAAATGATATGCACCTCGCCCTCGCCGCGCCGAGCCTATGGTACCTTGCTGCCCTACATGCAGGTGAGCTAGAGGTCGTCGGGATGACTCTCCCAGGCGCACCCTTCGTCATCTCGGGCCATAACCGAGCGATCGCCTGGGGACTGACCAATGCCTACCTCGATGACCTCGACCTCTTTATCGAGAGGCGAGACCCAGAGGACGCTACCCACTACCTGACACCGGAGGGGAGTGAACCCTTCGAGATCCTCCGCGAGGAGATCGTGGTCAGGGGTAGGGCAGAACCAGTCATACACGAGGCCCTCAGGACGAGGAATGGTCCGGTCCTCTCGACAGAGGAGGGGAATGGCGACCTCCTCTCACTCCGGTGGGTCGGCCATGAGCCGGCCAGTACTTGGCGGGGACTGGCGAAGATCAATCGGGCCTCGAACTGGGAAGAGTTCCTCGAAGGGGTCAGCCAGTTCGACAACCCGCACCAGAACCTCATCTACGCCGACACCTCGGGTCAGATAGGCTACAAGATGGGGGGGCGCGTCCCGATCAGGGGCGACTACCAGCGCCCACCCCGTCTCCCTGTCCCCGCCTGGAGTGGCGAGTGGGATTGGAAGGGCTTCTTACCCTTCGCCGAACACCCAGAGCTCCTGGACCCTCCGGAGGGGGGCATCATCACCGCGAACAACCGACAGGTCGCAGGACCACTCGCCGATCTGATATCGAGTTGGTGGGATGAGTCTTTCCGCGCCGAGAGGATCGCCGAGCTCCTCTCGACCGGTGAGCCTTTCGATACCGGAGCTGTCCGACGCCAGCAACTCGATCAGCTCGATACCAAAGCTCGACGCTACCGCCACCTAGCTATCTCCGCCGCAGAGAATGTTGGGCTCGATGAGGTCGCCGCGAGGATACGCGAGTGGGACCTGCGAGCTGACCTCGACTCGAGAGCCGCTGCACTCTACTATACCTGGGAGGAACGGCTCAGGGGCCATATCGCGGTATCGCTCTACGAGGGGACGGGTGGCGGCTATGGTAGCCACTGGTTCCCACGAGAGGCGTTGACTGCTATCCTAGAACGTAGAGCCCTGCCCTGGGTAGAAGGTGAGGGCACTACCGAGTTCGAGGAGCTATCGCGCAGGTCGGCCTTGGAAGCCGACTCGATAGTAGGGCTACGAACCTTGGGCGAGTTACAGTTCGTCCTCGCCGATCATCCCCTGGGTGATCTTCCCATCATCGGGAAGCTCTTCGGCTTCAATGTCGGGCCTGCTCCTTTCGGTGGCTCGCCTACGACTGTCAATGTCGCAGGACGAGGACCAGGGGGATGGGTCGAGTATGGCGCGAGTCAGAGGTATCTCGTCGACCTGGCAGATCCCGATCGGAGTGGCCGGTTCATCATACCGACCGGCCAGTCTGGGATCCCTCTGAGTGGTGCCTATCACAACCAATTCGAGCTATGGTTGGAGGGTGAGCTCTGGCCGATACCCCTCGACCGGGAAGAGGCCAGGGCAGGCAGAGTTACTGAGATGATATTGATCCCGGGAGAGCCCGGTAGAGATCCTTAAGGAGTTTAGACGTGCAGAGTGAGTTGGATATCCTCGTCGTCGGGGCAGGCCCTAGTGGGCTCGGAGTCGCCGTAGCTGCTAGGGAGGCGGGTCTCAACTGCCTCGTCATCGACAAGAGTTGTATCACGAGTTGTATCGCCGGCTATCCGACCTATGCGACCTTCTTCAGTACACCAGAGAAACTCGAGCTCGGGGGTGTGCCTTTCGTCACGGTCAGTGACAAGCCGACCCGGCGTGAGGCGCTCAAGTATTATCGTCGGGTCGTCGAGCACTTCGAGCTCGATGTCAGACAGTACGAGGAGGTGGTCAGCGCTGAGCCCGCGAAGGGTGAGGAGGATGGCTTCATAGTCAGGACGAGACTCGCCTCTGGGGGGAGGGGGCGATACCGGGCCCAGAATCTCGTCATCGCTACCGGATACTGGGACTCACCCAACCTCCTAGGAGTCCCCGGCGAGGATCTCCCTAAGGTCTCGCACTACTATACCGAAGGACTACCCTACTATGATCAGGATCTCCTCGTCGTCGGGGGCGGGAACTCGGCGACCGAGGCTGCACTCGACCTCTATCGTGCCGGGGCGCGGGTCACTGTAGTGCATTTCGCTGAGGAGTTCGATAGTGGGGTCAAGCCATGGGTCCTCTCAGATATCCAGGGGAGGATCAGAGATGGAGATATCCAGATCCGCTGGAATACGCGCGTCGCCGAGATCCTGCCCGATGCCGTCAGGCTCCGCTCCGAGACCGATGGCTCGATCGAGGAGATCGATAATGATTTCGTCTTCGCTATGACCGGATACACACCCAATCCATGGCTCCTCCGCGAGCTCGGAGTCACGATCGATCCAGAGACCGGGGTGCCCGCACATGATCCCGAGACCATGGAGACCGATCTCGAAGGGGTCTTCATAGCAGGCGTTATCGTAGGTGGGAACCGGCCGAACCAGATCTTCATCGAAAATAGCCGCGAGCATGGTCCCAAGATCGTCGATGCGATCGGCTCTCATAGGTCTCTACGCCGATAGACCAGATACGCAGCACCGATCAGAGCAGCGGTATAGATGCACCCCAGTGCGATGGTCAGGGGAGTGTTGACCGGTAGCGGTGGGGTGTGTCCCGCCTCTAGTGAGAGCTCCGTGAGGAGCGCATGATATTCGGGGTCGAAAGTCTCCCTCTGCTGTAGTGCGCCAAAGACAGTGACGGGCAAGTACCTCGCTAGTGGGGCGAGGAGTTCTACCCTATTCAGAAGCGCGGTGATGACCCCCTCGCCGGCCGAGATGTAGAGGAAGAAGATTGCGAGCGCCGAGCCGGAGCCTCGTGCTAGGAAGGCGATCGCAAAGGCTAGGCTAGCGATCCCGAGCACCCCGAGCCCGAATCCACCTAGTGAGGCTAGATCGGTGGCCCTGATAATCGGCCCCTCACCTGGGCCGGCGAGGACCGTTCCGATGATCCCAAAGGCGCCGCCGACTACGAGTTGTATCCCACAGAATAGGGCTACTATGAGAACCAGGGCACCGATCTTCGCCCTAAACCACTCGCCTCTAGCAAGCCCATCAATGATATTCTGACGGGCAGTCCGCCATCCGAACTCGCTACTGATGAGAAAGATGACGACGGCGCCTGTGAAGAAGAGGCCGAGTGGTGGTATCCCCCCGAAGATATTATGCCACGCCTCGGGGAATGCTGTCGGTGTCTGGCCCCCCTGGATCGCCAGATAGAGGGGGGCGGCGAAGAGGAGGCCTACCAGACCGGTGAAGATCAATGTCGAGATCCATACCGCTGGACGTGAGCGTATCTTGATCCATTCGATCTGGACCAGCGTTCGGAGTCCAGTCATGATTCACCTCCTAGCGTCACGAGCTCTGTTTCACCCGCCCTGATTTCCGTCGGCTTGGTCAATTCCATGAAGGTGTCCTCTAGGCTCCGCCGGCGCGGCACTATCTGGGAGAGATAGACACCACGGTTCGCCACGAACTCATTCAGCCTCGCTGTGTTGGGGTCGGAGAGCTCGACGACGACGCCAGGGCCAGCAACCTCAGTAGCTACTGCCCCCGCGTACTCCTCGACGATCGACCTGAGGTGTTCAGGGTCGCCACCACGGATTTCGACGAGATCTCCACCACCAATCACCTCAGTGACAGTGCCCTGACGGACGATCACGCCCTCCCGCAGGATCGCGAGATCGGTACAGATCCTCTCGACCTCCCAGAGGAGATGGCTCGAGAGGAAGATCGTCTTACCACGATCGGCCAACTCGAGGATGATCTCACGGATCTCACGCATCCCATCTGGATCGAGCCCATTTGCAGGCTCATCGAGGATGATCAGATCGGGGTCACCGACGATGGTAGCCGCGAGGGCGAGGCGTTGCCGCATCCCGAGTGAGTAGGTCGAATACCTCGACGTAGACCGAGCACTCAGACCGACGAGGTCGAGGGCCGCAGAGATCTCCCGCTCACCGACCCCCTTCACCTTGGCAACGATCCGGAGGTTGTCTAGCCCACTCAGATAGGGATAGAAGTTCGGACTCTCTAGGGTCGCACCGATCCGACGACGTGCCTCATCCAGGTCCTTCACCTCACTCGAGCCAAAGAGCCGGATCGTGCCCGAGGAGGGGGTGATTACCCCGAGGAGCATCCCGATAGTCGTCGTCTTACCACTCCCATTCGGACCCAAGAACCCATATATCTGACCCCTCTCGACGGTGAAAGAGATCTGGTCGACTGCGAGTCGGTCGCCATAGTACTTTGTCAATCCCTCTGTCTCGATGACGTACATATCATGACTCCCTGGCTCGAAGGGTGAAGAGAGGAGGTCTATACCCGAATACGAGACCTGCGGACCAAGAGTTTCAGGGGATAGAGCCCAACGGCCAGAGTGGTCATGGGCTATCGATCATCCAGTCGAACGACCCCCTGCATCTAGACGATAGCACCTGAGATAGGTAGATTCCAGGCATGTTCCTGAGTAAATCTCTTCGCCATCGAGGTGGGATGCCAGTGAGGCCGAGATGAGCCTCTTGACAGTCGGTGGAGTCGGCCTCGACTTCGGCGGGACCACGATCTTCGATGACCTGACCTTCACCATCGGGAAGGGTGAGAGGTGGGGTATCATCGGGAGGAATGGGACCGGAAAGACGACACTCTTCCGCCTCCTCGCCGGTGAGCTCGAGCCCTCTCGTGGAAGTATCTCACGCCAACCTGGGCTCAGAATAACACACCTCGACCAGCACCGCGAGTTCGAGGCTGGAACGACGATCTGGGCTGCAGCCGCTCAGCCCTTTGCTGACCTCATCGCCCTCGAGGCCTCACTCGCCGCGCAGGCGGCCGCCCTCGCAGAAGATGCCTCGAGGTCCGCACTCGCTCGCTACGACCGTGATCTCGAGAGATTCGAGAGGGAGGGCGGTTACTCGTACGAGGCTAGAGTCTCAGCTGTCCTGCAGGGGCTCGGTTTCGACCCTCTCGCCGCTCGGGAGCGAATGATCGACGAACTCAGTGGTGGCGAGCGCGGCCGGATCTCACTCGCCCGCCAACTCGTCGCCCCCGCCGATCTGATCTTCCTAGATGAGCCGACGAACCACCTCGATCTCGAGACGACGGAGTGGCTGGAAGAGTACCTCGCTGGCCTCGACGCGACTGTCGTCCTCATCACCCACGACCGTGCCTTTCTCGAAGGGACCGCCGACCATATCCTTCACTTCGAGGGTGGCAGGGCAACGCCCTACCGCGGCAACTACTCCTCCTTCGTCATTCAGCGCGCCGAACGGCGCCGCGCCCTACAGCGGGCCTATGAGCAGCAGGAGAAGAAGATCGCGGCTGAGGAGGAGTTCATCCGGCGCAATATCGCGGGCCAGAGGAGCAGGGAGGCGCGCGGTCGGAGGACCCGTCTCGCCCGGCTCCCGCGGCTCAGTCCCCCACCTGGGACTGAGGGGGTGATGGGACTCAGACTCGAGGCCGCCGAGAGGGGTGGTGACCAGGTCGTCGTCTTCGATGAGGTGGAACTCGCGGTCGGGAGACGGACCCTGATAGAGGGTCTTAGTGGCCGTATCATGCGCGGCGATCGGGTCGGGTTGATCGGGCCGAATGGGTCGGGTAAGTCGACCCTGCTCCGCGCGATCGTCGGGGAGTGGGAACTAGCCGGAGGGACGATAGAGGTCGGGAGTTCGATCGAGATCGCATACTACCGACAGGATCTCTCTCAACTCCCGCCAGAGGAGACCCTCTTCGAGCTGATCCACCGACTTCGGCCCCGGTGGGAGAGGGGCCAGGTGATGGGCCACCTCGGGCGGTTCGGCTTCTCTGGCGCTGAGGTCGAGCGGCGACTCCGGACCCTATCTGGCGGCGAGCGAGCCCGGGTCGCACTCGCCCTCATCATGCTCTCCGGTCCACCCGAAGCCGGAACCCGCACCGCGAACCTCCTCATCTTCGATGAGCCGACGAACCACCTGGATATCGAGTCGATCGAGGTGCTCGAGGAGGCGCTCGAGGGGTTCGATGGGACAGTGCTCATCGTCAGCCATGATCGAGCACTCCTGCGTGCCGTCGCGAATCGGGTCTGGATCCTCGACGATCAGAGGATAGAAGACTTTCAGGGCTCCTTCCTCGAGTGGGAGGAGATCGCCCAGGAACGGAGCGAGAGAGAAAGTGCACTCCGCGCCGCCGAGGAGGCAAAGGAGAGAGAGGATGAACGACGTAGGGCAGGGGAGAGAGCGCGCCGCGAGAGGGAGGCCCAGAGAGCCCGACGTGCCGAGGAGAGGAGAGCGCGACGGGCTTTGGAAGAGATCGAGGCCCGGATCACAGAGCTCGAAGGGGTCGAGCTGGAACTAGTCACTCAGATCGAGGACCCCTCCCTCTACGAATCGAGCGAGGGATCGAGATATGCGCTCGAGCTACAGACTGAATTGGACGAGGTACGTCGAGAACTCGAGGAGGCCCTCGAAGAGTGGGAGGCACTAGCAGAACGAGTAGGCTGAAAGGATATCACTATGGTCCCCCTCCCCTACTCGCTAGTATTGAGGCCCCTGCCCTTGCGACACCCCCTTACACGATAGATCTTACGCGACTAGAGATACCGAGAAACTCAACGATGGGAGTTTTTACCATGCCCAAGACCGACAACTCCACCAGGACGCAGCCCCTGGGTGCAGAGGGCCGCTTCTCGACTCCTTATCCGGTGAATGAGCCCGTGCTCGACTACGAGCCCGGTTCACCCGAGCGCGCCTCTCTCCAGGCGATGCTCGAGAAGATGAGTGGCGAGGTCATCGATATCCCCGTCATCATCGGTGGTGAAGAGCTCGAGACTGGCACGACGGTCGATGTGACAATGCCACACGACCATGGCCATCTCCTCGCCCGGTGCCACCAGGCAGGACCAGAGGAAGCAGAGAAGGCGATCGAGGCGAGCCGGGAGGCATGGGAGGAGTGGTCGAATTGGAGCTGGGAGGACCGGGCTGCCGTCTTCCTCCGTGCTGCTGACCTACTCGCCGGGCCCTGGCGCGATGTCCTCAACGCTTCGACTATGCTTGGCCAGAGTAAGACCGTGCACCAGGCCGAGATCGATAGTGCCTGCGAGTTGATCGACTTCTGGCGGTACAACGCTTACTTCGCGACCGAGGTCTACGAGATCCAGCCTGAGTCGGCACCAGGTACCTGGAACCGACTCGACTACAGGCCACTCGAAGGTTTCATCTATGCGGTGACCCCCTTCAACTTCACCTCGATCATCGCCAATCTCCCGACCGCGCCCGCCCTGATGGGTAATGTCGCGATCTGGAAGCCAGCTCGTGGCTCAGAGCTGAGTAGCTACTACATCATGCGCCTACTCGAGGCCGCCGGCTTACCTGCAGGTGTCATCAACTTCCTACCGGGTAGTGGGCCGGTGATCAGTGAGGTCCTCCTCACTAGTCCCGAGTTCGCGGGGCTCCACTTCACCGGCTCGACCAAGACCTTCAACCTCCTCTGGAAGCAGATCGGGGAGAACCTCGATACCTACCAGAGCTATCCTAGGATCGTCGGGGAGACGGGTGGTAAAGACTTCATCATCGCCCACGAAAGCGCCGATATCGAGGCCCTCGCCGTCGCGATCGTACGGGGTGGCTTCGAGTTCCAGGGGCAGAAGTGCAGCGCTGTTTCGAGGGTCTATATCCCGAGCTCGATCTGGGAGGAGACGAGGGGACACCTCCTCGAGATGGTCAGCGAGATCAAGGTCGGTGACACTCGCGACTTCTCGAACTTCATGGGCGCCGTCATCGATGAGAGGGCCTTCGAAAAGATCAAATCATATATCGATTATGTAAAGGAAGCCGACGATGCCGAGATCATCGCCGGCGGTGAGTACGATGACTCGAAGGGCTGGTTCATCGAGCCGACGATCGTCCTGACCACGAACCCACAGTTCAAGACGATGCAGGAGGAGATCTTCGGTCCAGTCGTCACTATCTACGTCTATGATGAGGAGTGGGACGCCGCACTACAACTCGTCGACCAGACCTCGCCTTATGGCCTCACCGGAGCTGTCTTCGCGACCGAGCAGGGCGCGATCAGGGAGGCACTAGCAGCGCTCCGCCATGCGGCAGGAAACTTCTATATCAATGACAAGCCGACCGGCGCAGTCGTCGGGCAGCAACCATTCGGCGGTGGGAGGGCGAGCGGGACCAATGACAAGGCAGGCTCGATCCTCAACCTGCTCCGCTGGGTCTCGCCGCGCGCGATCAAGGAGAACTTCGTACCACCTACCGACTACGAGTACCCCTTCCTCGCGGAGGACTGATAGTTTAGGGAAGTAGATCACTGGGCACAGGTCAGAGACGATCTCGCCTCCCCTGTGCCCAGCACCCTATAACCCGGACTACTGTTTACACTCTGCCGTGGGGTCGGGCCTGGGACCATCTATGGTCGGCCTCTCATCTAGGTTACCCACCGCCATCGCGATCTCACCTACGAACCTGACCACCTCTGCATAGTGATCGAAGTCGATATACTCGACCTCGTCGGTCAGTTGGTGATAATCTGCATGACTGCCCGTCGAGAAGAAGGCGACGGGGATCCCATAGCGCGCATAGTTCCAGTGGTCGCTCCTGCAGTAGTACTGTTCGGGGTGCCCTGGTGCATCGTACTGCTCATCGATCCGGAAAGGTCGCTCCCGGCGACGGTTCACCGCCGCAATGAGTTGGGCATACTCGGTCGAGAGCCTTTTCGGGCCAAGGAGTTGGAGATAGTCGGGGCCACCACCTCTGATATCTTCTTTGCTCCCGCGCCCGATCATATCGATATTGATATGGGCAACGATATTCTCTAGTGGCACCGTCGGGTGGTCGGTGAACCACTCCGATCCGATCAGGCCCTTCTCCTCGGCGGTATGCCAGACGAAGAGGATCGAACGGCGCGGTCGATTCTCTGGGTCGGAGAAGTGCTCGGCCAAGGCGAGGAGACCGATCGAGCCACTGCCATCATCGTCGGCCCCATTGAAGATCGAGTCGGGCCGGGGACTCGCACTCCGATGCTCTCTGGCGACCCGGGCCTCTGCCGCTCGTCTGATCGCCGGGGGGACACTCTGACTCGAAGAGCCTTTCATCTGATCGTGGATGATCAGGTTGACTGCCCTCAACGAGTCGTGGTCGAGGGGACCGGCGGCACGGATACCCATATGATCGGTATGTGCACCGAGGGCGATATACTCATCTCGGAGTGTCGGGTCAGTGCCGGGTATGACCGCGATGATATTCTCTGATGGCGTCAGGCTTCGCTGGAAAGCCACATCACCACCCAATGTCAGACCCTTTGCACCACGTCGCGCCCTCTGGAGCGAGTTCCCGATCAACCTTTCCGCTGCCTCATCCCTCAGGAGGATGGTTACCGGCTTTGGTCCCACCTCCTCATCGAAGCTCGTACCCGCCGAAGGGGTGAGGAGGTAGTCTGCAAATTCATCGATCAGGGGCTCGAGTCCCGTGACCCCTATCCCTGCAGCGGCCGCAAATGGACTCTCGCCCTCGGTATCAGGGAGGATCGGTTGCATCGGCTCAGCGAGGACGACGACGAACTTGCCCTCGAGATCTTCAGCGCGCATAGATGCCGCCTGTGAGATCCTCCCACCGTAGATCACCTCTGCACCCGAGACCGAACGGGTCGGGACTCGCTGGTCGAAGGGGACATAATCGATGCCCGGCCGGAGGGCGACACCATCGACTGTCAGGGGCTGAGAGAGATCGAGTGCATTCGTTATCAGGGGCACACTCTGGAGGTAGGATCCACCCTCTCCCGCCGGCTCGGCCCCGATCCGTTCGAGTTGCTGGACGAGGTACTCGACCGCCCGGTCATGACCAGGGGTCCCGGCCTCACGGCCCTGCATCGAATCGTGCGCGAAGGCGGTCAGATGCGCGCGAAGATACTCGGGGCTGACCTCGGGTGAGGTGATCGGAGCGGTTGGCTCTGGTATCGCTATCGTACTCTCGGGGTGGGTACTGACACACCCATAGAGTGAGGTCAGGAGAGCGATCGTGATCGTGATATAGATCCTCTTCAAAGATACCTCCATGAGCTGATAGAGCAGGTGAGGACAGGGGAAACAAACCGGGAACCCTTGGCCGAGAGCGCCCGATCCGGCGAGTATCATGCCCCGGTATCGTAATTCTGAATCAAGGTGTGCGCCAGACCGACTAGGGTCTCCAGAGTGGGGCCATGGGACCCCACCCGTTGACCCGGGGTATGCTAGGTCAGTAGATTGGCGGTAGCGTCGACGTCAGGAGTACCAGTGTTACGGGGGGGTGACAGTAATGACCGCGCGCGAGAAGATCGAGGAAGTCCTCGCTACGATCCGCCCCGCGCTACGTGCCGATGGCGGTGATGTCGAACTCGTCGAGTTCGACGAAGGTGATGGTATCGTCCAGATCCGGTTGATGGGCGCATGTGGGTCATGCCCAATTTCCACCCTCACCCTCAAACAGGGGATCGAGAGGCGGGTAATGATGGCTGTACCCGAGGTCCGGGGGATCTTGGCAATCTAATTGTGGATGCGCCATACCGGATGGGCTTCGGTCATGCGCTGGATCCCGTAGATCTAGGGCCGGTGTCCGGTGTGGATACCGGCCATCTTTATGGAAGGTAAGATAATGGCTATAGATCGGGAAGAACTACTACGAAGGGTCCACCTCGCCCTCGCTCAGGTTCGCCACCCTAAGAGTGGTGAGGATCTCGCAGCGAGTGGGCATATACAGGAGCTGAAGATCTCGGACGACGGCGTCGTCCATTTTCACTTCGCGCTGAGACCGGAGGACCCGGGCACCCTCGTCCGGGAGGTACGTAGCGCAGTCGAAGGGGTCGAGGGCGTCTCGAAGGTCCGGATCGATGTCAAGCTTCCGCAAGAGGTTCAGGCCCCACAGCAGCGGCCTGCACAGAGGACGATGAAGCCTGGCTCGGTCCCCGCGCCGACCCCAGATGACAGCCTCGTCCGTGGTATCTCCCATATCGTAGCCGTCAGCTCTGGTAAGGGTGGGGTAGGGAAGTCGACCGTCGCTGCAAACCTCGCCGCTGCCCTCGTGGAGAATGGACGCCGGGTCGGACTCCTCGATGCCGATGTCTATGGGCCCAATATCCCGATCCTCTTCGGCGAGCGTAGGAGGCCGCGTGTCACCGGCGCGAAGGGTGAGGAGAAGATCATCCCCCTCGAAGCGCATGGCGTCAAGTTGATGAGCCTCGGTTTCCTCCTCGATGATGAGCAGCCCGCGATCATGCGCGGCCCCCTCATCTCTGGTATCCTACGCCAGTTCCTCGAGCAGGTCGAGTGGGGAGAGCTCGATTACCTGATCGTCGATATGCCTCCTGGCACCGGTGACGCCCAGCTCTCCCTCGTACAGACGATCAACCTCGATGGTGCCCTCATGGTCACCACGCCGCAGAGCCTCTCTACCGCCGATGTCAAGCGCGGGATCAGGATGTTCGAGAGGGTCAATACCAGGGTCCTCGGTGTCGTCGAGAATATGAGCGGCTTCATCTGCCCCTGCTGCGGCGAGCGGGTCGATATCTTCGGGACCGGCGGTGGTGCCGAGATCTCAGAGGATATGCATCTGCCGATTCTCGCTGAGATACCCCTCGAGCCGGCGGTCCGTGAAGCTGGTGACGAGGGCCGACCGACTGCACTGGTCAGCCCAGACTCTCCGGCAGGTGAGGAGTTCCTCGCACTCGCCGAGAGGGTCGCAGCACTCGTAGAGGCAGTACCAGCTGGGGTCAGGTAATGCGCCCCCTGATCCAGCTACCGCCAGCTCGTCCCGAGCTGGCGGTCCTGCCGGCTCATATCGTCGTTCGCGATTTTCCAGAGACCCTCGCCCTCTTCCGTGAGTATGGGGTCGACCTCCCCTCCACAGGGGAGAAGCCGGTCGAGGCACTCCTCGGCGGAGAGGCCGGTGAGCTACTCGATGAGCTTGCCGAGCTAGTCAGTTGGCGACGAGCTGATCAGTCTCACTGACCGACCGAGACCTCGATCTCTGGAGGGATACGGAGGGTGTGCTCGACCGTACACTGTGCAGCTACACTCTTCGCTGGTCCATATCTATCGGGAGGGAGGCTTGGCCAGAGGATCGCCATCTCGTACCGTCCGATCCGATAAGGGTCCTCCGCGAACTCCCAGGCGAGATCGACCTCGAGGTCGTCGTACTCGAGTCCAGCACTCCCTGCCCAACTCAGTAGTACGGAGAAGGTGCAGCCGGCAAGTGATGCACCGAGCATATGGATCGGGGTCAGTGTCAGGCCGGGGCCCTCTGACTCGATCTCGAGGTGTGCGCCCCTCCCTACCCCTACCCTCACCCTATTCTCCTCACTGATCGTTATCTGCACCTCGACCCCCCCTTAGCGCTACGGGAATATCCTGATCCCTCTCGATCGGATCGAGGGAGCCGCGCAAAAGGGGGGCCGTCGGTAGGCCCCTACTGATCGTCAGTCGTTGAGCCACCTCTGCTCGGAGGCGGAGAGGCGGTTCCTCCGTGGTGATAGGAGTCTGACTACGATATATCCAACGAGTACTACCGGAGCCACCTTGAAGAGGAGGAAGCTCGCTATCCCCGCCGCTATCGAGAAGACCGTCCCCACGACTGCGAGTACGACTCCGAGGACGACGAGGGCGATGAAGCCGATCAGGAAGAAGGTCACGAGTGCGCCCAGCATCTTTATATCTCCTTGTCTAAGTGGCTCTCGTACCATTATCGAGAGCTAGGTCTAATCTGTCCGGGTGGCGCTCTCGCCAGCCCAACGAACGTTTATCGAGCCAAGGGCCCCCTTCAGCTCGATGGTAAGGCGGTGCTCAGCTTCATCCCATCCAGCTGAGTAGTACCCATCGCCTCTCTTGATGAGCCCATCAGCGTCGAAGGAGACCAGGAAGGTCTCCCTCTTGATCGCTACTCCTATATCCCGTGGTAGGATGAGGGTGATCGAGCCGACCCCGACAGAGATGATAGCTCTCGTGTCGGTCTCCCACTCTCCATCGAAAGCGAGGGTCATATCCCCTATCCCCCCACTGAAATCGACCACCCGAGCACGGGCATTACCCAGGCCACGCGCTTCGAAGGAAGCGGCACCAACCTTCAACTCCAGCCTCTCGAGGATCTCTAGATTCGGCTCAGAGAAGTTGAGTTTGGTATCGCTAGCGCCTGTTGCTAGCACACCCTTACGGAGTCGAAGTCCCCCCAACTCTAGGGTCGCTGTACCCGCTCCGAAATTGAGAGTCAGATCGATCGGGACCGACCTCCCGAGTTCGAGATCGAGGTTCGACTGAGACCTGGCTACGCGTCTGCCCCTGGCCGTACCCTCGATCCCGAGGTGGAGTCTACCAGCATCGTAACTCGAGATCGGCTCGAAATTATCGGCATCATAGCGGAGTGAGGCGTTGAATAATTCGCGTTCGTGACCGGCCTCCACACTCAATGTGCCCGCACCGAACTCGATCTCGACCTCGAGTTCCCGCTCACCTGAGAGCTGACGTCGGGTCGTGAGTGTACGCCAGTCCTGCGCCTCGAGTGGAGAGAGGGCCAGGGGGAGCATGGCGAGTCCGAGCCAGAGCGGCCTGAATGAGCGCCAGAAAGGAGTCTTAGACTCAGCCATCAGATCCTCCACCAGATCCGCCACCGAAGGAGGCCTCTTCGAAGAGATCGCTCATATCTATCTCAGGATCATTACTCGAGGTGGCCGGCCGAGGCCGTGTACCCGCCCTCGTCAGGAGGACCGCTCCGAACCCGATCGTGAAGGCGATCCAGGTCAGGGTCGCACCCAGGAAGGTCACTAGCTTACTGATCAGACTGAGCCAGGGGCCCGCCATATCTACGACATTCACTACCAAGAAGGGCACGAAGAGGATCGTGAGCCCTGTCATCAGATAGTAGTACGAGTTCGTGTACCGTGCGGGTTCGCCACCGTAGAGCCGCCGCTCTGCGAAAGCCTCGCCTAGTCCATGCCCGACCGCAAGGTACCCGAGGATCGCTGCGAGACTGACGGCGATCCAGAAGAGGGGGAGCCAGAGGAGGACCAGTGGGATCCCGACGATCGAGACGATGAGAGCGATGATAACGATCACCCATCCAGGTAGTAGCAGGAAGCTAGCCGCGAGACCGACTGCGCCCGAGCGAAGTGGCTCGTTTCGCACTGTATCGGCGATCGTCTCTAAGGGCCGCCTCGAGAAATAGACGACGACGAAGCCGATCCCAATGAGGACCACGAGGAGTATCAGATTCCCGAGGAGTCCGACCAGGCCACCACCAATATAGATGAGTGGCTGGTACCACACCCGTCCAGAGTCTGAGCGAGCTGTATGATCCCTCGTCCTCGACGCACGGTCTCTACTCTTATCGGCCGTCGACGTGGTGGCACTGCTCAACTTTCCTTCCAGCTCAGCGATCCGGTCTCGCAGCTTGGCGATCGTATCATCGACTGAGCTGATCCCCCTGCCGTGCCCCGCGCTCATGAGTCCTAACTCGAGACGGTCGGCGAGAGCTGAGCCAACCCCTGTCGTACCGGGGGGGCTCCAACTCATTAGCAGATCGGCCAACTCTTCAGTAGGTGTATCGATAGCCTCGGAGAGGAGCTCGCGCCAGGCACGATCTAATGCCTCACCCCTTGGTGCTGGCCCTAGAGAGAGGGCACCCTCCCAGACCTGACCATCATGGACACTGAACTCCAGATAGTTGCCATCGGCCAGCTCGAGTTGTAGCCGCGCCCTATCGGTGGAGATCTCGATCTGGCTCGAGAGGATCTCGATATCACCCCTCCCACCGCGCTCCTGCAATGAGTCGGGTATGGGATCCGCGGGGGCTAGTCCTACGGACCCGGTCAGGAGTATCGCTAGACCGAGGACGAGAGTACCGATCAGTGGATAGAGTGTACTACGTCGTTGCATGTGAGCCTCCCCGCGCTGGATCGCGGAACAGGTTCCGATAGAGGACCCAGATCGAGAGGGTAGTGGCGATAGAGATCACCATCACACCGATCCCGAAGCCCGGCTTGCCAAAGGACTCGAAGAGTCTCGCCAATCTTTCGACGAGCCAGAGGGTGTACTGGTTACCCAGGACAGCGACCGCGAGGCGTTTCGTCTCTTCGACGATGAAAGTCTCGAGATGATAGACCGTGAAGAGCCATAGCGCCTCTAGTGAGAGCCAGGGGCGAGAGACCAGCCAGGTAAGAGCGCCTCCAATGGAGATGAGGGGGAGTGAGATCAGTACTGAGAGGAGTGCCCAACCCCCTCTAGTCTCCGGGATGAGCCGGCGCAGGAATGCACCCAACTGGGCATGCCAGGATAGTGAGAGCTCGACACTCGCCATGATACGATCGGCGAAGGTTGCCGTCGGCTCGAGGTGTGGCAGGGCCGCTAATAGATCGAAGAGGGCCTCCCATTCTTCGACCTCCGTGGCGCATTCTGGGCACCCGGCGAGGTGTGACTCGATGACCGCACGGTCGGCATCCTCTAGTGTGCCCTCCACGTAGGCCTCGAGCATCTCAGTGGCCGGGTGTAGCAGATCGTTCCTCATATCTCGTCCATCATCTTCTGGTATCATCTAACCTTACGTCACCTAGATCACTCTTGTTTCATGTCCTGAGATGTGCGAGCCGTTTTCGTAGCTCGCGCCGACCCCGGTGGATGAAGGTCTTGACCGTCCCGAGTGGGAGTTCCATGATCTCCGCGATCTCATCATATGGCTTCCCTTCGAGGTGCCAGAGTATGATCGCAGTACGGTAGTCTGGCCTGAGATCGGCGAGTGCCACCTCGATCTCTCTCCCGATCTCACGGTTGAGTGTATACTCGAATGGTGACTCTCCCCTACTCTCTGGGGTGAAGGCAGTGGCTACAGTCTCCTCACCACTCTCGGCGTAGGGTGAACCATCGATGGAGAGGGTCGCTACCTCTCTCTTGCGGAGTTGGTCGATCGCCGTATTATGCGCGATCTTGAAGATCCATGAGCTGAACTTATGTCTCGGATCATATCGGTCGAGGGCATTGAGGACCTTGATGAAGGTCTCTTGGGCCAGGTCCTCGGCTAGCTCGCGGTCCCTGACGAGCCTATAGACCAGAGAGTTGATCGGACGTTGATAACGTCCGATCAACTCTCGGTAGGCGGCCTCGTGGCCCAGCTGGGCACGGGCGATCACCTCTTGATCGGTCAGGTCTCGTAAATCCAAAGTCATAGCGGCGCGTCGAGTCGATCTCTACACGCCCCTCCCCTACGAGGTCGGCGAGCGAATGGTTTCGAATCGGTGACAGGTTGATCAGCTCGGATAGGCTATGTAGCTTCTATCAGCACCAAACTACAAGATCGGAGTGTGATACGCGATGCCCGTAGGACGCCGGGAGATTGGGAGAGAGGCCCGTGAGGAGAAGGCGACCGCTGTAAGAGAGATCTTCGGCGCGATCGCCCCACGTTATGATTTCCTCAACCACCTCCTCAGCCTCAATATAGACAAGAGGTGGCGTCGACGCGCTGTCGAGCTCCTCATCGGTCCTGACCAGGGGAAGCCCTCCTCCCTCGCCGGCCATTATCTCGACGCCTGCTCGGGGACCCTAGATCTGGCTCTGACACTCGCTGCCCGCCCTGAATTCAAGGGCAAGGTCTGGGCGAGTGACTTCACCTACGAGATGTTGGATCAGGGACGTGAGAAGATCGGGAGATACCCGGTAACCTCTGTCTGTGCCGATGTCCTCAGCTTACCCTACCCCGACTCGAGCTTCGATGGCGCACTCGTTGGATTCGGGGTCCGCAACCTCGCTGATCTAGACCGGGGTCTCGAAGAGTTGGCTCGAGTCCTCAAGCCTGGGGCCCGACTCGTCGTCCTCGAATTCACCACACCCAGGTGGCAGCCCTTTCGGGGTTTGTACCTCTTCTACTTCTTACGGATCCTACCCCTCGTGGGCAGGCTGATCTCGAAACATTCGGATGCATATCAGTATCTCCCCGACTCTGTTCTCGAGTTCCCTGAGCCCCCTGAGCTGGCTGAGAGATTCGAGCGAGCAGGGTTCGAAGCGGTGGGCTGGAAGAGTCTGACTGGTGGGATCGCGGCCCTGCACTATGGGGAGAGGAGCTGAGAGGGAGGCCCTCGGTCGACGGGGCGCCTCCTGATCGGCTACCCCGTCGACCGAGCTGATCGAGCTGATTAGTTCTTCATCGCATTACGCAGCTGTTCGGCCTCTCGTAGGTGACCCAACTCCGTCGCCCTGAACTTCTTCAGATACTCTCTGAGTGCCCCATCGCGAGCGCCCGGTATGAGATTGTCATCGAGTTGGTTGATCAGCCAACGATGGTGGTTGATCTCGGCATCGAGGTACGCCTGGTCGAAGGCGGTGCCACTCCGGTTTTCTAGGGATCTGTAGGAATTCTGCTCGGCCTGCTGGATCTCGGTCGTCGCCGCATAGGGTGCCGGCTCGATCTCCCGGGCCCTGAGGATCGCATTCAGCTCGGTATTCGACTGGTTGTGGTCCCGAGCGATCTTATGGGCAAAGTTCTTGATAGCGTTGTTAGATGACTTCGATACGGCGAGTTCGGCGATCCTGACCTCACCCGTATTGTATGTTTGCGTGACTGATGAGATATTCGCATCGGTCAGCCCCTCGGGCGCGGGTTGTCCTGGTACCCTCTGCGGTCCAGGACCACAGGCTGTCAGTGCCAGAACCAGAGGGGCGAGGAGCCAGGCCAGCCTCACGCGAGTGGGTAGAAATTCTGACATGGGACCTCCAAGATCTATGGGCGAATACTATGGTCTCGGTTCTCCATCTCTATCGGACCCTTGCCGATAGAGCACAAAGAGAGAAGATGCAATTCCAGTGCGCGAGCCCAGGAGTGCGGTTAGGTGAAGATCGGATTGATAAGTGATACGCATGGTCTACTACGAGGTGGCGTCTTCGACCACTTCGCTGGGGTCGAGCTGATACTCCATGCAGGGGATATCGGATCCCTCGACCTCCTGACCGAACTCGAGGCAGTAGCACCAGTCATCGCCGTCTATGGAAACACCGACGACTTCGAGGTCCGTGACCAGGTGGAAGAGGTCGCAGCGCTCGAGTTGGAGGGCAGACACGTCGTCCTCATCCATGGCGACCAGTTCGGGTCACCCACCCCCCGGCACCTGAGGGAGGCCTTCCCCGGAGCCGATATCATCGTCTACGGTCACACACACCGTCCTCTAGTAGATCGGGGGGGAGGTGCTCTAGTGGTCAACCCAGGTGCAGCGGGCCCGAGGCGTTTCGAGTTACTACCTACCCTTGGGCTACTCACCATCTCGTCGAGCTCAGCTGATGATTCCGGGGTCGAGGTGGAGATAGTCGAGTTGAAGGATTAGGACTCCAAGGGGATCAGGCGCGCCCACTCCTCAGGTCTCCTTCTGAACCAGCGCGCGATCAGGATCGACTCGGGCACATTATCAGGGGTTAGATACTGACGATAGCTAGCGACGCCCCCGACGCGCTCACCTGCCACCTCCCTCAACTCATCCCAACCCTCATCATCGTCTGGCGCGGGGAACTCATCGAGGACGAGACCATGCCCCAGCAGGTAGACTATATCCTCACCCCCCGTGCCTCTGACGGGATAGAGAAAGGCACTACCCCTGCTCATCCCATTCATCTCCACTAGTTCAGCCTGCAGAGCTGCTAATCGCTCGGCCCGATCGCGCAGGAGTCCAGCATACTCGAAGTCGAGGCGTTCTGCTGCAGCGTGCATCCTCTCGTACAGGATCGAGAGGGGCTGATCTGTGTCCCCCTCCAGGAACCGCTGAGCCTCCTCTACTCGCCTACTGTACTCAGCCAAGGTACACCGGGCGGCACAGGGGGCGAGGCAGCGATCGAGGTCAGCCCTGATACAGAGGGCATCCGGTCGGTGGCTGAAGAGGTCTGTCTGGTCGGCGAAGTGGATAGGAGTCCGCTCGGCACAATCGCGGAGTTGTAGGAGGTCGGAGAGTTCACGGACCGCCTCACGAAGACGACGACGGTCATAGAAGGGACCATAGTACCGCGCCCCATCGGAGGTGACCCTGCCAGTCACGAGGAGGCGCGGGGCCGGGCCATTCGTCAACTTGATGAAAGAATACTCCCGCTCACGGTTGTGCTCGACATTGTAAGTCGGCCGCCACCTCCTGATCTGGTGGAGCTCTTGCAGGAGTGCAGCGAACTCGTTGGGCGTATAGTCCCACTCGAGCTGGTGTGTTCGTGCGATGATACGCGCGGCCTTCTCCTCATCGGCAGCGCGGAAGTAGGAGAGGAGCCGTGTCCGGATCCGGACCGACTTCCCGACGTAGAGGTGCTCGCCATCAGCACCAACCATTCGATAGGTGCCAGGTCGGTCCTCAGCACTCTCTAGGACAGACTCTCGGAGCTCGTGTATCCTAGGTGATAGGCCAGAGATCGTACCACTCATCATACCAACTACAGAGTATGATACCGATGTACGACACTCGGCTGAATGGGTTCCCTCACCCGATCTCCGCCGCCCGCTCCTCCCGCGCGCTCTACCCGTTCCCATCGTATCGAGGACCGGTACCCCGATGACGAGGAAACCAGCTATCAGGCTATCAGGTCTCCTTCTGACATTTGGGACAGAAGAACGCTGACCGGTTCGAGAGTATGATCCTCTCTACCGGAGTTCGGCACCTGGGGCAGGGATCCCCCTCTCTTCCATAGACCTGGAGTTGCGCACTGTATCCCCCTGATTCGCCACTCGAGTCACGATAATCGCTGATCGTAGTACCGCGCGCCTCGATCGATTCGCGGAGGACGAGTTGCAGGGCATCCCTGAGTGCGGAAACCTCCTCTCGCGTCAGGGAGCGGGCCGGCCGGGCGGGGTGGATCTCAGCATGCCAGAGTGCCTCGACCGCATAGATATTTCCGATCCCCGCGATACGGCGTTGATCGAGGAGCCAGTTGCGTATTGGGCTGCGGGACCGCTGGGTCAGCGAGTAGAGTAGCTGATCTGTGAACTCATCGGAGAGGGGCTCAACACCTAGTGATCCTTCCCACTCCGTCCAACTCTCCTCATCATGTAGATCGATTCGGCCGAAGCGACGGATATCATCGTATAAGAGGGAGCGACCATCATCGAGGTCGAAGCGGACACCGAGATGCCGAAACTCGGAGGCGCGCGGTGAGTCGCTCACGATCAACCGGCCGGTCATCCCGAGGTTTATCCTGAGGATCGTCGACTCATCGAAGGTGAGGACGAGATTCTTGCCCCGTCGTCCTACTCCAGTGATCTCCTTTCCCGTCAGGGCCGATCTCAGTCCAGCAGGCTCGAGCCCCTGGCCGAGGAGGTCGGGGTGAACGACCTGGATCTCTATGACCCGTCGTCCTAGGACCTCCTTGCGGAGGTCCCGGGCGATCGTCTCTGCCTCTGGTAACTCAGGCATCTACCGCCCCGAGCTTCGCTCCGATCCTCTCCAACTCACGCCAGCCGATATCACGGCGGTAGTACTTGTCCCTGAAGGTGATCGCCTCCGCGGCCGCCCTACTCCGCGCCGCCGCCTCGGCGATCGTTGGGCCGAGACCGGTGACGGCTAGGACTCGCCCTCCAGCAGTCACCAACTCACCACCCTCTAGCGCGGTCCGTCCATGGAAGAGGACGATGTTTTCCGCCTCCTCGACCCACTCGGGGATCGTGATCGGGTGACCGACCTCGTGCCTCTCAGGGTAGCCCTCGGCCCCAAGGATCGTGGTCAGGGCGGCACCCTCAGACCACTCGAGGGTCGCACCATTCAGGGTATCGCCCTCTGCAATCGCACGGACCGGCTCGAGGAGTGAGGAGCCAAGGAGGGGGATCAGTGCCTGCGTCTCGGGATCGCCGAAACGGCAGTTGAACTCGACGACCTTTGGGCCCTCCGCAGTCAACATCAGGCCCGCATAGAGGAGACCACGGAAAGGGTTTCCATCCTCCCTCAATGCGCCGAGTATCGGGACGAAGATCTCCCGCTCGATCCTCTCGAGGAGCGTAGTGTCAGCGATCGAGACAGGGGCATAGGCTCCCATGCCACCTGTATTGGCGCCGGTATCACCTTCCCCTATCCTCTTGTGATCCTGAAGGGGAAGGAGGGTCAGGGCCTCCTCACCATCGGTCAACGCGAAGACCGAGAGCTCCTCGCCCTCCATGAACGACTCGACGACGATCTCGCTCCCAGCCGCGCCGAACTCGGCCTCGACGAGCATCGAGCGCGCCGCGGCGAGGGCCTCCTCGACCGTCGTACAGACCAGTGCGCCCTTACCAGAGGCGAGACCCGAGGCCTTGACTACGATCGGCGCTCCCTCACTCCTGATATACGACTCGGCCCTCTCGAGATCGGTGAAGGTCGCAAAGGAGGCGGTCGGAACACTCGCACGGCGCATCAATTCCTTCGCGTACGCCTTCGACGATTCGATCCGCGCTGCCAGGCGAGTCGGCCCGAAGATCGGGAGACGCCGCTCATAGAAGGCATCGGCGATTCCGGCAGCGAGGGGCGCCTCGGGGCCGACGATCGTCAGATCGATCGAGTTCGCCTCTGCCCAGCCGGCGAGGCCCGGGATATCACCCTGCGAGATCGGGAGGGGGGTAGCCAGGTCGATCGTCCCACCACTCCCACCAGTCATATAGAAATCGGCACCTGGCAGCTCCTGGCGGAGCTTCCAGAGGAGTGCGTGCTCACGGCCGGCACTCCCAATCATCAATATCTTCATGGCTCTGAATTTAAGGGAATGGGGCGCCTCCGGTAAAGGCGTCCCTCATCTTTCTCGCGGCCTCCCCGACCTGCTCCCCAAACTGTTCGAGGATCGATCTCGTCCCCTCGGCATAGGCTCGTGCTGCCGCGGCGAGATCATCATAGTACGGCGGCTCCTCATCACCCCGGTGATGATACTCGCCTCGGAGGATCCTGTCGTACCCCCCACCCTCGACCCAATCCCTCATCTCCGCCGCTCTGAGGAGATGGAAGGGGTGGGTAGAGAGCATCAGATTGAGGACCTTGAAGACTGAATCGGCGACATCGCCACCCTCTCGATACTCGTCGGCCTGGATCAGGAACTCGTTCAGGTTGGTCTCTTCCCGGTCGCCCCCACCGGCGAGTTTGAGCATCGCGTGGAGCGCTGCCTCTGGCTCCTGGACGGCTAGTAGACCTGCCCTATCGGCCGAGAGTTCACTCTTCCTCCCCCACTCTAGGATGGCTAGTAGGACCGCTCGTGCACCGAGCCCCACTAGCGGGAAACCCTGCTGAGCGAGCCGGATCAGGATCACCATCATCGTCCGGTAGAGGACGTGTCCAGATAGAATGTGTCCGAGTTCGTGTCCAAGTAGGAAGGTCAGTTCCCGCTCATCTAGTAGACTGAGACTCCCCGAGTTGAGGACTATGAAAGGGCGATCGAGGCCATAGGCCCCGGCGTTGACCATCGGTGTCTGTGAGATGAAGAGCTCGTACTCCTCCGGCGCGTCGAGAGTCTCGAGCACCGAGCGATAGAGACTGTGGACCTTGGGGAATTGGCCCTTCGAGACCCTGACCGCATTTGCTTGGAAGGCGAGCCTGATCGGCTTCTCGCCCAAGACACCGAAGATCGCCCTGAGGACCTCGTCGAAGACGGGGACCCGGCGCATTGCCGCGAGGGTGGCCCGATCGGCGGGGTGTTCCCAACTGATCGGAGAGATCTCGGTCAGTATCCTCCTGTCTCGTTCCCTCTCACTCTCTCCAGACATCTCTCGGCTCCTTTGGCTCGTACCACCCTCTATTGGTAGGCTCTCTCAGCCCCGATCAACCTGGTCTCTGGCTCAGATCCCTGTGAGTGCCTGATCGAGGTCGGCGATCAGGTCCTCGACATCTTCGATGCCTACGGAGAGCCGGACGAGCCCCTCGGTGATCCCGAGCTCGGCTCGCCTCTCTGGCTCGACCGAGGCATGTGTCTGCGATGCCGGGTGTCCGATCAGACTCTCTACCCCACCGAGGCTGAGGGCGAGGGCGAAGAGCCGTGTCGATTCGACCATCCTCCGTGCCCGCTCCCGCGACCCGAGCTCCATACTGACCATCCCAGTGAACCCATCCATCTGTGAGGCCGCGAGTTCGTGCTGGGGATGCGAGGTCAGGCCCGGGTAATATACCCTCTCGACCTTTGGGTGTCCCTCGAGGTACTTGGCTATTCTCAGGCCATTCTCATTGTGTTGGGCCATCCTGAGATGCAGGGTCTTCGTACCTCTCAGGACGAGCCATGAATCCCATGGCCCCGGGATAGCACCTGCTGCCTTCTGCATGAAGCGGAGCCCCTCAGCGATCTCCTCATCCGAGGTGACGGCGATCCCCCCTACCACATCAGAGTGTCCGTTCAGGTACTTGGTTGTCGAGTGGATCACTATCGTCGCACCCAGTTCGATAGGTCGCTGGTTATAGGGAGTAGCGAAGGTGTTGTCGACGACGAGGTGTGCGCCGGCACCCTGTGCGATCTCCCCCATCGCTCGGAGGTCGGTGATCCGCATCAGTGGATTCGTCGGTGTCTCGATGAAGATCATCTTCGTCTCAGCTCTGACTGCATCCTCGACCTTATTGGGGTCCCTCGTATCGAGATAGGTGAACTCGATCCCATATCTAGCGAGGACCTGGTCGAAGAGCCGGGGGGTCCCGCCATAGGTGTTCGCCTCTGAGATGACATGGTCACCAGGCTCTAGTAGCTTGAGTACCGCCTCGGTCGCAGCGATCCCACTAGCGAAGGCTACACCTGCACTCGCCTTCTCGAGACTCGCGATATTCCGTTCGAGTGCCTCTCGGGTCGGGTTCTGTGCCCGAGAGTACTCGTAGCCCGCCCTTGGCTGGTCGAGGCCATCCATCACATAGGTCGAGGTCTGGTAGACAGGTGGCATGACCGCACCTGTCGTCGGGTCGGGGGACTGACCACCATGGATAGCTAGGGTACCGAATCCGTCTCTTCTCTCACTCATCGCTCGGGGTGGTTAGGGGGATAGGATCTCTATAGATTGGGCGCTAGAACTCCGCTGGGAGAGTATTCACTGAGATTCGATTGGAAGGTAAGCCCGGCTCTGGCCACTTGCAACGGAGCATATCCCTTACCTCACTACTGAAACGAGAGACCCGAGCCTACAATGTTGTACCACGAGTCGATAGAGAAAGCCGATAGTAGCCCAGAACAGTGGCTCTACACCCTGCATGGTATCTTCGGTGCTGGCCGAAATTGGGCGTCCCTGATGAGGCGACTGGTAGGTGAACGGCCCGATTGGGGCGCGATCCTCGTCGACCTCAGGGAGCATGGCAACTCGCAGGGCTTTCCCCCACCCCATACTCTAGAGGCGACTGCCGCTGATCTGGTCGAGCTCGTCGAGGGGACCGGTCACCAGGCAACTGCGATTCTCGGCCACTCCTTCGGGGGAAAGGTCGCCCTCCTCTACGGGACGGAACACCCCGGCCAGGTCGATGAGATCTGGGTCATAGACTCTACCCCAGAGGCGCGCGCACCTAGGGGTGGCGCCTTTAGGATGCTCGAGCTGATCAGGGAGTTCCCCGATCCACTCCCCTCTCGCCAGATGCTGATCGAAGGGCTGGTCGCCGCCGGGGTCGAGCCTGGAATCGCGCAGTGGATGGGCACCAACCTCGTCCTCCGAGAGGGTGAGTACTACTGGCGTATCGAATTCGATACGATGCAGGCCCTCCTCGAAGACTTCTATCGGACCGACCTCTGGCCGATCGTAGAGGCCCCGAGTGGTCCGCGTATCCATTTCGTCAAAGCAACCCGGGGCAGTGTCCTATCCGATGAGGCTACCGCACGTATCGAGGACGCAAGCGCTGCCAATGGCCGGGTCTTCTTGCACCATGTCGAGGGGGGGCACTGGCTCAACGCCGACAACCCAGATGCACTCATCGAACTCCTCGAGGAAGAGCTCGGTAGTGGTGCCGTGCGTTGACGGCACCACCAGAGCTCCTTAACTTCGGCCCTGACTCGCTCAGAGATAAGACTTACCTCGTATTCGACACCAAACCCCAGGAAAAGAGAAGAATGGGATTCGAAATACCATCAGATCTGATGGTGAGCGTCTCCGGCGTACGGGGACGGGTAGGAGAGGGACTGACGCCCGAAGTCATCGCCCGTTTCGCGGCTGCCTTCGGCACATACCTACGCTCGACTGGTAACGAGAGACCGAAGGTCGTGCTCGGTCGTGACTCCCGGACATCGGGACCACTCTTCACGAGAGTCGTTACCGCGGCACTACAATCGGTCGGGGCCGATGTGATCGATATCGGACTCGCCCCGACCCCGACGACTCTCCTCTCGATCAGCCAACACGATGCTGCGGGCGCGATCGTCGTGACCGCTAGCCATAACCCCGTCGAGTGGAACGCACTCAAGTTCGCCTCCGCAAGTGGGATGTTCCTCGATGCCGACGAGGCGAGAGAGATGTGGTCGTACCTCTCTGAGCGACCAATCCCCAGGGCGACCTGGGATCGACTAGGTAAGGTGAGTTACGACGACGGTGCCGTAGAGAGACATATCGAGGCGGTCCTCGGGATACCCTACCTCGACCTCGAGGGGTTGAGGGGGAGGAGATTCAGAGTCGCACTCGACTGTATCAGGGGGGCGGGTGCGGTCATCTTGCCCCGTCTCCTCGAGGCGCTCGGCTGTGAGGTGATCGGGCTGAACCTCGAGCCCGATGGGCACTTTCCCCGCGAGCCGGAGCCAGTCTCCGAGAATCTCGGTGAACTCGGTGAGCTCGTGCGGCAGAGCGGGGCAGATATAGGACTAGCAACTGACCCCGATGCCGACCGCCTCTCGATCGTCAGTGAGACCGGTCGACCGATAGGGGAGGACCTGACCCTTGCCCTCGCTGCGAAGCTCGTACTCGGGAAGAGGGTAGAGCCGGTAGTGACCAATCTCTCGACTAGTAGGGTATTAGAGGATATCACCACCGCCGCGGGCGCTACCCTCTACCGGGCTCCTGTCGGTGAGATCAATGTTGCCCGCAGGATGGAGGAGGTCGGTGCGATCATCGGGGGCGAGGGTAATGGGGGCGTCATCCTCCCTGAGCTGCACCTGACACGGGATGCAATGATCGCGGCGGCACTGGTACTGCAATTCCTCTTGGAATCGGGCGGTACACTCGAGGAGGAGCTCTCGGAGCTCAGGTCATACTCGATCGTAAAGGACAAGCTCCCGCGCGATGCTGGGCCCCTCGAGGAGACTTACGAAATACTAGAGGCCGACCTCGGTGCCCCTGAGGTCGATAAGCAGGATGGACTGCGTCTATCCTGGCCAGATGAGATGAGATGGCTCCATATGCGGCCCTCCGGTACTGAGCCTATCCTCCGTATCATCGCGGAGGCGCCGACCGAGGATGGGGCCCAAGAGCTCGTAAATGCAGCTCGTGAGGCCATCGGAAACTGAGTTCGATGATAGGGACAGAGAGACGATGTGTGGAATTGTCGGATATATAGGTGAGCGACCAGCACTACCGATCCTCGTCGATGGGTTACGCAGGATGGAGTATCGGGGCTACGACTCCGCAGGCCTCTCTGTCCTCGTCAATGGTGCGCTCGAGACCAGGAAGGCTGTAGGTAAGCTCTCTGAGCTAGAGGCCGTCCTCAGGGATGGCGGCGAGCCCGAGGGCGATGTCGGGATCGCGCACACTCGCTGGGCAACCCATGGTGCGCCTAGCGAGATCAATGCGCACCCCCATATCGATTGTGCAGGGAAGATCTCCGTAGTGCACAATGGGGTGATCGAGAACCATACAGTGCTACGCCAGAAACTGGAGGGGCTGGGCCATACCTTCCAGACCGAGACCGATACCGAGGTCGTTGCGCATATGATCGAGGAGGCCTACGCCGGCAACCTCGAGGAGGCGGTCCGGGCCGCACTCCGCCAGATCGAGGGGACCTATGGCCTCGCGATCATGAGTAGCCACGAACCAGAGAAGATCGTCGTCGCCAGGCGCGGGAGCCCGATCCTGATCGGGATCGGTGAGGGTCGAGAGTATTTCGTCGCCAGCGATGTCGCCGCAATCCTCGCCCACACGAGGCAGGTCATCTACTTGGATGACGACGAGATGGCGATCCTGACGAGGGATGGGTACCAGACCCTCTCACTCAGGGGCACCGAGGTCAGCAAGGAGATCGAGCAGGTCACTTGGGACCTGGAGGAGATCGAGAAGGGCGGCTATGAGCACTTCATGCTCAAGGAGATCATCGAGCAGCCCGAGACTCTGCGCAATGCGATGCGTGGTCGTCTCCTCGAGGAGGAGGGTAAGGTCAGGCTCGGCGGCGTCACCCTCTCGAATGAGGAGTTGATGTCGATCAAGAGGATCATCATCACCGCCTGTGGAACCTCCTGGCATAGCGCCCTGATCGGGGAGTATATGCTCGAAGAACTCGCACGGATACCGGTTGAGGTCGAGTATGCCTCCGAGTTCAGGTACCGGAACCCAATCATCGATGAGGGCACCCTCGTGATCGTGATCAGTCAGTCGGGTGAGACCGCCGATACCCTGGCTGCACTCCGCGAGGCACGACACCGGGGTGCAAAGGTGATGGGTATCGTCAATGTCGTCGGTTCATCGATCGCACGGGAGACTGATTTCGGGATCTACCTCCACTGTGGGCCAGAGATCGGGGTCGCATCGACGAAGGCTTTCACGAGCCAGGTCATCGTCCTCATGATGTTCACCATCCTACTCGGTCGGCTCCGCAACCTCTCTGTCCTGCAGGGCCGAGAGGTGGTGGGCGCGCTGAAGGAACTCCCCTCGAAGATCGAACAGGTCCTCGAGTTGAATGATGCGATCCGGGAACTCGCGCGTACGTACAAGGATGCGGCGAACTTCCTCTACCTCGGGAGAGGTTACAACTTCCCCGCAGCACTCGAGGGCGCCCTCAAGTTGAAGGAGGTCAGCTATATCCACGCCGAGGGCTACCCCGCGGCCGAGCTTAAGCATGGGCCGATCGCATTGATCGATGAGAATATGCCCGTCGTCGTCATCGCGCCCGATGATGCGGTCTACTCGAAGGTCGTCTCCGGGATCGAAGAGATCAAATCGAGGGGTGGACGGGTCATAGCCGTAGCCAATGAGGGGAATACCGACCTGATCTCGAAGGTCGACCACCTGATCACGATACCGAAGACGATCGATCCTCTGACACCAGTCCTGGCAACCGTGCCCCTCCAACTCCTCGCGTATCATATCGCGGTACTGCGCGGCTGTAATGTCGACATGCCGCGGAACCTCGCCAAGGCCGTCGTCTTCGAGTAGCCGATGCGAGTAGTATTGCAGAGGGTCTCCGAGGCGGAGGTCAGGGTAGCTGACAGGGTCGTCGGGAGGATAGGGAGGGGACACCTCCTCCTCGTCGGCTTCAGGGATGACGATGATGAGAAGGCCCTCCGCTGGATGGCTGAAAAGATCGTCGGATTACGACTCTTCAATGATGATGAGGGGAAGATGAACCTCGGCTTGGCCGAGGTCGGGGGCGAACTCCTGGTCGTCAGTCAGTTCACCCTCTATGGGGATGCCCGACGGGGCCGGCGACCTAGCTTCATCGAGGCAGCGAGACCTGAGATCGCTGAGCCCCTCTACGAACGTTTCATCGAATTCCTCCGAGAACTCGCGCCAGGACGAGTCGAGACCGGTGAGTTCGGGGCGATGATGGAGGTCGATCTCGTCAATGATGGACCGGTCACGCTGATCCTGGAGAGGTGAGGTGGGGGGAGAGGAAGTGAGGGCGAGTGGCGATAGGCACGATATACCACCCCTGATATTGGCATCGAGTTCACCACGTCGGGCTCAGCTCCTCGAGATGTTGGGGCTCGAGTTCGAGATCATCAGTGCGGAGATAGATGAGACTCCTCTGGACGATGAGCCGCCCGGGATCTTCGCCGAGAGGATGGCACGTGAGAAAGCCATGGCTATCGCCGAGGAGCGACCAGACGCGATCGTGATCGGGAGCGATACCCTCGTCGTCATCGATGGAAGGGTGCTCGGGAAGCCCAGAGATCCCGAGGAGGCGGTCGGGATGCTCCTCGCCCTGCAAGGTTACGAGCACCAGGTCGAGACGGGGATCGCAGTCGTCGCCCCTGGAGGCGAGATCGTCAGCTCGGTAGAGGGGGTGAGGGTCAAGTTCAGGTCATTCGGCCGCAAGATGGCCGAGGAATATGTTGCGACCGGTGAGCCCCTCGACAAAGCGGGGGCCTACGGGATTCAGGGCTACGGCGCCGCACTCGTCGAGATGATCGAAGGCGATTATTTCGCGGTCATGGGCCTACCGATCTCCCGGCTGGTCTCTCTCCTCCGCGCGCAGGGGTGGCACTACAACTTCCATGGACTCGAGCCCCTCGAGACACCCAACCTGGAGCGCAACGATGAGAACTATCCTGGCGATCGATCAGGGAACGACCGGCACGACAGCTCTTCTCCTCGCGACTGATGGCCGTGTCCTCGGTCGTGCGTATTCAGAACTGACCCAGTATTACCCTCAGGGTGGCTGGGTCGAGCACGATCCAGAGGAGATCTGGCGCGGGACCCTCAGCGCGGCTCGTAGAGCGATCGAGCTCGCCGGGGTCGAGGCCGACGCGGTCGGGATCACCAACCAGCGTGAGACGATCGTACTCTGGGATAGGACGACGGGGATACCACTACACAATGCGATCGTTTGGCAGGATCGGAGGACCGCCGAGAGGTGTCTCGAACTCAGAGAGAGTGGGGTCGAGGGGCTGATCAGGGCGAAGACAGGGCTCGTCATCGATCCTTACTTCAGTGCGACGAAGCTCGAGTGGCTCCTCGACCAGATCCCGGGGGCAAGAGAGAGGGCAGAGGATGGCGAGCTAGCCGCTGGGACGATCGATGCCTGGTTGGTCTGGAAGCTGACTGGGGGGAGGATCTATGCGACCGACCATACCAATGCCTCCCGAACCCTCCTCTACGATATCGAGGCTCTCGATTGGGACGAGGAACTCCTCTCGATCTTCTCGATACCCCGACAACTCCTGCCCGAGATCAGGGATTCCGCCGGCGGCTTCGGAGAGACCGCTGAGGGGCTCTTCGGTAAAGCTGTACCGATAGCCGGCATCGCTGGAGACCAACAAGCCGCACTCTACGGGCAGGGGGCCTGGAAGAGAGGCCAGGCGAAGAATACCTACGGTACAGGTGCCTTCGTCCTCCTCCACACCGGTAGTGAAAGACGTGACTCAGGTAGTGGTCTCCTCACGACGATCGCCTGCGGTCCTACAGGTAGACCTGAGTACGCCCTCGAGGGCTCGATCTTCATAGCAGGCGCCGCCGTGCAATGGCTCCGAGACTCCCTGGGGATCATCACCGAGGCGGGGGAGACAGAGGCACTCGCCGCGAGCCTAGATTCCAATGACGGTGTCTATTTCGTGCCAGCCTTCGTCGGTCTCGGCGCCCCGCACTGGATACCAGAGGCGCGTGGAACGATCGTGGGTCTCACCCAGGGGACGGGGAGAGCACACCTCGCGCGGGCTGTACTCGAGGCGATCGCATATGCGACTCAGGATGTCATCGCTGCGATGGAGGCAGATACGGGGATCGCGACCGCAAGCCTAGCCGCAGATGGTGGCGTAGCAACGAATGACTGGTTGATGCAGTTCCAGGCCGACCTCCTCGGCCTACCGGTCAGGCGAGCTGCCTTCGTTGAGACGACAGCCCTAGGCGCCGCCCTCCTGGCTGGCCTCGCGACGGGGATAATACCCGATCCAGGGCACTTCCTCGAGGCCCAGGCGTCACCAGACGAGTTCTTGCCCGAGATCGATGGGGCGACGAGGGAGCGACTCCTCTCAGGGTGGCAACGTGCTGTCTCTACCGCTCAGAGTTGGGCGCGATGGGGATGAGGAGGGCAGGATCTCTCCCCTACCGGTCCGAGATTTGAAGGATTCTGCTCACCCGATCTATAAGGCACGGGATGACCATCGATCAACGGTATGACTGAATCATGAGAGCTCTCGGTCCCCTGATCTTCTCCTTCGGTCTGACCTTTAGCGGGGCGGTCCCGACCTTCGAGAGTCCTGACCGCTGGTTCGCTGAAGACAAAGCGCAGCACTTCTTCCTCTCCTTTGCCCTGACCAACGCAGGGTATGGGGGCGCCCGGCTCGTCGGTATCTCGCACCGGCCAGCGATGGTAACCGCTGGGGTAGCGACTGCTGCCGCTGGGTTAGGGAAAGAGATCTACGACGAGAGGGCCGGTAGTGGATTCAGCGTCAAGGATCTCGTCTGGGATGGGATCGGCATCGCCGCTGGGATCATACTGATCTCATATGCCCGCTGAGATCTCTCCTGAAGAGTCTCTGCCTCCTGCGATCATCGTACCCCTCGAGCGTGCTCGAGAACTCCAGTCGACCTCGAGGCTCGAGTGGCTTGAACCCGATGGGAGAGGAGGCTATGCCTCGAGTACTGTCTCGGGGTGTAATACACGGCGTTACCATGGCCTCCTCGTCATCGCGCGGCGTCCACCTACCGATCGCGTCGTCCTCCTCTCACGGATAGAGGAGGTTCTGGTCACCCCCGAGGGTGCCCACTACCATCTCGCAACGAACCACTACCCAGGATTGATCTACCCTCAGGGCTACCGCTATCTCGAGGAGTTCCGTCTCGATCCATGGCCGGTCTGGCGGTACCGGTTGAATACCCTTGTCCTCACCCGTGAACTCTTCATGGCGAAGGAGCCTGGGGTCCTAGTTCTCAGATATCGTCTCGAGGGGGGAGCGGCGGCCCTCGAGCTCCGGCCCCTCATCGCTGGCCGTGATTTCCACGCTCTGGTCACCGAAAATGATGAGGTCAGTCCCACCGCCACTATGGAGGAGGGCGTAGTTTCCTACAAGCCCTATCCTTCGATCCCCACCCTCTTCATCACACACGAAGGGGGAGAGTGGCACCATGATGGGCACTGGTACCGCGAGACCTGCTACCGCCAGGAGGCCGAGCGCGGTCTCGCTGATAGAGAAGATCTCTATAGTCCTGGCTTCCTCAGGGCTCCACTCGAGGACGACGAGGCCTGGACCATGACCCTCGCTACCGAGAGGTCCGCGATAGAAGAGGTCCCGCGGTGGAGGAGTGATGAACTCAGACGACGCTCCAAGATCGCGATCAGGGGCAGAGATCTGACCGGGGGCGATCCATTCCTCGGTGAGCTGGGCGCCAGACTAGCCCTGGCGGCCGACGCCTTCGTCGTCACTAGGGGTGAGGGGGAGAGTATCATCGCCGGGTACCCTTGGTTCGCCGACTGGGGGAGGGATACGATGATCTCCCTCCCTGGACTCTGCCTCGTCACTGGGGAGAAGGAGATAGCCGCCTCGATAATCAGAACCTTCACCTCTGAGATCAGAGATGGACTGATCCCAAACCGGTTCCCCGATGATGGAGGACCGATCCCCGACGACCACTACAATTCGGTCGATGCCTCCCTCTGGCTCATCGAGGCGGTCGCCGCACTCGCCGATACCGTCCAGGGAGAGGACGACCCGGTAGATACGACCCATGTCGCTGAATATGTCGCCGAGTTCTGGCCCGCACTACTAGAGGTGGTCGAGGCATACCAGAGAGGAACGAGGTTCGGGATCAGGATGGATGAGGGAGATGCCCTCATTGAGCATGGCGAGCCAGGGATGCAGCTCACCTGGATGGATGCGCGCGTCGGAGATTGGGTCGTTACCCCACGCGATGGCAAAGGGGTCGAGATCAACGCCCTCTGGTACAATGCTCTCGAGAGGATCGCTGGTCTCGCTCCGATCCTCGGAGAGGACCCCGAGCCATACCAGGAGCTCGCTCGGAGGGTAAGAGACTCGTTCGGCGTCTTCCACTACCGCCAGGGTGGATACCTATACGACCGGATCACACCAGAGGGCGAGCCCGACCCCTCACTCCGCCCGAACCAGCTCCTAGCTGTCTCACTCCCCCATTCCCCAGTAGGGAAGGGGGTGGCGAGTAGCCTCCTCAGAGTCGTGGAGAGAGAACTGCTAGTACCACTCGGGGTACGGACGCTCGGGGTCGATGACCCTAGATACCGCGGCAGGTTCGAGGGCGGCCGGAGAGAACGAGATGCAGCGTACCACTCGGGAACGGCATGGCCTTGGCTCCTCGGCCCCTTCATCTCTGCCTACCTCCGCATACATGGTACGAGTGAGGAGAGTAGGAGAGAGATACAGAGGATACTCGAGCCACTCCGAGCCCACCTCCTAGAGTACGGACTGGGCCAGGTGACCGAGGTCGTCGCTGGAGACCCGCCACATGGGCCAGGAGGCTGCTTCGCACAGGCATGGAGTGTCGCAGAGATCCTCAGACTCCTCCCGACGATAGCCTCGATCGGAAGGATCGAGACCGAGGCTAATGGGACCAAGAGCTAGCGAGCTAGGAAGAAAAGATATAAAATCCAAGGATGGATATCCTCATAATACTGGTGCTGGTCGCCGCCGGGATAGGCGCAATCACTCTACCCCTCCTCCGCGGAAGGGGTAGGGGGAGGAGGGCCCTGACGACTGGGACAATCCTCACCGATGATCAGGCGATAGAGCGAGAGATCGAGAGATACCGGATTGCACTCCGCTCTGGAACCCTCTGCCGTATCTGCCACTTCGCGAACCCTGAGGGGAGTAGCTACTGCGCTGATTGTGGGCGTAGGCTCCGACGCAGGAGCTGAGTCAGTATGTCCCACCAGCAGCGGCCTTACCAGCACCCCACGGTCGATCTTCGTAGTGATACGGTCACCCAGCCGACCCCACCGATGCGGGCAGCGATCGCCGAAGCCGAGGTCGGTGATGATGTCCTCGGTGATGACCCAACCGTAGCCACCCTCGAGCGAGAGGTTGCAGAGATCCTAGGCAAGGAGGCTGCCCTCTTCTTCCCGAGTGGGATCATGGCGAATCAGACCGCAGTCTTACTCCTCACTAGGCCGGGGACCGAGGCTCTGATCGATAGGGATGGCCATATCCTGCGCTGGGAGGAACTCGCACCCGCACACCTAGCAGGGGTCCAGCTAGAGGGACTCGAGACACCAGATGGCTTCCTCAGACCCGAGCTGATACGCGCAGCGCTGCGACCGAGGGATCGACTCTCGATCGAGACCTCGCTGATTCTCCTCGAGAATACACACAACTCCGCTGGGGGAAAGGTCATACCCTTAGACCTGCTGCGCGAGGTCAGGGCGCTCTCCCTCGAGGAGGGGATCCCGATACACCTCGATGGGGCGCGGCTATGGAATGCTTCGGCTGCGACCGGGATCCCAGAAGCGGTCTACGCTGCCGAGGCCGATACAGTGATGGTTACCATCTCCAAGGGACTCGGCGCACCTATCGGCTCCCTCCTCGCTGGCTCAGAAGAACTGATCGAGAGGGCCTGGCGGATCAGACGACGTCTCGGTGGTGGGATGCGGCAGGCGGGTATCCTTGCGGCTGCAGGACTCTACGCCCTCGAGCATCATCGTTCTCGCCTCACTGATGATCACCGGCGGGCTCGTCGACTCGCCGCGCTCCTCAGACCGATCGCAGGGTTGAGGGTGGAAGAACCTCAGACGAATATCGTGATGATCGATATCACGCGCCCAGAGCTCGATGCCACTACCCTCCGTTTAGCCCTCGAGGGGGAGGGTGTGCTCCTCAGTGAGTTCGGTCCGCGCCGGCTTCGTGCGGTTACCCACCTCGATATAGACGACGAAGGGATCGAGACCGCTGCTGAGGCAATCTATTCGGTCCTTGCCCAGGTCTGAGCCCGTCCGATAGCGCTATCTCCCTGACAGATTTCAGCCTTGATGATACCCTCCTCCTGACCAATATTGGGGAGGCGGGCGTAGGAACGGGGTCCCAGCCCAGGGGTACTAGAGGGAGCTGAAAAGTAGCTATCCCAATAGGCTAAGGAAGATAGGCGGAGCGATGGCAACGGTCGAGATCAGTGAAGACAAGCGCAAGGCCCTCGGTGTGGCGATCCAGCAGATCGAGCGTGCCCATGGGAAGGGATCGATCATGCGTATGGGGGCCGATGGCGCCCGGGTCCAGATCGGAGCGGTCCCCACAGGGGCTATCAACCTCGATTCGGCGATCGGGATCGGGGGGATACCAAGGGGCCGGATCAGTGAGATATATGGCCCCGAATCTAGTGGTAAGACCACCCTCTGTCTCCATGTGATCGCAAATGCGCAGAGGTTGGGTGGGGTCGCCGCCTTCATCGATGCAGAGCATGCGCTCGATATCGAGTATGCCCGTAAGCTCGGCGTCGATGTCGAGAATCTCCTCGTCAGCCAGCCGGATACCGGTGAGCAGGCCCTCGAGATCGCCGAGGTCCTGATCAGGAGTGGTGCACTCGATGTCGTCGTGATCGACTCTGTCGCCGCCCTAGTACCGCGCGCTGAGATCGAGGGGGAGATGGGAGACTCACATGTTGGGCTCCAGGCCCGTCTCATGAGCCAGGCGCTCCGAAAGTTGACGGGTGCGGTCAACCGCTCGAACACAGTAGTCATCTTCACGAACCAGATCCGTGAGAAGATCGGCGTGATGTTCGGGAACCCAGAGACGACGACAGGTGGGCGTGCGCTCAAATTCTACGCCTCGCTTCGCCTCGACATACGCCGTATCGGTGCGATTAAGGATGGACAGGATCAGGTCGGAAACCGGACCCGAGTCAAGGTCGTCAAGAACAAGGTCGCCCCTCCCTTCAAGCAGGCGGAGTTCGATATCATGTTCAATGAGGGGATCAGCCATACCGGTCTCCTCATCGATATCGGTGTCGAGCACGATATCGTCGACAAGTCAGGGGCCTGGTACTCCTACGGCGATATGCGACTCGGGCAGGGCCGGGAGAATGCGAAGACGACCCTCAAGGAGAACCCCGAGGTCGCCGCAGAGATCGAGGCTCGGATCCGCGAAGAACTCGGAATCAACGGCGTCGCCTCGACGGATTCAGACGACGGGGAGTAGTCGTTCGACAAGGGCGGCCGGCAAGGCCTCCTTATAGCAGGAATACACTGCAGCTATACATCTAAACGGCCCGTACTACGGGCCGTTTTTTTACCGAAAACAATGGACGATAGGGGACGAGTCTGTCTGGATGCGCCGGTCCCGAGCTCCCGCGACACTCGCCCGATCCAGGGATGGCGCGGTGATATGCTCTACGTCCTCGACCGCCGTATCGTCGCGGGCGAGCAATCGGCTTGAACAATGCGTCGGTGAATCTAAAGTCCTCGGCGGCAAAGCTGTAGCCCCGCCGAGGGCATTCCTAATCCCTCTCGTCCTTCAATCACCGCCCAGCTCCCCCCCACGGACCTCCACCGCAACGACATACTGCACATCCAGTTCATCCTTCTGGACGCCATAGATCCGGTTCCCCCGAACCACTCTCGGCTCGAAGCGAGGCGGTAGGGTCACCACACCCAGGAAGCGGCCGTCGTGGTCGAAGACATCCCAATCCGGCGCGCCGAGGTCATCTTCCAGCGATAAGGTGCCTCCGGCGGCGGCTATCTCTCTGGCCGACTGTACCTGCTGCACCCAGAGGCTTCCCTCGGGCCCCTCGAAGAAGGTAACGAAGGCGGGGTAGTGATCCGCGAAGCTGATCCCCTGTATGAGCCTCTGCACGGCGGACGGCGGTGCGCCCTGCTGCTCGAACGTCTCGTGGATGAGGCTCAGGAGGGCCTCCCGGTCCGCCTCTTCTACCGCCTGACGCCTAAAGGGCTTCTGAATCACCCTTTCCACCGAGCCGTCGAGGGAGCGGAGTTCAATGCGGTAGTCGGAATTGACCGCCAGGAAAATACGGCCATCACGGGCCATCTCCCATAATGGTTCCGGCTCGAAGAGCTTGATCGTCGGCGTGAGGTTACTGCTGAACTGTACACTCGGTCCCGCCGGCAAGACCAGAACGGTGTCCTGGATTGTACCGTCGGAGCCGCGCCTCAGGACGAGGTCGGGGCCAGGCTCCTGTTCGCTTCCGGGGAGCACCACCTGACGAACCTGCTGGAGCAACTCCGCTTCCGGCGTCACCGCCCACTTGACGGAAACACTCTGAGTGAATGGGATCGGGAAGCTACGGACGAAGGTGCCATCGCGCAGGAAGACATTGACCCGCCGCTGCCCGAGGTCAGGGACGACGAGTGTGTCACCATGGCCCGGGAAGATACTAGTGCCACCGGGGCCCAGCTCGCCCGGCCCCGAGCCCGGGCGGCCGATACGGCGCAGAAAGGTGCCGGATGCATCGAAAACACGAATCTCGCGGGCCTGGCTGTCACCGACGTAGAGATGCCCTTCATCGTCGGCATCGAGTCCGACGATCTGCCCGAATTGGTATTCCGGAGCCCCCTCTAACTGGCCGATACGCAGGATCTCCTCGATGGCCGGGACCTCGTCTGGACGCCAGAGACCCTCGGCCGGGTTGCTCACTATCGTGACACCCGCACTGTCGCGTACGGTGCCAGCCCACTCGCCACTGGTCGGTCCACTACCACAGGCGGAGAGTAATAAGGTGAGGGTCGTCGTCGTATAAACCGCAACCTTCTTGATCAGGTCCTGCCGTCCGGTCGATCCCTTCACAACTGGCTCCTGTCATAGTGGTAGTTGGCGATGATACCATAGCCCAGTTTATGACTCCCCGCCGGGCGAAACCATAGTTCTATGGGTCGCTAAGATACAGAGGTGGGTCAGTGAATCGCCTGCGCCTCACCAACCACCTCGTCACCCACCCCCTCAACCGCCGAGCCCACTGCGGAGCCCACCGCCCTTGTCCTACGCCGCGTCCACCGCCGCCCCTTCGCATCCTTGCCCGAGCTCCCTATATTGTAAGACTCCGGCAAAATGCCGGATCGACGAAGATCGATAAGGTTCCGGCAAGATGCCGGATTGACGACGACCCGTGCGACAGATAGATGACCGCAGCCGAGATTCGCCAGCGTTTCCTCTCCTTCTTCGAACGGAGGGGCCATACGGTCCTCCCGAGCTCGAGCATCGTCCCGCAGGACGACCCCACTCTCCTCTTCACTAATGCGGGGATGGTGCAGTTCAAGCGGGTCTTCCTGGGGGAGGAATCACTCCCCTTCAAGCGGGCTGTGACCTCGCAGAAGTGCCTGCGAGTGAGTGGGAAGCACAACGATCTCGAGGAGGTTGGCGTGACCACGCGCCATCACACCTTCTTCGAGATGCTCGGCAACTTCTCCTTCGGCGATTACTTCAAGAGGGAGGCTATAGCCCTCGCCTGGGAACTGATGACCGAGGAGTATGGCCTGCCTGCCGATCGGTTCTGGGCGACAGTCCACTACTCAGATGACGAGGCCTTCGATCTCTGGCACGAGGTGACGGGGCTCCCGAAATCCCGGATCCTCCGGCTCGGTGACAAGGACAACTTCTGGCAGATGGGTGAGACTGGTCCCTGTGGGCCCTGCTCGGAACTCCACTTCGATCTCCGTGAGGAGGCGCTCCGGGGGACCGAGCTGACCGCGGAGGAGTTCGAGCTCGCCTCAGAGGCAGGTGATTTCCTCGAGCTCTGGAACCTGGTCTTCATGCAGTACGACCGGGATGCTGATGGAGAGCTTACCCCCCTCCCGCAGCCCTCGATCGATACTGGTGCGGGGCTCGAGCGCCTCGCTAGTATCCTCCAGGGGGTCGAGTCGAACTACGATACCGATCTCTTCACTCCCCTCATCGAGCGAGCGGTCGAGGTGATCGGGGTGCCATACGACCATGGTCCTGGCGGTGTCTCCTACCGGGTCCTCGCCGATCATGCGCGGGCTGTCGCCTTCATGATGAGCGATGGGATCTTCCCTACGAATGAGGGCCGGGGCTACGTCCTCCGGAGAGTCCTGCGCAGGGCAGTCCGACACGCCTGGCTCCTCGGTCGACGTGAGCCGACCCTCGTCGAGGTCGTCGATGAGGTGATCTCTGAGATGGGTGGCTTCTTCCCTGAACTCCGCGAGAGGCGTGATCATATCCTTCGCGCGACCCGGACAGAGGAGGAGCGCTTTCTCGAGACGATCGGCTCGGGGATGGAGCGGATCGATGAACTCGCCCCCGAACTCACCGAGACGCAGAGGGCAGCGATCGAGGAGGGACTCGAGCCGCGTCCGGTGATCGATGGGGCCGATACCTTCAAACTCTACGATACCTTCGGCTTCCCACTCGACCTGACCGAACTGATCGCCCGCGAACGGGGCTATGCCATCGATATCGAAGGGTTCGAGACCGCTCTCGAGGCCCAACGCGAGCGTTCACGGGAGGATCGTCGCGCCGCAGGGGTCACCCTCTCGACAGATGAGTTCAGCCAGGGGTGGGAGGAACTCGACCCTGAGGCGGAGCAGGAGTTCGTAGGGTACGAGACGACGAGGGTCGAGACGGGTGTGCTCGCCCTTCGCCGCGAGAATGGGAGACTCGCTCTCCAACTCCAACAGAACCCTTTCTACGCCGCTGGAGGGGGGCAGGTCAGTGATCGGGGGGTCGTCGAGGGCGACGGCTGGCGCCTCGTCGTCGACGATGTGCGACCGGTCATGGGGCGCATCGCCGTCGTCGGCGATATCGAGGGCGAGTTCTCTGAGGCGGATCTCCTAGAGGTGACCGCAGAGGTCGAGATGCCAACCCGTCTCGATACTGAGAGGAACCATACTGCGACTCACCTCCTCCACGCTGCACTCCGGAAAGTCCTCGGTGACCATGTGATCCAGCGCGGCTCCCTCGTCGAGCCGACGCGCCTCCGCTTCGACTTCTCACACCCTGGCCCCCTCACCCTCGAGGAGCTGAAGGAGGTCGAGAGCGAGGTGAACCGCGCCATCCTAGCCGATCTCGATATCTGTACCGAGTACCTTGGCTACGAGGAGGCGGTTTCGAAGGGGGCAATCGCACTCTTCGGTGAGAAGTACGAGGATGTCGTGCGCCTCGTCTCTATTCCAGGAGTCAGTATGGAGCTCTGCGGGGGGACCCACCTCAGCCATACGGGCGCGGTCGGGCTCTTCCTGATCACGAATGAGAGTGGGGTCGCAGCAGGGGTCCGGAGGATCGAGGCTGTCACCGGGACGGCGGCCTACGAGCGGGTCCTCGAGAGAGAGGCCCTCATCGATGAAGCGGCTACCCTCCTCAGGACGAGGCCGGACCAGCTCCCACGACGGATCGAACAGCTCCACCAGGAACTTCGTGAACTCGAGGCCCGACTCGAGCGAGCACTCCGCGCGGAGGCACAGGATCTCGTCGGTCAGTTGATCGACGAGGCCGTAGAGGTCGAGGGCGCAAGGCTCGTAGCGGGCGAGCTCGAGGTCGGCAGCAATGACGAACTCCGTGCCCTCGGCGACCGACTCCGGGAGAGACTCGGGACGGGGGCTGCAGTGATTGCAGCGCGATTCCCCGAGAAGACAGCGCTCTTCGCCGTCGTCACCGATGACCTGATCGGGCGCGGACTCCGGGCAAGTGACCTCGTCCGCGAGGTCGCGAAGGTCACCGGCGCCTCGGGTGGAGGGAGACCACATATGGCACAGGGTGGGGTCGGTGATCCAGAGCGAGTTGGAGAGGCCCTCTCGAAGGTGGAGGAGATCGCCCGTCAACTACTCGAGGGGGACGAGTGATACTAAACGATATGCTGGCTGGAAGCACGACCGACTGGCTCGAGGGTGCGCCTCAGGGACTCGTAGAGAGGGTCAGCGAGGTGGTCAAGAGGCAGGAGTTGAAAGAAGGGGCAGATCTGATCGAGGCTGCGGTCGAACTCCTCGCCGGTGTCCTCGAGTCAGATGGCGACCGAGACTCTGCGTACGACCTCCTCATCAGTGATGCGCTCCTCACCCATGCACTACAATTCGCCCTTGCAGAGCCCGCCGGGGTGAAAGGTACTGCCGAGAGGGCGATCGAGAGACTCACGGCGCTCCTCGAGGACCGGCAGGGAGACAATGGGTAGGGCAGGGATGCGGGACACGATCGATTCATATTTCCAGCGACTCGCTGAACTCGCCCGCGTCACTGCGACCGAACTCTCCGAGGAGATCGTGGGGGTGGCCGAACTGACCCTCACTACGATCCGGGGTGGACACAAACTCCTCTTCTGCGGGAATGGAGGCTCAGCCGCCGACGCACAGCACCTCGCTGCAGAGTACGTCGTCAGGTTCCAGGACGAGCGGAGACCCCTCCCAGCGATCGCACTCACGACCGATACTTCGATCCTGACCGCCGCCTCGAACGATTACGGCTACGACGAGGTCTTCGCCCGTCAGGTCAGGGCACTCGGCACCCCGGGCGACCTCCTCTTCCTCCACTCGACTTCGGGCCGTTCGCCCAACCTCATACGAGCGACCGAGGTGGCTCGGGAACTTGGTCTCACGACGGTCGCACTCCTAGCCCGTGATGGGGGCACACTCCGCGAGTCGGTCGATCAGGCCCTCGTCGTCCCGACCGATCGGGTTGCGCACGCCCAGGAGATTCACCTCGCTATCGGACACCTGATCTGCTCACTCGTCGAGGCAGGGCTGTCCGGGGAGGGAGAGCGATGAGACCTCTCAATACGCCGGCCCGACTCGCCCTTCCCCAAGATGGCGATACCGTCGAACTACACCCACCGCGAGCAGTCCGGTGGATCGCGCGAAGGCTCGAGGAGGCGGGATACGAGACCTGGGCAGTCGGTGGCGCGATCAGGGACGCGGTCCTCGGCATCCCGAGTGATGATTGGGATCTGACGACTCGCGCGCGGCCCGAGGAGATCAGGCGGGTCTTTCGCCGGACGGTCCCGATCGGGATCGAGCATGGTACAGTAGGTGTCTTCGGGCGTGATCGGGTCCTCTACGAGGTGACTACCTTCCGGCGGGATGTCGAGACCTTCGGTCGCCATGCCGTCGTCGAGTTCGCCGATACCCTGACCGAAGATCTCGCGCGTCGGGACTTCACCTGCAATGCGATCGCCTGGTCGCCGCGCACTCGTGAGATAAGTGACCCCTACGGTGGGTTGATCGATCTGAGTGAGGGTGTCCTGAGGACGGTAGGTCGCCCTGAGGACCGCTTCGCCGAGGATTACCTCAGGGTCCTCCGCGCCCTCCGTTTCGCCGGCCATTTCGAACTCACGATCGAGCCCGCGACCTGGAAGGCTCTGGCCGAGGCGACCCCGCACCTCACGAAGCTCTCCGCCGAGAGGGTCAGAGAAGAGCTCTGGAAGATCCTCGAGAACTCTAGGCGCGCATCGGCAGGACTCTCACTCTACGCCGCTGCCGGGGTCCTCGAGGTCCTCTACCCCGAACTAGAGGCCCTGGTCGGGCTCGACCAGGGCGCCGACCACCACTTCGATGCCTGGACAGCTAGCCTGATCGCTATCGATTCGATCCCACCAACCCGTCCTCTACTCCGACTCGCTGCTCTCTTACACGCGATCGGGAAACCTGGGGTCAGGATGCGCGATCTGAGGGGGGGCTGGCGGTATACGGGGCATGAGGTCGTGGGCGAGCGGAAGGCGACCGAAGTGATGCGCCGGATTAGGTCGTCGAATGCCGAGACCGAGTGGGTCGCGCGCCTCGTCAGGCACCAGGCCGACCTATTTCCCCCAGATGCGTCCGGGGCGAGTGTCCGGCGCTGGCTCCATCAGACCGGACCAGATCTCGTCTATGATCTCTTCCGCCTCCGCTTCGCTCTCTGGCGAGCACAGACCGGTCGTCTTGGACCGGTCCGGGGCCGCGCTGCACCCCGAGATCTCCTCGACCGTTGGCGCGCGGTACACCATACGATCCTCTCCAGACCACCACTAGCGGTGCCAGATCTCGCCATCAGGGGTAATGATCTGATAGAGGCCGGGATCGAGCCCGGTCCGCGCCTGGGCGAGACCTTGCGACTCCTCCTAGAAAGGGTCCTGGAAGAGCCAGAGCTCAATACCCGCGAGGGGCTGCTCGAGATCGTCCGCAGTGAGATGAATTGATGCAGAGGACGGCGCTGGAGGGCGCAGCGTGAGTGGGAGCCAGATGATCTTGCAGGCCATCGGCCTGACTGCATTGGCGGCGATCGCCAATATAGGGGGAGGTGCACTCATCGCCTGGAGGAGCGAACAGATCTCCAGGGTCATGCCCTTCCTCAACGCCTTCGGCGCCGGCTTCATGCTCGCAGTAGCCTTCCTCGAGATGTTGCCTGGGGGACTCGAGGTGCCTGGAGGACTCACCGTGGTCCTCGTCGGCTACCTCATCGTGCATATCACCCAGCATGTCCTGACCCCACATTTCCACTTTGGGGAGGAGATACATCACGATGAGATGAGTTCACCCGCCATCGGGCTCTGGGCACTCGTCGGATTGATACCGCACGCCTTCTTCGATGGGGTCGCAATCTCTGGAGGATTCCTGATCTCGGTCGAGCTCGGGTTCCTCATCTTCATGGCTGTCCTCCTCCACAAGGTCCCAACAGGGATCGCTCTCGCGAGTATCATGCTCGCGAGTGGGAGCTCGAAGAGACAGGCGATGAAGGGAGTCGCTGTCACGAGTGGAGCGATGATACTCGGCGCGATAGTGACACCCGTCATCGAGTGGTTGACCCACTACGGCTTCGCGCTCGCCGCTGGGGTCACGATCTATGTCGCCGCCTCGAACCTCATACCCGAGACACAGCATGAGAGGGGCTGGCAGGTACCGACTGGAATCTTCGTCGGCGTCGCATCTTTCTACCTCGCCCGGCTCCTCCTACCTGGAATCTGAGGACGATGGGGGCGTGCCATGAGGAGTGATGGACTTCTGACTTCGTGGAGGAGGGAGGTCGACCGGTGAGTAGAAGAGGAGGACTAGGGATGGTAACCCCTTCACTCTTCACCAGTGTACGGCAGAGCCAGCCCCTGGCTGCACGTATGCGGCCTAGATCCCTTGATGAAGTAGTCGGCCAGAGCAATATCCTTGCTCCGGGCCGTCCGCTCCGGGCCGCGATCGAGGAGGGCGCACCCGGATCCCTCATCTTCTGGGGACCACCGGGGACGGGGAAGACGACCCTCGCTCATGTGATCGCGGAGACGACCAAGAGGATATTCGTGCCCTTCAGCGCGGTGACCGAGGGGGTCCCGAGGATAAGGGAGATAGCAGCAGAGGCGGCGCGCCGACTCGAAGTGGGGGGCGCAGAGACGATCCTCTTCGTCGATGAGATACACCGGCTCAACAAGGCCCAGCAGGACTCACTCCTCCCGCATGTCGAGGAGGGGACCTTCACCCTGATCGGGGCGACGACAGAGACGCCGAGCTTCGCGATCAACTCCGCCCTCCTCTCGCGCTGCCGCGTCGTCGTCCTCGAACCCCTCGAGCCCGACGAGATCGAACTGATCCTCCAACGTGCACTAGAAGACGACGATAGGGGACTGGGCCCACTCGAGGTGACTCTGACACCCGAGGCTATGACCGAGATCGCCGAGAGTGCAGGGGGCGATGCGCGTCGGGCCCTCACGATCCTCGAGGCCGCTGCCGCACATGTCGGGGCTGGAGGCGAGATCGACCTCGAGGTCGCACGCGCGGCACAACAGTTCAGGACACCGCGCTACGCGCGCGGAGGGGAGGAGCACTACGATATCCTCTCCGCGTACCACAAGGCGCTCCGGGGGTCCGATCCCGATGGCGCACTCTACTGGATGGCACGAATGATCGAGGCGGGTGAGGACCCACTGGTCCTCTTCCGCCGAGCGATCGCGATGGCAGCCGAAGATATCGGTCTCGCCGACCCGAATGCACTCCAACTCGCAGTCGCGGCGCGCGATGCCTTCCAGATGCTCGGAGCACCAGAGGGGTACCTACCCCTCGCTGAGATGACTATCTACCTCGCGACTGCACCAAAATCGAACTCCGCATACCGGGCGCTACAGGCCGCACTACGAGCGGCGCGGGAGACACCTGACGCGCCGGTACCACTACATATCCGCAACGCACCGACAGAGTTGCACCGCGAGCTCGGCCACCACCGAGGCTACCAGTACGCGCACGATTCACCGAACGCCTATCTCCCACAGAGGTACCTCCCCGACGAGTACGAGGGGGAGGGGCTCTACGAGCCAGGCCGTTTCGGATTCGAGCGCGAGATCACCAAACGCCTCGAATGGTGGGCCCGACTGAGGGAAGAGATCGGAGAGGGCCGGGAGGAACCAGATGACCATTGACCGGAGAGACTCTAGATGAGAGTGATTCTTGCACCAGGGAGGAGGGGACGGTGGGGACTCCTGCTGATCCTCTTCATTATGGCCGGCTGGACGACGGGGTGCATGCCCAAAGTCCACCGACCTGAGGTCAACCTCGCCGGTGTCCGACTCGGAGGACTGGGATTACAGGGGGGCACGATCTATGTCAGACTCGGGGTCATCAACCCGAACCGTTTTGCTCTCCATGCCAATGGACTGACCTATAAACTCGATCTCCAGGATGAGGATGGAGTCGATGAATGGAGTGAACTGGTCAGGGGCAGATTCGATGAGTCGGTCAGGGTCGAGCCAGAGGACTCGACGATCATCGAGATCCCCGTCGAATTCAGATATTCGGGGATCGGTACTGCACTCCGTAGGCTACTCGATACCGGCGCCGTCACCTACAGGATCAGCGGCGATATCGCAGTCGAGCAACCCCTCAGGACCACCCTCCCCTATAGACATACAGGGAGGGCCGATCTCCTCGAGTTCGAGTAACGCTCAGTTAGTGATTCTGAACCAGCGGCTCGAGAGGGGGTACCAGATAGGTGGAACCTGTCTCTGTGACCTGACTCAACCCCGAGGTGTATTTGGTAGATTTCGAAATAGGACCGAGAGAGGACGAGAGGGAGCGGGCGATCCTCGTCGGTGGTCCACTCAAGGATACTCCGACCTGGGCGACCGAAGAGCACCTCGAGGAGCTAGGCAGACTCGCCGATACTGCAGGTGCGGAGGTCGTCGGCACTCTAGTTCAGCGACTCGAGGCACCGAACCCCCGTTCCTATATCGGGGCCGGTAAGGTCGCCGAGCTCAGGGCGCTCTGCCATGAACGGGGTGCTACTCTCGTGATCTTCGATGACGAGCTCTCACCCGCTCAGGGGAAGAACCTCGAGGACGAACTCGGGGTCCGGGTCATAGACCGAACCGAGCTGATCCTCGATATCTTCGCAATTAGAGCACGGACGAGTGAGGCGCAGATGCAGGTCGAGCTCGCCCAGCTCCAATACATGCTCCCCCGACTCGTGCGCCGGGTCACCGATCTCGCACAGCTCAGAGGAGTGATCGGTGGACGGGGACCAGGAGAGACCCAACTCGAGACCGATCGCCGGCTGATCAATATCAGGATCCGCGATCTCCGTCGCCGCCTCGAACTCGTCGCAAGACAGAGGGCGACCCAGAGGAAGGGGAGGGAAGATGAGACCCGAGCGGCACTCGTCGGCTACACCAATGCCGGGAAATCCTCCCTGCTCCGCGCCCTCTCCGGATCAAGACTCTTCGTCGAGGACCGCCTCTTCGCCACACTCGACCCCGCAACGAGGGCTGTAGAACTCGAGGGAGGGATGCAACTCCTCATGACCGACACCGTCGGCTTCATCAGGAAATTGCCTCACCACCTCGTCGCGTCTTTCCGTGCGACCCTCGAAGAGGTTACCGAGGTCGATATCATCTTGCACGTCATCGATGCCTCACACCCAGGATGGGAAGAGCAGAAGGAAGTAGTCGAAGAGGTGCTCGATGAACTCGGAATCGAGCAGGAGGAGACACTCCTCGTCTTCAACAAGGTCGACCGCCTCACACATGAGGAGGAGGAAGGGCTCAGAGCACGGGCCGCAGAGCTATACGGCCAGCCCGCAGTCTTCACCTCTACCATCGAGGAGGGGGGATTGGTCGAGCTCCGAGCAAGACTCGCCGACGAACTCCGACACGAGCGACCAGAGGTCGAGATCACTATTCCCGTCGCCGATGGCGAGAGCTTGGCCGCAGTATACCGCGAGGGGGAGGTCATCGAGAGGGAGGAGAGCAATACGACGATCTCGCTCATCGCTAGACTCCCCAGGCCAGCGATCGGAAGGATCAGTAGCCGACCAGGGGTGGTGGTCAGCCGAGAGGTCTAGGACCTGGCAAGGCTAGGCGGGGAGAGGGGAGATCATGGCTGAACAGGTGCTGATCATAGGGCCGGGGAGAATGGGACTCGCCATCGGGACTGCCCTGACTAGTGTTGGTGCGGTCGAGCGACTTATATATGTCGGCCGGGATCCCGAACCCCCACCGCACCCACTCTTCAGCCGTGATGAGGATCGAGCCGAATACCTGATCGCTCCCCAGCCTGTGCCCGAGGGTATCGGCATCGTCATCCTCGCCGTCCCCGACCCTAAGATCCCCACGGTCGCGCAGGGTCTGGCACAGATGGGACCAGCTCCCGGTGGCACCGTCGTCTTCCACCTCGCCGGCTCCCTCTCGACCGATCCCCTCGAGCCGCTACACGCTGTTGGGTACGCAGTCGGATCACTCCACCCACTCCAGACGATCGCCGATCCCTGGACTGGTGGTGACCGGCTGATCGGGGCCGCCTACGCACTTGGCGGGGAGCCAGCTGCACTGGCTGCGGGACGTCGTCTCGTCTCGGCACTCGGGGGAAGGTCTCTCGTGATCCCAGCTCGGAGACGTGTCGATTTCCACGCGGCCGCAGTCTTCGCCTCCGACTACCTGATCGGCCTCGCCGTCATAGCTATGGGTATCCTCCTGGGTGCCGGCGCCGATGAGGAGGATGCCTTACCCGCTATCCTTACCCTCATGCGGGGCACGATCGATAATCTCGAAGACCTCGGACTCGCTTCGTCCCTCACCGGTCCGATACCGCGCGGCGCGGCCGATATAGTCAGAGCGCACCTGACCCAGCTCTCTGATTCAGAGCGCATACTCTACCGTGCCCTCGGTAGGGAGGTACTACAGTTGGCACTAGCCGCCGGCCTCGATGAGAGGAGGGCGGCAGAACTAGAATCTCTACTAGAACTCGAATGATACGCCTCTACATCAATATCGACCACGTTGCCACTATCCGAGAGGCTCGCAAGACGAATGAGCCTGATCCCGTCCGCGCTGCTGTACTCGCTGAACTCGGAGGCGCAGATGGGATAACAGTCCACCTCAGGTTCGACCGTCGGCATATCCGGGACCGGGATCTCCCACTCCTGAGTGAGACGGTCCGGACCGGGATCAATCTCGAGATCGCTGCTGAGCCAGAGATGTTGGCGATCGCCCTCGAGCTAGAGCCGATGGCGGTGACCCTCGTCCCGGAGAGGCCCGAGGAGATCACGACTGAGGGGGGACTCGCACTCGGGACGAATGAACAGAGGAGGAAGATCGGGGGCGCAGTGGAGAAGTTGCGCTCCGCTGGGATCAGGACCGCTCTCTTCGTCAACCCGGACCCCGAGCATTTACCTATCGCCAAGGAGCTGGGGGCCGACGCAGTCGAGCTCCATACCGGTGAGTACGCCACGAGTTGGGGCAGGCGATACCCTGGCGCGGAGGCTCGGACCCGCCTCGAGGGGGAGCTCCAGAGACTCCGCCGAGCCGCTGCACGGGGAAGGGCTGTCGGACTCGATATCCACGCAGGACACGGTCTGACCTACGAAAATGTTGCGCCGATCGCTGCGATTCCCGAGATCGAGGAGCTCAATATCGGCCATAGCGTGATCAGTAGGGCTGTCCTCGTAGGTCTCGAGAGGGCGGTGAGGGAGATGAAGGAGATCGTGCTCGGGGCTCGGACCAATAGCCGCGCCCAAGAGGCCTGGGGATGACGACGGGGCCACGTAAGAGATTCACCGACTGGCGGACATTCGTCGGGGTCGGACTCGCTATCGGTCTCCTCGTCTTCTCGCTCCGAGGGATCTCCCTCGACGAGGTAATGGGCGAGATAGCTCGCGCCAACCCCATACTCTTCCTCGCGAGTATAGTCCTAGCAGTAGGACCTATGCTCGTACGGGCATGGAGATGGAAGGCACTCCTCGAACCAGTGTGTCCGGGGACCTCCTTCTACTCTCGCTTCAGTACGACGATGATCGGCTTCATGGCGAACAATGTCCTGCCCGCCCGGGTCGGGGAGGTCGCAAGGGCTTACGCCCTCTCGAGGGTCGAGCCGATTACGACCATCGCATCAGTCGGCTCTCTCGTCGTAGAGAGGTTGCTCGATGGTGTCGTTGTCATCGCCTTCCTCTTCATTGCAATGGCGCTACCGAACTTCCCTGGGATCGGGGCTAGTATGGGACTCGGGACAGGGATGAACACGATCCTCGCCATCTTGGGTATCATTACCCTGATCGTCCTCACGATGGTCATCTTCCCAAAGACCATCGTGAGGCTAGTCGATTCAATCACAGGGCTACTCCTCCCTGCACGGTTCCGTCGCCCGATCGTCGAGGCCCTCGAGACCCTGCTCGGTGGGCTCTCAGCCCTCAGGCACCCAAAGCTACTAGCGCGCGCTGGCCTCTGGTCGATCGGGGTATGGCTCGTCAATACCTACGCCTTCTGGCTCGGATTCAAGGCATTCGGGATCGAGCTGCCCTTCAGTGCAGCCCTATTCCTCCAATCACTCATCGCATTGGCCGTCGCTCTACCCTCGGCACCAGGGTTCTTCGGCCTCTGGGAGGCAGCGGCGAGGCTCGGGCTCCACGAGATCTGGGGGGTCGAACTCAGTAAGGCACTCGGCTTCGCGATCGGATTCCATATAGGCAGCTTCCTCACCGTCACCATCCCTGGGATCTACTTCACCTGGCGGATCGGCCTCTCTTGGGGGGAAATGGGGAAGAGGACCGAAGGGATCGAAGTCACCCCCATCGGAGGGGAGGGCCCGGAGGTGAGCGAGTAAAGATGCGCGAGAGGTTACCCACTCCACAGGAAGGGGAAGGAGGAATAGAGGTCAGGGCACCAGCCAAGATCAACCTCACACTCAGAGTCCTCGCTCAGGAGGTGACTAGATACCACCAGATCGAGACGATCTTCTCGACGATCGAACTCGCCGACTCCTTGAGGGTGCGACGGGGTGGGAGTGGGATCGAGCTCGAGATCGAGGGACCCGACCTAGGGCCCAGAGAGGAGAACCTCGTCTACCGGTCAGCTCAGGCCTTCTTCGCCGAGGCAGGACTCGAACCCCAGGTGAGGATCGACCTCGAGAAGAGGATACCAGCCGGCGCTGGACTCGGTGGTGGCTCGAGTGATGCCGCCGCAACCCTACAAGCCCTCAACACACTATACGACCACCCCCTCACCCCAGCGCGACTCAGAGAGGTAGGTGCAAGACTCGGGAGTGATATCTCCTTCTTCATGGCCGGAACACCACAGGTCATCGCCTGGGGTAGGGGAGAGAGGATGGTCACCCTCCCCGCACTCCCACAGGTCCCCCTCTTACTCGTCCTGCCTAGGATCATGGTCTCCACTGGTGAGGCATATCAGGCCCTGGCCAAAGAGAGAGAAGGGGAAGGATGGGCAACCGAGCCGAGCGTGATCGAGTGGAGCAGACTCAACTCCTGGACTGGGATCGCCACGATCGCCGAGAACGATTTCGAGGGACCTATCTTCCGTAGATACCCGGAGCTAGATCGGGTGCGTCGGACGCTAGAGGAAGGGGGAGCGATGATCGCAAGGATGACAGGGAGTGGCTCAGCGATCTATGGGATCTTCCCAGACCGTCCGATCGAGACCGAACTCCGCGAGGAGATCGGTCGTATACTACCAGACGCAACGGTCATCACGACACAGACCGGAGGTACAGGTTGATAGTAGGGCGCGATTTCATTATCTTTCGGGCTGGAGAGATCCGCTTTTCCGGGGTCGTCTAACGGCAAGACTGCGGACTTTGGATCCGTCAATGGAGGTTCGATTCCTCCCCCCGGAGTTCATGATATCCCCTCCCTACCCATAGGCGGTTGACACAACAGCACCCTCCTCGATACCTTTCAAGGCTATCGTCACTGTTTTCGGAACTAGAGATGGCGATGAATGCCTGATCATCATTTTTATGGCCCCATGCTCATGCTTGCGGGCACTGCAAATCAAGCACTTGCCGGAGAGATCTCTGCTCGTATGGGGCTCCCGCTCGGAGAGGTTACGATCCAGCGGTTTGCCGACGGAGAAATCTTCGTTCGCATAGATCAGAATGCTCGTGGTAGGGATGTCTATATCATCCAGCCAACTCCCCCGCCTGCCGATCACCTCCTAGAACTCCTCCTGATGGTCGATGCTGCCAAGCGCGCCTCGGCTGCTAGGATCACGGTGGTGGTCCCATATTATGGCTATGCCCGGCAGGATCGGAAGGACCAGCCCAGGGTCGCGATTGGGGCAAAGCTCGTCGCGAACCTCATCGAGGCGGCCGGCGCGGATCGCGTCCTAGGGATAGATTTCCATACGCATCAGATCCAGGGCTTCTTCGATGTCCCGGTCGACCACTTATATGCAGCTCCGGTCCTGACCGGATACTTCAAGTCGAAGGGACTAGAGGACCTAGTAGTCGTCGCGCCCGATGTTGGGGCAGCAAAGATGGCCCGGGGCTTCGCACGACGGCTCGATGCTAGCTTTGCTATCATCGACAAGAGGCGCCCACTGCCGAATGTGGCCGAGGTCTTGACCGTCGTCGGAGATGTGGCCGACCGGACCTGCCTCATAGTCGATGATATGATCGATACCGCCGGTACGATCGAGAGTGTCGTCCAGGTCCTGAGGGACAGGGGGGCACGAGATATATATGTCGCTGCGACGCACGCCCTCCTCTCAGGGCCTGCGGTGCAACGCTTGCAGGAGTCGTGCGTCGTCGAGGTCGCTGTCACCAACACACTGGCGATCCCCGATGAAAAGAGGTTCCCAAAATTGACGATCCTCTCTGTGGCCGACCTCTTGGCAGCGGCTATCCGATATACGCATTCTAATGAATCTGTCAGTCAGCTCTTCGATTAGAGGATGAGGGAGACGATGGAGAATACTGCAACGCTCGCGGCTGAGAGCCGTACGAAGACTGGTAAGGGTGCTGCCCGCAAATTGAGGGCAGCGGGTCGGGTCCCGGCCAATGTGTACGGTGAGACGCGCGAGGCACACTCGATCTCGGTCGATGCACTAGAACTAGATCGACTCTTCGCCGGGATCTCGATCGAAAATACCGTCGTCGAGCTCAGTATCGATGAGGCGAAGCCGATCAGGGTCCTCGTACGGGAGACGCAGGCACACCCCTTCAGGCCTGAGATCTTGCACGTCGACTTCTATCAGGTCCGGGCTGGTGAGAGGGTCAGTGTAGAGGTGCCACTCGTCCTCACAGGGACACCGGTAGGAGTACTCGAGGGTGGTGTCCTCGACCAGATCCAGCATGAGGTCGCGGTCAGCTGCGTCGTCGATAGGATCCCCGAGGAGATCGAGGTGGATATCTCAGAGCTCGCCATCGGTGATACGATCTATGTCGGTGATCTCGACTTCCCAGAGGGCGTCGAGTCAGAACTCGAGGAAGACCGCGTGATCTGCTCGGTCACACCACCGACTGTCGAGGCACTCGAGGAGCCGACCGATGAGCCAGTCGAGGAGGCAGCCGAGCCCGAGTTGATCGGTGCAGAGGAAGTGGACGAAGAGTCCTGACTGAACTCGACCCGCTCTCATGGGGACGATAGAGGAGCCAAGGCTCAGAGTCATCCTAGGACTCGGAAATCCTGGGCTCTCATACGCCACTACCCGACACAATGTCGGGTGGTGGTTCGTCGAGTACCTCGCCGAACTCTGGGGACTAGCCCCATGGCAACTCTACCAGGGATTGAGAGCGACAAGGGGCAGGGTAGGTAAAGGGGAGGTCCTCCTCATCGAGCCCCTCACCTATATGAATCGGAGTGGGGATGTGCTCGACGTCCTAGACCAGTTCGAAGGGTTCGAGCCGCGGAGAGATCTACTCGTCGTCGTCGACGATATAGCCCTCCCACCCGGACGGATCCGCCTCCGGGCCAAAGGGAGCGCTGGGGGACACAATGGGTTACGGTCGATCGAGGCAGCACTCGGCACAGAGGTCTACCCCCGGCTCAGGATCGGGGTTGGATCGCCACCACCTGGTGTCGGTCTAGTCGATTGGGTACTCTCTCCGATGCCTGCCGAGGATGAGGAGTCAGTCCTCGAGCAATTCCCTCGAATGGCAGAGGGCGTAGAGCTCTGGATCGGAGAGGGTATCGAGGCGGCGATGCGCCGTTTGAATCGTTAGGTCCATTTTTAATCTATTCTATTTGGTTCATCACGAACGGAGGCGTCCGTGACGCAACTGACGACTTGGGCAGTGTGGGCACCGGTCTTGGGGCTCGTGGGACTGCTCATTGCAATGGGAATCTACTCCTACGTTAAGAGGCAACCTGCGGGTACTACCGCGATGAAGGATCTCGCTGACCAGATCCATGAGGGCGCTATGGCCTTCCTGCGACGCGAGTACTCGGTTCTCGCGGTCTTCCTCATCATCGTCGCACTCCTACTCTGGTGGGCGATCGGTGGACTCACCGCCCTCGCCTTCATTACGGGAGCCCTCAGCTCGATCCTCGCTGGCTTTCTCGGGATGACAGCGGCCACACGAGCGAATGTCAGGACCTCTGCGGCGGCGCAGGAAGAGGGCCAGGGGAAGGCGTTGCGGGTGGCCTTCTATGGTGGCGCAGTAATGGGTCTCGCCGTGGCCGCGCTCGGCCTCGTGGGCGTTGGGATCTGGTACTTCTTCCTCGGCGCGGGTGCGATCAGTGACTTCGAGTTCGTAGAGTTCTCCGAGATCATCAGCGGCTACGCGATGGGCGCGAGTTCGATCGCACTCTTCGCCCGTGTCGGTGGGGGTATCTATACCAAGGCTGCCGACGTCGGCGCAGATCTCGTTGGTAAGGTCGAGGCAGGGATCCCGGAGGATGATCCCCGTAACCCTGCGACGATCGCGGACAATGTCGGTGACAACGTCGGTGATGTCGCCGGGATGGGCGCCGATCTCTTCGAGAGTTATGTCGGTGCGGTGATCGCTACGATCGCGATCGGTGCCTCGAGTCCTGTCTTCAGCTCCGTCCGTATAGAGGCGGTCGCACTCCCGATCATCACGATCATGGTTGGCCTCATCACCTCCCTCCTCGGGATTGGGGTGATGAAGCTACTGGAGAGGACGAATCCTGCAGCAGCTCTGCGAAATGTCACCCTCTTCGCTGCTGGGCTCTTCATCCTCATCATGTTCTTCATCATACGTGCCCTCGGGCTCGATCTCTTCGATCCCGACACGGGACGTACATTCGTGGCCAATGGTCCCTTCTGGGCGGTAACGGCTGGTGCACTCGTCGGGATCGCTATCGGACTCGTCACCGAGTACTACACTGCAGGGCGTCCTGTCTGGAAGATCGCCGAATCGAGTGAGACGGGTGCGGGGACTAACCTCATCTCGGGTCTCGCTGTCGGTATGGAGTCGACAGCGCTCCCCATCCTCCTGATCGCCCTCGGGATCGGGATCTCTTATTTCGTTGCCGGACTCTACGGGATCGGTATCGCTGCGGTTGGGATGCTCGCTACGATTGGAGTCACCATGTCGGTCGACGCCTATGGCCCGATTGCGGACAATGCTGGTGGTATCTCCGAGATGGCAGGACTAGGACCCGAGGTCAGGGAGATCACCGATGGCCTCGATGCGATCGGTAATACGACCGCCGCAATCGGAAAGGGCTTCGCGATCGGCTCCGCAGCACTCACCGCACTAGCCCTATTCAGCGCCTATACCGCTGCAGTAGGACTCCAGGAGGTAGGGCTCGATATAGTCAAGCCTGAGATCGTGATCGGACTCCTGATCGGTGGTATGTTGCCCTTCCTCATCGCCGCCTTCACCATGACCGCAGTCGGTAGGGCGGCTAGTGGGATGGTCGCTGAGGTACGACGCCAGTTCCGGGAGATCCCTGGGCTGATGGAGGGAACAGCCAAGCCCGATAGCGCACGGTGTGTCGATATCTCGACCCGCGCCGCACTCCGGGAGATGATCCTTCCCGGCCTGATCGCGGTCATCGCGCCAGTAATCGTTGGCTACTTCAGCATCGAGGCACTAGGGGGGCTCCTCGCTGGAGCAACGGTGACCGGTGTCCTCCTGGCACTCTTCATGGCCAACTCCGGTGGTGCCTGGGACAATGCCAAGAAGTATATCGAAGGGGGCGCATATGGCGGTAAAGGCTCCGAGGCGCACCACGCCGCTGTAGTCGGTGATACCGTCGGGGATCCCTTCAAGGATACCTCGGGGCCCTCGATGAATATCCTCATCAAGCTGATGAGCGTCGTATCCCTCGTCCTCGCACCATGGTTCGTCAAGGTCAACGAGGCGCGAGCCAGAGAGGGGATACAGGCCCTCTGGGATGGGGTCGTCAACCTGATCCAGACCCTGATCTAAGTGGGATGAAGACACCCGTCTCCAGATACGGGTCTGTCGAAGAGGGCCCGGCCACTGGCTGGGCCCTCATCCTTTACGAATGAGGTGAGGAGGAGATGGAGACCCAACGTGATCTCTCTTTCGAGAGGGTGATCGATTTCGCCCGTGACCTGATCAGGATCCCGAGTCCGTCGGGTGGAGAGGGGGAAGTCGCGGCCCGGGTCGTCGAAGAACTCGAACGCCTCGACTTCGACGAGGTCTGGACCGACGCAGTGGGGAATGTCTTCGGTCTCGTTAGGGGAACTGGGGACGGGCCAACGGTCATGCTCAGTTCGCATCTCGACACTGTCGATCCAGGCGACCCCGATGCCTGGGAGTACGGCCCCTATGAGGGAGTGATCGCGGATGGTTATCTGCATGGTAGGGGAGCGATGGATATCAAGGGGCCCCTCGCGATCCAGACCTACGCCGCGGCGGCCTTCCTCGACGAGCGGCCGATAGGCAACCTCCTCGTCGGTCATACAGTCTATGAGGAGACCGCCGGCTGGGGGATGTCACACCTCCTCGCCGAGGGGGAGATCAGACCAGATCTCGTCATTATTGGGGAGGCGACGAATGGAGATATCTGTATCGGTCACCGGGGTAGGGCCGAAGTCGTCGTCGAACTCCGTGGCATCGCTGGCCATGCTAGTGCACCAGAGAGGGCTCGTAATCCGGTCGAACTCCTCGACCAGCTAATCCCTGCGATCAGGGCGCTCGCCGAGCGGCTCCCGACTGACCCGAGGCTCGGAGCCTCGACGATCGTACCGACGACGGTCGAGACGACACCGACCAGCAAGAATGTGATACCAGACCGGGTTAGAGTCTACCTCGATTGGAGGATCTTGCCTGGGACCACCCCAGAAGAGGCTCTCGAATTGGTCCATTCTACGATCGAGCCAAGACTCGATCTACCCGACGGATTCGGACTCGAGATACGTTTCGCGACCGAACACCAGAGGACCTATACTGGGCTGGAAGAGGATAGACGGCTCTTCACCTACGGTTTCTCTATCGAGCCTGACCACCCGGTCGTGCTTAAGGCTGCAGAGATAGTCGAGGAAGCCACTGGCGAGAGACCAGCGGTCCGGCCCTGGACCTTCGCAACCGATGGGGGACAGACCTGCGGCAGATATGGGATCCCGACGATCGGCTACGCACCGGGCGAGGAGAGGTTCGCCCACACTAGCAGCGAGAGGCTCGAGTTGGAGTCGGCCAAGAGGGTCTACGAGTGCTATCCAAAGCTGATCAGAGGGGTACAAGAGGTAATCGGATGACTCCCACGAAAGTTGGGAGACGAGTGGACTGAATGGCCCACTAAGATCTGGGCCTAGACGATAGAGAGAATGGCGAATCTCAAACTAGGGATCGTGGGCCTCCCCAATGTCGGGAAGTCCACGCTCTTCAATGCATTGACCGGCGCAGGTGCAGCCGCGGAGAACTATCCCTTCTGCACCGTCGATCCGAATATAGGGGTCGTACCCGTCCCCGATTCACGAGTCGATCTGCTGATAGAGAGGGTCCAGCCACAGGCGACCCAACCAGCGGTCGTCACCTTCGTCGATATCGCTGGACTCGTCGAGGGAGCAGCACAGGGTGAGGGACTGGGAAACCAATTCCTCGCCAATATCAGAGAGGTCGATGCGATCGTGCAGGTCATAAGGTGCTTCGATGACCCGGATATCTCCCATGTCCTCGGCTCAGTCGACCCGGTCAGGGATAGGGAGATCATAGGCCTCGAGCTCGCACTCTCTGACCTGCAGACTATCGAACGCAGGATGGATAGAGTCGAGAGGACAGCCCGGAGTGGTGATAAAGAGGCGCAGGCCGAGCTCGTACTCCTCGAGAGACTAGCTGCGGCACTCTCGGAGGGAATACCAGCCAGGAGACTAGAGCTCGAGAATGAGGAGGAGGAGAGACTCCTTGCAGGCTACCACCTCCTCACCGCCAAGAGAGAGCTCTACGTCGCCAATATCGCTGAGGGTGACCTCGACGGGGAGGAGAATGAGTATGTCAGAGCCCTGAGAGAGGTGGTCGAAAGGGATGAGGACGACGCAGAGGTCATCGCCCTCTCCGTCAAGATAGAGGCGGAACTGATCGAACTCGACCAGGAGGAGAGGGCGGCTTTCCTCGAGGAGCTAGGACTCGAGGAGCCCGGTCTACATCGGCTCATCAGGGCAGGGTATAGACTACTCGACCTCATCAGTTACTTCACCGCAGGAGAGAAAGAGGTCAGGGCCTGGACGATCAGGAAGGGGACCAAGGCTCCACAGGCTGCGGGTGAGATACACACCGATTTCGAACGCGGCTTCATCAGAGCCGAGACACTCGCCTGGGAGGATTTCCTCGAAGCAGGATCCGTAAAGGCCGCACGGGAAAAAGGCCTGGTCAGGAGCGAGGGTAAAGAGTATGTCGTCAATGATGGCGATATCATGCTCTTCCGCTTCAACGTCTGAGCCAAAACGGTGATAGGACTGGACGCCAGGCCGCTGTCAGGGTTATATTACCACGCTTTACTCCTGCCGCGCACATGGGGTGCGCGGCCGATTAGACCGAGGGGGAGATGTGAGAGATTACGAGATAGTCTACATCTTTGACTCGATGGTACCCGAAGAGGGTGTTCAAGAGAAGATCGAGAGGTACCATCAGGTCCTGACCCAGGGTGGTCAGGCCGAGATCACCGCGCTCGACGATTGGGGTCAGCGGCAGCTCGCCTACCCGATCCGGAAGCGGACTAATGGTCACTACGTCGTCGCGCAGTTCACCGCCCCAGCCGAGGCGCTACCAGAGTTCGAGCGGGTCATTAGGCTCGACGATGATCTCCTGCGCTACCTCATTGTCCTCAACGAGGGGGAGCCGACCGCTCCCATCTCTCTCGCTAGCCGAGAGATCGATGATCGGAGGGACGATGACGACAATGACGAAGATGAAGACGGGGAGGATGAGGACTGATCATGCGTCGTCACCAGAGACCTTGCCCCCTATGTGAGTCGGGGATTCGGCAGATCAATTACAAGGACGAAAAGACTCTGACGCGCCTGGTCACCGATCAGGGCAAGATCCTTCCGCGTCGGATGACGGGTATGTGCGCTCGCCACCAGCGTCAGATCGGGACGGCGATCAAGCGCGCAAGGTATCTCGCGATCCTGCCCTTCATCAAGGGGCACGCGGGGTAAGAGGTGGATCTGAGGCCCGGGGAGGGATGGGGTACTGCAGCCAGTCTGACACTGGCTACGGTGATCTTTGCTGTCCTCAGTCCGGGCCTCTTGATCTTCCTCCCACTCTCGATCCTCCTGGTCGCACTACCACCGAGGAAACCTATCGCGGTCATCTTCGGTGCCGGTCTAGCAGTCTTGGGCCTGATGGGCTCAGGTCCGGGCGTAGGGCCGATCTGGTATATCGAGAGGGGGTGGGTCCTCATCTTGGGGGCCTGGTTCGTGATATCCTCCTTCGCTCTGCCGAAGGAGGCCTTCTTCCCGCGCGCCCTGGCAGCACTTACTGCTGCAGGGCTTACAGCGCTACTGATCCTCCTCCTCGTACCGGAGGGGGGGAGTGTGCTCGATTGGGTCGTGACGCGGAGGATCGAGATGACCGCTTCTGCTGCAGCAGCGGTCTGGAGCGAGGCCTCGGTCAGTACAGAGTGGGCAGAGCAGTTCAGGTCGGCGATAACGAGATTCGCCGAGATACAGATCCTACTCTATCCCGCGCTGATCGCTCTAGAGTCACTCGCGGCCCTAGGGGTCGCTTGGTGGGCCTACCGTCGCCTTGTGCTCCGAGATAGGCAGCCGCTAGGGCGATTCAGAGAGTTCCGTTTCGAAGATCACCTCGTCTGGATGGTCATTGCGGGGATCCTCTTGGTCCTCCTCCCACTCGGCGAGGTTGCGGTTCGGACAGGCTCTAATATCTTAGCATTCATGGGCGCCCTCTATGCACTGCGGGGAGCCGCTATATTATTGGTCGTCTTCGGGCTCAAAGGTATCGGTGGAGTAGTGATCGCCACACTGGTCACTCTCTTCCTCTACCCGATCGTCCTGATGACGGCGATCTTGGTCGGGATATCCGACACCTGGATTGACCTACGTGCGCGCCGTTCGGCGGTGCGCCCTGATTCCTGATTGGGACGATGAGAAACGTCAAAGTTATCTTGCGACAGGGTATCGACAAGCTCGGCGCCGAGGGTGAGATCGTCACCGTACGGGCTGGCTATGCGCGTAATTATCTTCTCCCGAAGGGGTTTGCTTACGAGGCGACCGAGGCGAATGTCAGGCGTCTAGAGGATGAGCGACGCCGACAGGAGGAGCGTGCTCGCCGTGACTATCTGGAGGCCCGTCGTCGTGCGAAGGCACTAGAGAGTGTCTCGCTGACTTTCGAGGTTAGGGCAGGTGAGGAGTCGAAGCTCTTCGGCTCGATCACCAATGCCGATATCGCCGACCGACTCAACGAACAGGGACTCGATTTCGAGGTCGATCGTCGTCAGGTCGATCTCGAAGAGCCGATCAGGACCCTCGGCGTCTTCTCGGTGCCGATCAAGTTGCACCCTGAGGTCAAGCCTGAGGTCAAGGTCTGGGTCAGCAGGCAGGAATAGCCCTCCGCCCGCTGTGCAGGTTGCACGCGGATACACGTCTCACTTAAGGAGAGGGTTCACCCTTCGGCGGCACCTCCCCCCGCACTCTCTAGAGAGGAGCGGGTCAGGAGTATGCCGCCTACTTGTCTCCGGGGGGCTTGGCCTAGATGATGCACCGGCGGAGGTTATTGCATCGAAGAGGACGCTCTGACCGGACGAAGGGGAACTTTCCGGATCGATTTGAATTACAACGCGATGACGAATACGGATCTCGAACGATCAGGGGATTCGAGGTATGATCCCGAGACTAATCCGATCTCCGATCTCCCTGAAGGACTAGAAAGGGCGATCGAGACGGTGGCTGAGATGAAGGGACGTGACCTCGTGCTCCTCGATCTCAGAGGACTCTCTGATGCGACAGATTTCTTCCTACTCGCCAGTGGTACATCTGATCTACATGTCCGTGCGATAGCTGAGCGCATCATCGACGAACTTCGTGATGATCGGGTCCGTCCGGGACATGTAGAGGGATTGCGGGCAGGGCGCTGGGTCTTGATCGACTATATCGATTTCGTGGTCCACGTCTTCCACCCTGGGGCACGTGATTTCTATCAGTTGGAACGCCTCTGGGGTGACGCGCCCGCGCATCACCTAGAAGGATAGGTAATACCCATGGTAAAGCGCTTCCTCGGGCACCTTCTCCTCCTCGCTCTCGGCCTCATTGCTCTACCCGACTGGGCGGAGGCGCAATATTTCGGTCGGAACAAGGTCCAGTACAGGTCCTTCGACTTCAGAGTCATCGAGACCGATAACTTCGATATCTATTATTACGACGAGGAGAAGGAAGCTGCACTCGATGCTGCTAGGATGGCAGAGCGCGCCTACGCCCGCCTCTCCCGGATCTTGCAGCATGAGTTTCGGTCGAGGAAGCCGATCATCCTCTACGCCTCTCACTCCGAGTTCCAACAGACGAATGCGCTGGCCGATTATATCGATGAGGGGACCGGGGGAGTGACCGAGTCGTTGAAGGAGCGAGTCATCATGCCCTTCACCGGCTCCTACGCCGAATTCGATCATGTCCTGCGACATGAGCTCGTCCACTCCTTCCAATTCGATGTGATCTTCCGCAATGCGGCGATGGATAATGTGAACCCCTTCGCCCACCGCTACCCCCTCTGGTTCATGGAGGGGATGGCAGAGTACCTCTCGATCGGGCACATCGATGCGATCACGGCCGCCTGGCTACGGGATGCAGTCCTATCGGGCTACCTGCGCACGATCGATGAGATGAATATGAGGGATGATTACCTCTCCTACCGCTTCGGTCAGGCGCTCTGGGCTTATATCGGGTCGAAGTGGGGCGATGAGGTCATCGGGATCCTCCTGCAGAAAGCGACTAGGGTCGGGGTACAACGCGCCTTCGAGAGTACTCTAGGGATGTCACTCGCAGCTCTCAGCCAGGAGTGGACCGCTGCCGTTCGTCGGACCTATCTCCCTCAGATCGCCGAGTACGAGAGACCAGAGAGCTTCGCTCGTCCCCTCCTCCGCCATGCTAAGTTAGAGGATCCATCGTATATGTCGCCGGCGATCTCACCAGATGGAAAGTGGCTCGCCGTCTTCAGTCAGCGTGATGGGTTCTTCCCCGACCTCTGGCTCGTCGATGCCGAGACGGGTGAGTTCGAGAGAAGACTCATCCGCTCGAATGTGGAGGCTGACTTCGAGTCGCTCCGTTACCAGAGCTCGTCTGCCGCATTCTCACCCGATGGGAAACACCTCGCCTTTGCCGCGCAGTCGGGGGGGAGAGATGTCCTCTATATATACGATCTCGATCGAAAGAGGATCGTCAAACAGATCAAGGTAGATCTCAGTGCGATCATGAGCCCTACCTGGTCACCAGACGGAAAGCAGATCGCCTTCTCTGGGATGGACGGCGGATTGAGCGATCTCTTCGTCACCGATCTCGATGGGAACGTAACACGGCTGACCAATGACCGGCACGCTGATCTCTTCCCAGCCTGGTCACCTGATGGTCAGAAGATCGCCTTCAGTACCGATCGCTCGGCCGAGACAGACTTCGATAGGCTGAGTTATGGTGAGTTGAAGGTCGCCCTCTACGACCTCGAGTCAGGAGATATCGAGCTCCTACCTCACCAGGAGGAAGGGAGGAGTGTCAACCCCGTCTGGTCCCCAGATAGTCGTTACCTCATCTGGGTCAGCGATATGACGGGCACTAAGGACCTCTACCTCTACGACCGGGATGAGGATAGCCTCGCGCGTATCACGAACGTCCTCTCGGGGATGATGGGGCCCACCGCAACCGATCTCAGCCCTGTCCTCTCCTGGGCACGTGAGTCAGGCCGGCTCGTCTTCGCCTACTTCGAGGCGGGGGGGCATAGTGTCTATAGTGTCGATGATCCCTTAGAGCTGCCTAGGGTAGCTATCTCCGAGCTGTCGATCATCCGACAGGATGTTCCAATCCTTGCAACCGGAGGGGAGCAGGGAGGGGGTGCTGATACCGCCAGGGTCGAACTCCCCACTCCGGCCGATACGACCGGGGCTGAGCCCCTCCCTGGGGTAGCGCTTGGATCGATCTCCTTCTACCGACAGGGAGATAGCTTCCGGCCAAGCTCCCAGCTGCCCGATGGGGTGGAGGTAGAGAAACCGATCTCGGTGATCGCGCTCCTCGATAGCGCTGAAATGGCACTACCCGATACTAGTGCTTTCAAGCTCAGGCCCTACGAGGTCAAGTTCTCCGCAGATATGATCGGGCGTCCCACTATCGGGGCAGAGGTAGGTGGCTTCTATGGGAATGGACTCTACGGTGGCAGCTTCATCTCTCTCTCTGATATGCTCGGGAACCACAATATCCTCCTGGCTGGGAGTATAAGTGGTTCATTCTCCGATGCTAGCTTCTATACTGGCTACAACTTCCTGAAGAAGAGAGCGAATCTGGGAAGCGCGATACTCCAGGTCCCGATGTACCGGTACCTCGGGTCCTGCTACTACTGCACTGGTGTCCTGCCAGGGAATAAGTCTGGAGATGTCGTTGCAGCCGATATCTTCGAACGAGATCTCACACGAGCCGTCCAGGGGGTAGTGAGCTATCCTTTCAATACGTACCAGAGGCTCGAACTAACGGGGACTGCGGCGTACTGGATGCGTGACCGGGTCTTCAGAGGTGAGAATCTGAGTCGTCAGGAGTACCTGAATGACTCGTATCGAATCACATCGGCTAAGTACCTCCTCCCAAGCGCTGCCCTCGTCTTCGACAACGCTCTCTTCGGGTGGACTGGACCGATCGCGGGGCGACGCTACCGTATCGAGGCCTCTCGTACGATTGGTGATTTCAAGTACACCGAGGGGTACGTCGACTTCCGGAACTACTTCAACTATAAACGGGATCTCGTCTTCGCCTCACGCCTACTCGCAGTGACGAGGTTTGGACAAGATGCCGATAGATTCCTGAACTACTGGGGGGGACCCTACTTCCTGCGGGGGTACGACGCTGACTCCTATATCTCCCGCGGGGGTGAGTGTGATCCCTCTATGGGAGGTGCACCGGCAACGGGATGTAGTGCCCGGGATCAATTGATCGGTTCGAGTGCGGCTATCTTCACCGCTGAGGTCCGGTACCCAATCATCAAGGAGCTCCAGATCGGGTTCCTCGGGAACTTCCCCCCTGTCGATGCCATTGCATTCTTCGATGCAGGACTGGCGTGGAATAACAAGATCTGCATGAGTTCGAGCGCCAGCTACTACGGCGACTGCTCGGGTGAGGAGGAGAGGGTGCATCTCGTCTGGAAGAGGAAGCCAGACCAAGATCCACTCCTCTATCGGGAGCCACTCTACAGTTATGGGTTCGGGTTGAGGATCAATGTCTTCTTTACCGTCCTCCGCCTGGACTATGCTATCCCACTGAGCCGGTCAGACCGGGGTGGCCGTTTCACCGTCTCCTTTGGACCCTCCTTCTGAGGGCTCAGGGCTTTCCGGCAATGGTTTGGTTACTTATCATTTCCCCTATCGAGAGCTGTCTCTCCCGCCCCTGCCTGTCGTGGGGCGGGGCATGGTCGACCTCCTGACCCAACCAGAGATATGAGCCCGAGTAACTCGCCGGCCATGGTGCCGTACGACCCGGAGTTCGACTCCCTCCCCGAAGAGCTCGAGGAGTTCGGAGGGAGGTCCGTCTCTGCTATCGGTCCTGCGATCCTCTTCATCATAGGTGCGAGGGCACGGAAGGATGGATGGGCCCAAAGGGTCGTGACCGAGTTAGCCACCGCATGGACCGACCAGGGACACCGGATAACTCTCGTAGACCTGGACCTCAACGATCCTCAGCTCCACACCGAAATCGGTGAGGAGAATGCAGAGGGGGTCGCTGATATCTTCCAGTTCGGTGCCTCCCTGGGGAGTGTTGCCCGGATGGTTCCAGGACGTGGGTGGAGGTTCGTACCTGCGGGCGCCTATATCGCCGATCCCCCATCGGTCCTCAGGAGTTCTGCGTGGGACGATATCATCGGACAGGTCGCCGATGAGCGCTCCTCCCTCCTACTCTACCTCCCCGCCGACGATACTGGCGCCCTCGAGCTGGCCAGTCGGGTTGGGAGGGTGATCGTATTGGCAGCTCCAGATGAGGCCGAGGCTATAGTAGCTGAGTTCTCTCCAATCTCGAATGTAGAGCTACTCATCGGGCCACAGAGCAGCAAGGATGAAGAGGTTCCCATAGAGGAGGCCGATCCGAAAGAGGATCGTGAGTTGGTTGGTCCACCACTCATCACTGATCAGATCGAGACGGATCTGACCGAACCCCCAACGATCCCCCGGAGACGACGTCGGCGCGCTGGAGTCGGGACTAGAGTCGTTCAGCTCCTCGCCATCCTCGTCCTGATTGTAGGTGGCATCCTCCTGTTCGATGAGTTCGGAGCCCTACCCGGTGGGCTAGAGTTACCCGACTGGGCCCGACTCGGGAGTCAGCCAGTCGATGAGGATCCGACTTTCGAGGAACTGGGGCTCACCAGTGCAGATCCGATCGAGGAGGAGCTAGCAGAGCCCGCTGAACCAGTCGAGGAGCCGATCCCCTACTCGGTCGCAGTCGAGGCACACCCGAACTATCTGACGGCACTCGAGAGGTTAGAGGTCTTACAGAGGGCAGAGCCCGAGATCGGTTTCTTCCTCTCTCCCATCCTCAACCAGGACCTCATCTATTATCGGGTCCTGGCGGGTCCTGTCGCCGATACGACCGCCGCCTGGGACCTCATGCGCCGGCTCGTCGCTGCTAAGCAGAAGACCGACCTCGACCCCTGGTCGATAAGACCTACTATCTGGGCTTATCACCTCGGTGACTTCGAGAGTGAGGAGAGGGCTGAGGCCCGTCGTCTAGAGTTGCAAGAGGAGGGAATACCCAGCTATTGGGTCGAGATAGAGTATACTCATGGACCCCCGCGCTACCGGCTCTATGCCGGGGCGTATGAGGGGCCTGCACCCGCTGAAGTGATGGCCGAGATCTTGGAAGAGGCCGGGATAGATGCCCCCCTAGTACATCGGCATGGTAAGCCGAGACCATGAAGTTACGAACTCTCAAACTCCACGGATTCAAATCATTTGCAGACCGGACCGAGCTGACCTTCCACGATGGGATAACCGCTGTCGTCGGTCCGAATGGCTGCGGGAAATCGAATATCAGCGATGCGATACGCTGGGTCTTGGGTGAACAGAGAGCCTCCGCGATCCGTGGGTCCAGGATGGAGGAGGCGATCTTCCAGGGGACGGCAGAGCGCCGGCCCGTCAATAGGGCCGAAGTCTCACTCACCTTCTCGAATACCGGGGGGCGGCTAGAACTCCCATACGAGGAGATCGAGATCAGAAGAACGATCTTCAGAGAGGGCGGAAGTGAGTACGAGCTCAACCGGACCCCCTGCCGGCTCCGTGACATCCTCGATCTGTGTAGGGATACGGGACTAGGAGCAACGGCATATGCCGTCATCGAGCAGAGGATGGTAGATGGGATCCTCTCTGACCGGACCGATGACCGCCGTCAGATCTTCGAGGAGGCGGCTGGCGTCGGGAGATACAAAGATAGACGACGTGCAGCCGAACGACGGCTCGAGGCCGCTCACGCTGATCTCGAGCGGCTCGAAGACCTGATCGGGGAGGTCAAGTCGAAGGTCAGGAGCCTCTCGCGCCAGCGCCGGCAGGCAGAACGGTACCGCGAGCTGCGTAAACGACGCCTCGACCTCGAAGTCACCCTCGCTGAACTCGAACTCCAAAATGCTAGCCGTGAGCATCAGGAGATTAGCAATAGACTCGAGACCATCGCCGAGGAGGAGCCGACGAGAAGGGCAGCGATCGCACAGCTAGAGATAGAGCTGGAAGAGAGGAGGATCGAGGCAGCAGAGGTCAGTCATGAGAGGAGTGAGCTCGCTGGGCGCCTCGAGGGTGTCGGCCAGCAGATCGCGAGACGAGATCGCGAGCTGATCATCGTCGGTGAGAGACATGGGTACTCCGAACGACGCCTCACACAGATAGAGAACGAACGTCGCGAACTCCTCGAGCGCGCCGAACTCCTCGTCTCTGAGATCGCGAGCCTAAGGGAGAGCCAGAGTGAGGAAGAGGAATATCTCGATGAACTCTCGGCTCGACTAGAGGAGGTCAGCTCTAGACAGCAGAACCTCCGGCACGAGCTCGTCACGGCCCGAGGAGGAGAAGAGGAGCTCAGACGTAGAGAGGATCAGTTCGGCCGAAAGATCGCCGAGCTCGATGCCGCGATCACTCGTGGAGAATCAGAGATAGCCGATACCCGAGACCGCCTCGATAGACTCAGAGTCGAGGAGGAGGAGTTTCAGGCCGAACTAGAAAGAGAGAGGCGCCGCCAGAGGGAGACGAATGCTCTGATCGAGGAGCTGGAGGTCACCCTCGAGGGAAGGAAGGTAGAGTACGAGGGAGCGCGAGATGAGCTGGAGGGGCTACGCCTGCAACTATCTGAGGCGCGGCAGGCGAAGGTCACACTCGAGGCCGAGATCGAGCAGGTTAGGTCGAGGTTGAAGGCCCTCGAGGCGCTGGAGAGGGGGCAACATGGGCTCGCACCTCAGACTGCGGCTGTCCTCCGAGCTGGGAACGATCACCTAGAAGGGGTGATCGGTGCCCTCGCCGAACTCCTCGAGATACCACCAGAGAAGGCTGCCAGTGTAGAGGACACCCTCGGCTCCCTCTTACAACTACTCGTCGTCGAGGATCGCCAAGCACTTCGGTCTGTCCAGAAGTGGATAGAGAGCACCGAGGAGGGGGGGGAGGGCGGTACCCTCGGCATCATCGAGCCCGAACTCGTACCAGAGATCGAGCGCCTCATAGATGCGATCGAGATCGTAGGCGAGCCCTCGGCAGAGGCGGTGCTCTTAGGACGCCGAACTCGAATAGAGGAGCTCGCGGCAAGGGCTCACGAGCTGGAAGAGGAGTTGGAGAAGCGCGTCGCTCTCCACTCAGAGATCGAGTTACGTATGACGGCCGCCGAGGAGCGAGCCCGTGAGTTAGAGCGCGCCTACCAGCAGGTCGAGATGGAGCTGGCTCGCTCGCACTCCCTGGCATCTGAAATCGGACGGCAACTCGAGCGGCTCGAAAGAGGACTCGATGGTCTGAGACAACGGGAGACTGAGCTAGAAGGCACGATCGCGCGCACCCTCGACGAGGTCGCTCGGGCTGAAGAGGCTCGAGCCGAACTGATCGAAGAGGTCTCCGGATCTCGCGAGGCGGTCGAGGATGCTAGACGGGCATTGATCGAGCTCGAGAGAGCTTGGGAATCAGCGCGTGAGGAGGAGTATGAGGTCGGCCTACTCCATGCTCGCGCCGAGGCGGATCGCCGAGAGGTAGAGCGTAGGGAGCAGGAGGCGGAGCGACAGGTCAGGCAGATCCAAGAGCAGGTCGCCGCCTTAGATCAGGAGGCGCGAGAACATGGTGAGAATCTGAAGAGTCTCGCTGCCGCCCGGCTCGAAGCTGAGGAGGCGCTCGAGGAACTCTTTGGCATACGGGACTCCCTCTCAGAGGGGCTCAGGGAGTTCGATGAACGGTTGACCGCGATCTCCCAGATCACGAATGAGTTGGAGGACACACTCCGCTCTCGGAGGAGGGGGGCTGAGGCACTCATCGAGGAGAGGCACCGGCTCGAACTCCGTCGAGGTGAGCTCGGTTCGACGATCAGGGGGATTAGAGAGCGGCTGGAGGTAGAGTGGGGTAGGCCTTACTCACAGCTCGTCGAGTCGGCGAAGATCGTCGAGGGGGAGCCCGAACCCCTGCGCGCTGAACTCCATGCCGTAGCAGCCGATCTCGAACGTCTGGGCCCGATAAATATGCTGGCTATCGAGGAATACGAAGAGGAGAATGCCCGTCTGACCTTCATCACCGAGCAGCGTGATGACCTGATCAGAGCACGGGATGACCTCCAAGATGCGATTCGCCAGATCAACCGTCACGCCCGTGAACTCTTCACGAAGACCTTCAATGAGGTTCGGGCCAACTTTCACCGTACCTTCGGTACCCTCTTCGAGGGTGGGACCTGCGACCTCACCCTAACCGATCCCGATGATCCACTAGAGTCGGATATCGAGATCTCGGCCTCGCCGCGCGGAAAGAGGACCCAGAGAATCCACCTCCTCAGCGGAGGGGAGAGAGCATTGACCGCACTCTCCCTCCTCTTCGCTATCTACCTCGTCAAGCCTAGCCCCTTCTGTGTCTTAGATGAGGTCGATGCACCACTCGATGAATCGAATGTCGGCCGCTTCGTAACGATGCTCCAAGAATTCAAAAAGGAGACGCAATTCATCGTGATCACACACAACCCGCGGACGATCGAGGCCGCTGACTGGGTCTATGGTGTTACGATGGAGGAGCCAGGTGTCAGTACGATGGTGGGTGTCCAGCTAGATGAGGCACTAGCTGCAGCGGGGAACTCTAATCACTAGACGAACCCCGCAACTAGACCGACGATCTGAAAACGAGTAGATTCCAGCGAGCCCTGACCAAGAGGTCTGCTCCAATAACAACCCCTCTGGGAAAGTCGCAGCGATATGTTGATTGTCATGGGACATGGCGCCGACGAGTCGGAGATCAGGCGAGTCGTCGACACGATAGAAGAACTCGGATACCAAGCCCGGCCGATGCCGGGTAAACAGCGTACTGCGATCGGAATCGTCGGCAATGACGGGAAGGTCGATAGTGCACGGCTCGAGTCACTCCCCGGCGTCCTCCGTATCATTCACGTCAGTCAGCCCTATAAGCAGGTCTCCAGAGAGTGGCGAGCTGAGCCGACGATCATCGAACTACAGAATGGAACCGTGATCGGGGCAAATGAGATCGTCCTGATGGCTGGCCCCTGCTCCGTCGAGTCGGAAACCCAGATCCTAGAGACTGCGCACTACTTGAGGGAAAGGGGGGCGACGATACTGAGGGGTGGTGCCTTCAAGCCGAGGACCTCGCCCTACTCATGGCAGGGACTAGGAGTCAGAGGACTCGAACTCCTCAGTAGAGCGCGAGAGGAGACAGGACTCGCGGTCGTGACAGAGGCCCTCGAGACTGAGATGGTCGAGGTCGTAGCTGAGCACGCCGATATCATCCAGATCGGCGCACGCAATATGCAAAACTTCCCACTCCTCAGGAGAGCGGGACGGACTGGTAAACCGATCCTCCTCAAGAGGGGTATGTCCGCTACGATCAAAGAGCTCCTCCTCAGTGCCGAGTATATCCTCGCCGAGGGGAACGAGAAGGTCATCCTCTGCGAGAGGGGGGTCAGGAGCTTCGATACTCATACTAGAAACCTCCTCGACCTGACCGCGATACCTGTCGTACAGGCCCTCTCACACCTCCCCATCATCGCCGATCCGAGCCATGGGACCGGGCTTAGGGCGAAGGTGCTACCGATGGCTAGAGCCGCCGTCGCAGCAGGTGCCGATGGATTGATGATAGAGGTGCACCCCGACCCGGACCGCGCTCTCTCCGATGGCGCTCAGTCGATCGCATTACCAGACTTCGACTTCCTCATCTCACAGGTCAACCCGATCGCCGATGCGATTGGAAGGCGGCTGACTCCAGCCCTGGACTCCAAACCAAAACTCGTAGGATGAAACCCGTAGGGGGCTGACGACAACTGTCCCAGCCCCCTATCGCATTGCCCCGGCCAGCGCCTTACCCTATGACCGATCCGAGGGGAGGGGGAACGATGGGTACGAACCAGGCACTAGGTCGCTGGGGCGAGGAGATCGGAGCCGAGTTCCTGAGATCGGCCGGATGGAGGATCCTCGCCCAGAACTTCAGAGCACGGCACAAAGAGATCGATCTGATCGCGAGGAAGGGTCAGATCGTGATCTTCGTGGAAGTAAAGGCGCGGAGGGGACTCGATTATGGCCACCCACTCGAGTCGTTGAGGTGGCGACAACGACTCGATATAGGTAGAGCAGCAGAGGTCTGGATCGCGAGGAATGGTCGCCCCGATCACCTCTACCGCTTCGACCTGATCTCGATCTACCTCCCGCCCGGCCGCCCCCCACAGATCGAGCACCTCGAGGATGCCTGGCGCCCCTGACTCAGCACCCCTCAGAGGAGACGGTTGTGTTCCTCCCATAGGCAGCGGTCCTGCACGACTATGATACCCTCGCGGGCCAAGGTCTCTGCCGCCTCATCATTCCTAATCCCGAGTTGGAACCAGACCGCGCGCGGCCGCTTTGCGATGATATCGGGGAGGTGAGCCGGTATATCGGCCGGCTTGCGGAAGAGATCGACGATATCGATTGGGCCAGGGATGTCGGCCACCTTGCGATATACAGCCTCGCCGAGTATCTCTTCGGCCTCTGGATAGTAGACCGGGACTGGTACGATCTCGTATCCAACCTCCTTTAGGTTCTCGGGGATTCGGTATGCTGGTTTCTCTCCATCCTCCTCAGTCTTGATGCCGACGACCGCGATCCTCCTACTACTGGAGAGCAACTCTCGGATCTCCTCGTCATCCTCGAGGATCCTGCTCCTCCACTCCTCATTGTCGGAACTCTTACTCACCTTGGCCTCCTCTTTCGAATGTGCTTCTGGCGGTTGATCTTCGGGCCCCTTTGGGTTATATTCAATTTAGCCCCAGGCCCGAGGGACGCGAGCCCGTGAACCGCGTCAGGACCCCGCAGGTAGCAGCGCTAAGCGCGGCGGACGTCGCTTCGGTCAGCCTGGGGCGCTTTTTTCATGCCCGCAGGATCGACCTCCCTTTCATTCCTACTTATGGTGAGATGACTCGCACAGCTCTTGCCCGGCTCTATCGACCGCGTCGGTTCAGCGAGATAGCACTTCAGGAGCACGTCTCTGAGACGCTCAAGACCGCTGTCCTGAGGGGGCGTGTCGCGCATGCCTACCTCTTCAGTGGTCCCCGTGGTGTTGGCAAGACGACTGCGGCACGTGTCCTCGCGATGGCTCTCAACTGTCCTGAGAGAGCTGAAGATGGTGAGCCCTGCGGCCACTGTGAGTCATGTGAGAGGATCTGGTCGGGCCGGACCTCACTCGATGTGATCGAGATCGATGCGGCCTCGAATCGGGGCGTAGATGATGCACGTGACCTGAGGGAACGAGCGATGTATGCCCCGACAGAGGAGGGGCGCTTCAAGGTCTATATCATCGATGAGGCGCATATGCTCACCCGGGAGGCGTGGAATGCCCTCCTAAAGATCCTCGAGGAGCCACCGCCGCGCGTGATCTTCATCTTTGCGACGACTGAGCCCCAGCGGATCCAGCAGGCAGCGCCTCCTATCCTCTCGCGTTGCCAGCGTTTCGACTTCCGTAGGATGAATGTCACGGGGATAGTCGAGAGGCTCCGTCAGGTCCTGTCCGCCGAAGGGGTCGAGATCGATGAAGATGCCCTGACCCCGATAGCACGTCGCGCCGATGGAGGGATGCGCGATGCTCTCTCCCTCCTCGATCAGGTGCTCTCCTTCGCAGCAGATCGGAGGGTGACCGTAGATGATGTGAGAGGTGTGCTAGGCCTCGTCGGAGAGGAGGCCTACCTCGAGCTACTTGGGATCATCGCTAGCCGAGATCATGCGGGAATCTTCAGATTCACCGAATACCTACTCGATGAGGGATATGATCTCGCCGAGTTCTACCGGGGCCTTGCCGATACGCTCAGGACACTCCTCATCGTCAAGCTCGATGGAGCAGAGAACGCCGAGGTGAGGGAGGACCTCGTGCCCCTCTACCTAGAGAGGGCGAACGCCTTCGTAGTAGGCGATCTGATACGGATGCTCGCCCAGGTCGCAGAGTTCGATACCGATGGTCGATTCCGCAAGAGTAGTAACCCGCGGATCCTCCTCGAGGCGCTCCTGCTCCGCTTCGTACACCTCGATCGGACGCTCGAGATCGAGGAACTGATCCGCGCGGCTAGTGCGGGTTCAGGTGGCGGACCGCCCAGGAGACCCCAGCCCCCCTCGACTGGAGGGAGAGGGACAGGGGGGAGTGCCACCACGACTAGATCAGATCCCCCGAGCCGGTCTCTGTCGCAGAGTCAGATAGTGAGCGCGGATGCGCCCCAGCAGCAGGAGACGGCTGCTACAGCTGTACCTCGAGCACCGGAGCCGTCACCACTGAAGACGCGGGAGGGTCGCTCACCGGTCGCAGCATTCGAGGACCTCATCCAGGGGGGAGAGGGGGTACCTGCAGGTTTGGGTCTCTTCCTCCGTGTCGCCAAGGTCAGCCCGGGGGAGGAGGCTGATAGCCTCATAGTCGAAGTGCCACCGGGACCGGGGTATGAAAGGCTCAATACGGAGCCTGCGACCCGGAGGGCACTCGAAGAGGCGATCTCGGCAGAGTGCGGAAGGGAGATCAGACTCATCTTCCAACTCGGTGGGCAGGGGAAGGGAGGGGAGTCCGAGCCCCCGCGTCGGATCACTCCAGAACAGCTCAGAAATGAGCGGCTGGAGAGGATGCTGAGTGAGGAACCACTACTTGGGAAAGCGGTACAAGAGTGGGACCTCGAATGGCTCGACTGACTGGAATCGTTGGATCCGAGCAGACCCCGACCTCGGCTTGCGGATTCGCGGGACCGGGGTCTATTTTACTGCCCTACAATAAGGTAGAGATCGAGCAGGATGACAAACTTTCAGCAGATATTACAGATGGGCCAGCAGGTCCAGGCGCGCCTAAATGAGCTCCAGTCTGAACTGGTCAAGAAGACTGTGACCTGCACGAGCGGTGGTGGCATGGTCACCGTCACAGCCGATGGAAGGGGACAGATCCGAGAACTGAAGATCGATCCCACCGTCGTCGATCCCGAGGATGTCGAGATGCTCGAGGACCTGGTGGTCGCGGCGGTGTCAGAGGCCCAGAAGAGGGCACAATCGGTCTATCAAGAGGAGTTGCAGAAGGTGACAGGGGGACTCCCTACACCCTTCCAGCTACCAGACCTCTTCTGATGTCGGCGATCGACCAACTCATCAAGGAGTTCTCCCGACTACCGGGGATAGGCAGGAAGACAGCGCTCCGCCTCACCTATCACCTACTCAAGAGACCGGCGGCCGAACTCGAGAGACTCGCCGAGGCATTGATGAGTGTCGCGGAGAGGGTCCACCCATGTAAGGAGTGCGGGAATCTCACAGAGGACGATCCCTGTTCGATCTGTAACAATCCCCGACGGGATCGGAGCCTCATCTGTGTGGTCGAGGAGGCCTCCGATATAGGAGCGATCGAGAGGACAGGGGCCTACCAGGGACTCTATCATGTGCTAGGTGGTAGACTCTCGCCACTCGAAGGGGTAGGGCCAGCCGAACTCAACTTCGATACATTGATCGAACGATTGGGTGGCGCGGATGAGGTCAGGGAGGTGATCGTCGCGACCAACCCGAGTGTCGAAGGTGAGGCAACGGCTCTCTACCTACAGAGAGTATTGCGGCCACATGGAATACGTGTCACCCGGCCGGCGCGCGGCCTGCCGATCGGAGGGGCACTAGAGTACACCGACGGGGTGACGATCGCCGAAGCGATTGCAGGACGACAAGAGATCTAGTGGAGAGGGAATGAGGAAGCGCAGGGTTCTCAAAACTACCGGGCTCATCCTACTGGGAGTCGGGATCGCAGCAGGGTTGGCTGCATTGCTCGTACGTGACCAGATCTCGCGTCACCGTCGCAACCTCTTTAGCGCACACCCACTACGGAGGTTGGCAGCACTCGGGTACCTAGCGGGACACGAGCCGAGCATCGATGCCGTACACCTGCTCCGTGACTTCATCGCCTGGGAGAGACGGCCACTCCTACGCAGAAGGGCAGCGCTCATACTCGAGAGGATGGAGGAGAGACTAACCAGCGAGAGCCAGGTGCCAGGCGAGATAGCTGGATGACCGCGTCAAAGAATACCAGCGTGAAGAGTTGCGACTCCCTTCCAAGACCTGGAAGGAGGAGAGACCTCATCCATACAACCCGAGGATGAGGAGGAGCATGCGGTTCCTAGATCGTAGCAGACTGCCCAATCTGATAACAGTGGGTCGGGTGATCCTGGCCCCAGCGGTCTTCTTCCTGATCCTCGCTCCCTCGGGTAGTGCTAGACTCCTCGCTTTCATCCTCTTTGTGATCGCGGCCCTCTCCGATCTCTGGGATGGGTACCTCGCTCGGAAGCATGGCTGGATCAGCGAGTTCGGGAAGTTCATGGACCCTCTCGCCGATAAACTCCTCCTCGCCCTGACCCTGATCCCGATCTACCTGCTATCACATGGCGGTGGCCCAATCGGGGTCCTGCCCTATTGGGGCACCCTACCCCTCTGGGTTCTGATCGTGATCTTCGGTCGCGAGGTCCTGATCACCCTCCTCCGTGTGATAACTGCCTCACGTGGGATCGTCGTTCCCGCCGCACAGGCAGGGAAGTACAAGGCCTTCGTCCAGAATATCTTCATGGGTACCACGATCCTCTGGTATGCACTCCAGACGATCGCCCTGGATAAGCACTGGGATGGTTCCTTCTGGAAAGGATGGCAGGTCTTCCACTCCATCGTACTCGGGGGTACCCTACTCCTGGCGATCATTCTGACGATCTACTCCCTGATCGTCTATCTATGGAACTGGCGCTCTATGAAGGGGGACCAGAGGTGAAGCAGGGGCTAGAGGCAATCGAGTTATCACCCCTCGACCCCTCGATCCTGCCGACCCTCGAGGGGACTCGATTAGAACGAGCTGCCGAACTCATCAGAGCTCTCACCAGACGTGGCCTAACCCTCGGGGTAGCTGAGAGCTGTACAGGTGGCCTCCTCGCCAAGAGGTTGACCGACCCACCCGGTGCATCGAAAGCCTTCTATGGTGGGGTCATCGCCTACGACAACTCGGTCAAGAGAGAGGTCCTCGGGGTCGGTCGAGAGACCCTCGAGCGATATGGTGCCGTCAGTAGGCAGTGTGCGGAGGAGATGGCGATCGGAGTGAGTGATCTACTCGGCACCCAGATCGCAGTCTCTATCACTGGGATAGCTGGGCCTAGTGGCGGATCCCCAACCAAACCGGTGGGTACCGTCTGGGTAGGTCTCAAGGTCGAGGACCGTATCAGCACCCTCGAACTCAACCTCGAGGGGGACCGAGAGGAGATCAGGGAGGACGCGGCAGAACTCGTCCTCTACCTCATCAGGCGAGAGATCTAGATACTATCAGGCTAGGGGCCATACTATACTGACTCATCAGGGGTGCAGATACTGCCGTAAAGGCAGAGAGGGGTGGCACTGGGATTGCTCCGCTCAGACCATTCCTGCAGCCCTGACTATAGGGGAACCTACAATTCGAGGACAATCAAGAGACAATGAGAGACGAATCCGGATTGGAGATCGATCGGGATCAGGAGATATCTGAGGAGGTATCGGCTGAGAGCCCACCGACAGACTCTGAGTCGACGAGCACTACTCCCACCGCGGCCTCGGAGGAGGCTGCGCAGGAAGCCGCTGAGGGCTCGACGAGCGAGGTGTCGGAAGGGGATGCCACTGCCCTCGAAGAGCTGCGTGCGGAGTTCGATAGTCTTCAGGACCGCTACCTCCGCCTCGCTGCCGAATTCGAGAACTACCGTCGCCGGATCGAGAGGGAGAGGGAGGAGTACCGTATCAGGGCTCAGGCCGATCTGATAGTTCCCCTCCTCGAACTGATCGATGACTTGCAGCGAGTCGTGGGGCTAGACCTCGAGTCGACCACTGTCGAATCACTCCTAGAAGGGGTCGAGCTCATCGAGAAGAAGTTCCTGCATACCCTCGAGTCGAAGGGGCTAGAGCCGATAGAGGCCGAGGGCCAATCCTTCGACCCGATCACGATGGAAGCCCTGATGACCATCGAGGCCGAGAGCCCGGAGGAGGACGACCTCGTAGCCGATATCTTCCAGACTGGCTACCGGTTCCACGAGATCCTCATCCGGCCGGCCCGAGTACGGGTGAAGAAGTACGAGTCCTGACCCTTGAGATCTGAAACAGATGTCGGCAGCGACCACCAAAGACTACTATCAGATCCTCGGTATCGGTGAGGACGCGAGTCCCGACGAGATCAAGAGGGCGTATCGGAACCTCGCGAAGAGGTTCCACCCTGATACGAATCCCGATGATCCTCAGGCCGCCGAGCGCTTCAAAGAGGCCGGCGAGGCCTACGGGGTCCTCTCCGATCCAGAGAAGAGGGCACAATACGACCGGATGCGGAAGTTTGGGCCCTTTGCCGGCGTCAGGAGCCGGGGACCCGGTGCCGCCTCTGGCGCTCAGGCCGAGGGGGGCAGGTTCACCACCGATGATCTCGGTGATCTTGGAGGGATCAGCGACCTCTTCAGCTCGATCTTCGATCTCGGACGGAGGAGGTGGGGAAGACAGAGTGGCGCCGAGCGCGGCCAGGACCTCGAGCTGACAGTCGAGATCCCACTCCAGACAGCAGCTCGTGGGGGACGGGTACAGATAGTCGTTCCCGTTGCCGAGGAGTGTGCGACCTGTTCAGGGAGTGGGAGCCGTCCTGGAACGAGGTCCCGGACCTGTCATGAATGCGGAGGGGGTGGGAGGATATCGTTCGGCCAGGGCGGCTTCGCTGTCAGCAGGCCCTGTCCAGCCTGCTATGGCCGAGGCCAGATACCTACCGATCCCTGTCCGAGATGTCATGGGAGTGGGGAGCTGAGAGAGGAGAGGAAGATCATGCTCTCGGTCCCGCCAGGGGTCGATACCGGCTCTAAGCTAAGACTCTCAGGGCAGGGGGAGAGAGGGATCCGGGGTGGGGCACCAGGTGATCTGATCATCGTCTTCAGGGTCAAGCCTCACCACTTTTTCGAGAGGAAGGGGCTAGATCTCCACTGCACCGTCCCCCTCAACCTAGCCCAGGCGACCCTTGGCTCCCGGATACGGGTCAGGACGATCGATGGGAAGAGGGTCGCGCTCCGAATCCCTCCTGGGACTCAGCCGGGAACCCGTTTTAGGATCCCTGAATTGGGGGTCGAGAAGAATGAGAGGCGTGGTGATCAGTATGTACAGGTCAGGGTCGAGATCCCTGAAGAGTTGACCGCGGAGCAGACCGAGATGATCAGAGAGTTTGCTGAGTCCGTAGGGATGAGGTACTGAAGATACCATGGTTCCTCTCATATGAGAGACCTAACGCACCCTCCTGGTTCTCGATATCTAGCTAGTGCTGTCCCTCACCTGATGCGTCCGCCCCCGATCAGCTCCTCGCCACGATAGATCACCCCAGACTGACCAGGGGTGATCGCCCTCTGTGGCTCCTCCAAGGTCAGCTCTACTCTATCCTCATCGACCTCTTCGATTACCGCCGGGACCGCAGGAGCCCGGTACCTTATCTGAATAGCGACGCGCTCGCCCTCCGCCGGGGCATCCCCTATCCAATTCAGATCGCCGAGGACGATGTCGGTTCGCATCAACTCCTCCCTCGAGCCGACGACGACCTCGTTCACCTCCGGCCTGATCCCGATCACATAGAGAGGGATCGGAGAGCCGCCCCCCAACCCGCGCCTCTGGCCGATCGTGTAACGGCCATATCCCCCATGCTCACCGATGGCGGTGCCTGCCCGGTCGACGATCCTCCCAGGATTGAGTGAAGGGTGATCGGGACCGAGGCGACCGGCGAGGAAGGAGGTGTAATCGTCATTGGGTACGAAACAGATCTCCTGGGACTCAGGCTTCTCCGCATTCGCCAACTCACGGGCCCGAGCACCCGCCCTGATCTCGGGCTTCCTCAACTCGCCTACAGGGAAGACGAGATAGGGCACTACCTCACGAGGGATCGCCCAGAGGAAGTAGGTCTGGTCCTTCTCGTCATCGAAGGCCCGTAATATCTTCGTCCTACCCGACTCATCCCTCTCGATCCGCGCGAAGTGGCCCGTCGCTATCCCATCGGCCCCGAGAGCCCGCGCCCTCTCCAATAGAGCGGGAATCTTAGTGTTCGAATTACAACGGACACATGGGTTCGGAGTCCTGCCCGCTGCGTACTCACTTACGAAGTCATCGATCACACTCGCGGTGAAGTCCTCCTCCATATCGAAGACATAGTGTGGGATCCCTAGCCGATCACAGACGAGGCGGGCATCCATTATTCCGTCCAGCCCGCAGCAGGTCCGACTCGGCCCACTATTCTCCGAATAGCAGAAGGTTTTCATCGTCGCCCCGATGACCTCATGCCCCTCCTCGACCAGGAGGGCAGCGGCGAGTGATGAGTCCACCCCACCAGACATCGCGACTACGATCTTCCTCTTTTCCATCACAGATCCCGACACCCTATGGTAAATCAAGAACTAGCTCTAACTCGCTCTACGACACGAGCGATCCTCTCAGCCGCAGTATCGACCATCTCCACAGTCGTCTCTCGGCCGAGGGAGAGACGAAGTGAGGTCGCACCCTCTACTCTTCCCCCCATCGCTGTCAAGACATGGCTCGGCTCCATCGAACCACTGCGACAGGCGGAGCCGGTAGAGACCGCTATGCCTTCGAGGTCTAGGGAGATCAGGAGGAGTTCGCGGTCCGCTCCCGGGATCGAGATGTTGAGGATCTGCGGGAGCCGGGCCGCCCCTCCACCATTCACGATCGCATCAGGGATACGTGCTAGCAAGTGTGCTTGTAGACGATCACGTAGACCCCTGAGGCGCTCTGCTTCCACTACCTGTTCGGAGACAGCCAACTCCGCAGCAAGCGAGAAACCAACAGCAGCCGCGAGATCCTCAGTGCCTCCACGGAGACCATACTCCTGGCCACCACCATAGATGAGGGGCTCCAACTCCAATCCTGCGCGTCGATAGAGAGCACCGATCCCCTGTGGGCCGCCGATCTTGTGCGAGCTCAGAGAGAGGAGATCGACCCCGACTTCATCAACCCTAATCCGTTCACGCCCAAAAGCCTGGATCGCATCCGAGTGGAAGATGACGCCAGCACTCTGGCAGCGCTCGGCGATCTCCGCTATAGGCTGTATGGTACCAACCTCGTTGTTCGCCCACATCACAGAGACGAGGACCAGGTCAGGAGAGAGGGCCTCATCGAGAGCACCGAGGTCGACCACGCCCTCCCCATCGACCCCTAGGAGTATGACCGAGGCACCCTCGGCCTCCGCAGCTCTGACCGCACCGAGAACCGCTCGATGTTCGATCGCAGAGCAGGCTAGGATGCCAACCCCCTGGCCAGGGTTCGTCTCTAGACGCCAACGGCGCCAACGACCAAGGATAGCGAGATTGTCAGATTCAGTGCCGCCACCCGTGAAGGTGATCTCATGACGGCTGGCCCCTAGGAGCCCAGCAAGGCGCTCCCGAGATTCCTCGAGTTTGTTGCGGGCAGAACGACCCCACCGATGATGACTCGACGGATTCCCAAAGTCATGCCGGATCTCCTCCAAGGCTGCCCGAACCTCAGGGCGCATAGGAGTCGTCGCCGCGTGGTCGAGATAGATCCCCTCGCTCACTAGAAAGACCTCAATTCAGATACCAAAGACTTGAATAATAACCTGCCCCTACACCATGATGATACCCACGGCGCCCCATTTGCTCCACCCCAGAGAGCCAGATCGGCCCACTAGCTAGAGGGACCTCGAAGAGAGATCGATGAACAGAAGGAAGAAACCACCACCATTGGGCCCTGAAAAACCGCGGACCTTCAGGACCACAGTACATGGAACGATCTTCGCCGGAAGAGATAGACACCTGGACCAGATGGAGACTGATGACGAATTGATCCTCATCCCAGACCCACCAACCGAACCAGAACCTGGGGTGTGGGTCCACCTCCCCGATGGGGATCCACTAGGATATCTCCCAAGAGAGATCGGGCGATGGCTAGCACCATGGATCCTAAGAGGTGGTAGAACCAGTACGAGGGTCATAAGGGTCGAAGGACCAGAGGTGCCGAGCTGGAGGAGATTGCTCATAGAGGTCAGATGCCTGACCGGCGTATCATGACCCCTGTCAGCACTGGGTACCAGGTGTGACGCCGGTGCCCCAGGGGTGGGACATCGATGGGGCAGCAGCGGGTGGGTGTGGTCAGGGCTGCGATGCCAGGTCGTTGTATATCAACGGGTTGGGAGGGCAGGAAAATGTTTGGCGTTATGGACCAGATCTTGCAACATGGTCGGGGTGGCCGTCATCCTACACAATTCCTGCCTCTGATCCTACCGCGGAACGCGTATCGCCTATCGTCCCCGTGCCCCGGCTGAATTCAGGTCTCACTCAGTCTTTCCCCGGCCCCGAGGGCACGGAGTTCCGTATCATCCTTTCTAGAAGCTATTGACGGGTATCGTTACGAGGTCCTCGATCTGAACTGTCTCTCTCGTCCAGAATGGTTCTCCGTAGGGTCGTCTTATGAGTGATCCGTAGTGAGCTGCATGGGCGAGGATCTGCTCTCTGATCGGTCTCTCTCCCCCACCGAAGATCTCTCCGAGGGCTGTCTTCCCCTCGAGTTGGGAGTGGTATGCGAAGATCGCGTCGAGTTTGTCGTCGATCTCCTCTGTGATATCGACTACGAAGGTTGGCTTGATTGGTTCTTCTCGGTAGGCTAGTGCGTAGATTACCTTTCTGGGTCGGTGTGGTTCTCCCTTAATCGGTGCATTCTCGAGTCCCGCTAGGAAGGCGGCATCGTGGCCCAGTTGGCTAGCAGCGGTATGGTCTGGGTGTCTTCCCTCTCTCCAATGTAATATTATCGTCTCTGGTCTGATCTCTCGGATGATCTCAGCGACGATCTTCCTACTCTCGTTGTCATTGGAGAGTGCCCCATCTGGCAGTCCTGCATTTCTTCGCACGCTCACTCCGAGTATCTCTGCGGCCTTTTCTGCCTCCATGGCTCTCTTCTGGGGAGTTCCCCAAGTACCACTCTCACCTCCAGTCAGGTCGAGGATCGCGGTTCGGTATCCTTGCTTTGCGGTCTTTCTGAGTGTCCCCCCACAGATCAGTTCGGCGTCATCAGGGTGTGCGACGATCGCGAGGAGATCTGCCCTATCGACTTCCATCTCGTTCATTCGTATCGTAGTGCTTCGACTGGATCTAGTCTACTCGCTCTCCATGCTGGCCAGAGTCCGAAGATCACCCCGGCTACTACTGCCATTATCAGCGCGGAGACGACTGCCCAGATAGGTACTGATGCGGGTATCGGTGTGAGGGCCTGAGCTATGAATGCGATACCACCACCACAGATCATCCCGACTGCCCCACCTACGAGGGTGACGGTCGATGCCTCGACTAGGAACTGCCATAGGATTACCTGTCTAGTTGCCCCGATCGCTTTTCTAATCCCAATCTCTCTAGTTCTCTCGGTCACTGAGATCATCATGATCGCTATGACCCCGATCCCCCCGACGAGGAGTCCTATAGATGAGAGGGCGATCATGACGGCAAAGAAGACCGCGGTCAGACTATCGAAGATCTCGATCATGGCATCGCTGCGCATGACTGCGAAGTCATTCTTCTCCCCTGGTCTCAACCCTCTGAGGACCCGGAGTGTTGCGATCGCTTGGTCCATCGCATCTTCCGCCCTGGCTCCTTCGGCGGTAACGACCTGTAGCTGAGCCCATTCAGGGTCGGCATCGAGGTATTTGACTGCGGTGGTATAGGGGACGATCGCGAAGTTCTTCATGAGACTCGTGAAGATATTCCCACTCATCTCGAAGGTGCCGACGACCGTGAACTGGAGGCCATCTGCCCGGACCGGTCGCCCAATCGGATCTAGTGCGCCGAAGAGTGTCTCGGCGAGTGGGGCGGATAGGATGATCACCGGAGCGGCGGTATTGTGCTCGTTCGGGATGAAGTCCCTTCCTGCAGTGAAGGTTCCTGCGGTATAGTCTCTCCAGCCATCACTCGCTCCTGTAACCTGGACCCCCACGATCCTCTCCTTCCCGACCGAGAGGACTGCACTCGCATCGATCCCGAGGATCGCATTCTTGATCTTATCGAGTTCTCTGATCCTCTCAGCCTCAGTCCGTGAGATCCCCTTATTGTCCATCCAGGCTGGTCTCTCACCCCCCGTACTCACTCGGACGTCATTGAAGTCGAAGCGCGAGACGATGAAGTTATTCGGTCCTGCGACCTCGACTGCATCGAGGATATTCGATCTGATCCCAGTAATCAGGGCGCTCATCGCCATCACGGTCGCAACCCCGACTACTATCCCGAGGATCGTGAGTGTCGATCTGAATTTATTGGCTAGGAGCTGTTCGAAGGCGAGTGCTACGGCCTCTCTCAGATTCGCAAGACGCATCTCTCTACTCCGCTCGGATCGCGACCACCGGATCCAACTTCGCTGCTCGCGTCGCTGGGTAGAGCCCCGCGACTATCCCTACCCCGGCGCCCAGTAGGAGAGAGACTCCGATCCAGAGTGGCGAGATCGCGGCGGGGAGGGGGGAGAGGGCGGCTACGAGCTTGGCGAGTGCTAGCCCAGAGCCGATGCCGACGATTGCGCCGAAACCAGAGAGTGTTGCCCCTTCGATGAGGACCTGGAAGGTGATATCCCTCCGGCGCGCCCCTACTGCCATCCGCATACCTATCTCCCTCGTCCTCTCTATGACGGAGACGAGCATGATATTCATGATGACCATCCCTCCGACGATCAGTGAGATGCCCACGAGTAGTGGGAAGGCGAGGTATAGGATCTGACTGATTCTAGTCCAGAAGTCCATCGAGTCCTCGGCGGTCTCGACCTCGAAGGAGTTCGGCTCGGTCGGTCGGAGGCGGTGTCGCACCCTCATGATCGCCTCGATCTCGTACTGGGCGAGCTGCATCGTCGCCTGGTCCTCTGTTCTGACGAGGATCTCATCGATGATCCCATGTGGGTTGACCATCCTACCGATCGCTGATCGGGCGGGCGCGATCGCGACATTGTCGACCGAGATACCGAGCAAGTTCCCCTGTTCTTCTAGGACACCGATGACTCGGAAGGGGAATTCATTGATCCTGACGGTCCTACCGATCGGGTCGCGGCCAGGGAAGAGATTGGTAGCGGTCTCACTCCCGAGGATGACGACTGGTACCCCGAGCCGATCCTCTGGCGGGGTGAAGACCCGTCCCTCTGAGATCCCCAGGTCCCGTATCCTGAAGTAGTCGGCCGAGCCACCAGTCAGGGTGACCCCTTCTATCTCGTCACCCTCCTCATTACGAACTCGTCCCGTGGTGCTACTACTCACTGCAACCCTGACAGGTATCGTCATCCTCTGGCGGATCGCCTCCGCATCCTCGAAGGTCAACCGAGGCCGACGAAACCAACTCCTCCAGACCGTCTCGGAGGTCTCGAAGCTGACCGATGGGGTGCGGCGCACTGTCAAGGTATTTAGCCCATAGATCTTACGGGCGAAGTCGTCCTCCATATATCGGTTCATCCCCTCGATCACACTGACGACGATCATGAGGAACATGACGCCGATGACGACCCCGAGCACGGCAAAGAAGCTCTTTAGCTTCTGAGACCTGATCTGTGCAAGGGCGAGCCCTACCCCTTCTAGTGGCCTCATCGTTAGACAGCGGCAGCGGTTCGGACCAGATCGCTCTCTATGAGCCCATCTCTGAGTGTGAGCACGCGCTGTGCATGCTCTGCTATATCCTGCTCATGTGTGACGAGTATGATCGTCTGGCCCTCGGCATGTAGCTCATCGAAGAGGGCCATGATCT
>Ga0209487_1000013_pt1 | contig 233824 bp, 222 predicted proteins | sample Poulit2012_FD_187524 | JGI IMG/M metagenome (GOLD analysis project Ga0209487, IMG submission 187524) | Agricultural soil microbial communities from Georgia to study Nitrogen management - Poultry litter 2012 (SPAdes) (version 2) | ecosystem: Environmental > Terrestrial > Soil > Agricultural...
CGAAAGCACTCGGTGCACCGGACGGGTTCCGCGTCACCGTCCGCGAACTCAACGTCCGAGCCGGTGCGGGCTTCGTTGTCGCACTGACCGGTGCCATGATGACGATGCCGGGGCTCCCCGCAAAACCCGCCTCCGACAACATGGACGTCAACGAAGAGGGCCAGATCATCGGGCTCTTCTAACCTCAACTGATGTTGCGATGAAGGGTGCGGGCCAATTCGGTCCGCACCCTGAATCTGTGTCCGATCATCTCCTAAAGGAGTGCACGGAGGGCGACCGGTGAGCGTCCGGTAATAACAAGAATATGACTATCATGCTGCGGTGCAGCTCCATCGCCGCTCCCTCGCGCTAGACACGGGAGTTATGAAGTACTAGTGCCACTAATTTTCGTCTCGCCAAGCTGCTTCGCTGGGTTCATCACCGCTGGGGTACACCCTGGCCAATTCGGTGCGAGATCGGATGCCAAATTTCGCATAGATCCTGGTCAAGTGATACTGGACGGTCTTTTCAGCAATGAAAAGCCGCCGTGCGGTTTCGCGATTCGTGAGCCCTTGGACGACCAGGTCGGCGACCGCGTGTTCCTGCGGCGTAAGTTGCACAGCAGACTGGTCGAGCCCCGACCACTCGGTGGTGTCGATTTCGGGTTCATCTCGGCGGTGTTGCACCATGCCGGTTGCCCGCAGTTCCTGATCGCAGCGCTCAACCATGACAGTCGCGTTCACACTTTCAAAAAAGTCTCGAGCACTGACCAATCGGGCGGCGGCATCACGTCGGCGACCGGTGCGTCGCAGCATCTGCCCGTAGGCGAATAGGAAGCGCCCGTGATAGGTAGCAACCCCGTCCAGTGAGGTGAGACGTAGCGCCTGCTGGAAGAGATGCTCTGCGGCGTCGGTGTCTTTTTTCGCGGCAGCCACGCGAGCCCGGGAAGCCAGCGCAGTGGCTTGCACAAACCGCGGAGCCTTAGCAGTCACAGCGGCGTAGTCTTCGGTCAGGTCGGCCGCTTCGTCGATGAGGTTCGCGACCGTCATCGCATGGATCAGCTCGGGTTGCCAGTGCCACAGCGACGTTTGCCGGTCGGTCCACGGGTCCAGTTCCATCAGCGGCATCAGCGTGGCCAGGGCACCTTCTTGGTCATTATTAACCTTGCGCTCTACCGCCTGGGTCATACGAGCGGGAATGTGCATGACCGCGTAGCCGCGCAGCGTTGTGGTGTTGGTAGCTTGCCACCAGGAGTCTTGCGGTTGTTCGTTGCGCCATAGTTGAATTTCGCGTGCGGTCCATTCCAACAGCGGCAGCATGACGTCCATCCCGGCGTGTTCTGCCCTGCGTATTCCGCTGAGCGCACCCTGTAGCGCACCATCCCAGTCGCCTTGAATAAATTGAATGCGGGACAGCCAGGCCTGGGCCCACAATGAGATCCGCAGTGAACCACCACGCTTCTGAGTGGGTAGGGCGGCTTCGAACTGGCGGTAGGCCGTGTGCAGGTTGCCTACCAACAGGGCAACCCATCCGGCGCAGAGTCGGTAGCGCTGGTTATGCGGTCCGTCGTGCCCGTCCATCCCGGCACGGAGGATGGATTCGTCAGCGACGTCGATCCGGCCTTGAGCAGCCAGACCAACGCCCCGTATGGCGAGTGCTTCGACGTGGGCGGCCTCGCCCGGTTGGCTCAGTTCGACTGCCCGATCCGCCCATGCCGTAATCCCGGCGGCGTCCCAACTGCACAACTTATCCAGGCAATGACGCAGCGCAACCCGTGCACGGTCGTCGTTTTGGGTCGCGTCTTGATCAGCCTGCTTCAGTAAGTACGCGGCGTCGGCGGCTCTGCCCTGGTGTAGTGCTACGTGGGCGAGCACGCTTTCCCGAGTCGAGGACGGCGGCATCGCGTCAATGGTCGGTAACCAGGGTACGGCTGCGGTAATGCGGCCGGCCGATGCCAAGGCATCGACACCGCTGAGCACCTCGGTCCGACGCTGGGTCGTGGAGTCCATGAGTCGGGCGGCAGCGAATCGAAATCTGGCGGCCTGTTCCCAGCGTCCTGTTCGGCCGAGACGTTCGGCAAAGCGGATCATTTCGCCACCCAACACCGGGTCACGCGTGACGGCGGCTGCGGCACGATGGAGCAGTCGCTGGCCGTGGTGTTCCAGATGTTTGGCGGCTCGCAGGTGATATTGACGGTGTTCCGAGGGCAGCATCTGGCGCACAATAACTTGGCCTGCCATCGGATGGGTAAAGCGTAATTGAAGCTGGTCGGTGTTATATGCTTCGCGGAGTACTCCGCCCTGCAGGATCTTTGCTGCCACAGCCGTATCGATGGCGGAGCTGACGTCTTCGATGTCCGCGATTTTGTTGAGTACCTGGAGTCCCGGCGGGTCTTCTAATACGGCGAGCGCGCACACGAGTTTCCACACGTCCGGGTGGTCGCACTGTCGGATGGGTTGCATGACGTCGGCGACGATGCGTTCCGGTAGCGGTAGCGCGGCCGGATCGGTGGGCCAGCGTCCGTCGGGCAGGGCACGCAGAATTTGAACGACGTACTCCAGCCAGCCGCCGGTGTAGTCGATCAGTGCGGTCACCGCAGTGCTGTCTAGGCCGTAAATGCCCATTGATTGGGCTAAGTATTGAATGGCCGAGTGCTCTAACGGGGTGACCGCGACCCGTGAGCTCACCGGATTATGCAGCAACTCGTCAAGGTCTTGGTCAACCGTCGGAGTCGGGCTGGGCACGGAGACGACCATGACGATGCCGGTGTTGTCTAGACGTCGGCTGAGATAACTGATGAGTTGTTGGCTATAGGTATCAGATAGATGGATGTCATCGACCAGGACCACGAGGTTACCGGCCGCCCGCCACTGGGCCAGTACTTGCTGACAGGCCTCAATGAAAGCCGCCCCCAGCTCGTCGTTCGGGCTTTCCAAACTGATGGTGAGGTCAGGAAATAGTTCGCTGTGCACCTTGGGGGCAGTGACTTCGATGAGTCGTTCTACCAGGGCGAGCGGCAGACCGCGCACCCAGCGTTCGACCGCAACGTAGCGGGCGTCATCTCGAAAGTTCCGGTACAGGGTGTGCAGGATGCTGGTGCGTCCTGCGCCTCGTCGGCCTTCGATGATGACCAGCCCACCGCCGCGTTCGCGTTCTTCGCAGACTGCGTCAATGGCACGCTCGCTGGCGGACCATTTTGGTGGACCTACCGGTCCGTAGTGCGCTGTGCGCAACGCAGTCCTCCTCCTACATACCTTGGTCTCCGCCGCCGACGGGCAGTACGGTGCCTGTTATGTAGGATGCCGCATCTGAGGCGAGAAACACAATTGGTTCAGCCTGTTCGCGTAAGGTCCCGTAACGCTGCATCAGCGACGAGTCGGTGGTTTGTTCCACGACCTGTTGGGCCCAGGCTTCTTCCTGATCGCCTTCTGGGCCGGGGCCGCGCGGGATAGTGCGCGGGGGTGCTTCGGTCCCGCCCGGTGCGGTTGCGACCACCCGGATCCCATCGGCTGCGGCTTCCATGGCCAGCGATGCGGTCAGCGCGTTGACGCCGCCTTTTGCCGCAGAATACGGCACTCGGTTAATCCCGCGGGTCGCCACCGAAGACACGTTGACGATCGTGCCGGCCTGCAGGTCTTTCATCGACGGCAGTACGGCTCTACTCATCCATAGTGTCGGGAACAACGATCGGGTGATTTCGGCTTCGATTTTTTCTGGGTCGTAGTGTTCATACGGGCGAGACCAGATGGTCCCGCCGACCGCGTTGATACATACATCGACGCGGTCGAACTGCTCGAGTGCGAAGTTGACGGCGGATTCCGCCCCCTGCCAGGTTTCTAAGTCTGCCAGGGTATGCACCGCTGGGAAGCCGGCGGCACACAGCTCATCGGCCAGGTCAGCTACTTGTTCAGCACGGTCGACCAGGACGAGTTGTGCGCCTTGCACTGCGGCGACTCGTGCGACCTCTCGGCCAATGCCCTGAGCCGCGCCCGTAACCAGAACGACTTTTCCTTCCAGGAGTGATTGTGGTGTGGTGTTGACATCTATACTCATGCGGCAACGCTCTGTTCGATGGCTTGACGCATCGTCTGGCGTGCGTATTCGTTGTGCGAATGAATGATCTTACGAACGGCGGTGAGGTCTTCTTGTTCGAAGGCCTCCACCAGGTCGAAGTGTTCTTGGGCGATTTCAGGTGCGAGCCAGCAGCTATCCGACAGTGCCTCGCACATCTGCGCGTTGACGTTCAGCATCCGGTAGGACTCGAAGAACGTTGGGTTATCGCACAGTTCGAATAAATACTCGTGGAAGGCGTCATTGGCTTTGACGAATTCTTCCGAGTTCGTAATTTCGTTGTCCTTGACGTGGGTCTGGGCTTGTTCGGCGAGCCGACGGAATTGTTTGAGCTGTTCGTCAGACAGGTTACCGATCATCAGCTCGCTGATGGCCAGTTCCAGACCCATCCGGGCATCCAGGTGTGCCATCGAGTCTTGCGTGCGGAACGATAGCCGCCCGGTCTCGATCGTCGAGACGGCGTCAGCCGGACTAATCTTATCGCCTTGTTCTTCCAACACCTCGGCTGAAACCGGAGCACCAGTTTCCTCGTCGCCGTCAGTGGTAGCTTTGGGTGCGAAGCGTTCGAAGTAGAAGTTTGCCGGGGTAATGCCTTCTTCGGTGAACCAGCCTTCTACCGCGTTGACCATCGCTGGTGGACCGCATAAGTAAACGTCGACGTCACCGTCGGCGAGGTGCTCGTCTTCGATAAACCCAGTCACATAGCCGATGTTTTCGTGGACGGTCTCGGGATTCGATACACAGTAGTTATAGGTGAAGTTCGGGAGTTTTTCGGCGTAGGCCTCGAGCAGCTCTAAGCCCACGAGGTCGATGTCGTTCGAGACGCCGTAGACCAGGTGAACCGGCTGGCTGACCTCGTCGGTGACCATCTTTTCCAGAATGCTCAACAGTGGTGATAGGCCAGTGCCGCCGGCCAGTAGCAGGAGACGACGCTGCGGTGGGCGCAAGAAGAAGCTACCAAATGGTCCGGTCAGTTTCAGTTCATCACCGGCCTTGGCTTCTTTGCTGAGGTAGTCGCTCATCACACCGTTGGGGGTAATGCGGATCATAAACGACGCGTGATCATCCTGGGTCCCCGAGCTAAACGAGTAGGAGCGTTCCTCGGAAGTGCCGGGAACCTGCAGGTTCATGTACTGACCGGGTAGAAATGCTAGGTCCTCACGGTTTTCGATGTCTAAGTACAGGGAGACGGTCGAATCGGAGTGGTGGATCACGTCGCTGACGGTGGCCTGGAATTCACTGGCCGAGGTTTTCGCCATCTCAGAAGTGGCGGGGACTTCGATGACCATATCGGTTTCGGGTTCGGCCTGGCAGGGCAGCAGGTAGCCGCGGTCCAGTTCGTCTTCGGTCATGGCGTCATCGATGAAGTCGCCCGGGTCGAATTCACCGGAGATGCAAAACGACTTACAGGTCCCGCAGGCGCCGTCGCGGCAGTCGGATGGCAGGTTGATCCGAGCCTTGTAGGCCGCGTCCATGATGGTTTCAAATTGGCCCACCCGCACAATGCGAGTGACGCCGTCTTCAAAGGTCAGGGCTACTTCATTACTACTCATTGTTTTACCTCGTTCAAAACTGGATTGGATGGTTGGGGACGCGCGGTAGGCGTGGGGTCTTTTGTGGTGGCTATGACTCCGCGTTGTCGAGGTCCTGCCACGCGTCCCGAAACCAAATCGGTGATGACGTCTGGTGGTTAAATCATGTAGACGTCGATCAGATGGTGGATGTAGTCATTTTTCAAAATGACTTTCTTGTCGGCGATCAGCGGGGCGGGACCAGATAGGTCGACGGTGTAGAAGCTGGTGCCGTAGTACGTGGTTGTGGTGTTGTAGCGGAAGTACAGGGTGATCCAGTTGAACCGCAGCTTGACCAGGTCCTTGTTTTCCGGGTCGCGCGACAGGAACTCGATGCCGCTCAGGTTGTGGCTGGTGCGTGGTTCCGGAACAGACGTTGCTCCTGAGCGTTCGGTTTTGATCCGGAAGACCCGGTCTTCGATTCCGGAACGATCCGGATAGTAGATCAATGAGATCTCGTTTTGTGGATCCGAGGTCAGGGTGTCATCGACATCCCAGGCTGGCATCCAGAATGGGGCGTCTTCGCGGTAGCACTCGATCCAGGCGTCGAAATCTCGGTCGTCGAGCAGACGGGCTTCACGGTAGAGGAACTGACGGATGACTTCGGCTTCTTCCAAGCTCACCACGAGCCCGGACTGTTCTAATGTTGCTTCAGACATGAACTCTTTCTTTCGGTGTCGCGTACGGGGATGAGACCAGCGGCTTAGCTGTCTTGGTTGATGGCTTCGGTCATGACCTCTTGCCAGTAGGCGTGCTGAATTGGGAACAGTCCTTCGTCTTCAGTGCGAGCACCCGACGAGATTGGGTTGATCCCCAGGGCTTTGGCCTGCTCGTCTGGACCGTCGATCTGGTGGGTCTGGCCACGGGACATGTCGTTCCACTGGGCAGCGGTTGCCATGTAGGACTTCTGCGAAGCACGGAACTCTTCCAGGTCATCCGGGGTGGCCATACCGGAGGCGTTGAAGAAGTCTTCGTACTGGCGAATGCGGGCCGAGCGGGCTTCTTGGGATTCACCCTTTGGCGCGAAGGCGTAGATGGTAACTTCAGTTTTATCGACTGAGATCGGGCGGATGTGGCGAATCTGGGTGGAGAACTGGTCCATCAGGTACAAGTTCGGGTACAGGCACAGGTTGCGCGAGACGTTGACCATGAACTTGGCCATTTCTTCGCCGTATTGTTCTGCCAGTTCGTCACGGCGGTCCCACAGCGGGCGGTCTTCAGGGTTGGTCCATTCTTGCCACAGCAGCAGGTGGCCGTGTGGGAATGAGTAGTAGCCGCCGTCGACCTTGCCCCAACCGCCGGCATCCATAGCCTTGGTTTCGTTCTTCGAGTCACCGGAGGTACGACGCGAAGTCGTAGCCGCGTAGTTCCAGTGCACCGCGGTGACGTGGTAGCCATCAGCACCGTTTTCGGTCTGCAGCTTCCAGTTGCCGTCGTAGGTGTAGGTCGATGCACCCTTGAGCACTTCGAGGCCTTCTGGCGACTGGTCGACCATCGAATCGATGATGGTAGTCGCATCCCCCAGGTGTTCCTCTAGGGGGAGGACATCGGGGTTGAGTGAACCGAATAGGAAGCCCCGGTAGTTGTCGAACTTGACCTTCTTCAGGTCGTGCGAGCCATTTTTGTTGAAGTTCTCTGGGTAGCCTGCGCGGCGACCGTCTTTGACCTTGAGCAGTTCACCGGTGTTACGGAAAGTCCAGCCGTGGAACGGGCAGGTGAAGGTGGTGCGGTTATCGGTCTTGCGGCGGCATAGCATCGCACCGCGGTGGGCACACGCATTGATCAGGCAGTTCAGCTCGCCTTCTTTATCGCGAGTGATGACGACCGGCTGACGACCGATGTAGGTGGTGAAGTAGTCACCAATCTCAGGAATCTGGGATTCGTGGGCCAGGTATACCCAGTTGCCTTCGAAGATGTGCTCCATCTCGAGTTCGAAGATTTCCTCGTCGGTAAAGACCTGACGGTTAATTCGGTGAACACCTTCTTCCGGGACTTCTTGGACACCAGATTCAATCAATTCTTGGGTCGAGCTCAGCGTTTCAGTCACTGTTCCTCCTAGAGCCGTGGCAATCGATGCCGGGGTGAATGAACGATCGGTTAACAGTCTGGCACCCTGTGAACCAACTCACATCAGGGGGGTGCCTAGGACTGACCCAGGGGGTCTCCCGAGAGGCTCTCACCCCTTGCTAGTGTCACTAACTATTGATCCATTCGTGACTTAGCTCGCAACCGCTCGTGAGGTGCTTTCGTGATCCACCGCCTGGCCAACTCCTGGCGCGACACTTCGTTCTCGGCCTGGAATGCCGGGTTCATTGCGGTATTCATTTCGTTCGCCGGGCCGATGGCATTGATTTTGCAAGCCGCCCACGCGGGCGATCTTGACCCTGACGTCACAGTCTCCTGGGTGTGGGCCGCCTCGGTATGCACCGGGATCATCACGCTGGTGATGAGCTTGACGATGCGCCTACCGATGATCGCGGCTTGGTCAATCCCCGGCTCGGTGCTGCTGATTAGCGGACTGCAACGCTATGACATCCACGAACTCGTCGGCGTGTATATCGTGGTCGGGATTGTATCTGTGATCCTCAGTGCGACAGGGGTGTTCACCACCCTGGTGAACCTCATCCCCAGCGGTGTGATCAATGGTGTGTTGGCCGGAATCTTGTTGCCGATCTGTTTGCAGGCGGTTAACGCTAGCCAGGACATGGCGGTCATGGCAGTAGTCATGCTGGTGGCCTTCTTTATCACGCGTCGGCTGGCCCCGTTATTTGCCATCCCGGTGGCGATGGGCGCCGGCATTGTGATGCTCTTTCTCTCTGGGGCACTCACAGCACCCTCGAGCCCGGTTGGTGGCAGCATCATTGCGCAACCGGTGTGGTTGACACCCAGCTTTGACCTCACCGCGATGCTATCGATCGGCATACCGTTGCTACTGGTCACCATGGCCGGCCAAAACCTGCCCGGCGCCGAAATGATGCGCGGCTTCGGCTACCGATTCAATCTCCGCAGCGCTCTGGTAGTTACCAATATCGGCGGGATTCTCTTTGCCCCGTTTGGACTGCATTCCGCGAATCTGGCCACGGTCACCGGAATAGTCTGCGCAGGTCCGGAAGCTCACCCGGTCCGCAGGCTCCGCTATGTTGCTGGCATCTCGGCTGGCGTTTTTTATATCGCCGCTGGAATCTTTGCCCCGGCGATTGTCATGGTCATGTCAATGATCTCAGGCCCGGCCCTAGCCCTGATCTCAGGGTTAGTACTACTCCCCGCTCTGACTACGGCGTTAACCACACTCTTCCACGCACCTGACCGGGGTTCGACCAAGCCCCGCACACCGGAGCTTGAAGCCGGTATCGTCGCGCTGGTCGTGACCGCCAGCGAGCTCACCATCGCCGGGATTACGGCCCCGTGCTGGGGTATTGCCGCAGGGGTGGTCGTCTACGGCATCATGTCCGCGAACACCCCTGGACGTAGAACACCCGGGCCCTCCCCTACCAACCAGCCACCACCTGCACCACAACAGTTTTCATCATCAGCTGCACAATCCACTGGAAGGAATTCCCCATGACCCGCATTGCACAGTTCTACTCTGATATCTCTCGTCTGGGACGCGAAACCGACATGTTAGATGCCGTCGTGCTGGCACTCAGCGACGAGCTGCTGCAGCGCCCAGCTGCCAATGACCAGACCCAGTTCGACATCCTGGTCAAACTCATCAATAAAGGCTACGGACTTGCAGACGCAATTAACGCCGAAACGGGCCACACCCCGAACTATGAGCGAGACGAGATTGTCAGCTCCGATCAGGTCATCCATGCCTACCGCGAAGCGCACCAACAGTTCACGGCGGCAGCGGCCCTGCTCCCCACGTTGCCAGAAAACACCTTGATTCCACACGGGGCGGTCAATCTGCGCCCAGGCGATGTGGTGCCGCACCGGATTGCCGAAACCGTGCTAGCCCATGAAGATCTCTTGTCTGCCTGGTCGATTGAAGAAGCCGACCCGGACTCGGTACTAGATGCGATTGAGGCCATGCTGCGTCGCCTGCAACAGATCGACAAGATGCCAGAAATGACCATTGAAACCGAAGAAGGCGACCGCTGGGTCCTGGCCGGTGGCGGACCGCGCGTGTTTGGTGACCGCGAAGATCTAGCCCTGTGGCTGTCCCGTGGTGAAACAGGCAAACTGGAATTTGAAAAGCCTCTCACTGCTCCACCCGTATGGGCCTAATAATCGGACTGCCATCCGCTAGAGAAAAACCGAAGACAGTTCACCCCAGCCCGAGTCGTTTATTGGGCTGGGGTGAACTGTCATGTCCAAAACCCGTGACACCCTGGCGGCCATGTGTTCGGCGTCGCCCTCCACATCCTGAGCCAGGTTCAAAACGCAATCAAGACTCCTGACAGCGCCGCCGGTGCACCGAGCCTGCCAAGAGCCTCGTCAAGCGGTGTCGCCCTCTCGTGAGAGAGCAGACCTATCGCCAACACCGTGGCGACCAGCAGCGCTAAGGCCAGAACCGTATCCCAATGCCCTAATAGACACCGAGCGGCCGCTACCAAGTAGTGAACTATCGCGTGTCAGCTCTATGGTTACCGCGCGCCACGTAGTATGCCAGGTACAAGGTCGAAAGCCTCTTATGGATACAGAACTTATCGCAACTCTGGTCGGTCTGGCGCTTGTGGACTCGGTGAACTTGTCCACGATTTGGGTCGTGCTGGCGATCTTACTGCTGGCCCGGCGACCCGCAGCAACGAGCTGGACGTTTGCTGCAGGAGCTTTCATATCGTTTATCACCGCGACCTTAGCGTTCTACTTTGTTGCAAGCGCTGCCGCCTCGGTACTTTTCGGACTTACCCATTGGCTTCGACGTATTATTTTTGTTCTCATAGCAGTCACCTTTCTTGTTCTAGCGGTTCGATGCCTCAAGACACGGCCTCGGCAACAGTTCAAGCTGCCCTCATGGGTGAACCCGTGGTCGGGTGTCCCCTTGGGAGCCTTAGCCACGGTGGCGGATCTTCCCAATGCTTTTCCGATGTTCCTCGCTGTGGAACGGCTCATCGATGCTGGGGTACCTACCTCCACTGGAGTATGGCTGCTGCTGGGGTACAGCGTGATTATATGCTTCCCACGCTGGCAGTTTTGGTCCTGGGGCTGGTGTTCGGCACACGGGCAAGAATTCGAATTCAGCGACTGTACGACAAGTTCGTCGGCGCGGAAGCCAAAGCGAGCTGGAAACTTGCCACGCTGTATTTCTTTGCTGCACTGGTGACTATCGCAGTGTTAGTGCTGTTCATTTGGTAACCAGCAGACTTTTTGGAAGGTTGTACTCTTCATAACTGATGCGCTCACGAGGTCGCCAACATGGTGCCAAGGTTGCCTATTCAAACTGTCGACAGCGGTGCAGGAGAGGAAGCACTGTCCATGAGGAGAAGCGGGTGTCTTTGACTGCTGGTGTCGGTGACCCACCGCGAATTACCACCTGGAATCAGTTCCTAACGGAGACGTCCATTATAGAGTTGGCGAAACTGCAGCCGCGGGTGTTGGCGAGGGTTAAAAGCCTCAGGGGCGATCCGTTGCCGAACCGCCCCTGAGGTGTGGGGACATTTTATAGAAGAAGCTTAGGCTTCTGGGTCGAGTACGAAGTCGTAGTCGACCGTGACACCCTTGCCATCTTCGGTTGGTTTTGGATCCAGCATCAGCTCTGGCTTGACTGCCGAAGCGATGTCGTCATCGTTGTGTGGATCGCCTGGGAAGTACAGCTGTGCGGTCAGCAATTCGTGACCTGGTGCGTACACCTTGAAATGCAGGTGGGCTGGACGCCAGGCGTGCCAACCGGCTGCAGCGATCAGCTGACCACAGGCACCATCGGTTGGGATCTGGTACGGGGCAGGCTGGATCGAGTGGATTTCGAATTTACCTTCGTCGTTGACGACCCATGTACCGCGCAGGTTCCACTCTGGGATACCTGGTGCAAATTGCGAGTAGAAGCCATCGCTGTCTGCGTGCCACAGTTCAACACGAGCATCCTTCAGTGGGGTGCCATCGGTCGAGCGAACCTGACCGGAGAACGCCATTGGGGTGCCTGGTTCGTCCTCACGCATTGGGATGGTGCCGTTCCATGGCAGCTCTGGTGAGTCTTCGACGTAGTATGGGCCTTCGATCGAGCCCTTGTTGCCTTCGCGGTGGCTGGTGGCAACTTCTTCGACCGAGTGCTCGAGCCAAACGTCGAGGAACAGTGGCCATTCACCGTCTTCGCCGACTTTGATGAGCCAAGCTTTTAGGGCGTTGTACTCGTCGTAGCTAACACGCTCTTCGATGATGATGTCGTTGAGGGCCTGGATGGCTTTGCCGGCCAGCAGGTCGACACGTTCGGTGTCGACCACACCGTCGCCGGAAGCGGCCTGCATCCGCTCAGCGAAACGTCTCGAAGCCAAGCTGCCTGAAACGGCGGCTTCAGGAGCCTCGTCTAGGTAACCTTCTTGTGTCATTATTCTTTCCTTCTTCCGTTATCGTGACACCGGATTGTCAGAGACAACCGGCCAAATATGGAGTTTTGGACTGGTCGTTAGTTCGTCTGTGATGCATCTTGAAGTTCTGAAGCGTCTTCGTGCGGTGTCAGACCGCGGAACCGTGCTGCCGCGGCAAACACATCCAGTGACAGGTCAACGCCGCGGTGGGCAGCCATGCGCAGCGCCAAGCGCAATACCATTTTGATGTCGCGCGGGGTAATGCCCTCGAACACGTAGACCAGGTCTTCCAGCAGGGCCGGATCCAAGGTGAGCTCGTGTTCGGCGGCCAGGGTTTGCCAAATCTTGCGCGCATCGTCCTGTTTGGGTGGCAGGTAGTCGATGACTGCAGCACACCGCGCCAGGATGGCCTCGTCGACGCCGTGGACGCGGTTGGTAGTCAAGAATAGCAGCCCGTCGTAGTACTCGAGGGTGCGCAAGAATTCGGCCACGATCGCGTTCTGGGCCAGCTCGAAGCCGCGCTCGAGCACGAACACATCGGCTTCGTCGAGCAGTAGGACGGCATCCCAGCGTTTGGCGCGCTCGAAGATCTCTTCTAGGTTCTGGCGCACGTGCTCGGCGGTGATACCCAGCGAGCCCGTGTGAATCGAGTACAGTGGCTTGCCAATGACCTCGGCGTATACCTCTGCGGTTAGCGTTTTACCGACGCCGGGGCGGCCGCGCGCAAGGATCACGTTGCCGGAGGATTTGCCTTCGATGATATCGCCGGTGAAGACACTGATATCGGTGGTGAGAATATCGAGCAGTTCGCGCTGATCATCGGGCAAGATGAGCTTATCTTTGAGGTCTTTGTCGTAGGCGTACTCGGTCAGATCTGCGGTGTTGACGTCCAAATAATCCTGGGCCGACAGATCAAAGACACGAACAGCGGTGACGACAGGGACGGTGCCGTGCTCACCTTCGTCAAAGAGCGTGGAGGCGGTGACCATGCGCAGCGGTGCGATCTCATCCGGAGCCACGTCGTGGACCACCTTGCGTGCAGTGCGCTTTTTGGCCGAGCGGAAGTCTTCGGTCCGGATCGCCTGGCCGGTAAACATGTACTGCTGACCGAAACCGTAATCAATGAGTTCTTGGAACTCGTCGCGGCGCTGCTGGTATTCAGCTTTGAGGCTCTCGGTTTCCTTGTAGACCCGATGACGGGTGAGCACCTCGACCGGGGTCTTCCCGACCAGCTCAGATTCCTCGAAGTACAGCACGCGTGGAGCTCGGGATGGCCGCTTCACCGTCGGGTTATCGGCCTCCATCGTGATCTTGATGCGTGCTTCGCGGGTGCGGTCAGCCTGTTCGTGTTCAATCTTGATGACCAAATATGGGTGGAGGTAGCCATCTGGTTCCTGAACGTATAGCCAGCCGTCGATGCGGTCAGCTTTCAAGAATTCGCGGAACATCTCGGTGGCCGAGTCGATATGTGGGATCGGTTGGAAGTTGCCGTCACGTGCCTCTTGCACGGCAGCAACCGTACGGGCAAACGACTCATGCTCGGTTTGCTTCGCGGTTTCCAGCAGATCAACCAATGCGGCATCGGTGAGGTATTTTTCGGCGATGCCCATTTCTTGCGAGCGCCAGCTCGCCGCCTGTCGACGCGCCTTCTCAAGGTCAGGTGACGAGGTATTGTTGGCAACCTCGGTCGGGACTACAAACATCTTTTCACTCCTCCGACGACCGAAACACATTATCTGGTGATGATCGTCACTACGTATTGGGTCACCATACAACCTCTTTTCAAATCTTTTAAATACAGAATGCGTCCTCATTAGTACCTGCAGGATATATATCATCTCACATTGAGCTGCGAGGCCGTTCACATCCTGATGAACGCGGGGACCCTAGGTTCGGAAGCGCTCGCTCCGTAGAGTGAGGGTATGACGAATATCGAAACTCTTGACCAGCTGTTAGCGAAACTTGACGATGAACAATTCACACGCGTACTTGTTGTAGTGGCTCACCCGGATGACGCCGAATACGGCACGTCTGCGGCCGTGGCGATGTGGACTAAACGCGGCATCGAGGTCGGTTATCTCCTCGTGACCGCAGGCGAAGCAGGGATGCAACGCCCACCCGAGGAAGCTCGCCTCATCCGTGAGCAGGAACAGCGTGCCGCTTGTGACATCGTAGGAGTTGAGCACTTACGCATCTTGGATTTCCCGGATGGCATGGTCGAATACGGGATCCCGCTGCGCCGGGCCATTGCCGGCCAGATTCGCTCATTCCAACCTGATGTCGTCATCAGCGGCGCGGGTGAACTCTTCGTTCCATGGGGCATTGATCATGCCGACCATCGCGCTGTCGGACATGCAACCATTGACGCTGTGCGCGATGCCGGCAACCGGTGGCTGTTTACCGAACAACTAGACGAAGGACTCACACCGTGGGAAACGTCCACGCTCCTTCTGACCGGTACACAACCAAGCCATTACATCGAGGTGTCTAAGAGCGCCGTTGAGAAAGCGGTTGCGTCGCTGGCCGCACACGAGCAGTATTTAGCGGATCTGCCCGACCATCCGGCGCCAAAGGATTTCATTCCGCAGATGTTGGCTGAGCAGGGCAGCGCCGTAAACGTCCCCTATGCCATGGCCTTTCAAGTCCACTGATGAGCCTGCCGAGAAGATTCATTAACCGCCCGTGTGGATGATGCCGTAGAATGAGTAACTAGTAGCGCCGAGATTTTTGGCGTTTTCGACTGTTACGGTCGCCAGCTGCAGCACAAGGATTTTTATTTGAGCAGCACTCCCACAACGCAAATTTCTTCTCGCGAAAACTCCCCAGAAACCACGAACAGTGCCATTCGTCCGGGGGATCCGAAAACCTTCTTCCATATCAAGGACCTCGTCAAGCAGGCTGGCCTGACCGGCCGAAGGCGTGGCTACTACTTCATAACGATTGCGATCCTGACCCTGATGTTCGGTGGCATCGTCACCGGGTTCATCCTATTAGGTGACAGTTGGCTGCAACTCCTCATGGCAGGGGCGCTGGGTATCGTCCTGACACAGTTCGCATTCCTGGCGCATGAGGCCGCACACCGGCAGATCTTGTCATCGGGCAAGACCAATGACAAGCTTGGTCGGTTTTTGGCCAATGCGGTCGTGGGCATCAGCTACCAATGGTGGCTCAACAAGCACAACCGGCACCACGCCACTCCAAATACGATCGGTAAAGACCCAGACATTGAATGGGACACGATCTCGTTTCAACCCGTTGATGCCCAACGGCAGACCGGTTTCCTGCGCTGGATCACTGAACGTCAGGGCTACCTGTTCTTCCCGCTGCTCACGCTAGAAGGGCTCAACCTGCATTACCAGTCGATCAAGTACCTGTTCGTCGCACCGCGAGTAAAACGGCGGTATCGCGAGCTGATCGTCATCGCAATTCGGGTCGTCGGGTACCTCGGCATACTTTTCGCCTTCCTCCCGTGGGGCCTCGCCCTGGCGTTTCTCGGGGTACAGCTGGCCGTGTTTGGTGTGTATATGGGCGGTTCTTTTGCTCCTAACCACAAGGGCATGCCGATGGTGCCTAAAACCGCCCGGATTGATTTCTTCTCGCGCCAGGTGCTGACCAGTCGCAATGTTATGGCCCGCACCCGGTTCGGCAACCATATTTTGGCGATCGTCTACGGCGGGCTGAACTACCAGGTAGAACACCACTTATTCCCTGCAATGCCGCGACCAAATCTCCACGCGGTGTCGCAGATTGTGCGCAATTACTGCCGCGAGCACCACATTCCGTACACCGTTGCCACGGTGCGTGAATCCTACGTGTCGGTGATTCGCTACCTCAACAAAGTTGGCTTATCGGCACGAGATCCGTTTGAGTGTCCGATGGTCAGTTCGCTGCGCTATTCCTAGATTAACCGTTGCTCAGTCCCAGGGCATGTGGTTCTTGGAATCCCCGTAATCCGATCAGTCCCATTTCGCGGCCCATGCCAGATTGTTTCACGCCACCAAACGGTGCCCGCTGATCCAAGGTTGGCGCACCGTGCGAGTTGTGAAACACATAACCGGCCTCTAAGCGTGAGCCAACCTCGCGGGCGGTCTGCTCGTTGCTGGTCCACACGCTGTTGCACAAGCCATATCGGGTGTTGTTGACCATTCGGATGCCGTCTTCGAGCTCATCGAAACTGATGATCGGGATGGTGGGGCCGAACTGTTCTTCGGTCACCACCCGCAACGCTGGGTCTGGCTCGATGACCAATGACGGCAGCATAAAGTTTCCGCCCGCCCACTCACCGCTTGGCATTTCACCGAACTCTCGCACGTCTGCGCCGGCGTCTTTGGCCTGCTGCACGAGTTCTTTGACGTATTGCTTGTGGTCCTTTTGGTGTAGTGGGCCCATGGTGGTGTCCGATTCAGAAGCCGATCCGAGTTGGACGGATTCTAAGCGTCGGGTCAGGTGCGCAATGAGTTCGTCCTTCTTCGACGAATGCACATAGATACGTTTTGCGTTCATGCAGATCTGACCGGTTGAGGCGAAGATACCGCCGAACAGATTATCCATATTTTCATCGGTGAATTCGGCATCCTCGAGCATGAGGACCCCGTCGTTGCCACCAAGTTCTAAGAGCACACTGGTCATGGTTTCAGCGGCCATGGACATAATGCGTTTGCCACCATTGACCGAGCCGGTGAAACATACTTTGGCAACGTCTTCATTAGCCACCAAAGGTTTGCCGATGACCGCGTCTTCACCGGTGATGACATTGACCACACCCGGTGGCAGCTTCTCGGCATAGCGCTGGACCGCCCGCGTGATCGCCAACGGGCAGCTCGGTGGTGGTTTCACGATCACCGTGTTTCCGGCCAGCAGCGCATACGGTAGCGAAGCTCCGAGAATCGCGATAGGCCAGTTAAACGGCACGATGATGGTGACCACGCCCATGGGTTTGTGCGAGATCAGCGTTTCGGTCGGTGGGCCGGCTAACGTCTCGACGCTATCGACCTGATCTGCCAGGTCACAGGCGAGTTCGGTGCGTTGCACGAGACCCATCAGGTCGAAGGTTGATTCGGGGATGATTTTACCGTTTTCTGCCGATAACAGTGCCGCTTCGTGTTCGGAGTCCACCATGACGGTTTCTGATGCGGCCATCAACAGGTTTGCGCGCTCGTGAGCGGGCATAGCGGACCAGTCGGCAAAGGCTTGTTTAGCTTCAGCAACCGCTTCAAGTGCCTGGTCTGCGGTGGCGGCAGCTGCCCGTCCGACAACGTGTGACGGTTTGGCGGGGTCGATGATTTCCATGGTGTGAGCGGTTTGATGTTCTCGGCCGCCGTAGTACAACGGGGTTGCAACAATATTTCGTAGCATTATACGTGTCCCTTCGCGCGCCAGGTTCCTTCATATGATTCGCGAACTGCTGCGGAGTAGGGCACCGGCGCGACCGTGACGCCAACTTCGAGCTGTTGATGGTGTTCGACCGTGGTTTTTTCGGTCCCGCCGTTGGGCTCTCCCCAGATGACGCGGAGCCGCTCCCCTTCCTCGAGATCGGGATCGATGATGGCCAGCGAGAGTGCGGTGCGCTCGTTGGCTGAATAACCGGTAAACATGGACAGGCCGCGAACGGTTCCTGCCGCATCGACGACGGCATCGAAGTTGGACGATCCGTAGTTTGCATTCGGTAAGTCAAAAAACTTATACGGTACCGCATCTTTGTCGTACATTGACGCGTGGATTCGGATCATGTCTTCGGCGTCCCAGGCCAGAGTCACTTTGCGACGTTGCTGGGTGGGATCCATCTGTTCGAGTGCGTCGCGGCCAATGAAGTCATGATCGGTTTTTATGAAGTTGCCGTAGCCAAGCTCCCACGGGGTGGTGTAGTAGTCCTCGATGTTGTCTGAGACGAATGAGCCAGCGATTGTGTTGTTGGCTTCATAAGAGTCGGCACCCAGCCAGGTGCGATAGTCGGCCAACATACCGTCACCGCTATAGATAGCTGGTAGTGGTGAAGGAATCCAACCGGATTCCAAAGTGTTGGACGAATACGCTCGTGACCCGACAGCGACGAGCCCGAATTCCGCACCGGCTTCCATAATCAGTTCACGGACTCGATCGTAATCGGCATAGGGGCCCCACAGTTCGAGTCCAGGAGCACCGGCCATGCCGTGGCGAAGCGTTCGGACCGACATCGAGCTGATGTTCAGCGTGCCCATGTGGAAAAACTTCAGTTCAGGCACCGGTCCACCGTTGAGTTTTTCGATCACATTCCAGGCGTTGGGGCCTTGAATTTGTAGCCGCCACAGTTGTCGGTTCACGGCTTTACCCATGGGACGGGACGGCGATCGCCGGTCCACGGTCAGTTCGACGTCATAGTCTCCGTACTCGGCCTGAAACGTGAGCCAGTTCGTGACCGGAGCTCGACCGACGTAGACGTAGCGGTTTCGGTCCTCATGAAAGAGAATGCCGTCGCCGATAACGTATCCGGCCGGCGTGACCGGCACGAACTGTTTGGCCCGATCTACCGGAAAGTTCTCAAATGAGTTGATAGCGGTGTAGGCAAGCAGCTCGTACGAGTGGGGTCCTTCGATGATGAGGGTATCCATGTGGTGAGTTTGGTCGAACAACACAGCAGTGTCCCGCCAGGCGGTCACTTCATCGCGCCAGTTCGTAAATTCTGGCGCCACCACAGGATAGATGTAGGCTCCGGTTGGAGCATTGCGCATCCAGTCGACGGGGCTAGAAGCTTGCTCCAGGATGTCTTGTAATGATTTTGGCGAGGGGTTGGGCTGGCTTGTGGGCGCCATCTTTGGGGTTCCTTGCTGCCAGGATGCTTCGAAACACGCCACATTACATAATCAATGTGACGAGTGTCTCAACCCCAGCTTAGTGAGCTGTCAATGCTTTGACAATGCGACACTACGTAAGGGCAGGACTACTCCACAGTCGTGAGAGATGAAAGGTATGTGGGAGAGTGTCAGCCTTGTGGCCCGGTTGAGCTCAGAACACGCCACATGCTGCGACTTACATTTTCGCGGTGGTATGGCAACGGATCAGGAACAGCATCCTGATGGCGTGCGGGCAGCCAGGCGCGCTGGTTAGGCGGCGGTGCGCCAGGCGATGTCGATGACCACGTTGGGTGGGTCGCTGCCGGTCTGTCGTAGCTGGCTAATCGGCGGGGTGGTGCCCACCGAATAGGAATGCCCGGTCGGGGTGGTCACGACCAGCTGCTCCGGGGTGCCGGTATAGGTCCAGCCCCGGTTTTCTTTGCGCTGGTTACAGCGTTTGCATAACCCGGTGCCGTTGGTCCAGCTGGTGGGACCGCCGTGGGCCCAGGGTCGGCGATGATCGGCCTCTTGGATGGGACTATTGCACCACGGGGTGGCACAGCTATCATCGCGCAGGCGCAACATGGTGGCCAGCCCGTCGGGGAAGCGGCGCCGGGTGGACTCCAGCGCCACCAGTTGCCCATCGGTGGGGCGGGTATACATCCGGCGGATAAACTTTTTGGCCGCCGGGTCGGCTAACCAGTGTTTGATCATCCCGGCCGGTAGTGGCCCATGCCCGGGCACCCAGCCCGGTAGATCCCCATCCCCGAACAGCGTGGTGTCATCGATGACCACGATGACTTCGGCATCCACCCCGGTGGCAGTGGTTTGACCGGTCAGGGTCTCCACGAACACATCAGCCATGACCTGGCCGCGACTCAAACGCTCATGTTCCACACCATCCTGCCGATGCTGTGCAGCTATGCGCTGGTTAGTGCGTTGCTTGAGCGCGTCCATGACGGCTAGGCCTTGGTGGGTGGGCAGCTCGGCCTGAACAGCTACCATCCCATCACCCAGCGGGTCCAGCCTGACGCAGCGTCCGCGCTTGTTTTGGGCCGCACGCTGCTCGGCGGCTTTGCGGTCCAGACGGTAGGCGTGGCCTTGAATCAAGGTCCGTAGTTGGGTGCTGGAGGCCTTACCCAGCCGGTGGGCGATGGCCGCATCAATCGCCCGGCGGTGCGCATCGGAGAGGTGATTGGTTTGTTCGGCCACAATCCGAGCATGATATTCACTGACCCGCCCAGCTTGGAGAGCTGCCAAGGTATTCGGTAACACCGTGCACAAGGCGGTGGCGGTATGCGTCAGCGCGGCCCCGACAAAGGCCGATTCGCCACGAGCCAGCCCCACTTCAGCCTCAATGCCCTTCAGCTGCTCCGAGGTGGAAATCCGGTCAGCGGCCTCAGCGGCCTGGCGCTGTTGGACAAAAGCGTTGGTCACTTCAGCTTGGACGGCAGCCAGAGCACGTTTAGCCTGCTCTAGTTGCTGCAGCAGGTCGATGTTGGTGGCCTCCGATGCAGCAGGCGACATCGACTCCAGGACCCTCATCAGGTCCTGGACCGTGTCTGCTACCTGAACTGCTGTTTCCATACCCTCCATAGTACTTTCTGGGTGGGACAAGATAAGAAACCACCAGCTGCATGTGGACAACCACACCCCACCGCCACACCCTGTGGAAAACCACTGCGATCCTCCGACAGCAGACTCACCCCACCACCCGCTCTGCGACCTACCGAACGCGACCGAACCCTGCAATGAGGGTGTTGACCAGTAGATCAGGAGTCGGAAGCTCTCCGACAGATCGACGGGGTCGCTATGTATCGCGGGTCCCTTCAGCTGAGTGTGGGCTGAGTATCCGCTGAACAGGGTATTCAGTTTTAGCTGTTAGTCTCGCCAAGATTGAGTTTTATTGGACAGAAGGGGGCATTCATGCCCAAAAAATTTCTCCTGAGCCTTGCCGCTCTGGCCGCTGCGTTCAGTCTGGCAGCATGTGGTGCTGATGGTGAAGACGAAGCGGCCTCCGAGGACACCGGTCAAAGCCAAGAACAAGGCGAAGAAGCCATGCCGGAGCCGGAATTGGATAATATCCCGGACGTGGTGGCCGTCGTTGATGGTGACGAAATTTCCGGTGATGATTTTAAAGTCAACTACGAGGCCCAGTTCCCGCAGCTATCAATGCAAGCGCAGATGAGCGGTGAAGAGCCCGAGCAGGAGCAGCTCAAAGAACAGGCCTTGGAGATGATGATCAACAGCGAACTGTTGGTCATGGAAGCTGAAGACCAGGGTTTCAGTTCCTCCGAGAAGGAAGTCGATGAGTACCTTGAGCAGATGGCCGAGGACAACGGCCTGGAGTCAGGCGACGAACTCATGACGGAGCTCGAAGGCCAAGGCCTGTCGGAAGATCGCATCCGGGAGGATCTACACAAAGAGGTCATGATCCAACAAGTCGTTGAAGACCTCGACGTCGAAGAGCCCTCCGAGGAAGAACTGCAGGAGCTCTATGACGCTCAGGTTGAACAGCTCGAGGCGATGAATGAGCAGGTCGAAGAAGACCAGCAGCAAGAGGTTCCCAAGTTCGAAGAGCTTGAGCCGGATCTGAAACAGCAGGCAACGCAGCAGGAAGAAAACGAAGCGATTACCAAGTTGCTCGATGACCTGCGCGAAGATACCGACATCGAAATTAAGCTGTAGTTCAGCAACATACAACAACGGCCTGCAGATCATGTAGTCTGCAGGCCGTTGTTGTGTTTCAGCTAGGGGTTATGCATCTCCCAGCTGGTTTACGATTTCTTGGCGAACGGCCGCAACCTGTTCTTGTGCCAGTCCAAATTGACGATCGGTGCCAAAATCAATGACGATGCCGGCATCGGTGATGGACTGAATGATCGCGGAACCGGGCACCACACTGACGTTCGGAGCGGCTTCCGTAAAGTCTGTTGGGATATCTTCTGGTGAAGTAAACAGGGGCATCACGGGATTGCCGTCGGTGTCTTGGAGCATCAGCGGGCTGACGGAACCGTCGTCACCGGCTTTATCAACCGAGGGGAACACCACCTGCGAATTTAAAAACGCGTTGATGACGTCCACCACTTCGTCGTTCGTTGTTTCCCCTTCAGTGGCAATGGTGAGCTTTTCAATCAGATTGGTCTGCTCGGGGAATCCGGTGTCCTGTGTCATCGTTATACCTCAAATACTGGTTCAGTTCGCACCTGCTTATTGCACACAGGTATGACACCCTCCACGCTACGTGCTATATCCACGGTGTGAAACCATTGTTCAGCGTGGCCGAACAAATCAGGCCTTCGACGGAGCCCTCAGCAGGCCATTATCGTTTTGCCCAGTACCGCGACAGTCCAAGCACCGCGACAATAGTGAGCACCACGCCCGTAGCGGCCCCTGTACCAAAGATGACCGTCCACTGCCCGGCCTCAGCTAGGGGGCCTGCCAGCGCAGAGCTGATCGCGCTGCCGGCAAAGAGCGCCCCGGCGAAAAACGCGACCGTCATTCCCCGGGCCTCGGGCACCACTTGGGTCGCCCAGGACTGTAAGCCGGTGTGCATAAATGCCCAGGCCCCGCCCAAGAGGATCGCAGCAATCACAACGGTGGCCACCGAGAGGTAGATAGCGACGACGCCCAATCCCAACACGAGGAATAGCCCACCGAGCGCTAAGACCCGGGGAGCCGAAACCCGACGGGTGAGTGGGCCAACGAATCGGGAAAATACCAACGTTCCCAGTCCATAGGCAGCCACTGATAACCCGGCTAGGCTCGTGGCGATCCCCTGGGATTCTAGGGCTGGCGCCAACAAGGTGAGAATGCCGAGCACCAAGCCGCCTTCCACAAAGGCCAGCCCGAAAACGAGTAGCGCCCACTTATGTCGAACAATCTTACGCAGTGCGTCGAGGATTCGGATAGCTCCTTCACGTTCTGGTTCGGATAGCCGCCACAGCGGAATCAGGCACACTAGAGCGAGCGTGGCCGACAGTGCGAACACGATGCGCCAGTTGACCAGCTGACCGAGGATCCCGGCGGCTGCGGTGGCCAGGGCCGTGCCAATCGCGACGGCAGCCATCAAATCCGACAGTGCCGACTGGCGATGGCGCGGTCCGGTGGTATCACCTACGTAGGTGATCGAGGCCGGGATGATTGCCCCGAAAAACGCACCCGTCAGAGCTCGGGCGACCGTGAGAAGAGCAAACGACGGCGCAAACGCCGAGCTGAGCCCGCTAATAAATGCCCCAGCCAGCGCAATGCGTATGACCGTCAGGCGTCCCAGTCGGTCCGAGAGCATCCCCCACAGCGGTTGGCTGGCCCCATAGATTAGAAAGTAGACGGATGCGGTGAGCACCGCAGCACTGAGCGGCACGCCAAAACTGGTCGCGATGAGTACTAGCAGCGGAGAAATGCCGAACCGGTCGACACTGGAGGTAAATGCGGCAAGAGCCATCGCACCAGGAGGTCGACGGGCCCCGGTCTCAACTGTTGTAGAAGTCACAATCGCTACCCTAACGCCCCCGCTAGCAACGCTGCGCCGTTTCTCGCGGGGTTCCGGCACCTGAGCTGGGCGGCAGGTCAGCGAACCATCCGATGCTTTAACGCGGTTCGCTTCATATACTGAGCCTCAGGTCCGGATGACCGTCACGATCACACCGCGAAGAGCACTTGTACCAACGCAACGTCCTACCGAGAGGTTTGCTATGGCGACACAGTTCCTGACGGAACTCGACGAAGATCTTCTGACACGGTTACGCGGACTGTACCGCGACTTGCATCAACAGCCCGAACTGAGCCTACAAGAACATAAAACGGCCGAACGCATTGAAGCAGAGCTCAGTGCGTTAGACGTGGAGGTTCAACGAATCGGTGGAACCGGTGTGGTTGCGATTATTCGCAATGGCACCGGTCCCACTGTGTTAGCGCGCGCTGACACCGACGCGTTACCGGTGTCGGAACAAACCGGCCTGGATTATGCTTCTCAGGTTGAGGGTGTCATGCACGCTTGTGGCCACGACCTGCATGTGGCCACCCTGATGGGTGCGGTCGAAGTGCTGGCACATCATAAGGACGCTTGGAGTGGCACCTATATTGGACTGTTCCAGCCGGCTGAAGAAACCGCTCAGGGTGCTCAAGCGATGATTGACGACGGACTCGTCGATAAAATCCCAGCACCCGAAGTGGCACTATCCCAGCACGTTATGCCCACCGCGGCTGGCACCATCGGGACCAGTCCGGGACCCGTCCTGTCGGCGGGTGATTCCCTAAAAATCACCGTCTACGGGCGTGGGGCACACGGGTCGATGCCACACAATGCGGTAGATCCGGTCGTATTGGCCTCGTCGATTGTCATGCGGCTACAAACCATTGTTTCACGGGAAACCAAGCCCGGAGAATTCGCGGTCGTCACGGTCGGGGCGCTGAACGCCGGGTCGAAATCGAACATCATTGCTGACCGGGCCGAGCTGTTATTGAATCTGCGCACCTATGACACCCAGGTCCGCAAACACATTATGGCGGCAATCGAGCGCATTGTGCGTGCCGAATGTCAGGCAGCGGGTTCCCCGCAGGAGCCAGAGTTTGAGTACTACGATCAGTTCCCACTGACCGATAACGATCCAGATGTCAACGCAAAAGTCACCGAAGCGTTCACCGAACATTTCGGTGCCGAAGCGGTCTATGAGACCAAACCGTACACTGCCTCCGAAGACTTCAGTCGTATCCCAAACGCCTTCGGCATCCCCTATGCCTATTGGTTCGTCGGTTCTGTTGACCCGGAAAAGTATCACCGGGCCGTCGAAGAAGGCACCGTCTCTCAAGACATCCCGGCGAACCACTCACCGTTTTTTGCCCCCGAAATTGATCCGACGCTAGAAATCGGTATCCGCACCCAAGTGGTAGCCGCCCTGGCCTACCTCGCCTGAGACTAGGAGTATTCATGAGTACCACCTCATCTGCGCCTGCTGAAACCGAGTGGAAGGCCGATGACAAATGGTTGGCCGGTGTGGTCATCGCCGTCATTACCTTCTGGCTTTTTGCTCAGACGTTGCTGAACGTGATTCCCGGGATCCGATCGGAACTGGGGATTGAGCTCACGACAGCAAACCTCGCGGTCTCGATCACTTCACTGTTCTCCGGGCTGTTCATCGTAATCGCCGGGGGCCTAGCCGACCGCATCGGCCGAGTAAAAATCCTCCGGATCGGCGTCATCCTGTCGATCGCCGGTTCACTGCTTATTGCTCTGACCCCCGAGAATATGGGCGGGTTCACCGCGTTCATGCTGCTGGCCGGTCGGGTCGTCCAAGGCCTCTCTGCCGCAGCGATCATGCCGTCGTCAATGGCACTACTCAAAGACTTTTATGACGGGAAACAACGCCAGCGTGCGATTTCCTATTGGTCGATTGGGTCGTGGGGAGGATCTGGTCTAACCGCGTTGTTTGGCGGGTTTATGGCCACCTCACCCCTCGGCTGGCGCTCCATTTTCTGGATCTCAGCGGTCTTGGGAGTGCTCTCGTTATTCTTGATCCGAGGCACCCCAGAACGCAAGGCCAGCCACGATCCCGACGGTCCGGCATACCGGTTCGACTGGGGCGGCGTGATCGCCTTCGTGATTTCCTTGCTGGCCCTGAACGTCTACATCTCGCAGGGGCCCAACATTGGTTGGCTGAGCTGGCAAGGCATCGGGCTCATTGCCATTACTGTGATTGCCGGTTTGATCTTCCTACAAATCGAAACCCACCACAAGACGCCATTCCTGGATCTCAAGGTATTCCGCAACGGAACATTCACTGGTGCGACCCTATCGAACTTCATGCTCAACGGTGCCGCCGGAACGCTCATCGTGGCGCTCGGACTCGTCCAGGTTGCCGCCGGCATGTCCTCGCTGCAGTCAGGGCTGCTGACCATCGGTTACCTGGTGGCGATTATTGGGACCATTCGGGTCGGCGAAAAACTTCTACAGAAGTTCGGTCCTCGCCGTCCGATGCTGTGGGGCTCAACGATCACCGGGCTCGGTATCTTATTGTGCTCCCCCACGTTCTTGCTCATCGAACAATACATTGTCACGACCGTGATCGGGTTTACCCTGTTCGGTATCGGGCTGGGCTTCTACGCCACCCCATCCACCGATGCGGCATTAACGAACGTGCCGGAAGATCAGATCGGCGCGGCCTCTGGTATTTACAAGATGGCATCGTCCCTGGGTAATGCGATCGGCGTGGCCGTATCCGCAGCCATCTATGTCGCCGCCCAGAACGTCAGTCCCGAAATCTTGGAACAGCTGGATATCTTCATCGGTCGCCAAGATAACATCGCCCTTCGCTTCGGTGGCGCGATCGGGTTGTTATTCAACGTGTTGATGGTTGCCCTGGCGATCGCCTCGATCATCCTGACCGTTCCGAAGGATAAGAAAGTCGAGATCGCCGAAGATGGCAGACCGAAACGCGAAGACGTGGCGCCACCGCCTATCGGCAACTAATCCAAGGCACTACGCTGCTACAAGACGATGCTGGCCTCTTCGCACATAGAAGAGGCCAGCATTTTTGCGGACAAGGTTAAGCGTCGTCAGTCAGCAACTCTTCGAGCTCGATTGGCTCTTCGATCAAACCGATCCGGTCAGAGATGTCGATAATGTGCTGCAACGACTCGCGGTGATGTTCCTGCGGGAAGCGAGGCAGCGTCGTCTTTTCTAGTACTTCGGGTTCGGTGGTCGTGTATTCAGCTATCACTTCGCGCACGATGTCCGGGTTCTCTTCGGCAAATGCTTGCGATTCTTTCATTGCTGCTGTGAACGAATCGACGAGCTCCGGGTTCTCGTTAATCTTTTCTTCGGTCGTGAAGTAGGCGCCAATAGAAAGATCCTCCACGGGCTCAGAGAATGGCCCGTAGATGCGCTCCATGCCGGCTTCGTCACCCACGACCGCGAACGGATCGACCGCAGAAATCGCATCAACGTTGCCGGACTCGAGCTGTGGCACCATGTCTGGGAACGCTAGTTCGACGAACTCGACCTGCTCTGGATCGCCACCGGCCTGTTCAATGCCTTCGGAGATGACCGAGTCAAAAATGTTGTTCAGCGTGTTCACGGCAACCCGCTTGCCTTCAAGATCAGTAATGTCTTCGATACCAGAGTCGGGATCAACCATCACGGCTGAGAAGTCCTCATCGGGGCTCCCCGTGGTCTGGGGGCCAGTCGCCACACCCTTAATGGGCAGACCTTGTGCGCGCGAAATAACCAGCGAAGTGACATTCGAATATCCGAAGTCCAAGTCGCCGGACTGCACGCCCGGGACGATCGCTGCGCCACCTTGAGCCTGTGTGAGGGTCAGGTCGATCCCATGTTCTTCAAAAATGCCCTCCTGCTGCCCGACGTAAATCGAGGCGACGTCGCCAATTGGAATGACGCCGACTTCAACCGGAATAAGCTCGCCATCGCCTTCGGCGCTCTCAGCTGTTTCCCCGTTGCCGCATGCCGTCAGACCAACAAGGGCCGCGGTCGCGGTGGCGGCCAAGAGTTTTAGCCGCTGCCGTTTTGTGGTAGTCATGCTTCCTTCTTTCATTCAAGATGCGAGTTGTTGTGCAACCCATCACAGGTTTAATCACTAACATACGCGTTCTCAAACGATTGAGCAATTCACTAATTGACATATTCATAAGGCTTGTTGTGGGCCCACTAGCACCAAGCCCATGCCTAAAGTCAGCTAGTCTTTCGCTATGATTTGCGCATACTCGCGCATCAGCGCGGTCGGAACGTGCCGCTGTTGTCCAGAATCATCGACGGCGTCGGAGATGTTCATAAAGATCACCACGCTGGAGTCTGCCTCTAGGTCATACATGGCCAGCGCGGTAAAGCCCAGCCCTTCACCGGTATGTCCCCACCAACCCTCGAGCGAGCCGATACCCAGCGCGTAGTCGTCGTACTCGGGCCCCTCACTCAGCGGTGCACCCTCAAGTCGTTCTTCTTGTAACTGTGGCGAGATGAGTTCTCCGGTCGCAAGCGCTTCCGCCCACACAGTCATATCTGTGGTTGTAGAGATCATCGCTCCGGACGCTGCCATCGAGGAAAAGTTATTGAAGCTCTCCGACACGGCTCCATCGGCTGGCTGGTACCCCTGGGCGTGCGGAGTCACCCAATCTTCATCAGATTCTGGATAAACGGTATCGCCCAGTCCAAGCTCGTCGATGATGCGTTCCTCAATCACTTCGCGGATCGGTTGTCCGGTCACTTCTTCGATGACCACGGCGAGCAAATTCGGCGACGTGTTGGAATACACGTGGTCGTCCCCGGGCTCAAAGTACGGGCCCTCGGCTATGCCGTAGCCATTGAGCTCGTCCAGCGTGAACTGTTGGCTCGGATCGTCGGTTAATCGCTCGACAAACGCCTCGGAATGCGTGTAGTCACCCACGCCGCTGGTCATATTGGCAAGCTGGCGTAGAGTGATCTCCGCGCCGTGGGGCACGCCGTCAACATATTGATCTATCGTGTCGTCCAGGCTCAGTTCGCCTTCGTCCACTAGTTGAAGTAACACGGTGACCGTGACCGATTTGGTCACGCTCCGTAAGGGCCAGGCCATGTCAGGCTCGATGAGTTCCTGGGATTCCAGGTCGGCGACACCGCGTTCTGTCGACCAGCTGCCACGAGGAGTTGTGACCATCACGGCAGCACCGGGCACCTGATAGCGATCCATTATTGAAATCAATGCGTCTTCTAATGGTGCTTGGACGGAATCTGGAAGTGGTTCGTGTTTGGGGCTCTGCGATTGAGCGGCGGTCTCAGACGGGTTGGCTGCATCGTCGTCCGAACCGGCGGCGGAGCAGCCCGCACACCCAAGCAGCGCAGCCGCAACGAGCGTCAGAACGCGGAAACGCGTCCCTTGTTTCGCTTCCATAATCCGATGTTACCGCCGCGTAATTGTGCCGTCTAGCGCGTGATTGCAGCCCAGAGGATAGTCCATCTTGGGGATCGAGGCGCTGCCGCTGCTATCCACTGAACACGGTTGATTCGCGGCTCGCTGCTATTCATCTCAGGCGCACCGGGCTAAGATATTTTTATGAAAACATTGCAGGACTTCTTGGACAAAATTCCCGACGAGGACCACCAGGAGCGCCTCAAACACGTCATTGACTGGGTATCGGAGACCTTTCCTGATCTTGCGTTGGAGATCAAATGGAGTCAACCGATGTTTACCCACAATGGGACGTTCATCATTAGTTTTAGCGCTTCCAGCCAGCACTTTTCTGTGGCACCCGAGCGCCAGGTACTCGAAGAGTTTCGAGACAAGCTCACGGAGGCAGGCTACTCGCACTCCAAGGCGTTATTCCGGATTCGTTGGAACCAGGACGTCAACTATGCACTGCTGCAGGAGATCATCGAACGCAGCATCGAATTCAAGAAAGGGTCCAAAACCTTCTGGGCAAAATGGACCGAGTAACAGTCGAAATCGCGCTCCTCTTCGCATCCTCTTCTGGGCTCGGTTTTGCTGCGGTGCAGGCACAACCCAAACAACTGTCAATAAGCAATCCGCGCCAGCATGCGAATTAACACAGCACTTGGACTCATCTCTTTTTCTTTCCCAACTCAATTGTTTCTGTTTGCAGAACGATCAGGATTCTCGGGCGGATTCTCGCCGAAATTTGACGTGTTTTTGTGCCCTCCACAGCTAGTTTCGTGGGTTCTTTGTGCCTTATCTAACCCCCAATTTGCCCTCGGCGACCTATCCTTGACTGGGCCTATCGCGGGTGGCAGCCTGGGACAAAAGTAACCCAGAGCACAACTCCACACTAGCCATCACAACAGCTACGGCGCTTTCATAACCGCGCTGTGGGATCAACGAGCATACTCGTACTTAAGGAATTGATACGCGTGGTGAACATTCCAACTTCTGGTAGCGGACGATCGAAATATTCGGCCTTCCAGCTCTTCTCCAAAGGCCTGACCCAAGAAAGCTGGCCCGAGCTCTGGTCGCAACCGGACATGAAAAGCAGCTATGAGGTCGTCATTATTGGCGGCGGCCTCCACGGGTTAGCCACCGCGTATTACCTGGCCAAAAACCACGGCATCACCGACATCGCCGTGATCGACAAAGGCTACATCGGCGGCGGCGGCTCGGGGCGCAACACCTCGATTCTGCGTTCCAACTACCTGACCCCCGAGGGCGTGCAGTTCTACGACCGGTCGCTGAAGCTCTATGAAGAGCTCTCCGACGAACTGAACTTCAACCTAATGTTCGTCCAGATGGGCCACATGTCGCTGGCCCACGACGACGGCGGGGTGCGCACCATGCGCTGGCGTGCTGAAGTCAACAAGGCGCAAGGGGTGGACTCCGAGGTCATCGGCCCAGACGAGATCAAAGAACTGGTCCCCTACCTGGACGTCTCCAACGACACGCGGTACCCGATCCTCGGTGCGCTCTACCACCCACCGGGAGGCACCATTCGCCACGACGCGGTGGTTTGGGGCTATGCCCGTGCCGCCCACGAGATGGGCGTGCACATTATTCAGCACACCGAGGTCACCGGCATTGACGTCGAAAACGGCAAGGTTACCCGCGTCCGGACTGATAAGGGCAATATCGCCACCGGTACCGCGGTCAACTGCACGGCCGGCTGGGCGTCGCTGATTTCGGATATGGCCGGTGTGCGGATGCCGGTCACCACGTCCCCGCTGCAGGCCGCCGTGACCGAACCGGTCAAACCATTCTTGGGCACCGTCGTCGTCTCGGGCACCCTGCATGTCTATGTGAGCCAAACAGACCGCGGCGAGTTAGTTTTCGGCGCCAGTGTTGATCCGTTTAGCTCGTACTCGATGCGCGGCACCCTGGAATTCGTCGAAGGTCTGGCCACCAACGTGCTCAGCTTGATGCCGTCGCTGTCCAAGATGCGGCTGTTGCGCCAGTGGGGCGGGCTGTGTGATATGACCCCGGACTACTCCCCGATCATGGGTGAAACCGAGGTCGACGGGTTCTATGTCGATGTCGGCTGGGGTACCTACGGGTTTAAGGCCGGGCCAGTCTCCGGCGAAGCGATGGCCGAAACCATCGCCACCGGCAAGCGTCCAGAAATTATCCAAGGCTTCGGCTTAGACCGCTTCTCAACCGGCGCGCTCGTCGGTGAGAAGGGCGCCGCCGCGGTTGGCCACTAACCCGAATCACGACAAGGAGCATACTCATGATGCAAATTACCTGCCCGTGGTGCGGGCTGCGCAATGCCACCGAATTCCGTCAACTTGGAGAAAAACCGCCACGTCCGGAAGTCGCAGACACCGACATGCAGCAATGGCACGAATACCTCTACACCCGCAACAACACCTGGGGTGAGGCCAAAGAACAATGGTTCCACTCCGCCGGGTGCCGCCAATACTTCACGCTGTACCGCGACACCGTAGCGAATAAAGCCATCCGTTCTGAAGCCATCCGTTCCAAAGGAGACGTTCGATGACATCCTCCAAGCAACCGCTGCGTCTACCCACCCAAGCAAACGAAGAAATTGATCGTTCGCAACGCATCAGCTTCACCTGGAACGGCAAAACCTACTCCGGATATCAGGGCGACACGATCGTCTCGGCCCTCTATGCCGCCGGAGAGCGCATCTTTTCCCGGTCGATGAAATACCACAGCCCGCGCAGTATCCTGACGGGCACCCTGCACGATCCGGGCGCCATGATGCAGGTTGACGACGAGCCAAACGTGCGCGGCGCACATCGGCTGATTCGCGAAGGTATGAACGCCAGCTCGCAGAACACCTGGCCATCGCTGAAATACGACGTGCGCGCCGTCAACCAGCTCGGCGCACGCTTTTTAGGGCCAGGCTTTTACTACAAGACCTTTATGAAGCCAAACTTCTTGGTACCGATGTACCAGAAAGTCTTGCGCGGATTCGTCCACGGTGGTGAAGTCTCCGAGGATCGGCCCGAAGAGATCTTCGAAAAACGCTACGCCCACACCGATGTGCTGGTCGCCGGTGGTGGACCGGCCGGTATGGAAGCCGCTCTGGCTGCCGCCGAAGCCGGTGCCTCAGTCATGCTGGTCGAAGAAGATCACGAACTGGGTGGCCACCTGCGGTGGTCCGACGGCGAGCTAGCCCGTCAACTACGCTCCGCGGTCGAATCGCACCCGCAGATCACCGTCTACACCAACTCGACGGTCGCTGCCCGCTACGATGACAACTGGTTCCCGGTTGTGCAGCGTAACCCGCGTCCAGGGATGGCCGAGCGGATCTTGAAGACCCGCGCCCGCAGCCTGGTGGTTGCAGCAGGCTTGTTGGAACGCCCCTACGTCTTTGAGGGCAATGATCTGCCCGGCGTGATGCTCTCCACCGCGGCCCGTCGCCTCATCAACCTGTACTCGGTGCGTCCCGGCAATCGCGCGGTGGTACTGAGTGCCAACCCCGAAGGCGATGCTGCGGTTGAAGACCTGCGCCGTGCCGGGGTGGATGTGGCCGCAGTGGTTGATGCACGCAATGGCGACACCGTTGTCAAGGCCGAAGGTCGGGGCGGCAAACTGGCCCGCGTTCGGCTATCGACCGGCCAAATCATCGAGGCCGACCTGTTAGTCACCGCGATCGGCTGGACCGCGCCAACTTCATTGCTGAACATGTCCGGTGACAAACCGTACTACGAACCCCGCGCGGCACGCTTCTTGCCCGGAGGCACCGACGAAGGTGTCTATGCTGCCGGTGGGATCGCCGGGGATGGTAGCATCCAGCAGCTGCGCGACAACGGTGCCTCCGTCGGAGCCCGCGCAGCCGCGCACGCACTGGCACAGCGCCAGCAGAAAATCTCAGTTGCTCCAACCGTCGAACAAAACGGTGCTAGCGCGACCGAACCAGCGCTGCCCGAGATCACCCCGCTGGATGTTCCCGAACACCCAGAATTGTTCCGCTCGTCGACCCACGGGTATGTGGACTATTCGGAAGATATCACCTCCGACGACCTCATCGAGGCGGTCAAAGAAGGCTTCGACTCGGCCGAGCTGGTCAAGCGCTTCACGACCGTGACGATGGGTCCCTTGCAGGGCAAGATCGAACTGGTGAATTTCATCGCGATCGTGGCCGAAGCGACGAATAAGACGATCGCTGAAACTGGCACCACCACGTGGCGGCCGATGTACGCGCCAGTCACGCTGGGTGCGTTGGCAGGACGCAACTACGACCCGATCCGGTATTCATCGATTCAGCCCTGGCACGAAGCTCACGGTGCTAAACCGATGGTGGCCGGCGCATGGATCCGTCCCGAACACTACGGCGATCCACAGGCCGAGGTCCGACTGGTCCGCGAGAAAGTCGGCATCATCGATGTCACCCCGCTGGGCAAGCTCGACCTGCGTGGCCCGGACGTGCCGAAACTGCTGCATCACCTGTACACCAACCGGTGGATGAAGCTACCAATCGGCAAGGTCCGTTACGGTGCCATGATGTCCGAAGACGGCGTGGTCATGGACGACGGCGTGACCGCACGCCTGGGCGAAGACCACTACCTGATGACGACCACCACCTCGGGTGCCGGTCGCGTCTGGGATTGGATCGAAGAATGGCTGCAAACATTCCACCCGGACTGGCAAGTCAATGTCACTCCGGTGTCGACGGCCTACACCAGTATCAACATTGCCGGCCCGCACTCCCGGACCCTGTTATCACGGTTGACCGACGTCGATCTATCGGCGGATGCGTTCAAGTACATGGAAGTCCGCACCGGAACGGTAGCTGGCGTGCCAAACACGATCCTGTGGCGCATCGGGTTCACCGGCGAGCTGTCCTATGAAATCCACGTGCCCGCCGCCTACGGTCTGCACGTCTGGGAAACCCTGCTGGAAGCCGGTAAGGATCTGGGCGTTGGACCATTTGGTATCGAAGCGCAACGTGTCCTTCGACTTGAAGCCGGCCACCTGATCGTCGGACAAGACACCGACGGTCTGACCCAGGCCTACAGTGCCGGCCTGGATTGGGCGGTTAAGCTGGATAAAGAGGACTTCGTTGGAAAGCCCGAACTGGTCTGGCAGCAACAAAAACAAGATAGCCCACGACTAGTTGCTGTCCAACCGGTGGATCCCAATGTAGTGCCATATGAAGCCAGCCAGGTGCTGTTCCCCGACGGCACCATTGCCGGGCGGATCACCTCCTCGCGCCACTCGCCGACCCTGAACCGGTCGATCGCGCTGGCCCAGGTCGATCAGTCGCTATCCGAACCCGGTACGGTGCTGGATATTCGGATGGTCGACGGATCAATGATCCAGGCCAAGGTCATGCCAGAGATGACCGCGGTCGATCCCGAAGGCACCCGCCTGGACAATGACACCGAACCAGAAGCAATGATCGACTTCCCGCAGCCGGTTGCCCGCGGCGCTGTCCGGTTGGGCAACGCCAAGACGATGGTCGGTGACTGGGAGGTCTCAGCGCAACCAACCTCGGCTCCACTGACCATCCAAGACCAGAGTGCACTGGCCAAAGTTGAAGTGCGCGGTGGGTTTGATGGCAGCACAGCACAGCAGCTGCAGGTCCGCTTCGGTCGCGCTCAGCGTGACGATCAGGATCGACTGGTCACCGGTTCAGGGCCTGGCCAGTGGCACGTGTTCGGGGAACCAGGAACCGAAGGGGCACTGGTGGACGAACTGCAGCAGATGGCAGGTCAGACCGATGAGCTGACCACCGTCGTGGATCTAACCCACGGTCGGGCTCTGTTCCGGATCACCGGTCCAGAATCCGCCGAGCTGCTGAACAAGCTGTGTTCGTTGGAACTGTCCGATGACATCGTGCCGAACGGTTCGGCCCTGCGCGGCTCGGTCGCCGGCGTTGTTACCGACATCGTCCGCGACGATACCGATGGCACCCGCAGCTACCTGATCCACTGCGAACGCTCATCCGGTCAGTACCTGTGGGACACCCTGTTGGACGCCGGTGCCGAATACCGCATCGAAGAAGCAGGCTTCGCGATGGAACATACCTTCCAGCACAGCGTCGTCTAACCGGTTCCTCCTAGAACCAACAAAGCGGCCGATCCACTACGGATCGGCCGCTTTTTCGTGCTGGGATTCAGCAGTGCACGGGCTAGTCCTGCACGTCTGAGATAGCAAACTCAGCATCCCTGCGAGAGTCCTTGGCCCCGATCACCGAGGCGTCGTCGTAGTCAATCTCAAGCGCTTGGACTGATCCAAAAACCGCATCGGCCCGGGTGGTGGTCTGCAGTTCCCAGTCGCGCTGGTCAATCAGGTCACGGACTTCTTGGGTGGGTTCTTGTTCGACCGCTAAGACGCCGTCTTGAAGACTGTGGCGTGGTGCGTCAATGGCTTCTTGTAGTGGCGCATCCTGAAGCGCCCAGGGCACCATCACAGAGGTCAGGATATTAGGGATCGTCCGCCCACCCGGGGTACCAATGCCCATGACCACCCGTTGCTGATCATCCAGCACGAGTGCCGGTGCAGACCAACTGACCGATTTCCGGCCGGGCTCGGGCTGATTCGCCTGAGTCTCAATCGCCTCGAATCGGGAGAGCTGGTCGTTGAGGAAAAACCCGCCAACGTACTCGGACTCATTGCCACCCCAGAAACTCGTCAGGGTGTTGGTCATCGATACGGTCAGGCCCTCGGAATCCACCACAGTAATGTGGGTGGTGTTGCCGGCCTGGACTTCGGGCCGCTCACCTTTGGGTGGCACGCTCGGTGCCACTTCCGCGGCTGCCTGAGCAGCTTCGGCGTTTGCCTCCGGATCGGTGAGCAGATCGGTTGGGACATCGACAAAATCTGGATCCCCGAAGTGCGTGAACACACTGTTCTTTGCGGTCGCCCAGGCCTGTGAAGTCCGGTCAATATACTCGGCTGACCCGGGTTCCGCCTCTGCTACACCAAGCGATTCGGCGATCTGGAGTTGTTGGATGACGGCGGCCCCGGGCAACGGTGGTGCCGCCGAGACGAACTCATAGTCGCCGAACTGCCCACGCACCGGTGGTGCGTTATCGGTCTCATATTCGGCCAGTGTTTCAGCATCCAGCCCATCGACTTGCGTGAGCTGATCGGCGATCGAGCCGGTGTAAAACGCGTCAGCGCCATCTTCTGCAAGGGTGGTGAGCGTGGCGGCCAGATCCTGCTGGATCAGCGTGTCACCGGCTTCAAGGGGCTGGGAACCATTATGAAAGTGCTCCAGGCCTTCGATAGATGCCGGGCCCCAGTCGTTTCTGAACCGTTGCGCGAGCAGTTCGGTGACTTCGAACCCACCGTCGGCTAGGTCTATTGCCGGGGCTAACAGTTCAGCCCACTCGAGGCTACCGTGTTCTTCGTGCAGGGTGGCCATGCCGTGCACCATCCCGGGTACGCCGGTGCCCGATGCGGGAATCGAACCGTTTTCGGCCACAACTTCGCGGTAATCGTATCCTGTGGGTTCTATACCGGGGCCAGCCAGCAGGGTCGCCCCGCCACCGCCAATCCCGGACGCATAGGGTTCGACCACACTGATCGCAAACCCGGTAGCAATGGCGGCATCCACGGCATTGCCGCCTTGTTCCAAAATCTGCATTCCTGCCGCTACCGCTTCGGGGTGTGCTGCAGCAACGCCATACTGATCGAGTTCCACCGTAGCTGTAGTCGGGGATTCCGATTGTTCGTCAGTTTCTGTCGGTGAGGGTGTGTCGTCGGGCGTTTCAGGCGTCGCGGTAGGAGCAGGTTCGTCAGACTCCGTCGTACAACCGGTCACGGTGAACAACACCGCGAGAAGACTCATGGAAACAAGGGCATGAATACGGGCCCGTTGCATTGGGCGGGTCCTCGACATACAGGTACCTAGGTCCTTCCGATCAGTGTTGGAACTGTGCCACCGTAACACGAGGCAAATAGGGGTATTTCAATAATCTGGGCGTGTTTGCTCATATCAAGGCAATTTCGCGGGGGTCTCCAGTTAGTATGCAGCTATGGTCCCTAGACTGCCAAGCCTAATGACCCGTGCACCCAACCAGAACACTGCTATGCGCCGCGCTCCGAGTACGACGACGCCTCAGCGCAGCATCGGCAAAACACGTCGAATGCACGGTCTTGATGCTGCTCGGGCGATCGCCATCATAGGGATGCTGGCCGTCAACGTGGGACCGCGCAAGGAACCGCACGAGACCGACATGGCAGTGCTGTTATACGATCTTCCGCTGGGCCGCGCCTCCCTGTTGTTCATGATTCTTGCCGGCATCGGGATGTCACTGATGACCCGGCGCGCTAGAACCACCGGCGCTAGTCTGCCGTGGCAGACCATTCTGTGGCGATCAGCGCTACTGATCGGCGGTGGGTTGATGTTGCAGCTGCTTGAGCACGACGTGAGTGTCATTCTGACCTACTACGGGGTCTTATTTTTATGCGCTTTCCCGTTCCTCAAAGCACCCACCTGGGTACTTTCTGTTATTGCCGGGACGAGTCTCGTTGCAGGACCCCTGGTATTTCTCTACTTACAGCAGCGCACGGCTACGGTCTTCAACTTTGTCGCTCCGTCGCTGGCAGATCCGTGGTGGACGGTGGTGCACTCACTGTTGCTGACCGGAGCGTACCCGGTGCTGGTCTGGTTAGCCCCATTTATGCTGGGCCTTATCCTGGGCAGGTGTCGGCTCCACACGCACCGGCTCCAGTACCGTCTTATTGGATACGGCGCTGCCGCCACCGTGCTCCCACTGGTTGTCTCTGCAGCATTCGTCACGGCCAATGGTGCACCGTCGGACTACGGGTGGGATCAGCTCATGTCAGTCGAGGCCCACTCCCAGATGCCGCTGTGGATGATTTCCGGCTGCGGCAGCGCGCTGCTGACCATTGGGATCTTTCTGCGTGCAGAATCTTGGGTGACCCACCGGCTCTCCTGGCTGGTCTCCGCCGGCCGACTATCACTATCAATCTACGTGGCCCATTTACTCGTGCTGGCCTGGATGGTCCGACCCGGTCCCGAGACTCTGGCCCAGGGCTTCCTCATCAGCACCGTTATGTCGGTGGTCTTTCTGCTGGTCGCACACGCGTGGTGGCGTCACCTCGGCCCCGGCCCGTTGGAGCGCTTACTGCGCTGGCCGCCCTCGTTCCGGGCGGCTCAACCTTAGCGCACGACCCACCTTCCGGGACGGCTTCGCACAGGCTCCACGTCTGCTTAGTACATCGCGTGTTGTCCACCATCCACCGGAATGACAGTGCCGTTGATGAACCCCGCGTCCTCGGAGAGTAGGAAGCTCACCAGACCGGCGACTTCCTCGGGCTTGCCGAAGCGTTTCATCGGGTTGGCTTGGACGAACTGTTTGCCAGCTTCTTCTGGGTTGTCCGGGTCGAGTTGTTTCAGCGAGTTCTCAACCATAGCCGTCATAATAGCGCCGGGAGCAATCGCATTGATGCGCACACCCATCTCGCCGTATTCGCGGGCCGAGTTGCGGGTCAGCCCGACCACCCCGTGTTTGGACGCGGCATAACCGGACTGATTTCCGACCCCACGAATACCACCGACAGAGGCGGTGTTGACGATTGCGCCGTCGCCCTGTTTATGCATGTGTTTCAGGACGTGCTGCATGCCCAGGAAGACACCGTTGAGGTTGACGGCAATGACTTTGGCGAACTCATCGGCGCCGAAGTCTTCGGTGAGGTTTTGTTTGCCCTCGATACCGGCGTTGTTGAAGAAGCCGTCGATCTTGCCGAATGCCGAGATGGTCGCGTCGACATATTTCTTGACATCGGCTTCTTTGGTAACGTCAGCGGTCACCAGCTCAACTTTGGCTTCATTATTTGCTTGCTCGACCAGTTTCTTGGTCGCATCGAGGCCATCTGCATTCAGATCCACCAGGACTAAGTTCGCGCCCTCGGCCGCGAGACGTTCAGCGACAGCCTGCCCGAGTCCGGAACCTGCTCCTGTAATGATCATGGATTTATTGGCGAATCGAGTTGTCATTGCTGCATTCCTGTTCTTCGTTGCTGCGCGGATTGGGCCGCGTTTCCCTCTCTTCGCACAACCTCAGATCAGTTTCGGTTGTTCCGATGGGGCGGTAATTGTTCACGACTTTTAAACTCTGGATGTTGAGTCTGGGCTCACGTCGGCATTTCGGGCGAACAGTTCGGCAAGGTGGATGGCAGGCACGTCGGCGAGATCATCGAGTTGGATCCGACACGACATACCATCGGCCAGTACGACGGTGCTGCTGCCTGTACTCTTGTCAGCGCGGGCTTGTTGATCCCGGACTGCTGGTAACAGATAGGTTTCGGCCACGGCAACCGACGTTTCGTAGTGGCCTTTTTCGACTCCGAAGTTGCCGGCCAGCCCGCAGCATCCGGCGACTTTGGTGACCGTAGCGCCAGCCATTTCCAACAGCGCCTTATCCGCGTCCCATCCGATGATCGCTGAGTGGTGACAGTGCGGTTGGGCCACGACGTCGAGCCCGCTGAGATCGGGCAGTTCAGCGCGCCCGTCATCGACCAAAGCGGTCAGCAGCTCGGCGAACGTCAAGACCCCGTCAGCCACCGCTTGGGCATTCTCGGTATCGAGCAGTTCGATACCGTCACTGCGTAGCGTGGCGAGACAGCTGGGCTCCAATGCGATCACCGGAATACCAGAGTTCACGTAGGGTTCGAGCATATCGACCGTCTGTTGGATACGCTCGCGGGCCTGATCCAGCTGCCCACTAGAAATCCACGGTAAACCACAGCAGCCGTGTTGGGGGATGAGCCGCACCTGTAGCCCCTGGGATTGCAAATACTCTATGGCTGCAAGCCCTGATTGGGGGAAGAAGTGATTCGTAAACGAATCCGCCCAGACCCATACATCAGGCTGCTTGGCGGCGTCGCCCACCGGGTTCGGCATGCGTTGCACCATGGCGCGTTGTAGTGTTTGGTCCGCGAACTGCGGGACCGAGCGTCGTTGGTCCATGCCTGCGACCCACTTGCCCACTGCTGCCAACGGAGTCGACTTCATAAGCGCATTGACGACCGGCGCTATCGGTGCGGCCAGTTTGGCCCAGAAGGGTATCCGACCGAGAATATAGTGACTGCGCGGTCTGAGTTTGCGTCGTGGTTGACCGTTGGCGTCGCGGTCATAGGTTTGGTGCAGGGCTTCGGCTTTGTAGGTGGCCATGTCGACCCCGGTGGGACAGTCCGACACACAACCCTTGCACGACAGGCACAAATCGAGCGCTTCATGTACTGCTGGATCTTGTAGGCCGCGCACCAGGGTGCCGTCCATGGCCTCCTGCAGGATCCGAGCTCGCCCGCGGGTCGAATCCTTCTCCTGCCGGGTGGCCAGATACGACGGGCACATCACGCCATTGGTATGCGGGGCAACGCAACTACCAACCCCGGTACACCGATGTACTGCCGATGCGAACTCTCCGTCATCGTGAGGCATCAGCATACCTGGCCACGGCAGGGACTGTTTTGGTTGGACCGCCCGGATGTTGTCTGTCATGCTGTGCACTCCAGTGCCACCTTGGGCCGAAATACCTTTAGGGCCAGTGATGACGCCGGGGTTCAGCAAATCGTCTGGGTCGCAAATAGCTTTGGCTTCGGCGAAAAGGTCTAATGAGGTCTGATCGTACATATAAGGCAGCAGCTCTGACCGGGTTCGCCCGTCCCCGTGCTCACCGGAGATTGAGCCCCCGTAGTGCGCCAGACGTTCGGCACAGGCCAGCATGAATTCGCGGAAGACCTGCGTGCCCTCTGGCTTGTCGTGTTCGAACGGAAAATCAATCCGACAGTGGATACAGCCGTCCCCGAAGTGGCCATACGGGTAGCCCTGTAGGCCGAACTGGTCCATCAGCGATTCAAAGTCTCGCATCCATGCACCCAGATGTTCTGGCGGTACTGCTGCGTCTTCCCAGCCGGGATGAGCTTGGGTTGGCAAACTAATCGCAGCTATGCCGGCGCCGTCGCCGCGAATTTTCCATAACGCTGCAGCTTCATCCTGCTGCTCTACGACCCTACTGCCGATCGCGTTGGACACGGCAGTGACTTTCTCTACGACCGCGCGGGCTTCCGGGCCACCGGCTTCCACGAACAGCCAGCTGTCTCCTTTGGGCAAGTCCGGGACCGCTTTGCCAGCTGCGCGCACCAGCGCGACAAGTCGAGAGTCCATACCCTCGCATGCCACCAAACTGCCAGTGCCGAATTCTGAATGTGCGGCTCGCAGGATTTCCGGGACCGCGTCTGCGGCGTCGCCGACGGTCGGATAACCGAGCACGACGAGCAGTCGGTTGGGGTCTTCCGGGACGAGTCGTACTTCGGCTTCCAATACGGTGGCCAATGTGCCTTCGCTGCCGACGAGGAAGCGTTCAATTCTGCCACGGTTTTCAGGCAATAAATGTTCCAGACTATAGCCCGACACTTGCCGGGAGAACTGCCCGAAGCTGGTGCGAATATGGGCCAAATTTTGGCGAGCCAGCTGCAACAGCTGCTCTGCTGTGGCACCCTGGGCTGTGCCAGCTCGTGCATCGAATGTGCCCTGTTCTCCGTTGCCAAAGAGCACCGATACGGCTTCAACATTGTCGACGGTTCTTCCGTAGCCGAGTGCGCGTGAGCCGCACGCGTTATTGCCGATCATGCCGCCGATCGTGCACCGTGGATGTGTCGACGGGTCCGGTCCGAACCGCAGACCGTGCGGGGCGGCTGCGCGCTGCAGATCGGCGTGCACGACCCCCGGTTCAACGCGTGCGGTCTTCGCCTCGGGATCGATTTCGAGAATGTGGTTCAGATCCCGCGTGTCCACCACGATCCCCTCGCCTACCGCATTACCGGCAATCGAAGTGCCAGCACCGCGCATGGTCACCGGCACTCGCAGTGAGCGTGCGACGTCGTGAACAGCAAAGAGTTCATCGAGGTGCTGCGGTCGGACAACCGCTCGTGGGATGACACGGTAGAGACTCGCGTCCGAGGAATACATGCCTTTGACCAGCGTCGAATTTTCGACTCGAGACACTCCGGCACGCGATAATTCGTGATGAAGTTCGTGATTTAACTCAGCGCTTTGTGTTCGCGGTCGACTTTCGTGGTACCTGACAGCCATCGCCGTCCCCTTTTTCGGTTGACCCAAGGATGCGTACTGCCCAGTGTAGGGACATTGCCCAGAGGTTCTGTAGTACTCATCGCATTGGGATCGGCGTTAAACCCGGCTCGTCGGTCCTTGTAGCTTAGCCTGGAACCACCGATAAATGTGGTGTGAGGTCGGCGTTTTAGCGACAGAAGTTTATTCTGACCTGGGAGAATAGTAAGTGTTCAAGCCACTATTTCCTGAGTCAGAAAGACACCTCTCAAGTGCTATTCAATCACACTGCTGAGACAACGGCCTCGCAATATCGCGCCCGTCGTTGAGGGGTGGACCCTCCTCGCGGACATGAAACTTCAGTTCAACACGACTGTCGCTCACTGAACTCCGGTGAAATCAGGCACTCTCACGTAGGTAAACGCTTCCACCCTGGATTTCGACCGAGAAATCCATATCTAAGGCGGCTGATAGTCGTGCCAACGTGGTTAATGATGGCTCGTGTTCACCGGCTTCTAACCGAGCCACGTGGGGCTGGCGCAGTCCAACCAGACGTCCGAAAGCAGTCTGGGTTAAACTGTGCTCGGCGCGGTAGGCCAGCACGCGTAGAGCGACCTCGTTGGCGAACCGGGTTCGCTGATGCTCAGCTTGATACTCCGGATCAGCCAAATCTCGTTGATGGATTGCTTCGGCTGTGTTCAGATTCGATAGCTTAATCATCGCATTCCCTCCTCTAGCTCCTTTAAGCGACGCGCAGCGCTGCCGCAGGCTCGCTTGAATCCTCTAGGGTCTTGCAGCGCCTCCGGTGAGACAGCAGCGATCACCATCGTGTCCCCAAATTGTCTGTAGAGCCGACGCCATGGGCTGCGACCAGCTCTTGGACGAAGCTCACGAAGCTTCGCCACACCCTTCACGGCGCTGGTGTGCAGATATCCTAAAGCCGGTCCGAACCCTTCTAACTTCACCACCGCATTATGCAGTGCGACGCGTTCGTTAGCCGGTAATTGATCACGCTCACATTCAGCTTCAGGCAGGTAGACCACGACCCACATGCGCACATCCAAACTATACCACGCATGGTATCCGATAGCAGGAGATAAACTGCTGATTAGCCTGCCATACCATGTCCCGTTGCCTGGGTGGAGCCTGCGTGATTGTGGATAGCGCTTCTACGCACGCCATGCATAGCGGTCGCGTGCTGGGGCTCGGGAATCACTTCTCCACAGCGTCGAGCGCCTCCTTCAGATCAGCAATGAGGTCGTCGGTGTCTTCTAAACCGACCGATAACCGGATCATCGAATCGGTGATGCCTCGCCGAGTGCGCTCTTCAGCGCTAATGCCGTGGTGTGTAGTCGTCACCGGTTGCGTTGCTAGGCTCTCCGTACCGCCCAAGCTTGGCGCCAGTGCAAACAGCTCAAGCCGGTCGGCAACCCGCCGAGTCGCTTCCCCATCACCGGCAACTTCGATCGTCAAAATCCCGCCGAAACCATCCATCTGCTGAGCCGCAAGCTCATGGCCGGGGAATGAGGGCAGACCGGGATATCGGACGCGAGCCAAGCGTTCATCGACCTCCAGTGCTTCAGCGATCGTATGTGCTGAGGCGTTATGTGCCCGAACTCTGTGGGTCAGGGTGCGGAGGCTGCGCGAGAGCAATGCCGCGGGTTCCGGGGCGATGCTGGTGCCGAAGTTCTGCCGCCAGTCCCAGACCGGGTTAATGAGTTCGGCTGGCCCAAGGAGGAATCCTGCGGTGACGTCAGAGTGCCCACCCAGATACTTGGTCGCAGAATAGCTGACAATATCCACCCCGAATTCCAGCGGGCGCTGGTTTACCGGTGAGGCGAACGTGTTGTCGACGGCGACTAAAGCACCGTAGCGGTGAGCGAGCTCGCTGATCTTTGCCAAATCGAAGATCTCGAGCGCCGGGTTGGTTGGTGTTTCTAAGAACACCAACTTCGGCCCTTTCTTGAGGGCGTCTTCGAGCTGGTCCAATTCGGTGCCAAGCAAGAACGTTGTGTTGATTCCGAGCAGAGGTAACTGGTTGGTCAACAATTCTAGGGTGCCACCGTAAGCATCCCCGACACAAATGATGCCGTCCCGACCATAGGCGGCAAATAATGCGGACTCTGCGGCCATCCCCGAAGCGAATGCCAGTGAGGTTTCCGCCCCCTCAATTGCAGCCATGGTGTCTTCGAGCGCGAAGATAGTGGGGTTCATGCCCTTACGCGTATAGAACGCACCCCGACGGCGTCCCTCCGCCACATCCAAAAGGTCTTGAGTGCTGTCGAATTTGAACGTAGTGGTGTTGTAGATCGGCATGTGCGGGGCACCGTGCTGATCTTTGAGCCGGCTGCCGTGAATGGAGCGGGTTGATTGTCCCTGAGGTTCTGTCATGTCGTGGTCTTTCCTTTCCAAGAGGGTGGCCTTCTTCGATGCTAACGCTTTGACTTCCAAGGTTGTGTCAGACAAAAATCAGCCCTGCCACACTGGCCCACGCCGGAGTATTATCCAAACTATGCAACACGCGATTTCAGCTGATGGCACCCGGATCGCCTGCCAAGCGCTGGGCACGGGCCCAACGGTCGTCATAGTCGGAGGTGCATTCTCCACCGCCGAAGCCGCCACGCCGTTGGCCGAGGCGCTAGCAGCAGCCGGGTATCGTGCAGTCACGTTTGATCGTCGCGCTCGAGGCAACAGCGGCGACACCGCGCCCTACGCTCCGACCCGAGAGGTAGAAGATCTCACAGCCGTCCTCGACGTCGAAAATGCTGGGGCGGCGGTACTGGGCCATTCTTCTGGCGCCATGCTCGTGCTGTTCGCTGCCTCCATGGGATTGCCGGTGGCCCACCTATTTCTCTCGGAGCCTCCGTTCCGTTTTGGTATCGATGAACCAGCAGACAACCTCCCGACACGTCTACAGGCACTAGTAGACCACGATCAACCAGACCAAGCAGTTACCTTGTTCCAGCGGGAAGCGGTGGGACTGCCCGAGGAGATGATCGAGCAAATCCGCATCAGTCCAATGTTTGACACGCTGCTGCCCCTGGCACAGTCGACAGTCTATGACGCCCTACTGTCGCAGCGGGTTTCAACCCCGTCGCAGCTCATGCTGGACGTCGAGGTGCCAGTCACGATCTTACGTGGTGAACCCACCTACCCCGTGTTGGTCTGCGCAGCCGAACGCCTCGTCGAGCTGATGCCGCAGGCAGAGTTAGTTATTGTGCCCGAGTCACGTGATCATCGGCTCGACCCGGAGGGTACAGTCCGGGAAGTCAGCAAGCGCTTCGGCTCGAATGCACGGTAAACCTAACGTATTCGGTTAGCGCTATCACGTCCGCGACAGGCCGACCCCAGACGCCAGATCTAATGTGATGCTAACTGTTCGATCTCGGCTGGCGTGCCCGACATAATCGTTGCTGCATGTTGGCTAATCTTTTCGATCGGCCAATCCCACCATGTGGCGGTCAGCAATCGAGCGATGTCATCGTCGTTGAAGCGTCTACGGATAACTCTGGCAGGGTTGCCCGCCACAACCTCGTACGGGCCGACATCCTTCGTCACCACACTCTGCGCTCCGACTACTGCCCCATCGCCGACCGTCACGCCAGGCATGATCGTGGCTTCGCGGCCGATCCAGACGTCATTGCCGATGGTGGTATCGCCGAGTTGTTCGATTCTGAGGAAGGCATCGAGGGTGTTTTCGGTCCACGTGCCCCCGAACATCGTGAAGGGATAGGTTGACGGTCCGACCATCGGGTGATTACCGCCCGGCATCAAAAACGTTGCGCCGGGACCGATGGCGGTGAACCGACCGATCATCAGCCGCTGAGGGCCATAGAGGTATTTGACGTTGGCTTGTTCGAACGCAGGCCGATACCCTTCGTCGTCGTAGTAGCTGTAGTCACCAACGTCGATGAGCGACGAGGTTATCTCGTTTTTCAAGAAAATGACATTGGTCAGGTCGGTTCTCGTCGATGGGTTCCGCTGGTTTGGGTCTGGAATATTGTTCATCAGTTCTCCTTTGGTTCAGGCGGTGCAGTAGCTTGCCGCAGGCCATCAGCATCGAGGCTGAGCCAGGTATCGATATTCAGTCGTGTCAGAAACGCATCATCGTGGCTCACGACGAGGAGCCCGCCCCGGTAAGAATTGAGTGCATCCATGAGTTGGGTGATGCTATCCAAGTCGAGATTGTTCGTCGGTTCGTCAAGGACGAGCAGCTGATGAGGAGGTTCAGCTAGCAGTAACCGCGCCAGTGCCACACGGAAGCGTTCGCCACCCGACAGCGTTCCGATGCGCTGCTGAATGATGTCACCGCGAAATAAGAGGCGTGCCAGATTGGCGCGCACTTGGCCCGGCGGGACGCCAGGTGCGGCTTCTCGGACTGTCTCAAATATGCTGGTCTCATCATTGAGGTGGTGCAGGCGTTGCGGTAAATACCCGATACGATCGGTGTGCCGGAGCATATACGGTCCGGTCGCGGTTGAACTGCTGGGGTATATCAGCGTCTCGAGCAGGCGGGTTTTGCCGATCCCGTTGGGACCGGTGAGGGCGAACCGCTGCCGCCCATACATCACGAACCCGCGGTCAGCACTATTGCGGAATTCGGCAAGCCGTCGGGTTGAACCGACGTGCGCGTCTGGTAGCTCAATCCTGATGCGTGGGTCACGTCTGACGTGGTCAGCTCGCTCCTGGACTTCCTGCTGTGCGGCTTCGAGTTTTGCGTCGTGCATGCCTCGTAGTTTTCCGGCAGACACCTCGGCTTCGGTCTTCCGCTGGTTCATGACGATCTTGGGTTTGCGTTTCTTTTCGAAGTCGGTTTGCGCATAGCGTCGACGACGTGCCAGTTTGATCTGCGCGTCGGCTCGTTGTTGCTTCTCGACTCGCACTTTCTGTTCCGCGGTGCGGAGCGCCTGTTGCGCGGCGGCTTGCTCTTGTGCCAGGTATTGCTGATAGGCCGTGTAGTTGCCACCGAATACCGTCAGGACTCCAGCTTTGAGTTCGGCGGTATCTTCCATCAGGTTCAGCAGCGTGATGTCGTGACTGACGATGATGAGGGTTCCGCGCCAAGCACTGATGACGTTGTACAGCTCTTGGCGCGCATCCCGATCGAGGTTATTTGTCGGTTCGTCAAGAAGAACAACGTCATATCTGCCTAATTGCAAGCCTGCGAGCGCAGCCAGCATCGTTTCGCCACCGGACAGGGTGTCGATGTTGCGGTCCAGGCTGATGTCGAGCAGACCGATGCCATCGAGCACCGCACGCGCTCGGGCCTCGATATCCCAATCATCACCCACGGTTGCAAAGTATTCTTCGTCGATTTTTCCGGCCTCTATGGCGCGAAGCGCCTGAAGTTTCGGCTGGATACCGAGCAGCTCTGCCACGGTCGCTGTCGAATCCAGCGTGAGGTGTTGGGGCAGATAACCTACGCGGCCAGATACATCGATGGCGCCCGAAGTAGGGTTGAGATCACCGCAGATAAGCTTCAGTAGGGTAGTTTTCCCGGTGCCGTTGGCACCGATCAGTCCGGTTCGTCCAGTTCCAAACGCAGCGGTTAGGTCCGTTAGAACGTCAGTACCATCTGGCCATTCGAAAAAGACCTCGGTGAGGACGACGGATGGGTTGTGAAGAATAGACATATGGCTCCTAGTGGTCAGCGGGGCGCTGACGGAGGAGCCTTCAAGACAAGCTGCTACGACGTCAGCGCACGAGGATGTGCGAGAAACGGTCGTAGATCCGCATTGCTCTGTCCTTTTCGTTCGGGTCTCAGTGCTCGGCATTCTACCGGATCGCGCGGTCGGAGCCAATCGTCCTCCTAACGCCACCGATGCCAGAAGAGCTACATCGGTGGCGCCAAGTGGGCTCCTTTCTTCATGTTGCAAGGTCCGTCAGAGCGAGCACGCTATTGGGTAATACGTTGGGTTGCCGGTGAGCGGTAGATCAGTTTGTTCAGTCCCATCGCGATCACACCGCAGACCGCACCCACCAAAGTGCCGGTGACCAGGCTGCTAAATGAGCTGAACGTTCTGATGATGACGGTTTCGATGAGCGGGTCTATGTTGGCGAGGTTGTCACCCAGCTGAGGAGCGCCGTTCGGGAATGCTTGCTCCCAGAAAATGAAGTGACCTGTGGCAAGCAAGATGCCGTAGACGACACCGACAGCTAAGAGGGCGACAAAGGGTCTGGAAACGCGTTTGGCTACGACCACGGCGATCCAGATCATCAGTGGTACGAAGACCAACAGGGCGTTGAGAAAGCTCCCTTCTTCGACGATATGCAGATCGTGCAGGACGACTCGGGGTGCGGCAAGCGCTGCTAGGCCAAGAATGGCGTACAGGGGTAGGCCGAGTCGGTAGTTTTGGACGGGTGTTGAATTCGTTGGTGTTTTCATGGCACTAACGCTACGAACCGACCGGCCGGTGGCACATCGGTCTGGCGTCTCATCTAGGAGTCGTCAAGAAGCGACAATCAGGTGTCGCCCGGAAGCGATGGTGCTAAAGAGCGCAAATTTTTATACTGAAACCATGATGAGTCCTCGGCGTCCAAAAGTCGGCGCATTTGTGAAAGATGCGCTGCTGGGACTTGTCGTTTTTCTTGCTGGGACTTGTCGTTTTTCTTGCTGTATCTTGGATGATCACGGCAAATCAGGCCGGTGATCGGCCACCGGATGTGATCGCTTATTTCTGGGCGTTTGGTCTGGGTGCCTTGCTGCTGGTTCGTAGAACCTATCCCCTGATCGTGCTGTGGGTCACCGTTATCACCCTGGTGGCCTACTATATGGCCGGCTATCCAGCCGTTGGGCTGGGCATTCCAACGGCAGCAGCGCTGCTCAGTACGGCAGAATTTCGACGCGTGCGGTGGCCAATCATAGCGGCCATAACATTGTTGACGGTCAGCTATGCGGTCCGTATTGCGCAAGGACAAGACCTGGGCGTCATCCTCGGGTATGACCTTGCTGGTGAAGTCGGGCTGATGGCCGCCGCGATTGCGCTGGGCGTGAGCTTGCGATTCTCCCGCGAACTGCGGCATAAGACAGCACAACTCGTGGAGTCCACGGCCCGTGAAGAGCGCAGCAGAGCCAACGCGACCCAAGCTGCTGAGCGAGCTGACCTGGCCCGTGATCTACATGATTCGCTTGGCCATCAGGCCACCATTGTCTCAATGTACGCCGATATTGCTCGCCAAACCGTGAATCACGACCTGAACGCTGCCCAAGAGGCATTGGATGTCGTGACCTCCACGAGCTCGCAGATGCTCACAGAACTCCGACAGACCGTCAAGACGCTTCGCGGGAGCCCAACCACTCGAACGGTCCCGACTCTTGCTGGGCTCGAAGCGCAAGTCATTGCGCCCATGCCGTTAGACGTACACACCGATATCGACCCGCAGATCGCTGACCTGCCGATATCGTCAGCGCTGCAAACGACGGTCTACCGGATTGTGCAAGAGGCACTCACCAATGTACTGCGCCATTCCGAAGCAACCTCGGCGAGCGTGAAAATCCACTCCGATGAGGACATACTGTCAGTGACAGTATCCGATGCAGGTCCGGCACGCGAGACTGCAGCACCATCGAATCCCGGCGCCGGCCTTCAGGGCATGGCGGAACGCGTGGCGCTGTTGGACGGCCAACTCACCGCTCGAGATGAAGCTGGCGGGTTCGTCGTGCGAGCTGCACTGCCCACCCGGTTGGAGTCGACAGCATGATTTCAGTTGTAGTGACCGATGACCAAGATCTCGTGCGAGCCGGACTTCGCACGTTATTGACCCTCGATCCACAAATAACTGTGGTGGCTGAAGCCAGCAATGGCCGCCAGGCAATAACAGCGGCACGGGTCCATCAACCAGATGTAGTGCTCATGGATATACGGATGCCCGAACTGGACGGGATCGAAGCGACACGTCAAATCACCTCGGACTCTGCATTAGCAAATGTCCGCGTCGTGATCCTAACGACCTTTGACGAGGACGACGATATTCTTGATGCGATTCGAGCAGGTGCTGCCGGTTACCTGCTGAAAGACGCTGGCTCGGAAGAACTCCGCAACGCTATTCACACCGTTGCTGAGGGTGGGAATCTTCTGTCGCCAAGAATTACTCGGAAGCTCATGGAAACGGTGGCCGCACAACCGAGCACCGACGAAACTGACGCGATCGATTTAAGTAGCTTAACCGAGCGTGAAATAGACGTGCTGCGACAAGTGGCACAAGGTCGAACGAACCACGAGATAGCTGAGGAGCTATTTCTCAGCCCCGCAACCGCCCGCACGTACGTCAGCAGGATTTTGACGAAACTGAATGCACGCGATCGCACCGAGCTAGCAATTTTAGCCCATCGCTCGGGATTGGGCTCTACTCAGTAATTCATGCAAACAACGAAGGACTATGCGGCCGAGCGTGCTCAGGCATTGCCCTTGTCTTCGCTTTGTCGATGCTCGTCCCACTGTTGTTCCAGAAGAGCGAGCAGCAATCCAAATACTTTCTGTTGAGCGGGGCTGAGTGCTTCGACATGCATCTGCTCGACAAGGGCCATAATCGGGAGTTCTTCATCGGCCGGGACGATCCCGGCTGTCTCCATGACCGTATGCGCGAAATCAAAAATTTGCTCGGCAAGCTGCTCGGCATGGACATGGTCGACCATAACTTGTCCTTCGAGCTGCTCAAACTCCCGGTACCAGGCGGCAGCCTGTTCTGACACCGACTCACTTTGGACTGCGTCCAGTAAGGCTTCGGCGGTCTCGGCATTCACTTCACCGGTAGCGGTGATCAGCGTCCATACGTCTTGATCGAACTGCTGTGTAGCACTGGAACCCTCCGCGAGACTGAATGGGGCGGGTCGAATAGACAACTGTCGCAACTCGGCCAGCATCTTGCGCTGGGTCGCAATTCGTTCAGCTTGTGCCTCCAAATCGCGATCCAGTACTGCAAGGAGCGCCTCTTGGTCTTGCACATCTTGTTCCAGTACCGCTCCGATCTTTCGAAGCGGCATCCCGCTGGCTGCCAGTTGCCTGATACGCAGAACTCTCACGAGATCGTGTGCAGTATAGCGGCGGTATCCGTTCGGATCACGAGGCACTTCTGGAAGCAAACCGATGTTGTGGTAATGCCGCAGTGCACGCGGCGTGGTGCCAGCGAACTCAGCTAAGTCGCGGCTCCGCAACACCGCAGGTGGAAGAGACTCTGTGTTCTTACTGTCAGGGGTCATGTTGTCACCGATTTTGGAAAGGGGTCAAGGGCTTGGACGAAGGCTTCAGGGTCATCAACATACAGTTGAATTTCCGATACTTAGAAGTCGTCCGGCATGTGCTTCTTCGCTACCGGGGCCACCGCATGGAGCGGTTCCGTGAACTGGATAATCACATTCGGAATTTGGGACTGTGTTAAAACCAGCCGCTCGCCTGCTGCATACGGTTGTGTGTGGCTACGGTTGGTGTGCGGGATGACTGAAACGACATTACTGAGCGGCGTGGTGAGCACCGTTCGGTGCCCCCAGCGTAGGTGCACCACGCCAGCGGTGACAAAGTGTGGGTGAACGACCCGGGTCGCGAAAAATCCGGCGATGAATAGCACACCCCAGATGGTAAGGATCAGCAGCACGATCCGTAGCCACTGCCACGGCACAACAACATGCACGATGAGCAGTTCGACCAGACTCAACACGAAGAACACTGTAGGCAGCGCCATTGTGCCTTTGGTGTAGCTGAACAGTTTTGCGCCAGGAGGGACTCGCCGTTTCCGCAAGAGCAGTAGGCAGAGACTTCGAAACGCCTGCAGCTCAGCAATCACCGGACGCAGCAAGGGTTCTTCTGTCTCGAGTCGATCAAGAAAGCCCGCACCGACCGAATCGGTGGCTCGGCTGATCCGTTTAAACCGCAGCACGGTAATCGTGCCGAAGACTACGCACAACGGCACTTCGATCAAAAGAAATAAGAATAGGGCGATGTCGCCGCTGAGCACGCCTAACAGGTTGAGCACTAGTAGCGTAGCAAGGATCCCGACCGTGAGCCCCGCGTGCATCCGGTGTACCGTTCTCAGCCAAGTATGTTTTGGTTTCATACTCGTATTGTGAGCTATGACGCTGCGTCGCAGTCAAGCATGCTAGTTCTGCAGCTCCACCACCACGGGAGCAACATCTTCCTCCCCGGTGCGTGAGTTGTGGTGCAACGAAAGTACCGAACTAATTTTCATAGACAATCATCCCAAGTTGCATTAGTTTAAATAGCCTATTGAAGAAGTCTTGGCATACCTGTCAATTCAACTAAATTGCCATCAGAAAAGAAGCCATGCCTAAACATCACACACTGAATATCAAGCTCACGGTATATGAGTTATTTCTTCTAGAGGATGCTTTGCAAGACCACGCGAGTGATTTACAGCACGACGCTGAAATAGCGCAAGTTCTACAGAGCTCAACCGACCGCGCGCAAATGCTCGATACTCGAGCCAAGGAAGCCTCCGAACTCCACGCTAAATTGGAAAACCTCAAGCGCACTCACTACGAATAAGCCCAATCCCGACGCATCAGTATAGAGATTCGTAGCTCAATAATTTAGAAGTCAACGCCTGGATGTAGCGCTACAAAGACTAGTTCCCCAAACCAAGTACACCTGCGATACCAACGGGGTAAGGGCGGGCGTGATCAGGTCCGGTGCCGGGCAATGACACGATGTGCTGCAGAGTGTTTGTCAGAAACGGCGACCGCTCCTGGCCCTAGGCCAGAGATAGTACCCCAGGACGTTCACTGCAATTTAGAGAAAGCGTGTCCTGCATGAACACGATACAAGAACAAGCTCAACGCTAAGTTTTAGCCCAGCATCTCCCCCAGATCCGAAGCAATATTGTTTCCGCCGTGTGTGCATCACAGGTCGGCGTCTTCATAGGCGCGTGGGTCTTCGATCGGTTCGACGTGAGTTGTTACCACTAGCTCTGGAAATTCCGCGCGAATACTATCTGAAATATCCTCAGCAAAGTCATGACTTTGCTGGACTGTCCATCTGCCAGGGACCAAAGCATCTACTGACATGAACCGCAAACGTCCGGCTTCACGAGTCCGCAAGGCATGGAACTGCACCTCATCGGATGCAAACGACTCCAAGATCACCTTGATGCGCTCGTTGTCTTCTTTTGGCAGGCTGACATCCATAAACCCTGCGGTAGATCGGGTGATTAACTGCCACCCGGTGACCAGAATATTGATACCCACTAGAAAACCGACCACCGCATCGAGTCGTTCCCACCCGGTCAGAACCACCAGCAGGACCCCTACCACCACGCCTGCTGACGTCCACACGTCAGTCAAGAGGTGCTTACCATCGGCGACCAAGGTGATGGAACGATGCCGTCGGCCAGCTCGGATGAGAATGAACGCTACGGCACCGTTGACTGCAGCAGCCACCAGCGAGACTCCAAGCCCGATCCCGACATTGTCGAGTGCTTGCGGATTGAAAAACCGCTCAATTGAGCTGACGATAATGAAGGCGGCAGCAATGAAGATCATCAGACCTTCCAGTGCTGCTGAAAAGTATTCGGCTTTGGTATGCCCGAAGTGATGGTTTTTATCCGCTGGTTTCGCCGCAACTGTCAGCGCGACTAAGGCTACGATCGCCGCAAACAGATTTACGAATGACTCGGCCGCATCTGAGAGTAATCCCACCGACCCTGTCACGTACCATGCAGAGGTCTTTAACCCGATCGTGACCAGGGCCGCTGCGATGGATAACCATGCATATCGTGTCAGCTTTGTAGATGTACTCATGAACTAGCATCCTTACACATTCGCAAGAAAACCGTAGTCATCTTGCGCGCAGAAGTTATCAGGGAGGGTAGACCGTCTTCCGTGAGAGGTCCTTGAGAACGTTGTTTCAAGCTTGTATGGCGGTGTTTTTGTTGCGCACCTGATGTTGGCGCTGTTGCGTTGGGGTGGTTGGGGTGCGGCCGGCCCGGAGACCGTTGAGGATGACGATGACTTCGGCCAGTTCGTGCACGAGGACAACGGTGGCCAGTCCAAGCACACCGGTGATCGCCAGGGGCAACAGTACAACGATGATCGCCAGAGACAGGATGATGTTTTGATTGATGATGCTGCGTCCTCGCCGAGCATGGTCCAGGGCGCGTGGGATCAGACGCAGATCGTCGCCGGTGAAGGCGATGTCTGCCGACTCGATCGCCGCATCCGAGCCTGTGGCGCCCATGGCAATGCCAAGGTCTGCAGAGGCCAGGGCGGGGGCGTCATTGATACCATCGCCGATCATGGCTACCACGTATTGCTCTCGCATGGCGGTGACGGCTTGAGCTTTGCCGTCCGGGCGGAGTTCAGCATGGACTTGGTCAATGCCTGCGGCAGTGGCTAAGACTTCCGCGGTGCGGCTGTTATCCCCGGTGAGCATCGTAGAAGTCACCTCGGTATCAGCTAATGCTTGGATGACCGCAGGCACTTCTGGGCGCAGTTCGTCACGGACGCCGATGGCCCCGATGGGTTCGTCGTTACGATGCACCATGACCACGGTCATGCCTTGGCCCTCCAACTGCCTAACTTGCCGGGCCAGAGGGCCAGGCGTCAGCCAGCGGGGACTGCCCACCGCGATGCGAGCCTCCTCGACGAGGCCGATCATCCCGTGGCCGGCGGTCTCTTGAACCTGGTGGGCTGCGGGGGTGTGGCTGGCAGCAGCAGTGATGGCAGCGGCTAACGGGTGGGTGCTGTGGGCTTCCAGGGCGGCGGCCCATTTTAGAACGTCGGCTTGAGTTGTATCATTCGTGGTCACCACTTCGGCGACGGTGGGTTGGTTGCGGGTCAGGGTCCCAGTTTTATCCCAGGCCACTTGCCGGATGTCTCCGAAGCGTTCAAAGGCAGCCCCGGATTTGAACACCACCCCGAATTTGCTGGCCGCCCCAATGCCAGAAACCACGGTCACCGGGACCGAAATCGCCAGGGCACACGGTGAAGCCGCCACGAGCACTACCAGTGCCCGTTCAATCCAGACACTGGGATCCCCCGCTAGAGATCCGATGACCGCGACAAGCAGCGCCAGGATAAGCACCCCCGGCACCAGGGGCCGAGCCAGGCGATCAGCGATCCGAGCGCGTTGGCCTTTGTCATGTTGGGCCTGTTCGACCAGTTCCACCACGGTCGTCAGGGAGTTGTCGGTTCCGGCGGCCGTAGTTTCAATATCCAGGGTGCCAGACGTGTTGATCGACCCGGCGAACACTTCATCACCGGCTGCCACGGCTATGGGAATGGATTCTCCGGTGATCGCCGAGACATCAAGACTGCTGGTCCCGGACCGCACCACACCGTCGGTGGCCAGTCGCTCACCGGCGGCCAGGCGCAATCGCTGCCCGGGCATGAGCGATTCGACCGGCATCGTGTGCGCGATGTCGTTGACCACGACGGTAGCAGTGGATGGGATCAGGTCTAACAGCGTCCGTAGTCCCGACCGAGCCTTGTCCATAGCCCGATCTTCTAAGGCTTCGACGATCGAGTACAAAAACGCCAGGGCGGCGGCTTCTTCAATGAAACCTAAGATAACGGCCCCGGCCGCGCTGATGGTCATCAACAACCCGATACCCAATCGACCGGACCGAAACAGGCCGCGCAGGGCACCTGGCACAAACTGAGAGGCGCCCAGCAGCAAGGACGCCCAGAACAACACCAATGCAACCAGATCGGATCCGGCAACGAACCATTCCAGGATCAGACCAACCAGCAGGGTCACCCCGGAGGCCGCAGGGATGAGGATGGCCCGATCACGCCACCAGGGGGCGTGATCGTCAGACTCCGAGTGCGGTGTTGGCGCTGCGCAGCCACACGCATCCGACATTACTGTGCACCCCCAGCAATATCGCAGCAGCCTTCAACAGGACAGGCAGGATCGACACAAGCTTGGTTTTCATCGACGGCCAGGGTGGTCTTCACTAGCGCGCTCAAAGCTTGGGCTAGGTGGGCATCCACAATCTCATACCGGGTCCGCCGACCTTCGGGTTCAGCCACCACAATCCCGCAGTCCCGCAAACAGGCCAAGTGATTCGACACATTGGTCCGAGTCAAGCCCAAATCCTCGGCCAAGCGGGCCGGATAGCCGGGCTGCTCGAGCAAAGACAAAAGAATTCGGGACCGGGTGGGATCGGCCATTGCCCGACCCAAGCGATTCATCACATCAAGACGCGAAGCAATAGTCAGCATGCACTGACCATACACTGATGACTGACCTATCGACAAAGTGCGGGTTGCACCCCTGGCCTTATGCGTCGTCTCGACGTGCCAGCAGGCTTAGGACAGAGCCAATAGGTCGCGCAGTTCGTGAAAAATTCCAACGCTAGCCACCGCCTAGCTCTGGACAGCCTGCGACTGCCCTGGTTAGTTCTGCTGCACAAATTCTGAGGGAATGAGCCGCGGGAGGATCTTCACGTAGGCGACCATGCCGATGAGTTCCACCAGGGTTTGGGTTACTACGACCAACGGGACCAAGGAAAGGGGTGCTGGCAGGGCTAATGCCAGCGGCAGTATGACCAGCGAATTTCGAGTTGCACCGCTGAAGATCACAGCTTTTGCGCTGGCCGAATCCAGCTTAGCTACGCGTGACGAGACGATACCCAATGGGACCATCACAATCAAAAACGCCACGTATAGCGGGATGACGGCCAGCAGCGAGGTAATTTCTTCTCCGACGCCGTGAATTTGCGAACCGATCACGGTGACCAGTGTGGCCATCATCAGCGGCACCATCAGAGCTTGCATGGCGGTCATGACTGTCTGGCCGGCTGCCGAGCGATGTGCCCACCATTGCGTGATCGCTGCCAACACAAGTGGGATAATAATCAGCCCGACAAGTGCTTCGATAAATGGTTCGGCGTCAATGATGTTGATAAGTCCGGGGCCAACAAAGATCACTAAGTACAACGGCAGCAACAACATTTGTACCAACATCAACAGCGGTGCAGCAGCGAGGAGCCGGTCGCTGGAGCCGCCGGCGAGCCCGGCGAACACAATGACGTAATCGATACACGGTGTCAATAACACCATCAGCACACCGACCAAAAGGGCCTGATTGTCAGCAACGAAGCGAGATAGCACGAGCACAACGACTGGGACCACCACAAAGTTTAGGACCAGGATGGTCACCATAAACCGCACATCGCGCACTGCCTGACCGATCTGAGCGAAGGGGATGCCTAAGAACGTGGTAAACAGCAACAATCCAAGCACCGGATTAATCGCGTATTCCAGCGGTTCAGCGGCCTCGGGAGCCAGCAAACCATAGGTTGCCCCGACAACGATAGCCAGCAGATACAAGCCAATCTGCCAGCGCTCCATCGTGGCAACTAGGCGCACCATTCTCCCTCGCGAAGCTTACCAGTCGTCTTGTTTATTCTAGTGTTCGACGCCCATGCGCGTTGTCTATACGAAAGTTCAGAGTCCACAACAAACGGGCTACTCATTTGCCCAAGCAGGTATACCTTGTTATCCGCTGAGACCGTCGACAAAGACATGCTGGAAATCAGGTTCACTGTTGATCTGCTTGCTTGGTGGCTGTTGTGGCTGCTACCCAGGCCGACTGACCGATGTTCAAATCAGTCTAGGCAAGGAGCACGCCACAATTTCGGCACAAGCCGTAGTGCTCAAGCAACTCAACTACCGGGGCTCCCGTGGCGGCACACCCCAGGATGTTGCAAAGGTGCTTGACCTTATTGCAAGCGGCTCAGCTACCTCCAACGTCACTCCAATCACGTTCGATGAAATCGGTGATGCTGTGGGGGACTTAGTATAAGACCGGTTTGAACGTAGCGAGAAACGATCCCGCTTCACACAATGTCATCAAATTATCGTCAAACATGGTCGAACCTCATTAAGTGTCCACCTGTGACTTCAAGAGTGCGACTGACCCTGAACTTTTCTAGGCTGACCGACAATCACCCCATCTATCCGAGGAGATTGTCGTGGCTACTAGCCCTGCACCATTGAGCTTTTCCGCTTTTGTTATGAACACCACCGGCCACATCACTCAGGGAACATGGCGGCGACCCGATGCGCAGCAGCATCGTTTCAATGAGCTAGATCACTGGGTCGAACTGGCGAAGACTCTGGAGCGTGGCAAATTCGATTTCATATTCTTCGCTGATGTGATCGGTCTCTACGGGGAATTCGACGGAGCACATCGGATCTTCGCCGAAGCCGGATTGCAGATTCCATCCAATGACCCCTCGTCAATTTTATCCGCGCTGGCTTATGAAACCGACACCATCGGCTTGGCATTTACGAGCGCTCTGCTTCAAGAGCACCCTTTCAATTTTGCCCGTCGTGTCTCTACCCTCGATCACGCTTCAAAAGGCCGTATCGCCTGGAACATCGTCACCGGTCATAATGCCAATGGCTACCGCAACTACGGATTTGATGACCTTCTCGAACACGATGAGCGCTACCGGTGGGCTGATGAGTACGTGGAAGTCGTCTATAAGTTGTGGGAAGGCTCCTGGGGAGACGATGCACTAGTTATAGACAAAGAGCGCGGTATCGTTGCTGATCCGACGAAGATTCATCGCATTAACCACGATGGCTCTCGCTATAAGGTCGAAGGTCCACACTTAGTCGCGCCTTCTCCGCAGCGCACACCCCTGCTCTTCCAGGCTGGGTCCTCGCCAGCAGGCAGGAATTTTGCTGCTCGTAATGCCGAGGCCCAATTTCTGCAGACACCCAACCCGCAAATCGCTAGTTCCACTATCCAGGACACCGAAGCGCTTCTACCGCAATACGGCCGACAGGCCGGAGACCTCCTGTTTTTCCAAGGATTGTCATTCGTGGTGGGCAGCACCGAGGCAGCGGCGAAGCGTAAGGAAACTGAACTGGATGACGACATCGAGGCTGCCGCTATGCTGGCGCATCTGGGCGGTGCCATCGGAGTTGACTTCAGCGGGTACGCGCTGGACGCGCCACTAGATGACATCCAGACGGAGGGCGCCCAGTCGATTCTCGAATGGGCGCGCCAGTCAGTCTCCGGTCGAAAAGCCACGGTGCGAGATCTCGGTCTACTCAACAGCAGGACGAGCCGCCTTGTGGGGACCCCCGAACAAATCGCAGATGAGCTCGAGGTATGGCGTGCAGCAGGCATTGACGGTGTTAATCTCATAAACCACACCATTCCGGGCACGTATACCGAGTTTATTGACCAGGTAATGCCGGTGTTGCGTGAACGTGGACTGGCTCAATCCGAGTATGGCCCCGGAGAAACCTTGCGTGAGCGCGTCTTTGGCACCTCACGGCTCAACGAGCGCCACCCAGCTCGGAAGTATCACAATGCTTTTACTGCAAATTCGATTGCAGATCGCACCACCACGCCAGCACAGGTCTGATCCGCCCGCCAAATATCCACGACATATTCTTTGCCAAATCATCTGAGGAGCAACTTCATGAGTGCCATCCTGACCGACCGTACCGACACCGTTCTCGGACACTTTACCGACGTACTCGAACAAATCCGCAAAGGCGCTCGGGAACGTGAAGCTTCCCGCAGCCTGCCGTACTCCGAAATAAATCAGTTAAAACGTGCGGGTTTCGGCACGATTCGCGTGCCCGTGGAATTCGGTGGCCTTGGCGCAGGTATCGATGAACTGACTGAGGTATTGATTGCCCTTGGTGCGGCGGACAGTAACATCGTCCAAGCGCTGCGCGGTCATATCGGTTTCGTCGAATACCTGTTGGAACACCCGGACAAACAGTATCGACAGCACTGGCTGCGGCGTATCGGCACCGGTGTAATCGTCGGGAATGCGGAAAGCGAGCGGACCGGCACCTTTGGCGAGCTCGCCACGACCGTGACCGTCTCAAAGTGCAAGACTATCCTCAACGGCACAAAATACTACACAACCGGGTCAATCTTTGCTGATTGGATTAATGTGACGGCAGCGCAGGTGGATGAGCAGTCCGGTGACCGGACGTTGGTGGCGCTACAGGTGCCAACTGATACGCCGGGCGTGGAGATCACCGATGACTGGGATGGCTTCGGACAACGGCTCACCGGGTCCGGGACGACGGTGTTTACCGATGTGGAAGTGGACCCGAGTTTCATCTGGCCCAAGTTTGAACCCGCCGCGACAGGCAGCGTGATAAACGCTGTCTATCAGCTCACGCATCTCAGTGCCCTGGCCGGTATCGCTCAGGCAGCCCGGGACGAGATTATCGAGTTTTTGAAGAGCCGCACACGGAACCTGACAAACCCAAGTGTGGCACCGACTGACGATCCGATTTCTCTGCAAGTCATCGGTGAAACTTACGGAACGGTGAACACCGTCAAAGCAGCAGTCCTCGAGGCCGCTCGTGTGACAAACCAGGCAAGCGTGCTCAACAGTGAAGAGGTCGTCACCGCTGACGACTATGCCCTGGCAGAAGCGCACGTATATGGGGTTCAGAGTACCGTGATCGATCTTGTACTGCGGACGATCGGCCGCATTTTCGAAGTGGGTGGCGCCTCAGCGGTCTCAACGTCTCGTGGCTTGGACCGACTCTGGCGTAACGCACGCACTGTTGCTTCCCACAACCCCGCATTACAGCGGCAGCAAATCGTGGGTGACTACTTAATCAATGGAGTACTGCCCGGTGAAGTTATGCGGCGCATGCTCACCAAGACGTCACCGCAATAAGTAAACCCAGCATCACTCAACAACATCACCACGACCCGACAAATCGGGTCCCCACACAAGACTGATAGAGGAAAAATGACCAGCCCATTACTGTTCAATGCCGCCCCGATGTACACCGCCTCACATGCCCACCACGGCCAATGGCGCCGACCAGAGGCCATCGATCCTGAATTTAATGATGTGCGCCTTTGGATTGAACTAGCCAAGAAACTGGAAGCCGCGTGCTTTGATGGGATCTTCTTCCCAGATATCTCAGGTCACCACGGCCCGGTAGACGTGCCAATCGACACGATCGTAGAAGAAGGTCTACAACTGCCTTCGAACGATCCTTTGGTCCTGTTGTCGGCTTTGGCGACCCACACCGAACACATTGGTCTGGCTTTCACCTCAAGCATTTTGCAGAGTCAGCCGTTTACCTTCGCCCGGCAAATTTCCACCCTCGACCATATCTCCGGGGGTAGGGCCTCCTGGAACATCGTCACCGGCTGGCAGCACAACGGTGCCCGCAATTTCGGTCTCAAAGGTCTGCCCGAACACGACTCCCGTTATGAATGGGCCGAAGAATATGTCGAGGTCGCTTACAAACTCTGGGAGGGTTCCTGGGACGAGGGCGCCTTATTGAAAGATAGGAAGAACAGTCGCTTCTCCGATCCCTCGAAGGTCCACAAAATTTACCACGAAGGACCTCGTTATCGAGTGGAAGGCCCACACCTCCCCTCGCCGAGCCCGCAACGGACTCCATTTCTGTATCAGGCCGGTGCTTCGCGAGCTGGCAGAACCTTTGCAGCACGCCACGCAGAAGGCGTTTTTCTCGCCACGAGTACCCCGGAGGGTGCCCGCGAGCAAATCGAACAGACCCGCGCACTCGCGGTGGAGCACGGCCGCAGGCCAGAAGACATTAAGTTCTTCCCAGGACTGTCTTTCATCGTCGGTGATACAGCAGAAGAGGCACGTGCCAAAGCAGACCACGTTCGCTCCTATATCAGTGCAGCAGGGCTGTTAGCCCACATGGCTGTGGTGGACGAAAATGGTCGGGCGTACCCCTTGGATACTCCACTATCCGTAGTCACGACACCTGCCCAGCAGGGAAGCATTGAACGGGCACGCTCCCGCATCACAGACCGCGAACCAGTGGTTGAGGATCTCGCCTACGAACTGAGCAGCAACCCGATTGTTGGTACACCTGAACAGATCGCGGACGAACTAGAGCACTGGCGAGATGCGGGTGCTGACGGGATTAACGTGATGAGTTATATTCTGAATGACTACGCCGAGTTTGCCGATAAGGTGATCCCCGTACTGCAGGACCGAGGACTGGCCAAAACCCAGTACAATGAAGGCTCCTACCGGAAGAAAGTTTTCGGGCAGGACCTCGTCAACGAACGCCATCCGGCTGCATCTTACCGCGGGGCGTTCACGAACGGACCACGCTCGTGGGACGAAGCCACCGCTCAAGAACCTTCCTTGCTGTAAGGGATCAATTTTTCAGATCGTCCTGGGTCTGCTCATCGTGTACAAGTAGGTCCAGGACGATCTGAACTGGCTGAAAACGGAATGGCATGTGATTCGCTAACATGTTCCGTTCCCATAGGCTTGCCTTCATCGCACGACTCGGGGCGAGACTGATCAACAGGACATGCAGACTTTGGCATCAGGTGGATCCCAAAGGTTCATAGCTTTTTCGAGAGGTGATTTGTAGGATGGGGCTACGGAATTTTCCTCGCTCCTTTGGAAGGTCCACGGCAGTGTCCAATTAGCCTGCACTCTGCATCACGAAGATTTAGTCGACCTCTATCCAATGCTCATCGTCCCGGTGACGCTCTACGACGTTGAAATGCCGCCCCGACAATTAGAGGGAAAATCCGTCACCCTTGAAGATGCCACAGAGGTGGTAAGTAAGACGGAGCAGAAAGCACCCAAAGCATGATTATTGTCGCTGGCTACGTGTACATAGATCCAAGTGAGCGTGATCGCTACGTGACGGCATTTTCAGGCTTCATCGAACGTACTCGAAGGCTTCCCGGATGTTTGGATATGGCCATAAGTGGTGATGCGGCTGACGAGTCTCGCGTCAATATCTTTGAACTGTGGGAGTCGGAGGAAATTCTGCAAGCATTCCGTGCCCGAGCCAACGTACCAAATACCGGTATAAAGTTTCACGGCGGGGCTATCCAAGAGTTTGTGATCGCATCGACGCGCAATCCATTCGAAACGGACCGGTAATACCGGGCGGACCTACAGATGAGTTTGAGACTCTCATGAACGTCGATCGTGGTCTGCGGTGTTGAGCTGCGGTAGAAATGGTTGAGGTAGTTCAGCTACCGGGATGAGCACGAGATCATGGAGTTTCCAGTCGAGGTTACTCATATCATCCCGCACGTGTTCGATTTCCTCTAACGAGGGCATCTGCTCTTTGTGGGGCACGACAAATGCTTCAGTATGAAACACCTGGCCCTGATCGCGCAGGCGAACCTCAGCTTTTTCGACCCAGTCAAGTTTCAGCAGATCATCGCGCACATTTGCAATGAGCTGGTGTGGCTCTTTCGAATCGGTTGTCGTCGCCCTAGCATCGATTAGTCCGGCCAGACAGCCGCGAAGATTCTTGAGACCGTCACTGACAATGCCCAGGGAAATGACGATAGCTGCGGCAGCATCGAACCACCACAGCCCAAACCCCACACCGAGGATGCCAACAGCGGTAGCAAAACCTGTCGTCCAGTCGGCTTTATTCATGTCTCCGTCGGCATAGAGCACTTTGTTATGCAGTATTGGGGCCAATTTCCAGTTAATACGACCGATGATAATGCTGGGGATGGAGACGAGAATAGATGCGGCGATCATCAGCCAACCTACCCATATGGGCGTGCCTAACACGTCAATCAGACCGATCGGCGGTCGATCGCCCATAACAAGTCCCACTGCGGAGTCAACGAATAGGTAGGCTCCCATCGTTAATAAGGCCACTGAGGCCACGAGATGACCGACCCCGATGGCACGATGGTATCCATATGGATGACGCGGGGTTGGTCTGCGGCTGACGAATCGGATCGCGATCAGAAACGCCAGAGGCGGAAGCAGTTCCAAGGCGTCTTCAATCCAGCTAGCCTTCATCGCCTGCGAACTGCCCGACAACGAAAACAGGACAGTAGCGGCGATGATCTTGACCCCCACATTGAGTCGTTCGACCCGCATGGCCTTTTTCAGCGCTTGTTGTTGTTCAGTAGGCAGATCGTAGTGCCCGGAAGATCTCTTCTCTGATAACTTTTTTGCATTCATGGAGGCCACTCCTCCGGCATTTGCTCTCACGCTTGAGGCGAGAGGGGTACGATATTGCAGCGCAGAACCTAGTTTCTCTGAGTACTACGAGAATTGAATACAGCTCTCTTCGCCGCTTACGTGGTTGTTCACCAGGTTGAACGGCAAGTGCACTTCATTTGACAGACGGCGATCTCCTTACGTGCTAGGTCTAGGGCCGGGAGCGTAGCCGTGACGGCGGACCAATCGGCACTAGTCCTCACCATCACCGAACAAGGTGAACAGTCTCAATAAACCTGTAGTTACAGCATACTCCTGTGACTGGTAAATCGGTCTCGTCGGGAGATACCAACTGCGATTCTGGACTGTTCCTGTGTGCCGCCCAAATCAAGCGTTAAGACTTAGCCACTCCAGGGTCTCGCATTGTTATAAGACCGGCCCATAAAACCCAAGAAAGCACAGAGCGAGTTGTCTAATGCAAGTCTTTTAGGGAATTGTTGAGCGTGTATGGGCTACTCACGATAGCTATCTCTGCCGCTGGGACGCAGCCGAAGGTTATGCTGCATCAGCAACCCAGTTTCGCAGCTTGGGCTGTTTGGCCAGAAGAATCACGCTAAGCGTCCCGGCCAGATGAAACCAGACATCGAGCTGGGCTCGGAAATCATGAAAACCGGTCGGTGTCGTCCGTTGCGAAAGGATGAATGCTCCCACGGCCAACAGCCCCAGCACACCGGCTACGATCGCAGCCCTGCCCCACCAGTTCTGGTAGCGCAGCACGCTCCACGTGGTCATGATGTAACCAACAAACGCCAGCACGACGAGCACATTGGTGAGAACCCAGGGCCAAGGCCGGGACGTTGCAGTCTGCCCGGTGACGGAGGAATTCATCCACCAAAAAGTTGTCCCGAACACGAAGATGACAATAGCCAGTACGTTTCTCACGGTGCACTTCCAAAATCGTGCTCTCGAAGATGAGAGCGTGATAACCACATTCTACTGCCGACAGGCGGCACACGACAACGAAACCATACTTCGTAATGAGCTGAGGTCGCACGCAGCTCTGAGAGCCCTAGGCTCCGTGCATGGCCGGTGCTAGTATGAGTCCACTGACGTAGGTCTGAGGGAAAGGGCACGCCATGAGCCCGTTAAAAGCCGGAAACTCATACTGGATGGAGTCGGTACCACCCACCTCCTACCCCGCGCTGCAGGGCGACCTCAACGTCGATGTTTGCATCGTTGGCGGGGGTATCGCCGGTTTGCTGAGCGCGTTCGAACTCTCTGAGGCCGGGCTGCGCGTAGCAGTGTTGGAAAGCGGACGCGTTGCCTCAGCCGTCACCGGTTACACGACAGCAAAACTCACCTCGCAGCACGGAGCCCGCTACCTCCGCCTCACTCAGGAGCAAGGCGCCGACGTAGCTCGTAGCTATGCCTGAGCCAACCAGGATGCGCTGCAGCGCATCCGCAAGCTCGCCTCCGAGCTGGACCTCGACGACGCGATCCAGTCGCGCGATGCGTATATTTACGGCACCGATCCCAGCAGTGTTGACGCGCTGCGCGCCGAAGCTCAGGCCGCCGTTGATGCAGGGCTTCCGGCATCTTTTACCACCGATGTGCCAGTCCCCTTTCGCACGGTCGGTGCCGTGCGGTTCAGTGACCAGGCACAGATCCATCCCCGCCGATTGCTCGTTGCACTCGCGGCCGCGTTGGTCGAACGCGGAGTGAAAATCTTCGAGTCCAGCCGGGCTAAAGACATCAGCTTCGACAACCACTGGACGGTCCGGACCAAGGAGGGCCAAGTACACGCAGACCAGGTTGTCGTAGCCGCCCTCACCCCCACGGCCGGCGTGGGCAACGATCTGTGGGACCGGATGTACTGTCATCAAGGGTTTGTTGTCGCACTGCCGCTCCTTAGCGGGGCCCAAGCTCCCGGAGGCGTGTTGATCTCTCACGAACGACCGATGCGTTCGATCCGAACCATCGAGCTCCCCGCAGGCCAGCTGTTGCAGGTTGCCGGAGGCTCGTACGTCGAAAATCCCAACACCGGTGCTGAACCCTACGACGACCTGGAGTCCTGGGCACGCGAACACTTCGAGGTTGGGGAAGCTCAATACCGGTGGACGACGCAGGACTACTCGACCGCCGACGGTATCCCCTTATCGGATCGCTGGCTGACGAAGGACTCTATATCGCCACGGGTTTTGGCGGCTGGGGACTCACAACCGCCGGCGTGGCCGGGGCCATCATTCGTGACTTCATCACCCAAGCCCACGTGACCGAGGAATATCGCGACATCTTTGATGTACGACGTGAACTTGCCGCCCCCGACAGCACATTGATCTCCGCACGCACCAGCAGCGGCACCGACCGCGACGCACACGAGATCATCCGGGGACTAGCTGACGGCGATTCGGCCGTAGTGCGCAGCCACGGAGAGCAGCTCGCAGTGCACCGAAGTGACGAAGGGCAGCTAGAAACCGTCTCGGCGGTGTGCACCCATGCGGGCGGCATAGTGCTCTGGAACGATTCTGATGCCCAGTGGGCTTGCCCGTGCCACGGTTCAAAATTCTCACCGGACGGTTCGGTGATCCAAGGCCCCGCCGAAGCCCCGCTACCGGATAAAAGCCACTTGCTCGACGAATAAGTCTGCCGCCTCGTTCCCACTCGGACACGCCTATCACGTGGCAGCAGGGAGGACCTCCTATATAGTCACTCGTTCGGCGATAACTCGGTCATGATCTGTTCCAGGGCGGGGACTTCGATCCCGTGTCGTTCAGCCTGGCGGATCAGTTCGCCGCCGATCGAGTCCAACTCGCTGGGCCGGCCCGCAGCCAGATCATTCTGCAGCGAAGACCGCATCGTCGACGGCAGCCCCTCAAGGATAGTGGTTAGTGCCTCGACTGAATCGGGTATTCCGTTGGCTGCTTCGCAGGCCACGACCTCGGCCAGCAGCGCACGGGTCAGATCAGGATCCTTGGTCAAGGCTTCCTCCATGGGGGCCTGCCAGTAGGAGGTCAGCAGCGCCATCGGGGCCAGGAAGCGGAACTTCTGCCACAGCACCTCGGCGTCAGTGCCCGCCACGGTAAGTTCGGCCGCAGTGTCAGCCAGAGCACGCACAGCGACGAAGTTCTCGGCGGCGGAAGGCACCGCGATCCGGGTGAAAGAGCTTTTGTGCTCGATGGTGCCGTCCGCTGCGCGACTGGCCTCCACGGATATACTCCCAGATGCCACTGGAATACCCTTGAGCCGAGGGGAGAGCACTTCGGTGTGCCGCACGCCGTTCATTAACGACAGCACCTCGCGCGGTTGGCCCTGTGCAATCAGATCCAGGCTGTCGTCCAGGCCGAAGGTCTTGACCGTAAGAATCACGCTCGCCCCGTGCGGCACAGTCTCACGAGCAGTAACGACCTCGGTTCCCTCACCGAACACACCGCTCGTGACCCGCAGCCCCTGGGCGTTGATCCGCTCAACAGAACCCGTCCGGCCGACCACGACGACGTTGGCCCCGGCGCGATGGAGCAGCCAAGCCAGCAAACCACCCACGGCTCCCGGTCCAACCACAGCAATTACAGGGTGCACATCAGTCATGCCCTCATCCTACCGTTGTCCGAGGTGACAGCCCCAGGCATAAAACCTCGTCGTAAACGTGACGCAGTCGACAAACTTCGGGTTTTCCATAATCAAAGTCTCCGGCTTTCTCGGTGTTGCTTCCAACCGCAGCCCCGTACTGTTAAAGCATGAGTTCAACACAAACACCCCGGGCGACTGAAAAGCCGCCACGCCCACCACTTCGGTTGGGCCTCACCCTTCTTCATCTCGTAGTACTGGGCACGCTCGGTTGGGCCATCGTTGGCCTGCTAGTCGGAGGCATCGGCCTCGGCATCGGCTTGCTCTTCGTCCTCGGCGTCGGCGTTCTCGTCCTGTTGGTCGTGTTCTATGCACTGTTTGGCATCGCCTGGTTTGAAGTCGAACGCGTCGCAAGCCTTTACGATGTGCCGGCCCAACGACTGACCTGGCGTTCGCACCCGCAAGGCGGTTTCGTTGGATGGCTCAAGTCTTTGGGCCTGAACTTCACGAACGGACGCATGTGGGCTGCCCTCGGGAACTTCCTGCTGGCGTGCATTATGGGTTCGCTTATGGTCTGGGCGCTCCAGTCATTCATCCACTCGATCATCGCGGCGTTCGCGCCACTGGCCGGTGCAGAGTCTGTTATGACCCCGCTATTCTTCAGCATCCCAGCGTCGCAGGCACCCTTATTGCTGCTGCTGGCCTTAGTGTGCGCCGCAGTAGTCGTGGGTATCCTCTACCTACACCGGACTATTGCCACTGCCATTATTGGTGCCACAGCACGTGAATCGAAACTGACCGAACAAGTTCGTACCACCAGTGTTCAGCGTGAAGGCGCGATGCGGGCCGCCGAAGTCGAACGCACCCGCATCGAGCGTGACCTCCACGACGGCGTCCAACCAAGGCTGGTGTCGGTCGGGATGACGCTGGGCTTGGCGAGACAAGAGATCGATAAGAATCCTGAGCACGCCAAAGAACTGGTCGACGAAGCACACACCTCAACGAAGTCGGCAATTACCGAGCTACGTCAACTCACCCGCGGTATTTACGCCTCAGTGCTGGACGATCGCGGCCTGGATGCGGCACTGTCAGCGGTCGCCGGCCGATCGCACATCCCAGTCAATCTGGATGTCCGACTTCCCCACCGGTGTGGTCGAGCAGCCGAAGCGGCCGTGTATTTTGCAATCGCGGAGGGTTTGACCAACGCGGCCAAACACTCTCGAGCATCCGAAGCCCGTGTGACCGTTCGGATGCGCGAAGATGAAGTCAACCGGCAATACATGTGGGCCCGCGTTGAAGACAACGGCACCGGTGGTGCCAAAGTCACCCCCGGCGGTGGACTCGACGGCATCACCAATCGCGTGGTCGCAGCCGGGGGCACCATCACCGTTGATAGTCCATTCGGCGGCCCGACAGCACTGGAAGTGAGCGTGCCATGCGCATCCTAATCTGTGAAGACTCCGTTCTGCTCCGCGAGGGACTGGTGCGATTATTAGAACACTCGGGCCACGAAGTCTCGGCAGCCCTGGAAGACACCACGGAACTGTTCTCGACCATCGAGCACGACATGCCGGATCTGGCGATCTTAGACGTGCGTCTCCCACCAACCTACTCGGATGAGGGCATCCGGGCGGCCATCAAGATCCGCGAACGGTACCCGGAACTTCCGCTACTCGTCCTCTCCCAATACGTCGAGGAACGCTACGCATCGGAGCTAATCTCCACCCACACCTCAGCGCTGGGCTACCTGCTCAAAGACCGGGTGGCAGACGTCGCCGAGTTTGTGGAGTCACTAGAACAGATCCGCTCCGGCAACACCATCCTCGATCCGGAAGTGGTGGCACAGCTATTGACCAGAACGCATCACGACAACCGCATGCAACGGCTCACTGACCGCGAGCGCTCCGTGCTCGCTGCGGTAGCTGAAGGTAAATCCAACCAGGCCATCGCCCAGCTTCTGCACCTCTCGGAAGCCAGCGTGGAAAAACACATCACGTCAATCTTTCAAAAACTCGAACTTGAAGCAGACGGCACCGGCAACCGGCGAGTGCTGGCCGCCCTGGCGCACATTGAAAACCAGGCAGCTGGCCCGCAGCAGCCACGACAGGAAAAGCCATGACCACCCAATACACACCATACGAAACTCAACCACCCGCCCCAGACCCAGAGCCCAAGCGCTCCTCAGCCACGAAACCCCTCATGATCATTCTTGCTGTGATCGGAGGCATTACCCTGCTGGTCATGCTGGCCACCACGATCTTCTCAGCTACCTTCGGATTCTCCCGCGGCTCAGCTGCCTTGGCTGCGAACACCGATGGCGTCACCGCTCTCGACGTCCGGGCGGCGGGCTCCAGATTCGACGTGGAGTTTGCTGATGTCAACGAGGCAACGCTGGAAACCTCAGGGATTCGCGCGGACGCTTGGGAACTGACCACCCACGATGCCACTCTCGTCGTTGATGCACCCAACCGCTGGTGGGACTGGGGCCCTTTTTGGACCGGTGACGACGAAACCCGTGCCGTGCTCACCCTGCCAACAGAGCTCAACGACGGCAACCTCGACGCCAAACTGGACCTCGATGCCGGGCAACTGTTGGCCACCGGCGACTTTGATGAACTGACGCTTAACGTCAATGCCGGAGACGCCGAGGTCAACGGGACCGCCAGTAGCTTGGACGCTGAGCTGAATGCTGGGAGTGCAAACTTGGCGCTGGCTGATGTTGAGACTGCAGCGTTCGATGTTGCTGCCGGACGGCTGGATGCTGAACTGACCGGCACCCCACCCACCTCCACGGAAATCGAGGTAGCCGCCGGACAACTCGACCTAACCCTGCCTGAGGAAGCTTATGCAGTCACCTCGGATGTCGCGGCCGGAAACTTGGATAATCGGCTCAACACCGCGAGCGAAGCGCAGTACCAGATCGCCGTAGATCTTGCCGCAGGTGATGTACGGCTCAGCCCTGGAGCAGCTACAGAACCTGAGTAAGAGCCCACAGACCACTACCTAGGCCCAGAGTTATGGGTTTGTAAATTCACAATAATCCCAGTCTGCCGTCTGAATTTCCTCGTAAGCGGGAAGTCGGACGGCAGAGGCCTTTAAGCCGCCACCAGTCACAATCGCAACGGTCTCTCCAACCCTTCATCGGATCGGAACGCTTAACGAGTTTTCACAAAGCAGGAAACCCTCCCACACGGCGACACAACGCCTTTAAGTTGAACAATATCCAGTTCCATAAGACATAAACCGTCGATTTGTTCACATCCGACACTGGCAGATTGGAGAAAAAAGAGCACGGCCACCACTATCGCAACACGTGAGCTCGTTGATCATTCAGACTAAGGCAAGGCTCGAAACGCCGCAGAATATCGCAGAAGATGCCCTAATCCTCTCTCCAGAAATATAACTCCTAACACCCTGACCGAGCATTCGAACCGGGTTACGTTTACATCGAATGGGACCGGAATATGATTAACGTCTCTTAAGTATGCCTAAGTTCACCTAGAATTAATTTCAAAATTTAATTACCATTGAGTAACATGACCAGTCAGTAACGTCCCTAACGAGGGCGTTCTACCTCTCATCTCAGGAGTTATCATGTCTCAATCTGTTCACACCGACCAGCGGAACACCTCGAAAAAGTTCAAAGCCATCCTTGCCGGTGGTGTCGTACTCGGAGTCGGTGCGGCCGTCACACTGGCTGCCTGGACCGACCAAGAGTGGACCACAGCCGATTTCTCGTCCGGCAGCTTTACATTGCAGTCCAGCACCGCCTCGACCCTCTCAGATGACAGCTTTAATGCGCACGAGGATGGGGAGTGAGTTGAGCTCGACTTCGAGATGCCACAAGTTTCGCAACTCGGCCCAAATGAACAAGTGGCGGCCCCGTTTTCATTACGTCTCGACGCAAAGACCACGCACGATGCCGAAGTGACTATGATCGCCGAAACCGACCGTCACATGGCAGGACTCAGCTACGAGGCCTTCCAGGTTGACGCCCCCGAGCACTGCACTACCGATCGCAGTACCGGTGCTACCACTGACCTGGGCGCCATCCCGGAGACTTTCCCCGAAATCACGTTGAGAGCCAGTGACGGCGAGACCCCAGGCGCCCCCTATACGCTGTGCTTCATCGTCAGTTCAGACGATAAGTTGCCACAGAATCAGTCCACCACGGCCGACTGGGGATTCGTTGCTAACTCTGTCACGGAACAGCACTAGGCAGGCAGTGCAACATGTCCAATCTCGAGACGGTGCCACAGCACGGTTCGTCCCGGCGCGCTGCACAACAGCGGCGCCGCGACGAACGAAAACAACGCCGCCGAAAAATCCAGGCACTTGCTGCCGGTGGACTCGTGTTGGGGGTCGGCGCGTCCGCTACGTTGGCGGCTTGGACTGACTATGAGACCGCCGCGGGAGAATTTGTGACCGGACAGTTCAACCTCGAGGCGAATACCGGTGGGGTCCAGTGGAGCAACAACAACGAGATGCGGTTTCAAGATGTCGCATTGGCTCCCGGCCAAAGCGTCTACGCCCCCATTGTGCTGCGTTCCAGCACTGATACCACGGTTGATGGGGATGTCACAGTATCGGGCAGCGGAGCGACAGACGGTTTGAACTCCGCTTTGGGCTTTCGGGCCGTTACCGTTGCCCCCGCCGACTCGGCCGATGAAGTCGAGTGCTCGCCTGAAACGTTTCGTACTGAAAACGACTACGTCCTCACCTCAGACGGTGACTATGTCTCTATGAGCGGCGAAGTACAGGCTGAGACGAGCCAGCTTCTGAAGGCACAATCAGCGGAAACCATCGCCTACTGCTTCGAAGTTCAACTCGATCCTGATGCCGACAACGAAACCCAAGATTTACTCGCAGACTACACATGGACGTTCCATGCGCAATCGATCACAGAATAACCGCTTCGCAGCCCGTCTAGGCGATGTGCTGCTGTCGTTGTTGGCCATCGCTGGCGGAGTCTCTATCGTTCTGGTCATTTTAGCCGTGACCATGAATATTTCGCTCATGATGTTTCGGACCGGGTCAATGGAACCAACAATTTCAACCGGCTCCGTCGCCGTCGTGCGAGAGATCGATGCAACCGAAATGGCTGAGGGCGACATTATTACCGTGGATCGCGGCGATGATCTGCTGCCCGTGACTCACCGTGTTACGGAAATCCAAGACGTTGACGAGGCTTCAGGCCAGGTGACGTTTGTCATGCGCGGCGATGCAAACGATGCTGACGATCCAGAACCATATAGCGCTTCCACGGTGCAGCGCACAATATTCTCCATCCCGGGCGTTGCGCCCGCGATCCAATCGCTGCAGAACCCTCTGGTGTTGGGTGGACTGACCTTAGGAGCCACCACGCTGGTCATCTGGGCCTTCTGGCCTCGCCGCGAAACTGCAATCCCACAGCCTCGAGGCGCACATGCCGCCCACGGTATCGCGTTACCGGTGCTTGTTGCGGCGATCAGCCCCTTGCTGTTGCAACAACACGTCCTCCCCGATGAAAGCAATCTCACCACAGAGCAGGTGACCGGTGAATATATTCGACTCCAATCAGCAGACGATCAAACCAGGATGTCGAATATGGTGCCTGGACAACCCGTCACCTGGGCTGTCGATGTCTGGGCCGATGCCCCGGAACCAGGTCCGATCACTCTGGATCTCACCGCACGCGGACAGCTCGATGCCATAGCCACCGAGGTCGTCTTGTGTACCCCGCACCCAACCGCGCTGTTGCAATGTGATCCCGAATCGGAACAGCATGTGGTCGACACCAACACACTGATACACAGTGACTCAGACGTGAGGGCTGGTTCGATGAGTTCGGATGAGACACGTCGTGTGCTCGTCACAGCCACGCTCACCGACCCTCCAACGGGAAATAGCCAAGGCGTCAGTGCAGAGTTTCATTTTGCGGCCACCGGTCACAATGAACAGCTCTCCGTCGGAGCAGGTCCCAGCCCCTCGGACGAGACCGCTGGCCCCCATACTCCCACGTTTGATCTCGCTGTTACCGGAATGGATACCATCTGGCTCGTGGCCATTGCTCTGCTGCTGACGATCGTTGGGATCACCGTCCTGATACGACGCCACGCGGATCACAGTGACCACGCTCAAGGCGGCGCTTACTATGCATAATCTCTTCGTTAGACGAATCGCACTGGTCCTAGGATCGCTGGTATTAGCGGTCGTTGCCTTCGGCGGTTTCAACCAGATAGCGTCCACAGATGCTGCATGGACCGACCACAATACCGCGACCGGTTCATTTCGTAGTGCCCAAATACTTGAAATCGGTCCTGTTCTCGATCCGGAGTGTCACGACGAGACAGGCCCGCCACCCCACTTGATCACGCTCACGTGGAGCAAGCCAGCCAATCTTGAAGGCCACGAAGTGGTGTATGACGTCTCCTGGCGACACATAGGAGAATCCGACTACCAGCACCGCGAAACGAACGCCCTCCAGTTCAGCCCCTCTTTGTCAGACTTAGAATCGTCGCAGCATGTCGTCGAGCTTGAGTTTACCGTCCAAGCCAGAGTGAAGGGCACTGACCAACAGGGCGACCCCGTAAAGTTCTTTGCTAAGGGTCCGATTGGTAATGGCATCCTGCACTGTATGAATCCGAACGCCTTCTCGTGACGTTTAGAACTGTTTAGTCGAGGAGCGCGGCAGAAATAGCCCCATACCCCGACTTGGAAAACACTATCAGGTAATACCAACAGGGTCCTGGTGAGGCAAAGCCTAAAAGAAGCTGCACTGAGCAGTCCGAGCCCGAGCATCAGAATTCGTTCACACCTCTATGTCTATACAAGAACGCGAGCGTCTTATCACTCTGCTCCAACATGCCATAGGTATTAAGAGGTAAGCCCGACGACCATCCAGACTCACAAGACCGTCGGTGCGCTCCAGCCCCAAGGTGCGTGACAAACGCTGCGACATGGTGGGGTGCGATCATCGCCATTCAGTCATCTGGACGTCAATGTTGGCAGCAACCTAGCGTCTCCCCCGCATCAGCTTGGTATTGGGTTTATGGTGGTGGTATCGTCACCTCGCGACCTCGAAAGCGCCAACATGCAACAGACCCAGGAACCTCAACACCCGCCAGCGCATCTCACAAAATCTAAAACACCGTGGTGGAGCCCGCGTGATCTGACGCCAGGTTATTTCGCGCTGGTGATGGCCTCAGGCATCGTTTCGATCGCCTGCCATCTACTGGATTACCCGACCATATCGCTGGCACTATTAGTGGTTGCTGCGATTTCCTACATCGTGCTGATCGTTCTTAATACGTGGCGCCTGCTCGCGCACCGTGACGCGATGGCAGCCGACTTCGCCGATGTGCAACGCTCGTTCGGATTTTTTACTTTTGTCGCCGGGACCGGTGTGCTCGGAACCCGTCTCGCGTTTGCTGGTTGGTGGGCAACCGCAGCTATCCTGCTTGGAGTTGCAGGGATAAGCTGGCTGATCTTGGGGTACGTCATTCCAGTGGTCGCGGTGCTCGGTAAATCTGAACGGCCCGTGACACAGTGGGCCAATGGGCTCTGGTTCGTGTTGATTGTTGGCGCGCAATCCGTGGCCGTGCTGGCCGCAACCTTAGAACCCGTCTTCGACGAGGCGCGGAACTTTCTAGCGATCACCGCTGTATTTGCATGGTCATTAGGGTTGATCTTATATGTAGCGATCGCGGTCTTCGTTGCGCTGCGTCTGATGACATTCCCGCTGGATCCGCGCGAATTCAACCCACCGTATTGGGTTTCAATGGGTGCGGTGGCTATCACCGTGCTGGCAGCAGCACGCATCGCGGAAATGTCGTCGGCACCGATGGTCGATGCAACTCGCGGACTGGTGGCCGGTATTGCCGTATTGATGTGGTGTTTTGCCACGTGGCTCATCCCGCCGCTGTTTGGGGTGGGCATTTGGCGTCACGCTATTCACCGTGTGCCACTCAAATACGAACCGACGTTGTGGAGCATCGTGTTCCCCCTGGGAATGTATTCGGTGGCGGGCATATATCTTGGCAGAGTCAACAAACTACCAATTGTCGAAACGATTGGCTCTTGGTGGGTTTGGGTCGCCATAACCGCCTGGGTACTCGCCTTCGTCGCAATGGTCTACACAATCGTCCGCCGCATCATACAGCGCCGCTGACCTGGTGAGTCTGTGAAAAATTCCACATCGTATCTCACAAGTTGAGAAAAAAGGAGTACCCTGGACCTATGTTGATAGGCGTTCCCAAAGAAATCATGAATAACGAAAACCGTGTCGCACTCACTCAAGGGGGTGTGCACGAACTGGTCAAAGCCGGTCACACCCTGCTCGTCGAAGCGGGCGCTGGAGTGGGATCTGGCATCAGCGACGACGACTATCGCTCTGTTGGCGCAGAAGTTGTCGAGGACGTCGCGCAGGTGTGGGAACGCGCTGAAATGATTTTGAAGGTCAAAGAGCCCGTCGGTGAAGAACTCACTCGCATGCGCGAAGGCCAGCTCCTGTTTGCCTATCTGCACCTCGCTGCCTCGGCAGAAACCACCAAAGCAATTTTGGATTCGAAAGTCACGGCACTGGGTTATGAGACCGTCACGCGCGGCCGCACCCTTCCGCTCCTTGCCCCAATGAGCCAGGTCGCCGGACGTCTTGCACCAGTCGCGGGTGCCTATCATCTGACGCAGGCACAGGGTGGCTCTGGCGTACTCATGGGTGGTGTGCCCGGGACTCGTCGCGCCAATGTGGTGATCATCGGCGGCGGTGTTGCCGGTGAAGCAGCCGGTGTGATTGCTGCCGGTATGGGCGCCAACGTGAAGGTCATTGATCTGAACCTTGAGCGGCTTGCCGAATTAGAGCAGGTGCACGGCAGTAGCCTGGACACTCTCGCCTCCAACGCGATGAATATCGCTGAAGCCGTCGCCGATGCGGATCTCGTGATCGGCTCGGTCCTGATTCCCGGTGCTGCTGCACCGAAGCTGGTCACCGCCGAAATGGTCGAACAGATGCGTCCGGGGTCGGTACTGGTCGATATTGCGATTGACCAGGGTGGTTGCTTTGAAAACTCGCGGCCGACCACCCACCAGGATCCGACCTATAAAGTTGGCGACAAGATCTACTACTGTGTCTCCAATATCCCGGGTGGCGTGCCACAAACCTCGACGGCAGCACTCACGAACGCGACTTTGCCCTACATTCAGCGCATCGCATCGCAGGGCTGGACGAAAGCGCTTGCTGCTGACGAAGGGTTGGCTGCCGGTCTCAACGCCCATAATGGCAAACTTACCCATCGAGGTGTGTTCGAGGCGATGATCGAACCGTTGAAGCTAGAACAAAACCGAGACTTCCGCGCGGTCAAAGACATCGTCGCCAACGTTTAACGTTGTCTCGAGAGCAAATTGGCGGGTGCCGCAGTGCAGCACCCGCCTTTTGCATTTCCAAGAAAGTTTAGAGGCCCAGGGAAGCTTCCATAAAGTCTGCCTCGGTGACTAACTGGTCCTCGCTTGGAGGCTGTGGGAGGTCTACCTCGTCATCCCACCGGAATTCCATTTTGGTGTTCCCGCTACGGATATGGTCCAATCGCGGAGCTTCACGATCCGTGACGACGGCAATGAACTCTGTCGAGTCGTCCTTCATAAAGCCGTCCTCATCCACACCGTGGATCGAGTAATACCAACCGGTTGCATCACCTTCTAGCTCCAGCTGCTGGTAGGAGCCTTCTGACTGCAAGTCACCGAAATTGAAGCCGGTCACCTCATCCGCCCGATCGGCTTCGGCTGCAGCGCGCATCTCAGCGAGCAGATCATTGATCTGGATTGTCTCAACCGTGTCGGTGTCGATCTCAAGCTCTTCAGCAACGTTGAGATAGGACCCCTCAAACGTTGTGGCTAATTGGTCGAATTGGGCACGCTGCGCTTCGCTAGCGCCGACCATCATGGTGTCGCCCAGACTCTCAAACAGCATGTCCATCGAAACATAGACGTCTTCACCGAACACCGACATGATCGGGGCTTCGCCCTCACCCGTGCTGATCGCGGTGGCCGAGCCATCCATGGCCCCATATACTTGCAGGTCAGAGAAATCCCCGCCCATCACGTCCCCGATCATCGATGCATCGCTTTCGGTCACGACACTTTCAGGGTTGAGACCGGTGATGGCCACGGCTTCAGAAGACTCCATGGCCTCCCACATATCTTGTTCAATATCTTCAAATGCGGGCACATCGGAAGCTCTGGCGGTACACCCGGTCAGTGCCAGCCCAGCAATCGCGGCCGCAGCAATTCCGGTTCTGATGGATCGTGACATAAGCGTTCGAATCCTCTTCGTGAATGGTCGTGACGATAAAACAACTTTCAACTATAGAGTGGCCGCTTGTGCAAGCTGACACACATGACGACGGGTGTCGCTTCAAGCCACTACATTTGGTGACGCATGACATCTCACACTTTGAAAGGCTATGCACATGGGCATGAGTCAGCTCAGTTTTCTTGCCATCGATTTCGAAACGGCCAACCCTGATCAGGCTTCGGTGTGCCAGGTTGGCATCGCCAAAGTCGTGAACGGTGAAATCGTGGAATCCACGAGTTGGTTGGTCAAGCCTCCGACCGGGGTGCATTCGTTTGAGCCGCGCTTCATTCGTCTTCATGGGATAACACCAAAGCAAGTGCGCCGTTCCGGTATATCGTGGCAGGAATCGCTACAGCGCATCGAGCACCTTGCCGGCGGGCTGCCACTTGTGGCGCATAACATCTCTTTTGACCGCACCGTGTATCGGCGGGCTGCCACTTGTGGCGCATAACATCTCTTTTGACCGCACCGTGTATCGGCGGGCGAGTGAGAGAGCCGGCGTGGCGGCTCCACCAACGACGTGGTTTGACACGCTCGTCATTTCACGTCGATTTATCACCGCCCCGAATCATCGTCTACCAACCGTAGCTGCGGCCTTGAATCTGCCAAAGTTCACTCACCACCAGGCTGAAGCAGACGCGGTCACGTGTGCACGTATAGCGATCGTACTCAGTGAGCAACAGCAGTTACATAGTGTCTCTGAACTGTGGGATCGGCCTACCAGACGACGCCATTCTGCTTTCCCTGCTCGACGCTTCACCCGGGTAAGCGACTTACCTGAGCCCAATGTGGATGCCCATCCCGAGCATCCACTGCACGGTCACCACGTGGTGATCACCGGAGACCTCAATGGGCTTTCTCGCGATGATTTCATCGTTCAAGTGGCTAAACTCGGTGCGCAACCGCAACTGAACGTCACAAAGAAAACGACGATGCTGATCGTCGCCGGCCATCAAGTTTTTCCAGCCCACTACGATCCGATGCTGGGAACGAGTAAGGAAAAGAAGGCGCATGAGTACAGGTTGGCTGGTCAACAGATCGAATTCGTGGCAGGTCAACGAGCACGAGAGCTGCTGACCTTACAAGTGCAAGAACGTATCGAGCCTGCTGTGGTGCCGGTAGAAGAGCCAAGACAGACACCGGTCGCACAACCTGATCAGGTCAAGACACCGAAGGTTCCACACGAGCCGCGGAGTTCTGTACCGCAGCCGGTCACCCCGCCCAGCGCCCACCGCCCGGTCAAGCGCAAGCCTCGCCTGAACATCAGCGCCCGAATTGTCAGGCCATTATCCTGGTTGCTTGTCGGGATATCTGGGCTGTTAGTATTTCTTTTCCTGTTCGGTGTGGTCGGAGCTGCCCTTACTAATCCGGAGATCTCATGGGGAAGCTGGATTTTGGCAGTGATTATCATGACGCCTATCTTGGCCGCACCGGGCTTGGTTGGGTGGTACCTGCTTCGACGTCATCCATCTGAGACACTGCTCAACGCTTGACGGTAACAAACAGCCGTCCGTGGTTCTGATTGTCTTTTTCGACCCGGCGGACGGTTGCCGAGACAAAAGCTGGCGGCTGCCACGCAGTGAAGCGAAGCAGCCGCCAGTGTTGGTGTGAGGCTAGAAAGCTCAGGAAGTTGTCGCTGGCTCAACCGCCTGGCTTGCTACCGTGGTTTCTTCGCCTACGCGAGCGCCCACGGGGACCTTGCGGTCCGCGCCCTCTTCGGTCACCAACGGGTATACGCCCGACGCATCATGTGTTTCCCGACCGGTGACCGGCGGGTTGAACACGCACGCCATGCGCAGCTCAGTTTCTGCTCGGACGGTGTGCTTTTCGTGGCCGTCCAGCAGGTACAACGTGCCATCCCGCAGCGGGTGCACTTCGCCGGTTTCTTCGTTGGTCAGGGTGCCTTCACCCTGAACGCAGTAGACGGCTTCGATGTGGTTTTCGTAGTGGAACGTTGAGGTGGTGCCGGCGTAGATGACAGTGTCGTGCATCGAAAAGCCCACGCCTTCGCGGGCCAGCACGATCCGGCGGGACCGCCAGGTTTCAGCCTTCACATCACGCTCGGTGTCGTTGAGGTCTTCTAAGTTGGTTACGATCACAGCTGTTCTCCTCTTAGGCGTTTGTGGTGGCTGGTTCGCCGAATACCAGGGTGATTTCTTGGCCGGTGACTTCACTAATGCAGTCAGCCAGGATGTTCAGGCCGCGTTCCAGGACCACCAGATCGATGTTCAGGGCTGGCATGAGTTTGATGACTTCGTCTTCTGGACCGGAAGTTTCCATCAACAGGCCTTTTTCAAACGCCTTAGCGGAGATCTTGCCTGCGAGCTCAGTGTCTTTGAAACGCAGACCAGTCAGCAGACCGCGACCTTTGACGCTGGTGCCTTCAACTTCGATGGCGATCTTGGTCAGAGCATCCTGGACCATGTCGATGACCTTGGCGAGGTGACCGTTCTGGAATGCGTCATCAGCCCAGTAGCGGCGCAGTGCAGCGGTTGCAGTGACAAAGGCTGGGTTGCTACCGCGGAACGTGCCGTTGTGCTCACCTGGTGACCAAACGTCGAATTCTGGGCTGAACAGGGTCAGCGCCATGGGCAGACCGTAGCCAGAAATCGACTTGGACAGGCACACGATATCCGGGGTGATACCGGCTTCTTCGAAGCTGAAGAAGGTTCCGGTACGTCCACAGCCTGCCTGAACGTCATCGACGATCAGTAGAATGTCGTGGCGCTTGGTCAGGTCGCGTAGGCCACGCAGCCATTCGGCGCGTGCGGCGTTAAGACCACCTTCACCTTGGACAGTTTCGACGATGATCGCGGCTGGTTTGTCCACGCCGGAGCCGGAGTCTTCCAGGACGCGTTCGAGCCATAGGAAGTCTGGGGTCTCGCCATCGAAGTAGTCGTCGTATGGGATCTTGGAGCTGTTAGTCAGCGGCATGCCGGCACCTTGGCGCTTCATCGAGTTGCCGGTGACCGACAGTGAACCCAGGGTCATGCCGTGGAAGGCGTTGGTGAACGACAGAATGTGCTGACGTCCGGTAACTTTGCGGGCCAGTTTCAGCGCGGCTTCAACCGTGTTGGTGCCCGTTGGTCCGGGGAACATGACCTTGTAGTCCAGGCCGCGTGGTTCCAAGATGACGTCTTTGAAGGTCTGCAGGAAGTCGCGCTTCGATGGGGTCATCTTGTCCATCGAGTGCACGAGCGCATCGGTGCTGAGGTATTCGAGCAGTTCGGTGCGCAGTTCTGGGTTGTTGTGGCCGTAGTTCAGCGCACCGGCACCGGAAAAGAAGTCAATGTATTCTTTGCCCTGCTCATCGGTCAGAATCGAGCCGGAGGCTGAGCTGAAGACGGTGGGCCAGCTGCGGCAATAGCTGCGTACTTCTGATTCTGTGGTTTCGAAAATGGTGGTATCCATGAGGATTCCTTTCGGGATTTTTACCAGGTTTTTGGCACAGCTTGGCTGCGCGGAAAATTTTTTAGAGTGTGAGGTGGTTACTTGCTGACGGCTAGCTGTTGTTGCGCGGCGAGGCGCTGACGCAGCAGCTCGGGCACGAGTGGCCCAATACGATGCAGGTACTCGGTGTCGTGACCATCCGGGTACATCTCGGTAGTGAACAGCGGGGTCACGGTGTGTCCTGCTTCGTGACGGTCGGCAAGCGAAGCGAACAGCTGTTTGGAGGCTGCGTTGTCATCGGTCACCGTGGTTTCGAGGTGCTCAACACCGGTGGTTTCAACCAGGTAGTCCAACATGCGGCTGGCTAAGCCTCGGCCGCGTGCCGCGGAATCTACTGCGACCTGCCAGATCATCAGCGTGCCGGGTTCGTCGGGGCGTAAGAAGCCGGTGACAAACCCCATGAGGCGTTGATCAGGGGTGACACCCACGACGCTGGTTTCAGCGAAGTCGCGGCACCACAGCAGATATTGATACGAGGAGTTCAAATCCAGCACGCCGGTATCTCGGGTCAGGCGCCATAGGTCAGCACCATCTTCCAGTCGCGGCGCCCGAAGATCAATAGTTAAATCGGAATGATTGTTCTCGTTGTCGGAACGTTGCATGGGCTCCACAATAGCGAACTGAGCAATCAAGGCAACCGGCCCAAAGTGAGCCGCCCGACGCAAGACTGGCGAAGAAGCAGCCTCAAAAGCGCGCACCAAGCGCATGCTAATGCGGGTTTCACGCAGATAACCTGATCGGGTTTTGATCAGGCGGGCGTTATCGTTTCGTTATAACTTTGTTACCCGAACGTTATGCTGTTGAGTTTGGTCAGAGACGGATATCACACAGTGTGCTTAGTGCTACGGGAGCAGTTTCGGGATTTCTGAGTTGTTGGGTGACGTTGGATGCGCATCACTGCGCCCGGACAGCACAGCGAATGCGGCTAGTTGTGCCCCTTCCGCGGGTCACCACTCGGGCGTTGCCCGACGAGGCGTTCAATCCGAGCTGCGGCTTCTTCAGGTGTCTCAGGTTGATAGTTCGGATCACGCACACGGCGGCGGTTTCGTATCACTCGTGCTGCAACCCAGACGGCCAGGGCGACGACCACTTGTGCCAGAACCACGTTCGAAAAGATATCCGCGTAGTCGGCGATGAGATGAAAATTCGCGCCCAACAGGTACCCACCCAGGATGAATAGTGTGTTCCAGATCAGCGATCCAATGGCGGTGAATACTGTAAACAGCAAGAGATTCATGCGCTCGATGCCCGCGGGAATGGAGATCAGCGAACGGAAGATCGGGATCATCCTGCCCACGAACACCGTCCAGTACCCAAAGCGAATGAACCAGCGTTCGGTTCGTTCGACATCGTCAATATCCACCAGGGGCATGGCGTAGGCGGCTTTGTATAACCGGTAGCGCCCAAACCAGGCACCGAGGCCATAGAGTGCCAGAGCCCCGGTCACCGAACCGACCGTGGCCCAAAAGATTCCCTCGACGGGGGTAAAGGTGCCGTCTGCTGCGGTAAATCCCGCCAGGGCCAAGAAAATTTCAGATGGGATCGGCGGGAATATGTTCTCAATAAAAACGGCTAACCCGAGGCCAATGGGACCCAGAGCTTCCATCATGGCTACCAAAAAATCGCCGAGCCAACCATACGAGACGTCACCAGGTATTGCGTCAGTATGGCTGTGCCTGAGTGCTACGGGCTCGAACATAAATTCATACTAGCCATTCCAGGGCCGTCTAATGTCTGAAGTGCACAAAGACGCGCCCGTGATTTTTGCTGTCTTTTTCGACTCGGTGGTAACGAGCCTTGATGTCTTTGCGTTGCAGAAAGCGCAAGACACGTTTCTTCAGCGCGCCGCTTCCCTTGCCAGGGATGATCTCTACCGTCTTGGCTTTGGTTGCTTCAGCTTCGTCGATAATGTCATGCAGTGCTTGATCTAGTTGTCGGCTCTGGTTGTAAATATCATGCAGGTCTAATTTCAATCGCATAGCGGACCTCCCCTAGTCACCCTGTGTCTATAGCTACGGTACTCAAGACAGGATTTAGACCTCGTCAGGATAGGACAGTTGGTAGGTGAGCCTGGCAAACTGACCAACTTGTTGGACATCGGTGAGGTGCAGCTGGTCAGATTCGATCCGTGTACTGAGCAAAGGTGCTCCCCCGCCGAGGGCGGCTGGTGCCACCCACAACCCAATTTCATCTAATGCTCTGGCCGCGATGAACTGCGATGCCAAATCGCCACCACCAACCACCCAGATCACTCCGTCGTCGGCAATGTCACGGAGCATCGGGACCACGTCAGCGACCTCCCCGGACACAAATCGCACGTCGGCCTCGCTCGGGGCGACCAGTTGTCGGGTGGTAAATACCACGACCGTTGGCGACATCTCATGGCCCCAGACATTCATGTTCTCTAGCGCTCCGAGTTCACGTAGTACCCACTCGTAGGTGGTCGAGCCCATGACTTGGACGGCAGCATCCGGTGGCGCTAATTCGGGCTGGTCACCGCCTGGCACCGCAAATAACCAGTCCAGTGAGTGCTGTTCGTCGGCGAGGTATCCGTCGATCGAAGTGGCCGTTTCGTAAACAATCCGTCCCATGCGCTGACGGTAGCCCAGTGCCTGGCCAAGCAACAGCCACGCCAGCAAAACCGCAAGAACACCCTGGTCAGACGGGCTTGCGTTGTTCACTTCCCGCGGTTCAGCGCCGGCGGTCGGCAACGATCCTCCGGCTCGAGTTATCGACTTATGTTCAAGCCGGCGTGGAATTTCTATGATGGTGACACGGATGGCCAACCCGGGGCTCTCCATACCACTCTGGAAGGAGCTTCCAGCATGCTGCTTAGCGTCAACCTTTTTATGACCCTCGACGGTGTAAATCAAGCCCCCGGTGGGCCGGAAGAAGACACGCGCGGCGGATTTACCAACGGCGGTTGGCTGATGTCTGTGTGGGACGAGGGATGCGGCCAAGCAGTCGGCCGCTGGTTTGAACTCTGTGGTGCGCTGTTGCTGGGGCGCAAGACGTATGATTCATTCGCGTCGCACTGGCCGCAGGTCACTGACCCCGACGACCCGGTTGCCGGTCTGATTAATACCAAACACAAATATGTGGTGACTTCTTCGTCGGTTGGTGACGTGTGGGCGGATACCACGACGGCACTCGGGTCGGATTTTCTCGACGAAATCGCGCGGCTGAAGGGTGTTACGGACACCAAAGAATTGCAGGTGCACGGCAGCGTTCAGTTGGCTCAGATCTTGCACCAGGCCCATTTGGTGGACATTTATCGTTTCCTAATCGCACCGGTGACAGTCGGCCCGGGGTTGGGTATTTTCAATGCGGGCGGTCCGTCATATCGCATGCACGTCACCCACGGCGTCGTCACCGAAAACGGCCTGTACGACGTCGAAATGACGCCCGCGGATTTTGAAGGTCGCAAGACCGTCAGTGTTGAAGACGGAAAAGAAGTTGTCATCGAGACAGAGGACTCATCACCTCACGACTAGCTAAGGGGCTCATGCTATGGCGGTCAGCGCGAATCTGAGTATTTCACTGGATGGCTACTACACCGGGCCCAGCCCTGGCACGTTACACCCATTAGGTCACGGGGGCGAGCCACTCCACGATTGGATCTCTCGTAACGGCAAGACCGCAGGCCATGTCAGCTCCAGCGAGATTTTGGAGGAAGAGTTCCAGCGGGTTGGCGCGATGATTATGGGACGAGATAGTTATGATCACGCCCAACCTGACTGGGGTGACGAGCCACCCTTTGGCGTCCCGGTATTCGTACTGACACATCGGGCACGGCCGGATGACGTGCGCGACGGCACCACATTTCACTTCGTCACGAGTGGATTCGGGGCAGCGTTAGAAAGTGCTCAAGAAACAGCAAAGGATAAGGACGTGCTGCTGCACGGTGGCGGAACGATCCGTCAGGCGCTACGGAATGGCAGCCTCGATGAGTTGCAGCTGCACATCGTGCCGATGCTATTGCGCAGCGGTCGAAGCTTATTTGAAAGCATGGGTTTCGGAACGATCAAATTTACCCAAGACCGGTCGGTCGCGGGTCAACAGGTCACGCATGTCAGGTACCTAGTGCGCTACGGTCACTTTTCCGGGGCGGCCGACCCTTTCGGTGCCTCATCGACGTCGTAAATTCGAAGGTCAGTGCGCTTCCACCGCTTTCACAAAATCCGCCAGCTCTTGGGCCATGGGCTTTATACTCCATTCATGCTGGCTACCCGGCATCACGCGCTTCTGGGCCTGCGGCAGGGCTTGCGTCAGGGCATCAGCGGCTTGGTGCATTGCATCGAAAGTAGTGTTGCCCACCATCGTCAAGACCGGGATCGTCAAATCACCCAACAACGTCGACAACGGTGCCGAGTGAAACCAAGCTAGTGCCTCCGCATCGACTCGCAGGCTCTGTGCATGGTCCACCATCGTTTTCCAGATGGGCGAGGCCTTCAAATCGGCTTTGAAGTCTGGCGGCATATCTTTGGTGTAGTACTCGATTGCGCCGGTGTGGTCCTCTGCATCGAGGAACGTCATAAACTCCGTGGCCCACGTCCTGGCCCGTTCCGTGGTACCGATGATGGGCACTTCCCACAGGGCAAGACCGGTAACCGGTAAGCCGGTTGTCGCCGCGTGTAACGCGATAGCTGACCCGGAGGAATGCCCGCACAGTACTGCTGAGCCGCCCACCCGGTCTAGAAGCGCCTGCAGGCCCGCGATCTCTCTGGCTAACGTGATCGGTGCATAGCCTGAGCTTTCGCCGAAACCGATGCGGTCATAAACCACCGTTGAGATGCCATGGGTCGCAACAAGCTCGGCTGTCGCGGGGACGGTGGGATCGTTTGCTCGAAAGTAGCCTGACCCGGTGATAAAGACCAGTGGAGGTCCTGTGCCGTGCATCTCAAAGGCGATGTGATCGCCCTGGCTGGTAGTCAACATTTGGCTCACAAGAGACCCCCCATCAGTGGTGCGGTCCCGCCTGAGACAATTCTACGCTTGCCGTTCCTGTGTGGCTATATCAGGGAACCATCGTAGAAGCGCGGAAGAAATCAGAGTTTTGCTGCATACAGTGCCGCCAGATATTGGTCGTTTTCCACAAGATGCGATGATGTATCAGAGTTATCCACATCATGATGCGAGTTTCTTATCACGTCCCACCCTGCAAGTACCATAAAGAGTATGGAAACAAAGGATGTGTTTGCGGAGAAAGTCCATGAGCTGATGACGCTCTTGGACTCGGATTCACATGCGGTCTCGGAAGAAGACAGTATAGATTTGCTTCAGAAACTGGAAGAGACCAAGCGAGTCGTGTCTGCCATACAGGCTGAAGTAACCAACACCTTTGTCCAACAGCGTCAGGCCGCCGAGGCCGCCGACCGGATTCCCACGTCGGAACAGCTGAAGGGTATTGAAGCTGAAGTCGGGCTGGCTCGGGGCGAGTCGGCTTTTGTTGGGGCCGCGTTGACGCATACCGCTACCGCGTTGTGCACGGTTTTACCGAACACGTTGGCCGCGTTAGCGGCTGGGCGGGTTAGCGAATATCATGCTCGGATTGTGGCCGAACAAACCAATCACCTATCGGAGGCGCATCGCCGGGAGATTGATGCGGCCATCGCCCACCGGCTCGGGAAGGCCTCCAGCTCGCAGTTACGCACCCTGATTCAAGGCCACGCGTACCGGTTAGACCGGAAAGCCGCCGAGCAGCGTGCCGCCCAAAACAAACGCGGACGCTGCGTCAGCTTGGTGCCGCTTGGTGAGGGGATGGTGGCCGTCAACGCCGAGCTGCCCACCCACCAGGGTTTAGCCATCATGGAGGCATTAAAGAAACGCACGAATCAACGCGTGGCCGCGCAGTATCGGCAGCAAGCCGATGAAGCCACTGCTCCCGTGGGCGCACCGGTGAACCGAAACCACATCATGGCCGATGTGTTAGTCGAGACCCTGACCGGTCAGGCCACTGCCGCTGGGGTGGCCGCTGAAGTCGTGGTCGTCGTCGATGACACCATGCTGTTTGGTGACGGCGATACCCCAGGCTGGATACCCGGGCACGGGCCACTACCAGCCGGGATGGTCAAAGACTGGTTAGCCGATCCGGACGCCAAAAAGTTTATCCGCCGCATGTATACCCGCCCCGATGATGGCCAATTAGTAGCTTTAGAGTCCACGCGGCGTCGGTTTCCTGACGGGCTCGTGACCATGTTGCGACTCCGCGACGATAGTTGTGCCACCCCGTGGTGTAACAGTCCTATCCAGGATGCCGATCACCGTCGGTCCTGGGCTACCGGCGGCACCACCAGCTGGGCCAATAGCACCGGGCTGTGTAAACGGTGTAATCAACGCAAAGAAAACCGCGGCTGGACCTACACCGGCACCCTAGATCAACTCGTCGTGACCACCCCGACCGGACATTCCTATACGGTGGGCACCACACCACCGATCAGCCAGCTACGGCACTCCGGCAGCGACCCACCAAAGATAAGCATCGACATCGCTCAACCCATCGCGGCCTGATATCCATCGCGCCAGTGTGCGCTCGAGCGTGCAATCAACGGTTGGCTTCGATAAAATCAGCTAGCTCCGCGACGGCCTCAGCGACCGCCGCTCCGTTCATTTCCGGGTCGTTATGATCAGCGTCCAAAACACGTTCCGCCACCAGATTCGGGGCAGCTGCAGCAACTTGGGCGCTAAGTTCTGTAGGAACCACCGAGTCATATTCAGCACGAATCACCGATATCGGCACCGACGTCTCACGGACGTGGTCAACCACAGGGAACCGGTCCTGCAGGATCGTTCGCACCGGCAACCATGGGTAATGATGACGCCCAACATCGGCGAGCTCGGTAAACGGTGAGCGGAAGACCGCACCGGCCGGTGGCCGTTCAGCCAGCAATGCCGCGATGACACCCCCACCAAGGGACTCGCCAAAATAGAGCGTGCGATCCGGCGGAAAACCTTGAGCGTCTAGGGCATCCAGCGCCGCATGTCCATCACGAATCAGCCCATCCTGGCTGGGATGCCCCGGGTTAGTACTATATCCTCGGTAGTCCATCAGCAGGACCGCAAAACCTTGGGCCTGCAACTGTTCGGCAAGGCCAACCCGGTTGTATCGGTTGGCCGCATTCCCCGGAGCAACCAGTACCGCGAGGTCACGATCCCGCGCACCAGGTGTCGGTGGCGCAAACCAGGCGTCCAGTTCCAGCCCGTCAGAAGTGTGCAGGGTCAGATCTTCACCGCCGATCAGCACCTCATCGGCTGCCGGTACCGACGAAGTGTCCGGAAAATAAATCATCGAACGCTGCAAGGACCAGAACAACCCAACCACCATCGTGACGACAACTAGCAGAGCGACTGCAATACCGAACATTCTGGGACCACGATTGCGGACCCCGGGTGCTTTCTGCGCTGCAGCCATGTTTTCATAGTGCCAGCACCCGGCAGATCGAGCAACGACCGACGCTATTCGTCGTGAATCAGCGCGATGAGTTCAACTGCAAGATGCGGTTCCATCCACGGGGTCAATAAGTGTGAGCGCCGAACCGTTATCGGCGCGCTTTGAAACGCTCGATCGCCTTCACGACGCCACCCACTGCAAAGGCTGCAAACACGGTGCCTTCCCGGACCCCTTCAAGACGTTGAAGTAAAACGAGCGAAAGGATGACGGCAATGATCACCAGCGACCAATCAAAAATCTGCTTCATCGTGCCAAAACGTACGTTCGTGACCTGGGTCAGTGCCATGACGATGCCTTCACCAGGCAGATAGATCAGTTTCGGCTGGATTTGAATGTACACTCCGACGCCGAGAATCAGTGCCGCCAGGATCGTCACGACCCATTTCATGATGTAGTGGTCGGGTTGAACCCAGCTGGTCAGGTAGTAGGACAGATCGACCAGCATGCCGAATATTATCGCGATAGGAATCTGGACGAGCTGAAACGCTTTAAACCGTCGGCGCAGGATCAGCATTTGCATGAACACGAAAAAGATATTGAGTGCCACGACCATAGAGCCGATACTCAAGTCAGTAGCAGCGTCAATGACCGCGGGGATATTTGAAATCGGTGAGGTACCCAGCTGGCCGTGAACACTCAGCGCGATCCCGATTGACATGACCCAGACGCCCAGTAGAAACGTCAGCCACCGTCGTAATGATCCGGCGCGTGGTTTCTTGCCAGCGACCTCTTTCTGGGGTGCTTCAGCTAGGGCCGGACGATCAGGGGACTTTTGGACCATGAATATTTTCTCGCTTCCGGCTCTGCACGATCGAAGAGAGCCTCAACTACTGTATCGCCGCCTGCGGCTCGGCAGCGGAAGCGTCTTCTTCAGGCTCAAAAGATGTCGCGGTCGCAGCGACATTCCGTGCATAAGCCATGGACTGGTTATAGGTGGTGATAGCTGCTACCCACTGCTCGTCCGCGGTGAGGTCTTTGGTGTTATGGCATAAGTACTCCGCTGCGGTCAAGACGGCATCATCGATCTGCTGCGGATCGTTCTCCCCGTCGAGGTTGCCATCCTGGGCATAACGTTCCCACGTTTCAGGTAAGAACTGCATGGGCCCCACGGCGCGTTCCCATTCATCATCACCATCGAGGTCGCCTTCGTCGGTATCTTCGACAGCCATCGTACCTTCGGTTGTGCCATCTAGCACCGGACCATAGATAGCCGGTTGGGCGACGCCATGAGCATCGAGACCGGAACCACCGTGGCTTGCATGCGCGGTTTCCACACCACCGACCCCGGCCAAGGTGTTCCACCCGATCTTGCACTCCGGGTGCGTCTCGGCCATGCGCAAGGCAGCACCAGCGTAGGCCGCCATGGCACGATGTGGGATGGCATGCTCGGTAGCGACGTCGACGACCCAGTCGGGGTCCGCCAGCTCAGCGAGCGGCACACCCTCGGTCGACTCGATGTCTTCTGCGGACACCGGCATGAGCTGTTGTGGGGCTTCGGGAGGTTCCAGTGCCGGTTCAGCATCGTTCTGGGGTGCACACCCTGCCATGATGAGGGCAGACACTATTGCGCCCGCGAGTAATTGCAGCGGGCGTCGTCGGTGCTTAGCGGTATTCATGTCTCTCGTCCTCTCCCGGACTTTAATGTAGCCCATCACGAATGTATTCCAGGACTTATCCGGTGATGTATGGCGCAGCGCCGAGCTGAAGACTCCCAGCAGCCCTCCCCGGTATGCGAATGCCCCTGTTGGGGCCGCCCGCGCTGAACTAGAGTGTGAAGTAGTACACCCCAACTTCCGAACCCATCGGGCCGAGCTCCGGGAGGTCACCTTGAGCGTCGAAGAACTTTCGCTACACCAATGCTGGGAACTATTACGCGCCCATGAGGTAGCCCGACTCGCCGTGTGGGTCGATGATCACCCAGACATCTTTCCCATTAACTATGTGGTTGACCGCGGTACCGTAATCTTCCGATCAGCTGCGGGTACGAAAGTCTCAGCAGCACTCTCCGATACGCCGGTGGCCCTGGAGGTTGATGGTTTCGATCAAGAAAGCAATCGAGTCTGGAGCGTTGTGCTCAAGGGCCAGGCAGAATCCGTCGAAAAGATCGACGAGGTCCTCGATACCTTCGACTTGGAGCTGACTCCCTGGCACGAGGGACCGAAAAACTGGTTTGTGCGCATCGTGCCGACCTCGGTGACGGGACGTCGCTTCCCGAAAACGGACTCAAAGGTTTGGCAGACACCCTCGGCATAACGCAGCGCTGGGAGCTCTAACCGAGCCGCGCTATGACCCACAGGGCGCGTTCAGCGTAGAAAAGACTACCCTAAGACATGTGAACAGCCCTCAACTTCCCCGAACAACCGCATCGACCGGTCTATTAGTCATCCTGTTATGTGCCATGGGTGCCGGACCGCTCTTCAACTACGGCGTCTCGGTCTCGTCAGCACTGATTATCGAACAGATGGGGATCAGCGCAGGGCAGCTGGGCGCGATCGTCACCGTGGTCTTCGCTGCTGCTGCCGTTTCCAGTATCTGGTTGGGCAATCTCGCCGACAAGATTAGCGCTCGCAGTCAGATGTTCATTATCTTTGTCGGAACCGCAATAGCGTTGGTGGTTGCTGCATTTGCGCCAAGTTACTGGATGTTATTGGTGGCCGCGGTCCTGGCCGGACCCGCGCAAGCGATTTCGAACCCGACCACCAACCGGGTCATCATTCGAGCAGTCCCAGTACAAAAGCGCACCGGTTGGATCGGGGTCAAACAATCCGGTGTCCAAGCCTCGCAGCTGTTTTCTGGACTATTCTTCCCCGCGGTTGCCCTCGCCTTAGGCTGGACCGGTGCGGCACTTGGTGGTGCACTAGTCTGTGTCCTCCTGTGGCTAGTTTCGGTGAAGTATGTGCCCTCTCCTGCACAACTGGCGAAACGTGACTCGGCGACTGAACCGGAGCCACCGGAAGTCACCGTGGACACCGGGCAAATGTCAGCGGTATCTAGTAAAGAGAAAATGCCCACCGTGGTGTATTTCTTTGCGGTCATCGCCATGTTGTCGGGTATCGGCATGCAGGCGACGAACGTCTACCTGCCACTCTTCGCGGTCGAAGCACTCGATTTCTCCCTTGTGCTCGGTGGGGTAGCCGCAGCCGTCTCGGGCATCATCGGAGTCGTCTCGCGCCTTGCGTGGAGCCGACGAATGCAGACAGGAGCCCATCCGGCAAAACTACTGATGGTCATCAGCGCCGGTGCACTGCTGGGCGTGCTGGCGTTTTTGGGTGCCAACCAATGGCAGGCACCCGCCCTTCTATGGGCCGGTGCGGCCCTACACGGCATCACGGTGCTGGGCGCCAACGTCGTTATCAACGCTGGGCTGCTTCGTGTCGTCCCCGCACACAAGATCGGTGCCGCCTCCGGGCTGAATTCTATGGGCATGTACGCCGGCTTCGCATTAGGCCCCCTGATCATGGGACTGTTGCAAGATGCCACGCAGTCGTTTACTTCCGGCTGGGTATTTGTGGGCGTATCGTATGTATTGTGCGGCGTCGTCAGCGTGCTGCTCTTCCGCCGCACTCGTGCAAAGGAGAATACGTAATGCTGATCAAAACCGCCCACGTCCCACGCTGGGCTCGAGCGATGGTGCTGTTCATTCCGGCGATTTGGTTAGGCCTGATCATCGGGATCTCATTCATTGAGGCACCGCTGAAATTTACGGCCCCGGGGATCACGATCCCGCTGGGGCTAGGGATCGGCCGACGCGTTTTCTTTGCTATGAACATCGTCGAGGTCGTACTTGGGATCGCCCTTATCATCGCGATGTTCTCGCTATGGCGCAACCACCGGCTCCAAGAGCTCCCGAACTTCAACAAGATGCGGTTCTGGAGCATCATCACCATTGTGCTGTTACTGGCCAAGACCGTCGTCATCCGACCGTTATTGGCGGCGCACAGCGACCGGGTGTTAGAAGGGTCCTTTGAGGGTGGCTCCACCACGCACTATTACTATGTTGGCGCCGAAGTGCTGCTCTTCGTCGCATTGATCATGTTGATGGTCGCGGCGATGCGTGGGCTGCTGCCTGGCACGGCTCCGATTCCCGGTGTCGACAAGGAGCCGAAGGTATCGGCCGCTGACGAGTAAGCTGACAAGTCCCTTGGACCCGGAGGTGCCGCGATGCCTGAACTGAAATCAGAAGACAATATCAATAAAGCGGTGACTGCCGTAGGGACCTCCGCTGATCCCCAACTGCGTCGCATCATGGTCGAGGCTTTTACCGGCGAAAGTGCCGTGTGCATTCGCTGCCATGACACGCTACAGATGCGAAACGGCCGACGGTTCAAAGCTCGGCACAACACCCCAGATCATCTGGTGGACTGTCCCAACTGTGGGTTTTTGAAACTCGTTCATGAAGCCAAACCAAAACCGAGTACGGCGTTTGCCTGGAACATCCCTGACACGGTCCGGGTGCTACAACATCGCAGCGTTCTGGAATGCTGGCAAGAAGCCGAACACATTCCAGAAAGCTGTCTTGCCGAGCACCAAACCTACGACTGCGAATACGTTCACGACTGGTACTACAAACGACCGGTGTTAGCTGTTCCGCAAGTCTTGACCTATGCCTGGGATGCCGAAACCAGCGTACTCGTCACGTGCGATGACTCGAAACCACAAACCATCGATGCCCTGTATGACACGAACAAGGACGCGCCGGATTTTCCATTTCGGCTCAAACCGGACTGGTACTTCGTGCGCCGAAATTCCCTGGTCATCAGCGGCCTGCTGCGCGCTGTGGACGACCAATTGGCAGACCATCCGGCTCGGCAGGATGTGCAGACGATTGTCGACGCGATGTTGTACTTCGCCTCGCCGCAGACCAAAGCAGCCGTCTTAGACTCCGCCGAGACTGATTAGGCCCAGCATCAGCGCACCGGTCACGGCGGCGTAGAGGGTAATCGCAATGGCCTGCCAGGTCAGCACCCCGGCACGTGAACACCCAAATGACACCAGAGTCGCGGCAATCAAATGCGTGGGGACGAACAGCATGCCCAGCAGCGTCACCCCGGGAATACCGTACCGGTCAAACAGCTGACGGACGCGTTGTTGGCGGCCGCTTAGGGCCTCGGGCTCGGCTCCGCTACGGCGTGCCAACACCGCATCTCTGGTACGCCCGGAGATCAGTGTGATCAGCGCGATGATGGTTAGATTGCCGACGATGGCCATGATCACGACCGCCCAGACGGGCACACCGGTGATGGAGCCGATCATCACCGCACCGTAATTTTCCACGAATGGCACCATGGCTGCAAGCGCGACGCCTAAGAATTGGATGGCTTCTGGTAGACCGAGGACAAAATCTTGAATTGATTCGATGAAATTCATGTCTTCTAGTGTTGCCTGAGCGCAAGCGTTGCTGTAGTGGCACCACGTCACGACCTGGCGTGACAATTTTCAGCGCAGCGTATGACAGTTGTCATGGTCCTAGACTAGACACCGTGAGTACTCCGTCATCATCTCTGCGTCCCACCGGACAGCTTCCGGTGGCCAGTGCCGACGAAACCAACCCAGCGGGTCGCGACATTAATATCACCTGGTGGTACACGTTTTTGAGTATTGCGGGCATGTCCGTGATACTGCTGGGCATCGCAGCGCTTGCCACGACTTCGCTCATCGTCAGGCTTGACGGTCCAACCTGGCAGATTGTCGTGGTGCTGGCACTGTTTATCGGCAGTGCGGTCAGTAGCGTCTATGGCTCATGGCTGTTGCGTGACGGCTACGGGGCCGGTTGGCCGCGCAGCAACGTAACCCTGTTACTCCTTGTCATTCCTGTACTCGCCTGGATCGTCACCGCATTCATGCCGGGGGCTACCTTGTATGGGGCCACGCCCCTGTGGATTATGCTCAGCATTCTGTTACCGCTTGTGCACCGTTCGCACCGCATGGGCCTGATGGTCGGTGGGCTAGCGTCGGTAGTCTTGCATGGGATCATCAACCCCAGCACGACGTACTTCGTGGAATCCGGGAGGCTGAGCTATGTGGTCTTGCTGGTCGTGCTGACACCGACGACCTTCCTAGTCTCGGGCTGGTTGTGGCACCTCATCAAGCGGCTCGACGAAGCACGAACGGTGAGCAGCCAACTTGCTGTGGCCCGTGAGCGCCTGCGCTTCGCCTCGGACCTGCACGATATTCAGGGTCACCACCTGCAAGTCATCGCACTCAAAGCAGAACTTGCCGATCGCCTGCTGAGCTCGACCTCTGAGCAGCACCGGCAAGCCGCACAGGGCGCGATCGCCGAGGTTCGTACCCTGGCAGAACAAGCCCAATCCGAAACTCGACAACTTGTGCGAGACCTGCGCGTCGTGTCGCTGGATGAGGAACTGGACAACGCCAAGGGAGTACTCGAGGCCGCCGGAATTCCGGAGGTCATCGTCGAAACCCCCATGAGCTATTCCCCGACGGCCGGGGCAAATCGGTTGTTGGGTTTTGCTGTGCGCGAGGCCACCACCAATGTGTTGCGCCACGCCAGCCCCAACCGAGTCTGTATCCGGTTGACGAGCCAGTCCGATCAGGCGCAACTGGAAGTCACGAACGATGGAACCACCCCGGATGACGGAAACCTTCGGCCCGGCACTGGGCTGGATGGTCTTCGAGCTCGGTTTCAACGCGCCGGTGGAACGATCGCAGTGCACCAGCAGAACAATATATTTCAACTGCGGGCAATCCTGCCGCAGCACATTCAGGAGACGCAATCATGATTCGTGTGCTCATTGCCGATGACGAGACGATGATCCGCACCGCCATGGAAACGTTACTGGCCATGGAAGATGACTTGGAAATTCTTCCCGGGATCGAGGACGGTGCGGCAGCAGTGGAGGCAGCGCAAAAACTGAAACCTGACGTGTGCATTCTGGACCTTGAAATGCCCGAGCTTGATGGTGTGGAAGCAGCACAAGAAATCGCTCGCACAGTCGCGACGAAAGTCATTATTTGCACCAGACATGCTCGTCCCGGGGTGCTGCGCCGTGCCTTGGCAGAAAAAGTCGCGGGCTTTGTCCCAAAGTCCACCCCGGTCGAACGACTGGCCGAGGTGGTCCGAGAAGTTATGGCCGGGCGGCGGTACGTTGACCCGGACATTGCTGCTACCGCGCTCACCGCTGCCCCGTGTCCACTCACCGATCGAGAACTCGATGTGTTGCGTGCCGGTCGGGAGGCGCCCACGGTTGCCAACATCGCCGAGCATTTGCATCTTGCCCAGGGGACGGTACGCAACTACTTATCCACTGCTATGCAGAAACTCGGTGTGAGTACCCGCACTGAAGCATCGCAATTCGCGTGGGAACAAGGCTGGATCTAAGGCCCTACAGCTACTGAATGCAAATCGGCCGAGGTCAGAGGGACCAAATACAGTTCCTACTCTGCCACGGCCCAGTTGTACCTAAGTTCCTTAGAGCGTGTGCGTTAGTGAGCTGAGACCAGCTGCTCGTCGGCAGGCTCAGAGACGGCCTGCTTGCGGTACGGCGAGCCTGGCAACAGTGCATCGATGCTGAATTTGCCGGCGCCACGAGCGGCGATCAGCAGCAGACCTGCGGCCAAGCCGAGCACGAGTTCGTAGCCACCGTTGTCAATAAAGACACCGGCTTGGACATGAACCAGCACGAAGGCTGACATGAGGACCAGGATGTTCAGAACTGCCACCACTGGGGTCAGCAGTCCGATGAGTACGAGCACGCCGCCAATGAGTTCGGCCGAGGCCGCAATAGCGGAAGTTATACCGGGTGCGGGCACGCCCATGTCCACGAATGCCGCTGCCGTGCCAGCAAGGGTCCATTCATTGAATTTCTGCCAGCCGTGCGCGATGAGGATGATTCCCAGCGCAATGCGCGCCAGAAGTAGCACGATATCGTCAAGGATTGGATATTTTCTTACCGGGTTCAAGAGTGTTGTCATGACCGATAGCTTGACACGGAAAGTCATTCGGTGGCAAACCGCGATCAGGTGACTTTTCTCACGAGCCGAGGCTGCTCGCATGCAGAGTCCTACGGCTTCGTTGATATCACGCGCGTCTGAGGTAACATCCGAGGCCTCTACCGCACGCGAACTAGTAGTGCAGCACAGCTAGAAGAGTGCCTCAGCTCGCATAGATGAAGTTATTAGTCCTCGCCGGCAGGGACACTTGACTGCAAAGCCGACCAGGACATCTCGACCAATTCTGAAGCTGCCACCGAGGCTCCTGTCGCGTCAGTTGACTGCTGCGCGTACGACAGCTGCAGTTCGTCAATCACATCTTCGACCGTCACACCCGGTGCTGCGTCTTCCACCGCTCCCACCGTGGCTGGCTCCAGGGGCAAATCAAGAGCCTGATACACATCGGTGAGCACAGCCCGTACCGGTGCGGCGTCTTCGACCACCAGGCTAGTAGAAAATAGCCAGGCGCCTTTGACAACGCGTTGAGCGGTACCTGCCAGCTTAATCCGGTGATCCGATGCCAACACGGCATGCACCGAGTATTCACCGGCGCAGTATTCTCCCGGAATCTCGCCCACTGCGGCATCCACACCCAATCGTCCCAGCATAGAAGTGAAGAGCTCCCCAAAGTATTCAAAGCGATGGCGGAAGCCGAACATCGCGTCCCGCTCGGGCTGGATGTGGTCGATGACCAGCGAGCCGCGATGATAAGCTGCAGCACGACCACCGACCTTTCGCACCGTTGGTTCAAAACCATGACGACGGCTCTGCTCTTGCGCGACCCCGAACCCAGCCATTCGAACATCTTGTTGGCCGAAGGATACGGTGGGCTCGGGTCGATACAATCGAACGATCGGGCCGGCCAGTTTGCCGTGCTGGATAGCACGTAGCAGGGTGGTGGAGTACGCCAAGTCGGCCGCTACACCCAGGCTCGCTTCTTGTTCGACCCACGTCAGAGCAGTCAATATTTTCCGCCTCATTTCACGATCCAGTACCCCTCACAGGATATCCGTATCGAACCCAAACAACACTGCTTCATCGCGATGGTAGTCAATCAGCAAGCATCTGATTCGTCAGCTGTTCAACTAGCGCATCGAACACTGGGCTGGTATCTTCCGCTGATCCTTCGAAATGCCCACCCAGCTCTAAGGTAATGAAGCCGTGAAGACTCGACCAGGCCAACATCATGGCGGTCGTTGTGCCGTATTCCCCGGGCCCAGTGGTTTCTAATATCGCTCGCAGTGGAGCCAGGGTCTTTTCGGAGGCGTCTAACTGTGCGTTTCGTACAAGGTCGGGGCGTAGGTTCGGATACAGCTGAAGTACTGGATCGTTCACGCGGCGAGCAGGTTCGATAGTGTCGTCGGGGGCGGCATAGCCCGGAATCGGCACGCCGTAGATGAGCGCCCAGTCATACGGATGTTGTTGCGCCCATCCTCGTAGGGCATGAGCCCAAGTACGAAATTGACTCGCCGAATCAGAATCGACCCGCGCACAGGCTTCGGCGACAGCACCACCGAGCTCCTGGAAACTCTGCAAGATCAACCGGGTGATAAGTTGGTCTCGACTCGCCACGTACCGATAGATGGCTGATGAGACCACCCCGATTTCTCGCGCAATGGCCCGCAACGACAGTTGCGCAGGTCCGACTGTTTTCAGTTGCCTGCGGGCGGCCTGCAAAATTCGGTCCTGCATTTCAGCATGGGCTATTTCTCTTGCCGTACGTGGGGTTCCATCTGTTGAATCAGGCATGCTCCCATACTGTCGCAAAAGAGCACTGATCACAAGTGTGAACAGTGCTCTTGAAATCCACACTCTACAGTGTCATAATTATTTCGAGAGCACCGCTCTCTCGCCTATTCTCAGGAGTCGCTATGACTACGAACCATCCTCAAGCCGGATCAAAACATGTTGTATTAGGAGCCGGTCCGGCAGGGCGAGCTACAGCCCAGTACCTTCAGCGCCAAGGCCATCACGTGATACTGGCCAGCCGCTCGGGCGCTGGCGCGGAGATCGAGGGAGTGGAGCGCGCCAAGGTCGACGCCTCCAATGCCTCAGCACTTACAACTTTGGTAGATGGTGCTGAAGCAATGTATAACTGCATGAATCCCTCAAGTTACACACAGTGGGCCAGTCAATGGCCGCCCATCCATGAAGCGCTCATGCAGGCCGCGCAGACAACCGGCGCAGTGTTCGTGACACTATCGAACCTCTACATGTACGGTCCACTGGGCCAGCAATCTGCCATCACCCCGGGGACGGCAGAGAATCCGCAAGACTTCAAGGGCGCGCTGCGAGGCCAAATGGATCGCGAGATACTTGAGGGACATGCTGACGGCAAGCTCCGTGCCGTAATCGTGCGAGCCTCAGACTTCATTGGACCAGAGGTCGGGGCTAATGGTCATGCGACACGAAATATCACAGCGATCAGCAAAGGAAAACGCGCCTGGGTGCTGGGTAGTGCTAACCAACCGCATTCGTGGACAGCAATTGATGACGTCGCAGCGACGCTCGCGACAGTAGCTCAACGACCAGACACTCATGGCCGAGTGTGGTTTGTTCCAACCAATCCACCGGTCACACAGCAAGAATTAGCAACTGCGAGCGCTCAAGCGCTTCACGCGCCAACCCCCAAGATCGCAGAGCTGCCGAGGCGTGCCATGAAAGTGCTCGGGCTTGCCAGTCCGATGGTGCGCGAGCTGATGACGGTGTCATATCAGTTCACCGGTCCGTGGGTGTTGGACTCATCCGAGACGAGTAACGCTTTAGGTATACAGCCTACCGACTGGGACGTGGTCGTCAGACAATCTGCATTCGAGAATTGCTAGTTCAGCGTCTCTGACGAAGAGCAGACACAACTGTGCCTCGATGAATACGATCATCGAGGCACAGTTCAGAAAGGAGCCGCTTGATACTATTGCAGCTTAATACCGGCCGTAACCGATCACGTTGTTGTACTGGCTGTAGGTATCTAGGCTGTTCACCGACAGGCCGGCGCTTGGGTTCCGTGCATGAGCAATCTGGCCGTTACCGACATATACGGCCACGTGGGAGACTCGACCGTTGCCGTAGAACACCAGGTCACCAGCTTGCAACTGGCTCTTGGAGATTTTCTGCGCGGAGGCATACTGGGCTGCCGAGGTCCGCGGGATGCTCTTACCATCTTTACTCAATGCAGCCTGGCTAAAGCCGGAGCAATCCCACTGGTTACCTTGTCCACTGCCGCCCAAACGGTAGCTGGCATTTGAACTGTTTGCGGTACTGATCGCCCACGAAGCACCCGAGGTAGAAGAAGCACCTGCGGGGGTTGTGCTGTTCGAAGCAGTCGTGATATCAGAGCTACTCGAGGAGCCTGAGCTTGAAGAGTTCGACGAGGAGCTAGAGCCAGACGAGTTCGACGATGAGCCGTCCGAAGAACCCTGGGAAGATGAGCTTCCGCTACCAGGAATGGTCAGCTGCGTACCTACATAGATCAGTGTCGAGGAGAGTCCATTGGCGCTCATCAACGCTGAGACGGAAGTACCGTGCTGCGCAGCGATACGACTAAGGGTGTCCCCTGCAGCAACAGTGTGCGTGCCGCTGGACGAGGTAGTGGAGCTGCCGCCCGTTGACGAGCTTGAGCTGGAGGAACTCGACGAGGAGCTATTCGAAGAACCTGAAGCAGAAGAGCTTCCGCTACCAGGGATGGTGAGTCGATCGCCAGGGTAGATGAGGCTCGAAGATAAATTATTCGCGCTCATCAACGCTGAGACGGACGTGCCGTGCTTTGCCGCGATACGGCTTAGCGTATCGCCCGACACGACGGTGTGCGTGCCGCTAGAATTTGTCGAGGCTGTCGAAGACGCGCTAGAAGAAGCAGAGCCAGAAGAGCTAGAGGTGTTTGAGAATTTCAGGTTCTGACCGGGGTAGATGAGGCTGGAAGACAAACCATTTGCCTGCATGAGGCCAGAAACTGTGACCCCGTCGTTCTGGGCAGCGATGCCGTAAAGAGTATCTCCGCGTTCTACGGTGTAATCTGCGTGAGCCGGTGTAACTCCAGCCACGGTAACACCTGCGAAAGTTGCGAAACTAGCCATTCCAACCTTCAGTGATCGCATATGACGACCGCGGCGTAGACGCTTCTCCGCTTCGATACGTTCGCGGCGAGTAGCGTATTGCATAATTCGTCCTCCGAGAGTGGTGACACAGTACAAAAATTTATGGATCGTATACACGTCGGACGCACTAACGATCAGGTCGGTATCTCACGAGGTCAGGTCCATCCTGTTCTCGTTATCGAACCGTGATCGAGTTTATCAATTTGTTATAGAAAGGCAACCCTTTCGTGATCGAACATCCTGTCGCATCGAATATGGCCGTGAAGAAACACCCGATATAGCAACCATCAACTAGTCCCAAAACTTCGTGATTCTTGCAGACAAGCTCATCATTTCGTGTACTGAACCAGGGTGCCCAAAGAGCGGATGCCTAGCTCAGCCAGATATATGACGTATCGAGCAAAACTCAGCGGTGCCCGTCGAAGTGAGAATCCAGTACGCCTCTGCACTAGAGTTGGCCAGTAGTCCTAGCGCAGGGAGAGGCACGGTCAGCAGACCGGCATTGGCTGCGCTACCAACAAGGAGTTCCTGACCAAGACCGTCAGCTGACGTCCTCCTTGGGGCGTCGTGTCAGGATTAATGAGCTCACTAAAGTCAAACCCCAAAAGAAGAATAAGGGGTCCCAAAGCAGCGCGTGACCAAACATGACGGATTCGTTGTAGCCTTCGATTGAACCCACCACACCGGTGAGCACCAACACGGCAGTCCCAGTGTAGATACCACCATAAAGCGTTAAGCCGATACCGCCGACCCAACTGACACCGCGCCAGAATTTACGACCACCAAATTTGCCATATTCGACAGCAACTGGGATAGTCGCCGCAGCAGTTTTCACCAGGCCGACTGCTAACAACACAATGAACGTTTGCACAGGTGCGTTTAGCTGACTGACGACAGCCCACTGCCCCACGGTGTCGAGCATCCATGTGCCGCCGAAAGCCCAATAGAAACTCCATGTCGCATGGATGAGCCCTAAGACCATCGCCACCCACAGGAAGCTTCTGCCGACTCGGATCGAGCGCGAGTGTTTCATATTTATCGCCCTCTAGCGGCCGCTACCTTGTTAGCCGGTGGCTGGTTCACCGTGTGGCAGCAGACGTCTAGCAGCATCACTAAACGTCACGAGACCCACAAACTTCTCGCCGTCCATAATGACGGCGAACTGTTCGCCTTCTCGACGCATCGCCGCCAACGCCTGGTGCGCCGGAGTACCTACTGCGGTTTGAAGAGCTGGTCGGGCTAGTTCACCAATAGTCCGGTCTGCGGGTTCCAACAACGTGTCACGAACATGCACCACACCCGGTGCTTTGCTCTCATCTTGTATCAGAATGCGCAGGTGCCCTGAGTCCATGGCAGCCCGCTGTAGGTCCGCCACCGTATCGGCAGCGTGCACTGCAACGATTGGCGTATCGGTTGGCATGAGCTCTTCCACCTTGAGAGTCTCCAGTTCCAGTGCTTCAGAGACGGGTTCTCCGATATCTTTCTCGAGCGTGCCGACCTCTTCAGAATGTTCGACGAGGCGACGGACCGTTGCGGCATCGCGACCGCCCACGGCCGCACGTTCTACTGGTTCCACTCCTGAAGCTGCTACTAGACGGTTAGCAATCCGGTTGATCCAGCGAAGCAGCGGACCCAACACCCAGACGTATGGGCGAGCCGGTATGCTAGTGATTTTCGCCGCTGTCTCCGGATGCGCGATAGCCCAGGACTTGGGAGCCATCTCACCGATGACCAAGTGTAAGAAGGTCACGATAAAGAGCGAGAGAATAAAACTCCCACTATCGGAGACCCAGGTCGGCAGGCCCGTAGCCTCAAGCAGCGGGGACAGCCAGCCATCAACCGCAGGCTTGGTCACGGCGCCTAACGCAAACGTACAGGCCGTAATACCCAGCTGCGCTCCGGCGAGCATCACGGTTAGCTCGTTCATACTCTTCAGTGCGGCTCGCGCTGCACGGCTCGTTTCGGCTTCTGCCTCTAATCGGTAGCGGCGTGCCCCCATCAGCGAGAACTCCATAACCACGAACAGGGCGCTGAGCGCGATGATGGCAAGGGTAATAATCAGTACGACCCACGGATTCGTCATTTGGCTTCCTCCTTCGGATCGGCCTCGCCGACAGTGACCTCAATACCTATTTCAACGAGCGAGGGCACACGCTTCTCAAGTTCTAACACCCGAGCTTCCAGACGACGCGTCACCGGCTCTTCACCGACTAAGTCTGATGGCAGCTGAGGCAGCTCGATACGAATCACCTGACCTTGCTTCGGCAGGTCTTTCAAGTAATCGATCAGCATGCCCGAAATCGTTTCGTAGTGCCCTCGTGGCAGCTTGTGTTCGATTTCGCGTTCTACCTCATCAACAGGCGTATCGCCACTGACGCGCCACACATTGGACCCGTGCGTTTCGATGGGGTCGATAAATTCAGGATCATGTTCATCAGTGACCTCGCCGGTAACTTCTTCGGCAAGATCTTCCATGGTGAAGATCCCCATGAGGCCGCCATATTCGTCCACGACGCAGGCAACTTTCGTCGCGGCTTCCATCATGCGCTGCTGCGCTTGCGGCAACATCATGACGGGCGGGATCGTCACAGGTTCACGCATTATGGAAGTCGCGGGTTCGTCTGGCTTATCCGCAGCCGCAAGTACATCTAGTAGGTGCACTATCCCAAGAGGGGTGTTCTGGTCGTCGAGTACCGGATAGCGGGTATGCCCGGTTGCCATCAGCTCGCGCACCTCACCGATGGTGGTCTCAGGGGTTATGGTGTCGGTGACGGTCAACGGCATCATCGCGTGTTCAGCGTCGCGTTGTGGGTAGTCCAAAATGCGGTCGATCATCATTGATAGCTCATCATCGAGGTGGCCTGAATGTCGAGAATCAGCAACGATCCGCTGGAGATCTGCTGCGGTAGCGGAACTGTCGATATCGTCAATCGGTTGGATACCGACCAAACGCAGCAGACCATTGGCCGCCCACTCAAAGAATTTGATCAACCAACCGAGCACCGCCAGATAGATGTTCGTGGACTTTGCGAGCGCCTTCGCTAGCGGGCCGGGATTCGCGATCGCTAAGTTCTTCGGATATAACTCACCGAAGATCATCTGCACGATCGTCGAAATGGCCAGAGCGGCGACCGTCCCGATGGTGACACTGACTCCAGTGGGTACCCCGACGCCTCCGAGGAGGATGCCGAGGCCTTCGCCAACCAGGGGCTCGGCAACATACCCGACCATCAGGCCGGTCACGGTAATGCCCAGCTGCGCTCCCGAGAGCATGAATGAGGTTCTGCGCGTTACCTTTAATGCTTCGGCCGCTGCTTTGTCGCCTGCTTCCGCTTCGGCCGATAACTGTGCGCGATCCACAGACATGTACGAAAATTCTTGGGCAACGAAATACCCACCTGCGGCGATAATAGCCAAGATAATCAGAATGCCGAGTAGCAATAGCAAGACAGCAGTCAGCATCGTGCGATCACCGCTTTCCGCATGCATCGGGCGTTAGCACTACACACGTCAGCTTCACCGCCTTGAGATCGATATTCAATAGGTATCACTTTGCCCCATCCTAAGGAGCGCCGCCAATATCAGATAGGACTTGTAGACCACATTCTTCGAATGAGTATATTTTCACAAGAACAAGCACCTTGGCGTACCGCCTGAAGTATCCCCGCGAACAACAGCGTATTGGAAGTTCTGAATGCCATCACTGATGCTGCCAATACACGTGGTGTCGCTGTTGAACATCCACCCATCGACGTGTGTACCTGTTCTACGACTCGTTCTGCCAGCATCAAGCAGGCCCTGGTTGCTGCGGTCACCAAGTGTCATACTAGTGTGACCCCAAAGGCTATTACTGTTAGCCCGCACAACGACTGCGTCTCAGCAAAAGGGGGACCTTTGGAGCGCAACCTTCAAGCAGGAATCGTTTTGGCAGCCTACGCGTTGTTCTTGGGCGGGTGCGCAGCGGGCCCCGAATCTGAAACTGGTGAAACGCCACCTCCATCGGAAGAACACGAGGTCTTCCAAACTGATCTGGGCAAAGCAGAGATCCTGACTGATAATCTGGAAGCGCCGTGGTCCGTCGCTTTCTTCCACGAGACAGCTTTAATTAGCGAGCGGGACGCCGCGCGGATACTCGAAATGACCGACGACGGGACCACACGCGAAGTGGGCGTGGTGGAACAAGCCGAGTCGGAGGAGGGTGAGGGCGGGTTATTGGGTATTGCCCTTTATGAGAACCAGCTCTACACATACCTCACCACCGATTCGGATAATCGGATTATTCGATATGATCTCGCGGGTGAACCGGGTTCACTCGAGCTCACATCACCTAAGGAAGTATTCACTGGCATCCCAGCAGCTGGTTACCACAATGGTGGTCGCATCGCGTTTGGTCCCGATGGGATGCTGTACGTGACCACCGGCGACGCTCTGGAGCCCAGCCAATCCCAAGATCTCGAGTCGCTGGCCGGCAAAATCTTGCGGCTCACACCCGATGGTGACATCCCGGCTGATAATCCCTTTGACGACTCCCCTGGCTACAGTTATGGCCACCGGAATGTTCAGGGGCTGGCTTGGGCAGAAGATGGCACACTGTACGCCAGCGAATTCGGCGAAAACGAGTGGGATGAGCTCAACGTCATCGAGGCCGGAGGTAACTATGGTTGGCCTGAACATGAAGGACCCGGTGGCGAACCGGAATACATTGACCCGGTACAACAATGGGCACCAGCCGAAGCGAGCCCAAGTGCTATCGAGATCCACAACGATACGATCTACTTGGCTGCCCTGCGAGGCCAACGGCTGTGGGAAATTCCCCTAGAGGACGTTGGAACTTCCACAGACTATTTAGTACAAGAATTCGGACGGCTCCGTGAAGTCACCACCGCCCCAGATGGCTCCCTTTGGATCCTAACCAACAACACCGACGGTGTCGGAGAACCCGACGAAAACGACGACTTGCTCCTCCGGATCGAACCGTAGAGCTACTCACCGCCACAAACCAAATGTAAGGTCTCGGTGCGCTGGCCCGATAGCAGCACAGAAGGTCACACTACTGCGCCGTAGCCAATACGTCCTAGGGCTTCACTGCAGCCACAATTACCCATATACTATGAAAGTGTCATGACATATGTCACTAGTTTAATCTTGTATTGAACATTGTGGTGACGCGACAGGTCGAGAATAAAAGCTGAGGATGATCGAAAGACGGTTCGTGTCCTTCGAAGGTTCTTTAAGCAAAGTCTGACCGGATCCCCTAGTTTTGGTATGCAGCTTATTCAAGGGGCAAATGTAGGGCCGCAGTCCTATGGTCGAGTCGTCACAACTACACACGTACTCCATCACTCACATACAACAACACCGAGGAGCCCCAAGGTGGCAGACAACCAACACCTGAAGATCGTCATCGCATCAGCCGGCCGAAGAGCGCACTATGTGAAATGGTTCAAGGAAGCACTTCAGAAACAACGGATCCGCGGCGAAGTGATCGCACTGGACTACCGTGCCACCAGTCCCACCGTGGGGTTAGCGGATCGCGCGTACGAAACACCGGCCTATAACAGCCCCGAGTACGTGCCCATGATGCGTCACTTGTTCGCCGAAGAACGCCCAGACTTGCTATTGGTCATGAACGATTACGAAGCGCATGTGGTTTCCCAGGGACTCGCTGATGAGCTTCGCGAAATGGGGTGCGTCGTGGCAGTGCTAGATAAAGCCCGCTACCAGATTGTGCTCGACAAATACGCCACCGCCCAACGGCTCGAAGAATACGGCACTCCCACGCCAGCTACTCGGCTGGGATCGCAGGCAACACAAATACTCGAAACTACCACCGATAAAGACAAGTTTGTAGTCAAACATCGCTACGGCGCCGGCTCCACCGGCGTTTTTGTTGTCAAACCTCATGAGCTTGTCGTAGCCGTTGAGGAATCCGCCGAAAGCGCCCTGGGTCCCGACGGCAAACCCGCGGTCCATGCCGACTCGGTCATTATCCAGGACTACCTGCCCGGCCCGGAATATGGTGTCGATGGAGTCTTTTCAGTCAACGGAGCGTCAGAGTTCTTGGGCTTAGTAGCTCGTCGGAAAGACCACATGCGTGATGGAGATACCGACATCGCCACGACGGTAGATCCCGAGCCGTTCCGCGCAGCGATCGCCAATATCGGCCGCTTATTCTCCCCCGTTGGAAGCATCGATGTCGATTTCCGAGAGACCGCTGAAGGGGCTCCGCAGGTGATCGACATCAATACTCGCATGGGTGGTGGGTATCCCTTCACCCATCGGGCTGGAGCGGACATGCCATCCGCCATCGTGCGTTCGGCAATCGGATTAGAACACCTACCTGAGCTGCTCGACTACGAACACAACGTCACGACGGCACGCCGCGAAGAGTTCACGGTCATCGCACGAGATCAGAGTGAACCCGATGAACTGATTTGTGCTGGATGACCCTCAGCAGCTCGAAGTCTGACAACTCGCCGCTAAGGTGAGCAGGTGGCTCATCTTCTTCGGCCTATCTATCGATTGATATCTCGGAAGCTGTGGGGTCCCGCCACGGTGGAAAATAGCGAGTTTTCGGAAGCCCAGCCGACAGTTTCTGGTAATTGGGCTGGTCATGCACAATCCGAGCCACATAAAAATCACGGTGCGGGGTTGCTGGATCAAATCGGTCTTTGAACTCCAACAAAGACCCGGCTGGTGTGACACCCAGACTGCCACGGGAAAAACCATGGTCTTGTGCCCACTGTGCTCCCCCAACGTGCGCTACAAATGGCCCTCGGAGTTCGCGTCCTTCATCGGTAGCACCATTCAGGTGAAAGTGGACATAATCGGGGCCAATAATATTGAGTACGGAAGCAACAACCCGACCCTCGTAAACGGCATCGACTTGTACGACGTGTTCCCTCAAACGATCCTGTAACCCTTCCCAATACGCATCGGGGAAGAAGTAGAACGAACGCACCTCCAGACGCTTCATCGTTAGCTCATATAAGTGGCGGAATTCAGTCAAGTCAGCGGGGCCTTCCGTCACTTGGACTTCTAAGCCTGCACGAATCGCTTTCCGCCAGTTCCGTCGGTGATTTGATGACATCTGCGTCACGAGGTCGTAGGCTTCGAAATTCCACATTATGGTCTGGCCCACTTTGTTGAGCGGCAGGACATCCGCCATGGCCAAAGCGTAGTCGTACAACGGATGAAACTGAATGAAGGTATCAACGACTTTGTGGTCAATCATCCATTCGTCCATGAACCGCCGGAAACCCCTCAAGTCGGGCTCTCCGTCGATCCATGGACCTCCATAACCATACGCATTGGTCGCGTCCAAATATCCGTGTTTGGGGATGGTCCGTAAAACGAGCGGAAGATAGACCGCACCGGTCTTGTCCTGCCATTCCAACAGCACACAATCGGCAAAATCAGCCTCTATATGTGAAGAAACTTCGTGATACTCTCTCGAAAAATAAACATCCGGAGGCGAAAGAGTTGACCATTTATCTAGAGACGCTGCTTTTCCGTGACCCATGAGTATGCCTTTCTGGGCGATGGAATATTCGAAATGAGCGGTTAAATGTCGCAGGAGACGACTCCTAGCGGCCTACTGCGACAATTATGCTTTTACTATATACCTATGAACTATCACAAGAAAGGCATTACTATAAATAAACAAACAAAAATATGTATCATATTTGATTGAATATCGAAGCATGTTCAACTGCGGCCGCCTGGCATTCCACGCCATAAGGCTGACTAGGAAAACTACTGCAGCAGCCCCCTGAGGCGGCGTATTCCAGCCAGTGGTGTCGTCTTCTCCGTGTAGTAGTCAATCCAATAGCCATTGCCGTTGGGCAAAACAGTATGTGGACCAAACGCGCCTTTCATCGCGAATGGTCGGATCCACGTTTCCACGTATTCGGTAGGGGTGAGCTTCTCGATTCGATTGATGGTGGCTGATTGGCCGTATTCAACCGAACCGTTCTGACCTGTGCGATACATACGGTCCTCAACTCGTAAAATCGGGCCTCCCATACGTGCACTACGGGGGTCCAAACATATTGGCGAGCTCGGATGCAGTGTCCAGGGACCATACGGGCAATCAGCTACCCACAGGTCGAGGCGTTCATTCGCACTTTCAACTGGACTACAGAATAAGTACCAGTGCCCCTCATGTTCGATGAGCGTCGTATCAACCACGCGCTCGTTTTCGAGGCCCAATAATTGCTGCGCTGGCCCGCACGTCAGGTCTTCATCGTTGAATTCAAAAAACGCTGGCGGCCCTACGTCAGCCATTTCGGGGAAGAGATACGTTTTGCCGTCGTATTCAAGAATCTGGGGATACGAGAGATGTCCGCCGTTGACGGGCACATCAACGTGTCGCCAAGTTCCGTTGTCGTAGGCAAAGATTTCACCCTTCCCCTTCCCTGCGTGCATCAGCTCAACATAAAGCCGCCCGTTATGGTGCGCACAAGGGTCAGCCGCGAACGTGTACCCCTTAGCTAGCTCGAGTGGGTGAAGATCGCCAATGTGTGGCACGTCGGTGTTTTCGGGATCGAAAGTGCCCGGCACGTAGGCGACGTTCCAGCGTTTCTCTCGGAATCCACCATAAAATAAGCGTCCCAGCCGAGCGCCTGTGGTTTTCGCGAGTGCACGGAGCACGTCTCGGTTTTTGGGAAGACTCGGGGCGGGCTCGGAGGCTATCGTCTCTGCTGCATTGTTGGCTTGCAGTCTCTCAAGTCCTTGCGCGAGTAGGGGTGTGCCAAGAGCCTTCGCATCGTTTAGTGTTGCCTTGAACGAGGTCGGCACGACTCGTGAGTAGCCTTGGGCGAGGATTCGACCAGCATCTCGTGAGGTGGTCCGCTGCTGGACCACAACGCGCAGTACGGGCTCAGCCTTATCGAGCTCGTAAAATCCTGCCAGATGACCGCGCGGCATCTTTGGAGAGCCGTGATGGTATGAGACCACCCCGTAGGTACTGGGAATGCTTGCTGGGGTATCCAGTCGGTTCGCACCGAATGTTATCACCACGTCGATATTGTCGAGCTGGCCTGTCACGTGTGCAGGAATGTGCTGTAGACCGTTGTGCCATTCGGATTCGAAGCTGAGCACGCGAACATCATCTGATAGCAGCGGTGTCACATCGGATCTGCGCCGCATGGACCTGCCGGTGCGACTGATGAATGCTAAGGCATCATGTGCCATGTGCCGAGCCCGAAGCGACGGTCGCGGATCATTGGTGCTGAGCAAGAGCGTAGTGATTTCCAGGCCGGATGCCACAGCTATTTCCAGTGCTTCGAGTTCCCAAGTCCGAACTGTTCTGTCGGCTCCTAATAAGAGTGCAGCGTGCAATGGTACCTCCGGTGGTCAGTGTCAGTGGTGAGAGTGTGTGATGCATGTCATAGATCGTACTGTGGTGTCATCGTGTATCACGTGGCGTCAAGATGGTGAGCTAGCATCCGACGGTCGTTTCATAGATTGCTTTGAAGAATGCTGCGTTTTCGTAGAGGAGATACCATCCCCAGTTTTCCTTCGATTTTTCGATGTAGGGGTCAGGTTCCGGGAAGACGACGTTGACGTCAACTACGTCTCCGACGCATTGCTCGAAGATATATCGCACACGAAAAGTGTGATGGCGACTTGTGACCACAGTGATGGAATCCCAGGATTCGACTTCGGCCAGCTCCCGGACGGCGTACGCTTCCCCTCGGGTTGAGACCTCCTCGGGGGTAAAACACGAGATATGCTCATCCGCCTGCGCTGTGCCCTCCTCGCAATAATTTTCTGCTGGCTCCCACGCGGCCACCCATTCGGCGTTGAAATGGCGAGGATCGACCGGCACATATGAGATGGCGAGACGGTCTGCACGATCATTCGCGTACAGCTCTTGAGCCAGAGGCAGGCGGTACGGCGGTGGAGACAGACTCACGACCGCATCGGTTTCGGCTTCAACATCGCCCTGGGGCGGGATGTAGATCATGACGGTGGCGAAAATGAACCATCCCACGACCAGTGTGACCACTATGCCACTGATGATCTTCAGTCTTCGCATCAGTGTTTTCTTTCCTTTTGGTCTCGCATCGAATGTAGACGGTCCGGCCGTCTCTGACGCCTCAGATGCGATCATCGGGTCCGAAGCACGGTCTTATCAACAGTACGCTTAGTAGACGTAGCTACGGGGCCTATCACGACCCGGAACGTTTCGTCATAGCCGGCGGGGTTTTGTGCTTGCCAGTTCCATGCGTCACGGCAGGCATCAGTAAATGTTCGAGTAGTTTGCCACTTCAGTTCTGCCTGAGCTAACCGTGGATCTGCTACCACTGTTGCCAGGTCTCCGCTGCGACGGGGACTGATTTGATACGGAATCGGGCGATTGGATACTTCTTCAAAAGCCCGAACCGCTTCTAGAACGCTTGTGCCCACACCGGAGCCAAGGTTATACGTTTGCACGCCACACGACGTATAGTTCAGTGCGGCGACATGGCCTTCGGCCAGATCCATGACGTGGATGTAATCGCGTACTCCAGTACCATCAGCGGTGTCATAGTCATCGCCAAAGACTGAGAGTTTTTCGCGTCGGCCGACAGCAACCTGGGCGATGAACGGCAAGAGATTGTTGGGAATACCCGCGGGATCTTCGCCGATGCGACCCGAAGGGTGTGCGCCCACCGGGTTGAAGTATCGCAACAGCACCACCGACATGTCGGGGCGTGCCGCCGCGGCGTCTCTGATGATCTGCTCGTTCATGTATTTTGACCAGCCGTACGGGTTGGTCAACCCCACGCCTGTCTGATGCGTTTCGGCAATCAGTGAGGTTTGGGGTTCGCCGTAGACGGTGGCTGATGAACTAAACACGAGCCGGGTGATCCTGCGTTCTGCCAGGATGTCTAACAGGGTCAGCGTTGAGGCCAGATTTGTCCGGTAGTAGCGGACGGGTTGTTCGACGGACTCCCCCACGGCCTTGAGCCCGGCGAAATGCACTACGGCATTGAAGTGGATGTTGGCAAGCGTTGTTCGTGTTGCCGTGGCGTTGGTGAGGTCTGCCCGCACGAAGGTGATCGGTTTGCCGCTGAGTTCTTCTACTCGTTTGAGTGCAAGCCGATTGCCATTCGACAGATCGTCGACCACAACCACGTCGTGTCCCTGTTCGAGCAGGACTAACGCCGTGTGGCTACCGATGTATCCAGCTCCGCCGGTAAGCAGGACGCGCATTGTAGTCTCCTAAGAATTCTTCACTGTGTAAGCTGTGTGAGCGCGGCGCTGGGCTCGTACAGCGAGACCGAAAGCGCCAAGTAGTCGGCCCCAACCCGTGGTAATTGCCACGGCTAGAGCACCGATGAGTGGTGGAATGTCGGGGGTATTGATGACCAGCACACCTACACCTACGCCTGAAAGACACGCGAAGAACCAGATCCAGGCTTGTCCCGAATACGCATTGAGCACGTTGAGCACGCCCTCATAGATATATGAGGAGGCGATCGGCAGCATAGCAACTGACAATAACGTCAGCTCGAGATAGGTCAGCGCGAATTCTTCGCCGTACACAAACTGCAGCACCGGTGAGCCAGCAAAAATCACGATGGGAATGCTCGCGGCGACAATCGCGGCAATGATGCCAGCCACCTTATGCGCGCGGTGGAGCAAGGCGTTTGCCCCGGAGTCTTCAAAGGTCCACCGGAAAGAGGTGATAAGCACCTCTTTGAGGGTGAATCCAGACAGATTAGCGGCGGTGAGCAAGTAGGCAGCCGTGGCAAAGATGCCGGCGGTCGCGTTATCGGCGATGACCGAAAGGAACAGGATCGGCAGATAAGTAGATAGAGCTGCTAGTGCTTCAGATACCGTCGTTGGAATACCAGCGCGCAGGATGCGGCGGTAGCCACCTTTGCGTGCTCCTTGTTCTGGGGGCGCCTTCACCAGATACCGTTGAGCTGAGATGGTGACCAATACCGCCACGAACCCCACGCCCAGGATGGTCAACGGGATGGATTGGGTCAGCCAAATCGTCACCAGGGCGATGATCATAGCGCCGAAGTGCTGGAACAGGCTGTGCACGCCGATGAGCAGGAGTCGATTTTCGCGTTGAAACCGGGCGTAGACAATGTCCAGGTAGACATCCAGACACCGCACGAACACCACCGCAGCCAGTATCGGCAGACTCAGTTCGGGGTTGAACTGGTAATACGCTGCGATGATCAGGAGGGACAGGCCAATGCCGATCAGCTGCAGCATGAGATAGGAACGCCACCGGAAGCTGGTTTGCAGGCTGAGGTAGACAGTGCGCAGCCCGAGCTGGCCAACAATAAACACCGGAGTGATCACGGCTAGGATCAGCGAGTATTGTCCGACTGCGGCCGCGCCGCCGCCGACCTGGGCGAACAGCCACACCATGAACCACTGGGCAACCGCCCAGCTGAACGATCCTGCCGCGAAAATATATCCGTCAAGAGACCGGGTCTTGGTTGACTCGGTCTGGACCGTATCCGCCTGAGGATTGAGTGCTTCTTGTTGTGTCACTGAGCTTCCACATGTTCTGCTGCCACAGGTGACTGCAGCTGGTGAGCGACATTTGTTTCTTGCAGACCGAACATGAAGACCTGTTCGAAGTGTTCTTCTACTCGGGCACGCGCTGCTGCACCGCGCTGACGAAGTTGCTCGGGTTGTTCGACGATCTCGACGATGACCTCTGCCAGAGCGTTCGCGTCTTCGACCGGGAAGACCCAGCCGGTCTCGCCGTCCACCACCGAATCGATGGCACCGGTGGCGTCGGTGACGATGGCTGGCACTTCAAGGGCGGCCGCTTCCAGCACGACGTTTGGAAAGCCTTCACGCAGTGTCGGCAGACACAGGACATCCGCTGAGGTCATGTAGGGTCGAACATCATCGACGTCATCAAGACGGCGGATATGTTCGGCACCGGCGACTTCTTCAGCCAGTTGCTGGTTTTCGACTTCACCAACCAGCAGCAGCCGGATATTCAAACCACGCGCGCGGGCCGTATCGACGGCCTGCAGGAGCGTGGTGATACCTTTGTCCGGCGTGAGCCGACCGATAAATACGATCGTCAAGTCACTGTCTGAGGCCAGGAATGCTGCGGTGTCGTCATCCACGGGACCTGCTGCTGAGCGTGAGAATCGCTTAAGATTCACGCCGTGTGAGCTGCCCGCCCCAAGCACCTCGATGCTGTCTGCTGGGGCAAGCCCCAGGGCTTCAGCGGCACGAGCCAGGCTGAAGCTATTGGCAACAGTCTGGGTGGCCGAGCGGATGGTGGTGCGCTCACAGGCTTCGAGAATCTTGCGTTTCAGGCCCCTCTCGGTTTCCAGCCGCAGGCCCCACAGTTGATAGATGCGTACCGGTACACCGGCGAACTTTGCTGCCAGGGTGCCCAACAGCCCGGCTTTCGGGGTTGCTGATACCACGGCGTCCGGGCGGATGCGACGCAGTAATTTGATGGTGGCCAGTAGTGTCTGAAAGTCTTTGGCCATGGCTGGATCCCGTTCGTAAGGGATGTGGTAGCCGGTGGCCCCTTCGGAGGCCGCCCAGGTTTCTAACGCGCCGCTGGAGTTACCTACCACGGTCACTTCCCAGCCACGCTCGCGAAGAAAGCGCACATAGTTCCGGTAGAACGTCAATGCGGAGTCTTCGACGGTGACGATCAGGACTATGGTTTTCATTGTTGTACCTCCTGAGGGCGTGGCTGCTGCGTGATGGCGGGCTGTCGGGCTCTCGAAAAGAGATGCACGGCGAGCAACATGCCGATGATGAGCCAGAGGATGCGTGAGTTTTGTAATGAGATGCCTGCCGAGCCGATGAGCAAGACTAAAAGGGCGTCTCGAGTGGAGTGCCACAGTGGCATGTGGGCACCCGGTACGGGGCGCTTCAGCAATAGGATGACCACCCACACCAGGAAGATCGCGGTGAGGACGAAGCCCCACTCGGCTGCGATCTGTAGGAAGGTGTTGTGCGCGAGCACTGGTTCGTCGCTGAATTGTGCCGCTATGCCCAGGTAGGTGCCAACCCCGATGCCGGCGAAGGGGAAGATCCCGATAATACGGAGGGCATCGCCCCAGGCGGAGTCACGTCCGGAGCCGTCGCCTTCAATACCGGCTTCGAAGTCCACCAACAGCGGGCTCAGCCGACTCAAGGCTGGGACTTGGTCCATGCTGGCGGCCACACTCATGCGCATGGATTCGTCGAGCAGGATCATGATGCATAACACGGGTAGACAGACCACGAAGCCGACCAGCAGGGCTCGATACGGTGAGACGTAGCGGCCGCGGTTCGGGGCGGAAAAGGTCGTGAGGAATGTGCGCCAGACCAACAAGATCAGCAGCGTCAGCAGTCCCGTTTTGGAGCCCGAGGCGAGTACCGATAGCCCCAGGATCACCAGCGCCGGGTAGCGGAAGCGGCGTGGGATATCGTGGTCATGCCAGAGCGTGGCCATAGCGACCAACTGGATGAGTGAGAAATAGTTCGGGTCGTTCATCAGCCCACTGAAGCGAATCTCCCAGTGGTACATGAACTCGATTCGCGGCAGGGCAGGAAAAATCGTCTGCGCTGCACCGATGGCACCGACGATCACTGCCATCAGCGCGAAGGCTCGCAGCACGATGCGCGACTGACCGGCTCGTACAATATTGACGCCCAACAAGAAGTAGCCGAACGAGGTCGCCAGCTTGAGGTAGTCGGTTAGGACTTCGATGGAGCCCTGTTCGATCTGCAAGACATTCGGGACGACTAGGCCACCCATGGTGAGTACCACGATGGACAGCACCAGGAAGTATATGGAGGGGCCCCGCGGGAGGTACATCCGAGTCGTGAGGATCATGGTCATCAGGATCAAGAACGCGAAGACGTCAGCGCTGGAGAGGTTGATCCCGAAGATGACGCTGGTCTGGTTCAGCGTGATGCCGAGCAGGAAAAGTAACAACGGTGCCCGTCTTAGGGCCACTGTTGTGCGGCGTTGGTCTACCGCAACGGTGCTAGCCATGGGCCCATTCCGTTCGTGGCGTCGTTGGCGGTGTTCTTGGCTGGGATCCATCGTTGACCCTGCAGATAGTCCTGGACCGATGAGGTTTTTCGAACTTGGATCAGTGCTTCGCGCGTGCGTACGTAGACGGCTGGCGGAAATTCGATGAAGAATTGCGGTTGGAAGGACAGAGTGTAGGCTCCGACGTTATAGAAAATGATGCGATCCCCCGTCTCGAGCACCCGCTCGTCGTGGAGTTGCATGAGGCGGTCGTCTTCCATACAGGTGAAGCCCCCGATGGTTTGGACGGGTCGAGTCTCCGTGGCGTCGGTTTCAAGTTCGTATGGGAAGGGCCGTTTGCGTCGAAACAGCGGATCGATATTCGTGCGGCTGGCGTCGGTGAGCACGAAGGTCTGGTTGTTGACCTGTTTGACATCGATCACACTGGCGTGGAATTCGATGGGCACCGCGATGAGTGCGCCGCCGGGTTCTACGATCAGTTGGGTTTCTGCCGGATCGACGACGTCTTGAAGGACCTCGCGGATGGCGGTCACATAGTCGGCGAAGGTTGGCTCGCCGTCCTCGCTGCCAAAGAATCCGCCGCCGATATCGACCCAGTCCAGAGTCAGATGGCGTGAGGTAATGAGTTCTTTCGCTACGGTTGCAGCGGCCCGGAAGACATCAACGCTTTGGGTATTGGAGTTCCGGTGCATGTGCAGCCCAGCGATGCGTACCCCCGCCTCGGTCAGCGTGTCTATGGCGGCGTCGAGTTCGCCGGCTGCGGGGTTGAAGCCGAATCGACTGTCCGGGGCTTTCGAGGTGCTTTCGCCCGGGCAATACAGCTCGACGTCCCAGTTGACGCGCAACCCTACCGACAGTGTGGTTTCGGGGAGCTGTTTGGCCAGTTGAGCGGTCCAGAGGACTTCGCGTTTCGAATCGAGGTTGACGATCGAGCCTTGTACCAGGGCGGACCAGAGTCGGTCCCGGCTTTTGATTGGCCCGTTGAACACGATCTGATCAGGTGTATAGCCTAACGCTATGGCCAGGTCGTATTCGGTGTCGGATACGACCTCAGCCCATACGCCACGATCGCGCATATAGGACAGCAACCACGGTAGGGCATTGGTTTTGAACGAGTAGGACAGAATGGAGTTTGGCCAGCCGTCAGCGAGCGCGTCTTCAAATCGTGTGACGAATTTGTCGAGTTTCGGCGCATCCAACACCATCGCTGGGGTGGTTGGCTGCTGTGGTCCGGTGTGAGTGCGTTGCATGAACCTTACTTTCTGTCTTGCATTGCGGCGATTGCTGCATCGGTATCTTCTGATGCCGCGGTGAGCTCTACTGTGCGTTGAAAAAAGCTGACAATTTGGTCAATGGCTTCCTCCATGTGGGCGGCTGATCGCGCATACACCTGGCGGGATCGGCCGAAGGGATCTGGGAGGTCGTACAGCCGTTCCGGGGTCAGCCTCGACACCATGCCGCGCATTCGGGCGGCCGCTTCGATGGCGGCTGTGGGGCTATCGGTGTTGTGTAACAGCCGCTGTAGCTGGTCTTCGTCGATCGATGACACGATGTGTGCGAATTCAAGCATGGTGAATGCGCGCTTGGCTGCGCTGGGATGTAGCCGTGCTGCTTCACTGCGGTGTTCACGTTCCATCCCCAAAATGAGGTCAGCTTGACTCACCAAACCCTCGGTCAGCGCACGCGCATCGTGCTCCAATCCGCGAATTCCCTTCTCGGTGGCAATCTCCTGCATCGTGTCTTGCATCGGATCGCCCAGCATGGCTGAGGTGCCGGCACTTGCGACTCTGAAATGGTCCCGGTCGAATTTGGCTGCAAGCAGCTTTGCCGCGAACGGGGAGCGGCAGATATTTCCGGTACAGACAGCTAGAATTCGCAGCGTCATGCCACCCTCGAGACTCGAGATTTGTCAGATTCAACCGTGTCGACATATTTGTAGGAGTTGTATCGAGAGCTACCGGAACCTCGCATTGGGACTTGGTTGACGATCACTCCGAGGACTTTGCCACCAACATTTTCAAGCGAGTCGATGGCCTGTTCGAGGTCTTGCTGCCTGGTGTGCCCGATGGAACTGATCAACAAACTCCCCGATGCATGGGTTGACAAGACGGCGGCGTCGGTGACCGGCAAGACCGGTGGCGCGTCGATCAGGATGTAATCCGCGTTTTCGCGGAGCGTGTTGAGGACTGCGCGCATCTTTGGAGAGCCGAGCAGTTCAGAGGGGTTCGGTGGAATTTGTCCGGCGGGAAGGATCGTGAGGTTGTCGGGTCCCCAGTGTTGTAGGACGTCTTCCAACGGAGCACGATCAATGAGCACGTCACTGAGTCCGACAGCGCCTTCGATGCCCATCAGGTTTGCCAACCGGGGTCGACGCAAATCGGCTTCGACCAGGGCAACACGGGCGCCCGTTTCGGCTAGGACGACCGCCAGGTTGGCGACCACGTGGCTCTTGCCTTCACCGGGAGAGGCGCTGGAGACTACGAACACGCGTGCGTCATCGTTGGTCGCAAAGAATTGCAGGTTGGTTCTCGTGGTGCGGAACGCTTCTGCCCGTGGGCTTCGTGGATCGTCGTGGACGATCAAAGGGCGCTTTGCGATCTGGTCGTCGTGGCCAATACGGCCAACTACAGGAACGTCGGTGATTTCTTCGACGTCGGCGACCGAGTGAATGCGGGTGTCGAGCGAGCCGCGCAAAATCGCCAGCGCAATACCCAGAGCAAGGCCGATGAGCAGTCCCAGGGCGCTATTGAGCGCAAGATTGGGACTGGTGGGCTCAGCGGGGACCACACCGGGGTCGATGAGGCGGACTTGCACCGGGCTACTGTCGCCGGCTGTGCCAACCTCGATGTCGTTTTCTACGACCTGACTGATGACTTCACCGGAGGTGTTGACCAGGTCAGCTGCAAGCTGTGGATCAGGGTGTTTGGCAGTGATCTTTAGCAGGGAGGAGCTTTCTGGCGACTGCACGTTAAACAGTTTGTGCATGTTCTCCCGGGGCACTTCGCCCTCGAGTTCTTCTGCGACTCGGTCTAGCACAATGGCCGTCGTGGCGATATCGACGTAACTGGTCACCACGGTCTGGGCGAAGCTTGCACCTTGGAAAAGATCTCCGGAAGCGTCGAGGTTAGCTCCGCGGACCGAGACGTAGAGGGTAGCGGTCGATTCGTATCGTGGTGTCATCAACGCGGATGCGCCCAGAGCCAGCAGCAGACCTGCTAGGGTGCCCGCTACGACAATCCACCAGTTTTTGGATAACATGCGCCAGTAGGTGCGCAGCTCCATGGGGTAGGCATTGTAGTTGTTCGGATCTCGTCGCGAGAAGCCTCGGCGAGACTGGCCGTCGTTGGGGAGTTGAAACATTAGATTCCTACCCGTTTCTGGATTGGGCTCATCAGCCGTTCATGGTGATTCGCGGATTGTGCTGCTGGAAGTTGCGTGATTTCGGTGTCTGCGGTGTCGAAGCCGATAATGCCTTCGTGTTTGGCACCGATGTAGCCGATGCGGTACTGGTCCCAGTCCGATCGCGGTGCAAATCCGAGGGTCGAGGCCAGGTAGAAGTGGGGGACGTCGGCACCTGCGATGTGCACGAACGGATAGCCGCCACCAAATCGTGGATTGACGTCAATAACGTATGGGATGCCGTCTTCGGTGACGAGCACATCGACGTCAACGCTGCCGCGAATACCCAGAGCGGCGTTGAGCGCGGCCGCTAGTCCGATGAACGCGGTGTTCTTGACGGTCTTAGCGCTGGAGGTTTCACCGTGGCGCATGCCGAGTTTCCGGCGGGCCAGGACGCCCTCGACCGGTCCCCCGCGCACCGCGGTGACGATATCGAGGCCGTATTCGGTCCCGCCGACATCCGGTTGGATGATGATGTTGTCGAACTCCAGCGCCTCGGCGCCGGTGGCATGACGGTAGCGGTCCTCGACCCAGCGGCAGGCTTCGTCGGCGGTAAAGCGTCGCAGCCCGGATGAGCCGCTGCCCCACCGGTCTTTGACGATCACGTAATCGTTGCTGTAGAGCAGATCGTGTACTGCCGGCACGTCAGATAATGCCACGGTGCGTGGGGTCGAGACGCCGGCTTTCTTCAAGACCTGGCTCATGACCAGTTTGTCGGCCACTGCCCGGTGGGATCGTTGATCCAACACCGGTGTCACGACTCCGCGTGCCCGGAGCTCGTCGGCCAGTCCTTCGGACAGAGTCGTCAGCTCGTGGTCGTTCAGCGAGATGAACAGATCGGGTTGTATCTCGTCAATGAGGTCGAGCATCGCGGGTGCGTAAGCTTCGCTGGTGAACGCCGGAATCGGATAGTACGTATCGGCGGCAGCGGCGGTGGCAGCGGTTGGGTCGTGTTCGATGACGATCACTTCACCGTTGATACCTGCTTCGAAGAGCGCTTCTTTGAACCACTGGACGAGGTAGACCCGACGTCCGGCCGAACTGATAATGATGCGCATATCAGATTCCTGTCTGTGCTGCGAAGGCCACGAGCATTTCGCCTTCTTCGACGTGCGGCCTCAAGCGGGGAAGATGGATTGGGACGAAACCAAGCTGCTGAGCTGTGTCGTACAGTGCTCGACTGGATTCGGAGAGCCGCAAGAAGATGCGGTGTGCGTCGTAGGTTGTGCCGTGATAGATCAAGCGCTCTAATAGTGCTTCGACGGCCATAGAGGTGTGGTGGTTTGGTCCCAGCACAACGCTGGCATACAACACCGGGCCGCCCAGTCCGGATAGTCCGGCAATTCCGACGGGTATCTCGCGGTCATCGAGATACACCCAATAGCGGGCTGTGTGGGGTTCGGTCCCGTCGTGGTCGCCGATTTTCATGGTGGCCGAGCTGCGCTGCCACGATTCCCACAGGTCTTGCCAGCGCTCGTCGATGGGTTCTTCGGTCAGCCCGTCGCGGGGTGGTTCGCCCACGAACATGGTGGAGTCAAGCTCACCGTCGATACCTCGTCGGGAGAACATCCGAGCGATGGTCCGCGCCATGATTTTCAGGTCCATCCACAGGTTGTGATGATCAACGTAGTGGACGTCCAGATCAAAGCGGGCTTCCCAGGTCGCTGCGTCGCGGCCGCTGACTTTAGCCAGTCCGGTGATTCCGGGACGGACTTCGTGACGGCGTGCCTGATGCGGCGTGTAGAGGCCCAGATAGTTGACGTTGAGCGGGCGGGGGCCCACCAGACTCATCTGGCCTTTGAGGACATTGACTAAGCTGGGCAGTTCGTCCAGTCCGCTGGTTTGTAGCCAGCTACCGAACCTGGTTATGCGCTGGCCGCCGGTCAGCAGGATCGGGGCATCTTCGACCGTGGTGCGGAACTGCAGCAGCCCGAATAATTCGCCGTCTCGGCCGGGGCGTTGTTGGGACACGACCACCGGTGCTCCGAGGTTGAAGCGAATCAAGACCCACAACAACCCGAAAACCGGTGCTAACACGATCAGCCCCAGGATGGATATGATGATGTCTACGGCGCGTTTCATCATGCTGCTCGCCCTCCCAAATAATCATCGAGCACGTTCATGACGCGCTCGAGTTGGCCGACGGTCATATTTGAGCCGCTGGGCAACATGATGCCGTTGGCAAACAGGTTTTCAGCCGCTCCGGTTAGGAGGCTGCGGGCGTCGGCGAACACCGGCTGTAAGTGCATGGGCTTCCAGACCCGACGGGCCTCAATTCTGTGCTGTGCCATCGTGTCGACGAGCACCTCGATGGCCACCGGAGTTTTCGACTGGTCAAAGACCAGCGGGGTCAGCCAGCAGTTGTCTTCGGCATCGTCGATGCCGCCAAGAATTTCAACGCCGAGTTTGGCAGCGCACCATTGCCGGTAGACGTCGCGGTGCTCGCGGCGTCGAGCGATCATCGCGTCCAGGCGTTCCAGTTGAGCCCGACCCAAGGCAGCCAGGAGATTGCTCAACCGGTAGTTGTATCCGATGTCTTGGTGTTCGTAGTGTGCAACCGGCTGACGGGCCTGGGTCGACAGGTAACGAACGTATTCGGCGACATCGGCACGATCGGTCAACAGCATGCCGCCACCGGAGGTGGTCATGATTTTGTTGCCGTTGAACGAGAACACGGCAGCATCGGCGAAGCTGCCGGCCGACTTGCCGCCGAGGCCTGCACCGACTGCTTCGGCGGCATCGGCTAAGACTGGCACACCGTAATTCGCGGCGATTCCTTCGATCGCTGGATAGTCGGCGGCTTTGCCAAATAAATCCACCGGCAAAACCGCTCCGACGCGCTTATTGGCCCGGTCTAGCACGTGCAGTGCGATGTCGAGCAGTTCAGGATCCATGTTGCCCGTGGCCGGATCCACGTCGATGAAAAATGGTTCGGCACCCGTATAGACGATCGCGTTAGCGGTCGCGGCAAACGTCAGCGTCGTGGTGACCACGACATCGCCGGGTCCGACACCTAAAGCCAGTAGGCCCAAGTGCAAGGCGGAGGTGCCCGAAGCCAGGCCAACTGCGTGGTCGACGCCGACCCGCTGTGCCATTTCTGCTTCGAAGGCATTCAGGTCCGGGCCGGCCGGCGCAACCCAGCCTGACCGAATCGCTGCCATCACAGCTTTTTCTTCGAGGGGTCCAACATCGGGGCTGGAGAGGTGGATCTGTTCGAGCGAGTCGGTAGGTGTGGATGAGATAGTGATTCGGGTTTCGGTCATTAGCTTTGTACTTTCGTGGCAGATGGCATGTACGTCAGCTCTGAGATCGACAGTGGTTCAACGGAGGTTCGATTGATCAGTGGGTGCGCTGAGGGCCGGGTGTCTTCGTGATCGGAGGTCAGATCTTCGTGGAGCTTTTCGCCCTCGCGCAGCCCGGTGTAGACGATCTCGATATCTTTGCCCGACATCGCGATCATCCGCTTGGCGATGTTCAGGATCTTGACCGGTTCGCCCATATCCAGAATCATCACTTCGCCCATACTGCCGATGCCGCCGGCTTGCAGCACCAGCTGGCAGGCTTCAGGAATCGTCATGAAGTACCGGGTGACATCTGGGTGCGTGACGGTCAGCGGGCCGCCCTGTTCAATCAGGCGGGTGAAGGTTGGCAGCATCGAGCCACGGCTACCGATAACGTTGCCGAACCGAACCGACAAGTATCGCTGTTGGGTTTGCTGGCCCATCCACGAGGTAAGTTGTTCTGCGGCGCGTTTGGTGCGGCCCAGTACGCTGGTCGGGTTGGCTGCCTTATCGGTCGAGATATTGACGAAGCGTTCGACGCCGACGGCCGCGGCCGCTTCCAGCACGTTCTGGGTTCCAACGACGTTGGTCTTCCAGCCTTCTTCCGGGAAACGCTCTAGCATCGGTAGATGCTTCAGTGCTGCAGCATGAAAGACGACCTGCGGGCGGTGTTCTTCGAACACCTGGCGCAGCGCATCGGCATCGCGGATATCTGCCAGCACCGTTTCTTTAGTGGCCAGTAGCCCGTTGCCGTTGATCATCAGTTGCGCGGTTTGCAGTCCGGTCTCGCAACGATCCACCATGATCAGTTCAGCCGGATTGAAGCGGCTGATCTGTTCGCACAACACCGAGCCGATAGATCCCCCGGCACCGGTCACCAAGACTCTGGCACCGGTCAGATAGCCTGCGATGTCTTCGACGTTGGTATCGACCGGCTCGCGGCCCAACAGATCATCGATCGAGATATCGCGCAGGTCGGTTGACCGAATACCGCGCTCGAGCAGTTCGTGCAGGGGTGGGATGACCTTAACCTGCACTTCGTGTTCGTCAGCGACTTCCTGAATCTGATGAAGCATCCGCTTGGACGGTTCGGCGACCGCGACGACAACTACTTTGGCGCCGGTTTGCAGGATGAGCTCGGACAGTTCTTCGACTTTGCCCAGTACTCTGACGTGGTAGAGCTGCACGTGAGATTTCTCCGGTGCATCGTCGACCAGACCAACCGGCCAGTACTTAGCGCCGGGGGTGGTGACCATCTGACGGATCAGGTTCGTCCCCACCTCTCCGGCGCCGATAATCAAGGTGCGAGCGGCTCTACGGTCTGGTACGGCGCGTGCGAGGTGACGGAGACGCTGTGTAAAGCGTGCTCCGAACATCAGCAACACGGCGGTCGGGATGATCAGCACGCTCATCGTCACCGGATGATCGATGGTGTAGCCGGCAATCAAATTGGCGATCACCATGGTCAAACCGATGGCGAAACCCGTCTTTAACAGGGCCCGTATCTCATCAAAGCTGCCGGCGCTATACCGGAAACGATAGAGAAACGCAGCCCAGCCGAACGCGAGTTGCGCCAGTGCTGCCACCACCACGAGCACAACGACCAGTACCGCAGTCGAGGGTGTGAGTGAAAAATCATAGTAGACCAGGTAGGCGGCGAGGATGGCCACCGCCCAGCATGCTATGTCGAAGTAGTACTGCGTTGGTCTGAACCGAGGTTTGCTTTGTTGCCCATACCTGTTGGGCTGCTCTGTGGCGTGAGCGCTCATCGCTGGCCACCGCGATTCAGGACTTCGCTTTCTGCTTGGTTCCGCGCAGAAACATGCGGCTTCGACGGGGTCATAACTCGACCTCTCCTAATGATGTGTGAGCACTGGGATAGCCAGTCTCCGTCCTGACCTCATAGAGGAAACGGTGACCGAGATCCCAGCTGATTCACAGACTAAGAAAGGCCAGCGGGGCAATCACTAGCTATATGGCCAGTTTGAACCTTGGGGTTTGAACACCGATGACTAGCATCAACGTGAGGCAGTGTGCTGGCGGGGGCGCAGGTTTACGCTAGGTTGGCGTTGGGTTTAAGATTCAAGGTCTGCTATCCGCACAGGTGGCTCACGGAATTACCAGCTAGGTCTGCTATATGTTGGCAGGTGCTCGAAGAATTATGGCAACGTTCAACCAGTATCCAGCCACCCTTGCCCGAAATGTGGGTGTTTGGTGTAGGTATAGCTGCTCTTATACTGACGTGGTCGCCATTGGGTTACCGCATCGTTCGACATTTAGCGACCCTGCTACACGAAGCCGGCCATGCGCTCGTTGGGGTGTTGGTGGGTCGCAAACTGCGCGGTATTCGCCTGCACTCAGATACCTCCGGACTGACGCTCTCCCGCGGCAAACCCACCGGGCCCGGCATGGTGGCAACCTTACTGGCGGGTTATCCTGCTCCGGCACTGGTGGGGCTAGCTGGCGCCTGGCTAGTCAGCTCCGGATACTCAGCCGGGATGCTTTGGTCACTTGTGCTGTTGTGCGCCTTGATGCTGGTGTTTATCCGAAATTTTTATGGGCTGTGGGTCGTGCTGGTCACTGGTGTTGGGGTGGCCGTACTATCCTGGACCGCGTCCGGTGAGATCCTCTCCATCACCGCATACCTGATGGTCTGGTCACTACTGTTAGTGGCGCCGCGTGCTGTCGTTGAATTGCAACGCAGCCGGCGTCGGAAACGGTCTAGTTCTCGCAGTGACGCAGACCAACTCGCGGCGTTGACGCCATTTCCTGCGGGCTTTTGGATCGCAGTATTCTGGTTGATCTGTGCGGCCTGCTTGGTAGCTGGCGGCTGGCTCTTACTGAACGCTAGCTGATAGCGGCCGCTAGGTTTTCGTTGGCGTCTGACAGGGAACGATACCAACACCGACCCGTAGACGAGCAGGCTCGTGTCAAACGCACTAGGGCAATTTACGTCCCACCGCGATGATGGCTTTCGGCAACTGTGCCAATATCCCTGCTAGCTATCACTTTTACCTGAGTACCAGAGCTAGCACGCTCGGCAAGGATGGCTAGTAGCAATTTTATGAATCGCGAAAGTGAGTGAGCACCTCGCTTGGTAACCATTGCAAAATCTGTGGCATTGAAGAGCTGCCAACGATATTCCCGGGGCCTTGACGAGACAAAGGTCAACAGAATCGTCCGGGATCAATCTCTCGTGTAACCAAACGAGAAACATCAAACGTCGCTACCGCAACCGAAAAATCTAAACTGCCTGCATGGACCCTATGATCCTGATTCTGCCTGCTGGACTTATTCAAGGTGCATTGATTGTGATCGTGACTTGTTACGCCAACAGTGGCCCCAGAGCGGAACGCAATGGTCTGCTTGGCATCAGGTCGTGGGCCACCACATTTTCCAAGGAAGCATGGCAAGCCGGACATCGCGCAGGTATCTTCTATAGCTGGTTATTAGGAGGAGTCACTGTACTCTCGCTAATTATTGGCCTCTGGCTACTCCGTGGGGAACCGCCACCGAGCGAGGCAATCATTTCAGCATATACACTGGAGACCCTTGTCGGCACGCTAGCGATCACTGGTCTTATGATTCTGCGGGCACACCGATCCGCTAAGCATGTAGCCATCGCGCAAGTACTACAAGAAGAAGGCGACGAGATCGATGCCTTGCTCACGGAGAAATACGGTGACGATCATTAGTCATATTCGATCTTCGACCCATTAGGCCAAGTCAAGAACTTCGCCGCGCTCGAGTTGATGCCTTATGTAACGCGGCAGCCACCGTGTCGGCACACTTCGAGCCGCGTTTACTGCCGCTGACGCACGCCAGTGTCAGCGGCTGCGGTCAGCTTCGACACGAGTTTCTCCAGCTCCTCGACCCGCTGCTTGAGAGCATAGAGTTCGTCTTCAACTCGTGTTTCTAACAGTACGCCGTCGCGAAGCTGCACAGGCTCTCCGAGCTCATCGTAAACCTCACTGATGCGAACAACTCCGTCGCCGCATTGCACTTCGTAGTGTTCGTCTACTTTGCGAAGCACTTTTCCGACGACACCCTTGACTTTGGGGGCTTCGACTACACCGCCTGAGCGGTGAACTTGGAGCCGTTGGCCTTTGGAGTACACGTATGCGCCGGGGTGTGGTGGAGCCGCAGCACGGATGAGGGCATCAACATCTTTTGCGGGCAGATGCCAATCGATCAACCCATCCCCGGGGTCACGTTTACCCAGGTAGGTAGCTAAGCTTTCGTCCTGCGGGGCCGGAGCCCACTCGAGTCTTTCCAATTTCGGGAGTAATTGGTCCATTCCCTGGGCGAGGGTGCGCAAACATTCTGCTGTCACAGCGTCGGCGTCCATCTCATCTGTCACGTCGAATGGAACTTGTTCGAGAATGCCGCCGTTATCCGCGTCGTCCCCGATTTCGAATAAGGTCGAAGCAGCATCAACTGCACCAAGAGTAATCCAAGCGACCGGGGCCCTACCCCGACCTTTCGGCAGGGCTGTGGGGTGGTAGCCGATGCAACCTCTTCGGGCAGTAGAGCGCACCTCGGAAGAAACCAACTGGGACAATCCAACAATGAACAGGAAATCGGCGTCCCATGCCTGAAGTTGGTCCACCACCGGCTGGTCGTTGACCCGGGTATAGCCGTAAAAATCTACGCCGAGTTCTTCCGCGAGTTCACGGAGATCATATACATCGCTTGAAGGCCCCGGATTGGCAGGCTCGTAGCCAGCTATGCCAACGAGCTCGATATTACTTTTCGCGATGTGTCGTGCTACTACCGCACTACTCTCTACGGCTCCGACCACTGCCGCCCGTATGGTCTGTGTCGACATTATTCTTGCTCCGTAGGTTTTTCACCGAACAGGATGACCGCTACGGTCTTGATCAAAATTTTCATATCGAATGTAAACGACAGATTATCGACATAGATCTTGTCGTAGCGCCATCTCGTGGGCCAGCTCAACGTAATGTTCCCATTGGTCTGTGCATGACCCGTCAGTCCGGGTTTCACGAGAAACCTATGTTTGCCGTCTTCGGTCAATTCCTCAATGGAGTCTGCCAGAAACGGGCGAGGCCCGACGATGCTCATTTCTCCACGCACCACATTGAGAATTTGGGGAAGTTCATCGATTTTCAGTCGTCGTAAGATGCGGCCGACTTTTGTCGTATCTGGGTTTCCATCACGGACTTCTCCAGTCGAACGGTTACCATGCCGCATCGTCCGCAACTTATAGATTTTAAAACTCCTCAAACCTTTGCCGACTCGTTCTTGAGTGAAGAGTATCGGTCCGGGAGTTTCTATTTTCACGGCCGCCGCGGCGGTAGCTACTATCGGGGCAACAGCGACGCCCACGACCGCTGCCACACAGACGTCAAATATCCGCTTACCATATTTCTCATAAAATGAGCTGTTGCGCTTCAGCAGTTCTTGTTGAACCCACTGTTCAGTTGCACGCACTGCGTCAAGGTGTTCGGTGTCACGGTCGCTATGCTGGGTAGCTGTTTGAGACGTGTTCATGATTGTCGATGCCACTGGCCCCTCTTTTCGGGTCGGCTACCAAGTTTCTTTAATGAGGACGAATCCTTCTGCGGCGTCGAGGCCTTGTTGGCTCCCACGCCATCGAGCAAGATGCTCTACAGCCTGGACTGATCTCGCGTGGGGAAAAGGATACATCTGCGATTCATAGCACCGCAGCGCCTCGAGTTTTCGCTGCAACTGACTCTCGCTCAGGCTCACCCAAATGTTCGGGGTGAATCCTGGTTCAAGATACGACGCGTTCCAGTGCGTTTCTGACTGCACTTCGTACGCAAGTACACGCTTGATCGACCGTCCCATTTCAGTAGTTGGCCGCCACGCGACACTTGCAGCATGGAAAAGTGCTCGGTGATCCCCGTGCAAATCATAAGGAAATGGAACATATAAGATGTCAGGTTCATGCGCCGCAATCAGACGGTGCACTTCTTCATTGACTTCCCAGACCGGTTTTTGCGGAAAAGCGACGGATGGTAGGTTTCCGAAAGTTAGGTTGGTTACTCCCAGCCTTTCGAGGCTCCGGGCGGCTTCAGCTCGTACCTCATCGAATTCTTCTTGTTCGAAGAGTGGATGTCCGTCTGGGGCTACGCCCGCGCCAGTTGCTATCGCGACAGCGACGTCATCGCCTTCGTCAATGTGTTTGGCCATCGTGCCACCCACCCCAAGCGTTTCGTCGTCAGCATGAGGTGCAAGCACAAGAACATTTGCCATGAATGAGGTCTCTTCCGATATCTTTGGTAGTTTCGGTAAGGTTATGATAAGATTCAAGCTTTAGATTCAGAATCATTCGCGATTTTACAGTAACTTAGCGAAGATAAGAACCTTCTACTTCCCTTAACGGCGCTTTACCGCCTTCGAGATAAAGACCTCTTTCTTTTGCGCGACTCCTTACGATGCACAAGATTACTAATGCCCCATGCCAGCGAGCGATATCGCCACCCCTTTCGATCCGTGCCGGCGAAACCGGTTCGGGAAGTGGGTAGTTCGCGCTAAACATCGACTGACGCGCGATAGGTTTTCACCCAACCGTCAATGATGTCCCAGATCGCTACGATACCGACACCGGCCCCGAAGACGATCGCGACAGTCTCCAGTGCGTCCGGGCTGCCTGCGTTGGTCAGCGATATCTGCACGAAGGGGTCGCTAAAGAGCTCGCCCCGCACCAGCATGGTAATGAACCATGCGAAGATCAACAGAGCCAAGATGGTGTTAACTACCGCCATGGTCACATTCCATCCGGCGCGCAAATACAGGCCCACGGCAAAGAGGGCTTCTAGGCCGAGCAAGACGAATAGTCCGGTCATGGCCCACGGCCAGAGCTCTGGGTTCAAGATTGGGAGTCGTCCCTCGTCAACATACATCAGGCCCAATAACTGATCCCAGAGAATTCCAAAGACCATCAGACCAATGAAGACCAGCGAGCCGATCATGTCGGACCAACCAGCGCGGTTGTCACGCGGTTCCGGCAGGTGGTCGATATCCCAACTGAGACCAGCATCGGTGCCTGTGCGCTCCATGACGGCAAAGGCCAGGGTAACCCAGAAGCATACGTGCAAAATAGTCGAGAGCGTGGCGACCACGGCTTCCGAGATCACCGTTCCGATATTATCGCTGGCAATCAGTTGGGCGATGATGACCACTACGAAGACTATCGGCGGGATGATGACCAACATGCGCTTGAGTAGTCGCCACCAGTGCATGTAATACTTCGGGCCGATCAACTGGAGGGGCCGGTCGGCATAGCCTGCGGCCAAGACAGCCGGGTCCCCTAGTTCGGTGAGCACTGCGCGTTCGGCTGTGTCACGATCTTCGCCGCTCAATACCCGTGCTTCGATGGCATCGGCGATCGAGGCTTCGAGCTCAGGGCGTACTTCCGCGCGCATATCTTCTGGCAGCCCAGTGATCGTTGCTGCGATGTAGCGTTCTGCTAATGAGGTTGTCATAGATGTTCTCCCCTCGTTATCGAGGTGGGTCTTGGTGAGGCAAGGCCGTAATGGCCTCAGTGAGCTGGCGCCATTCCTGATACATGGCTTGGGCCAGTTGTAACCCCTCGTCAGAAGTTTGATAGAACTTCCTCGGTCGCGACTCTTCGGTATTCCAAAGGCTCGTGAGATGTCCCTGCTTTTCCAGGCGCCGTAACAGTGGGTACAGCGTATTGGCTTCGGTCTCAAAGCCGGCTGCTTGAAGGTCTTGAAGGAGGCCGTAGCCGTACCCCGGAGTGCGCAGTAATTCCAAACACGCCAGCACGACGGTGCCGCGCCGGAGTTCTTGGAGATGGGGTTCGAATGCCTCGTCCATGTGTGACACGATACTGTATGTCACACACTATCGTCAACAGCACACACTAAGAATTCTTGTGGAGATGCCCTACCAAAGCGCTCAACGGCCCAGTAGTCTGTGTGGTGTTGTCGAATTGCCCTCGGAGGTTCCATTGTCACTGCCCGCCATCCTGCAAGGCCCGCTGCGTCTGCCTGTTCTGGCAGCCCCGATGTTTTTGGCTTCTGGTCCGGCACTGGTCACGGCTCAGTGCCAGGCGGGCGTCATTGGTTCTTTTCCAGCGCTCAACGCTCGCCCTGCCACACTCTTAGATGAATGGCTGTACGAAATTACGGAATCGAATGCACAGTTTGCCAATGCAAGCCCAGACTCGGTGGTCGCGCCGTTTGCGGTGAATCTCATCGTACATCGCACCAACGCCCGGCTCGAAGAAGACCTCGCAACGGTAGTGAAACACGAAGTGCCCATCGTCATTACGTCCCTGGGCGCCCGCGAAGAAGTCAATGAAGCGGTGCATTCCTACGGCGGGATTGTGCTTCACGATGTTATTCACGATCAATTCGCGCGCAAAGCGATCGAAAAAGGCGCTGATGGTTTGATCGCAGTTGCAGCCGGCGCAGGTGGGCACGCTGGGACACAATCGCCGTTTGCCTTGGTCCAGGAAATCCGGCAGTGGTTTGAGGGTCCGCTGATTCTGTCGGGAGCCATCGCACATGGCCGGTCGATCCTTGCGGCCCTGGCTGCCGGAGCAGATCTGGCCTATGTCGGCAGCGCGTTTCTCTCAACACCGGAAGCAAATGTGCAGCCAGAATATCGCCACATGATCTTAGATAGCACGGCCTCGGATGTGGTGTATAGCAACTACTTCACTGGCATCCACGGCAATTACTTACGCGGCAGCATCGAGGCCACTGGTCTCGACGCAGACAATTTGCCAACTTCTGACCCGTCGGCCATGTCCTTCCAGGAAGGTCGTGACAACGATGCCAAAGCCTGGCGAGACATCTGGGGTTCAGGACAAGGGATTGGCGTGCTGACTGAGTCGCTGAGCACCCGCCAGCTCATTGACCAGCTCGCTAAGCAATATCAGGAAGCTATCAATGAAATGAACGGGCGCATCAGCACCCTCGCCGAAGTTCGCTAAAACTTCAAGTTAATCAGTCTTGCACCGAACGACATCATGACTCGATCTGGTGGTGTCGTGGGTCAAGGTAGGCACGTTGGCTGCGCGGCAGCTCTTGATCGTCAGATACCGTACCAATCGTTACCTGGATTGGGCCGACAACTTTCACATCCCAGTGGAACCCATTCAAGGTGTCAATCATCGACAGCGTTGGATTTTCGATGGTCAGAGTCCGTTCTTCGTCGCTGGGCACGGCCTCTTCAAATTTGCCTCGCCACACGACGTCGAGGAAGACCTCACTGTGCCATTCCGCAGGTCCGTACGTGAGCAGATCATCAATGGCACGACGACTAGCCGCCACATCAATCCCCAACTTGTCCAACGTTGTCTTAAACAAACGTTTTTGCTGCTCGTTGGCCGCATACGTTTGGTAACTCGGAGCGGTCAGGGTGGCCATTTCCAACACCTGCTTGCGCAGCAGCTTCTCGGGCGTGTTTGCGTAGAGCTCTTCTTCTGGACGATTGGCATTGGGCGAGTTCCAGATGGTGTCTCGCAGCTCTTGGTACCAATCCTCTTCTTGGGGAACACTGCTGAAGAAGATGTTCAGTTCATCAAACATTTCTTCGATGAGGCAATCGACGTTCATGAACATTCTGGTCCAGTAGCCTTCGAGGTCTATGGCCTTCATGATGCGTCGCTCGCTACCTGACAGGTGTGCATCGATGTAACGATTTGAGACAACGGCCGATGCTGGTACGTTCAGGATCTCGAACGGTTCATCGATAGTTCCGTCAAAACGCTGGAAGACTTGTTCCCAGTTATTGCCTTGCTGATCAATGCGAGGCTGGTGTTGTCCTCTCGTGAGCGGCATGTACTTTTCTCTTCCGTGCTGAGTGAGTTTCAGTTTTGCATAAAGCATCAGCAGTTGACTTGGAATGACTGACCATTGTGGGCGCTACCTCAGGCAAGCTGCGTCACTTTAAGATTGAACGTATACGATACTGCACGGGAAAGTCTCCCATTGCAACTCCTGCGCTTCGCTTCTATACGCATCTCGTCTGAATGCTCGTCTGGCCGCTATTTCTCCGCACCGCCTTACCGCGATCAGCACTCATGAATGCTCGTACGGACAACCACTGACAGAGCACGACTCTTCAGCTAGCCTCGGATGAGTTGGGTTCTTGATTAGCCCGCAGACAATTGCGCTTCCACCTGCCGGAAACGTTTCATAGACATGCTCAAGCGTGTGTCGTAGCGTCCGGGCTATGGAACTGAAGCAGCAGCCAGCGGCAAATCAACTCGGCCGAGACATCACAGAGCATCTCCCCGACCCGACCACCTTGACCGGTCTGCCGAAATTTAACGAACTACACCACGGGATTTGGAAGCAAGCCAAACCGTATCTGCGGACCCGACGCAATGACAGCCATACTTTATTCGCCTACGGGATCGCCGCGGCATTACTAGAGTCTTACCCGGAGGCCAACCCCGATGTCGTTCTCCCAGCTATCTTGTTGCACGACACTGGCTGGTCATGTGTGCCCGAAAATCAAGTCTTAGAAGCCATTGCTCCAGGGAGTAGTCGGCGTGACCTCGTGTTGAAACATGAGCGCCAGGGAGCACGCATTGCCCACGAGATTCTGAGCTCACTTGATGTACAGGCGGGGCTCATTGACGAAATTGTGGACATCATTGATGGGCACGATAGCCGTCTCGAGAGTTTGTCGATCAACGATTCCATCGTTAAAGATGCCGACAAGATTTGGCGTGTAACCCCACCCGGCATTGACGTGATCATGGACTGGTTCGGACTGGACCGACAGCAGACCGTTCAGTTATGTGCGGCTCGAGTGCACGGTCATCTTTTCACCGAAGCCGGCGCTGCGATGGCCATGGCTTTTACCGCGATCGAATCTCTAGCCGCCACGCCAGCAGTCCGCGAAGTGTACTAACCATCTGTATTCCTGTGAGATAGGCACCCGTGCGGTAGCTTCCTGGAATGCATGCCTCAACAGTCGCAACATGCTGTCCATGACCTCGCGCTTTCTGGTTAGGGTGGGGCTGAACTTATAGCGGACAGTTGCGTAAGGCTGCTCGGCAGCACGATGCCATAGTCGCGGCTCCCACTATCGATATATTGTGTGTTCGCCCCGACGATCACCTGTCTTTTGACAACACGTATGTTGAGGCGGTCTCGATGGTTGCCGGAGAGTCTGCGAACTGAACCTTGCGTCCTCACCGGGATGCCACGGATTGCAAGGCATGGCTGGTGAGCGCCACCGCTCCCGTCCAGTAACACGGCGTGATGACACGATGCGCCATCGAGCACAGCCGGAAGAACTACAGTGTTAACGTAGTTGGGACGGCACAGCCGGGTCTGGTGTCGTTCTGCTTGTCTCGGAAAGGCAGACTCCTGCCGAGCCGCAGACGCATTACTCATCACTGACTAAACTGAAAGTTCATCTATGACGTACGAACCCTACCCAAACCCTCAGCCAGATAACCAGCCTCCTCCGGGCTACTATCAGCAACCTCCAGCACCGCAGCAAAGCAGAGCCATCGGGATCACCTCGATGGTGTTAGGTATTCTCGCCATCCTGCTGGCGTTCATCCCGATCATCGGAGTTGTCTCGTTCCTGCTCGGCCTGGCAGCCATCGGGCTCGGTATTTACGCCGTCGTCAAGGTCAAAGGTAAAGGCCAGGGCATTGCGGGCATCATCACCGGTGCGCTCGGCGTCATCGTTGCGCTGGTTGTCACGCTGATTACCGGGGCAATCTTCTCGGTCATTGAAGAAGATATGCAGAATAATCCTGAATACTACGAAAACGAGTTAGAAGATCTCGAAGATTTCGAAGACATGATGGAAAATACCGGCAGCGAAAACGCTGATGGATCGGGTCTACCCGACTCTCCAACGGCCTATTCGTCCCTGACCATCGTTGGCGACGAAGAAGCGTTGCCAGTTGGTGAAGACGGCGAAGTCTCCGTAGTAGCGATTAGCCAAGCAGAAGACTCGCCCATGTTCCCATTCATTGTGCAAAACCAGACCGATCAGGCTGTTTCTAGCATCAAAGTGAGCGGCCGCGCCTATGACGGCGATGACCAAACCCTGGGCTCTGGTTCGTCATACTCGACTTCACCGCATGTCGTACTTCCGGGTGAATACGCTTTCGGATATCTCTACCTCGATACGTCAGAACGCGACCTCCCAGAGGGGGTCACCATCCCGGACCTGAAGATCGATTACACCGAGGGGCTCGAATCCTACGAATCCTCCGTCGCGGTAGATATCGAAAACTTCGAAGAACTTTCCAGCGGAGACATCACCGGTGATGTCTCGAACCCGCACGAGATTGATGTACACGGGCCTGTCAGCGTGGACACCCTGTGCGTGACAAGCGATGAGAGCCTCATCTACGACAACACCTACTCCGACAATGACACCCTCACAGCAGGAGACACCTCAACCTGGACGCTGTCGTACTATGACGACGCACCTGATTGCGCCATTCGCATGATCAGCGCTGTCGGACGCGACAACGGCTAAATCAGGCAGTAGCGCTGGGCTCCCTCTCAGCCATAGCGGGTTAGAGTTAACGGGATACTTGTGAAAAAGTAGATCGTTGATTTGAGAGGGAAACACGCGTGCAGGATCACAGCGCAGACACGATGCAAATCGGCGAAGTTGCCGACCGCACCCAATTATCGCTGCGCACGATCCGCCACTACGACGAAGTAGGCCTGGTACCACCCTCGGCACGATCCGAGGGTGGTTTTCGTCTCTACACCGAAGCAGACGTCGAGCGGCTCAACGTCCCCAGCCGCGCGATGCGAGCCGAAATGTCGTGCCGACTCGATGACGACAGCTAGTAGGGTACTCGCCGAGTTGGCCTGTCAATATTCGGTACCCACACCTAGGCTGAGATAGTGTTTCGACCCTTCAACGACAGACCTGTTCGGGCTGCCGTTTACCAACACAACGAAAGGGCTTTATGTCTGTGCAGTCAACAAAAACCACCACCCTCCGTGTCGGAGGTTCCGATGTGACCATTCACCCACTCGTCCTAGGAACCAACACCTTCAATAATCCGACGGAGCCCAGGGAATACCACAAAATTCTCGACGGTTTTGTCGAGCGTGGCGGAACCTTCATGGACACCGCTGACATGTATTCATACTGGGTGCCAGGGAACTCGGGCGGAGAATCAGAAACCGTCATCGGTCAATGGCTGGCCTCCCGGCGAAATCGTGACGAAGTCATCATCGCGACCAAGGTTTCTGGCAAGCCCGATCTGTTGGGTCTGAAACCAGAAACCATCACCCGTGGTGTCGAGGAATCGCTGCGCCGCCTGCAGACTGATTACATCGACGTGTACTACGCCCACTATCAAGACGATGAGACCTCGGTCGAAGAAAGCGCTGCCGCATTCGACAAGCTCATCACCGAGGGCAAGGTACGCTCCGTTGCGCTATCAAACTTCTCGCCGGAAGGCATCGACGCGTGGTTCAGCGTCGCCGAAGAAAACGGCTTTGCCAAACCAGTCGCACTGCAGCCCCAGTACTCGTTGGTCGCTCGTGGCTATGAGCAGGGGTTGGCTGCAGCCGCCGAGCGCCACGGCATGGGTGTGTTCCCCTACCAGGTACTGGCCGGTGGGTTCCTGACCGGCAAATACCGCACCGAAGCAGACACCGAAGGGCGTGCCCGCGGCGCTGCGGTCAAGGGCTACCTCAGCCCGGAAGGTCTGAAAGTCGTGGATGCCCTCGACGACGTCGCTGCTCAGCAAGGTACAGATCCTGCTTCAGTGGCTCTGGCTTGGGCTGCCGCAGACAATAAGATCACCGCACCCATTGCTGCCGCAACCACGCTCACCCAACTCGATGAGCTCTTCGCAGCCGCTGCACTGCAGCTGACCGACGAACAGATTGCACAGCTAGACAAAGCCTCAGCGCCGTTCGCCTAACTCGTGACACACCTTGCCGGTCGGCCCTTCAGGGTCAACCGGCAAGGTGTTTTAATACCGCGTTGTCACCCGCCACGCAGCTGATAACGCCTCGCTAGAATGACCTCATGCTCGCCGCCTTGTCTGTTCTCGCTCCGATGTTCATCATTTTCGGAGTTGGTTTCGCCGCCGGATATGCCAAGAGTTTCAGAACGGGGGTCGGCGGGCTCAATCAATTCGTCTTTTTCATATCCCTGCCGTGCTTCGTCTACGTTGCGATCACGACCGCAGAGCTCCCTGAGACATTCCCATGGCAGGTCTGGGCGCTCGCGTTTTTCTTCCCAGCGCTAGCCTTTCTGCTGGTGTACGCAGCGGTCCACTGGCTGACCCCGAAGCAACGTGAGCACGCAGCGCCGCTGGCCCTATCTTCGACGTACGGCAACGTCGGGTACTTCGGCATCCCCATGACCATCGCCCTGCTGGGGAACGACGCTGCGATCCCGGCCGTGCTGGTGCACCTGCTACATAATCTCGTCTTCCTGGTGGGGTATCCCCTGTTGAAGGGCGACCCAACGCAGCCGTCTGGTAGTGCTGCCGCCAGTGGTCGAAGCGGTACCTTATCGCTTCGACGAATCGGCAAGGAAATCCTCGTCCGAGTGTTTTACAACCCCGTGACTATCTCGACGATCCTGGGGCTTGCCGTGTTGGTGTTCGAGGTGCCCGTGCCGGCGTTCTTGACCGACAGTCTAGGACTCCTAGGCCAAACGGCGATTCCCCTTGCGCTCTTTTCGGTCGGTGTGGCACTGCACCCAGCGTGGGCGAGCCTTCGCTCCGGCAAAATCAGTCTTGTGCTGGTGCTTTCCGGGGTCGGACTGAAAAACATTATCTTCCCTGCCGCCACGCTAGCGCTGGTCTGGCTTATAGGTCAGAACGTAAGCGCTGACTGGATGGGAACTATTGTCCTCATGGCTGCCATGCCCATGTCGACCTCGGGGTACATTCTCTCAGAACGCTATGACAAGTCTGGTGATTTGGCAGCAGCCGTGCTGGCCGGCACCACGCTGCTGTCGATCATCACCATTCCCGCCCTGGCCGCCCTAGTTCTGTGAGGAACATTCACCGTTTGACTTACAACCTCCACCAGTTTGTCACCGCTCATGACTAAGCGGTCAAGAAAAGTCCCAAGCGAAGTTATCGGTTCACGACGAAATCAACGACGGCCATCAGCTACTGTTTGACTATCCTCAGGACTCTCGAGCGATAGCGATTTTCATTGCCTTCGTTTCAGCTGCGCGCTCGAAGGTATCGTAAGCTTCCATGAATTCATCGAGCTTAAAGTGATGAGTGACGAATTCCTCTGGGGAGAGCTTGTCCTGCTCAACCAGTTTGAGCAGCATCGGTGTCGTCGTCGCGGAGACCAAGCCAGTGGTGATCGAGATATCTTTAATCCACAAATCCTGGAGGGCCAGGTCGACAGACTTGCCGTGCACCCCAATGTTCGCCACAGTGCCGCCGGGCCGAATAATTTCGATTGCTGCATCGAACGTCGCCGGGATTCCGACTGCCTCCATCGAAGTGTCTACGCCCAGACCATCGGTCATCGCCAGGACCTTGTCCTGCCAGCCTTCTTCGCTGTTGTTGACTGTATCCGTGGCACCGAAACGCTTGGCTAACTCCAACCGGTTGTCGTCAAGGTCGACGGCAATCACGCGTGAAGCACCGTACAGGCCTGTCGTCATGATGGCCGACAGACCGACGGGTCCGGCACCGATCACCGCAACGACGTCGCCGGGTTTGACCCGGCCGTTGCGCACCCCAATTTCGAAACCTGTTGGCAAGATGTCAGATAATACCAGTCCGGCTTCGTCGCTGACCCCCTCAGGCAGTTTATGCAGGGAGTTTTCTGCAAATGGGATACGTACGTACTCGGCCTGGGTGCCATTGATGAGGTGCCCGAGGATCCAGCCCACGCCTGATGCGCCCTCCTCATGCAGACAGTGAGATGGCAGGCGCTGTTGACAGTATGAGCATGAGCCACAGCTGGAGACACAGGAAATAATGACACGGTCTCCTGTATTGAGAGTGTTAACAGCCGAGCCAACTTCCACGATGGTCCCCACACCCTCATGGCCCAAAATGCGACCGTCAGTCACCGCGGGGACGTCGCCTTTGAGGATGTGCAGATCAGTGCCGCAAATAGTTGTGGTGTCCACCTGCACGATGACGTCGGTGGCGTCTTTGATCTGCGGATCGGGTGCCTCTTCCCATTTTTTCTCGCCTGGACCGTGATAAACTACAGCCTTCATAAGTGACTCCTTGTGATTGCTCCCAGGCACGCTCTGCACCTACCTGTGACGCTAGGCACAGCCATGGATGAGGTCAAGATGCTCAGAGCAGCCTGACTGAGTCTCCCGAGCTTGGAGCGAAGTCACGACATACGATTGTGCACCAATGACCGATGCGTCACTTTAGAGTTGCCAATGTCCCTGTGGTTCAGCGCGCGTTGAGTGCATCAGTGTCTACCACGTCCCCGCTTCATCGACGACACGCATCACCGAACAATCTGGCTCGCAACGGATTTCAACGACCTTACTTTGACCTGTTATGAACCGGGCCATAGCATGACGATCGTGTGGAAAGCTCTCGGTGCCCTGTGTGTGGGTTTGTTTATTACTCTGATGGACCAGTCGTTGGTCGCGGTGGCGTTGCCACAAATCACGGAAGACTTGGACGCCTCGGTCAACCAGGCGGTGTGGGTATCAGCAATTTATTTACTGACGTTCGCCGTGCCACTGCTCGTCACCGGACGGCTGGGTGATCGCTACGGTCAGCGCAACGTGTATTTGGTCGGCATGGCGGTTTTCACGCTAGCTGCCACCGCATGTGCGTTCGCACCGACCATCGAATGGCTCATCTTCGCACGAGCCATCCAAGGGTTGGGCGCATCACTGCTCAATCCTCAGCCGCTGAGTATCATCAACCGGATCTTCCCGGTCACCAAACGCGGAGCAGCCATGGGCGTTTGGTCCGCCGTAGCTAGCTCATCCGGACTCTTCGGCCCGGTAGTCGGCGGTTTTCTTGTCGGATTTATCGACTGGCGGTCGGTCTTTTTCCTCTACATTCCTTTTGGGCTACTCGCGTTCATCCTGGTAGCTCTGTGGGTGCCAAAACTTCCCACCGCTGTGTCCCGGATCGATCCGCTCAGTGCCGCCTTGTCGCTGATCGCCGTACTAGCCATCGTGGTGACGCTGCAGCAAGGACCTGAACTCGGTTGGCCGCTGTGGTTGTTCGGTCTCCTTGCGATTGGCTTACTGGCACTCGTCGTCTTTATTTGGCTGCAGTTTCGGGCCCAGCGACGTGGCCAAGACGCACTGGTGCCGACCGAGCTCTTTTCGCTCAATAACTTCCGCTGGGGTGCGATCTCGGTATCGACCTTGGGGTTCGCGGTCTATTCGATGAACTTGCCGATCATGCTGTATCTGCAATTAGGTGCCGGAATGTCGGCTCAAACTGCGGGCTTATTGATGCTGCCCATGGCCGCTGTTTCGGTTGTGAGTGCACCACTGCTGGGACGCTTGACAGACCGGTTACCGCCCGGACGGATTTCCAAGATCGGGTTGAGCTCCATGATGACGTCCATGGCGTTGTTCGCCATCCTCATTGCCACCGAAGTTCCCGTTGGATGGCTTGTCGTGCCTATGATATTTCAGGGCGCGGCCAATGCGATGTCGTGGTCGGCGAACTCAGCCATTTCAATGCGGCAGCTACCTCCGCACTTGGTCGGGGCCGGCTCGGGCGTCTACAACACCTCCCGGCAAGTGGGCGCTGTTATCGGTGCCGCAGCCTTAGGGGCGATGATGCAGATCAACCTACAATACTTCGACTTCTCGGTAGCGATGGGGCTATCGATGGTTCTGCACGTGTTCGTGCTGGGCATCGGGCTCTTAGCAGTGTCGCAATTCCGCCAAGACTTACCGCAGACGGAGCCTACGGAGCAACCAATTTCCCAACGATCACGCGACTGAGCTAACGTTCATCCGCGTTGTCGTCATCGGCGGCTTCCTCTTCCTGAGAGGTTTCCGGTGTTTCGTGCGCTGCTGATCTCTGAGCAGTATGTCCAGGTGTACCAGGACGTGCGCCGACCAATAATGGTGGAGCAGGTTGATGTTCGACTCCTGCTGCTTCGTAGGCCTGCTGCTCATCGAGGTTCTCGTGCTCTAGTAGTGCAGCAACGAGGTTGTCGTGCTTGTCGCGGTTTTCGCGGAGCACTCGACGCGTCTCCTCATAGCAGTCTGAAATCAGCTTGGCGACCTCATCGTCGACTTGCTTCAGCAGACTCTCGGAGGCGCCGGTCTGTCGAGGATCGCCTTCCTGCGGATAGACCTGAACCGGCCCAAGTGTCGGAGACATTCCCCAACGGCCGATCATGCTCCGGGCAATCTGGGTTGCCGTTTCCAGGTCGGAGTCCGAACCGGTGGTGACGACCCCAAAGATTTCTTCTTCGGCTGCCATCCCGCCGAGCGCTCCCATAATACGGCCGCGCAAGTATTCGGCATCGTAACCATACCGGTCCGTGTCAGGAGTAGAGACGGTGACACCCAGTGCCCGACCGCGGGGCACGATCGAAATCCGACGTACCGGATCTGCTCCGGGTTGCAACATCCCCATCAGTGCGTGGCCGGCTTCGTGATACGCGGTACGCAAGCGTTCTTCTTCTGGCATGACCACAGCACGGGCAACACCGAGTTGAACTTTCTCTAGGGCTTCGCTGAAGTCTGCGGCATGAATCTGCTGGTCATCACGCTGTGCCGCCAGGATCGCGGCTTCATTCGCAAGCGTTGCGAGGTCGGCGCCCGTCAGCCCTGGCGTGGATTTTGCAACCTGTTCTAGGTCGACATCATCCGCTAACGGTTTGTCCCGGGTATGGACCTCGAGGATTTGTTCACGTCCCACCACATCGGGGGCAGAGACGGTGATTTTTCTGTCAAAGCGTCCTGAGCGAGTCAGCGCCGGATCCAGCACATCGGACCGGTTCGTCGCGGCCATAACAACCACGCCCTCGGACCCCTCGAAACCATCCATCTCGGTCAGAATCTGGTTCAGCGTCTGTTCGCGCTCATCGCTGCCACCCATGGCGCGCGCATTCGAGCGAGCACGTCCGATGGTGTCGATCTCGTCAATGAAAATGATCGACGGCGCAACCTTGCGGGCTTCCTCGAACAGTTCACGGACACGTTGCGCACCGACGCCGACGATCATCTCAATAAACTCTGACGCGCTAGCAGAGAAGAACGGAACGTCGGCCTCCCCGGCTGTCGCCCGAGCCAATAAGGTCTTACCGGTACCGGGACTGCCTTCAAGCAGCACACCTTTGGGCGGCTTTGCCCCCAGGTCGGTGTACTTATCCGGATTCTTCAAAAAATCGACAATCTCGTTGACTTCGGCTTTGACCTCGTCAATACCGGCGACGTCATCGAAGTCCACCCGAACTTCTTCTGGATCAACCGGTTTAACCTTTTTGCCGCCCGGCAGCCCCATGCCACCGGCCATGCCGGCTGCGTTCTTACGGGCTCTGCGGAACAACCAGTACCAGAACCCGAAGATCAAAATGACAGGTAGCAGCGCAATAATCAGGTTCCAGAAGGTACCGCGTTCTTGAACCACCGGGGTGGCCCGAACCGTTGTATTATCTTGCTCGAGTTGGGCCAGCAGATCATCTTCAGCAAAGGTGGGGCGCTCAGTTTCGAAATGCGTGTAGGTCTCGTCTTCTCCAGGGACAGACGCCTCGGAGTTCAGGGTCCCTTGGATCGTGTCACCGCGAGCAAAAATCTCTTCGACGTTACCCTCTTCGACCTGTTCGGTGAACTCCGAATAGGGGATGGTAACGGTGGGGTTGCCCCAGCCATCTTGCAGCGAGGTCAGCAGGAAGAAAATGAACCAACCGATCAGAACCCAGATGAGGATACGGCCCCATTGCGGCCCCTGAGGTGTGTCCGGAGTTTCGGGTAGACCTTCCGTTCGCCACGGTTTTGCGGGGTTCTCGTCGTCTTGGGATTTCCGGTCGCGATTGTCTGTGGTGTTGCTAGCATCTGCGCTACGTCGTTCTTGCTGCCCGGCCATACCGTCCCTTGAGGTCACTCGATAAATCAAAGATGTATTGCGTCGAGTCCAGCCTAACGGCCTCGCAGCGACTTCTCTCGCCCTGATCTGCTTCCAGCCTCGTGCGTGGGCTAAGTCACGGTCCGACTACTGACTGGGGGACGAGAGAGTGCTTCTTCTCAAGTAATAGCGTAAAACAACTGCATTCGTTTGTCTTGTGGGCAAATACCTCGGTGTTTTGACGTACGTCTTGTTAGGCTGAGTACGAAGCTCGAATTGAAATGCAACGTTGAATGCTTGGAATGAGATGTTGCGGTGCTGCGCTTTCATCAGGTGGAGTTGCCCCTGCACATCTCAGACAAGCAGGTTAGGAAAGCATACATGACACATTCTTCACGACAAGGATCGATTGGGACGGTCACACTTCGTGGTCTTCCCGAAGAAGTCGATCTGGCAATCATCGGATCCGGCGGGGCTGGTCTGATGGCCGGCTTAACCGCTGCCAAAGAAGGTGCCCGCGTCCTCATCGTCGAATCTATGCCCATTGTCGGGGGTGCAACCGGCATTTCGGCCGGTGCAGCATGGATTCCGGCACATGGCTTTTCCAAAAAGGCGCTCGGGATCCACGACAGCTTAGAACAGGCCCGCCGGTATATTTACGGTGAAGGTCGAGACAAAGAACTCGACCCCGAGATGGTCGAAACCTTTCTGGCAAACGGGCCCAAGGTGGCCCGATACATTGAGGAGCACACAAACTTCGGCTGGATTCCAGCGATCTGGCCTGACTATCGCTCTGACATCCCGGGCGCCTCCGTTGGGCGGGCCCTTTTCCCAGGACCCTATAACCCGGATGGACTCGGCGAAGCCGCCCAGTTTGTTCGCCCCGCATTGACCACCGGTATGGCAAAGAACCCGATGCCGTTTTGGCTGTTAGGTGGTATTAGCAGCGATGACGTCTGGATCGCCGGACCCGCGCTGGTCGGAGCATTGCTGGAAGCTAACCTGCGCAATGGAGTCGATGTCCGCGTTTCAGCACGGGCCACCGGTTTGATTACCGAAGGCAACGAAGTAACCGGGTTGACCGTTGAGCACGAGGGCAAAGAGCACTCGGTTCGCACCACGCGCGGCGTGCTGATCGCCAGTGGTGGCTTTGAATCCTCCGACGAAAAGGCTACCGAATACCTCGGCGCCCCCATGGGAACCCATGTCTCACCGCGAGGCCACAACGGCATCGCGGTACAGCTCTCAGAAGACATTGGAGCCGAGCTGACCTCGATGGAAGACGCCTGGTGGATGCCAGGTGTACAGGTTCCCGGAGAAACGCTTGATGGTAAACCTCTGAGTCGTCTGCTGTTGGGTGAGCGATCGCTGCCTCACAGCATTATCGTCAACTCCGCCGGTGAACGCTTCGTCAACGAAGCCGAATCCTACGATAAATTCGGTGGAGCAATGCGTGAGATCGATCCAGCGACCGGCGTGATGCCGAATGATCCCGCGTGGTTCGTGTTTGATCACAACTTCTGGGAGAAATTCGGCCTGTTTGGTGTCACCCCGGGTGGCGAGGTCCCCGACTACATATATCAGGCCGCCAGCCTGTCCGAGTTGGCGCGCAAGATCGATGTCGATGAACAAGGCCTGCTGCGTACCGTCGACGAGTTCAACCCGGAAGCTGCCAAGGGTCGCGACCCATGGTTCAACCGGGGCCAGGCACTGTTCGACCGGTACTTCGGTGCGTTCAACCCGCGCCTCGGTGATGTTGCGCCGGATGCACAAGCACCTGCAGCCACCGCCAAAGCGCGCGAGGTCATCGCAAAGATTATCGGGCCGGTCGCTTCGAAAGGTGCCGGTATCGTCGCGGCGCGGCTCAACCCAGGAACCCTGCGTTCGATGATTGTCGGACCACTGACCGCGATCATGCGGCCGGTATTGAAGAGTCCGCAATCATCCACGCTGGGCCCACTGAATAAGGGGCCCTTCTATGCGGTCAAGGTTCACTCTAGTGCCCTGGGCACTGTTGGCGGACCCAAGACCGATCCGCAGGGTCGTGTACTAAACACCGAGGGAGAAGTCATTCCCGGCCTGTATGCGGCGGGTAACGCCGGCGGTGCCCCGCTGGGTGGATTCTACGGTGGTGCTGGCGGAACCATCTCACTCGGGCTGGTGTTTGGCCATCTCGCAGGCCAGACCGCCGTCCGTGAGTAATCACGCAAGCGATTAAAGTAGATGTGGCCTCTCACGGGGGAATCGCCCACGTGAGAGGCCACATTGCTGCGCGAAGATTGCATGGGGCGCATCAGAGACTACAAGCTGCTCTAATCTGACCCATGTTCGGCTTGGAAGTATTTCATCGCCATCCAGCCGTGCGTGATCGCACCACCGGCACGCAGTGCCGAGGCCACCATGATTGCTTCCGATAGCTCGGCTTCAGTAGCCCCAGCTTTCGCTGCGGCGCTGGCATGTTTCTCAATACAATGTGGGCACTGCGTTGTGGCGGCAACCGCAATCGCGATGAGTTCGCGCGTCTTCAGCGATAGTTCGTGGCCTTCTTCAGCAAAGACCTGTTGGTCCATTGCCGCATAGGCTGCAAAATCGTCTGGCGCACCTTTACGGATGGCGCGCGAAAATTTACTGTCTTTTGATTCGTAATGCTGCATGGTGTTGTCCTTTCGGGGGTTGTATTAGTTCAACAAACAAAGGCTCCTGCCCAGCCAGCAATAGGCTTGGGCAGGAGCCTTCGGTTGTTAGTATTCGTTAGCGTCCGGGTTGCAACAGCACTTTGGAGTAGCCTTCTTCACGGTTGTCGAACCGTTCGTAGGCGTCCGGTGCATCTTCCAGTGGTAGTTGTTGTGAGACCACGAAGCTTGGTTTGGCTCGGCCTGCGATAATTAGATCGCGCAGTTTGTGCGCATATTTCTTGACGTCCGCCTGACCGGTGGCCATGCTCTGGCCCTTTTCGAAGAAACGGCCAATGCGGAACAGTAGTTCCCCTTTGGCCGAGTGCTCATCGGGTGCACCTGGATCCGATGGCACATACAGCCCCACGATCCCCAGAGATCCGGTGTGCTTGACGGTATCCACCAGCTGGTTCAACACCACGGCTGGCTGTTCTTCACCATCTGGTTCGGTAGCCTGGTACCCGACCGCGTCAATGCCGCGGTCGACGCCGAAGTCTTGCACCTTGTCCTGAATTTGTTTGGCTGGATCGCCGTCTTCGAAGTTAATGGGTTCGGCTCCGATATCTTTGGCGATATCTAGCCGGTGCGGGACATTATCGACGACGAAGACACGACTAGCACCCTTGAGCTGTGCCGAGTAGGCGGCCATCTGCCCGACCGGACCAGCACCGTAGACCGCTACGGTATCGCCGGTTTGGACCCCGGCGAGTTCGGTCGAGTGGTAGCCGGTTGGGAAAATGTCTGCCAACAGTGCGAAATCTTCTTCGTGTTTGTCGCCCGGTGGTAGGGGCACGCAGTTGTAATCGGCAAATGGTACGCGCAGATATTCGGCTTGGCCACCAGAGTATGGGCCCATCCCGACGTAGCCGTAGGCGCCACCGGCCATACCGGGTTTGTTGACGGTTAGACAGAATGCTGATTTGCCTTTGCGGCAGTTATCGCAGAAACCGCAGGCGACGTTGAAGGGCATGACCACCCGGTCGCCCTTCTTGACAACATTGACACCTTCGCCAGCTTCTTCAACGATGCCCATGTTTTCGTGGCCAAAGATAATGCCTGGTTCGGCGTCGGTGCGGCCCTCGTACATGTGCAGGTCAGAGCCGCAGATGGCGGTGGTGGTGATCCGAACGATGACGTCCGTTGGTTCTTGGATTTTCGGGTCGTCGACTTCTTCGACGGCGACTTCATAAGGTCCTTTGTAAACAACAGCTTTCATGGAACTATCACTCCTGAGTCAAGACGTTATTTTGCGGCAGATTCGAAGGCAGCCACACCGGCTTCGGCTACGGCTTGATCATTGTCGACGGTTGAGCCGCTCACACCGATGGCTCCAATAACGGTGCCGTCGTCGAGTTTCAGCGGAATACCGCCGGGGAAGGTGATCAGGCCATTATTTGAGAATTCGATGTGATAGAGCGATTCACCGGGCTGCACCATAGGTGTGAGGTCGCTGGTTCCCATGTCGAAATAGCGGGCAGTGCAGGCCTTTTTGATCGAGATGTCAATGCTGCCCAGCCATGCTCCGTCCATACGGTTGAAGGCTTTGAGGTTGGCGCCCACATCGACGACTGCCACGTTCATCTTCAGATCGAGTTCTTCGGCCCGTCGTACTGCTGCCTCAATGACGGTGTGGGCGAGTTGTAGGGAAACGTCTGAGGGATTGCTGGCCATAATGCGACTCCTAAGATAAGTTCGGGTGCGACTGACCAGACGTTAGCGAGGCTCGCGCTGTATTGGACAACGCCATGCTCGCGAACGCCTCATGTCCCATTGTGGCTGTTGTGCGAAGTTTTCGAAAGGGCCGTCGTCTGGCTTTAAGCTAAAGACCCTGTGTGAGGTGCCGGCGCATATCGAGCGGTTTGCGCTGCTTGGGCTTCTTTTGCTTCTCGGGCACACCACCCACATAGAGCCATCCCAAAAGTTCTTCACCATCAGCAAGTTTGTGCGCTTTTCGCATTGCTTTGGAACGGGTGCCGTCTCCGGTGCGCCACATCGTGCCCCACCCGGCCTCGGCTAGTAAGAGCGTGAGCAGGTGTGCGATACCTGAAGCGACCGCTTCTTGTTCCCAATACGGGACCTTCTTGGATTTTTCTGGCGAAACGACAATCGCCAACACCAACGGCGAGCGGGTGGCCTTAGCGATCCCTTTGTCGACGCTCATGTCGCGGGCTTTGGCGAATGCCTTGCCTAAGGTCTCGCGATCTTTACCGCGCAGTTCGATGATACGCCAGGGGCGCAGCCGAGAATGATCCGGCACGGCATTGAGAACGCTCATGAGCTCTTGAAGTTCTTCGTGACTGGGTGCCGCGTCGGTAACTTTTGACTGCGAAGCACGGCGTGCCAGTGCTTCGAACACCGGCCCCGGGGAGGAATTGTCGTGGCTCATGACTCCACTGTACTGGGCGATGTAACTGACGTCACGGGTGCTTGTCAGAGAGCGATTTCACCTGGGTTAGCGCTCGGTTTGTATTAAGGTTCATCAGCTACAGTAATCGAGGCTCTCATAGGCCATTCGATAGACCGCCCAACTCACCGAGGACGTTCATGTTCGCTACACCGCGTAAGTTTTTCCGCTTCTTTGCCATCGCAGAGGTGATCTCATGGACGCTGTTAATTGGCGGCATCATTCTGCGGGCGACCCAAGGGTGGGATCTGGCGGTCACCATCGGTGGCGGGATCCACGGATTCGTGTTCTTGGCCTACGCGTTGACGGCCGTACTCATGGCCAAAAACCAGCGCTGGGCCGCCGGCCCTTCCGCTGTTGCGATCATCAGTGCCGGCATTCCATATGCCACCATCCCGGTGGACCTATGGCTGCATCGTACCGGCCGGTTGGAAGGCAACTGGCGTCGGACCGCTACCGACGATCCGCGAGATCACACCTGGCATGATCGCCTATTGCGCTGGGTGATCAACCACCCGGGTTTGAGCATCCTCATCGGATTGGCCGCGGTAGTCGTCGTCTACATCATATTGTTGTTGATGGGTCCGCCGGTCTAAGCCAGTTAGTCGAACCAGCCGGTTTCTAAATCAATCAGCCAATGGTTGCGCAAGGTTAGCGTGCGCTCCAGGACCGCAAGAAGACTCAGCACAAACGCCGGTGTACTCGCCCAGTCTGGGAGCCGAAAAGGCGAGGTAAACGGATCGACATATTGTTGAGCCCACTCGGTCTGACTGATGATCTCGGCCAGTTGCAGCAGGCTAAATGGCAGCAGCGTCAACAAAATGAGCACCGCCAGCACTCCGATGAGTTTGCTGACCAGTGGCGCGCGCTGTGTCAGTTTTGCGCGCATGCCTTCGGCGCTGATCGGATCGGGTTTGAGTACCCGAGCGTTTCCTTGGGCATCCACGTAGTGCATGCGTTTCAGCCCGTACGTGGTCGTAGCGACCTCGATGGTGCCGCCCTCTACCGGGAATGCCGCGGGGAGTTTTGATTGCGCATGATGCACGCCGTCTAAATACAGGTCGGCTTTGTCATCCCAATCGAAGTAGTTGACATCGACGGCATACAACCGTAATTTGCCGTCCGAAGTTGTCAGGGGTGCATAAAACAGCGACCGAGCGAGTCCTTGCCAGATACGGAAAGGCTTGAGGGGACGCCCATCACCGGGCTGTACCTCGTGCTTCTTGCGGCCGAACCACCATTCACCAGCTGCTGAACTCATGGCGTGCTTTCTTCCGTGAAAAATTCCCTTCCCACAATACTTCAGCACCCCGAGGTTCGGTTAATCTTCGCCCCCATCGGTATCAGCTTCCTCATCGGTCTCTTGGGACCCAGCAGAGTCAACCACGCTACCGGAAATGGTCAGCGGAATTTCGATATCGGCCACTTCGTGTTCGGTGGTCCCCAAGGCCATTTTGAGGTTAATGAGCGCGGTCGCTTCGGTTGTATCGCCGGGAATTTGGAACCAGGCGGTGTGACTGAACGGACCGTCAGAGCCCCTGACGCGTGATTCGGGCTGGACCGTCGTGCCATCAGCTAGCTCCAGTCGAATGCTCGATAAATCGCGGTGCGGGTTTTCGAGTTCTTGCGTATTCAAATTCAGGCCAAGGAAGAGGCCGCCGGGGTTTGCCCACCCTAACTGCGGTACCAGTGGTGTCACGATACCGTCAGTGAACTGGCCCGACATGGTGATGGTGCCGCGGCGTGATTCACCGGTTTCTGACCAGCTGCTCTCGCCGTCAGCTTCCACGGTGGTAGGGCGTTCGTAGATGTGTTCTACATCGGAGCTGATGCGCGAGCCATCCACCAGACTGATCTCCTGCGACACGTCTTCTTGGACCAGCTCAAGGGTAACGGCATCTTGTTGCGGTTCTTCCGGCACCGAAACTGCGACGGTGACCTGATCGCCGGCTTCCATATTGAGATAAGGGTCGGTCAATGGGTTGCCGTTCACCCGAAGAACAGTTTCGGTCTCTGACGAACCGGTGAGCTGTTGATCTGTTGGCTCCCAGCGCGGATCGTCCGCCTGGAGCACTGCCACCACGAAGGTCTCTCCGTCTGCAGCGGCGACTAGGTCGCCCGGCTCAAAGTCGGTGCTGTGGCCAGCGAGTTCTTCTGCCACCTCGATAGGCAGCGTGGTGGTCTGCACGGTGCGCTGGACACGGAGTTCTTTATCGAATGACGACACCACAGTGCTGATGTCCTGCTGCACTTCGGTAAATTCTAGATCAGGCACCTGACTGAGTATTTCGGCGCCGCCCGGTTCCATTGTTGCTGCCGCATCGGACCGCCGATCTTCAGTTTCCACCGCCTCCTCTGCCACATCGTCTGCTGAGGCTTGATCGGAATCCCCACAAGCAGTCAGGGCCAGCGCTCCGGCGAGAAAAATTCCAGCAAGAGTCATCGAACGAGAACGGGCGGTAGCCATGGTGAAGTGTCAGTCCTTCCAAGGATATCGGTGAGAGTGCCTGGCCTATCCAAGCAAGGAAGCCCTGCCATTGCAAGCTACAACACACCTGTGATCTGTGTTTATAGGTGTGTTTTCCCTGCACATTAACCACCGCGGTCCCCAGCGTTTACTTCGCCGGGGACCGCAGGATCGTTAGAGGTTAGAAAGGATAATCAGCGATGGTTGAGCGTACGGTCAACCACTGCGTTTCGGTGAAGGCTTCGATATTGGCTTGTGCGCCACCGAAGCGTGAGCCGGTACCAGATGCGCCCGTTCCGCCAAACGGTGCGGTAGCTTCGTCGCCGACGGTTTGTTCGTTGATGTGAATGATGCCGGCATCAATCATGTCGGCCAGATCCATGGCCGGACCAACATCACCGAGGATGCCCACGGCTAGCCCATATTCTGAGCTGTTGACGATCTCGGCAGCTTCATCCAGGCTGGAGAACGAGACGACCGGTGCGACCGGACCGAAGATCTCATCAACCCAGGCGGTATTGTCGGTCGAGACATTCGACAGCACGGTTGGTGAATAGAACAGGTCAGTGTAGTCGCCACCGGCTTCGAGCTTGGCACCCTGCGACTGGGCGTTTTCCACAATGGAGTGGATGTTGTCGCGTTGACCTTCGTCGATGATTGGCCCCATGGCCACGGACTCTTGCGATGGGTTGCCAACGGGCATATTCTTGGCTTTTTCGGCCAATTTTGCCACGTATTCATCACGAAGAGATTCGTGCACAAGGTGACGTCCGGCGGTCATGCAAACCTGGCCTTGATGCATGAATGAGCCGAAGGCGCCGGCGGATACCGCGGCATCAAGATCGGCACCGGGAAGAACGACGAGCGCGTTGTTGCCGCCTAGCTCCAGGTGCGCGCGTTTCAGGTTGCGGCTCGCAGCTTCGCCGACTTTCCGACCAGCAGCGGTAGAGCCGGTAAAGGAGACCACGCGAACCTCAGGGGCTTCGGTCAAGGCAGCGCCGGTATCGCCACCACCGGGCAGCAGATACAGGACGTCTTCTGGTAGGCCAGCTTCTTCCAAAATGCGGGCGATCATCAGACCACCTGTCACCGGTGTGCGCGGATCCGGCTTCAACAGTACGGTGTTGCCCAATGCCAATGCTGGGACGACCGAGCGAATAGACAGAATCAGTGGGAAGTTGAACGGGGAGATGACCGCGACAACACCGGCTGGGCGGCGGCGGGAGAACGACCAGCGTGGATCGTCGGTAGCCAGCACATCGCCCTGCGGGGCGGTAGTCAAGGCTGCAGCTTCGTAGCATTCTTGCGCTGCGACGTGCAGCTCCAAACCAGCCTTTGGTGGGATTGCACCGGTTTCGCGCATCACCCAAGACTGCAGTTCTTCGGCATACTCTTCGAAGAGGGACCCGGCTTTACGTAAGATGCCGGCCCGTTCAGTCGGCTTCATGGCAGCCCAAGTTTTTTGCGCTTTGGCAGCATTCTTCGCGGCTGTCTTGACATCCTCGGGCGTAGCCCCACCGATGGTGCCCAGTGTTTCGCCGGTTGCAGGTTCAATGATGTCGATATTTTCGCCGGAGCCGGATACCCAACCGCCATTGAGAATTTTATTGTGCCAGCGTGGATTATCAAGCAGTGTAGTGGTGTCTTGTGTTTGTGTCATAGCGCTCCATTCTCGAAATTTTCTTGATCGATAGACTCCGGTAACCGTTAGCTTTAATTATAGATGAGAGGAATGTGAGACGTACCATATATGGAAGCATCCTCCAATCCGACTCACTACCTGACGAATATCAAGCATCTTCAACAACGTGACTCTCACGAAATAGTTAAGAACCTGCGGTCTCGCTAACGGACTTCTCGGTTGTAGAATTTTCTTCCGGCAGAAACTCTCGCCGCAAGTCTGCAGGCTTTCGTACCGCCCCGAGTATCAGACCGATCGCTACGGCAGCTATGTAGAGCGACGGTAAGATAGCTGAGACAGCACCTTCACTTTCGATAAGTTGATCGAAGTTGGTCACAGCCAGGATGACGGCTATTAGCAATAAGAGACCGCCTAGGGTGGGCGCGATGATCCTGGTCCACACGTTTTCCTGTTTCGCGTGCCTTCTCAAATAAGCTACTACGGCCACGGCACCCGCAGTTTGAAGAAATAAAAGACCCAGTGTCCCTAACCCGACCATCCACATGTACAACACGGCAAATGGATCTTGTCCAGTAAGAATAAAGACTAGAAGAAGTAAGATTAGAACTGTTGTGACGGCTAGACTAGCTCTGCTGGGGCTATGATGACGTGGATGACTTACTCCCAGGGAACTCGGCAAGAAGTTTGCACGTCCCAGCGAAAAGACATAGCGGTTCAATGCGTTATGGAACGCTAGAAGCACTGCAATCAAGCTAAGCGCAACTAAAATCTCCATAGTGGCCGCTGCCCATCCGCCTAAATACTCACTTACGGCGTTGAGCACGAATCCGACCGGATCTTCCGCTGCGATTTCTTGAGCATTTTGGGTACCATAAGCAAGGACTAGAGCCCAAATCGTAAAGGTATAAACGCCGCCAATTACTAGCACTGCAATATAGGTGGCACGTGGAACGGTAGTTTTCGGGTTTTTAGCTTCCTCGCCGTATAGAATCGTCGATTCGAAGCCGACGAAGCAGGCGAATGCAAATAATAGCGCCAGGCCCATAGTCGGGCTAAAAACTGCGGACGGTGAGAAGGAGTCAAAGTTGACACCAGTTGCGCCCCCTTGAAGTAATACCGCAAAATCAAAAACCAGTAAGAAGATCACTTCTAAAATTAGAACGATTCCGAGCACCACTGTGGAAATTCTGATGTCACGATACGCCAAGAAGCCGATAACAACTACACCAATTAATAAAACTAGCTGCCACGGTACTTCAACCCCGAAAAATCGTGAAAAGAAATCCGAAGTAAAAGTTGCAAACTGCCCAGAGATCCCTAGGAACATCCCCAAATACGCAAGCAAGGCGATGCCCGCTGCCGCGTAACCCGCCCAACGGCCTAGACCCCAGGATACGAATGCAGCGAATCCTCCTGAATTTGTTACGTATTTACTCATCGCTGCAAAGCCGACTGCAAAGAGTAACAAGGCCAGAGCAGCAATCAGATACATCACTGGCGCCGACGCTCCAGCGAAGATAACTACAACAGGTCCCGCTCCTAGAGTGGCAGCTAGCGGAGCCGCAGCCGCTACAACGAAAAATACAATGCTGGCCGTCCCGATCGTTCCGGTGCTGAGACGTGAATTTTCTAGTGACTTTTGCGAAGCTGATTGAACAGAACTCAACGTGGCCCCCTTCATGTGTCAGTGGTGTCAGGCCGGTTTCATACAATCGGATCGATGTATTCCAGGCCTTGTGAGTCTTCTCACTGATACTCATTCAATTTGACAACTATGACAAGGCTCACATCAAGATCGGGTCATCTCATATTGAGGATGCCGGGCCGTGATCGCATTGAAAGCATGGGCCTGTAGCCAAAGCGGCACGAAACCTTCGTGGCACGCATTGCACGCCAAAAATAGATGGAGGGCGCATTCTTAAATCGAATACCTGCAGCTCACTTGACTTATGCATTGTGTCTTCGCATGTCTTCCGGCGATAAGCTCGTTTCATGGGGTCCATCAACGATCGCAACAGCCCCTTCGACAACATCGGATGACGTCTGTGCAAGCTGTAACGCGATCTGAATAAAAGCTTCTACGTGAGCAGGCAGAGCACCCTTACGAGTCGCGATGACGCTTGTAGAATAGGTCCCATCCACAATCTTCCGATAGACCATCCCTGGAATTTGATGCATTCGAGTGGCCGATTGTGGAAACGTATCGACAGCGTTTTGAAAGGCGATTGCTGTGACGCTATCCCAGACCGTTGTGACCGTTGTTGCAACACGGCTAGGTTCGCCACGAAGATCATCAAGGGCCCAATATCTACGCCATGTCCCAGGTGCCTGTGGTGATGCCAGTGCAAATTCTTCATCAAGAAGGTCACTAACTAATATCTCTGGCTGCTGAGCTAGTTTATGATTTTCAGCAAGCCCCACAAACCTCGGCTCAGAAAATAGTGGAACGAGTGACAATCGATTATCTTCGATTGGGGTTCGCAGGAAAGCTACATCAACATCGCCTTCTGCGACCGCCTCTAATTGGTCAGTCATCGTCAACCTTCGGAAGCCGAGGCGTATATTAGGGATGGCACGCTGGTACGCGTTAATAATGAGTGGCGTTAGTTCGCCAGCCGATTCATGGAAGAGGCCAACCGTCAACTCTTGTTGCTTCGGTTTCTGAAGCGTTTGTGCTTCTAAACTCGCTGCGCTTAGATCTTCGAGAATCTTCTCCGCTCGTTTGACAAAATTTTCACCTGCCACTGTGAGCCGAACACGATTGGCAGATCGGTCAAACAGTAGCGCGCCCACTTCTTTTTCTAAGCGTGCAATGTGTGTACTAAAGGCTGACTGGCCAATGTATACCCGCTCAGCCGCCCGCCCGAAGTGCAAGGTCTCGGCGAGGACAACAGCGTATTCCAGGTGACGGATCTCCATGGCCTACCTTTCTTCTTCAAATACCTTGATCGCTGTCTGCACGCCTACCTTGCGATGTAACGGGTGATGATCTGAATAACGGATTGACTGATCTGAGTTTGCTCGTTGCTCACGTATGTGGCGTAAGACATACTTATTTATGCTATGCCTAACTATAACATCGCAATATCTGCCGACTGGGTCAACCGGGCTTTACTAGGTTGCCAGCGCCTTACACGCCGCACCGATCGATGTCTTTCGGATCGCGCATAGCAGCTTCTGAAAGACTCAAAAGCCGTCTCGCCTAGAAAGAGCAAATTATCTGTAGCTAGCCGAAAAACACCTGGCGATGTTTGTAGGGCTAGTGAATGGCAGCACAAAATCGCATAAGCCGGCACGATTCAGTCTACTAATTGCACTACAGCTACGAGGAAGCAACAAGGAGATAGCTATATGAACACGCAAACTACTCTCACCCTCGAGACAGCTCAAGAGAAATTTACTGAGCGTTTCAAGGTCTCTGCAAAAATGACAGAGGACAATCGCAAAGCTATCCCCGGTGGATACAGTCGCACCACGTTTAATTTCGGTCCTCATGCCATTTATGCCCGCGAGGGCAAAGGCGCATACATCGAGACGGTAGATGGACATCGATTACTCGATCTCAATAACAACTTCACCGTTAATATCCTGGGTCATTCGCATGAAGCATTGCAGGAAGCTATTACGGCTGCCTTGCCAACGGGAATTTCCTTTGGCAATCCTGTTGAAGAGGAACGGCGGCTCGCAGACCTGCTGATCGACCGGATGCCCTCAATCGAGCTCGTACGGTTCACCTGCTCAGCTACTGAAGCGGCCATGGGTGCTGTCCGCATCGCTCGTGCTTATACAGGAAAAACCAAAATTGCCAAATTTGAGGGCGGCTACCACGGTTTTAGCGACACACTTTCGGTGTCCGGGCATGTCCACCCCGATCACGATCACGGCCCTGATGATGCACCTAAGTCAACTCCGGAAAGTGGTGGAATACCGCAGAGCGTTGTAAATGACGTAGTAGTGCTTCCTCAAAATGATATTGAAGACTCCGCCAAAATACTCCGCGAAAACGCCACTGACCTAGCTTGCCTCATAATGGAGCTGGAGAGCGGTGCTGGCGGAGTCATTACCTTAGATACTGATTTTGTCAAAGAACTCCGTGAGCTAACTCAAGAACTTGGCATTGTTCTTATCTTCGACGAAACGATCACCCTACGAGCGGGATATCACGGACTTCAGGGCGAGATGAATGTTGCTCCAGATATGACCGTCATGGGCAAGATTATTGGGGGCGGTTTCCCACTTGGCGCCATTGGCGGGTCTGGTGAAATCATGCGTGTATTAGAAGACGGCCGTGCGAACATCTCTGGAACTCACCATGGGCACAAGTTATCCCTGGTCGCTGGCATCGCTTGCATGGAAGCATTAACCGAAGAGATTCTCGATGATCTCAATGCTAAAGCCGAAAGGATCATGAGTGAAGTTAATGCATGGGCTAAGGAACGTGATCTTCCCTTTACTGTGTTTGGCTACGGATTCTCTCATTTGGGTTACGCCTATTTGAAAGACGTGGGGTTGCCTCTAAAAAATCATCGACATCATCTGACCCACATCGACGGTGAGAAAACCCAAACTGTGTCGCTTGAGCTAGCCAATCGGGGGTTTTTTCCGGTCCACCGTGGAGAATTTTCGTTGTCTACACCCATGACAGATGAAGACATCGACTCATTTATCGAGACTCTCAAAGCCATCGTTACAGAGATTGGATAGCAACGGAGATCGCTCAACTGTGCGATTTTGATTGTGAGACGTTCCCCCCGCTTAGCGGGCATTTTAGTACTGCAAAGCGGATGCTGCGCCCATCGAACTGGTCAAACTTGTCCGATGGGCGCAGGCTGGATTTCAACCTCCGGCTCACCCGCTTGGCGCAACGCCGGGTGGTAAAATCGAAGAGCCCCTGGTTAGCGTGCCACGAGCTGATCACTCACGAACGCAACCACCCTCAGGGCTAGCTCCAGGCGCGGATTATTCCGGTGTTTCCCGTAGGGAGCGTTATGGATGCCAACCCAGCCCACTCGTCATTTTCTACCCCGCCGCCACCCACGCGCATGAAGCCAATAAATTGGGTGATGCTTATCGCGGGCGTCATCCTCACGACCGTGGGCCTTGGCCTGATCATTAGCGGAGCCATACTGTGGGGAAGTGAAGTCACCCAGCGCGACGGACAGTATCTCACCCTCGAGTCGCAGCGCTATGAAGGCACCGGCCATGCGATCGTCACGCCGCCGGTTGTGTTCGACCTCGACTCTACGGACGACGCCAACCTGCGAGAACTCGATGCGATCGCTAGCTTTCAAATTCGGGCGACACCGGTCATTTCCGATCAGCCAATCTTCATCGGCGTGGCCGATGCCTCCGACGTCGCCGCATATCTGGACGATGTCCCCCATGCGGTGCTCGAGGACATGAACTGGACTCCGAACGAACAATTCCCAGGCCAATGGGACACCGAAGACGAGCTCCAAGAGATCGCCGGCGCGCAACCGCCCGAGGCCCCCACCGATCAGGATTTCTGGGTCGAATCCGTGACAGGCACAGGGACACAGGAGCTGACCTTCGATCTGCAACAGGGTCAGTGGACGCTTGTTGTCATGAACGCCGACGGCGACCGTCCCGTCTGGGTCGACCTCCAGGCCGGTGCCCGAACCGAGTTGTTGACGGTACTCAACCCCGGGTTGTTGATCGCCGGATTGATTGGCCTCGTAGCGGGTATCCCGCTGATCTTGTTCGGCGCGGCCGGTCTGGGACGAGATATCGACCAACCACGCCCGCCCCACTCCCCCGGCGCTGCCGCAGTGCCAGGCGCTGCCTCCGGTGGCGCCCTTGTTGCGTACCCGTTGGCGTTTGAAGGACACCTGGATGCGCCGCTGTCCCGCTGGCTGTGGCTGGTCAAATGGCTACTGGCCATCCCGCACTACATCATCCTGGCGCTGCTGGGGGTCGCGCTGTTGGTGACCACGATCGCCGCAGGTCTCGTCATTCTGTTCACGGGCCGTTACCCCAGGGCGTGGTTTGTTTTCAGCGTCGGAGTGCTGCGCTGGAGTTGGCGGGTGGGTTTCTACGGCTATTTCACTTTGGGCACTGACCGATATCCACCCTTTACGCTCGCCCCGGCCTATTACCCGGCTGAGCTGGCCGTGCCATACCCTCAACGACTCTCGCGAGGACTGGTTCTCGTGAAATGGTGGCTGCTGGTACTACCGCATGTCCTGATTCTCAGTGTCCTCACCGGCGGGGGCGGAATCATCGGCGTCGACACGATCCGCAGCACGACCGTCTTGAGCTTCTCGCTGTTAGGGCTACTCATACTCATCGCAGCAATCGCCCTACTGTTCACCAGCCACTATCTACCTGGTGTCTTCCCCTTGGTGGTTGGGCTGAACCGTTGGGCCTATCGGGTTTCGGTTTACGTGTTCCTGCTGCGCGATGAATACCCGCCATTCCGGCTGGACCAAGGCCCGACCGACCCACCTGCCCAACCTCTTCCTGAAGAGCCAGCACGATCCCAATGAAAGCACTGATTGTCTACGAATCCGCGTGGGGAAACACCAAAGCAGTGGCCGAAGCCATCGCTGAAGGGCTGGCAGACGAGATAACTTATGAGCTCACGCCGGTCGGTGAGGCGCTGCGGCTTGACCAAGTCGAACCCGATGTTTTGATCGTCGGCGCTCCCACTCAGGCCTTCGGACTCAGTAGGCAAGTCACCCGCGACGAAGCACATCAACGCGGCGGTCAACTCGTAGAATTCGGGGTGCGCGAATGGCTCGAGTCGCCATCTGTCACGTTACGAGTCGCCACCTTCGATACACACGTGCGACATCCGAATCTCCCCGGCTATGCCGGACGAAAGGCGGCCAAGAAGTTGAAAAAACTGGGCTGTACTCTCATTGCTAAGCCCGAGAGTTTCTTCGTCGCAGACTATGAGGGTCCACTGTTGGACGGCGAGCTGGATCGAGCTCGGAGCTGGGGCCAAGAACTCTCCAGTCTGCTACGAGGATCGTGAATCGTCGCCGTTTTCGTGGTTTCCGTGCCCGGGTTCGGATTCTTCACCGGTGACGAGTTTCATCGAACTGGTCTCGGCTTCTTCCTTATACCAGTCGGTGTATTTCGGATCTGAGGCATCGACCCCGGTGCCTGCGCCGCGGCCGTCGGGCGAATGTTTCACGGCAAACTCGAACTCTTCGCCGTGATCTTCAATCCCGCGAATAACGGCATCCGAGACCGCTTTGCGGGCGTAGTCGTAGCGGATCCGGGCCGGGTCGGTGGAGAGGTCTTTCAGAAACGCCCACACCATCAGAATGAGCACGAGACTAAACGGTAACGCGATCAAATAGGTCAAGCTCTGCAAGCCGGAGAGCGCGTCTTCTCCACCGGCCAGCAGCATGACGATGGCGATCCCCATCATGCACAGCCCCCAGAACACCACCAGGCCCTTCTTCGGTGCCGGGTTACCACGGGAGGTCATCATCCCCATCACCACTGAGGCGGAATCGGCGGCGGTGATGAAAAAGATTGCCAGTACTCCGATGAGCACAAACGGCATGATGGTGTTAAAGGGTAACGTATTAAACAGGTTAAACAGCACCGCCTCGGGTGAGGCGTCCCCGTCGAAGCCTGCGACGCCGTTGATGGAGTTCATGATTGATGCGCCGCCGAAGACCGTAAACGCCAAGATCAGAATGAGCGTAGGCACACCCATGGTAACCAGTGAAAATTCACGTAAGGTGCGTCCGCGGGAAATGCGCGCGATGAAGGTGCCGACGAACGGTGTCCAGGCGATCCACCAGGCCCAATAAAACGCGGTCCACCACGTCTGGAATTCCACGGTTTCCGGTCCCCAAGAGAGCGATTTGGTCATCATAGGCAGATAGTTATCGATGTAGTGCAGAATTCCTGATGGCACCAGGTTCAACAGGTACAGGGTCGGACCGGCGAAGAACACGAACAGCACTAGCCCAAGGGTGAGGGTGATATTAATATTTGACAGGTATCTCACCCCGCGAGCCACCCCGGACACCGCGCTAAGTACGAACCCGGCCCCCAATACGCCGATAATAACGATCAGTACATTGTTGCCGATCGGGCCGATGCCGCTGACGATCGTGACGCCTTGACCGATCTGGATGGCGGAGAGTCCCAGAGTAGTGGCAGTGCCGAACAGGGTTGCGATGATCGCGAAGATATCGACGAGCTTGCCCGCAAACCCTTCGGTTTTAGACTTACCGAATAAGGTCTGAAAGATAGACGAGATCAGTGTCGGCCGGCCGCGGCGGAAGGTTGCGTAGGCCAGTGCCCCTCCGACGAGGGCGTACATGCTCCAGATGTGTAAACCCCAGTGATAGCTGGCCTGCGAGACCCCCTGATGGACCGCTTCTCGGTTGACACCGGGATCTTCCCCGGCAGCACGCTGCAGCTCGTTGAGGGTTTCTTGCTGGTCTGCCATCGTGTGCGGAGGTGGTGACAGAAAGTGCGACAGCGGTTCGGATGGTCCGTAAAAGAACAGCCCCACACCCAAGCCGGCACCAAACATCATCGCTATCCATGAAAATCGCGAGAACTCGGGCTTTTCATCGTCTTTCCCAAGCTTGATCTTGCCGTAGCGGCCAAACGCCACGTAGAGCATCACAAATAAGCCCACACCCATCGCAAAGTTCAAAAGCCACCCCATGTTTTGCATGGACCATTCGAACGCTGCGCTGGCCACCGTGCCAACAGTCTCGGGACTGGCGATCCCCCAGATGACAAAGCCGACGATCAACGTTGCCGTCACGGCGAAGATCGTTTTGTCGACGCTAAAGTTGCGCTGTTGGTCATCGATACCCACTCCGGACAGCAGCCCGGGGTGAATGTCACCCGGGTAGAGGCCCAATGCGAGGGTCTTGCGATCGGAGCTGAACTTCGAGTTCAGGGAGGGCGGTTTCCGGTGTCCCACAGGACGATCAGTCTCGTTATGCTGCACGGCGTTCTCCTTGAGATCCGCATGGTGGAGGTGCCCGAAGCATCGCGAGGCACCCATTCTGGAGGCTGGTGGACACAGCGTTGCCACACGATCCGGCGGGCCAAGCTGTGCTGGCTTTAGGAGCGGAACGCCGCCCTGCAGTGCCTCGATCGACCTACTGTACTACCCTGACCCGGTATTTCCTCAATTTTTCAAGTGTCATTTTGCCCACGTTTGGCTCATCCCACGCAGCTGGTGCGGGGGCACCAACCGAAGCGCTCTGGCGACCGTGCGTAGTAGCATTCGTTGCGTAACCAAGTTCATCCTGCGCACAGAATGGGATCAGAGTAATGGCATATACAAAAGAAATAAATGTCGCCTGGGAATACAAAATCATCGAACTCGACGAGGCTCCGACCGGCGATTTTCAGCAGGCCCGGCTAGCCCCGCGCAAGGCGCCCACCACAGAATCGATCAACGATCTTGAGATCCTCATTATTCGGGAGCCAGCCAGCAAACACTTGCGGGCCGAGCCACTCTACCCAGGCCCAGACGAACCGGATGAGGCTGCTGATGCCAACGGCAAACAGAATTCTTCGATAGACATCGAACTGTCTGAAGAAACCAACGAGGTCATCTATCACCACGTGCACCTGAAACCGTCGTGGAATAAGGACTTCATTAAAGAAGCGATGTTGCTCCGTATTCAGGAACACCTGCGCAACTACGGTAAACCGGTCATCGATTTCGGGGAGCACCCGACTTCAGCACGGCAGATGTTGATCGAGATCATGAAGAATCAGCACGGCTGGACGGACGTTCACGACCACTAAGTCAGAACTGTAGGCCGACAACATGGCCCTCGTCGAAGGACGGGGCCATGTTTTTGCATGAACAGTCAGCGCAAAGCGGTTGGTGGGTTAGTCTGTACCTGCGTCGAAGGCAGCGTTAATGCCGGCGGCTTCCTGGTTGGCGTCGAGGTCCACATCGGATGCGGCAATTTGGGCTGCACCTCCGACTTCGAGTTCGCCCATAAGCTCTGCGGTTGGACCGGTGAGGGTGCCGCGTGAGGCGTACTGTTCCAGGCGGGCGCGAGAGTCAGCGATGTCGAGGTTGCGCATGGTCAGCTGGCCGATGCGATCGTCCGGACCGAACGCGGCGTCTTCAACGCGCTCCATCGACAGTTTCTCTGGGGTGTACGACAGGTTTGGACCGGTGGTATCCAGAATGGTGTAGTCGTCGCCGCGGCGCAGGCGCAGGGTGACTTCCCCGGTGATAGCCGAGCCAACCCAGCGCTGAATGGATTCGCGTAGCATCAGCGACTGCGGATCAAACCAGCGACCTTCATACATCAACCGGCCCAAACGGTAGCCGTTCATGTAGTAGCTTTCAAGCGTATCTTCGTTATGGATTGCGTTGAGCAGGCGCTCGTAGGTGATGTGCAGCAGAGCCATACCCGGGGCTTCGTAGATGCCACGGGATTTGGCCTCGATAATACGGTTTTCGATCTGGTCGGAAACCCCGAGACCATGACGGCCCCCGATCGTGTTGGCTTCCAGTACCAGTGCGACCGGGTCGGTGTATTCGACGCCATTGATGGAAATCGGGCGACCTTCGTAGAAACCGACCGAGACTTCTTCGGTTTCTACTGCAACGTCATCGCGCCAGGCGGCCACCCCCATAATGGGTTCGATGATGTCGAGTCCGACGTTGAGGAATTCTAAGGATTTGGCTTCATGGGTGGCGCCCCAAATATTGGCGTCGGTCGAGTAGGCCTTTTCGGTGGAGTCGCGGTATGGGTAGCCACGTTCGACCAGCCACTCAGACATTTCTTGACGGCCGCCGAGTTCCTCAACGAACACCGAGTCGAGCCATGGTTTGTAAATCTGTAGGTTCGGGTTGGCCATCAGACCGTAGCGGTAGAACCGCTCAATGTCATTGCCCTTGTACGTGGAACCGTCGCCCCAGATGTTGACCCCGTCTTCTTTCATCGCGCGCACCAGCATCGTGCCAGTGACCGCACGGCCCAGTGGGGTCGTGTTGAAGTAGGTCTTGCCGCCAGAGCGCACATTGAAGGCACCGGTTTGTAGTGCGACAAAGCCTTCTTCGACTAACGGCTTTTTCGCGTCAACGAAGCGAGCGATCTCTGCGCCGTAGTCTTTGGCGCGATCGACCACGCCTTCGATATCGGGCTCATCATATTGGCCGATATCTGCGGTGTAGGTGCAGGGGATAGAACCGTTTTCGCGCATCCACGCAACGGCGACGGAGGTATCAAGACCACCTGAAAAAGCGATACCAACGCGTTCACCGACGGGGAGAGAAGACAAAACCTTAGACATAAGGTCAAGAATAGTAGTTTATAGGCCCTTTCACCCAATCGTTGCACAGCGCGTCGAAGGTGCACCCCACCCGAACGGCGCGGTGATCTAGGCTGGATGCATGTCGAACTCTGCTTCAAAGCAACCAAACCGACTCATTGCTAACCCACTTGATCAGTGGGGCGTGCACAATAACCCCGACGTGGGCATGGTCATCGGCTCGGACAACACCGGTGAGCGGTTCAATCTGATTGCCGTAGCACCCGACGGTACTGTTGGCTCAGCAGCCTTTCGTGATAAAGCCGACGCCCACGCTGCGGTGGAACTGATCAACAAAACACTGGATTCACCAGCCACAGCACGAATGGGTGGACCATTTGTGGTCTACCGGAAGGGTAAATTCAAACAGGGCATCCGCTGGGTCGGCTACGACCTGAAAACCGTCGATGGCCAGCCCGCGCCTGATACGGATCAGCCGCGGGCCGTGGTGTGGCTACTACCGGCATCCGACGAAAAGACTGTGGCGCTTGTGGATACTCGCGATCCCGAAAACTATCGACCTATCGGGTTCTTTTTCACCACCGAAGACGCCAATGCGTTTGTCGATACGATGGATGCGATTGTCGCGTCGATCTCAGAGGCCGCCGAGTAGAGCTACACTTCCTGCTGATCGATTTGCGGCAGGAACTCATCCGGTAGTTCAGCCACCGGAATGATCACCAGATCGTGCAGCTTCCAATCCAGGTCGCTGAGCTCTTCTCGGACGTTTTCGACCTCGTCCAGTGATGGCATCTGACCTTTATACGGCACCACAAAGGCTTCGGTGTGGAAGACCATGCCTTGGTCGCGCATGCGTACATCGGCTTCATCGATCCAGTCCAATTCCATGAGTTTCTCGCGCACCTTTTTGATCAGCGGGTGCGGATCTTTCATATTGGTCGTCGTGGCGCGAGCATCAATGAGACCTGCCAGACCGCCGCGCACGTTCTTGAAACCATCATTGATAATGTCGAAAGAAATCAAGATCGCGACTGCGGTGTCGAACCACCATAGACCGAACCCTACACCGATAATGCCGACAGAGGTTGCCACACCGGTCATCCAGTCGGCCTTATTCATGTCCGCATCGGCATACAGCACTTTATTATGTAGCGGCGGGGCCAGCTTCGCGTTCATGCGGCCGATAATGACGCTTGGGATGACAACGATGATCGAAACGACCACCATCAACCAGCCTTGCCAGATCGTCATACCAAAGATTTCGATCATCCCGATTGGCGGGTGCTCCCCAGCAAAGAGGCCCATGGCCGAATCGACCAGCAGATAGGTACCGAACGCCAGCAGCGCCACGGCTGCAACGAGGTGTCCAATACCCATTGCTCGGTGGTACCCGTATGGGTGCCGCGGAGTCGGTTTCCGCCCGATGAATCGCAGGGCAATCAGAAATGCCACCGGTGGCATAATTGTCAAAGCGTCTTCGATCCACGCGGCCTTCATTGCCTGAGAGTTGCCGGCAACCGAGTAGATCAGGATGACTGCAATAATCTTGGTGACGACGTTGATCCGTTCCAAACGGATCGCTTTTTGCAGGGACTTTTTCTGCTCTTTCGGCAGATCATGTTCCCCGAAATACGACGTGTCGCGTATTTTCTTACTATCCCTGGCCGCATCTTTTCTGTCTTGGCTCTTCATGGACGCATCTCCTCGGGCACTTGCTGGTCAATGTTCTGATCGAGCAAAAACTCTTCCAAGCTTGTCATGAACGCATTCTCACCCATCTGTACAGCCATGACGTGTTTGGAGGTACTGCCATCTACGCCAATCGATTCGGCGAATGTGGTGGTGAGCGCGGCATCAGAAGACCACGGAGACTCATCGGTGAGGCCGCCAATGACCATATCGAGTTCACGTCCCGACAGCATCATAATCAGCTGCTCTTCTCCTCCGGCATGCCACTCGACGTCAGCGTTAATCGACTGTGCATAGTCGTTCACGAGTTGGACTTCAATACCGCCCGGGTCCTGCTCGGTGTTTCCTTCTGAAACGGTATCGGTCCAGGGTGGTTGATGGGATATGCCGACGCGCAGCGTTCCCCCGCTGACCCTATCCAAGGTGCCATCGGGATCTGCCGGGAAGTGGCCCGAGCATCCTACAAGGCCTATCATCACAGCGAGTAGAACAAACCCACGTGCGATACTGCGTTTTAATGTCTTAGCGTTGTTCATAAAATTCCTCGATGTCAGCGATACTTGTTTGACTTTATGAATGAGCACAGCGAAAGACAAGCTCCGGTTCTCTTTAGTCAGCGTGACATTTGAAACTGAAAGTTCGCTGAGATTCCTTGACACTCAAAACTTCGACTGGAAGCGTGGAAAATGTCAGAGTTCACCCGTTTCAAGGAGGAGAACAATGCTGACAGCACGCGAAATCATGACACCTAACGCCGAGTGCATTGGCGAAAACGACAACCTGATGGAAGCCGCTCAGAAGCTGCGCGACCTCGATGTGGGGTCCATGCCGATCTGTGGCGAAGACAACCGTTTGAAAGGCATGATAACTGACCGCGATATCGCAATTGGGTGCGTCGCCGCTGGAAAAGACCCATCCAAGACTCGCGCGGGCGATTTTGGCGGCGAAAAACCAGTAACCATCGGCGCGGACGATTCGATTGACGAAGCCATCAAGACCATGGAAGAACACCAGGTTCGGCGCTTGCCCGTCATTGACGGACACGATCTCATCGGCATCGTCGCGCAGGCAGATATCGCCCGGAACTTGCCGGAAGACAAAGCCGGCGAGCTGGTCAAGCTGGTGTCTTGGTAAGTCTTTAACCATCCCAGTAGAAGGAGCATTGCATGGCAAAGTGTGAGGTTTGTGGTAACGAATACGACAAAGCGTTTACCATCGAGCGCCAGGGACGCACCGGGACGTTCGATAGTTTCGAATGCGCGATCCATGCACTGGCACCGGAATGTGCCCATTGCGGAGTCAAAATCATTGGTCACGGCGTTGAGGAAGCCGACCAACTGTATTGCTGCGCGCACTGTGCACGACAGAAAGGTCAAACCGATGTGACAGACCGCGTCTAGGCGCTCAAGTGCTTTTGCAACGGGTGGTGGCAGTCATGCTCCACCCGTTTTGTGTGCCCGGTATCGAGTACTCAGCTTGATTGATAAACTTCATGGTGCCGATGCGACCTGGCACCATGCCAGAACTGACGGTCATCAACTACTCACCTGTTCTACCTCAGAAGCTAGGAAGGCACAATGAAACACCAAACAAGTCCGTGGCGGGCCTCTGCCGTCATGGTTGCCGGATTGCTCCTGTTCACGGCCTGCGCCAGCGACGAGGGCGCAGAGCCCGAAGCTGACGACGAAACCATTGGTGCACAAGAAGACACCATCAGTATCGGCACCATCCCGGGCTGGCCGGACCACGCGGGTGTTGCTCACCTATATGAACATGTGCTGGAAGAAAATGGGTATGACGCCGAGGTTCGCGACACCGTGGATGTGGCCCCGGCATATGACGCGCTGGCCGAAGGCGAGCTCGATGTCTATGGCACGGCCTGGCCGGAGCGTACTCAAAAAGATTACTGGGAAGAACACCAAGACAACCTTGAAGATCTCGGCGCAGTGTACGACGACGCACGGCTATTCCTTGCGGTGCCTGAATACTCGGAGATCACCTCAATTGAAGAGCTGCCCGATCACGCCGACGAACTCAATGGACAAATCACCGGGATCGAGTCGGGAGCTGGGCTCAGTGTTATCATTGAAGAAGAAGTGATACCACATTATGGCCTGGACGACGACTTTGAGCTCCAACTGTCTTCGGCCAGTGGCATGGTCGGCGAGCTCGATGAAGCCATTGACAACGAGGAAGAAATCGTCGTCACGCTCTGGACGCCGTATTGGGCCACCGAGCAGTATGATGTGCGAGCCCTCGAGGATCCCGACGAAGTTTATGGCGAACCCGAAAGTGTGCGGACGCTAGCTCGTGCCGGGTTCTCGGACGAGTACCCCGAAATTGCTCGCATGATCGAAAACTTCTCGTTAACCACCGAACAGATTGCCGATCTCCAGGACACCATCGTCAACGAAGTCGAAGATGATGTTCCGGCGGCCGTGGATGCCTGGCTTGAGGAAAATCCGGAAGTCCTCGACATGATGTCTGCAGACCTGACCGACGAACAGTAAGTTGTCTTGAGCATCGTGTGTCGGCGATGCTCAGGTGAGGTTATTGTCGAGCAGTTCAGCCAGTCGTCGTGGGTGTTCCAGCGGCAGCAAGTGAGCGGCATCTTCAACGATCGCCGTGCTACCGTGTTGCACCATGGTCGCGATCTGATCGGCATCGCCGACTGTACACATCTGGTCTTCGTCACCGGCGACCGTGAAGATCGGTAGAGCGATCTCTTCCAGCCGGTCGGTCACATCGTAGGCACCAATAGCCCGGCACAGCGCCGCATAGGTCCGATCGTCGGCCTTGGCTAGCGCGTGCTTTTGGACCGTGAGCTTCGAGTCGTCGGTGAATGTGTTGGTGACCCATAGGCTCGCCGACATTTCGACCATCGACTCGGTCCCGGAGATCTGGACGGAATCAGCGCGTTCCGCCCATTCCTCGGGGCTTCCAATCTGGGCGGCCGATGACAGCACGGCGATGCCGTCGAAGAGTTCGGCGTGTTCCAGCGCAAGCTGGAGGGCGACTAGGCCCGAAACCGATAGGCCTGCAAAATAGACCTTGGACTCGTCTTTGATCGTGCCGGTGATGTGCAGGTTTCGAACGAGTTCAGCCACGGCATCGGCCAGCTCCTCGATGGTGACCGTGTCCTGGTGGGCCGGTGATTCACCGTGGCCGGGTAGGTCAAATCCAATGATCTGAAACCGGTGGGTCAGGTGTCGGGCCATATCGGCGTACAGCGTACGAACCGCTGTGCCCATGCCGGGCCCCACAATCAAAGTGTCTCGGCCTTCAGGGTCGAAGGAGCCGGATTCGGTCAGTCGGACGACGGCGATATTGGGGCTGGCCACGGGGTACACTCTCCTGGTCTAGCTGATCAGTAGGGCTGGTTCCTCCAGGATAGCTGCCACATCCGCCAAAAAGGCACCCGCCTCGGCCCCATCAACGATTCGATGATCAAATGCCCCAGCCAGCGTTGTGACCCACCGTGGTTCAACCGTACCCTCGACGACCCACGGCTGTTGTTTGATAGTGCCGAAGGCCAGGATGCCGGACTCTCCAGGGTTGATGATCGGCGCGGCGGTATCAATGCCCAGTGGACCAACGCTTGTGATGGTGATCGTCCCATCGGCCAGTTCCGCTGGCTGGGTTTTGCCGTCTCGAGCGCGTTGCGTGAGTTCTTGGAGCGCCTGGGCCATCTGCAACTGGTTCAAGTCTTGGGCGTTTTTGATATTGGGCACCAGCAGTCCGCGCGGAGTGGCCGCTGCGATGCCTAGGTTGACGTGGTGGTGCAGCGTGTAGCTGTCACCGTGCCAGCTCGCATTGGCTTCGGCAGTGTTCAGCGCGGCTTGGGTAACAGCCATGGCGACCACCAACAGCGGCGAGATTTTCACGTCAGCAAACCGCGGGTGCTGTTTGAGTCGCTGAATGTATTCCACCGTCCGGGTCGCATCGACCGTTCGGTAAGCGGTGATATGTGGCGCGGTCGTATATGACTCGGTTACCGCTTTGGCGGTAGCCTTCCGCACGCCGGTGACTTTGATGGTTTCTGATGTCTCAGAAGATCCCGTCGCTTTCGCCGGTTCAGTTTCTGCTGTGCTTGGCGCGGCCCCGTCGAGTACCGCACGAACGTCCTCACGGGTGACTTCGCCGTGTTGACCGGTCGCAGTAATGGTCGTCAAGTCCAGTCCGTGGTCTTTGGCGAGTTTCCGTACCGGGGGTTTGGCTAGGACTTTGGCAAACAGATCGGATTTCTGGACTGGTTCGGGGGCGGGCTCGGGTGTTGGTTCGAGTTCTTCTGGTATCTGGGTGACTTCTGGTTCCGACTCGGCCGGGGACTCGACCTCAGCGGGCGCGGCGGCAGGCTTGCGGCGACGCCGACGCCGCCCAGAAGTGTCTTCCTTTGGTCCGGAGCCAACAAGTGGTGCTTGGGCTGGTGCGTCATCGTTGCTGTCGCCGGCATCCGTGACTTGGATGGCAAAGAAGTTGTCGCCGACGTTTACGGTGTCGCCGACTTCCACATAGAGTTCTTTGACGACACCGGCCCATGGGCAGGGGATCTCCACCAGGGATTTTGCGGTTTCGATCTCGGCGATGACCTGGTTGACTTTGACGGTGTCGCCGACCTTGACCATCCAGTTGACCAGATCGGCTTCGTTGAGTCCTTCGCCCACGTCGGGCAGGGTAAAGATCTTCATAGGTGCTCCTTGCGCGGCGTTTTAGTAGGTGAAGGTCTCGTCGACGGCATCCAGGACACGATCGACCGAGGGCAGGTAATCATGTTCTAACCGCGACGGCGGATAAGGCATGTGGTAGCCACCTACCCGTTGTACGGGCGCTTCCAGGCTCAAAAATGCCTGTTCCATCAGACCGGCCGAGATCTCAGCACCGAAGCCGGCAAAGGTCGATGCTTCGTGGATGATGATCGCACGGCCGGTTGCCTTCACAGCCTCCGCGATGGCTTCCATATCTAGCGGCGACAGGCCGCGGATATCAAGCACCTGCAGATCATACCCGTCTTCGGTTCCGGCTTCGGCCGCAGCCAGCGCGGTGGAGACCTGGGGTCCCCACGCCAGCAAGGTGGCATCTTTTCCGGGGCGCGCCTCGACGGTCGCGAACGGTTCGGCGACAGGATTATCGAAATCGACCTCACCGCGCACAAAGTAATGCTTCTTCGGTTCAAGTAGCATGACCGGATCGGGCGATTGGATCGCCGCTCGAGTCACCCAATAGGCGTCATGCGGATTCGAGTAGGTCAGCACCTTCAGCCCAGCCGTGTGCGCAAAGTACACTTCGGGAGACTCGCTGTGGTGTTCGACCGAGCCGATTCCGCCACCATAGGGCAAGCGGATCGTGACCGGGAACTGTTGGGCGCCACGAAATCGGGAGTGCATCTTTGCTAGCTGCGAGACGATCTGGTCGAAGGCCGGGTAGACGAAGCCATCGAACTGGATCTCTGCCACCGGCCGGAATCCGGCTTGTGCCAGTCCAATTGACGTACCAACGATCCCGGATTCACCCAGGGGTGCGTCCACGACCCGATCCGAGCCGAAGCGGGCCGCCAGTCCCTCGGTGACCCGGTAGACGCCACCTAGCGCGCCAATATCTTCACCCTGTAATAGCACTGAGTCATCGGTGGAGAGTTCATCGGCCAGGGCTCGGTTGACGGCCTGACCGATGGTGAGTTTTTTCGTGCCGGAGGATACCTCGTCAAATACTGCGGTCACGCTTCTTCGTCCTCCATCCAGCGATCGAATTCAGCGGCCTGCGCTTCAACCAACGAGTGGCCTTCAGCGTAGACGAGGTCGAATTTGTCGCGGAGCGAGAGCGTGTCGGGTGCATCGGTGATCTTCTCGCGTAGATCGGCGGCGAGCTGGTCGGCTTCCTCGGCGACCTCGGTGAAGAATGCATCGTCGTAGTCGAATCGACGGCGCAAGTAGGCTTCGGTGCGGACCATCGGGTCGGCCTTGGCGTAGGACTGCTCTTCTTCTTTGGTGCGGTATTTGGTGGGATCATCGGCGGTGGTGTGGGCACCCATGCGGTAAGTGTGGGCTTCTACTAACACCGGTCCCCCACCACGGCGGGCATGATCGACGGCGCGATCCATGACTGCGGCGGTTGCGATGGGGTCGTTGCCATCGACGGCGAACCCGTCAAAACCATAGCCTTGTGCGCGTTTGAACAAGGGCACCTTGGATTGGACCTCGAACGGGGTTGAGATGGCCCAGTAGTTGTTTTGAATAAAGAACACCACGGGAGTATCAAAAGAGGCGGCAAAGACCATGGCCTCGTGAATATCGCCTTCGGTTGAGGCGCCATCGCCGAAACATGCGATCGCGACCCGGCCTTCGGCTTTGCGGCGAGCATCAGTCCAGCCGCGCTGCTGCTGGGCAATGCCCCAACCATAGCCCACGGCGTGGGGTACCTGAGCGGCGAGTACGACGGTGTATGGCTGCATGTTGTATTCGTTGGGGTTCCAGCCACCATGGACTGCCCCGCGGAAGAAATCAAAAACTTGTTCGTCTGGAATCCCGCGGCCGCGCGCCATGACGTGTTCACGGTAGGTGGGGAAGATCCAGTCCCGATCTTCGACAGCGGTGACGGCCCCCGCTTGGGCGGCCTCTTGACCAAGTGATGGCGTCCACAACACAAGTTGACCCTGACGCTGTAGGTTCACACCCTCTTCGTCGATGCGCCGGGTGTGGGCCATGAGGCGGTACATTTCAGCAACGCGCTCGTGTTCGATTGCGGTGGCATCATCGACAAAATCTTGCGCGGCATCGGTCGGGTCAATAAACCCGTCGGCTGAGAGAACGCCGATGGCTTCTTCTGGAAGTTGATGCCCGGTCGGGGATGAAATCGTTGACATATTCGCTGCTCCTGGTAAGAGACGGTCGACACCGATTCGGGTGAGAAATGATGTCGAGTTTTCAGGACTTACCCTTCATCGTACCCAATGGTGGCGGGCACTGGTGAGGCTAGTCACATGTATTCTACACCCCCATTGCTGGTCACGTGTATAGCATCCTGTACGGGCTCGGCGCTGGCTGGTCAGTCGTGCATCTGACGCAGTATTCTGCGGTTTGCGGCGCATCTGTGCAATTGCAACGATGCAGTGCCGAAGGGCAGGATGAGGCGCCGTTATTTCATTGAATTTTTCCAATACCTGATCTGGTGTGACGCATTCGGATAAAAGTGGGCTAACTCATCTGTAATAATTACGTGTGTTGGGCGTTTTCCGCACTGGTGACCTTCGACAGACCAGGCCAGAAGACGTGTTAGGGGTCGACGGGATGAGACTTATCCTCACGTGAACTTCTGAATCTGGCCCAGTGGATTGAATAAGACTTGCAAGCGGTCCCGCTGTCCAGGGCTACCCAATATGGCTTCTGTGCGCGATAACCAAGCGTCGACCGTAAGCCTATGTTGCTTGAGGCTAGCGACGCGCTGTTTCAGATCGACCTGGGTGTAGTCCTGAAAGACATTGGAACTGAAAATTTTGCGCGCAAGCTGTTCGTCCCACCGTTCGGTGAGCTTGAGAAACCCGGTGAGGTTGCTTTCGACCGTGGTATTAGGTCCTTCGAATACGGTGTAGATCGCAGCTTTCTCCCGGGGTCGCGTGGTTGATAACCGATCTGTCGCACCATGTCGTCGAGGACGGGCTCAGCAACGTCTTCTGCCGGAAAATACGTTCGGTTTCCGAACACTGCAAACCCAAGTCCTGTCGGAGTATGCCAGCGCACCCCTGCTGCCCCATACTCGGCGAATAATGCGGAATTGTGTAGATCCAACTGGCGCCGAGCACCCCCGCGACGCCGAAGGCTAACAGTTGGAAAAGTCCCAGTGTTTTTTGCAGATCCTGTGGACTTTCCATCGGGGGTTCCTCCTGAGTGAACTCGCAAAGTGTGCTGCCGTATGACTTCACGAAACGCGTCGTGGTGTACGGATTACAACAGCGCACGTAGCAGTATGTGTGCTCAGATGTTGCACGTCACTTGTGTCGCTTTTGCGCGACCTGGGTTGGGGCGATGTGATCTCTGTGGGGATTTTGTGCACGAGTATTCGTGGTCGGGAAGGGAAAGTTTGTAGACTTGCCAGTAGTTTGGCTTGTTTTTCACGAGGGAAGGATGATGGTATGGCCGCTTCGCAGGATGTTTTAGTAGCCGGCGCAGGACTCATCGGGCTGTGCACGGCCTATTCGCTGGCACGTGCGGGCCATCGGGTCACGCTCATCGACAAGGACGAGGTGGGCTCGGGCGCGGCTCGTGGCAACGCCGGTGAGATCACGCCGATTCAGGTCACGCCGATGCCGGAACCTGAACAGCTCAATGAGATCGTCAAAGGCCTCACCACGCGTCGGCACTATCTCAATATCGAACCACTGTCGACACCCTTGCTGTCGGCCTTCGGGGCAGGCTTTATTTACAATACGCTGCCTTCTCGGGTGCGAAAGAACACTCGTGACTTGGATCAGCTGGCTCGTGGCGCATTTGCCGCCTTCGATTCCTATCACGCCGACGGCATTTCACTGGGTGGCGGTGGCTATGGCTTCCTCAATACGCACGTCTCGGTTGATGCGCTGCAAGCATTCCGTGATAATCAGGTGCGCCGCGCCGATATCCTCGGACAAGAGCGACCCGGTCAGATCATGCTCGACGAGGAGCTGCACGCTTTCGAACCAACGTTAGACGAGCACGTGCGTGCTGGATTCGTGGCACACACGGAGCGCTATATCGACCCGAACTTATTTGTGAATGAGATTCACCAGAAACTCATCGACCATGGTGTCCAGATTCTGGAGCACACGGAGTTAGTGGGCATCGAAGATCGCAAAGCGACGTTACACGGCGCGGCCGGTGAGACCGAGCTGGGTTTTGATAAGGCCATCGTCGCTATCGGTGCCTGGACGACCCCGAAGATTCGTGGACTCGAGGAAACTCGGACCGCTTGGGTCACCTCGGGGACCGGGTATTCATATCACGTCAAGCCCGATCGCCTGCCCGGATATTTGGTCGCGTCCATTGATCGCAAGACCATTGGCGTGCCGATCTCCGGTGAGTTGCGGGTCGTTGGGTTGATGGATTTCTCCACCGAGATCGAGGAGTTCGCCCAGGACCGGATCCACCACCTGGCGTCGCAGGCGTCAGCGTTCATCAAGGGGATTGCGAATAAACCACGCTTCAATGAATGGACCGGTCCCCGTCCGATGACACCGACCGGCCTACCCATCATCTCTCCGCTGAAGAAGGCCCAGAATGTCATTGTGGCGACCGGCCATAATATGCACGGTCTCTCGCTGGGTCCGGTAACCGCTGAAGTCGTGGTCTCGATGGTTGAGGGGAAACCGGGCACGGTGGCCGGTGCCCAAATCGATATGGAACCGTTTTCGCTCTAGCGCGGCAGCCGGTCGGCGAAGGCGGTGGCCACCTCGATGAGTCGATCGTTGGCTTCCACCTCGCCGATTGACACGCGCACGCCTTCGGGATGAAATGCGCGCACGGATAGCGCTTGTTCCCCGCAGGCATCCGCGAACGGTTGGGCCAAGTCACCCAGCGGCAGCCACACGAAATTCGCCTCGGTGGCCGGCGGGTGATAGCCCAACTCGTCAAGGGCCTGCCAGACGCGCGCCCGTTCGGCGACGACTTTTTCTGTGTTGGCCAGCACTTCATCCAACTGCTTCAGCGAAGCGTGCGCTGCCTCGACCCCGACCGTCGAGGTAGCAAAAGCCGGCAGGACGACCTTCAAAGGTTTAGAAACCTGTTCTGACGCCACCGAATACCCGACCCGCATATTCGCAAGACCGTGCGCTTTGGAAAACGTGCGCAGCACGGCCACATTCGGGAAGTCGCGATAGAGCTCAAGATAATCATCGACATCATCGCGGCGCACAAATTCCAAGTACGCGGCGTCGATGGCAACCAGCACGTCAGCCGGGACACGTTCAAGAAATGACCGCAGCGTGTGAGTGCTGATGACGGGTCCGGTGGGGTTATTCGGAGTGCAGATCATAATCATTCGAGTGCGCTTGGTGATCGCACCGAGCATGCCTTCAAGATCGTGTTCGCCATTGTCCAGCAGAGGTACTTGCACGTCTTTGGCACCGGCCGAGCGCACAACGATCGGATAGGCCTCAAATGAGCGCCACGGAATGATGACCTCATCCGGAGTCCCGTCGTCATTGGTGCCCGCAAAGGTTTGCACCAGACCGGTCAGCACGCCCAGCGAACCGGCACTGACTGTCACGTCATCAACCGGTACGTTGTAGGTTTCGCTGATGAGCTCGCGCAGGCGAAGATAGGTGGTCTCGGGGTAACGCTGCACGGTCTCAGCCGTGGCGGCAGCAACCATCGCATCGATTGCCGCTTGCACCGGAGCATAGGGGTTTTCGTTGGAGGCCAGCTTATACGGTGTCAACCCGGGGGTTGGCGCCGGAGGCTTCCCGGATTGGTAGGTTGGCAGACGATCCAGCACGGGACGTGGGTATACGGTTGAAGAATCCATGCCGCTAGTCTAGCGAGACTCGACGCGCAACAGCAGGCTAGGCGCGGCCGAGTCGGTCCAGAATGGCTTCGGCCCCTTCTTGTAGCGTCGCGGCGATGCGTTGTTCGTCGACCTCCTGGCGCGGATATACCACCGCTAGGGAAGCTGGCAGCTGGCCGGCGGCCATCAGCGGCACCGCGACGGAGCCAACCCCCGGAATGACCTCATCCTGTGATGTCGCATACCCGTCGGCTTGGGCGCGGGACAAGTCTTTTCGTGCTTTGTCGGACAGCTCCAGTCCGTCAATATCCTGGCGTTGTTGCTCACTCATCCCGGATAACAGTGCTACCCCCGGTGCACCGCGATCGAGGTGATGACGCGTCCCCGGATGTTGGGTGACCGCGTGCGAGGTCGTTGCTTCAACGGTGACCAACGTAAAGCAGTCAGTACCTTGGGCAACGGCAATGAAACACGACATCTCTAACGCATCCGCAATTTTAGTCATGATGGGCAGCCCGATCGTTTGCAGCGGATGTTCGACCCCGCGGGCCAAGTTGGTCAGTCCGGCTGCCGGATGAATCTTGCCGGCCTCGTCACGGCGCACCAAATAATGCGCTTCGAGGGTGCGCAGCAGACGATAGGCAGCAGAGCGATGCACATCGAGGTGCTCGGCAACCTGCCCGATGGTGGGTGCGACATCGGCAGCACAGACATACTCCAGCAGCGTGATCCCGCGTGACAACGTGAGAGACAAACTCCCGGCGGCAGGTTCAGACATAGCAACTCCTCTTATGAAACTTGGCAAAATGCCCCGTGGTGGGTAAGCTCACACTCAATAGTTCACTAAATGAACACGGTGTTCAAATATAGAACATACCGTGTTTCTTGGGACCTTGCGAACCGCACAGGAGTAAAACAATGCAATTTCACCATCACGGCTACGTTTCTACAGAACCCAGAGTTAAACCCGCAGCAGGTACCGGACTGAACCGTCCGGACGAGCTGCCCGATGTCATGGATGTCATGATCGTTGGCTCTGGACCTGCTGGTATGACCACCGCAGCCACACTGTCGTCCTATCCTGATGTGCACACCCGCCTGGTCGAACGCCGTGATGGTCGGCTCGTGCTGGGACAAGCCGACGGTATTCAGGCCCGTTCCGTCGAGACATTCAACTACTTCGGCTTCTCGGATGAGATCACCAATGAGGCCTACTGGCTGACCGAGATGAACTTCTGGACCCCGGACAAGGAAAACCCAAAAAACATCGTGCGCACCTCGCGCGAGCTGGATGACCCGACCGGTATTTCCGAGTTTAAACACCTCATCGTTAACCAGGCACGGGTGCTGGACTACTTCGCCGAATTCGCCGAGCGCTCTCCGTCACGGCTCAAACCGGACTACGGATACGCATTCGTCTGCCAAGAAGTCGACGACCACCACGAATACCCCATCGAAGTCACCCTGGAGATTACCGCTGGACCGAATAAGGGCCAGACTCGCAAGGTTCGCACCAAATATCTTGTCGGTTCCGACGGCGCGCACTCCAAGGTGAGAAAATCCATCGGTCGTATCCCAATAGGCGACAAACAAGACCACGCCTGGGGTGTCATGGACGTGTTAGTCGAATCTGATTTCCCCGATATTCGAACCAAGTGCTCAATTCACTCCCACGACGGCGGCTCTATCTTGCTTATTCCTCGTGAGGGTGGCTTCCTGGTGCGCTTCTACGTCGACCTGGGCAACGTCGACCCGAACGATGGCGGCAAGGTTCGTCAGACCCCGCTAGAGGAAATCATCGAGCGAGCCAACAGGATCATGCACCCATACACCGTTGAGGTCAAAGACGTCGCTTGGTGGTCGGTCTACGAGGTCGGCCACCGGGTTACCGATAAGTTCGACGATGTCGACGAGGGCAAGGAAGCCGAGCAGAACCCACGCATTTTCGTCACCGGGGATGCCTGCCATACCCACTCGGCCAAGGCTGGCCAGGGGATGAACGTCTCGATTCAAGACGGTTTCAATCTCGGGTGGAAGATCGGCCAGGTGCTGTCGGGCTATTCTTATCCGTCACTGCTGCACACTTATTCGGGTGAACGCCAAGAAATCGCCCAGAACCTCATCGATTTCGATAAAGAGTGGTCCAGTCTGATGGCTGCGAAGCCGGAAGATCTGCCCTCCGAGGATTACGTGGCAAAGTTCTACACCAAGACCTTCGAGTTCCCCTCGGGTTTCATGACCGAATACAAACCATCGCAGCTGACAACCGAGGCAACCCATCAAGACCTGGCCAAGGGGTACACCATCGGTAAGCGCTTTAAATCCGCGAAAGTTAGCCGGGTATCAGATACGAACCCGGTCGAGCTGGGCCACCTGCATGAAGCCGACGGTCGCTGGCGAATCTATGTTTTTGGTGATGCCAAGGCACAGAATGATCCGGCAAACCAGGCCAATGTCTTTGGTGAGTGGCTCGGTTCTGACACGAACTCGCCGGTGGTCAAATATACCCGTAAGGGTAAGGATGCCAACAGTGTTTTTGATGTCAAAGTCATCTATCAGCAACCGAAAGAAGAAATCGAATTGATGGAAGCGCCACGGGTCTACCGTCCGGTGGTGGGGCCCTTCCAGCTGACCGATCTCAACAATGTGTTCGGTACGTTGGCTGATGACAACATTTTCGAAAACCGCGAGATCTCCTCGGCCGGTGCCATCGTCGTGGTTCGTCCTGACGGTTACGTTTCGACCGTCCAGCCACTAGACGCTACCGATGCAATCGCTGAGTTCTTCGATGGGGTCTTCATTCCACAGAACTAACAAATCAACGCTACCAAAGCGGCGGCGCCTCTGTTTGGGCGCCGCCGCTTTTTCGTGCCAGAATGCAGATATGAATTATCTGTTGCGAGTCCTTGTCACAGCGGCATCGTTTTGGGTAGCGAGGTGGATCCTGCCCGGCATGGATGTGCGAAGCGATACCGGAACACCCGAAACCGGCGAAATCGTCATCGCGTTACTCATCGTTTCGGTGGTCTTTGGGCTCGTGAACTCGATCGTCCGTCCGATTGTCAGCCTGTTATCGTTACCTGTCACGTGTCTGACGTTAGGACTGTTCACGTTGGTCATCAATGCGGCCATGCTTGCGCTGACCGTGTGGGTGACCTCGTTCTTGCCGGTGTACGTGTATATCGATAGCTTTTGGACGACGATTCTGGCGGCGTTGATTATCTCGATTGTCTCGACGATCATGAGCTGGCTTGTAGCATCGGTGACCAGCTAGCCAGGTGGTCGAGGAGCTGTACCAGTCAGCCACTCGTCTAAGGGGCGAATGGAAATGGGATCAGCCTGGGAGACCTCGGACCGCTCAAACCCGCGGGGCTCACCGAAGGGATGCTGTGGCACAGTGGCTTGCTGACGTTTCAGCGAGAATTGTTGAATTGCGACGGCACCACCCATATTCGTGTCCAGTTTCTCGAGCGGAATTTCCGAAGCCCGGGCCACCTCCGGATCTTTTAAGGCTGTGGTCAGCTGCTCATCGATCAACCCGTAGTTGTGTTCGGGGCCGAACACCCCGGCGTCCGGTTCTTCATCCGGGTAACCCTGGACTTCAATGGTCGTGCGATTCAGGCGGCTTTCGTTCATGGCTCCGGTCAGGGCGGTTACCTTGTCGTGCTGGTGTTCTACGTGCACAAAGTTCGTCGTCATGTCATCCGTGCCGCGGTGGCCCGTCGGTGCCGCAACGGTCAGCACATCGGAAACCTCGTACTTGCCGGTCACTTTCTTGCTCAGGGCAAGGTTCATCGCATGCATCCCGCCTTGGCTATATCCCATCGGCATGATCGTGGCGCCTGCTGGGACTCCAGCATGCTCAAGGGCTTCTAGAGTGGCAGCTTCGACGTGCGCGGAGTCGGCGGCAACCGCTTCGACCACGCCGGTGGCACCGAATGCGGTATTTTCTTGCAGCAATCCCAGTGGTCCGCTCTCATCGCTCAACGGCGTGGTGCCCGGGTACAGCACAGCGTAGGCATCTGATCCGTCATGTTGCGTGATTTTTGCGATCGTGATCGTGTCATCGACGTAGGCATATTCCTCAAGCAGCTGCATGGCTCGGGTTGAACCGTCTTCGGTGATGGCCTCGCGCTGTTGCCACCCGTCAGTACCAGGATGTTGGGTCACGTTATCGATGTCATAGGGTGCCAACTGCATCAGACCAGCCTGTTGGAGCGCGTGAGCCACCATGCCAAAGGTGCGCTGGGATGGATCCATCTCCCAGATGTTCTCGTCCAAGCCATACATCCACCCAATGGCATTGCCCATGCCCATTTTGGATCCCGGCACCCAGCGATCCATGGCGGTAAAGACCGTCTCAATCGGAGCCCACACGTAGCTGGTTGTCCCACGAATCGCCAGTGCATACCAGTCGTTAGCGACGTTCAGGTCGGTGGTCAGGCCCAACACGCTCAGCACGATGGCTGACGGTGTGACGGCCAGATTCACCAGGTTGGTGATTTGGGTTTCGGCTTCCAAATAGCCGGCGATGGCAAACTCGACCCCAACGCTCAGCGCATCCACCTCGGCCCGCAGCTGGATCAACGACGTGGAGATCCCGAATGTATTCGATCCAATCAGGGGTCCTTGTGGCGTCATGATCGTCACGCCGGCTAACAATCCCCCGGCCACAGACGCCTCGCCAGCCAACCGCATCGTCTGATCCGTGGCTTGCCGAAGTTGTGCGGCACCAAGTTGCAGCTCGTCCAGGTTTGCTCGCCAGTGCGTCGGCCCACCGGTGACTCTGGCGCTCATGCGCACACCTGTTCAATCGCACCGGATGCTACGTCGCCGACCGAAGCCCGTGCCGCCGCCAAGAGTGACTGCAAACTGGCAATCGTGGCGCGTAGTTCGTCGATTCCCTGCTTCGCCAACCGAGCCGTCTCTTGCGTCAGGCGACGCAAGTCTTCGGCCTGAAGCTGCCGGACTTCTACAGCGCTCCGGAAAGTCTCGCCCGCCGGAGAGTGCCATTCCATGGCAAGGGTGGCACCCAACTTACTGTGCACCCCATCAATCCCGGCTGCGACTTCGTGTAATTTGGCAACCAATTGTTCTAGCACGTCAATCTGTGCAGCCAAAGCGTTCAGCCCGGCCTGTGCTACTGACGGGCTGGCGACGAATTGCTGCACCGCCTGTGAGGCCAGCTCACAGGCACCGTTTGCCACCAATGACATGTCGGTTGCGATCTCTGTCATGGACGGAATGTCAACCATGACCATGCGGGTCCTCCTTTTGTCCTGCCCACCTGCCGTTCATGTGCTCTAGCGTAGAAACCCACGCGGTAGTAGACCCGCTAAGCTCACGCGAGTGTGGATAACCCCGGTGCTCGGATGACTGTGTGGAAAAGTGGTGGCGTTGTGTCACTGGTCTGACATTGAAGGCACGCCCGACGCCTCGAGTGGCAGAATAAGAGCCATGACTGAAAATATGCGTGTGCGTTTGGCAGAGACCGATATTCCGTTAGGCCCTCTGGATGGCCGCTACCGGGGCTATGTTGCCGATCTGGTAGACCACTTGTCAGAGGCTGCGCTGAACCGCAACCGCGTCCACGTCGAGGTCGAATGGTTTATTCATCTGGCCGATGGCATGGTCGTCCCCGGGCTGCAGCGCCTAACCGATGCACAGCGTGATGGACTGCGCGCAATCGTCACAGAATTTGATGAGGCTTCGGTGGCTGAACTGGCCGAGACTGAAGCCGTTACCGTTCACGATGTCAAGGCCGTCGAATACTTTATCGGCGCTCGACTCGACGCGCTGGGGCTTGGACACTTGCGCTCGCTTGTGCACTTTGCTTGCACCTCCGAAGACATCAACAACCTGTCCTATGCCCTCGGTGTGCGCGACGCAATCCAAGACGTCTGGCTACCTGCCGCGCACAAGATGGTTGACGCGATCGCCGAGGTGGCTCATGCCGCCGTGGAAACGCCGATGTTGTCGCGCACGCACGGTCAGCCGGCAACGCCGACCACGCTGGGGAAAGAACTGGCAGTATTTGTGCACCGACTGAACCGCCAGCTGCATCGCATTTCCACGCAGCAATACCTGGGCAAAATCAACGGCGCCACCGGAACGTACGCCGCACACGTGGCCGCTGTGCCCCACGCCAACTGGCCTGTCATTGCCCAAGATTTTGTTGAGGGTTTGGGACTGACGTTCAACCCATTGACCACCCAAATTGAAAACCACGACTGGATGTCAGAACTATTTGACGACGTCGCACGGTTCAACCAGATCCTGCACGGCTTCTGCGTCGATGTGTGGAGTTACATTTCGATTGGCTACTTCGCTCAGATTCCCGTCGAAGGCGCCACTGGCTCGTCGACGATGCCACACAAGGTCAACCCGATCCGGTTCGAAAACGCCGAAGCGAACCTCGAACTGTCCAACTCGGTGCTGAACACCCTGGGAGCGACGCTGATTGAGTCTCGCTGGCAGCGCGACCTCACCGACTCGACATCCCAGCGAAATATCGGAGTCGCACTGGGGCACTCACTACTGGCCATCAGTAACGTCACTCGCGGGATGGGCCAGCTCGACGTCGCAGAAGACGCCCTACATGCCGACCTTGAACAAAACTGGGAAGTTCTGGGCGAAGCCATCCAGACGGTCATGCGTGCCGAAGCCATCGCCGGTGTCGAGGGCATGGACAACCCATATGAACGACTCAAAGACCTGACCCGAGGCCAACGCGTCGATGAAGCTCGGATGCGGGAATTCATCGGCGAGCTCCGTCTGCCCGAGGCAGCCGAGCAACGGCTGAAGAACCTGACTCCGCACACGTACACCGGGCTGGCAGCGGATCTGGCCCGCGAACAGCTCAACGACTAACAGCTCAACCGGTTGCACCCGGGCGCAGCGCAGGGTGGGCAAATTCGGTCGAAACATTGATGTTCATGACCGCCACCCCGGAACCTGCGGCTAGCCACTGACCGAACGCTTCGAGCTCCTCAAGGGTGTTGACGGTGATCCCGGTGGCGCCCATGGCCTGGCCGATCTCGGCGAAATCCGTGTGGGGCAGATACATAGCGGTCGGATCGGCTCCTTGGACCGCATACTGATGGATTTCTGCGCCATAGGCCGCATCGTTGAACACGATCACGGCCCCGTGGTCGGTTTGATCGATAAACGTGCCCAGGTCTGCTAGAGCCATCAGTGCCCCACCATCACCTGCAATGCACGTTGTAAACTTATCGGGGCTACCAACAGAGGCACCGACGGCCGAGCCGAAACCCAGACCGATAGATTGAAACGCCGTTCCTACGGCAATCAAACTCGATGGTTCTGGGATCTCAAGCCGTTCGCCAATCCAGGTGATGTAGTGGCCGCCGTCCAGCACGATCTGTCGGTTAGCGGGCAGTAAGGAATTCAACCGCTGGGCGACGTGGCGCGGGTTGAGCCGACCATCTGCGCCATAGTATGGCTCGCGGTCGAGCAAATCTGTTTCTAGGAGCTCCGGCAATTGCTCGCGGTATGTTCCGGGTCGTGGATCCAGAGCTTCTACGGCTGACAGCACACGAGGCAGCGCATCGGTGAGTTCTCCAAAGATGGTCCGGGCATACGGGAGGGTGACGTTCCATTTATCGGATACATCGAGCCGATACACATTGTCGGTGCCAAATAAGTCGCCCTTGCGAGTCTGGAATGCATTGCTGGTGGCGCCCACAATCAACACCATGTCAGCAGCACGAACGGCTGGTAGTTTGTGTTCAGGCGTGAACCCACCGGCGATGCCCAACGAATGCTTGGAGCCGGCGACGTTAGAGGCGGTCAAGGAGTGCATGAATACCGCGCCAACCGCGTCACCAAGCTGACGTACCAGTGATCCGATCTTGCTACGCACCACACCACCACCGGCCAGAATCAAGGGACGCTCAGCAGCCACCAGCGCGTTTGCGAGCATACGAACCTCGGCGTCACTCGCGATGGGCTGTTCGACAGGTTTGTAGGTGGAGTCGCCGGTGGACGACTCAACAGCGATGTCAGGCAGGTCGTAGGGTACCATGACGACGACGGGTTCTTGTCCGTCGTGGGCCATATCGAAAGCGTCCTGCATAGCAGTCGAGGCATTCCGCGTATCAATCGTCACGACCGGGATATCTAAGCCGACCGTGACGGTCTGCTGATCGATATCAAAGGGACGCTTACCCGTGGAAGGCGCATCACCGACCACCACAACCATGGGGATCCGAGCCAGCCTGGACTCGGCTAACCCGGTGACCATATTGGTAAAGCCTGCTCCGTAGGTCGCAGTGGCCACGGCCATCTTGCCGGTAGCTCGAAAATACGCGTCCGCTGCCGGTAATTGCGGCGACTTCGTGTCGCACGCCCGTGAATGGAAAGCCCTGTGAGGTCAGTGCCGAAATGAGCGCAACGTTACCGTTGCCCATCAGACCGAACGCCCGATCGACGCGCTGGCTAATAACGCCCGCGAGCACAGTTGTGACCGTCGGGGTCTGCTGTTGTACCGGTGATTGCACCATGGGAACCCTCCTCCACGTGATGTTGTGATAACCTTCACGCAGATACGCAGGAAGATCAATCGATCTCACGCAGATTGAGCATAATGATCACTAGAATCGGGGAATAAAAGCAGGATGCCAAAAGAAAACCACCAGCATACTTTAGACGGACTGGATGCTAAGATCTTGCTCGCCCTGATCGAAACACCGGACGCCACCACCGTCGCGCTGGCACAGCGGCTCTCGGTATCGCGCAATACGATCCACGCCCGGTTGCAAAAACTCAACAATGGAGTACTGGATTCGTTTCAGCGCCGGATCAGCCCTCGCGCGTTGGGGTATGAGGTCACCGCCTTTATGAATGCCTCAATCCGGCAGGGGTACGACAAAGAAACAATGGCCGCGTTATCGGAGATCGACGAGGTTATCGAGATCTATGCCACGACCGGCGATGCAGATCTTCGGCTGACGGTTGTGGCCACCTCACCGGATGACCTCTATCGAGTCAACCAGCTGATTCTCGATCTCCCCGGTATCGTGCGTACTTCCACAGCAGTGGTGTTGCGGGAGTTCCTTGGCTATCGCACCAAACCCCTGCTGCATCGCATAGCTCAGTGATTACTCATCGTCGAGCATGAAAGCGCCGCGGTTTGTCAGGGCATAAATCAAATCATCTTGCGTGACTTTTGGTTCGTGACGCATGATCGCGGCTTTGGCTGCCGAGCGAGCCGCGATCGCTAATTCAGCCTGCGATAGTCCTTCAAAGTATTGTTCGTAAATATCGACTTCGTTCATGACAGGCTGGGGTGCTCGATCACCCAACTGAGATCGGATGACGCGCATAGCCTCCTCCGGAGTCGGGAGCGAGAATGTCAACACACTGTCGAAGTGGCGGAACATCGAACGATCTAGCACGCCGCGACGGTTGGTGGCGGCGATTGCCACCGACCCTTTGCCCAGTACATCAATGAACAACAGAAAGGCTTTGAATACCCGACGGATCACGCCCGTGTGGGTATCGTCGCCGACTGTGTCGAACACGTCGAAGAGGTATACCGCACGACGACGGGCGAGTCGGTCGAAGACTTCTCGCAAGGAGGGGACGTCTTCTTCGGCCGAATATACGTTGAGCAGATTGTCGAGGTAGACCGTTACCAGCGGGATACCAAGCTCTGCGGCGATCACTTCTGCGGTGGCGGTCTTGCCGGTTCCTGCCGGGCCCTCCATCAACAACCGGTGTGACGGGGTAAATCCAAAGTCACGCAGCAGTGCCGCATGGCGATGTTCTTCCAAAATCTGACGAACGCGCTCGATCAGATCTCCGGAGATCGTGAGTTCTTCGAACTTGGCATCCGGTCGAGCTACCTTGATGAACTCGGCAAGATCGGAGTCAATATCTACTCCGAGGTCCTCTTCTTCAACGGTTTGGAGTTCGACGGTTTCGCCGCGTGCCTTTTCAATGGCTTTGCGGATTTCTGTCGCTGCGTTTCGGCGACCTTCGGACAGTTCGCGGTGTGCGACATCTAGAGCCACCGCATAGAAGCCATCTTCGTCGCCTGCAGCGTGGTTCGCCACCATTGCTGCAATGTCGTGGCTGAGTCCTGGCATTGTTGTATCAAATCCTTGAAAAAATGAATCGCTGTGATCCTATCATCCACTATAGTGAGCTTGCTAAGTCCCCTGAAAGGTGCCATGAGTATTGCTACAGTCGCTGCGCTCGTCGGGCTCGCCTTTTTGGATGCCTCCACCTTGTCCACGCTGTTGATCCCGCTGTGGTTGTTATCGAAACCCGGCCCGTTTCAGCCGCGACGGCTCATGACGTATTTGTGTGTTACTGCTGGAACCTATCTTGTGTTGGGGATTGTCGTGCTTTCGGTGGCATCGCATCTGATCGATACGTACCTGGACACTTTGCAGGGTCCGATGGCGACGCGGGTGTTCATCGGGCTGGGGATCGTCGTCATCACCATGGGCGTTGTCGGGATTATCCGTAGTCGACGGGAGGCTAAGCCGGGCCCTTCGATGATCACACGATTGCGCGATAGAGCATTGCAATCTAATGCGTCAGTAGCCACGTTAGCGCTATCGGCGATTGTGGTTGAAGCGGCTACGATGTGGCCGTATCTGGTTGGCATCAGCCTGATTGCGGCCAACGGGCCGGGATTACCACTGGATATTTTCTGGCTGGCGTTTTATAACGTGCTGATGATCTTGCCGGCGATCATTCTGACCTGGGCTCGTACCAAGTATCCGGAGCAGACCGACTTATTGCTTTCGAAAACTCAGGAAACCATGGCCGGAAGTGGGTCGTCCTTCACGTCTTGGTTGGCGATTTTTATCGGCGCAGGAATCATTGCGGCGCAACTGTGGTGAATCTCGACGAACTCAAATCACTGAAGTACTAACCGCTAAGGTCAATCGGTGTAAGCAAGCAGATAATGCGTCCCCGTGTAAGACAGAGCGACGATGAGTAGCGGCCCGGTTACCTACCAGCAGCAGCTCGTTGCTGAGCGCATGCTTCTTCTTCGTGGCTCAACGCGGTCCAACACGAGGTGAGATTAGACTGGCTGCATGAGTTCCAGTCGTCTCTCATCGCCCCTATTGCCCACGTCTCCACCGGACCGCCAGAGCATTCCTTGGCGGCAAATCGGCTGGTTTGTGATCCTGACTTTCGGTCTGGCCTGGTTGCTTGCCCTGCCGTTGTATTTCGTCGACGATCCGCTCACCATGCAGACCCTGTATCTACCGATTTCACTGTTGATCATGGGAGTGCCGGGCCTGATCGGGTGGCTGATCGTTCGTCGGCATCGACCCAAAGGATACCGAGCTGCCGCGCTGGGCTTTGCCCGACCTCAATCAGTACCTCGGTTTCTCGGCTACCTCGGTTTGGCATTTCTCATCCCGTTGGGCATCGGTCTGTTGAGCCTGCCATTGGCTGCCCTACTGGGCTTTTATGAGGCAGACTTCGTGAATTTTTCCGGCATGCAACAGATTTTTGCTGAGGCGGGCGTGACCGAGATACCGATTGAGGTCCTGCTGATCGGCCAGATCATCAACATCGTCTTAGCCTCTTGGCTTATCAATCTCGTACCGGCGCTGGGCGAAGAGATCGGTTGGCGTGGGTGGTTAATGCCGCAGCTGCTGCCCTTGGGTGTGGTGCCGACCATTTTGATCACCGGTGTGATCTGGGGTTTATGGCATACTCCGCTGATTTTGTTAGGCCACAATTATCCGCATTTGCCCGGCTGGCTGGCGGTGCTGTGCATGGTGGTCTTCTGCACTTTGGTGGGTGGCGTCTTGATGTGGTTGAGCCTTCGCACCAATTCAGTCTGGCCAGCAGCTCTTGGACATTCGACGGTCAACGCAACCGCCACTCTACCGTTGCTATTTTCTGCTAACACTACGTTTGATACCGCTCATGTGGGAATCACCGGCACGACCGGGTGGGCCGTCACCGCGGTGCTATTGGTCATCTTGTTGGCGACTACATCGTTTCGGCCGGCAGCACCAGTTGTCGTGGATCCAGCCACGGCCTGGCCCGGCGATGTGCCGCCCGCTAATTCTGACCAGCGGTAACTATGGTGTTGGGATGCCACCGTTGACGTGCAGCGTCTCGCCGATAACGTAGCTGGATTCCGATGACGTGAGGAACACGAATGCTGGCGCAACCTCGGTGGGTTGCCCCGCACGGCCCAGCGGAGTGTTCTGTCCAAAGTGCGGCAGCTTTTCTTTTGGTTGGCCTTTGGACGGTTGAATTGGTGTCCAGATGGGACCGGGTGCCACGGCATTGACCCGGATTCCTTGAGATGCAAGCTGTTGGCCCAGACCCTTGCTGAAGTTGTTGATCGCAGCTTTGGTCGATGCGTAGTCAATCAGCATGGGGTTGGGGTTATAGCCCTGGATCGAGGTCGTATTGACGATCGTTGACCCTGCCGGCAAGTGTTTTAGTGCGGCTTTGGTAATCCAGAACATCGCAAAGATATTTGTCTGGTATGTAGCTTCCCACTGGTCATCGGGTAGCTCGGTGAGATCGTCCGCGATGACCTGTTTTCCCGCATTATTGACAAGCGCATCCAACCCGCCAAGCTCGCGGACAGCATCTTCGACCAGCTGGGTACAGAACTCTTTGTTTCGAATATCACCGGGTAGAGCCACGGCTTTCTGGCCAGTTTCCCGGATCGTATCGATTACGTGCTGGGCGTCCTCTTCCTCAGACTCGAGAAAGTTCATCGCCACATCGGCCCCTTCGCGAGCAAATGCGATAGCGACTGCAGCGCCGATCCCGGAGTCCGCTCCGGTGATCAGGGCTTTGCGGCCTTCCAGCCGACCGGTGCCACGGTAGGTATCCTCACCGTGATCTGCTTTTGGCACGATGTCGGTATCAAATCCCGGTTCGGGTTGATCCTGTTTGGGCGGGCTAATCTCACGATAGCGGTCTACCGGGTTCTGGAAGGTCAACTGATCGTGGTCGGTCATAGCACAGCCTCCTTGCGGCCCCTGAGGGCCTAAAAGATTGAAAGTTCAGAATTAGGAGCTCTTCGACGTGCGGCGATTGCTTTCTTTCTCAAGAGCATCGATGAGTTCGTCTTTACTCATTTTCGATCGCCCTGAGATATCAAGTTCCTGGGCGCGTTCGTAAAGGTGCTCTTTGGTAGCGGTCCTATCGACACCGCCGGAAGTATCGCGATCTCTGTTACGTTGCCGATCGTCTTCTGGTTCATCAGCCTCGGAGGGACCAGACTCTTCTTTCGGCTTCCACCGATCGCCCACTTTTTCATGTGTTTGCTTCAACGCATCGTAGGCGGTTCGGTGTGCGCGCTCTTCGTCGTTGTATTGCTCCATCGCGGAATCATAAGCTTTGGCGAATGTCCGCTGCGCCTTCTCATTCGATCTTTTGAGTGTGTCAGGCAGTTCTGATTTCTTCGCATCGCCAGATTTCGAGGTCTTCGGCATGACAGCCAGCTCCTTTCAGTAGGCGACCGTTTCATCCCCTACGCTAACAATGAGCTGAAGCTGTCGAAAGGGACAACAACGCGAGCAAACTGACTCGGCTAGATCTGTCAGACCGCCCCCTTGTAATCACCTCAAAGTGCTCAAGGTCTTAGCATTCCTGCACCGTTCAACAATCGTTAAAGCTGGATTTTTCCTGACAAACGACCTTAACCCCGCACAGTCATGCGGTCCTTCGGATGAGGACATTTTTAGCAAGTTTTCAGGTTCCAACCAGGGGCGAAATCTCCTTTTATAACCCTTGATGTGTGCTTTGGCTGGTTCCTAAGGTTGTCCGTGGAAGCAGGAAGCTTCACAGTGTGCTTAGCAGCACATTCGGTCAACGATGAAAAGGAGACCTGAATGGCTAATCAAAACCCTGGACAATTCGGAAACCGTAACGATACAGCGGAACAAGCACGCAAAGGCGGGGAACAGAGCCCCGGCCAATTCGGCGCCAGTGAAGGCGCGAACCCATCGAATGCCGGCCAACAGGGCGGCCAAGAGAGCCCAGGTCGTTTCGACCGCTCAGAGGGTGCCGACCCATCAGAAGCTGGTCAAAAAGGTGGCGACCAGAGCCCCGGCCAGTTCGGAGCAAGTGAAGGCGCAGACCCAGCGAAAGCCGGCCGCAAAGGCGCCGAAGCACAGTCGAAAGAAGACAAAGCGAAAGGTGGCCGCAACTCCTAACGTGGGCGCGCACGCCTAAATAAATTTATAGCAGTCCGTCGGCGGGAGGGGTGCCCCTCCCGCCGATGTTGTGTTTAACAGCACACGTGAACTTTCAAGAAATCGTCATTTTTGCGTTGATTCGCAGTGTTCAAATGGATCATCGTCTCTTAGGCTAAGAACATCGCAGGCAAAGACTGCGCAACGGAAGGAGAATCTATGTGGCTCATCCTAATTTTAGTTGGACTAGCAATGATCCTCTTCGGCGTGCTCGTTGAGGCTGCTCAGGTATTGATCTGGCTTGGCGTCATTCTCGCCGCCGTTTCGGTCATCCTTTGGATCGTCCGAAGCGTTCGGGCCGGTTAGCATCTGAGAGCAACCCTGTGAAGAACGCTAGTGGCCGCGGAGTTCGCTTCGTGGCCACTAGTGTATTTAAACCAGCTTCTCGGCAGCATCACGCCATAGAGGCGCGGCATCTGCTGCAATCAGCACTCGACTATTAAATAATGATCTTTTAGTACCGGTAAAGATGTATCGGCTGGGCTGCACCGCCATAGCGGTAAGCAACGTCATTAAAGATCACCCGGTTTTTCTCGCGGATCCGGCGGTTAATCAGAAATGCCTCGATGAGCCACCAGATGCCAAAGGTCGCCCACGCCAGTAAGGTCATGGCGATCGCATAGCCGATATCGCCCAGGTAATAACGGTGGCCGCCCACCGCGCCCAGAAAAATCCACAGCACCCAGGTGACGACCTGGGATTTCTTCGCAGAATCATATTCGGCGTTCATCGCATATAAACGCGCCTGTTCAGACATGGTCTTCCCTCAATCCTTAGGGCTCTGGGTCTGAGGGTAGCACGGGGCTAGTCGGATCGGTTAAACATCCAAAAACCGATGACTGCGCCGATTATTTTGACCGAGCCGAGACTCAGCATGAGCCAGTGTTCTGTCGTCACCTGACCGTCTCCAGTCAGTATGCTGAGACCCGCGGCTCCGGCAAGCAGCAGTCCTACGATGAGGGTGAAGACCCAGAGGACTTTGATGCCGGATGCGTGCTTATGCATTAGTCATCTTCGGCTGCGAGCTGGCCGCACGCGCCGTCGATTTCTTTCCCTCGGGTATCGCGCAACGTCGTGGAAACGCCGGCCTCATTGAGGCGATCGATAAATTCTTGTGTCACGTCGGGTTCTGATGCGGTCCAGACCGAGCCGGGTGTCGGGTTGAGCGGGATCGGGTTGACGTGCGCCCAACCGCGACCGCGGGCATTGAGCTTCTTGGCCAACAGATCGGCCCTCCACCCGTGGTCATTCATGTCCTTGATCAGCGCGTATTCAATGGACACCCGGCGGCCAGTTTCCAGAAAGTAGTTAAACGCCGCATCGAGCGCTTGATCAGCGTCCCAGCGGGAGTTCACCGGGATCATTTGGTCTCGTAATTCGTTATCTGGTGCGTGCAGCGACAGCGCAAACGTCACGGGGATACCTTCGGCGGCTAGCTTGTTAATGGCTGGCACCAGGCCGACGGTCGATACCGTGATATTGCGGGCGGACATACCCAACCCGGCGGGTGCCTCATCGACCATCCGGTGGACGGCGTTGATCACTCTGCGATAGTTCGCCAGCGGTTCACCCATCCCCATGAACACGACATTGGTGACACGCTCAATCTCGCGACCACCTTCCGGCGTTCCGAGCTCCCCGTCGGCAATGACGCGATTCGCAGCGATAATTTGGTCGACGATTTCCGCGGTCGAGAGATTCCGCGTCAAACCGGCTTGTCCTGTGGCACAGAAAGGACAGTTCATACCGCAGCCGGCTTGCGACGAAACACATAAGGTGATGCGGTTTTCGTAGCGCATCAGCACTGACTCGACCAGGACCCCATCAAAGAGTTTCCATAAGAACTTGATTGTCTGGCGATCTTCGGTCTCAATGCGCCGAACTTCAGTTAGCAGCGTGGGGAAGAATGTCTCAGCCAATTCCTCGCGTTTATCGGCCGGCAGGTCCGTCATATCTGCTGGATCAGTTGTGTAGTGCGTGAAGTAATGCGTCGACAATTGGCGCGCCCGGAACGCGGGTAACCCGAGTTCTTTGACCTTAGCTTCCCGTTCTTCCATCGACATGTCGGCCAGATGCTGCGCCGGCTGCGTGACGCGGGGTTGTTTGAACTGTAACAGCGGACGACCTTCGGTATCGGTCTGCTGCGTCCAGCCTTCGGTCCGTGGATTCACCTGCGGACGTGGGCGTTCCATCGCCGGGCGGACGCCGTGTTTGGCAAGACGGGCTCGCTCATCGCCGAGCTGTTCTACCTCGGGATCCAAGAATTGTTTGCGCGGTGGATTGAGCTTCAAACGACCGGAGCGGTCTTTTTGAGGCTTCATCGGGCGAGTGCCGGGTTTGCGAGGTATATACTTCTGTGCCATTTGGCATATTGTCTCACACGGACAGGTCAGATGATATCGCGGTGATCTGCTCTTCTCTTGCGGCGATAGCATTGTAGTTCTCCTGTCACGGAATTTTCGAAGATGAACGGTTGCAGATAGAAAAGTTGCTGGGTAGCGTCAGTGCCATCGGCCGGGTTCCTACTGGCCGCACACATTTCAACGGACCCTCGAGTGGTTCCAAACACTGTTGTATGACGAAGGGAGTAACGTTGACTACGATGCAAGATTCCACCATGCAAGACCTCTACCCGACTCGAACCGCAGAGCCCATCGACGTCTTCGATCGGAAGGGTCCCGTCGTGCACGGCACCGCTGAAGATGGTCCGATGGACGCCGATACGCTGCAGCACTTTGATGACAAGGGGTACATCATCATTGATGAGCTCCTGACCCAAGACGAACTGAACGAGCTGCGCGCAGAACTCAAACGTCTTTCCGAAGACGCCGACGTCAAAGCCGATGAGCGCACAATCGTGGAACCGACTTCTGATGAGGTTCGCTCAATTTTCGAAGTACACCGTACCAATGAGCTCTTCAAGAAGATTGCCAACGATCCACGTATCGTCAAGCGGGCTGAACAAATCTTGGGTTCACCGGTCTACATTCACCAGAGCCGGATCAACTATAAGCCAGGATTTGCCGGCAAAGAATTCTCGTGGCACTCGGACTTCGAGTCTTGGCACGCCGAAGACGGCATGCCCGCACCGCGAGCGCTGAGCATCTCGATCTTGCTGACCGACAACTACTCGTTCAACGGACCGCTGATGATCATGCCCGGTTCGCACAAGAAGTTTATTCCGTGTGTGGGCGAGACACCGGAGAACCACTACAAGCAATCGCTGAAGAAACAAGACATCGGATCTCCCGACCACGACACGCTCACTGAGTTCGCCGACCGATACGGCATCGACGTGCTCGAAGGCAAAGCCGGCGATGCGATCATGTTCGATTCCAACTGCATGCACGCATCCAACAGCAACATCACGCCATACTCGCGGTCGAACATCTTCATCGTCTACAACTCAGTTGAGAATTCTGCTGTTGAACCATTCGCTGCCAAGGGGCGTCGTCCAGAGTTCATCGCCAGCACCGATTTCACTCCGGCCGGCTCCTAACGCCTTACCCGTCTTCTCCCAGTTAGATCGGAGCAAAGATATTCGGTTCCAGAGATAGCGCCCTGTCAGCAAGTCCGTATGCTGACAGGGCGCCTTAAATACGATCTTGACGTTGGGTCCTTCTGAGGAAGCGATTTCGCCCAACTCACAAGACCAGCAATTCGGGCTAAGAACAGTGGTTAGGTCCTAGTATTCTATAACCACGCGTCCATCAATTTTGCCCTGACGCATCTCATCGAAGATCTCGTTAAGATCTTCCAATGGACGGCGTTGGTACGTCGGCTTGATCTTTCCAGCAGCGTAGAGGTCCAAGGCCTCGATCATGTCTTGACGTGTACCAACTATCGACCCCCGGACGGTGAGACCGTTCAACACAACATCAAAGATTGAAACATCGAACTTTCCTGCAGGTAGACCGTTGAAGACAATGGTCCCACCACGGCGCGACATCCCAATTGCCTGGCCAAACGCTTGTTCGTGTACTGCTGTAACTAGTACGCCATGTGCGCCGCCTACTTGTTCTTGAACTTCAGCGGCCGGGTCTTTTTCAGCGCCATTAATACCAATCTCAGCTCCGTGCTTTTTAGCTAACTCCAGTTTGCTGTCTGCAATATCGACGGCAATTACGCGAAAGCCCATAGCAACCGCGTATTGCACTGCTAGGTGCCCCAGCCCGCCGATGCCGGAGATAACTACCCAGTTTCCTGGCTCGGCTTCCGTCAGTTTTAGAGCTTTGTAGACAGTGACCCCTGCACACAACACCGGTGCAACTTCATACGGATCTGAACCCTTTGGGATCTTGGGGGCGTAGCGAGTATCAATGAGCATATACTCTCCGAAAGAGCCATCTACGGAGTACCCGCCATTGATTTGTTCGTGGCAGAGGGTTTCCCATCCCGTACGGCAGTAATCACAGTTTCCGCATGCGCTCCACAACCATGCATTGCCTGCCATGTCACCAACCTCGAAGTTCACGGTGTCTTCGCCGAGCTCTTCAACAATGCCAATACCCTCATGGCCGGGAATGAAAGGCGGTGTCGGCTTAACTGGCCAATCCCCTTCCATAGCATGTAAGTCCGTGTGGCATACTCCGGTAGAAATTAGCCTCACTAACGCTTGATATTTTCCTGGTTTCGGTTTTTCCGTAGTTTCGATCTCCAGGGTCTCGCCAAATTCTTTGACAATCCCAGCTTTCATAGACATGGAATGTAACCTCCTCGACTTATGACAAGTCGGTAGTTAGTTAGATGAATCGAGAACGGACAGTCAGGCTGCCTGCGGGTGGTCGCATGATCTCTTATGGCGTCCGCGAATGGAATCTCGCTCAAACCCGCTGACACTTATGACCTTACTCACAGCTGGGTTGCAGTTCAGTTGCAAAATTGGCGAGCATGAGCTGGGCCAGGATGGCACTAGAGGCCGGTCGACGAAGTTTATACAGTGTCTAACCATAGCCAACACAGTGACGCACGTCACGATTAACGTTAGGCTACTGTCATGACTACCATCATTGCTTCCCGCCCAGAAATCCCGGGGGAAGATTTTTCCCGGGTAGCCATGACCGACGAAACGCTTCAACTCTTACAGAAGCTCCGGGGCATCCACGGCGACCTCATGTTCCACCTCTCGGGTGGATGTTGCGATGGCTCCTCTCCCATGTGCTATCCCGTGGACGATTTTCGCACCGGCGCTCAAGACGTCCTGCTGGGGACCTTTGAACTGCCTGCCACCGAGGAGCTTCCCGCCACTGAGATTCAATTTTGGGTCGGCAAACCGCACTTTGAATACATCCGTGGCTCGCACATCACCCTGGATACGGTGGATGGTCGGGGCGCCGGTTTCTCCGTCGAGACCCCGGAAGGCAAACGCTTCGTCATGCGCTCGACCCTGCTGCCGTCATGAGCACGCTCGCGCACTATCCCAACCCAGCCGACGAAACCTACCAACGCGCAGTTGCCACTGCGCACCAACAACTTGAACATTCCATTATCGATACCAGCCGAGTCCGCCCGCCCGTATCCGACTCGTGGCGCCGGTGCCTGGATTTGCACAGCTCCCCAGAGCGGGTCACGGCGCCAGCAACCATCCCCGACGATACACTGGCACGGTATCGCACCACACACCCATTTACACAAGTCCTGCCCATCGTCGAAAAGCTCTTAGCCCCTGCGCACGAGGTTGGACTGATCACCGCCATATCCAACACGGAAGGCCATTTGTTGTGGGTAGATGGCGCACGGCAGACGCGGACACAAGCCGAAACGATCGGGTTTATTCCCGGCGCTGATTGGTCTGAGCAATCTATGGGGACATCTGCTCCTGGCGCTACTTTAACCACCGGAGCTCCATCGCAGGTGGCCGGAGCTGAACACTTCAGCCAATCGGTCCACGAGTTCTATTGCAGCGCCATCCCACTGCGCCACCCTTCTGGCGGTATTTTAGGCATGCTCGACGTGACCGGCTCACCAACCGCCGTCACCCCCTTAGCTCGGGCAATGTTGACTAACGCGGCGAACATCGTAGAAGAATTCTGGGCTACGCATACCTTTCCGACTACCGACACATGTTTCTCATCGACACCTCTGCCCTTGATCGAAGTCGCCCACGGACCCGAGACCAAATTCGGGCAGCTGCGGCTGGCCGCCCGACATGCTGAGGTTCTTACGCTCCTGGACTGGTATCCGCAAGGACTCTCTGCAGCGCAACTGGCCCAAGAACTCTTCGGCGAAGTCGCATTCGACGACAACCAAGCCCGGTTGACGACAGTGCGAGCCGAAATCTCCCGGCTGCGCAAGATCATCAACTTAGCACCCGAACCCATCGAACTGCATTCCCAGCCCTATCGACTCGAAACGAAAATTACCACCGACGTCACCGCTGCGATGCGAGCCCTCGATCGTGGAGACATAGCCACAGCACTCCAACACGCCCCTCATGACGTGCTGCCCTTTTCGACTGCTCCTGGGATTGTCGACATCCGGCATCAGCTGGCTGCCACGCTACGAGAAGCCGTATTGGCCGACGCTACCCCCGAGGAACTCTGGGTCTATCTGGGACGCCACCAAGCCGTCGAGGATATCGAAGCATGGAGGTTAGCGTTACAAATCCTGCCGCCGCACAGTCCACGACGGGCCGTTGTCACCGCCACGCTGCAACGACTCATGCAATAACGCCCGCGCCGACTGCAACCCAAATGCAACCCACACCCACCTAAGGTGATCTACGACACACTCGCTCATCTGATCACTAGGAAAGGTACTAACCATGGTCGTGTACGCAAATCCAAATACTGATGGCGCCGTCGTCAACTTCAAGTCCTGCTACGAACATTTTATCGGCGGCGAATGGGTGCCCCCGGCAAAAGGACAATACTTTGAAAACCCCAGCCCGGTAACCGGTCAAACGTTCTGTGAAATTGCTCGCGGCACCGCCGAAGACATCGAAGCCGCACTCGATGCAGCCCATAAAGCCGCACCAACATGGAATAAGTCCTCTCCCACCGAGCGTGCCGCGCTGTTGTTAACAATGGCCGATCGAATGGAAGAAAACCTCGAAAAGCTTGCCGTAGCCGACGCCTGGGATAACGGCAAAGCCGTGCGCGAGACGCTCAATGCCGATATGCCACTGGCCATTGACCACCTGCGCTATTTCGCCGGTGCGGTCCGGGCCCAGGAAGGTAGCCTGTCCCAACTGGACGACGACACAGTCGCCTATCACTATCACGAGCCACTGGGTGTGGTCGGACAGATCATCCCGTGGAATTTCCCAATTCTGATGGCCGTCTGGAAGATCGCCCCAGCGCTAGCCGGCGGGAACTGCATTGTGCTCAAACCAGCCGAACAAACCCCAGCGTCGATCCTAGTACTCATGGAACTGGTCGGCGACCTGATCCCACCGGGTGTGCTCAATGTCGTCAACGGGTTCGGCCTTGAAGCCGGCAAACCACTGGCCTCTTCACCACGAATCAGCAAAATCGCCTTCACTGGTGAAACCACCACCGGCCGGATGATCATGCAGTACGCCAGCGAAAATATCATCCCAGTCTCACTGGAGCTGGGCGGCAAATCACCAAACATCTTCTTCGGCGATGTTATGGACGCCGACGACGGTTTCCGTGACAAAGCCCTCGAAGGATTCACCTTCTTCGCACTGAACCAAGGTGAAGTGTGTACTTGTCCATCGCGCGCTATCGTCCAAGAAAACATCGCCGATGACTTCTACGATCTGGCGATCGAACGGATCAAGAAGATCAAACAAGGCAATCCGCTAGATACCGACACCATGATGGGCGCGCAAGCTTCCAACGATCAGTATGAGAAGATCATGTCGTACATGGACATTGGCAAGCAGGCCGGCGCGGAAGTCCTCATCGGTGGCGAATCCGTTGATCTCGGCGGAGAGTTGTCCGGCGGCTACTATGTTGCGCCCACCGTCATGCGCGGCACCAATGATATGCGCGTCTTCCAGGAAGAAATCTTCGGTCCGGTGCTTGCCACGACGACCTTCAAAGATTATGACGATGCGCTGTCCATCGCCAATGACACGCTTTACGGCCTGGGCGCCGGAGTGTGGTCACGTGATGGCAATGTTGCTTACCGTGCCGGTCGTGAGATTCAGGCCGGACGAGTTTGGGTGAATAACTACCACTCCTACCCTGCCCATGCGGCTTTCGGTGGCTACAAGATGTCTGGCTTCGGCCGAGAAACCCATCTGATGGCACTTGAGGCCTACCAGCAAACGAAGAACCTACTGGTCTCCTACAGCGAGAAACCTCAGGGCTTCTTCTAACACTCGGCCTACCAACAGCAGGGCGCTCCGGATCCCGGAGCGCCCTGTGCCGTGTTAGCTATTTAGGTTAGCCTTTATAGTCGTCTTCGTCTTCATCAATGGGGACGTCGGTTTGCTGATCTACCCAGTCACCTTCGCTGACCGACTCCGGCTTGGTCTGTGGGAGCACCAGCTCTTCATCGTCCTGATCATCATCGACGAAATGGTCTAGTAGTTCTTCTTCAGGAATCTCAAGCTGGGGCTTCTTATCCTTCGCTGCCATAACTACTCCTTTCGCTGGGCTCTCAGCCTTACATCATCGACGTTGAGTTGCAAGACCAAAAAGACTCTGAGGACACACCCCTATCGTCCTCTACCTTCCCAGAATCGCGCAACCTTCTGAATCCACAATTTTTTCGCACTCTTGGAGTCGACGATGATAACCCTTAGTCAAAGAGTGTTGCGTACATCAAAAAAATATGATATTAAAAAAATTGTAAACGGAAGGGAACAGCTTCCATCACCATGAATTTCTTTGGATGAAAGGAGCCTGCCTTGTTGATGCGTAGCGATCCGTTTCGTGAAATTGACCGTCTGACTCAGCAGCTGATGGGCACCACGGGCACATCAGCTCGTCCAACGATGATGCTGATGGACGCGTGGCGGGATGGCGACACCTTCCATGTCGAATTCGATCTACCCGGCGTCGACCCGTCGAGCATTGATCTGGACGTCGAGCGCAATGTCGTCACCGTCGATGCCGAGCGTAGGCCACTAGCCGACAACGTCGAACGCCTATCAGCCGAACGGCCACGGGGCAAATTCAGCCGTCAACTGGTGCTCGGTGACAATCTCGATACCGACAACATCACGGCGAATTATGCCGACGGTGTACTGGCGCTGACCATCCCCGTGGCGGAGTCCGCGAAGCCGCGCAAGATCGAAGTCAGTCACGGCGACGACCGCAAATCCATCTCAGCGTAGACGAGTTACTACGCCACACGGAAGGAGGCACCTGATGATGAAATCCACTCCCTACGATTCTCTGACTGTACATGCTGGTACCTCAACGAATCAGGTGCCAGACGAGTCGGCGGAGTTCGACTGGATACAGATCAGTGAAACACCGTGCTAAACCGGTGTTGAGTTCATAGGACTGCCGCGGTCCCATGCGGGACTGCGGTTTCGTTATTGTCGCCTCTCATTCAACTGCTCTTCCAGGATCGTCCCCAGTCAAAAAACACTTGCCAATAGTGTAAAAATGTAGTATTAATCACATACACAGGGGCAATCGTCCCGAGTCTCCTCACATCCTCCCTTCGGAGCGAAGGGGCACGTCATATTGTGATGCTTGGAAGGAGGCACCTGATGATGGAACCAACCATCTTCAATATCTCGAACGAAAACACTGATGCTGCTGCAGAACAGGTGCCAGACGATTTCGAAGAATTTGACTGGGTCCAAATCAGCGAAACACCAGACTAATCCAGCACCATCCTAAACAATGTGCCGCGGTCCACTTCCCGGGCCGCGGTCTTACGTTGCTCAGTGAGTAAGCAACGATCTGTACGTCTTGAGAGAGGTCATTGCATTGGACTTCCTAGCAGTCAAACCTGCAAGAGACTAGGGTGGAGAGACCAATAGAGTCGGTCGTCAGAATCCGAAATGAGGCTCGCACCATGGAATCTCAAGCCCCGATCACTGAACTCAATACTGCCGAAGCCTTGGAGTTTCTTTCGAGTAGAGCGTTTGGCCGGCTGGCCATTTCTCTGCAAGGCAAACCTGATATTTTTCCGGTCAATTTCGCGATCCATGCTCAAGGTGATGATGTAGTGGCCTATATCCGCACCTCTCCGGGCAATAAACTCTGGGCTACCGCTATCGGCTCACCCCTAGCGCTCGAAGCTGACAGTATTCAAGATTCGACACCTTCCGAGGCTCCAGAAGAGACGGCTACCAGCGCCATCGTCTATGGTGTGGGACGTCTGGTCCGGCACCCGAAGGAATTTGAACTCGTCGAGACCTTGGGACTACAGGCTTGGATCGCTGCGCGCAAGCCCGACGTGGTGGCCATTGATGTTGAACATATCTCCGGTCGTAAATTCCTGCTTGGACCGGGTCCTGAGACGACGATTGCCGAAACCCCTGACTGATTGGCGGTAACGCCACCAATAACACCTAGCCGTGGCCGCATGAGCCAACTATCGTAAAAAGCATCCATCAGAACCCCACGCCCACCTCAAGGAACGGCAAGATTGGAGCTCACGATGGCACAAAACGTTACCGAAAAACTTATTACCAGTCACCTAGTCAGCGGTAAGGCCGAACCAGGCCACGAAATCGGTCTGCAAATTGACCAGACGCTCACCCAGGATGCCACCGGCACAATGGTCATGCTCGAGCTCGAATCGCTCGGTCTTGACCGCATTCAAACTGAACTGTCAGTCCAATACGTCGACCACAATCTGCTGCAAACCGACGCAAAGAACCCCGAAGATCACCAGTTCCTCCAGTCAGCAGCCCAACGCTACGGCCTGTGGTTCTCCAAAGCTGGCAACGGCGTATCTCACCCGGTCCACCAAGCCAGATTCGGTCGCCCCGGGACCACCATGGTCGGCTCGGACTCCCATACGTGTGCCGCCGGAGCAATCGGCATGCTGGCCATCGGAGCCGGCGGGCTTGAAATCGCCATGGCAATGGCCGGTGATCCACTCTATGTACAGATGCCCGAAGTCTGGGGTGTCGAACTCACCGGCGAACTTCCCGATTGGGTCTCAGCCAAAGACGTCATCCTTGAAATGCTGCGCCGCCACGGCGTCAAAGGTGGTGTCGGTCGGATTGTCGAGTACCACGGTGAAGGGCTCAAAAATCTTTCTGCCATGGACCGCCACGTGATCGCCAACATGGGTGCCGAACTGGGAGCGACCACCAGCGTGTTCCCATCGGATGACATTACCCGCGAGTTTTTCGAAGCCGTCGGCCGCCCCGACGACTTCAGCGAACTGACATCCGATGAGGGCGCAACCTATGACGTCGAAGAACACATCGACCTATCCTCGCTGGAACCACTGATCGCATACCCATCGTCCCCGGGCAACGTGATCCCAGTGCGGGAAGCCGCCGGCGAAGACGTCTACCAAGTCGTTGTCGGCTCGTCGGCAAACCCTGGTCTGCGCGACTTCGCGATTGTCGCTGAGATCATGCGCGGGCGCCAAGCCCACGACAACGTCTCGCTCGATATCAACCCCACCTCGCGAGAGATCCTGATGGACATGACGAAAGGTGGCTGGACGTTTGATCTGATTAGCGCCGGAGCTCGCCTGCACCAGTCAGGCTGTATGGGATGTATCGGCATGGGCCAAGCCCCAGCCATTGGTCGCAACAGCCTGCGTACTGTGCCGCGAAACTTTCCCGGCCGGTCCGGCACCGACGAGGACGCCGTGTGGCTATGTTCGCCCGAGACCGCTGCGGCTGCGGCGCTGACCGGTAAGATCACCGATCCGCGCGATCTCGACATGGACTACCCCAAGGTCGAACTGCCGAAAACATACAGCGTCAATACCGAGATGCTGCTACCTCCGCTCGAAGAGACCGAAGCCAAAGACGTCGAACTCATCAAAGGCCACAACGTCCAATCGCTACCAGAATTCGACGAACTACCCGATAGTCTCGACGTACCAGTACTGCTCAAAGTTGGCGACAACGTCTCGACCGATGAGATCATGCCCGCCGGTGCGCGCGTGCTGCCCTTCCGCAGTAACATCCCCAAGATGGCCGAGTTCGTCTACATTCAAGTCGATGACACCTACTCCGAACGTGCGGCAGCATCCTCGGGTGGACACGCCATCGTTGGTGGTGAAAACTATGGACAAGGCTCATCCCGAGAGCACGCGGTCATTGCACCTCGGTATCTGGGGTTACGGGTGGTCATAGCGAAGTCCTTTGCCCGAATTCACTGGCAGAACCTGGCCAACTTCGGTGTACTGCCCCTCGAATTCGAAAACCCAGAAGACTTCGAGCAGATCACCCAAGACGATGTGCTGCGTTTTAGTAACCTTCGTTCCTCGATCCAGGAAGGCCCAACAGTGACGGCCGACCTCGATGGTCGTCAGATGGTCTTCCGCCATCGGATGTCTGAACGCCAGATCGACATGGTCCTTGCCGGTGGCCGCATTCCACTGCGTGCAGCTGAAGCAGAAGCCACCCCGAGAGAAGAAATCCGACCCATGCAGCCCGAAGGCTAAGCGCTTCAGCATCGCACCATTTTCTCGAAGCTGGTAGGCAAAGCGGCAAACAACCACCTGGAGAGGTTGTTTGCCGCTTTGCCGTATCAAACAAGACCGCTCCGGTTTTATACGACCCCTCGGTGCGATCGTCTGCGATACACGGCGCATTCCCGTTGCCTAAGATGCGTCGGGGCGCTATGGCACCATGTTGAAACTCTTAGCTACTATCGTCATATTCTTTCCAACGCCTACACGTAAACGGACTTCACGAGCATCCTCAACAAGCCTCCTAGGTCGGCCAGCTTTCCGATTCAAGATGCCCCTAGCCAGTCAGGCGTACGTCAATCGAGCCACTAGCCGCACGGCGACAGCTATCGTCCTACAAGCACAGCTCGCTTCTCATCGTGAAATACGATTCACACCCGACAATCACACGCCGCTTGTTGCAGGAAACGGCTAAGCTATCCCCGCGGCGGGAGTGTAGCCGCCTATTTTTTGGTGTCTCGCCTGGTCAGCGTCTCGCCGGGAACATCGGCAGCTACAGGAACTAAGAAATCGACCTTGTTATCGCGGCTCATGATTTTCGCTGCGATGATCAGTATGATCACGCCCACCAGGTTGACCAGCGTGATGATCATCAGCACGCCGGGATCATCGAAGTTGCCTTGCGCGATAATCATGGCCGGGGCTGTGCCACGCTGAGCGGTCCCCAAAGCACCCACATCTTGGAGATTACCGCGCCCATCCCCCATGGCCCAACCCAAGAACAGTGCCAACAGCAGCACGATCGAACCGGCCAAGATCGCTTTCCACACCTCTGGATCAGCCAGTTCGGGTAAGTAGCCAATGATGATCGCAATGATCAAAATATACAGCGATATGTTAGAGAAGCGAGCGACCCACTGTTGCACGATCGCGACGAAGCGTTCGGCAAACTCCATCAGCAGCATCCCAATGGCCAGCGGCAAAATCATTTGGGTTAACAGGTTCTGGGTCACCAACCAGATATCGACCGCTACTCCGTCGAGCACTATGGGCAACATGATCGGCAAGAAAATGACGTTGCCGACCATTAATACCAACAACACTGTCGCAGCCAGTGCCATATCCGATTCTGACATGTCCGCCAGCTTGATCAGAAATGCAGCACCGGCACACAGCCCAAATAACAGTAAGCCGATTTCATAGACCGGCTCAAGGTCGAAAACTTGGACGATGGCAATCATCAGTGCCGGGACAACCACGAAATTCAACAAGAGCATGCGGCGCAAAAATGCGCGGTTCTTCGATAGATGATGCCACAGTAACGCAGGTTTTTGCGTCATCCCCTCATTGAGCATGGAGGTTAAGACAAATGCGGTCACCGCCCATGAGCCAAGCGTTTGAAAAAATTCGTACACTGATTGCTCCTAGTCTCGCAGTCGAGATCGATCACGAACCGTAGCTCAAGACTATCGCCCCGCCGATCCCAGGCACAGGGACAAACCACCGAGTCATACACACTTGACGCATACCCCATAGGGGTATATAAATAAAGGTAACGCATCTACTCAAACGGGAGAAACCATGGCTACCCCAGACACGTCGAGCCCCGATTCGGTCGGATACTCCGACTCGAAAGACGACTACGCCACACGGCTGGCCCGCATTGAGGGCCAAGTGCGTGGTATCAAACGCATGGTCGAAAATGACACCTACTGCATCGACGTGCTCACCCAAATTTCGGCAGTCAACAAAGCTCTCCACTCACTGAGTCTAGGTTTGGTGACTGACCATATGAATCACTGCGTCATCGATGCTGTGGCATCGGGCGATGAGCAAGTGATCGAAGAAAAAGTACAAGAAGTCTCGGCTACCATCGGCCGACTCCTACGCTAAGGACGGAATTTTCATGGCACAAACCACCCTGCAACTCGAAGGCCTCACCTGCCAAAACTGCGTCGGCTCGGTCTCCAAAGCGCTCTACGGGTTACCCGGCGTCACGGAGGTCGACGTCGAGCTGGTCGACGACGGCATCTCCACCGCAACTGTCACTTCGAATCCGACCCCGTCACCAGAACAGTTCCAGACCACAATCGCCGATGCCGGGTACACCGTGGTCGACTACTCCTTCAACCTCTAAGGACTCGCATGACCACCGATACGACGGATCCCACCCGTGATGTCCAGCTCGACATCAGCGGGATGTCCTGTGCCGCATGTGTGGCTCGGGTGGAACGTCAACTCGAAACAATCGACGGCGTTGAAGCTTCAGTCAATCTGCCACTCAACCAAGCGTTCGTCAAAGCACCGATCGACTTGGATAACCAGGTGCTCGTAGATGCGGTGTCCAAGGCGGGCTACGACGCCGCACTGCCCGGCCAAAACGATCAGCCTGATCGGGACACCCCCGCAGATGACGCAACTGAAGCCCAGGCAGCCGACGATGCTCCCGGGGCTCGTGAGCTCAAACCTCGGCTGATTGTCTCAGCCATTTTGACGGTGCCGCTGTTTTTGATCTCGATGTTCACCGTCTTCCAGTTGCCACACTGGGGCTGGGTAGCCATGGCGCTGTCGTTTCCGGTGACGTTCTGGGGTGGTTGGCCATTCCACCGCGGAGCAGTCAAAGCTGCACGTCATGGTGGCTCGACCATGGACACGCTGGTGTCTATCGGGGTGACTGCAGCTTGGGTCTATTCCACCGTCGAGCTGGTACTTGACCCGAACATGACGCTGATGGCCGGCAACCATGGCCACTCGCTGTACTATGAAACCGCCGGGGTAGTCACCACATTCTTACTGCTGGGCCGGTACCTCGAAGCCCGTGCTAAAAACCGTGCCAGCCAAGCGTTGCGCTCGCTGTTGAACTTGGCGGCGACCAAGGCCACGGTTGTGCGCGAGGGCCAAGAGATCGTCATTGATGCCGCTGATTTACAAGTCGGCGATGACTTTGTCGTCCGGCCGGGTGAAAAAATCGCGACCGACGGGTTCGTGGTCTCAGGACATTCTGCCGTCGATACCTCGCTGATTACCGGCGAATCGGTACCCGTTGAAGTGAGCGAACACGATACGGTCACCGGTGCGACGATCAACACGTCAGGTCAACTGAAGGTTCGTGCGACCCGTACCGGTTCTGACACGACCCTGGCCCAAATGGGCAAACTGGTGTCGCAGGCTCAAGCAGAAAAAGCCCCGATCGCTCGATTGGCTGACCGCATCTCAGCGGTTTTCGTGCCTATCGTCTTGGTGATCGCCCTGATCACGCTGGCTGCCTGGTGGCTCGCCGGTGACCCGGCAACCGCGTTCCGTGCCGCCGTGACCGTGCTGATCATCGCTTGCCCGTGTGCTCTGGGGCTGGCGACCCCTATCGGTCTGGTCGCCGGGACCGGACGTGCCTCGCAAATGGGCATTCTAATTAGCGGTCCACAAGTCTTAGAAGACTCGCGCGGCGTCGATACTGTAGTACTCGACAAAACCGGAACCGTGACCGAAGGTAGCATGGCCGTTTCCGAAGTCATACCATTCGAAGGTCGGAAGAGCGATGACGTCTTGATCGCTGCGGCAGCTGTTGAACTGGGTTCCGAGCATCCCATTGCCAAAGCCATCGTTGAGGCGGGTCAACAGCGCGCCGAACTACCGCAGGTTCTGGGCTTCTCATCGACCGCCGGTGGCGGGGTGACCGGCACGGTCCTGACGACAGACACACACTACAGTGTGGCAGCAGGACGGTCGAGCTTCATCGTTGATCACGTCGAAGAACTCACGAACGAACACCACCAAGCACTCGCGGAGGCTGAGGCCACCGGCGCTACCGCCGTTTGGGTCGCCATGGACGGCCAGATTGCTGGCATCATTGCGCTGCAAGACCAGATTCGCGACACTTCGGCAGCAGCTATTGCGGAGCTGAAAGCCATGGGCCTGACTCCGATTCTGTTAACCGGTGATAACGAACATGTCGCACGGCAAGTGGCCGCAGACGTTGGGATCGCCCCGGACCAAGTATTTGCCGGGGTGCGTCCCGAAGACAAGATTGACAAGGTCAAACAGTTACAGACAGAAGGTCGCACCGTGGCGATGGTCGGTGACGGGGTCAACGACGCACCCGCGCTGGCACAAGCCGACCTTGGTATTGCGATGGGCTCCGGTACCGACGTCGCACGCGAAGCTTCCGATATCACCGTCATGGGGTCATCGTTGACGCAGGTTGTTCAAGCGCTGCAACTATCACGCAAGACCCTCCGGATTATCAAGACCAACCTGTTCTGGGCATTCGCCTACAACACGGCCGGGATCCCGATTGCCGCTTTTGGGCTGTTGAACCCGATGATTGCCGGTGCGGCGATGGCCGCCTCGTCAGTCCTGGTGGTACTCAACTCCTTGCGGCTGACCCGCTTCGGGCGATGAGCCTCCCTGCAAATATCGACCACGCGCGGTGGTGGTCAGCCGGTCAACAAACCGGGCCGCCACCGCCGCAGTTGCATTTGCGGAGTCGAGGCTCGGGTTGAGTTCAGCGATATCAGCGTGCACGAGCTTGCCCGAAGCCGCCACATGATCGATGACCGCAGAGACTAACGGTAATGGCACGCCGTAGGACGCGGGTGCACTGACCCCGGGCGCGACCGCTGCCGGCAGAACATCTAGGTCAATGGTCAGATACACGATGTCGACCTGTTGCAACAGTTGGGCCACCGACTGGCCTGCGTCGCTGGGATACGTGATCCATCGATCATCAGTGATCCATCCGATGCCGGTTTGACGGGCCCGGTTGAACAAGCCGGCGGTGTTTGATGCTTCGGCAATCCCCATAGCCGAGACCAGCGTGGGACGACCGGACTCTGCGGCCATAATTTGTGCAAAGCCCGTGCCGGACGTGGCTTGGTCCCCAGGGCGGTTGTCGAAGTGTGCATCCAAATTGATAATGCCCAGTCGCGCCTCGGGAAACGCGCCCCGCACGCCAAGATATGATGCCCACGTGATCTCGTGGCCGCCGCCCAATCCGACGGTCAACTTGCCCTGCTGCAGCAACTGCGCCAGCTCCTGGCCGTAGCGTTGCTGCGCTGTTTCTAAATCCCCATCCACAACACGGATATCTCCACCATCAAAAAGAGCAATATCGTGGTGGACGGCCATCGATCCCAGGGCTGCCCGAATCGCTGCTGGGCCTTCAGACGCTCCGGGCCGTCCTTGGTTTCGCACCACACCCTCATCAGAGGCAAATCCTAACAACGCGAAGCCGGGTTGAGAGGTATCAACCGGCGCGATCCGGGAATGCCAACGTGCGTGTTCGGGGCCTGGGCCGTCATCGCGGCCGCTCCATTGCGGGAATTCGAAGTCTGCTGTCATGGTCTCTAGCCTAAAGCGCTGATGTCGATAGGACTACTTTGCCGTTTGCACAGCACAGCTTAGGTGTCGTTGAGATCAGCCAATCGTTCTTGTCGCCGCAGCTTTTGTTGTTCGGGATCAGGGACCGGCGCAGCAGCGACGAGTCGTTTGGTGTAATCATCCTTGGGCTCGTGCAGCACTTGGTGCGTTGTGCCAGATTCGACGACCCGACCTTGACTAAGCACCACCACTTTATCGGCGAGCATCTCAACCACGGCGAGGTCATGACTGATAAATAGGCAGGAGAACCCAAGGTTTTCCTGCAATTCTTTGAGCAGCTCCAACACCCTAGCCTGCACGCTAACATCCAACGCGCTAGTCGGTTCATCCGCGATGAGTACTTGTGGTTCCAGCGCCAACGCTCGAGCAATACCAATGCGTTGCCGCTGCCCGCCTGACAACTCGTGTGGATACCGTTCGCCCCACGAGGCCGGGATCTTCACCAGTTCCAACAATTCACCGGCTCGCTGCTCCAGGTCCTTTTTTGAGGTGACGATGCGATTCCACTTCAACGGTGAACTGACCGATTGTGCGATCGACATCCGAGGATCAAGCGATGAAGCCGGATCCTGAAAGACCACGGCGACGTCACGCCGCATAGCCTTGATGTCTTTGGCTTTTGCATTCTGAAGGTCGACGCCAGCGATCTGGGCATTGCCTTGGGCAAGCGGCTGCAGGCCAACGGCCACCCGGCCCAGGGTGGATTTACCAGATCCGGATTCACCGACTAGCCCCAGCACCTCACCGGGATAGAGGTCGAAGGTCACCCCATCAACAGCACGGAACGGTTCGTGTCCACGACGTGGGAACTCGACGACGACCTCATCGAAACGCAGGCTGGGCCTTTTAGCGTCTGATGTGGAATCTTCGGACAGCTCGACTGACCCAAGCTTCGGCACGGCCTCTAGCAGTTGCTTCGTATAGGCATCGTGCGGGTCGTGGAAGACATCAACCATCGAAGCCGATTCCACGATTTCGCCATCTTTCATGACGTGTACATGGTCGGCAACATCGGCTACCACACCCATGTCGTGGGTGATCAGCAACAGACCCATCCCGAAATCGTCTTGAAGGTCTTTGAGTAGATCCAGAATCCCGGCTTGGACCGTCACGTCCAGGGCGGTGGTGGGCTCATCAGCAATCAGCAATCCCGGACTCGAAGAGATCGCCATGGCGATCATCACGCGCTGGCGTTGACCGCCCGACAGCTGGTGGGGATACTGGTGAATTTTTTGTTTCGGATCCGGAATGCCAACCCGGTCTAACAACTGGATGCCGCGTTCGGTCACTTGGTCTCCGGTGAGCCCTTGCCCAAAGAACGCGTCTTCCATGAGTTCATTGATGGTGTATACGGGGTTCAAGGCCGTCATGGGATCCTGGAAGATCACCGAGATCTCTCCGGCGCGAATCTTATCAAGCTCGGACTCAGGCATGCCCAGCAGTTCTCGACCTTCATACCGTACCGACCCGGTTGCTTTGGCGTTATCTGGTAACAGCCCGATCAGCGACATCGCAGAAACTGACTTCCCCGAACCAGATTCTCCCACCAGTGCGACAGTCTGTTGTCGTGCGATTGAGAAACTCACGTCATGGGTGACCTGGATAGCTTCGTCACCCGAACCGAAGGTCACAGACAGGTCGGTGACTTCCATGAGCGGTTGGGCCTGACCCGCTGGCGTGTTCGTTGTATTCGTCATCTTGTCCACCACTACTTTCTCGGGTCTAACCAGTCACGAAGGGCATCGCCCAGCAACGAAAAGGCAAGGATAATCAAGCTGAGCAAGATCGCCGGCACGAGCATAACTGCTGGTTCGGAGGCCATGTGTCGTTGTCCGTCAGCCACCATGGCGCCTAACGACGGCTCTGGCGGGACGATCCCAAGACCCAGGAAACTCAGCCCAGATTCCAGCAGCACGGCCGCAGCCATGGTTAAGGAGAATTGGACGAAGATTGGTGCCGCGATGTTTGGCAGGATGACCCGGAAGACGCGCACAAAGGGGTTGGCCCCGAAGATTTCGGCTGCCTCCACAAATTCTTGTTGTGCAACGGAGAGCGTCTGTCCGTAACTGATGCGGGCAAACTGCGGAATAAACAGAATCCCTAAGACAACAATCAGTGTTGCAGCACCGGGACCGTACAAGGTTGCGGCCAACAGCGCGATGATGATTGGTGGGAATGCCAGGATGACGTCCACGCCGCGCATGCCAAGGATCTCAACGATTCCGCGGAAGTAGCCGGCTACCAGGCCGATGATCGTCCCGAGCACCAGCGAGATGAGTGTCGCAGACAGCGCGACGATTAACTCAGCTTGGATGCCGAGTAGGACTCTACTGAGCATGTCGCGGCCAAAGTTATCGGCGCCCAGCCACAGACCGGGTGTCCCGACTGGCGCGAACCGGTTCTCGATGTCCTGTGCTAACGGATCGTGGGGCGTAATCCACTGAGCTGTCAGCATGATGATCAACAGGACCACCACGGTCACCGCCGCAAGGATACGCGGGATGGTGAAAGCCTGCCGAAATCGACGAGAAAATATCGGTTTGCGTTTTGTCGGCGGTTGTTGCGCCAGTGCATCCACATTATTGGTGGTTGGTCGTTGGATACTCATGACGTCCTCACTCGTGGATCGAGATAGCCATACAAGATGTCTACTAGCAGATTGATCACAATAAAGATGACCGACAGGATAATCACAATGCCCTGGACGACGGGATAGTCGCGGGCAACCACTGCTTCAATGAGCAGCGAACTCAAACCAGGCCAGATGAAAACCTGTTCAATTAACACGGTGCCACCCAGCAGGCTGCCAATTTGCAAACCCGTCACGGTTGCGACCGGGGTCAGCGAGTTGCGCAGCACGTACTTGTTGAAAACTTGTTTCTTGCCGATGCCCCAAGACCGGGCGGTCCGGACCCAGTCTTGCTGCAAGTTTTCCAGCACCGCGGAGCGGGCCATGCGCGACACAATCGAGATGATGCCTAATGAGAGGGCAACCGCAGGCAGGATCAGTCGGACGAAGTGGCCAACCGGGTCTTCGGTAATGGGCCGGAACCCGCCCGATGGGAACCATCCCAGTTTGATCGCAAATACCAGTACGAAGATCGTACCGATAATATACACCGGAACGCTCATGCCAATGCTTGTTAGTACGGAGACCGTGGAGTCCGCCCAGCCGCCCTTGCGCGCTGCGAGGGAACCCAGCGGAACGCCGATCAGTAAGGCCAACAGGACTGCCAAAAGCACAAGTTCCAGGGTTCTGGGGAGACGTTCCAGGATCATGGTAGAAACTTCGCGACCATCACGGAATGCAGTGCCCAAATCGCCGGTCAACACACCGGTCAGATAGTTCCAGTATTGCTCCAGCACGGGCAGATCGAGTCCCAGTCGTTGTCGCATCGCTTCGACCGCTTCGGGCGATACTGCACCGCCTCCTGCCCCGGTCAAAAGCTGCACTGCGGGATCTCCGGGGACGGCTTGCAGCATCAGAAATATCAACGTGAGGACAATCCACACCAGGATGACACCCGTGGCAAGACGCTTAAGAATGAAAGATGTCATATCTACTTTCAACTTTGTTCAAGTGGCACACAGCCACAACGTGCTACGTATGGTCGAGGGTTACTGTTGTACTTCTGCCATATCGGCGAGGCCATAACCGGAGTAGAAGGTCAGGAAGCCTGGGAAGTTTGTAAAGTTTCCGACTTTCTCGTTATATGCGTACGCTTGGGCGCGAGTCGAGATCATCACAATAGGAGTATCTTCAATCATGAGCTCGCGGGCTTCGGCGTAGTGTTCTAGGCGCGTTTCTTGGTCCTCAGCTTCCAAGCCAGCTTGGAACGCTTCAGTTAGCTCCGGGTTTTCGTAGCCGTAGCTGCGCGAATAGTTCACCGGACCGCCAACGTAACTAGACATCCAGGTGGTGTCGGGGACAATGGCACTGTTACCGGCGACTGCCAGATCGTAGTCTCCGGCGATGCCTTCTGAGACTCGAGTTGCCCAGTCCGGGCTCTTCAGTCGGGTCTTGATCCCCACTTTCCGCAGGTCCGCTTGGACAGACAGTGCGGTGTCTTGGTGGAAGGTGTACTCGGAACTGGTCAACATGGTCAGGGTTTGATCAGTGTCATAACCCGCCTCATCGAGGAGCTCGCGGGCTTTGTCAGGATCATAGTCATACATCGAGGCCCATTCCTCGTCGTAGTTCGGATCGTTCTCATCCTGCGGCATGCCGTAGAGCGGCTCGCCATGAGTAAAGAATGCTGCCGCGACCACGTTATCCCGATTAATTGCGTGCGCCACTGCTTGGCGAACTACCGGGTCGGCCATGGGTCCGTCATCTTCGACGTTGAAATGCATATACATAAACGGCGCACTGACAGGGTCTATTACTACAGAGTTGTCAGCTTCAAGACGGTCGAAATCCTCCCATGGGACATAGTCGATAATATCGACTTCACCACTGACGAGCGCGTTGGTTCGGGCCAGCCCATCCGGGTAGAACACCAGATCGAGATCTTTGAGATCCATCTCCTCGGCACCGTAGAACGTTTCATTGCGAGTCAGTTGCATATTGGTGCCGCGGTTGTGCTGCTCTATGACGAAGGGGCCAGCACCGACCCAAGCGCTTTCCCCGGTTTCCAGTGCCTCGACGGGAACAATCGAAGCCGTAGGGACCGCCAGGTATTGCAAGAACGCACTGTTGGGCGCACTCAGGGTGATCTCCACTGTTTGTTCATCCGGCGTTTCTATCGTCTCGATGTATTGCAGGCCGGGGTACACGAACGCCGAGTTGTCCGGGTCCATTTGAAATTCTAGATTCTGTTGCACGACATCAGCGGTCAGAGCTGTGCCGTCTGAGAATTCCAGATCATCGCGAAGATGGAAAATGTACCGGGTGGGTTCCGGCTGTTCATAAGATTCAGCCAGACCTTCAACGACTTCGCCTTCTTCGTTAAAAGCCATCAACCCGCGATGCAGGAGAGTAAACATCGTATATCCAACAACACCGGCGTCTTGGCCCACGAACAGGTTCTGAGGTTCGGTGGACAGACCGAAGGTCAGGCTGCCGTCTTCGACGATGGCGTCGGGATCTACTTCTGCTCCGGGTTCCCGGCTGGTGGCATCACCACCGCAAGCAGTCAGGAATAGCGCCGCAGCAAGACAGGCCGCAGCTGCCGCTCGTAAGCGCCCTCCAAAGGTCCTACTTCGCATCACAGTTGGTCTTCCTTACGTTCGAGATGGCTGGCTTACGCCAGGAAAGAGTGTGGTGTATGCAGTGATACGCCCTGTGCCGCAGCTTTGTATATGACTTGCATACTAGTGAATCGAGTCACACGGTGCAATCCTTTTTCAGGGTGGTTGCCTGGCTCGGAGTTAGTGGGCCGAGCCGTATCCGCCTCCACCGGCGGTTTGTAAGCGAACTCCCTCACCGGCAACAACGTCAAAGCGACTCATTGATTCTTTCTCTTGTGAACCCTCTGGTGTGAGTTTCTGGCTCTGTGCGGCCTCGCCGGAGCCACCGCCCTGAAGGCCCCACGGCCCTTCGGTGACGCGGGCTGTACCAGCTACTACAACGGCCTCACCATGCGTGAGTGTCAGTTCGCGAATCAGGCCATCGCCGCCGGCATACGCGCCACGGCCACCGGTGTTATCGGCGATTTGGTAGCGTTCGACACGTAGCGGGAACTCTCGTTCGATGACTTCACACGGTGTGTTGCGGGTGTTGGTCATATGCGTGTGCACGGCCGAGGCACCGGTCAGCCCCGGCATGCCGCCTTGTCCGCCACCGTAGGTTTCTACATAGGAATAGTACCGGTTATTGCGAGGATCAACACCGCCGATGGTCATGATGCTCATACTGCCGCTAGACGCCGCAGGAACGATGCCATCGGCAAAGCGATGAAATGCCCCATAAATTGCATCGACGATACGCTGGGAGGTCTGCGTATTACCGTTGGCAACCGGAGCCGGAAACTCGGCGGCCACCAATGATCCCGGTCGAGTCTTGACGACAATCGGAGTCATCAGGCCTGCGTTGGAGGGCAGCGTCGGGTCGGTCAACGACTTCACCGCATAGGCAACGCAGGCGCTGGCTACCGCATACGAACAATTGACCGCCCCTTTGGCAGCGTCGGCAGTTTCGGTGAGGTCAACTTCAAGTTGATCACCCGTCACACGGACCTTCGCTACGATCGGCAGCTCAACTGGTTGCACCCCGTCATGCTCAAGGTAATCGGTAAAGGTTCCTGTGCCGTCTGGCAGTTTGCTAATCGCAGCCCTGGTGCGACGTTCGGCGTATTCAATCAGCGCGCGGCAGGAAATTCGGAAGCCTTGCACACCCCACTCATCGACCAGCTCGCGGATGCGTACTTCGCCAAGCTTATTGGCCGCGACCTGCGCCATGAGGTCACCGCGGGTTTTGTCGGCGGTTCGAATATTGGTCAGCAGCATGTTCAGCACCTCGTGCTGCAACTTACCTTCAGCGTAGAGTCGCACGGTCGGCACACGGACGCCTTCTTGGAATATCTCTGAGGAATGGGTTGCCATTGACCCGGGCGTCATGCCGCCGACATCGACGTGGTGTGCCATATTGGCCACGACCGCGACCATCTGATCTTCGATGAAAATCGGGCTAATCACACACATGTCCGGCAGGTGGGAGCCACCCAGATATGGGTTGTTGGTCATGAGCACATCGCCGGGGCGAATGTTGTCGTGACCGAATTCCTCCAGCGCTTTGGCGATTAGGGTCGGCATGAGCCCTAGGTGCAAGGGGATGTGCTCTGCCTGGGAGATCAGCTCACCGTCGGGCATGTAAATGCCGGAGGAGCAGTCGCGGCGGTCTTTAATATTTGGTGAGTACGCGGTCCGGATGAGGGCTGATCCGACCTCTTCCGCGATGGATTCCAGTCGGTTTCGAGCGACTTCGAGTTCTACTGGACTCAGTTGTGATGCAGACATTAGTTCTCCATTCCTTCGATGTACAGGAATCCATACTCGTCATTTCGGCAGGTTTGTAGCGGTCGGACAAAGACCGTGGTGTCAAGTTGTTCGATGATCAGCGGGCCATTCAGCTCGGCACCCGGTGCGATATCGGCACGTTGGAAGACCGGAACATCAAACCACTCGCCCCCGATATACACATTGCGGCGTGCAACTGGTTCCGGCCAGGTGGAACCCGTGGCGGCTTGTTTCGGCAACTGTGTGATACCACCCTGCAGGGCTACGACTCGTGCTACGACAATTTCCATGCGAGCATCCGGGTCACTGAAGCCATATCGCGCAGCGTGGGCTCTATCGAATTCGTCGCGTTGAGCTTTGGGGTCGTCCAGATACGGTACGGTCAGTTCGTAGCTTTGCCCGATATACCGTGCATCAACGTAGCGTTCGAAGCGCGTCTGCCCGTCCGGCATGGTTTCAGCGCCCTGGGCTTCAAGCTGGATCAGGGCTTCTTCGATGTCTTGGTAGTTGCCGGCGCCTTCTTCAACGAAGGTCGGTGCTGAGAAGTCCTGTCGTACTGGAGCATCCAGCATGCCCACGGCAGAGGCGATCCCCGGGTGAGGCGGAATAATGGCGGACTTCATACCCAGCTCGCGTGATAGGTCAGCGCCGTGCAGTGGACCTGCGCCGCCAAAACTCATCAGGTGACACGTGCGCACATCAATACCACGTTCGACGCTGACCTTGCGAATGCCTCGAGCCATGGTGGCTGTGATGACACGCAAGATGCCTTCGGCAGTATCTTCGGCGCTCATATCGAATTGCGCACCCCACTCGGCCATGGTGCGACGAGCTGTAGCGATATCAAGTTTGAACCGTCCCCCCAGCAGGTTTTCCCCGAGGCGTCCTAATACGGCGTGCGCGTCAGTAACCGTTAGCTCAGTACCACCGCGCTGGTAGGACACGGGTCCTGGCACGGAACCGGCCGATTGCGGTCCGACTCGCATGCCGCCGCCGGAGTCTAACCAGGCGATCGATCCGCCCCCGGCGCCGATGGTGTGGACATCGACGGAGGGTAACTGAATTGGCATGTCATCGATTGTGCCCGAGATCGTTTCGTCAGGTTCACCATGACGGATCAGAGCAATGTCAGTGCTGGTGCCCCCGATATCAAAGCTCACGACGCGATCGAGTCCGAGGCCCTTTGACCAGTTGGCCGCACCCACCACACCACCGGCCAGCCCCGAGAGGATGGTCCGTGCGCTCCGGCGGGAGGCGTCTTCAGGGCTGAGCAATCCGCCGTTGGATTGCATAATCCACATGTTGGCGGGGACTCCCTCACCTGCAACGCGTTGTTCAAGACGACGCAAGTAGCCGGCGATCTTTGGCTGTACATAGGCGCTGATAGCTGCCGTGGAGAAGCGATCATATTCTCGCATCTCGGGTGAAATATCCGACGAAGCAAAAACGAAGGGTGCGACATCCATGGCCCGAAGGTGTTCGACCACTTGGTCCTCATGCGTCGGGTCGAGATACGAGTTCAAGAAAGCGACGACGACAACATCGAACTGCTCGGGTTTGATACGGTTGGCCAATTTCTCCAATTGGTGGACTTCTACCGGCTTCAACACCTGACCTTCGGCATCGAGTCGTTCTGAGACTTCATAAATGTGGTCGCGCAAGATCAGTGGGGCGGGACGACGAACCGTTGCATCATAGAGCGATGGGCGAGTCTGGTAGGCGATTTCTAGAATGTCGCGAAAACCTTCGGTCGTGACTAAACCAACTCGAGCACCGGTTCGAGTAATTACGGTATTGGTGGCCACCGTAGTTCCGTGCACAAACCGGTTGACCGCGCGGAGGTCACCGTCAATTTCAGCAAAAGCTCCCCGAACGCCATCGATCACGGCGTCGTCAGGAGCACTCGGCGTGGAGGGTACCTTCCAAACAAAGATGTCACCCTCTGGTCTCCGAACGGCCACGTCGGTAAACGTGCCCCCGGTATCTACTGCTACTTGGTAATTACTGTGCGGAAGTTCCACGCCAAGTCTCCTCGTGTTCTTGATTCATGTCGCCAGATAAGCTTCTGCGTACGAATCGTATACTGAATACGAGTGATGTGCAACACTCGAAAAGTAATGCGACAATAGGAAGTAGCCGATATTCATCACTCGACTAGGAGCTATTCGATGTCTGCTGCAGCGCCTTCCGCACGACGAAATCGCAATGCGCGTGATCTTGCCTATGAAGACATCCGGCGCCAGATTCTGAGCATGGAGCTCGAACCAAATTCTCGGGTCGATGAGGTCTCGCTTGCCACCGAAATCGGCGCGTCGAGAACCCCGGTTCGTGAAGCCCTGCACCAATTAGCCACGGAGGACTTGGTCACGATCATGCCTCGCGGAGGCTATCAAGTCTCGAGTATGGACATTCAGAAATTCCAGCATGTCATTGACATGCAGATGCTGATCGCACGAGCAGCAACACACCGATTAGTTGATGGTGCGGAGGAAGACGACATTGCGCAGTTGCAAGCGGCCAGTGACAACGTTGAGGCCGCTATCGCTCAAAAGGATCCTGCACTGATTGCTCAACGCAACAGCACCCTGCATACCCTTGAGGTGCGGCTCGGCGGCAACCCATTTTTCACGCAGTTCGCCGAAACGATCTATACCCACGCCGAACGGTTCGCAAATCTAAGTTTTGGTGGGCACAAACACTTCCGCGCTGACCTCTCGGACCACTACGAGAATGTAAGCTGCCATCACGAGGAGTACCTTACGGCGCTCCGAAACCGCGATTTGGCTCGTGCTTTGGAGATCGCAGAAGCGCACGTACTCCTCTTCCGCGATCGAATCCTAAAGGCCCTCTCGGATCTCACCACCCAGCAGGTTGATGTTACCCCTCCGGAGGCCTCCGCTTAGACAGCGCTACCCACTACCACTCAGTTTTGCGAAGCCCTTCGTTGCCGTTAGGTCTCTTCAGGGAACTGTCCGACCATCTTCGACATATCAAACCCCGGCAGCGCCTCATGGAAAATTCGGTAATAGGCGAGCTCTTCACGGCTGTGCAGCGGCGGGTTGCCCTGTGGGCCTTCCTCACGAAGTTCTTCTTCGGTGATCATGTTGCCGAAGTGGTTATTCAAGACGTCGTTCATGCCCGTGCCCTCACCGAATTTTTCTTTGCGACGCCACAGAATGTCGTCGGGTAACCAGCCGTCGAAAGCGCGCCGAAGCATCCACTTGGCTGGCCGTTCCGGGCTGAGCAGTTTCCACTCGGGAGGTAGTGCCAGCGCTAATTCGACAACATCGAGATCCAAGAACGGCAGACGCGGTTCGATGCCGTGGGCTCCGGCAATCCGGTCGACGCGCTGCAGTCCACTGACGTGCATTCCTTCGAGACTGGTGACGAGTTCGTCGTGCAGTGTCTCACCGGTTGTGTAGTCACCGTAATAAGCGTAGCCCGCGAACAGTTCGTCGGCCCCTTCTCCAGCCAGCACGACTTTGACTTTGTCGGAAGCCAGCTCATTGACGAAATGGTGCGGTACCGCACTGTGTACCAGCGGCGGTTCAAAGGATTCTAACTGCGCGATCACTTCGGGCACGAGCTTGATGGCGTCTTCGGCGGTGTAGGTCAGTTCGTGGTGGTCGGTCCCGGTGTGTTCAGCGACTTCGCGTGCGGCCAATAAGTCGCCGCTGTCGGCCATGCCGACGGAGAAAGTCGGGATGGTCCAGCCACGGCCTGAGGCAATCTTGGCCGCGATAGCCGTGACGATACTGGAGTCGACCCCGCCGGAGAGTAATACCCCGATCGGCACGACCGCATCCATCGAGCGTTCGACCGAGCGAATGATGGCATCACGGATGGCATCAAACACCCATGCGGGTGGTTCTTCGTTTGGTGCACGGCTGGTCAGTAGCACCGGGGTACTGGCTGGGAAACGCGGTCCGGGAGTGAGCCCGTCGGTGGGGGTCCAAATGTGGCCGGGTGGGAACGGTTCGACGTACGGACGCCAGTCGACATCAAAGGCTTTGAGTTCGGACGCAAATAACACGGTGTCGTCGCGGGTGGCCCAATACAACGGCGCCACACCAAGCGCATCGCGGGCCGCGACGAACTGTCCGTCGGCGGTGGCTAAGACCAGCGCGAAGGTGCCCCACAATTGCTTGAAGGCTGCCACACCCTGATCTTCGTACAGCAGCAGGGCAGATTCGAGGTCTGTTTTGGTTCGGAAACGTTCATCGCCGAGTTGTTTGCGGATGCGTCGGTAGTTGTAGATCTTGCCGTCACCGACCATCCAGGTGCCAGATGTAGCTCCGGCGACCGGTTGGGTCCCTTCGACCGGATCGGTAATGGACAGGTAGTGCGCTCCCAGCAGGATGGGGACGTTGGCCCCGGTATGCTCGATTTGTACTCCGTCTGGGCCCCGGTGGGCGAGGCGGTCGAGCATGCGTTGCACGCCCGATTCCTCATAGGGGCCGTATGCTGCAACGATTGCGGACATTGGGTGCGTTCTCCTTCACACTGTCGCGATACTGGTTCGTCGTACGGGTTGTGGGTCGCTCGGCTCGACGGTTCACTCCTCGGTGACGAAGCCTTCTTCGATCAGAAAGTCCCAGGCGACTTCGGCCGGTTCTTCCCCGTGGACGTCGACGCGTTCGTTCAGTGCCGCCATGGTTTCGTTGTCGAGGCGTTCGGTGAGAGCATCGACGAGCTCTTCAATCTGCGGATACTCGTTATATAACTCGCCATTGATCACCCCAGAGAGGTTATATCGAGGGAAGTACTTTTCGTCGTCTTCCAATACCACCAGATCAAGTGCTGGGATGCGGCCATCGGTGGCGAAGACTTCGCCAAAAAGGCATTCTTCGTTAGCAGTTGCCTGATAGATCGCGCCGAGATCCATCAGGCTGCGTCGGTCATTGGGTGCCGGTGGCAGGTTGTAGTGTTCCAGCATTGGTTCGAATCCGTCGTTGCGTGATGCGAACTCGGCATCGAGGCAAAAGGTCTGTTCTGCCTCGTCGACGTCGGCTATCTCGGACATCTTCGTAATGCCGTATTCTTCGGAATTTTCAGCCGTCATCGCCAGAGCGTAGGTATTGTTGAGCTCCGACGGTTTGGTCCAGACCAGACCGTTTTCTTCCAGGTCAGCATCTCGGACGGCCTCATACTGCTCTTGCTCATCTGGAATCGGATCAACATGGCCCATGTAGGTGATCCAAGCGGTTCCGGTATATTCCCATTGGAAGTCCATGATGTCTTCAACCATGGCCATCCGCACACTATTCGACCCGGGGACGTTGGTCAGGTCTTCAGCATTCGCCCCGGCAGATTCGAACAGGATGACGGCCATTTTGCCTAAAATAATCTGCTCGGTGAAGTTCTTGGAACCGACCGAGATCTGGGCGCCCTCCAGGTCGACTCCTTCGACGGGGCCGGCGAGTTCACCACTGGGCACGTACCCGCCTGCGGTGCCGAGACCGCACCCCGACAAAAGCCCGGTGAGTAGGGTGGCTGCGGTGGCCATCCCGAGGCGCGTTTTGTTCATGCGCTTCATGTCAGACCTCCTGGCTTTACAAAGATTTCCATGAGCCGGCCGACCCATTCGACGGCCATCGCCAGTGCTGCAACGAGGATCGCTCCGGAGACCAGAATGGAGTAGCGGAACATGATAATCCCGGTTTGGATGAGCAGGCCGAGTCCACCGGCATCGATAAAGGTCGCGAAGGCTCCGGCTCCAACCAGCAGTACTAAGGCGGTGCGGACACCGGTCATGATAACGGGGATTGCCAGCGGAAGTTCAACCCGGAAGAGCACTTGGGTCGAAGACATGCCCATACCGCGTGCGGCCTCAACCAACGAGCTGTCCACGCCGCGCAATCCAGCGATCGTATTGGCCAGCACGGGTAGGAAGGCGTAGATGGTCAAAGACAACACCGCAATCCAGAAGCCGAAACCAATGGCAAGCGCGAGTAGCACGATCACACCGATGACCGGCGCTGCCTGTCCGGCGTTGGCGATCCCCATGACGACTGGCGAGGCGCCGCGCAGGCCTTTTCGTGTCAGCAGTACACCCGCAGGGATGGCAGTAGCAACGACAATCAGCGCGGAAACGACGACGATGACCAGGTGCTGCCAGGTCAGAATGCCAATGTTGGACCAGTTCAACAACCGAGCTTCGATGTCATCAAATTCCGTGAGCGTGCCCCAAATCGCCCAGCCGACCAGCAGCAAAAGAGTAAAGATCGGCAGCCCGATCAACAACAGTTTGTCTTCTTTGGAGGCCGCCGCGAGTCGTTCCCTCATGCTGAGGCCTCCTCCTGCAGGTTCTGCAAGTATTCGGTCACCGCGTCATAGGTTGCGACCCCAAGATACTTACCGCGTTGGGTGACCATGGCCCCACCGTGACTGGAGGTCAGCATCGAATCCAATGCATCCGCCAGTGTGGAGCGGTGGTCCACGACCGTCTGCAATTCGACGTCGGGTAGCGGGACGGTCTGGTTCTTTCGTAGGCTGCGCAGAAATACCCACTCACGGGGACGGTCTTTCTCATCAAGGATCACCACCGAGCCTTCACCGGCAGCTTCGACGCGACGGACCACCTCTGCCGTGGACTCGCCCACCCGACAGGTTTGGGGCTGATCGAGCGTGATATCTCGGACACGAGCTAACGACAGCTGCTTTAGTCGTGACCCGGCGCCGATAAAATCAGCAACGAAATCGTTGGCCGGAGCACCCAGAATCGCAGCTGGGGTGTCGTATTGTGCGATCTGAGCGCCTTCTTGCAGAATCAGAATACGGTCACCGAGCTTGACCGCTTCATCAACGTCGTGGGTCACAAAGACGATGGTTTTCTGCAGTTCTTCCTGCAAGATCAGCAGTTCGTCTTGCAGGCGCTGCCGGGTAATCGGGTCCACCGCACCGAAGGGTTCATCCATCAGGACAACCGGCGGATCGGCTGCCAATCCGCGGGCCACCCCAACGCGCTGCTGTTGGCCGCCGGAGAGTTCACGCGGGTAGCGGTCGCGGAAGACCTTCGGGTCGAGACCGGTCATTTCCATGAGTTCATCAACGCGGTCACGAATGCGCTGCTGATCCCACTTGAGCAATTTGGGTACCAGACCGATGTTGTCTGCCACAGTCATATGCGGCATCAGTCCGCCACCTTGAATCACATATCCGATGCTGCGCCGCAGCTGTGTCGGATCCTTCGTGGTGATGTCGTCACCGTCGATCAGGATTTTTCCCGAGGTGGGTTCAATCAGCCGATTCAACATCTTCAGTGACGTGGTTTTCCCACAGCCTGAGGGGCCCACGAACATAACCATTTCACCGGCCGGCACCGTCAACGAGAGGTTACCGACGGCAGGTTCTTTTTGCCCCGGGTAGCGCTTGACGACGTCGATCAGCTCGATCTCGGCGCCAACCTGCGATTCATGTTTCAACTCGCTCATGCGTTAATCCCCTTCGACGTGGTGAAGCGGGCGACCAAAACCAGCAGCGCGTCAACGATCAACGCCACGATCACGATGCCGAAGGTCCCCACCAGGGCATAGTTCAAAGCGTTGGCTCCGCCCACCTGAGCCAGGCCTGTAAAGATATAGGCGCCCAACCCGGGGCCGAGCACATAGGCCGCAATGGCTGCGACACCCATCGACATTTGCGCCGAGACCCGGATCCCGGTCATAATCACCGGCCACGCCAGGGGCATCCGGACCCGCCAGAACACGGCCCCCCGACTCATGCCCTGACCCAAGGCGGCTTCCGTAATACTGGGTTCGACCCCCTGCAAGCCCACGATGGCGTTGCGCAGAATAGGCAAGGTCGCGTAAAAGACCACCACGACCACGGCGGGCACGGTACCGATTCCAACCAGCGGGATGAGTAGACCAATCAGCGCAAAGGACGGGATGGTCAGCCCGATTGCAGAAAGAGCATTGGCCACCGGCGCCAGCGGACGATAGCGCGTGACAATCATCGCCAAGAGGATCGCAATGATCGCTGCGATAATCACCCCTTGGATCACCAACGAGGTGTGCTGATACGAACGGAAGAGAATATCGCTCCATCGCGAGCTGATGAACTCGAGCACGACCGTGGCCTCCATTCGAAAGAACGTTTTACTTATGATTTTTTGGGCGGTGCGTTATGGCTAGCTTAGAACACTTGGACCCAAAATTGGCGAGGAATGAAGTCGTACCCGTTCAGCTTCGCTTGGTTGAGACGCCGTTCACTAGGGTGTATTGAACTTCTAACAAGTCTGGGTGAGCTTGTGGGTGGACGGCTGGCTTCAACTGCGTTTATGCGCATGGAACTCCGAGGGGGTTGAACAATACAGCCGATCACAACACCTTGGGTTCACTCCTCTATGCCTCAGATTCCACTAAGGGTTAACCAGACTTTCGTAGTCTGACCGGCGTTGCTTGTTGCTGGATCCCGGAACAGGTCAAAATGACCTCGTACTTTCAGAAAGCATTATGCGACCTCCTCATCATTCATGGCGCCGCCGAACTGCTGGAGCACTGCTTGCCACAACGGTAGGCTTCACCACCTTCGCCCTCGCGCCGTCAGCCATGGCGAACCTCGAAGAGCCCGAACCTGACTTGCAGGTGGACCAACTCGTCGTATCCCAGGTCGGCGACGGCGAAGCCAGCGGCAACGACGCCGTGGCCGTGTCGATTCAACACATCAACTCCACGGGTGAAATCACCGACGAAACATCCATCCCGACTCAGGGCCCGGATGGACAATATGACTTCTCCCTGGGCGCCAACCGCGATCAACAAGGTGCCCTGCAGCGTTCTGTCGATGGCCAGCTGGTTGCCATCGGCGGTTATGATTTCGTTGCCGATGGTTCGACTAATCTCAATGGCTCAGCCTCTTCTGACATCATGCGGGTCATCGCCACGATGGATGCTGCCGGTGGCGTCGATGTGTCGACCGGGCTGGGTTATGGTTTCAATGAACGCCACATTCGTGGGGTCACAACCGTCGACGGTTCGGCGTTCTGGGCCGGCGGGCATGGCAATGACACCATGCAAGGCCGAGGCGATTTCGGTACCAAAGAGATGGAACTACACCAGGGTGGCGTGCTCCATGTTGAAGCCGGCAGTGCCGAGCCCACCCCAATCACCGTCAACCCTGGACATAACAACAACGAAAATAATGCGCGGGTGCCCGGTATTCACAACGGACAGCTCTACGTCACCACTGATCGTGGCCCCTATAACGGTGTGAACCAAGTGGCCGAAGGTCTACCCACCGAACCAATCGACGTGCCGAACGAGATGACTACGATCGCGGAGCTGCCCTCGGATGCCGAGACACCGCACGACTTTGTATTTATCGACGACAGTTTGTATGTCACCGCTACCGAAGGCGATAACGCCGGTGTGGTCCGCTACGACCAAAACGGTGCCGGCGCATACGAGGCCGTTGATACCTTTGAAGGCGAGTTCTGGGGCCTGACCGGCCGAGAAGCCGGGGATGACACCGTGCTGTACGCCGTAGAAGGATCGAACTTCGGCAACGAGCTGGTGGCGATCATCGACGATGACGAGGACTTCTCTGAAGCAGAAAAGCGCACTCGCCAGGCGCTAGTGGACTGGGATGCCAACGATGATCACAGGGAAGGTGCCGGCGCCTTCCAGTTTGAACGCGCCACCGCCGACGGGTACGGCGCCGAAGGTCCGAACTCGTTGAATGTGGAAGGTGCCACCATGGCTCCGGACGGTGACACCTTGTGGTTGGGCTTCCGATCACCGCTGACCCCGTTGAATGACGGGGATACCGCACTGATGGTGGCCATAGACGATATCGAAGACGTCGTGCTCGGCGACGCCGAACCCATAATCTCCGACCATCACTACCTCGATCTGGACGGCCGTGCGATCCGGTCGATGGCTGCTACCGACGATGGCAACTATTTGATCACCGCCGGCTCGGCTGATGCCGAAGGGAACTTCGCGATGTATGGCTGGACCGGGGACTTTGACGACGAGCCAATTCAGGCCACCGGCGAGGCGCCGGGCGTTGAAGGCTGGGACGGTTCGTACGAAGGCACCGCCTATGTCGATTCTCTTGAAGATGGCACTACGATCCGAGTGATCCAAGACGTCGGTACCCTCGATCTCTACCATGACGGACAAGAAGCTCAGGATCTCGTGCGAGAATACGCCAAGTTCATCTCACACGATTACGTGTTGAATTTCGATGGTGCCTTCGCGGTACCAGAGGCCGAGTCCCCAAGCACTGAACCAACCGAGACCGAATCTGCAGTGCCGACCCCGTCGGTGACGCCAACACAATCAACTCCGGTTGAAACACCCGCCGACCCAACGGATCCGGCAGTTGAGCCCGTTGACGAACAGGAAACTCCTGTTGCGTTGGGGGCTGATGGCTCAGGCGGTACAGGGTTAGCCTCAACCGGGGCGACAGTCGTGGCCTGGCTAGTTCTAGGACTGATTCTGTTGGCTATCGGTATCACTGTGGTGCGTCACCAGCGAATAACGCGCGACTCTAGCTAATGACTCCGAAGGTGTCCCCCGGTGCGCTTACCGTTTGTCAGGGCGTCGGGGGACGCTGCGTGTAGCGCCGCAGCGGTCTCGACAATTATCATGCGCGGTTCCGCACTCAAGTACGATGTCTGACAACGAATCAACTGCTTTGGAGCTTTATGTCAGATTCTCGCCGCAACCATACCTTGCCCGCTTCAGTGAATCCCGCCACTGTCGTGCGTGGTGATTTCGGGCCACACGATCACCCCATTTTGGGTTCTCCGGACCGCGCCCCAGAGTGGTTGGGGTTTCATGTCTCAGAATATGGGGAGGGCTACGCTCGAGCACACATGCGGGTTCGTGCCGATATGCTCAACGGCTTCAGCATTGCCCACGGAGGCATGATCTTTGCCTTCGCCGACACGTGCTTTGCGTGGGCCTGCAATAACCCTGACGGCGATGGCTCCCTGGTGACCGTGACCCAGGGTGTCGATGTGAACTTCCTATCTTCTGCAACCGAAGGAACGCAGTTGACGGCAGTGGGCGTGCGACACTCCTCGACCGGCCGATCGGGATTATGCGATGTCACGGTCACCGATGACCACGATCGTGTTGTGTTGGAATTTCGGGGTCGATATCGGACCGTGCAGCGCCGCTAAAAACGACGGGCGCGGCTAGCTATGTTTTAGTCCCCTGATAGGACTATTGCTTAGCATTGCCGCCGGGTCCTGCACTGAAGTACCAAGCATAGAACGCACCCCACCCGCCAACAAACAGTGCGCGTTTGGCCCATTTGCCAAAACCGCTTCGCTCAGCGAGTTTGCCCAGCGCGGCTACCCCGCCCGTGACAGCAAGGAATCGCCCCATCCGAGCCGGCACCGATAAAGCCATGAAGGTTCCGAAGGGCGAGTTACCGTGCGCCAGCGTTCGAGCATAAATTTTGTATGGCACCCCGCGCGTTGGGCCAAGTACCAGGGCCGTCCAACCCTGCTCGTCGAGTTCCCGCTCGACCTGATCGACCATCGGGTCAGAGATGCCCGGAACAGACACCAGCAGCTGCCTGGTGGTCTCCTGTCCCATCTGTCGAGCCACCTGATAGGTCACGGCACCACCAGCCAGCGCACCCGTCAAGGCGGACACCGTCGTGGCAAACCCTCGTCGCGGGTTTTCGAGCGCCAACCAACTAGTCCACAGGTCAGGCACAATGAAAAAGACGGTCGCTTCGGCGCACCCCCAGGTGGCGGCCACCGCGTGATCGAACCAAGTACGCAACATCAACTCGCAGCTCCAAGTTGGGCGGATAATATCTCGGATTCAGCCTAGCGCAGCGCTTACACTGGAGCAGTACTCTCACCACACTGCGACCAAGAGGACGTATGTCAGAACCAACTACCCCAGAGGGAACCGACCGGAGAGCTATTCCGCAGCGCAGCACCACGTGGGCGACCAAACTTGCCGATGTGATGGTCACTGTGCGGCTCACCCCGAACCGCGTTTCCGTCTGGTCGCTCGTGTTTGCGCTCATTGGTGCCCTGGGGCTGATCGGGTCGGTCCTGGTCACCTCGGACGGTGCCCGAGCAGCTTGGTTGCTGGTTGCCGTGGTGTGTATTCCGTTGCGGTTATTGTTCAATATGCTCGATGGAATGTTGGCCGTCGAAAAAGGGATGCACACACCCACCGGGGATCTTTTCAACGAAGTTCCCGACCGGTTAGCTGATCTCGTCCTGTTGGCCGCCGCAGGCTATGCCACCGCCGGGACCTGGGCCGCCGGGGGTGTTGACTGGGGCATCGTGCTGGGATGGTCCGCTGCTGCAGCAGCCATCTTGACCGCGTACGTTCGCACGCTAGGCGCCGCCAACGGGGTTGGGAACTTCTTTGACGGGCCCATGGCTAAACCTACTCGAATGTGGGTACTCGTCATCGCGATCCTGATCTCTTTGACCGAGCCACTGTTCGATGCTCGCGGTCTGATGCTCGCCTTAGGATTGGCCATTATTCTGTTGGGCTCCAGTATTACCGTGATCGTGCGTTTGCGCCGTATTGCTGCTGCGCTGCACGCCCGAAAGGAAGAAACACGATGACGGAACGCTCCGGAATCTTCAAACGCGGACTCTCCAAGACCATCATCGCCGCTGCGGGCGCGAATCTGGTCGCTGAAGGGGACGAGGGCACCGAACCGCACTTTCCTGACCAAGCCATTTACTACGCGAACCACTCCTCGCACCTAGATTTCTTGATGCTGTGGGCCATCATGCCCGCCCACCTGCAGCCACGAGTGCGTCCGATTGCAGCCGAGGACTACTGGGGTTCGGGCGTGCGCCGTGCCGTTGCTCGAGGCATCTTCAACGCTCACCTGATACGGCGATACAAAGCTCGGCCGTATACCCGGGCCGATGAAAAAGTCACCACACGAACCGATTCGGGCAGTTCGCCACGCCAAGGGCAGCTGGCCGGTATGACACAGATTTTGGATGAGGGCGATTCGCTGATCATCTTCCCGGAAGGTACCCGTGGCCCCTACGATGAAGTGGCAAAATTTCATGCCGGTCTCTATCGGCTGGCCCAGCACGCGCCGCATATTCCTGTAGTCCCGGTGACACTGAAAAACCTCGGACGAGTCTTGCCCAAAGGCGAGTTCATTCCGGTCCCCCACCTATCAAAGGTCATCGTGCACGAACCGATTTACTTGCACGACGAAGAAACTCAAGACGACTTTCTCATAAGAGCCCGCGCTGTGCTCGCCAAAGAGCTCGAAGCTGAGGCCCCAGAACACGGTGATAATACATGATCGGTCTTATCGACGAGAGAGTGCTCCAGCTCTTTCTGGGCATCGGCGCCATTTTGGTACTCGCCACATTGGTCGCCCTACTCCTCGGGGTTATCAACCGTGGCAAAGACAGCTCAACGCTTCGCAACCTGAATCAACGCATCGGCGCCTGGTGGATCATGGTGATCGGCCTGGCGGTCACCCTCATGATCGGCGAGACCGCCGTCATTGTGCTGTTTTTAGTACTGTCATTTTTAGCACTGCGCGAGTTTCTCACCATCTCACCCACGCACCGCTCCGACCATAAGACGCTGATCTGGCTGGTCTATATCATTCCGCTGATCAACTACTGGTTTTTGTGGGAGCACTGGTATGGTGCCTTCGCCGTGCTCATCCCCGTCTATGCGTTCCTGTTCTTGCCGATCCGTAATGCTCTTGCCGGAGACACCACGAACTTCTTACAGCGGGCAGCCCTGATCCAATGGGCATTAATGGTCTGCGTGTACACCATCAGTCACGTGCCGGCCATCATGCAGCTGCCAGTCATGATGGACCAGGGGCGTGAAGCCGCCGAAGGCGCACCGCTCGGATCCGGTGGTGCCGACGGCGCCCTACTCATGTTGTTTTTAATCGTGGTGGTGCAGCTGTCTGATGTCTTTCAGTATGTGTGGGGTAAAACGTTGGGCAAGCATCCGGTAGCACCGACGGTCTCGCCCAACAAAACATGGGAAGGACTCATCGGTGGGGTATTGACCGCCACCGCGATCGGCGCCGGCTTATGGTGGATCACGCCATTCACGTGGTGGCAAGCCGCACTGTTGGCGTTCGTGTCTTGCCTGATGGGCTTCTTCGGTGGTTTGGTCATGTCCTCGATCAAGCGTGACCGGGGCGTCAAGGATTTCGGAGCCACGATCGCCGGACACGGCGGCATCATGGACCGCTTAGATTCCCTGAGTTTCTCCGCGCCGGTGTTCTTCCACTTAGTTCGGTTCTTCTTCACCACGTAACCGCTGTTAAACCTAACTCGCACAACTAGTGGGCGATTTTGGGCCGGGTTTTGGTGTCATGCCTTGTCAGAGGGAGTCAGGTTCGTATCTCGGGGCACTTGCGAAGCCACTAAGCTAAGAGGTTTGGGCAGCCTGGCGTGTTGGTGTTAGGCGGCGGTGCGCCAGGCGATGTCGATGACGACGTTGGGTGGGTCGCTGCCGGTGTGTCGTAGCTGACTGATCGGCGGCTTGGTGCCGACTGTATACCGATGTCCGGTGGGGGTGGTGACGACGAGTTGGTCGGGGGTGCCGGTATAGGTCCAGCCGCGGTTTTCTTTGCGTTGATTACAACGTGTGCATAACCCGGTGCCATTAGCCCAACTCGTGGGCCCGCCGTGGGCCCAGGACCGGCGATGATCGGCCTCTTGCATCGGACTATTGCACCACGGGGTAGCACAGCTATCATCCCGCAGGCGCAACATGTTGGCTAGCCCGTCGGGGAAGCGCCGCCGGGTGGACTCTAGGGCCACCAGTTGGCCATCGGTGGGGCGGGTGTACATCCGGCGGATAAACGTTTTCGCGTCCGGGTCAGCCAGCCACTCTTTGACCGTCCCGGCCGGGAGTGGCCCATGCCCGGGTATCCAGCCCGGGGTATCGCCGTCACCAAACAGCGTGGTGTCGTCGACGACCACGATGACTTCGGCGTCCACCCCGGTGGCGGTGGTTTGACCGGTCAGGGTCTCCACGAACACATCGGCCATCACCTGGTCACGACCCACCGTGGGCTCGTCTGGGGTGCCGGCCTCACGGTTGCGCCGGCGCTGGGCGGCCAGCCGCTGGTTGGTGCGTTGCTTGAGGGCATCCATGACCGCCAGCCCCTGGTGGGTGGGCAGCTGGGCATGGACAGCTACCATCCCCTCACCCAGCGGGTCCAGCCTAACGCAGCGTCCGCGCTTGTTTTGGGCCGCACGCTGCTCGGCGGCTTTCCGGTCCAACCGGTAGGCATGACCTTGAATCAGAGTGCGCAACTGCGAGCTAGAGGCTTTACCCAGCCGGTGGGCGATGGCCGCATCAATCGCCCGGCGATGCGCCTCGGAGAGGTGATTGGTTTGCTCAGCCACAATCCGAGCATGATACTCACTAACCCGCCCAGCAGCCAACGCCGCCAACGTATTGGGCAACACCGTACACAAGGCGGTGGCCGTATGGGTCAGCGCCGCCCCCACAAAGGCTGATTCGCCACGAGCCAACCCCACCTCAGCCTCAATACCCTTCAGTTGCTCCGACGTCGGGATTCGATCGGCGGCCTCAGCGGCCTGACGCTGTTGGACAAAAGCGTTGGTCACTTCAGCTTGGACGGCAGCCAGAGCGCGTTTAGCCTGCTCCAACTGTTGCAGGATGTCGATGTTGGTGGCCTCAGAACCAGCAGGCGACACCGACTCCAGGAAGGACAAAAATTCCTGGACCGTGTCTGCTACACCACCTGCTGTTTCCATACCCTCCATAGTACTTTCCGGGTGGGACAAGATAAGAAACCACCAGCTGCGTGTGGATAACTCCGCCACATTATTATGTCCTGTGGAAACACATGATTTTTGTCGATACCTCACGCTTCAACAGTTCCTCGCCGGTCGTCGCATGCCGGGACACTCAACTTGTGCAACTCAAGTGTCAACGACTTCGGAGCCACTATCGCCGGACACTCGGCATCATGGACCGCTTAGATTCCCTGAGCTTCTCCGCGCCGGTGTTTTTCCACTTAGTTCGGTTCTTCTTCACCACATAATCGCTGTTAAAGCACAAGGTCACGCCGGAAAGTCCACCGGCGTGACCTTGGTTTTGAAACGGATTAGCTGCTGCGCTCTTCGTTGCACATCTGCACGATGTTTTGTTCTGCTTCGATAGCCTCGTTGAAGTCCGCAGATTGTGCGGTCTCCATCTTCTCTTCATTGGATACGTCAGGATCAACCAATACATCGAAGAGATCGAACATCTGCATGGATTTTTCCGCTTCGGCAACAAACGCCTCATCATCAGAGTTGTCGACCATCTCACGATAGTAAGCGCCGGCGTCTTCCATGACCGCACCGACTTCTTGCATCTCTTCGTCGCTTACTTCGGCTGCTGTGGTGGTGCCCATGGCTTCTTGCATCTGCGGGCCGTATTCTTGTTCGAATTCGTAGTAGTCCTGGCACGAATCGGCCAGCGCATTTCCGGTGCACCCTGTCAAGGCAAAACCTGCTGCCGCGGCGAGACCAACGAGGGCAAAGGGTTGACGTAGACGCATGAATATTCGTTCCTTCAACGTTGAGCAATGTACAACGAACGGGGATCCGTCCGCATGCAACGCTAGTTGCTCAACAACAGGAAACTGGATTCTTCAAGTAACTCCAGAGCACTATTTGGCCAACGTACGCAGAGAATTCACGCCGGGTTCACCTGGGCGCCACAGCCTGTTGGCTCTGCCGGTGATTAGTGCTCGACCTTCGCGGCCGCTGCCTCGTCTAAGTAGAAAATGCAATTGTTGTGCAGCTGTAGCGAGGAACCGGGGCGCTCTTCGGCGGGTGGCTCTTGCAGTGAGTCACGAATAGCATCTGCTTTGGCTTCCCCAAAGGCCATGAGAATGGCTTGGCGAGACTTCAAGATCGTGCCGATTCCCTGAGTGACGGCCAGGGGTGGGACCTCGTCGACGCCGCCTTCGAAAAAGCGGGAGTTGTCTTTGCGGGTCAGTTCCGTCAGCGCCCCCACATGGGTGGGTGCATCGAAGGGCGTGCCAGGTTCGTTGAATCCGATGTGACCGTTGCGGCCGATGCCCAATAGTTGCAGGTCGATGCCTCCGGCTTCGGCGATCTGTTCGTCGTATTCGCGGACCGGGCCTTCAGTGGCATCATCGCTGGCTTCGGGGACGTGAACCTGGGCGGGGTCTAGTCCCAACGGTTCGGTGACCGTGCGATTGATGACGGCGTGATATGACTCGGGGTGTTCCCAGGACAGCCCGATGTATTCGTCCAGTGCAAAAAACTGCAGCTGCGAAACGTCCGTGTTGTGTTCGGTGATTTTATCTGCCAGCAGTTGGTAGGCAAGTTCCGGGGTCGAACCGGTCGCTACCCCAATGACCGCGGTGGGCTTTTCGACGATGAGTTCATGCATGCGTCGTGCGACTTCTTCGGATGCATGTTCTTTATCGGGCAGAATTTTGACTTTGACCATGTATGTGTCCCCGTTCGACTCGTTTCAAGCCTTAAGTGTAATGGTCAGCGGGCTTATCACCTATTGTCTCGACGCTGTGCGCGCCGGATTTTTCAGTTTCTTTTTCAACCAATCACACAGGGTGAACGTTGGTATATCAGCGATCTAAGCCGCGCACGGCCAGCGCATCGGCCATGTCGTCGGAGTGTTTCAACGATAAGACCAACACCGGCACGATCCATGACCACGGAGCCAGGCGCACTCCGCGGGCTCGTTGCGCGTCGCGAACTTGGCGGATGAAGCCCATGATGTGGCCTAGAGCCGAGAGCATGAGCGCCACCGCCAGGGCTACCTTATATGGGTTCACACCCACCGGCTGCAGTGGGCTGACCAGGCGTTCCACGGTGGCGATGAGGTGTTGGATCCGGGTGGTGCGCGTAAAGAGTTGGGCTGTAAGGATGATCGTCGTCAATCGTGCGACGACGGTCGCGGCGACTTCGGGCTCGTTGAAGATGAGCTGGGTGACCAGTAAGAAGACGAGTAGAAACCCCATGCGAAACACGTCCGTGCCCATCAGGCGCAGTGGAAGGTGCGCGACCAGGTAGCCCAGCAGCGGGACGAGTACCACAAGCACCGACCAATATGAGTTCGGTAGAAAGAACAGGGCAACCGATCCGAGGGCAAGGATCGCGAGTTTGAGCCAGGCCGGGGCGCGGTGCAAGACCGAGTCGGCCGGGTAATACAGCGACAGCATTAGGCCACGTACTCCAGGTAGGTGCCGATGGATTCTGGGCCGCGCTGAGCGATCTTGGCGTCGTGCACCCAGATAATGTCGTCGCAGCGAGCGGCAAGCTCCATGTCGTGGGTGATCAACACGAGCTGTCGGTTGCTGTCGGCGAAGAGTTGGTCGGCTACGAGTTTGGCGTATCGGGCATCGAGCATGGTGGTGGGTTCGTCGGCGATGAGGACATCGGGCCGGGTCGCCAGCACGGAGGCCAGGGCCAGGCGTTGGAGCTGTCCTGAGGAGAGCGAGAGGGCGGGTCGGTCTGCGAGTTCGAGCAGGTCGTGCTCGGTTAAGACTGCTTCCAGCGTGGCTTTACGGACGTCCTGGGGCAGGTGGCGCAGCGACAGTTCGATGTCTTCGGCGACCGTGGGCATGATGACCTGGGCTGCCGCATTGGCGATGATCATCCCGACCCGTCCGGCCAGCTGTTTGCGTCCGGTCGCGACTTCGATGCCTTCGATTTTTGCTGATCCGGTGTAGTCGAGTAGGCCCGCAAGCACCTTGGCTAACGTGGATTTTCCAGACCCGTTTTCGCCGATGATCGCGGTGGTGGGTTGGTCCAACGTCAACGAGACGTCATCGAGTAAGACGGTGTCGTCGGGTTTGGCGGTGACGGTCACATGGTGTAGTTCAATCATAATTTCCTGGTTAATACTGCCACGCCCATACCGCCCGCGATAGCTGCGGCAGTGACACCGAGGGTGCCGGAGGGGGTGGACTGGAGTTGTTCGACAGTGGTGATAAAAGCTATTGCACCCGAGGCGGCCCACGGGTGTCCGTGTGCGAGTGCCCCGCCGTGCTGGTTGACCGTTGACGGTTCGAGGCCCAACATCTGACAGACCGCCAGGACCTGGGCCGCGTATGCTTCGACGATCTCGACGATCTGGATGTCTGAAACCTCAAGCTCGTGAGCTGCTAGGAGTGTTTCGATGGCTGGGGCTGCAGCCAGTCCGGGGAGTGCGGGATCGGCACCGACCAGCCGATAATCGACCACCTCGATACCCAGATGCTGCTGGGTTGTGTCAGGCGCGATCGTCACGGCCGCGGCAGCGTCGGCAACTCGGGCTGCCGTCAAGCCGGTGACGGTGGCCGCCGGATGATCCGTCACGGCAGCTAATCGACCGGTCAATTTGCGGATGTCGCGCGGTCCGTCATCGTAGTGTTCTCCTATAAGAGACTGTGACGGATGCGCCATGGCCCGGTCGTGGCTTTGCACCGCATAGGCCTCCTGCACGACCCGACTCAGGCCGAAATTCTGTGCGAGTTGATCAGCTGCGGTCGTCATATCCGGGTCTGGGTGGCCGGCCGGGGTGAACGCGGCTTGGGTCCGTTGTCCGTCCGGCCACGCTGTTGACGGTGATTCTGTCCCGCCAGCAACGACGATTTGGCCGGTCAGCTTGACATGAGCTGCAGCCTGGCCGATGGCTACCAAACTCGAACCGCACTGGGCATCGAGGGTGACCGCCCCGGTGGTTTGCCAGCCGGCGGCAAGGCTAGCGATGCGGGCGATATTGCCGCCCGGACCAACGGTATTACCGAACACGACGAGATCGGGTTGTGCTGGCATGGCGGTAAAGACCGTGGCAGCCAGCTGGTCATCGGTCAGGTCAGCTTGGCCGCGATGCCAGCCGGTAATCGCGGTGCGGGCTGCTGCAGTGACGATGCTGGGGGTCATGTGTCCTCCGGAACTACTCGCCGAATCTTCCCCGAGACCGTACGAGCTAACCGGTCCACTGTATGCCATTGCACGGGGCGCGCGGCTTTGGGGAGTCGGCCACGCACCCAGTCTCGCAACTGGCTGATCTGGGCAGTACCTTCG